>Ga0070715_10000001_pt1 | contig 693690 bp, 699 predicted proteins | sample LARL111metaG_FD_71394 | JGI IMG/M metagenome (GOLD analysis project Ga0070715, IMG submission 71394) | Corn, switchgrass and miscanthus rhizosphere microbial communities from Kellogg Biological Station, Michigan, USA - LAR L11-1 metaG | ecosystem: Host-associated > Plants > Roots >... | reverse complement strand
TGGTCAGAGCAGCGGAATCATAATCCGCGTGTCGGGGGTTCGAGTCCCTCCTCCGGCATCGCAGCGTAGAGCGGACTCAGCACTCTACCGGCCTCCTTTAAGGGCGAATGTGTCCCAAATGTGTCCCGGAGCTTTCGCGGAGTGATCGTGGGTTGAAGATCCATGGGATGGCAATTCTGGAAGCAAATTGGGTGATTAGCGAGCCGCGTATACTGCTCGCTCGGCTCGATCGGAGTGGGAGAAATGCTGAGGGTCAGGCAGGGTGTTCTCGTCGGCATGGTCATGATGCTGTCGGCGACGGTTCTCGTGGCTTGTGGCGGCAACTCACCAGCCGTTGATCAAACCCAACCGCTGATCAAGGTTGCCGATTGCGGCAATCCCGCAAGGAGACTGCTGCCGACCTTGCGCCACGAACTGCACGAGGCCGTAGTCAGCAGCTCGCCCACTAAGCAGCAAGTTCTCACCAAACGGATCGAAGCAGGGATCGTCCTCTGCTCGACCCACCTGTCCCTGGCAGGTCTGGAAAACCTCGAAGAGGGGGTCAGGGAGCGGTGTGACGAATGGCGCGAGGAAAAGCGGGCAGTAATGAAGAACATCGCCGATTCCGGGCGTTCCGCTGCCGCCATCGACCGATTGCCGGAATTTCGCATTCTTTGCGACGAACTGGAATAGCGGTCGGTTCGCCTACCGGCGCACGATCTCTTCAGCGAACTCGACGAGGTGCCGGGCCTGGCGCAGGGATCGTTTGAGCTGGGCCGCGCTTACGTCAATGAACCCGTAGTGAGCAGTGTCCTTGATGTCGATCAGCTGGCGGAGCTGGCTGGCCGCCCGTTTGCCGCCGGGGGTGATCTGTTCGAGCAACAGCTCGGCGTCGTGGTGGTCGTCGGAGCGAGACCGTTTGCCGAGCTCCTTACAGCAGGCGGCGTCAGCGGCCGCGATCCCGGCGAGGATGGCGACGGAGGCCGCCACACTTCCGTACTCCAGTGAGGGGTCGCTCACGTCCGCGGTTAGTTCAGCGACTACGAGGAAGCTCCTCGCGTGCCCGAGGCGCTGCCGCGCCTGAGGCTCACCGCACGCCTGAGTCCTTGGCTGCTTGCGCGCCATCACAGTCGCCGGAGAAGCTTGCGCGTTTCCTCTCCCGCGAGGTCGACGGCGTCCTCGCTGACCTCCTCCACAACAGGCGGGCGGTCCTTGCGCAGCCGCGGAAGCTCGCCATCGGAGACCTCGGCGATGCCGGCGTTGTTGCCGGTCCAGCAGCGCACTGAGTCAGCGAGCTCGTCGAGCTGGTCGCGCCAGGTTGCGTCTTCGGGGTCGAGATCGGCCGGCCGCACTACGAAAAGGTCGATGTCGCTGCTCGTGTCGCCGTCTCCGCGCGCCGCGCTACCGAACATCGAGGCATGTACCGGCGGCACCTCCCAAGCGCCGATCACTTTGCGAAGCCGGCGAGTCAGCTCGGCTCGCGCTCCGGCCATCTGTTCGACGGTCGGAGCCAGCAGGTGATCGCGATTCAACTCATATAGGAAGGTGCGACCCACCTCCTCACGGTTGACCAAGCCGTGCTCCACGAGGCGGTCGAGAACGTGCTGGACGCCGGTGTTGGAGCGCCCCGCTCGGCGGGCCAGCTCGCGGCCGCTGCGTGGCTTGGTGGAGCCCGCCAGCACCACGAGCACGTCGGCGTCTACGCTTGAAGATATGGCCGTGAAGGGTTTCGAGACATCCATCGTTAGTGTCCTAACTATAGGTCAAGCGAACTAAATATAGGTCACTTGGCCTACATCTAGGTCAAAGCGGGGCGAGGCGGGAACAATCGTTCAACTCGAAGAGCTGAGCCTTAGCTGGTCTTTCCGTGCCTGAGGTCAGACGAGAGAACCAAAATCACTCGTCGTAAGGGATGTGGCGACGCAGGACGGCCTGGTAGTGATCGCCGCTGAGGGGCCGCGGCGGGTGCGCCGTCGCGGTGCCCGCGTCATGGTTGTAGCCGACGCCCGTGACGCGCTGCGCAGGCTCCTTGATCCTCCGTGCCGGGGGCACCGCCACTCCGATTGCCGGTTGACGTTCATTTTCCCGTCGACCCGGACCTTGTCGAAATGCACGTATTCGCGCTCACCGGTGAACTCGATCGTCCCGGCGAAGAAGCCTTCGCGGTACGTCGTGGGCTCACCTTTGTATCCCTTGGGCGGCGGCACGGTGAGCAGGGTCTTCGTCGGGGTGAAGTGGACGTCGATCAGCCCGAGCTGTCCGAATTGAGCCTTCATTCCCTCTTCTGTCGATTCGCCCTGCGTCCGGTAGAAGACACGATCCCTCCACGCCGGCCTTCGCGGCGGACCTCGATCGTCCCAGGCCGTTTTCGCCGGTGGTGTGCACCAGCAGACCGTTGGTCGCGGCGAGCCTGAGCGATGTGTAGGCGGAATGGTTTTCCGATTCCACCGTTTCCGCCGCGACAGCGGACGTCGCCGCCGATAGGCCGAGGAAAAACGCGAGTACCGGGAGGATCAGCATCGGCCGCATCATTTCGGCGGCAGCATAGGCCGTTCCGGTGCGATTTATGCCACCCATAGGCACATAAATCGCACCGGAAGGAGTTTGGTGCCGGCTGTGGCGCTCTAGCTCAGCGTCGCGCCGACGCCGTGCTGGCGGAACTCGTTGAGCATCTCGGACATCGAGTCGACGTCGCAGCTGACCATTTCGGGCCAGGACTTGTCGGGGTGCTCGTCGAGGGTCTTGTAGCCGTTGCCGCTGACGATCGCGACGACGGTCTCGTCGGGGCCGATCTTGCCTTCGTTGGCAAGCCTGGCCGTGCAGGCGATAGTGGTGCCGCCGGCGGGCTCGGTGAGGATGCCCTCGGTGGCACCGAGCAGGTCGATCGCCTCGAAGATCTCCTGGTCCGTGGCGGTGGCGGCTGAACCACCGCGAGACATCACCGCGTCGACGACGAGCGGCCCGTCGCCGGGGGCGCCGATCGCGATCGAGTGCGCCGCCGTATGCGGGGTCTGCGGCTCGATCTCGCCGCTGCCGTCGTTGATCGCGGTCGCGATCGGACTGCAGCCCTCGGCCTGGGCGACGTTGATCCTGGTCGCCGCGGTCTCCGCCAGGCCGACGATCTCGAGCTCGTCGAGCCCCTTGTGCACACGCGAGGAGAGCGTCCCTCCCGCCGCCGGGATGACCATGTGGTCGGGAGCGACCCACTCGAGCTGCTCGACCACCTCGTAGGCCTCCGTCTTCGCTCCCTCGGCGTAGAACGGCCGCAGGGTGATGTTGGCGAACTGCATGCCGGTGGACAGCGCCAGCTCGCGGCAGGCGCGGTTGGCCTGGTCGTAGTTGCCGTCGAGCTGGATCACGGCGGCGCCGAGCGCCCGGCACGCGCGCGCCTTGCCGCGCTCCATGTTCGACGGGTAGAAGACGTAGGCGGTGACGTCGGCCTTCGCCGCCAGCGACGAGACCGCGGTTCCGACGTTGCCGGTCGAGACGCAGCCGATCTCCTTCTCGCCCAGCTCGAGCAGGCGGGCGACCGCCATCGAGACGACCCGGTCCTTGTAGGAGAGGCTGGGGCGCGAGGTGCTGTCGTCCTTCAGGTAGAGCTTCTTGAGGCCGAGCTCGGCGCCGAGCCGGTCGGCGTGGATCAGCGGCGTGCGACCGCTGTAGCGGCCGACGCGAGCCTGCGCCCGCGCGTCGACGATCGGCAGCAGCTCCTCGAAGCGCCAGATGTTGATCTCGCGCTCCGCCGGCGGGATCTCGCCGAGGCGCTTCTTGGCCAGCTCGTAGTCGTAGTCGATGTCGAGGCCGTTGCCGCAGCCGAGGCACTTGAAGGTCGTGTCGAGAAGCGGCAGGCGCTGCCCGCAGTCACGGCAGACCAGTTCGGTCGCGCAAGAGCGGGTGCGGTCCTCTGCGTTCAGCATGGCGAAAACTCTCCCCGGCAGGGTACTGGCACCAGGGGGGCGCTGTCGAACGATCGTCTCCTCCGCCTCTCGCGCATGAACGGTGGGTATAACAGACCGCTCGCAACTGATCAATCTTTCTTGTTCATTCTCGGGGGAACCAGGGCTCCTCGACCCGGAAAGGAGCGGGCCCGCCCCCGTCGGTGTCAGCGTCCGCGGGGCGGGCCCGTTCTCCCGGCCTCTGGCCCTAAGGGCCTCGGCCTCCGGCGCGCCGTCGGTACCTGGATCCGGCGCAGCCGCTGTCGCTGTGGCCCGGTTCTCCGGGCAGACCAGCGCCACGGCCCATTACATGGCCGCCCCCCCTCTCCGGGGGCCTAGCTGCCAGAGGTGAGAGGACGTTCCGGCCGTCGGTGTGGGCAGCGCCACGGGCTCGAGGTGGGGCAACGCCGGCGGCGCTGTCGCCTCCCTTTTACACCCGAAACGGCCGTCGTCTCGACTCATGACTGGACACTCCTCGTCTGCCATCGCAAGGCGAGTCGCACCTACTTGGGTGCCCACCTCTCCGCTGGCGCTTGGTCGTCAGCGCACCTAGCTATAACAGACCTCAAACGATCGGTCAAGGCTTCCTGCGCAAACGTATCCAGGACTTGGAAAATCGGGCTGAAACTTCGCGCAGGAAGAGGTTCGGGGGCGGTGGATAACGGCGAGAAGGGCCGTTACCGAATCCGCGGCTCTTGAACTGACTCTCCCTTTTGCCGTGCCAGGCGAGCCCCTCGTTGACGAGACCCCGCCTCTTCACTGCGCTTGATCGTCAGCAATTCCATTCATAACAGGTTTGGGAATTTCAGTCAACCCTTTTTGTGTAATCGGCGAGCCCCTAGTGGGAATGACCGCTCGGGGCCACAGCATCAAGCTCGAGGTTGGTGGGCCAGGAACCGTCCAGTATCGCTCCGCCGCCCTCGTTGGAAAGCAGGAGTGCCTCGCCCAGGTGCGGCGCAAAGGGCACCAGTACCCGTGCGAGCAGCTCCAGCCCTGCGAGCAGCGCCTCGGCGTCGGTCCGGTTCAGCTCGCCCCTTCGCTTGACCACCCGCTTCTCAAAGTCCTGGATGCGCTCGAAGAGGCGGGTCACGTTGCGCACGGCCTTGTGCATCTGCAGCTCCTCGAGGTCCGCCGTGATGCGGGCGAGGCCGTTGTCGCACCACTTGCAGAGACGCTCGCGCATGAACTCGGTGTCGGAGGCGGCCTCGACGTCGCTCGGCGCCTCCGCCGCCAACTGCCGGCGCGAGTGCGTGTACTCCCAGACGTTGTAGAGGAACCTGCTGGCAAAGCGCAGCGCGCCGTCGTTCCAGTTCAGCGTCTTGGCCGGCCCGGCCGCGTAGAGGATCGCGACGCGGATCGTGTCGGCGCCGTAGCGCTCGACCAGCTCATCGGGGTCGACGACGTTGCCAAGGTGCTTGCTCATCTTGCGCCCGTCGGCGATCACCATCTCGTGGAAGAGACAGCCCGAGAACGGCTCCCCCTCCCCCATGAACGCAAACGGGCCGATGTCCCGCAGGGCCTTGGTCACGATCCGCTGGTCGAAGACGAAGCCGCCGCTGTCCGAGCCGGCAACGAGCCGCTCGGAGGGCAGCCATGCACGCAGCTCGGGGTGGGAGAACATCTCGGTGGCGCGCGCCTCCGGGGGAACCGCCGAGGGAACCCAGAGCCAGAGCGCGTCGAAGTGGCAGTCGAGCGTGTCGGTCTCCCGCTTGGCCGGCTCGCCGCAGCGCGGGCAGTCGACGTCGACGAAATCCTCGAGCTCGGCCAAGGGGTTGCCCTCGCCCGTCGGCTCGACATCGCGCGGCAGGACCACCGGCAGATCGGTCTCCGGTACGGGAACCGGGCCGCATGACTCACAGAGGACGATCGGGATCGGCGTACCCCAGAAGCGCTGGCGAGAGATCGAGAAGTCGGCGGCGCGGTAGCGAACCGCCGGCCGCGCATCGTGCGTGGCCTCTCCCTCGCCCGGCGACGACGCCCCGGCGAGTCGCTCGATGCGCGCCGCAACCTTGGCGTCGGCCTCGTCGACGGCGGGGATGCCCAGTGCTGCGGTCGGACCGTAGCGAGCGTCCACCAGAGGCGAGACGAGCAGCGGGAGCTCGCGATCCGAAAAGGACGCCTTCGCCGAGAGGCCCGTGTCGACCAGGGGCACGGCACCGGCGTCGCGGGCGCTCCGCTCCCAGCCGCCCGAGCGGAGATCGTCGAGCCGCTCGCGCACTGCGGAGTCGGCCGCCCACGAATCGACGTCTGGGTGACGCGGGGAGACAAGGACGAACGTGGCGGCGGTAACCGAATCGGCGTGCGGGCTGAAAGCCGTAAACGTCGTGTCGCCGACGGCCAGGTCAACCTCAACGCCCTCGCTTCGCCCCAGGATGTAGCGCTGCGTGGAGAGCGAAATCTCGTCCCAGACACCTCCCTCCTCCAGCTCGCCGAGTCGCCGGTCGTTCTCCTCCAGATAGGGAGTGATCCGCAGGAACCAGGTCGGTCGCCGGATCAACCGCACCTCGTTGTGGCAGCGCCAGCAGCGGCCGTCCTCGACCTGCAGCGCGGCCAGCGTCGTGCGGCAGTGGTCGCACCAGTCGACGGTCGTATCGTCGCGGTAGATGAGGCCTGCCTCGAGCAGCTGCAGGAAGAGCCATTGCGACCAGCGGTACTGGCCCTCGTCCGAGCTGTAGAAGACGCGGTCGTAGTCGAAGGAGAAGCCGAGCCGCTTCATCTGCTCGAGCATCCGCTCGCCGCATCCCTCGACCCACTCGGCCGGCGGAACCTTGCGCTCGATTGCCGCCATCTCAGCGGGCAGGCCGAAGGCGTCGAAGCCGAAGCCGAAGAGGACCGCGTCGCCCCGCGCCCGTCGAAAGCGCGCGTAAGCGTCCCCGATCGAGTAGTCGCGCACGTGACCCATGTGCAGCTTGCCGGAGGTGAACGGACTGGACGGCTTCACGTACACGCCCCTGCGCCCCTCCGGTGGGGCCGGCGCCTCGAACGTGCCATTCCCCTCCCAGGCGGCCCGTCGCTCGGCCTCGATCGCCGCCGCATCGTAATTCGATCTTGCGCTCGTCATCTTCGACTCCTGCCCGTGCCTGCTTTTTGCCTCACGGGCGAGATAATTTGACCATTGCGCGGCGGGGGCTTATTGTCTTCAGGCGAGTCTACAACGCCCCCAAGCCACAAATACGGCCCCGGCGGCGCTTGCGACACCCCGGGGCCTGGCCGAGACCTGAAGAGGAGGTCCCAACATGACAGAGGGTAGAGCAGTTTCAACCGTGGTCGAAGGTCGTCTGGACGAGCGTCTCGTCGAGCGAGCGCTCGAAGCCGCCGCCTTCGCCCCCGAGGGCGGACGCATCCGCGATGCGGTCGAAACCGTGGTCGACGTCTCCGAGCTGGACCCGGAGGGAACCCGCGAGGCGCTCTGGTCCTTGCGCGGCGACCCGGTGGCCCTCGAAAGGCTCGAGGCCTGCCTGGAGATGGGCCCCGCCAGGGCGACGCTGGCGCTCGGCGCGGCAATCCAGATCTGCTCGGCCGAGCTCTCGTCGGTAGAACCGGACCTGCGCGAGCGCCTGCCGGAGCTGCTGCGCTGGCTGGAAGGGCGTTGGTAGGAACGCTAGGCGGGCTTGCGGCCCGCGATGAATACCTCGAACTGACTGTCCTTCGGCGGTCGCGGCTTGCCGTTGCCCCTGTAGGCGCCCTCGAGCTCCATCCCCACCGAGCTGTAGATCTCGGCCAGCTCATCGACCGAGTAGAGGCGCTGGCGAAATGGGATCGGATCGACCCCCTCGAAGACCTCGCCGACGAGGATCGGGGTCGTCGAGCCTTCTAAGTAGCGGGTGCGAGATTCCCAGCGGTGGTCGATCAGTTCGACCATGCCGCCGCCGGCGATCCAGGTTTTCTGCGGCAGGTGGGTTTCCGCGTAGAGCACGTTCGGCAGTTGCAGAAGATTGCCACCGCCCGGGCGGAGCGCGGCGGCAATCACCTCGAAGGTGCGGTGGTTCTCCTCCTCGGTCTCGAAATACCCGATCGCGCCGTCGTTGAGGTTGAGGACCATGTCGAACTCTTCGTCGAGCTCGAGCTTGCGCAGGTCGGCTTCGAGGAAGGAGGCGTCGACCGAGGCTTCCTGCGCGTCTTGCTTGGCGACCTCGAGCAGGTCTGGTGCGATGTCGACGCCGACCACGGAGAAGCCGCGGCGCGCCAGCTCGATCGAGTGGCGCCCGGTCCCGCAGGCGAGGTCGAGCACTCGCGCTCCCTCCGGCGGCCGGAGGATCGCGACCACGCGGTCGATTTCCCCTTCGGTCTGCTCGGCCCAGGGCCGGGCAAGCGTGTGCGAGGCGGGAAAGGCAGAGCGATACCAGTCCTGCGGCACCTCGGTTGCGCTGGCCTGCTCCATTGCTCAGGAATCTTAGCGGCTAAGAGCCGGCCGGAGCCGGATCGGAGCCGTCGCGCGCTACGCGAAGGTCCAGAGCTTGTTGCCGAGGAAATTGAACGGCATCGCGACCGCCACGGCGATCGCCTGAGCCGAGAGATCCCCCAACGAAGTCGCCATCACGAGCGCTTCCAGGACCACGAGGTTGACCGCGAGAGCGCCGATGCTGACAGTGAAGAAGCGGGCTGCCTGGAAGCCGGCGTGACCGTCGGCGGCGGAGAAGGTCCAGTGCCGGTTCCAGAAGAAATTGCTCGTCACGGCGACGCAGAAGGCCCCAACCGCCGCCAACGCCTGGTGCAGGCCAAGGTCGCTGCGCAGCAGCGAGAAGACCGCGAGGTTGATCAGGTAGCCGGAGCCACCGACGAGCCCGAACTTGGCCAGCTGCCACCAGCTGGCGGGTTTGCGGGCCGCCATACCCAGCCTGTAGACAAGCTCCGAGGCGCTCACGATCGAGGTCGAACCCTACCGCCTAATGTTCCCGCCACCATGCGAACCAGAACCGCCATCGCCGTCGTTGCCTGCGCCGCCGTGGCGACCGTCGCCGCTGTGCTCGCCCTTGGCGGCGGCAAGAGCGACGTCACGGCCGACGCGTCGGCGCCGCCGGCACCGGGGGAACCCACCGTCACGGTGATCTCGCCCCGCAACGGCGCCCGCCAGCACAGCCGCGCGGTCGTCGTCAAGGTCGAGGTCGAAAACTTCCACCTCTCTCCCCAGCACTTCGGCGGTGAACCGCAACTCGGCGAGGGCCACATCCGCTTCGGTCTCAATCGGGTTCCCGACTGCGTCGACCCGGCAAAGCTGCAGCGGGCGATCGAAAGCCCCTTCGGCAAGGGGCGCCTCGTCGGTCGCTCCTTCGACTATCCGCAGTACTCGGGGCCGAACGGGGTCCTCGCCCAGCGGATCGGCTCGACGGGGAGCTACTCGCCGGCGACCCGGCCTGAGATCTACTACCACGACTTGAAACCGGGCTTCTACCGCCTTGTGATCACCCTTGCTCAGAACGACGGCTCGACGACGCCTTTCCACGCCGTCACCAACTTCCAGATCCTCGCCCCGCCCGGGCAAGGCACCCATTGCGGTGGCGGCAAGGTGCCGAGCGCCAAGGCCGCCGCCTTCGACTGAGCAGTCTCGACACTCTCTCGGTGCAGATTTTTCCATTCTGCGCGCCACGCCGTGCAGACATCCTGGATCGCCAGCCAAGCTCTGAGCCGCGCGTTTCGGCCTCCATTACTTCACTTTGTATAGTCGTCTCGATGCGGACCTATCGCCGCCTGCTGGGATTCCTGCGCCCCTATCGCCGCCAGCTCTGGGGCTCGCTGGCCTTCGCCTGGGCGGCAATGGGCATGACGGTGCTGATTCCGTGGCTGATCGGCCAGGCGATCAACGCGATCCAGGACGGGAACAAGCCGAACCTCCTTCCCCTCGCCCTGGCGATCGTCGCCGCCGGGGTGCTGCGGCTGGGGCTGACCCTGGTGCGCCGCGTCGTCGCGGGAAAGGTCTCGCTGGCGGTCGAATTCGACCTGCGCGAGCGCTTCTACGCCCACATGCAGCGCCTCGAGCTCGCCTTCTTCGACGGTCAGCAGACCGGGCAGCTGATGTCGCGGGCGACGGTCGACCTGCAGGCGATCCGCTTCTTCCTCGGCTACGGGCTGATCTTCATCACCCAGAGCATGCTGACGATCGTCCTCGCCGCCGTGGTGATGGTCGCGATCGACCCACTGCTCGCGTTGCTCGCCCTCCTCCCCGCACCCCTGGTCGTCTACACCGCCTCGCGCTACAACCGGGTCTCACGCCCCGCCGTGCAGGAGGTGCAGCAGCGGATCGCCGAGCTGACCGCGGAAGCAGAGGAGGGCATCTCCGGAATCCGCATCGTCAAGGCCTTCGCCCGCGAGGAGCACCAGCTGCAGCGCTTCCGCCGCGCGGTCGCCCGGGTCTTCGACCAGAGCGTCTACTCGACTCGCCTGCAGGCCACCTTCTCGCCGCTGATCGGGCTGCTGCCGCAGGCCGGCGTCGCCCTGGTCCTGCTGGTCGGCGGCCGGCTGGTGATCGACGGCAACCTCAGCCTCGGCAACTTCACCGCCTTCTACACCTATGCCGCGATGCTCGCCGGTCCGACGCGGATGCTCGGCATGTCGATGGGGATGGCACAGCGCGCGATCGCCTCCGGCAACCGCCTCTTCGAGGTACTCGACCGCGAGCCGCGGATCGAGAGTACGCCGGGAGCGCCGGCACTCCCTGACGGTGGCGGCCGCGTGGGTCTGCGCGGCGTGACACTCCGCTACGACGGCTCCCGTACCAGCGCATCCGACATTGACCACACCAGAGGGGGGTCAATGTCGGATGCGGCCCTGGCCGGAGTCGATCTCGACGTGGCGGCCGGCAGCACGGTGGCGCTTGTCGGTCCCTCCGGGTCGGGCAAGACCAGCCTGGTCGCGCTGGTCGCACGGCTCTACGACCCGACCGAGGGCGCAGTCCTGGTCGATGGCGTGGACGTGCGTCAGGTCGACGTCGCCTCGCTGCGCTCGCAGGTCGCCTTCGTCGCCGACGACAGCTTCCTCTTCAGCGCCACGGTCGCGGAGAACATCGCCTATGCCCGCCCGAGCGCCGCCCGCGAGGAGATCGAGACGGCGGCGCGGCGGGCCCAGGCGGACGAGTTCATCCGCGACCTGCCCGGCGGCTACGACACCGTCGTCGGCGAGCGCGGCCTGACCCTCTCGGGAGGGCAGCGCCAGCGGGTGGCGATCGCCCGTGCTCTGCTCGCCGACCCCCGGATCCTGATCCTCGACGACGCGACGTCGTCCGTCGACGCGACGACCGAGGCGGCGATCAAGCGTGGCCTGCAGGAGGCGATGGCGGGGCGCACCACCTTCGTCATCGCCCACCGGCTCTCGACCGTTTCGCTGGCCGACGAGGTCGTGGTGATGGACGCGGGCAGGATCGTCGACCGCGGTACCCACGCCGAGCTGCTCGAAGGCTGCAGCTTCTACCGCGAGATCGCCGAGCACGGCCTCGCCGACTCGGTCTTCCTGCAGCGCGATCTCGAGCAGCGCGAGGAGCTGGCGAGACTATGAGGAAGGCCCGCTTCGTCCTTGCCCTCCTCTGGCCCTACAAGGGGCGGGTTGCTCTCGCCCTGCTGGCGATGCTGCTTTCGACCGCGGCGGGCCTGGCGCCGCCGCTGTTGGCCAAGGAAGCGATCGACGCCGGCATCATCCCCGGCGACGCCTCAGCCCTCGACTGGGCGGTGGCGGGCTTCCTCGCCGCGGCAATCCTCTACGCCGGCGCCACCTACCTGCAGACCTACATGGTCGGTTGGGTCGGGACCCGGGCGCTGCAGGACCTGCGCGAGCGCATCTTCTCCCACCTGCAGGAGATGTCGATCGGCTTCTTCACGAAGCGCAGTCCCGGAATCCTGATCTCGCGCCTGACCAACGACGTCGAGGCGCTCAACCAGCTCGTCTCCACCGGGGTGGTGACGCTCTTCTCCAGCTCGCTGACCCTCGTCGGCGCCGTCGTCATCCTGCTGGCGCTCGACCTGAAGCTGGCGCTGGTCACCTTCGTCACCTTCCCCCTGCTGATCGCGGCAAGCGTCCTCTTCCGCATCGTCTCCCACGGCGCCTACCGGGCGACGCGTGAGCGGATCGCCGCCGTCACCGCCTACCTGCAGGAGACGCTGAGCGGCGTGCGGATCGTGCGCAGCTTCGGCCAGGAGCCACGCCACGCGAGCGCGATGACCGAGCTCAACGAGGCCAATCGGGACGCGAACCTGCGCACCGTCTACCTCAACGCGACCTACTTCCCGGGGGTGGAACTGCTCTCCGCGATCGGCACCGCCGTGATCCTCCTCTACGGCGGCAGCCAGGCGATCGACCACGCGATCGAGATCGGCACCATCGTCGCCTTCGTCGGTTACCTGCAGATCTTCTTCGAACCGATCCAGCAGCTCTCCAACCTCTACACGACCTGGCTGGCGGGCGTTGCCGCCATGGACAAGATCTTCGAGCTGCTGGAGACCCCGGCGGACATGCCCGACGCGCCCGGCGCGATCGACCCCGGCGACCTTCGCGGCGAGATCGAGATGCGCGGCGTCTGGTTCTCCTACGGGGACGACGACGACTTCGCGCTCGAGGGCATCGACCTGCACGTGCCGCCGGGTCAGACCCTGGCGCTGGTGGGGACGACCGGAGCGGGAAAGTCGACCTTCGCCAAGCTGGTCGCCCGCTTCTACGACCCGCAGCGGGGAACGGTGCTCGTCGACGGACACGACCTGCGTGGGCTGCGCCAGCAGGCGCTGCGTCGCCGGCTCGGAATCGTTCCCCAGGAGGGCTTTCTCTTCTCGGGCAGCGTGCGCGAGAACGTTGCCTTCGGACGCCCCGACGCGACCCTCGAGGAGATCGAAGCAGCGATCGCCGCCGTTGGAGCGACGGACTTCGTCACGGCGCTGCCGGAGGGAATCGAGACCGAGGTCGGCGAGCGTGGGGTGCAGCTCTCCGCCGGCCAGCGGCAGCTGGTCGCTTTCGCCCGCGCGCTGCTGGCGGAACCGAGGATCCTGATCCTCGACGAGGCCACCTCCAACGTCGACGTGCGCACCGAGAAGACGATCGAGCGCGGGCTCGAGCGCCTGCTTGCCGGGCGCACCGCGATCGTCATCGCCCACCGCCTCTCGACGATCCGCCGTGCCGGCAAGATCGTCGTCCTCGATCAGGGCCGCGTCGCCGAGGCCGGCACGCACGAGGAGCTGATCGCAGCAAACGGACCCTACGCACGCCTCTACGGCGCCTGGCAGGAATCCTCAGTCGCCTGAACGGGCCGAGATGCGCCGGTTATCGGCCCGTTCAGCCGGGGCCGATGCCGCCGGAGGAGCCTTCGCCCCCACCGCCGCCGGTCGAGCCGCCGCCACCGGTGCCGCCACCTTCAGGTTCCCCGCCCGCGCCACCCGTTTCGGGAGCCGCTTCGGGGGCTTCTTCGACCGCTTCGGGGGCTTCTTCGACCGCTTCCGAGCCGGGCGCTTCAGCCCCACCCGATTCGGCTTCGCCTGTCGCACCCCCGCTCGGCGGTTTCGGTCCTTCGCTGCACTCTTCGAAGCCGTATTCGCCGGCCGCAGCCTGGAACGAGGCGAGCGCCGAGGAGGCGTTCGATTCGGCCGATTCGAGCGCAGCCGCGTCGCTGCGCTCGGAGGCGAGTTTGACTTCGTCCTCCGCCGTCGCCAGCGCTTCGGCGGCGGCGATCAATTCCGAGTAGCCCGCCGCTTCCTGCGGCGTGCCGAGGTTCTTCAGGCTGGCGACCATACCGCTGTACAGGCCCGCGGCCTGTGCGGATGGCGAAGACGACGTTTCGGTGCTGCTCGCCCCGAGAGCGCCGACGGCGGCATTGACCTCGGCGCAGATCGCGTCGCCCCGTTCGATCAGTTCGGCCTTGGTCAGTACCGTCGTCGTGGCCGTCGTCGTCGGCGTCGATTCGGGCGAGTCGCTGCCCCCACCGCAGCCGACGACCAACAGGGCGGCGAAGGACAGGGCTGCAATCAAGGCGCAGAGCGACTTCACGAGTGGCGCGAACCTAGCAGAGCCGCGCGACGCCGAACTGCATCAAATTCCCTACCCGCCAGAGAGGGAATTTGATGCAGTTCGCGGGGAGTGGGTGACGGACTGCGGCCCAGGGACTCGAACCCCGACTACCTCGTCCAGAGCGAGGCGTGCTGCCATTACACCAGGCCGCAATGGAGCCGCTTCAGGATATCGACGCCAGATCGCTGTCGGCGTCGGCGATCGTCTCCCGCGCCCCCGAGACGTCGACGCGGTCTGCCAGCAGGCGACGCGCTTCGGCCAGGTCTTCGGAGCGGCCGACGCTGAGCGCGCCGGCGACCAGCCCGTCCTTCAGGTACCAGACCGAGAACTCGCCCTCATCGCGGTCGCCACGCCAGATCTCCTCGTCCCATTCGTACGCGGGCCCAACGTACTCGAGGCTCGCCCAATCCGCCAGGTCGCTGAAGAAGTAGGGAACGACGGTGTAATCCTCGTCGGCGCCGAGCATGTTGCGCGCGGCGTGCATCCCCTGCTGCATCGCCACGTCCCAGTGCTCGACTCGCAGCCGACGGCCATGGACGACGCTCTCGTAGGAGCAGCAGTCGCCCGCCGCGTATATCCCCGCCGTCGAGCTGCAGAGCTTGGAGTCGCAGACGATCCCGTCCTCGACCTCGAGCCCCGCCCGCTGGGCGAGCATCGCGTCGGGGCGGACGCCCGCGCCGACGACGACCGCGTCGCACTCGATCGCCTGCCCGCTCTTGGTCAGCACCGCCCGCACCCGACCGTCGCCCTCGAATGCCTCCAGCTCCTCGCCGCTGAGCACGGTCACGCCCCGCGCTTCCAGCTGCTCCTGGAACCAGCGTCCGGCGTCCTCGCCGAAGGTGCGGGAGAGCGCCACCTCCTCCATCATCACGATCGTGCACCTGGCTCCCTTTGCGGTCAGCGAAGCAGCGACCTCGGTGCCGATGTAGCTGCCGCCGACCAGGACCACGTGCTCGGCCGCCTCGGCATCGGTGCGAATCGCATCCGAGTTGCCGAAGGCGCGCAGGTAGTGGATGCCCTCGTTCTCGGCCCCCTCGACTCGCAGGATGTTGACCATCGCGCCGGTGGCGAGCAATGCCTTGTCGAAGGAAACCTCCTCCCCACCCTGCAGCTTCGCCGTTCGGGCGGAGGGGTCGAGCGACATCGCGTTGACGCCGGTCAGCAGCTCGACGCCGTTGTCCTCATACCAGCCAGCCGCGTTGACGTGAGCGTCCTCGCGCGACGCCTCCCCCCGCAGGTACTCCTTCGTCAGCGGCGGCCGTTCGTAGGGCGGCTCGGGCTCGCGCCCGACAAGCAGAACGGAGCCCTCAGCCCCGCGCTTGCGCAGCTCCGCCGCACAGTGGGCCGAGGCCATGCCACCGCCGATCAGGAGGAAGTCGACCTCGCGCACGGCTCAGGCGCCCGCGCCGGCGCCGTTCTGGTCGGGTCCGAAGAGCTTCTTGAGCTGCTCCTCGTGGCCTGGATCGAGCACTGCGAGCACCTCGTCGCCCGCTTCCAGGACCGTGTCGGGACCCGGCACGAAACCCTTGCCGCTGCGCAGGATCGAGATCAAGAGGCTTCCTTCCGGCATGTCGAGATCGCCGACACGCCTTCCGGTTACCCCGGAATCCTTGCCGAGCAACATCTCGATGATCTCGAGCTGCTCCTCCTGCAGGTCGAGCAGGTGGACGAGCCCGTACTCGGGGACCTCGTGCTCGAGCAGGCGCAGGATCAGGTCGGTCGCCGAGACCGAGGGCTTGACCCCGAGCAGGTCGAAGTGCGGCTTGTTGCGCGGGTTGTTGACGCGGGCGATGATGCGGTCGACCTGGTACTTCTCGCGGGCGACCTGGCAGATCAGCATGTTGTCCTCGTCGTCGCCGGTGACCGCGATCACCATGTCAGCACGCTGGATGCCGGCCCGCTCCAGGACCCAGAGCTCGGAGGCATCGCCGTAGGAGACGTTGTGCTCCAGTTCCTGCTCGACCCTCAGGTAGCGACGGCGGTCGCTCTCGATCACGGTCACCTCGTGGCCCTTCTCGAGCAACTCGCGCGCCAAATTCCAACCCACCTTGCCCGCGCCGACGACGATGATGTACATGCGGCCCCCTACGCCCCATCCGCCGGCTCGCCGGCCTGCCCTGGAGCTTCGCGGCTCGCCCCTTCGCGCACGGCGCTCTCCAGCATGTTGATCGCAACGCTGGTCGGGCAGACCGTGTGCATGCCCTGCCCGGCATACCATTCGGCGCGCAGCGGGTCGAGGATGCGGGCGATCACCGTCGGCACCTCGTAGTGCCGCTGGGCGATCTGGGCGATCACGATGTTGGTGTTGTCGCCGTCGGTCGAGGCGATGAAAGCGTCGGCTCGCTCGATCCCGGCCGCCTCCAGCGCGTCCGTCTCGAGACCGGCGCCGACCGTGAACTGCCCGCCGAGGTCCTCCCAACCCTTTTCGAGTCCGACCTCGAGCCGCGCGTGCGACTCGGGGTCCTCGTCGAGGCAGGAGACTTCGTGCCCCTCGCGCAGCATCGCGCGGGCGACCGAAGATCCGACGCGTCCGCATCCCACGATCAAGATGAACACGCGGCGGATACTAGATGCCCACGGGCGCAGGTTCACCCTGCGCGTCCTCGGGGGGTGCGGTGAGGAGGACGCGGCAGGGCGCCTTCTTCAGCACGTACTCGGTGGCGGAGCCGATCTCGGCCGGTTTTGCCGCTCCGATGCCGCCGAGCATCGCACCGCCCTTGATCCTGCTCGGCGGCTCGCCGCCGATCACGATCGCCTCGGCACCGCTGCTCCGCGCCGCTTCGACGATGCCGGCACCGACGTCGCGGGCACGGATCACCTGCGGCACGACCTTGACGTCCTCGTACTCCTCGCCGACGTCGCCGGCCCGCTTCAGCGCCCTCTGAGCCTCCTCCTCGACATCGGGTGGCAGCTCCGCGTCCAGCGGCAGCGTCAGGGGAATCTCGATCACGTAGACGATGTCCAGGCGTGTCTCGCCGTCGTCGCCTGAGGACTCCTCCTGCTCCGCCGCCGCCAGGCGTCCCGCCGTGGAGACGATGTCGTCGTCCAGCTTGGTGCCGAAAACGGGCACCAGGATGTTGCGAAAGGCGACTTCCGGCACCTGCTTCGTCAGCGCCTTCTCGCTCACCGAGACTCGCTTGGTCAGGGTCGTCCCCTCCACCACCCTGCGGTAGACGACGTAGAAGAGCAGCCCGAAGGTCATCCAGCCGAGCCCGACCCAGCGGGCGCGCTCGTGGTAGGCGAGCACGCTGAGGAAGGCGAGGCCGCTGAGCAGCGCCGCGAAGAGCGCCGGTACGGGCAGCTTGGCGCCCCGCCAAGAGACGTCGAAGGGGACACGGAAGGGCCGCGGTCTGTCCGGCTCCGTGATCCGCAGGCGGATCACGGAGAGCTGAGCGATCGTGATCGCCAGCATCGCGCCAAAGGCATAGAGCCCGGCGAGCAGCTTCACGTCGGTCGGAGCGACCAGGCCAATCGCAATCGCGCCGGAGATCGCGATCGCCACGTGCGGCGTCGCATGGCGACTGTTCAGCTTGCCGAGCCAGCTTGGGATCTGGCGGTTGATCGCCAGCGTGTAGATGTGGCGCGAGACGCCCAGCATCGCCGTCGTCACGGCCCAGAAGAGGATGGGGGTGGCGACCAGGGCGACGACCCAGCGCATCACGTCGGAGACCCAGACGGGGTGGAAGGCGGAGACCACGCCGAGGATCGGCGCCTCGACGAATTCGTTGCCGAGCGGGGTCTTCGGACCATGCGGGCCGGCGACGACCGGCACCGCCATCAGCGCGATCGCCGCCATGCCGGCGTAGACGAGCGGCACGGCAACGGCACCGAGCGAGACGATCCGCTTCAGGTCGCGGGGCCGCACGTCGATGTCCGGTGCCAGGTCCGAGGCGGCCTCGATCCCCGCGTAGGCGAGCATCGCGACCACCGCGGCATAGACGATGCCGTGAAAGCTCGGCGTCGCAAAGAGGTCGATCTGCTCGGTGAGGCGGTCGGGATGGAAGACGGTGAGGAGGCCGACGACGATCACCGCCAGCTGCAGGGTGATGTCGGCGAGGGCGAGGATCGCCAGCGGACGCTCGCGCTTGCGGCCGGTGACGTTGAGCACGTTGAGGACGCAGGCGGCGACGATCACCGCACCGGCGACGCCGATCTCCCAGCCGGCCTCCGAGAGGTCCGACGAGATCGGCTCCAGGTAGTGAGGCACCGAGATCGCCGCCAGCGCCGCGACGATCAGGTAGTCGATCAGGATCGCCCAGCCTGCGATGAAGGCGATCAGCTCGTTGAATGCGTGGCGGGCGAAGCTCGAGGAGCCGCCGCGCTCGCGAATCATCGCGCCCCCCTCGACGTAGCTGAGCGTCGTCAGCACGAAGAGCAGGCCGGCGGCGAGGAAGATCAGCGGCGTCAGGCCGAGGCCGCGATCGGCGACGACGCCGAGCGAGAAGTAGATCGAGAAGCCGACCGCCGAGTAGACGGCGACGAAGAGGCCGGGGACGCCGAGGCCGCGGCGCAGCAGGGGCTCGAGGCGCGGGCGCTGCTGTTTCTCGGGCTCGCTCAGCGCTGCCTCCCCAACCAGAATCGCGCCACGCCGATGGCGACGAAGAGGACGCCGAGCAGGACTCCCATCGAGAGGGGTCCCCCGCCGTTGACGAGGGTAAGCGCGAGGATCGCGATGCCGAGGCCTACGAAGACGAAGGAGAGGGCACGGACAGAGCCGCGGTAGATCCGTTCGGCGGAGTCCACGCCTGCGATTCTAGGGCCGGCTCGGAGACGACGATCACGCGGCACGGGCGCTCGCCGAGAACCGTCTGCAGAGTCTTGTCGTAGTGCGGACGGCCGTTGCGGTAGCGAAGGCCGATGACCACCGCCGCGGCTTTGATCATTTTGGCCTCGTCGGCGATCGCGTAACCGGCCTGGCCGGGACGCACGCGCTCGATGTGGCCCGTCACCCGCTGGCCACCGATCAGCTTCGCCTGCTCGATCTTCGACTGCGCTTCCGATTCCTGCGCGGGCAGCTCGGCGTCGAGCGGCAGGTGGGTGGGCACGGTGAGCATCGAGTGGACGTGGATGCCGCGGCGACGCTTGGAGGCGAGCTTTACCGCGGTGGCGACCATCTCCTCGGAGAAGGGCTCGTCCTCCTCGAAGGCGACGAGGACGCTGCGGTACTCGATCTCCTCGACGCCGAGCGGCTCCGGCAGCAGGACCTTGACGGTTTCGGTCAGGGGCAGGCGCTGGTTACGCCGGTAGAGGACGTAGACCGTGATGCCGAGGATCATCCAGCCGGCGCCCACCGCCAGCGTGCGTGGGTTGAGCGCCATCACCACGATCCAGGCGGCAAAGGTCCCGAGCCCGCCCAGGACGGCAGTGAGTGGCAGCTCGGCTCCGAAGGCACGGAAGTTGAGGGGAGGCCTCCAGGGTCGCTCGACCTCCCCGTGCCTTCGCCGCAGCTGGATCACGGCGACGTGGGCGATCGTGAAGGAGAGCATCGCGCCGAACGAGTACATCGTCGCCAGGAAGTCGGTCTTGCCCGGAATCAACGTCAGCATCGCCACCGCGCCGAAGACGAGGATCGCGATGTAGGGGGTGCGGTAGCGGGGGTGAACCTGACGCAGGCCCTCGGGCAGCTGGCGATGCTGGCCCATCGAGTAGGTCAGCCGCGAGACGCCGATCAGGCCAGCGTTGGTCGCGATAAGCAGGATCACGGCGGCGAGCACGCCGACGTAGAAGCGCAGGATTTTGGTTGGGTCGGAGCTGAGGCCGAGGTTCTCGACGATGCCGAGGATCGGGTCGTTGGCGAACTCGGTGCCGAGGGCCGTCGTGTAGTGGCCGCCATGCTGGACGACGGGCATCGCGGAGAGGGCGACGACCGGGATCAGCAGATAGAGGCCAAGCACGGCGATCACGACCAGCCCGACGCTGCGCGGAATCGTCCGCACCGCGTCCTTCGCCTCCTCGGCCATGTTCGAGATCGTCTCGATCCCGGTGTAGGCGATCATGCCCACCGCGATGCCGAGTGCGAAGTCGCTCCAGGTCGGAGCGACGCCGAGGTGCACGTTGTCGACCAGCACTTCCGGGCTGAGCACGAGGACGACGCCGATTCCGACCAGCACGACCTGGGTGGCGAGGTCGGCGACGGCGAGGATCAGGTTGAGTTTCGCCGACTCCTGCGAGCCGCGGATGTTGAGCACCGCGAGGCCGACGATCACCAGGCAACCGGCGACGATGTCGCCGGGGCCATGGCCGAGCGGCTCCCAGAAGACCGCGAGATAGTGGGGCACGAAGTAGGCCGAGATCGCGACCGTGATCACGTAGTTGAGCATCTGGCCCCAGGCGGCGATGAAGCTGACCAGCTCGTTGAAGGCGTGGCGGGCGAAACTGGAGGAGCCGCCGGCCTCGGGGAACATCACCGTCGCCTCGGCGTAGGTGGCAGCGGTGGCGGCAAAGATCAGACCGGAGATGACGAAGGCGACCGGGGTCAGCCCGAGGGCGAAGGCCGCGGTGACGCCGAGCGCGTAGTAGATCGAGGAGCCGACGTTGCCGTAGGCGGCGGCGAACAGCGCTCCGACGCCGTGGACGCGGCTCAGCGATTCGTCGCGTGGGATCCGCTGCGCCATCTGCTTCCTGCCTGGTTGGCCATCTAGGCCGAATATACGGACGCGGCCGGTGCCCGACGCACGTGCTCGGGCCCGAGCCCAGCCGGGGAGGCACAACCGCAGAGGGCCAACGCCAGCTCCAGCTCGGCCCGCAGCAGCTCGAGCACGCGAGCGGCCCCCGCCTCGCCACCGGCGGCCAGGCCCCAGAGAGCCGGCCTACCGACGAGCACGGCATCGGCGCCGAGGGCCAGGGCGATCGCCGCGTCGCTCCCCCGCCTGATGCCCCCGTCGACGAGGACGGCAGCCCGCCCGGCGACCGCTTCGACGACCTCGGGCAGGGCGTCGGCCGTGGCAAGCGCGCAGTCGAGCTGGCGGCCGCCGTGATTGGAGACGACGACTCCCGCTGCGCCATGCTCGACGGCGAGCGCCGCGTCCTCGGCGGTGAGGACGCCCTTGACCAGGACCGGTACGCCGGAATCCGAGGCGAGGCCCTCGAAGTCCGACCAGGTGAGCGCAGGGTCCATCAGCTCGAAGGTCTCCTCGATGGTGACCGCGCGTTCGGAGCCGAGGGCCGCTGCGACGCTCGGCACGCCGAGGCCCTCCGGGATCCGGAAGCCGGTGCGCAGGTCCCGCTCGCGCCGCCCGCCGCGCGGAGCGTCGACCGTGACGACGATCGCCTCGAAGCCCGAGTCGATCGCCTCGTCCATCAACGCCTTGGTCACGGCGGCGTCGCGGAAGCAGTAGAGCTGGAACCAACGCCGGCCCTCGGGAACGGCCTTCGCCAGCTCCGACGGCCGGGTCGTCGCCAGAGTCGAGAGGCACATCACCGTTCCGGCCGCGGCTGCCGCCCGCGCCGTCGCAACCTCGCCCTCAGGGTCGACGAGACGCTGGTAGGCGACAGGCGCGACGAGAATCGGCATCGATGCCTCCCCTCCCAGCACGTCGGCCCGCGTCTCCCACTCCGCGAGTCCCGCCAACGCCCGCGGCCTCAGCCGCCACCGTCGCCAGGCATCGCAGTTGTCGCGCAGCGTCACCTCGTCGCAGGCGCCGCCGAAGAAATACCCCGCGACCCCCTCCTCGAGCTTCTCCTCCGCCGCCCGCTCAAAATCCGCCACGCAGATCAACTCATCCACCGAACCAACCCTAAACAGCCCAGGGGGAAGAGATCCGCCGTCCCCCGACTTAGCGCTCTGTGGTTGAGCGCCCAGACAACCCAGAAGTCCCCCATCGATTCGTATGGACTTCTCACGCTGAAATGCGTTGTCGAGAGCGTGATCTGGACAGGCCCGCCGTCGAGGGGGTCGTTCGGCGGCGCCACCTCACGCGGGCGATCAACCACGGACGAGCTCAATGGAGAGTCATCGGCAGAATCCTGGGAAGAAGGGTCGTAGTGGTCTACGACCATCCCCACGGCCCGGATCATCGAACGGCAAGGATCGTGAGCGCATGGCCACTCCCGTAGACAAAAGAATGCTGCGCTACTCTCGAATTGCGATGCGTGCGCATTATGACCCGGAAGTCGACATCGCGCTGCTCTCCTTCGAGCAGGGCGATGCCGTCAGCGAGGAGCACTCCTGGGGGTTGGTTGATCGCGATCCGGCCGATGGTCACCTGATGGGCTTCGAGATCTGGGAAGCAAGTCACCGCCTGCCGCCGGAGCTCGTCGCCGCGCTCCCCACAGCCGCTCAGAACTCCGACGCCGCCTGACCCGGACTGAACCCACCGGGCACTGACCAGCCACGCCACAAGTCGGCCTTCCGACCATCCCGATCGTTCGCCCGGTGTCGTTGGGAGGGGTGTGATGCCCCTCTCCAGGAAGCTCTGAATCCACGCCCGAGCCCTTGGCGGCGATTCAGCTGCGCAACGGCTTCCGGGGGAGGGGCATCACACCCCTCCCCCGGCTGAACTTCTCTCTAGAAGTGAACGATCGGGATGATCAGGATCGCGACGATGTTGGCGACCTTGATCATCGGATTGATCGCCGGCCCCGCCGTGTCCTTGTAGGGATCGCCGACGGTGTCGCCGGTGACCGAGGCGGCATGCGCCTCGGAGCCCTTGCCGCCGTGGGCACCGTCCTCGATCAGCTTCTTCGCGTTGTCCCAGGCACCGCCGCCGGCGGTCATCGAGATCGCGGCGAAGAGGCCGACGACGATGACGCCGATCAGCAGCCCGCCGAGCGCGTCGACGCTGAGCAGGCCGACCACGACCGGGATCACGATCGGGATCAGCGACGGAAGGATCATCTCCTTCTGGGCCGCCAGGGTGACGATGCTGACCGTTTTGCCGTAGTCGGGCTTTTCGGTCCCCTCCATGATCCCCGGGTGCTCGCGGAACTGCTCGCGCACCTGTTCGACGACCTGACCGCCGGCACGACCGACGGCCTCGATCGCCAGCGCAGCGAAGAGGTAGACCATCATGCCGCCGATGATCAGCCCGATCAGCACCGCCGGCGTCGTCAGGTGGAAGAGGCTGTTGAGGTCGAAGCCGGCCGGCTTCTCACTCGCAAGTTCGCTCTTGAAGGCCGAGAAGAGCACCAGCGCCGCCAGCGCAGCGGAACCGATCGCGTAACCCTTGGTCACCGCCTTGGTCGTGTTGCCGACCGCGTCGAGCGGATCGGTGACGTTGCGCACCTCCTCCGGCAGGTCGGCCATCTCGGCGATGCCGCCGGCGTTGTCGGTGATCGGCCCGAAGGCATCGAGGGCGACGATGAGCCCGCAGAGCGAGAGCTGCGCCATCACGGCGATGCCGATGCCGTAGATGCCGGCCAGCTCGTTGGCACCGAGGATCGCCATGGCGATCACCAGCGCCGGCGCCGCCGTCGACTGGAAGCCCTGCGCGAGCCCGGCGATGATGTTCGTCGCATGGCCGGTCTCCGACGCGTCGGCGATCAGCCTCACCGGCCGGAAGCGGGTCGAGGTGTAGTAGTCGGTGATGACGAAGAGCAGCGCTGTCACGGCCACGCCGATCACGGCGCAGAGCCAGAGATCGGTGGTGGTGACCGACTCGGCGGCGGCGCTGAGCCCGAGCCGCACCGGATCGCTCATCAGCCAGTGGGTGATCGGGTAGAAGGCCGCGATCGAGAGGAGGCCGGAGACGATCAGGCCCTGGTAGAGCGCGCCCTCAACCCGGTCGGACTTGGTCCGCACCGAGAGCGCCCCGATGATCGAGGCGATGATCGCGACGCCGCCGATCACCAGCGGGAAGATCGCCACCTCGCGCGAGAATTCGCCGCCGGCGCCGGTGAAGGTGAGGACGCCGAGCAGCATCACGGCGACCGAGGTGACCGCGTAGGTCTCGAAGAGGTCCGCGGCCATGCCGGCGCAGTCGCCGACGTTGTCGCCGACGTTGTCGGCGATCACCGCCGGGTTGCGCGGATCGTCCTCGGGAATGCCCGCCTCGACCTTGCCGACCAGGTCGGCGCCGACGTCGGCGGCCTTGGTGAAGATGCCGCCGCCGAGCCGGGCGAAGACGGAGATCAGCGAGCCGCCGAAGCCGAGGCCGACGAGCGCGTCGACCGCCTCCTTGTCGGAGCTGCCGGTGATGACGAGGATCCCGAAGTAGCCGGCGACGCCGAGCAGCGCCAGGCCGACGACGAGCAGGCCGGTTACCGAGCCGCCCTTGAAGGCGACGTCGAGGGCCGGCGGGACGCCGCCACGGGCCGCCTCGGCGACGCGCGCGTTGGCACGCACGGAGAGGTTCATCCCGATGAAGCCGGCCGAGCCGGAGAGGATGCCGCCGAAGACGAAGCCGATCGCGGTCTTGTAGTCCTGCAGGACCCAGAGCACGATCGCGATCGGAATGGCAACCGCGGCGATGATCGTGTACTGGCGGCTGAGGTAGGCCTTGGCGCCTTCCTGCACCGCGCCTGAGATTTCCTGCATTCGCTCATTGCCCGGCGAGCGGGCGAGCAGGCGCTGCGTGATGATCAGTCCGTAGACAATCGCCGCCCCCGCGCAGACGAGCGCGACGACGACTCCGTATTCGGTCAAAAAGCTGGTCAAGTCAGTTCCTCCGGCTGGGTTCTAAGCGGCGCGGGAGTCTATCTACGCGCGCCGACGTCGGCCGTGTAGGTGCGTTTCGTCTCCGCGACGGCGTCCCGGTAGACGTCCTCTATCGAAACGCCCGCGTCGAGCGCCTCGCGCGCCCGCTGGGCGCCGTTGCGGGCCGGCAGCTCGACCTCGATGCCGAGCTGCGAGCGCGCCGGCTCGCACCAGGCGAGGAGCTCGTCGAGCGCTGTGACGGCCTCGACCTCCGCCGCACGACGGAAGTCGATCAGGCGACCGCTCATCCCATGGCGAATCGCGCGCCAGAGGTTCTCCTCGATCTCGCGGTCGGCGAGCAGGGCCGTCCCGTCGCCTCCCTCGTCGTAGTCGAGCGCCGCCTGTGCGATGCAGGCCGCGATCAGGCCCGCGAGCGCGAAGGACTCCTCGCCACGCGTCTGCGCGTCGCAGATCCGCACCTCGACGGTGCCGAAAGAGTGGTGCGGCCGCACGCTCCACCAGAGCTGCGTCGACTCGACCACCGAGCCGCTGCGCTGGAGCAGCTCTATGAACTCCGCGTATGTGCGCCAGTCCCCAAACGGGCTGGGCACGCCGCAGCGGGGGAAGGTGCGGGTGAAGATCTCGGTGCGCACCGTGTGCAGGCCGGTGTCGCGCCGGTCGAGGAAGGGGGAATTGGCGGAGACCGCCAGCAGCAGGGGCAGCAGCTCGCGCATCCGGTCGCAGACGGCGATCGCCCTGTCCGCGCCGCGAACGCCCATGTGCACGTGCATGCTCCAGGTGTTGTTGCGTTGTGCCACCCAGCCCAGTTCGTGCCGCAGCCGGTTGTAGTGCGGGGTATCGATGATCCGCTGGTCGAGGTAGTTGGCCCACGGGTGCGTACCCATCGCGCCCAGCGCCAGCCCCATTCCCTCAACCAGCTCGAAGAGGCGGCGGCGGCGCTCCCGCTGCATGGCCATCGCTTCCGCGAAAGTTCCCGCCCGACCGGAGCGGATCTCGATCTCGGAGGCGATCAGCTCGCCCGCCGCCGACTCGGCCAGCACCGCGTCCTCCTGACAGGCTGCATGGACGTCCTCGAAGCGGTGCTCGAGCTCGAGCGTCCCCGGATCGAGGATCGCGAACTCCTCCTCGAGACCGACGGTGAAATCGGTCGAGGACTCGAATCTCTCCCGAGCGAGGTCGAGGTCGAGGGGCAAGTCGGGTTCCTCAGGTCAAATAGAAGTAGAGGGCGTAGAGGAGGTCGACCGCCGGGCTCGAGGTGTGCACCGTCACCTCCGGCGGCACCTGCAGCAGCTGCTCGGAGTAGTTGAAGATGATCTTGACGCCGGCCTCGACCAGCCGATCGGCCACCGACTGAGCGGCAGCCGCGGGCACCGCAAGGACACCGACGACGATCTCCTGCTCGGCCACCACCGCCCCCAGGTCGTCGAAGTTGCGCACGCTCAAGCCGCCGACCTCGCTGCCGACCACCTCGCTGTCGACGTCGAACATGGCGACGATCTGGAAGCCGTGGTCAGCGAAGATGTCGGAGCTGGCGATCGCCTGGCCGAGGTTGCCGGCGCCGAAGAGGGCGATGTTGTGCTGGCCCGAGGTGCGCAGGATCTTGCGGATCTCGGCGACGAGGGACTCGACGTTGTAGCCGACCCCCCGCTTGCCGAACTTGCCGAAGCCGGAGAGATCGCGGCGGATCTGGGTCGGGTTGATGTGCGTGTACTCCGAGAGCTCCTGCGAGGAAATCGTTTCCCGCCCCATCTTGCGCGCCTGCGTCAACACCTGCAGGTAGCGCGATAGGCGCGCGGCGACCCCCAGGGACAGCCGCTCGCCGTCGACGAAAACCGCCCCCGGTACGTCCGTCTCTTCAATTGCCGCGCTCACGCCCCCACAGTATCGAGCCTCGCCCGCACGGCTGTCTCGTCGAGGACCAGCTCGGAGACGATCTCGCCATCCACCTCAACCACTGGAATTTTCTCCAGCATTCGTCGCAGCAGCGCCTCCTCGCTCTCGATGTCCACCTCGTGCAGGTCGAAGCGATAGCCCTCCGCGTGCAGGGCGACGAGTGCGTCGATTGCCTCATCGCAGAGGTGACAGTTCGGCCGCGAGTAGACGACCACCCGGGTCATTCACGCAGTTTCACGCTTCGCTCGCGGCGCGAAGAACCAGATATGCCTCATTGGGCTCGCTCCGCGCTCATGCCCGCTTGGCCGTCGGAAAGGCATCGTAGGAGAGGTAATCGGGATACGGCATCGGCGTGCCGAAGCGTGCCGCGGAGCCGATCATCGCCGCGTTGTCGGTGCAGAGCTCGAGCGGCACCAGCTTGAGGCGTACGCCGCGGCGCCGGCAGAGATCATCGACGGCCTGCCGCAGCGGTCCGTTGGCGGCGACGCCACCGCCGAGGGCAACCGCCTCCCACTCCCCCGCCCGCAGCGCACGCTCCAGCTTGGCGATGAGCTGGCCGACCGCAGCCGCCTGGAAGCCGGCCGCCAGGTCGGCGCGTCGCCCGGCAACGCCGTCGGAGCCAAGGTCGCGGATCAGGTAGGCAAGCGCCGTCTTCAGGCCGCTGAAGCTGAAATCGAGGCCAGGGTCGCGGCTCATCGCCACCGGCAGCTCGAAGGCCCGTGGGTCGCCCTCACGAGCGAGCTTCTCGAGGGCCGGCCCGCCGGGATAGCCGAGGCCGAGTAGGCGGGCGACCTTGTCGAATGCCTCCCCGGCAGCGTCGTCGAGCGTCTCGCCGAGCAGCTCGTAGCCGGCGTGTTCGCGGACCCCGGCGAGCAGAGTATGACCGCCACTGGCGACCAGGCAGAGAAAGGGGGGCTCGAGCGGGTCGGGCTCGAGGAAGTTGGCTGCGACGTGTCCCTGCAGGTGGTCGACCGGCACCAGTGGCAGGCGGCGCGGGGCGGCGATCGCCTTCGCCGTGCTGACACCGACGAGCAGCGCCCCGATCAGGCCGGGGCCGACAGTCACGGCGACGGAATCGACGTCGTCGAGCGTCACGTTCGCAGTCCGCAACGCCGCGTCGACGACCGGCGTCGCCAGTTGCAGGTGGTGCCGCGATGCGACCTCCGGCACCACGCCGCCGAACTCGGCGTGCGCCGACGCCTGCGAGGAGATCGTGTTGGCGAGCACGTGCGGTCCGTCCAGCACCGCGGCGCAGGTGTCGTCGCAGGAGGTCTCTATGGCGAGGATCAAGGACTCAGTCCAACCACATGATCAGCGCGTCCTCGCCGTTGTCGCGGTAGTAACGAGGCCGCACTCCCGCGGAGCGGAAGCCGAGCTGTTCGTACATCGCGATCGCCGGCCGGTTGGAGACGCGCACCTCGAGGGTGAAGGGAAGCCTGCCGCCCCCCTCCTCCACCAGCTGTCGAATCAGGCCGCGGGCCACGCCGGCCCGCCTGCGCTCGGGCGCGACCGCGACGTTCATCAGGTGCCAGACCTGGTCGTAGCGCGAGCAGACCAGGTAGCCGAGCAGCTCGTCGCCCTCGCTCGCGGCGAGGCAGATACCCGACGGCTTCGAGAGCTCGAGCACGAACATCGCCAGCGACCACGGCGAGGGGAAGGAGCGCCGCTCGATCGAGATCACGGCGGGCAGGTCGCTGTAGGCGAGCCGCCTGATCGACACCGTGCCGGCTATCTCACTCGGATCTCTGGGAAGTGTCTCTGTCACGCCATCGCTCCGCGTCGGGAGGTCTCAGGTAGATCGGTTCGAGTGCGCCATCGGTGTCACCGGCCACGGTCGCCAGCGCACACAGGTGCCGCGCCGCCACTCGGTGTACCGGGTCCGAGTCATCGGGAACGTCGGCACCGCAATGCGCCAGCTTCGCTCGAAATCGTACCGCGCCGGGTCCCCCCGCCAGGGGGGGGGCCGGGCGCTCGGCGAAGCGCTCGGCGAGCTCGTCGGGGGAGACGACGAACGGCTCCCAGATGCGCTCTCCGGTCGGCGCGTAGAGCGCGGCGAAGACCTCGCCGCGACGCGCGTCGAGGACCGCGAGGCACTCGCGGCCGTCGTCGCTCTCGCGCAACCCGGCCGCGACCGCGTCGAGCGTGCAGACCCCGGTCAGGGGCAGCCCGGTGCTTGCCGCCAGGCCCTTGGCAGTGGCAAGCGCAATGCGAATACCGACGAAGGAGCCCGGGCCGAGGCCGACGGCGATGCGATCGACCCCGCTCCAGCCGCCGGCGGCCGCCGCCACCGCCTCGACCGCGGCGAGGAGCGCGGTCGAGTGACGGGGACCGCCGTCCGCCGGGCCGATCAGCTCCTCGGCGAGCACTTCGCCGCCGCGCGTCGCGCCGACGGCGGTGTCGGCGGTCGCAGTGTCGAAGCCGACGAGCGCAATCTCGGCGGGTGCGACCGGCTCAGCCAGAGATCGTGAAATAGAAAGAACCGACGCGGTTGCCGTCGACGAACCAGGTCACGCGGTGCTTGCCGGGGATGTTCGAAGTGATCTTGTTCACGTAGAGGATGTGCGCTTCGGCTTGCTGGGCTTTCGCGCAGATGCTCTTCCCGGTCGGGAACTTGACGCAGATGCTGTAGGAGACGTCCCCCTTCAGGCTCTTGAAGAAGGCGCCCTTCTTGCCGCGCTTGGGGCATTTGTGCGATGGCTTGGCGGTTTCGGCGGTACCGCAGGCGACGTAGTGCTTGAAGGCGACGGCGTCCGCCGCGGCCGGCGCGACGCAGGCGGTCAGCACGATCGCCAGCAGCGCCACGAGCAGTGTCTTCTGTCCCTTCATTCGGCGTCCCTTTGAATCGAGGTCGAGCATCGGCTCGATGCTACATGCACTCTTCCCCGAACACAGCTACTCGCCGGCCGATGCGGCGGGGAGCTCGACCTCGCGGCGGTCGCCGCCCGCGTGGGCGAGGCGCACGGCGACCGTGCGGCGCCCCTCCAGCTCGGGCTCGGCGACCGCGGGCCACTCGACGAAGGCGACCGCGCCGGGGGCGAGATAGTCGTCGAGCAGGGCAGGGTCCTCGCCGGCGAGCCCCTCGAGCCGGTAGAGGTCGAGGTGAGCGACCGGCAGCCGTCCCCCCTCGTAGCGCCGGCCGATGGTGAAGGTCGGCGAGGTGACCGGAGCCTCGATGCCGAGCGCGCGGCAGGCGCCGCGGATCAGGGTCGTCTTGCCGGCGCCGACCTCGCCGCTGACGATCACCACGTCTCCGGGGCCCAGACGCTGGGCGAGCCGCGCCCCGAGCGCTTCCGTCTCGGCGGCGGAACGAGTCTCGAGCGCGGTCATCCGAAGAAGCCGAGCTGCTCGTCGCTGGGCTTCGACGGCTCCTCCGGCTCCGCTGGGGAGGCCTCCTCGAGCTCCTCGTCCGTGGGCCCCGCGGCGGGAGGGGGACCGGCCAGCAGGTCCGAGATCAGGCCGAAGTCGCCACGCAGAGTCTCCTTCACCGCGGGGGTGCGCAGGGCTGCGGCCGGGTGAAAGAGGGGCAGCAGGAAGACGGTGCGACCGCCAAGCTCGTGTACCTGCGGAGTGCCGCGAACCCTCGTGATCCCAGCCGGATTGCCACTGAGCAGCTTGGTCGCGAAGTTGCCCAGCGTGCAGACGACCTTCGGCTCGATCAGGCGGACCTGTTCGAAGAGATAGGGCCGGCAGGCCTCGATCTCGAGCGGCTGCGGGTCGCGGTTGCCCGGCGGACGGCTCTTCAACACGTTGGCGATGAAGACGTCCTCGCGCGACATGCCGATCTCCTCGAGCAGTTGGTTGAGCAGCTGTCCCGCCCTGCCGACGAAGGGCAGCCCCTGCCGGTCCTCTTCGGCTCCAGGCGCCTCGCCGACGAACATCAGCTCGGCGTCGGCATCCCCGGCACCGAAGACGGCCTTCGTGCGCGTCTCGTGCAGTGGACACTTCGTGCAAGCCTGGACCTCTTTGTAGAGGGCGACAAGCTCCTCTCGCCTCTCCTCGGTGGTGGCCATCAGAGCCCCCCAGTCGCGCGCTTGCGCTTGGTCTCTGCGAGGCGCTCGCCACGCGCCGCTTCGCGCTCGGCGCGTTGCGATTCGCCAGAGCGAACCTGGGCCCCGCGCGGCTGGCGGCTGGGTGGCGAGACCGGCGAGAGCAGGCGCCGGGTCTGCGTCGAGCCACACCCGGGGCAGGCGACTCCAAGGATCTCGCTTGCGGTCAGCTCCTCGAAGCGGCCGCCGCACTCCTCGCACTCGAACTCGTAGACAGGCACTCTGGGGCCATCTTAGGTCGCCACGACAACGCCGGCTCGACCCGTAAATGTGGTCGGGCTCGGGAAGTGACATGAGCGGGCTTCGAAGACGTAGCGGTGCATGCCGGATCTAAGGCTCGTTGGCGCGCAGGTCTTCGACTTCGCACCCGAGGTCGCCCGCTCGACCGATGATCTCCGGATCGCCGGTCCAGAGGGGGGTGGCCAGACGTTCGGCGGTTGCGATGCAAAACGCGTCGGCAAAGGAGAGGCCGCCGACTACCTTGACCCTGGCCGCCGCGCTCACCAGGTCCCAGTCGGGATCGACGACGTTCAGCTCCCGACGCGCTTGGTCGATGGTGTCGCCGGCTCCGCTTGGGCCGAACACACGCATTTCGAGATACAGCGCCTCCCCGAGATTCACGGAGCACATCGCCGCGCCCCTCTCCACCCACTCCTCCCGGACTTGCTTCCCCGCCGGCTCGTCGCGCAGGTGCGCGAGCAAAGCCCAGGTGTCAAAAACGACCAAGGAGCTCCCGTGCCTTGCGCTCCTCGAGCTCCCGTTCTTCACGCCGAAGAGCGAGCAGATCATCCGTGCCGAGGCCCGAAACGCCCGCCCAAGCCCCTCGCAACGCTTCGATCCGCTCGCGGTGCGTACCTGGGTCGTCGGTTACCCGGCGGACGCGGACGTCCTTCCCGTCTGGCTCGAACACAACCTCGTCGCCAGGCTTGATGCCGATCTCGTCGCGAATGGCCTTGGGGATCACGACCTGGCCCTTGACGCCGACCTTATGAGTCATACGGAAAAGTATAACAATGGCAATGCGCTACGGCAGCGGCTCCCAGTCCCATGCCTTCGCCGACGTAAGGCTCTCCTGCTCCAGGTAGCGCCTCAACTCAGCCAACTCAGCGGGCTCGACGCCGTAGACGTGGTCGGGCTCCGGGAAGTGGCGTGAGCGGACCTCGTCGACGTATTGGCGGACGCCGCCGACCATCTCGTCGTGCACGTGGGCGTACTGCTTGACGAATTTGGCCATGCGGCCGGTGGTGATGCCCAACAGGTCGTGGAAGACGAGGACCTGGCCCGAGGTGGCCGGGCCGGCGCCGATGCCGATCGAGGGGATCTCCAGCTTCTCGACGATCGCCTCGGTGACGGCGGCCGGCACGGCCTCGAAGACGATTGCGAAGCAGCCGACCGCCTGCAGGGCGAGGGCGTCCTCGCAGAGCTGGATCGCCTGCTTGGCCGTCTTCCCCTGCGCCTTGTAGCCGCCAAGCGCGGTCGCGGTCTGCGGCGTCAGGCCGACGTGGCCCATCACCGGGATGCCGGAGCGGACGATCGCGCGGGCGCGCTCGACCGAGATCCCCCCCGCCTCCAGCTTGACCGTCTGGCAGCCGGTCTCCTTGACCAGGCGCTGGGCGTTCTGCACGGCGAGCTCGTTGCTCGCCTCGTAGCTGCCCATCGGCATGTCCCCCACCATCAGCGGCGTCTTCAGGCCACGCCGCACGGCCTTGCCGAGGACGATCATCTCCTCCATCGAGACCGGCTCGGTGCCCGAGTAGCCGAGCACGACCATCGCCGCCGAGTCGCCGACGAGGACGATGTCGGCGCCAGCCTCCTCGGCGACCTGGGCCGAGGGGTAGTCATAGGCGGTGACCATCGCGATCGGCTGGCCCTTCGCCTTCATCTCGGCGAGGCGCGGCAGGCTCATCGGCGCGCGGCCCTCGGGAGGTGCCGTGTGGGAGCGGGCGCCGGAGCTCATCAGGCGACCTCGGTCGGGGTCTCCGGCTCGGCGAGCAGCACCTCGGGGTGGCTGTCGACGGCGACGATCTCGTTCTCCTCGCCGACGTGGACGACGACCGGTGAGTAGGACTCGAGGTCGCGCTCGTCGTAGGCGCCGAAGGAGGCGACGATGATCTTGTGGCCGGGGCGGGTCAGGTGGGCGGCGGCGCCGTTCACCTGCATCGTCCCCGAGCCGGGCTCGCCGTCGATCACGTAGGTGACGAAGCGCGCCCCGTTGTCGATGTCCCAGACGTGGACCTGCTCGTTGGTGATCAGGTCCGCGCTTGCCATCAGCTCGGTGTCGATCGTGATGCTGCCGATGTAGTCGACGTCGCAATCGGTCACCGTCGCGCGGTGGATCTTGGACTTGAGCATCTGCCGCTGCATGGGCCTCCCTTTCAGCCGCTCGCGTTCGCAGGTTGGATCAGGACGTTGTCGATCAGGCGGGCGCCGCCGACCCGGGCGGCGACCGCGATCAGCACGGGCCGGCCGGCCAGCTCGGCGACCGGGGTCAAGTCTTCGGCGTCGCGCGCCTCGAGGTACTCGGGCTCGACGCCGGCGGCACGCAGCTCGGCACGGGCGGCTTCGAGCGCGGCGACCAGACCCTTCACGGGCGCGTCCTCCTCGGCTGCGCGGAGCGCCCGCGAGAGCGCCGTCGCCCGCTCGCGGGCGCGCGGGTCGAGGTAGGCGTTGCGCGAACTCATCGCCAGGCCGTCGGCCTCGCGCACGATCGGCAGCGCCTCGATCCGCACCGGGAAGTCGAGGTCGCGGACCATGCGGCGGATGACGACGGCCTGCTGAGCGTCCTTCTGGCCGAAGTAGGCGACGTCGGGCTGGACCGAGTTGAAGAGCTTGGCGACGACGGTGGCGACGCCGCGGAAGTGCTCGGGACCTCGCCGCTCGGGGTCGCCGCAGAGAACCTCGGTCAGCCCCTCGACCGCGACGCTCGTGGCGAAGCCCTCGGGGTAGACCTCCTCGACCGGCGGCGCCCAGACGAAGTCGGCGCCTGCCTCGGCCGCCAGTCGCAGGTCGCGCTCCTCGTCGCGCGGGTAGCGGTCGAGGTCCTCCCCGGCCCCGAACTGGGTCGGGTTGACGAAGAGGCTCATGACGACGACGTCGCACTCGGCGCGCGCGGCGCGCAGCAGCGAGAGATGGCCCTCGTGCAGGAAGCCCATCGTCGGCACCAGGCCGATCGAGCAGCCCTCGCGCCGCGCCGGAGCAAGCGCGGCTCGAAGCTCCTCCCTTGCGCGGATGAGCTTCACGTCCTGGGCGTGAGTCGGTTCGGCGAGTTCGACGAGATTCATCTGGTCCATGCCCTTCGGGTCACGGCCGACCATGAATTATAGGCACGAAGACGCGCGTCTTTTGCGCGTGCTTCGTCACATTGGGCTGAAACGACGCTCAGCTCTCGCCCAGCCAGAAGGCAAGCTCGCGCTGCTTTGCCGCCGCATCCGGCCCGGTGTAGTAGGCGTCCTGCCAGGAATCGCCGTCTTCAGGGCCCTCCCAGTCATTGCCGACCTCGGCGGCCCGTTGCGAGCGGACGTAACGCCAGCGATAGGCGTTGTAGACGGAGATGATGTGGGTGGCGTAGGCCGCGGCGAGCTTTGGCACGCCGGCGATCAGGTTCAAGTTGTCGTCGTTCTTGCCGCTGGCGCGGGGACCGAGGTTGTGCGAGCCCGTCATCACCACCGGGCGCTTGCCGAACGGGTCGAGCACAACGACCTTGGAGTGGATCATCACCAGGCTGAGCCTGTCGATCTCTTTTTCCCAGCCCGCGAAACGCGAGTCGACCTTGGCCGGCAGCACGATGTCGGGGTCCGCTTCGTCGACCTGACCGCGGTGGACGAGGTTGACCAGAGCGGGATCTTTGGAACCCGCCTCCGGGTCCTGATTGAGCACCCCGTGGACGTAGAGGTCCACCGCCCCGTCACCGTCCTCTTCGTCGACTTTGACCCTGTCCATGATCGCGTTGAACAGCGTCTTCTCGCGGCCCGGGTTGAAGAACTGGAAGAGGATCCCGTTCTCGGCGCCGGCGATCAGCTCGCGGGCGGCATCGAGATCAACTTCTTTGTGCACGGACGCGAACCAGGTCCCGATCCTGCCGTTGCCCAGCGAGGCCGTGCGTTCGGCCCCGTTGCCGTCAACCAACTGCGCCGGGAAATCGTCGCCGGCCGCCAGCAGCGCGTCCCACTCCTGTTTGTAATAGCCCGCGACGTCCGCGCTTTCGATCAGCAGGCCGTTGTTCACCTGGGTGCAAAGCCCGCTCATCGTCCAGTTGGTCGAGCCTGTCCAGGTCAGCTTCGGCGAGGCGTCGTCGTCGCAGGCGACGAGGAACTTGTTGTGGGCGAGGCGGCTGCCGGTCATCCGTTTGTGCACGTCGACATCGGCCCCTTTCAGCGCTTTCCGCGCCTCCTCGTTCTCGTCGCCTTTGTGGTCGGTGCCGTTGGCGAGGATCACGTGGGCGCGACCGCCGAGAGCGCAGAGATCGGCGACCAGCTCCGGATCGTCGAGCTCGAACAGGGCCGCGTACAGCTCGACCTTCGGGTCGGCGAGGGCATCGGCCAGCACCTTGCGCAGCCCCAGGCGCAGTTCACCGGAGAGATATTCGCGGGTGACGTTGCCGGGGGTCGCGATCATCTCTCTGAGCTGTTTGGTCCACGGCTCATCGCCCTTGAGGCGGCGGGCAACCGACTGCGTCGCCAACACGCCGCGGTTGAAGTAGGCGCGCAGGCCGTCGCCGGCCTCATCGGTCACCGAGACGGGGTCGCTCCAGGGGCTCGCCTGGTCCTCGGCCTCTTCAAGGGCACCGGCCTTGCCGACCATCGGCACCACCCGATAGCTCACCGTTTCGCCGGAGCGGGCGAGAACGTCGGTCCAGCCGAAGCGCTGGATCGGCCACTCCGTGCTCGGCCTGTGCTCACCGGATTTGCGTTCTTCGCCGGCGAAGGAGACGAAGGTCTGCACCGGCTCCGGCTTACCGCCTCGCGGCCGGCGGTAGAGGGCGAAGCCGCGGCACTCGGGAAGCGCCTCCGAATAGCGCCAGACGACATAGACGTCGTCGCAGTTGGCGTGCGCCGCGATCGATACCCCATCGCTCACAGGTGCGCCTCCGGGCGGTGGCGGCGTAGCGTGCGGAGGCGTAATCGAGCGTTGCGCATGGCGACGGCCGCGCCCACAGCCGCCAGGTAGATCGCCGCCGGCCCGCCCAGCGAGAGCAGCGTCTCCTCAACTGGGACGCCGGCGATGTGGGCGGCCGGCATCGAGACCCTCAGTCGTAGGTCACGAGCGAGAGGCGCTCGAAGTGGAGAATGTCGCCGACGTCCTCGTCGCCGGCGTTGGTGGGCACGACGGTCACCTCGACCTCCGAGGCATCCGCCTCGAGGAGGCGGCGCAGCGCGTCGGTGATGTCGACGGTCATGCGCTGGCCGCGCAGTGAGTGTGGGCGGCGATAGTCGAAGTGGTGGATCGGTGGCCCCTGGCTGACGTCGCAGTGCCCCTCGTCTCCAAAGCACGGGCCATGGCCGAACACGTAGAAGGAGCCCGCGTAGCCCGCATCGAGCTCGGTAGGCGTTCCGGGGTGGGCGTCCGGGGTGGCGAGAAAGACGCGTCCCTCGTAGGAGTCGCCACGGTGGGCGACTCCGTGGAACTGCAGGACCGCGCGGTAGAAGCTTGGTTGACCCTCCCAGCGGGGCAGGGCGAACGGCTTCTCGGTCGTGTACCCGATCATTCGCCTTCAGACCCGGGTTTGCGATGGTCGGTGCTGGCCGCGTAGTCGTAGCCGAGCGCGGTCGTGTCGAGAACCTGACCCACGGTAAGGCCGAGGCCTTTCAGCGGCTCGCCCCACAGTTCCTGTCGAGGTCCGTAGCTGGCGTGTCGTCCCTGCCAAATCGCCCAGATCCGGTCGACCATGGTGTGATGAGCCCAGAAGATCGGGTCGTAGGCCGCCGTCGCCTGCCATTGCATCGTGCCGCCGACCCAACCATGAATGCCGTTATGGAGCCGCGCCTCCAAGGCTTCTGAAAAAACATCGAAGTTCGACTCTTCGATCACTTCTTCGATCAGCTGCTGATTCGGAAGCTTTGCCGGGTCGCGTGGTTCGCGCCAAGTGCCTGTCGGCCAGCCTGGCGGGTTGCCAGGCAGCGGCGGAATTGAGAAGCCCACAAGGGGATTGGCCCCACCGCTCTCGGTCGTCTCGTCCCTGAACGCAGGTGGGATGCCTTCGCCGCCCTGAGATGCGGCCCAGTCCCACCATGGGAGCGTGCACTGCGCAACTTTGCTCTGCAGCGCCAGCTCGAGTTGGTAGAGATAGGCGCGGTGCCATGGCAGGAAGAGGTTGTCATAGCCGAGTTCTTCGCTTGAGTGCTCGCAGTCGTAGTCGGGCGCGCCGTGTTTCCCCGCCCAGAACGCGAAGCCGTTCTTGTCACTCAGGGCCTGAATAGTCTCGAACCCTTCGCGCAGAGCATCCAGCTGATCGGGACGCAGCTTGGCGGCGCTCTTGCGGTGGCGCACCCGCGGCTGGCTTTCGTCTGACGAACGGTGGGGAGAGACCACGAAGCGACCCTATGCCGCTCCAAGCTAATTTGTCAAGGGTTACAAAGTAAAAATAAAAACCTTACTTATTATGACTGGATAGTGTTAATTGACCGCGCCGGTGCGCCCGCCGCGATGGTGCCAGCCGGAAGGTCGCTCGTAACCACCGAGTTGGCGCCGACCACACACCTGTCGCCGATCGTGACGCCGCTGGTGACGACGCAGTTGACCCCGAACCAGCAGTTGGAGCCGATTCGCACCGGCCCTTTCGAGGTGAAGCCCTGCTGGGTGATCGGCGTCTCGGGATCGTCGAAACGGTGGTCGGAGTCGCCGACGAAGCAGCCGTTGGCGAACATCGTGTGGTCGCCGATCTCGATCGACTCGAGCGCCGCCAGCATCGTGTTGCGGTTGAGGAAGCAGCCCGCCCCGATCACGATCCGCGCCTGCGGGGCCAGCGTCAGCCAGCAACCCGGCTCGAGCAGCGTCCCTTCGCCGATCCGCAGGCGCCCCTCATCGAGCGCCTCGAGGATCTCCCCCTCGACCGGCTGGCGTACGTAGAAACCGCCGCGGGCGGCATGCCGGGCGAGGCGCCAACGCCGCAGCCTCCGGCGGTTGCGCTCGTACCAGCGTCGCTTCACCCACCAGGCTCGCCAACCCGTCTGCTCCACGGCCACTAGCTTTCCAGAGGGCACGGCAGTAGGGTCGGCAGGCAACCGCCCCGAGAAGGAGATCGCGTGTTCGAGATGAGCGAGAAGGACGTGGCCGACTGGCGGCAGAAGTGCCGCGACCTCGTCGCCAATCGGGTCAACGGAGAAGAGGTTCTCGCCGCCGCCGGCTTTCGCCAGGGGGGCGCGACGGCGAACTACGTCGCTTCCAAGGCGCAGATGGGCGGCCTCGTCTACGCCGGGATCAAGATGCTGCGCAAAAAGAAGGCGGGCGGATTGCCCGACAAGGTGATGCTCGCCGTGACGCCGAACAGGCTCTATGCGTTCAAGCTCAGCGTCGGCCGCGACTACAAGCTCGGAGACGAGGTGGCGGTTTGGGAGCGACCCGCGCTGAGAATCGGCACGGATAGCAGCGGTGGCATGACCGCACTGACTATCGAGTCTCCGGCCGAGGGCGAGAAGGCGACGCTGGTCGGCATCAGCGTCAAGGACGACCCGGTCAGCCAGGAGCTGATGGGCGTCCTGCAGGGCAACTCCGCGGCCAATGCCTGAGGTGCCGGCTTGAGCGAGGCGACATCCAAGCCGCGGGGAGGCATCGACCTCGGCGGGACCAAGATCCAGACGGCGATCGTCGATCCCGACGGGAAGGTGCTGGGCCAAGCGCGACGGCCGACGCCCACCGAGGGCAGCCCCCCGGACGTCGCGGAGGCGATGGCGCTGGCGCTCCGCGAGGCGGCCGAGGATGCCGGGGTCGAGACGGCCGACCTGCAGGGCGTGGGCGTCGGCTCGCCCGGCGACGCCGATGGCAATACCGGCGTCGTCAGCGGAGCGCGCAACCTGCCCGACTGGGCGGGCAGCTTCCCGCTCGGCGAGACGCTGTCCAAAGCCCTGGGCACGGAGGTGCGGATCGGCAACGACGTGCAGGTGGCCGTCGAAGGCGAGTACCGCCTCGGCGCGGGGCGGCCGTTCGACTCGCTGCTCGGGGTCTGGTGGGGAACCGGCGTCGGCGGCGGAATCATCCTCGACGGCAAGCCCTGGCTCGGGCGCGGCGCAGCCGGGGAGATCGGCCACGTGGTCGTCAAGCGCGGCGGTGCCAAGTGTCCCTGCGGGCGCAAGGGCTGCATGGAGGCCTACGCGGGGCGGGCAGCGATGGAAGCCGAGGCCCGACGGCAACACGAAGAGGGCACCAAGACCGATCTCTTCAAGCTGATGCACAAACACGAGCGCACGCGCCTCACGAGCGGCATCTGGGAGCGGGCGCTCGACCACGGCGACCACATGGCGACGAAGCTGATCGAGCGCGCGATCGAGGCGCTCGGCACCGGGATCGCCTCCGCCGTCAACCTGCTCGATCCGGAAGCGGTGATCCTCGGCGGCGGGCTCGGCGACCGCCTCGGTGGCCGCTACAGGGAGGCGCTCTCGGAGGAGATGGGCAAGCACCTGTTCGTCGACGACCGTCCTCCCGCCCTGCTGGGCAGCGAACTGAACGACCTCGGCGGCGCGCTCGGCGCCTCGTTGCTCATCGCACCCTCAAGTCGGTCGTAACGCATATCCCATGCATCGCATGGGATATGCGTTACGACCAGGCGGGTGAACGTTAGACGCGGCCGGCGGCCTGGCGCTCTTTACGAGCGACCGCGTCGACGATCACCGCCAGCAGCAGGACGCCGCCGGTGACCATGAACTTGACCGCCGAGGAGAGGGCGAGGAGATCCATCCCGTTGGAGATCGAGCCGATCACCAGCGCACCGAGCAGCGCCGTCCAAACGGCCCCGCGGCCACCGAAGAGGCTGGTGCCGGCGATCACCGGGCCGGCGATGGCGAGCAGCAGCAGTTCACTGCCGCCCGAGCTCTGGTTGACCGCGAGCAGACGGGAGGCGGCGAGAATGCCGCCGATCGCGGCCATCGTCCCGGAAAGGCCGAAGACGACGACGCGGATCGTGTTGACGCCGATGCCGGCGCGCCGCGCAGCCTCCGCGTTGCCGCCGACGGCGTAGACGTGGCGGCCGAAGCGGGTTCGCCTGGCGACGTATTCGAAGCCGGCGACGAAGGCGAGCAGAATCAGCAGCGCCAGCGGCACGCCGCGATCCGAATTGAGGATGGCGACGACGACGATCGCAATCGCGGCGACGAGGCCGATCCGCACGACCAGCGGCGCCAGGCTCTCGTCGGCGGTCAGGCCGTGCTTTTCCCGGCTGCGGCGGCTGGCGAGGGTGACGCCGGCATAGGTCCCGATCACGACCAGGGCCATGATCCAGCCGACGGCGTCCGAGTAGAAGGTGTTGGCCAGCCCGGTGATCTTGGAGTCGGTGATGTTGATCGACCCGGTCGAGCCGAGCACCTGCAGCAGAGCCCCCTGCCAGGCGAGCAGGCCGGCCAGGGTGACGACGAAGGAGGGGACGCCGAAGCGGCTGAAGAGAAAGCCCTGGAGCAGGCCGATCGCCAAGCCGACCGCGATGCCGGCGGCGATCGCCAGGTATGGGCTCCAGCCGTGCTGGACGTTGAGCACCGCCATCACCGCCGCCGCCAGCCCGCTGACGGCGCCGACCGAGAGGTCGATCTCGCCGAGCAGCAGGACGTAGACGATGCCGATCGAGATCAGGCCGACGGCGGTGATCTGCAGCATCAGGTTGGTCAGGTTCTCGGCCGAGAGGAAGCGGTCGTTCTGAAGCTGGAAGATCACCCAGATCACCGCCAGGCCGAGGACGACCCGCAGCGAGGCGAGATCGCCCTGGACGAAGCGCCGCAGGCTATCCCTGCTCATTGCCCTCACCGCCAACGCCCGTGATCGCGGCGACGACGTGCTCCTCCGTCGTCTGCTCGGCCTGGAAGTCGCCGGCGGACTTGCCCAGGCGCAGGACGACGATCCGGTCGGCGACCTCGAAGACGTTCGCCAGGTTGTGACTGATCACGACCACGCCGAGACCGCGCTCACGCAGGCGGGCGATCAGCTCGAGCACCTGCTTGGTCTGCGGCACGCCGAGCGCCGCGGTCGGCTCGTCGAGCAGGACGACCCGTGGCTCGCCGAGAAGCGAGCGGGCGACGGCGACCTGCTGGCGCTGCCCGCCGGAGAGCGTGCCGACCTCGGTGCGCAGGCTTGGGATCGTCACCGCGAGGCTGGAAAGCAGCTCGCCGGCGCGGTGCTCCATCTTCGCCTCGTCGAGCTGGCGCGTCGCATGCGCCGGCCCACTTGAGACCTCCTCCTGGCCGAGGAAGATGTTGGCGACGACATCGAGGTTGTCGCAGAGGGCGAGGTCCTGGTAGACGGTTGCGATGCCGAGCTCGGTCGCGTCCTGCGGCCTGGAGACCGTCACTTCCTCACCTTCGAACTTCATTGCGCCCCCGTCCGGGCTGTGGATGCCCGCGATCGCCTTGACCAGGGTCGACTTGCCGGCGCCGTTGTCGCCGACGAGGCCGACCACCTCGCCGCCGTGTACGGCGAAGTCGACCCGGTCCAGAGCCTGGACCGGGCCGAAACGCTTGCTTACTCCCTCCAGCTCGAGGAGCGGAGCGCCGGTGGCCATCTCACCCCGAGATCCCGGCTTCTTCGCACGCTTTCGCGTAGCTGCCCGCGCACAGTTCGGATTCCGTGATGAACCCGTCCTTTACCACGGTGCTCTTCACGTTGTCTTTGGTCACCGCAACCGGTTCGAGCAGCACCGACGGAACCTTGACCTTGCCGTTGTTCGGTTCGTCGGTGATCTGCGATTGCGGGAATTCTTTGCCTTCTGCGAGGGCGACGGCGATTTCCGCCGCGACCTTCGTCTCCTTGTCGGTCGCCTTGTAGACGGTCATGTACTGCTGCCCGGCGATGATGCGCTGGACGCCGGCGACGGTCGCGTCCTGACCGGTGGTCGGCTTTTCTTCGGGGTTGATGCCGGCGCCTTTCATTGCCGCGATGGCGCCGCCGCCGGTGTCGTCGTTTGCACCGTAGACCCCTTCGAAGCCGTTCTTGCCAAGCGCCGTGATCGCCTGCTGCATCTCGTTCTGGGCGTTGGTCGCCGACCATTCGGGCGTGTCGTACTCCTTCGCGATCTGCACGCCCGCGGAATCGAAGCCGTTGTGCGCGCCTTCCTTGAAGAGTGCCGCGTTGCTGTCGGCGGGGTCGCCGTTGATCATCACGATCGGGCCACTGGCGCTGCCGTCTTCCTTCAACTTCTTCGCCAGGGTTTCGGCCTGCAGTTCGCCGACTTTGACGTTGTCGAAGGAGACGTAGTAGTCGGGTTCGGAGTTTTCGATCAGGCGGTCGTAGCTGAGGACCGGGACGCCCTGGGCTTTCGCCTTTTCGACGATCGCCGCCGCTGAGGCGGCGTCGACGGGATCGAGGACGAGCACTTCGGCGCCCTGCGTCAGCGCCGCTTCAGCCTGACTCTGCTGCTTGGAGGCGTCCTCGGTCGCGTTGTTGTAGAGGATTTCGCAGTCTTCGCAGAGCTCTTCGACGTTTTCTTCGAATTCCGGGCGGTCGTGCGCTTCGTAGCGCGGCGTTTCGTTCTCGGGCAGGAGGAAGGCGATCTTCGGTCCTCCCCCACCGCTGCTGCCGCAGCCGCTCGCCACCACTATGAGAACCAGGGCGATCACCACTCCCAGTGGAATCAACATCCGCCTCAACGTCGATTGGGACATCTCTCCTCCTTGTTCGAGCCCGCCAATGGCGTGCTACCCGGAGGAGCCCTTCTTTAAGCGGCGACAGGCTCGCGGCGCTTGCGGGACGTGCGCTTGGCGTGCGCCGTTTCGACCAGCTCCGCCAGGAAGCGCCCGGTGTAGGAGTCCTCCACCGCGGCGACCTCCTCGGGAGTGCCGGTGGCGACCACCTCTCCCCCCTCCTCGCCGCCCTCGGGCCCGAGGTCGATGAGGCGATCGGCGGTCTTGATCACGTCGAGGTTGTGCTCGATCACGACGACGGTATTGCCGGCATCGACGAGGCGGCCGAGCACGTCGAGCAGGCGCTGCACGTCGGCGAAGTGCAGGCCGGTGGTCGGCTCGTCGAGAATGTAGAGGGTGTTGCCGGTGGCGACCTTGGAGAGCTCGGTCGCCAGCTTCACACGCTGCGCCTCGCCGCCGGAGAGCGTCGTCGCCGCCTGTCCGAGGCGGATGTAGTCGAGGCCGACGTCGTGCAGGGTGCGCAGGCGACGGGCGATCTTCGGCACGTTCTCGAAGAACTCGACCGCCTCCTCGACCGACATCTCGAGCACGTCGCCGATGTTCTTGCCCTTGAAGCGGACCTCGAGCGTCTCGCGGTTGTAGCGCTTGCCGTGGCACTGCTCGCAGGGCACGTAGACGTCGGGCAGGAAGTGCATCTCGATCTTTATCTGGCCGTCGCCGCGGCAGACCTCGCAGCGACCGCCCTTGACGTTGAAGCTGAAGCGGCCCGGCTTGTAGCCGCGCGCGCGCGCCTCCTGCGTCTGGGCGAAGAGCTGGCGGATGTGGTCGAAGACGCCGGTGTAGGTGGCGGGGTTGGAGCGTGGCGTGCGCCCGATCGGCGACTGGTCGATGTTGATGATCTTGTCGATCTGGCTGAGGCCGTCGACGCCGTCATGGGCACCCGGGCGCAGCTTCGCCTGGTGCAGGCGATTGGCGACCGCGTGGTGCAACGTCTCGTTGACCAGGGTCGACTTGCCCGAACCCGAGACGCCGGTGACGCAGCAGAAGACGCCGAGCGGGATTGCGACGTCGATGTCCTTCAGGTTGTGTTCGCGGGCACCGCGGACGCGCAGGGCGCCGCTTGGCCGGCGCCGCTCGGCGGGAAGCTCGATCGCGCGCTTGCCGGAGAGGTACTGACCGGTGAGAGAGGTGGCGTCCTTGGCGACCCTGTCCGGCGGGCCGGCGGCGATCACGTGGCCGCCGTGTTCGCCGGCGCCCGGGCCGAGGTCGACGAGGTGGTCGGCGGCGCGCATCGTGCCCTCGTCGTGCTCGACGACGATCACCGTGTTGCCGAGGTCGCGCAGGCGGTCGAGGGTGGCGATCAGCTTCTCGTTGTCGCGTTGGTGCAGACCGATCGAAGGCTCGTCGAGCACGTACATGACGCCGACCAGGCTGGAGCCGATCTGGGTCGCCAGCCGGATCCGCTGCGCCTCGCCACCGGAGAGCGAGCGGGCCGAACGCCCCAGCGAGAGGTAGCCGATGCCGACGTTCTCGAGGAAGGCAAGTCGTTCGCTGATCTCGCGAACTATGAGGCGGGCGATCGCACGCTCGGTCTTGGTCAGCTCGAGGTTCTGAATCCACTCGGCCGCAGCGCGCGCCGACTTGCGGCTGAAGTCAGCGATGCTGATCCCACCGACCTTGACCGCAAGGCTCTCCGGCCGCAGGCGATCACCGTCGCAATCGGGGCAGGGCTGCTCGGCCATGTAGCCCTCGATCCGCTCGCGGTTGACCTCCGAGTCGGTCTCCTCGTAGCGGCGCTGGAGCTGGTTGAGGATCCCCTCGAAGCGGACCTTGTAGGAGCGGCGGCGACCGAAGCGGTTGGTGTAGGTGACCTGGTGGCGCTCGCTGCCGGTGCCGTTGAGGAAGATCTCTTTCTCTGATTTCTTCAGCTTCGACCAGGGCCTGTCGACGTCGACTCCGTACTCCTCGGCGACGGACGCGATCAGCCGCCGCCAGTAGGCGGTGACGCCGCGGTTCCAGGGCTGCAGCGCACCCTCGGCCAGCGAGAGCGTCGGGTCCGGGACGACGAGGTCGGGATCGATCACGCGCTGGAAGCCGAGCCCGTGACAGCGCTCGCAGGCACCATGGGGCGAGTTGAAGGAGAAGATCCGCGGCTCCAGCTCGGGGATCGAGGTGCCGCAGCTCAGGCAGGCGAACTGCTCGCTGAACAGCAGCGTCTCGCCATCGACGATCTCGACTTCGACAAGGCCGCCGGCGAGGCCGGCGGCGGCCTCGACCGACTCAGAGAGGCGACGGCGCAGATCGGGCTTCATCACCAAGCGGTCGACGACGACAGAGACGTCGTGTTTGAACTTCTTGTCGAGGACGATCTCCTCGTCGAGCCGGCGCAGCTCGCCGTCGACTTTCACCCGCGAGTAGCCCTCGAGCCGAAACTGCTCGAACAGCTTGCCGTACTCGCCCTTGCGCCCGCGTACGACGGGCGCCATGACCATGAATTTGATCCCCTCCTCGAAGGTCATCAGGCGATCGACGATCTGCTCTTGGGTCTGGCCGGTGATCTCCGCTCCGCACTCAGGGCAGTGCGGGATGCCGATCCGCGCCCAGAGCAGGCGCAGGTAGTCGTGGATCTCGGTCACCGTGCCGACCGTCGAACGCGGGTTGCGCGAGGTCGTCTTCTGATCGATCGAGATCGCCGGCGAGAGCCCCTCGATCGAGTCGACGTCGGGCTTCTCCATCAGGCCGAGGAACTGGCGCGCATAGGCGGAGAGCGACTCGACATAGCGCCGCTGTCCCTCGGCGTAGATCGTGTCGAAGGCGAGGCTCGACTTGCCCGAGCCGGAAAGGCCGGTGATCACGATCAGCGCGTCGCGCGGCAGCTCGAGGTCGACGTCCTTGAGGTTGTGCTCGCGAGCACCCGAGATGACGATCCGATCAGAAGCGGCCACCGCGCCGATTCTACGCATACGAACAGATGTTCCCTCAGCCGTTTTCCATGAGGGTGTCGAGAACTGCGCCGTAGTGCGACGTGAGGGAGATGTGCCCCTCGCCGGCGAACAGTCGACATTTGGCATTCGGAAGATGGTCCGCAAGCCACACGCCGTGCCTCCAGGGGACGATCAGGTCATCTCGCCCGTGCCAGACGGCCGTCGGAGGGGTGACCTGCGCGAGCTCGAAGCCCCAATCCTTGCCGTGCGCCAGGTCGTCGTCCAGCCAACCCTCGATCCCATCTTCGCCGACCTGCCTCCAGGCAGCCAGCAGATACTCGCCGAAGTCCCCGTCGATCTCCGCACGATCGGCAGCGCAGAGGTGCTTGTCTAGAGCGGCCAGCAGCTGCGCTTTGGTTCTGATCGCGCGCAGCGCCCGGACTTCGCTTTCCAGGTACTCCTGCAGCGCATCGACTCCCTCCCGCATCGCGGCGAACTCCGTGCGGTTCCCCTCACCCATCCCCTTTTCCCAAACCAAGCCCTCGGCGTTGACCGGTGCGAGGCCGGCAAGGGTCACCACCGCCCTGACGCGGTCGGGCAGCAAGGCCGCGCAGGCGAGCGCGTGCGAGCTGCCTCCAGATTCGCCGACCACATAGAAATCGCCGATCCCCAGCTCATCGGCGATGGCGCCTATGTCTGCAGCGCAGTCCGAGATCGAGCGTCCAGGCTGACGGTCGGATCCCGCATACCCAGGCCGGGAGTAGAAGAAGTGGCGCAAGCGCCGGCGAGCCCCCTCTTCGAGTTCCCGCTCGTACAACCCTCGTATGCCGGGCGTTCCGTGGAGGAAGAAGACGGGGTCTCCCTCCGGCGGGCCCTCGACAAGGACCGTAAGCAGGCGCCCGTCCAGAGTGCGAATCTCATGTTCGAAGGACTGCACCGGCGCAACCTAGCGCCTCGGTGCCGACCGTCGATCGACATGCCCCCAGGTTATTAAGGCTGCTTGCACCCGACGCCAAACGGGGCTAGCTTGAGGGAAGGCAGGGCCCGACACTCCGACCAAGGAGGAACGATGTCGAACATCGACACAGCCCGGTCCGCCTACGAGGCTTTCGGCCGTGGAGACCTGGAAGCGTTGAAGGAGATGATGGCCGAGGACGGCACCTGGCTCACCTCCGACGAGCTGCCGCTCGGCGGAGAGACCCACGGACGCGACCAGATCATCGGCAACTTCGCCCAGCTTCCCAACTACTGGTCCTCGTTCAGCGTCGAACCGGAGGAGTTCATCGACGCGGGCGAGTGGGTGGTCGTGCGGGGAACGCAGCGGGCAAGTCACAACGGCGACAGCTTCGAGGCGCCGTTCGCCCACCTGATCAAGTTCGCCGACGGCAAGATCGCCCGCGGCGAGTTCTACGCCGACAGCGCCAAGGCAGCCAAGGTGCTCGCCTGAGCGAGGCGGGGGTCGTCAGGCCCCCGCCCGCATCCCGTCGAGGTCGCGGCGCAGCTCTTTCAGCTCGTCGCGCAGCCGCGCCGCCTCCTCGAAGCGCAGGTCTTCGGCCGCCGCCAGCATCTCCTCCTCGAGCCCCACGATCGCCCGCTCCAGCTCGGCCGGGTCGGCGTACTCCGCGGCGCGCTTGCCGCGGCGCTTGCGCGGCGCCCGGTCCTCCATCGCCAGGAACTCGCTCATCTCGGAGATGCCCTTGCGCACGGTCGCCGGCGTGATCCCGTGCTCCTCGTTGTAGGCGAACTGGATCGCGCGACGGCGGTCGGTCTCGCGAATCGCCGCCCGCATCGCGTCCGTCTCCCTGTCCGCGTACATCAGCACCCGCCCGTTGACGTTGCGCGCCGCCCGCCCGATCGTCTGCACCAGGCTCGTCTCGCCACGCAGGAAGCCCTCCTTGTCGGCGTCGAGAATCGCGACCAGCGAGACCTCGGGCAGGTCGAGGCCCTCGCGCAGCAGGTTGACTCCGACCAGCACGTCGTACTCGCCCAGCCGCAGGTCGCGCACGATCTGGATCCGCTCCAGGGTGTCGATCTCCGAGTGCAGGTAGCGCACCCGCACGCCGTACTCGAGCAGGTAGTTGGTCAGGTCCTCGGCCATCTTCTTGGTCAGCGTCGTCACCAGGACCCGCTCGCCGTCCTCGGCCCGTGCCTTGATCTCGTTCATCAGGTCGTCGATCTGGTTGCGCGTCTCGCGCACCTCGATCTCGGGGTCGACGATCCCGGTCGGCCGCACGATCTGCTCCACCACACGGCTCGATTCCGCCCGCTCGAACGGCCCGGGAGTGGCCGAGACCATCACCAGCTGGTCGACCCGGTCGAGGAACTCGTCGAACTTGAGCGGCCGGTTGTCGATCGCCGAGGGCAGCCGGAAGCCATAGTCGACGAGGGTCTGCTTGCGCGAACGATCGCCCTCGTACATGCCGCCGATCTGCGGGACTGTCTGGTGGGACTCGTCGACGAAGACGACGAAGTCGTCGGGGAAGTAGTCGATCAGCGTGTGGGGCGGACTACCCGGCGGCCGGCCGTCGAGGATGCGCGAGTAGTTCTCGATCCCCGAGGTAAAGCCGATCTCTTTCAGCATCTCGATGTCGTAGGCGGTTCGCTGGCGCAGCCGATGCGCCTCGAGCTGCTTGCCTTCGCCCTCGAGCTCCGCCGTGCGCGCGTTCAGTTCCGCCCTGATCTCCTCAACCGCCCGCTCCAGGGTCTCGTCCCTGGTCACGTAGTGCGACGCCGGCCAAACCGAGACGTGGTCGATCGTGTCGAGGATCTCGCCGGTCAGCGGGTCGAAGTGCTGGATGCCCTCGATCTCGTCGCCGAAGAGCGCGATCCGGTACGCCGACTCGGCGTAGGAGGGCATGATCTCCAGCACCTCGCCTCGCACCCGGAACGTCCCCCGCGCCAGGGTCGAGTCGTTGCGCTGGTACTGCATCTTGACCAGCTTGCGCAGCACCTCGTCGCGGTCGATCTCCTCGCCGACTTTGAAGAGCTGCATTTTTTCGTTGTAGACCTGCGGCGAGCCGATCCCGTAGATGCACGAGACCGAGGCGACGATGATCACGTCGCGGCGGGCGAAGAGCGCCGCCGTCGCCGCGTGTCGCAGGCGGTCTATCTCGTCGTTGATCGAAGAGTCCTTCTCGATGTAGAGGTCCTGCGCCGGAACGTAGGCCTCGGGCTGGTAGTAGTCGTAGTAGGAGACGAAGTACTCGACCGCGTTGTCGGGGAAGAACTCGCGGAACTCGTTGCAGAGCTGCGCCGCCAGCGTCTTGTTGTGGGCGATGACGAGCGAGGGGCGCTGCACCGCCTCGATCGTGCCCGCCATCGTGAACGTCTTGCCCGTGCCGGTCGCCCCGAGCAGGGTCTGGAAGCGCTCGCCCCCTTCCAAGCCCTCGGCCAGCCCCGCAATCGCTTTCGGCTGGTCGGCGGTAGGGGTGTAGGCGGGGTTGAGCTCGAACTCCGGCACCGGCTGACCTTAGCGGCTGCTTGTCTCCAGCTCATATCGTGAGGATTTGGCAGGATTCCCCTCTTGGAAGATCTCCCCTTAAATGGAAGCGACTCCGCGCCGGGCAACATCCGCGTCTGCTCCACATGTGGCCGACAGCCCGGAGCGGGGATTCACTGTCAGCATTGTGGCGTCAATTTGCTATGGCGTCGGAAACTGCCGACGCGGCGTCAGTGGATGCAAGGCGCCGCCAAGAATGATGACTCGAGCGCTCCTCGGGGGAAGGGCAGGTTGCGATACCTACCCGGGGACCTGAAGGAGCTGCATCTTGGCCCGGGGGAAATCGAAAGGGGTCGACTGATGTTGGTGCTCGCCCTCAACGAGATCCTCGAAGCCGACGAGCCCGTCACCCGAATAGCAAGCGCCGCGAAATTGGGAGTTAGTTGGTCGCTGGTGATCACACCAAGGCGACTCCACTGCGTTCCCGGTGGGTCGGTGGTCTTCTTCGAGCGGAGCTGGCTGCGCACCTTTGACCTCAGTGCAATCGGGAGCTTTCAGCACCGGCGGGCGCTTCATCGCAGCTATCTCTCCTTTCGCAGCGAGGTCTACGGAGGGACCTGGTTCTCGATGAAGGGTCGCAATACGGCGTGCCTGTTGGTAGAGATCCTCACCGATCCGACGCTACGACGGGCGGACTCGCTTCTCGATCCCACCGATCCAGCGCGGGAGATCTCACTTGATCGAGGAAAACCGCATCGATGAGCTTGTCGTTGGCGCGCTGGTAGATGAGGATGCCCTGAACCCCCAGCATGCAAGCAAGTATCACGACGCCGACGACGAGAAAACCCTTGACCAAGCCGACCGAATTTTCCAGCGATCCAATCTGACCTACCGGGATGGCAAGGACCGCGATAACGCCAACCGCGATCAGCGGCGGCAGGATCGCGCCGAGGAAATCTGCCTCGGAGTGCAGCCGATCTATCTCGTTGTGAAGAGCACGCTCACCTTGCAGCAGTCGCGCCTTGATCAAATCCAGCTCACCAATAACCTCGTTGGCGAGCTCCCGAGCTTTGGCAGGAGACGTCAACCTTCCCTCAACCGCGCGGGGTGTCAGCAGGTCCTCGAGCCCTTGATAACCGCGAGGTGACAGGCGGATGGACTCTTCCGGGCCGATCAGCTTGCCCAGCCCCGACCAGAGGCCCTGTGAAAGGCCTTGGGAAAAGGACCCGACCAAGTAGGCGACAAAGCTGATCGCCACGGCCAGGCCCACCGGAGAGAGCGCGTCGCCGAGACGGGTCAAATCCTCGGTGAACTGGACATGGGGCTTGCCTTCACCGAGATGGGCGATGAGGAAGGCTACGAGGAGCCAAAGATATCCTGCGGCCAAAGGGGCTCGCAGTTGCCGTACCCCCGGGAGAATGGCGCTGAGTATCACGGTGGTCGCATCGTATTATCCGCGCCCATGGGCCGCTCGCAAAAAGCACTCGCCAGTTTCTTCGCCTTTGCCGGGGCGATGCACTTCGTCATTCCGCGCGCTTACGAGGCGATGATGCCGCCCTCGCTGCCCAGGCACCGCGAGGCGGTGGCGCTCAGCGGGGTGGCAGAGATCATGGGCGGTGCCGCGGTTATCGCCCCCTCGACCCGGCGCTTCGCCCGCTGGTGGCTGCTCGGCCTGCTGCTCGCCGTCTTCCCGGCCAACGTCCACATGGCGGTCAACCCCGCGCAGGTGCGGGGGCTCGACCTGAATCGCATACCTCGCTGGGCCCTCTGGGCGCGTTTGCCGCTGCAGCCGCTGGCGATGCTGTGGGTCTGGCGCGCAACCCGCGATTGATTCATATATAAACGTGCAGTTTCGTCAAGAGGTGTTTTGGCTGTAGCGCTTCTGTCTAAGCAGACAGAGAATTGCCGCATGAAACCACGCGAACGTTTCGCCATTAATCTGCGCAAAGCGCGCAAGAAGTCCGGAATCTCACAGGAGGAGCTCGGTTTCCTCTGCGACCTTCACCGCACCGAGATCTCCCTGCTCGAGCGCGGCGGCCGCGAGCCCAGGCTGGGCACGATCGTGAAGCTCGCCGGCTCGCTTGGCACGACGCCCGAACAGCTTTGCGAGGGCGTCACCTGGCTGCCCAAAAAACGCAGGTTCCAGATCAAGAAATAGCTAGGGGAGGAAGCCTTCGAGCAGGCTCTGGGCGGGTCCGAGGAAGCTCTGGGCCTGATCGAAGATCGATTCCGCGTCGTTGATCAATTCGATCGCGCGGTCGAGGGGGATTTCCCGCAGGGTCGACCGCAACGGTCCTGCGATCAACGGGCTCAGAGCTCCTGCCTTTTCGGCGTCGTCCACCGCCCGCACCAATCCGGCGCGCACCGCGCGGGCGAGCTCGGCGTCGCCGATCCCGTAGCGCTGCATGAAGCGTTCGCGAGACTCGGGAGTCGCCAGCGCCTGGGCCAGCGTCTCCCGGCTCACCCCCAGCTCGCAGGCGGCGCCGTCGAGGGCGGAGAGCGTGAACTGCTGGACGATCTCCTGCAGGCCTTCCGGGTTGCGCCAGGGCCGGTGCTTACAGGGGTCCTGGGTCTTCGCCGGCTCATACGACGATCCGCCTGCGGCCAGGTAAACACCAACCAGGAGCAGAGCCGCCACCGCCGAGCCGATCACGAGCAGCGAGCCCCTCATTTCCCTGGGAGTGCTCACAGATCCAACCTCCGCGCCAGGCCGATCGGAATCAAGGCCAGCAGGCCGAGCAGCGCGGCCAGCCCAAAGGAGGCGCTGAACGCGTGGGTCGCACCACGGTCGAGCTGATCCTGCAGTTCTTCACGCAGCTGCACCACCTGTTCCCGTTCGCCGGCGTCTTCGGGCAGCGGCTCGAAGGCAGAGCCGATCGTCGGCACCCTCCCCCGCTCTTCTTCGAGACGCTCCTCGATTCGCTGCGCGAGGTCGAGCTTGAGCAGCGGCGGCACGCGCGAGTCGAGGATCACCGCGGTGCCGGCGTCGATCGCGTCGTGGCGCTGCTGGGCGATGTCCGCGGTGAAGATCGGCGTCAACGCCAGCAGGCCGACAACGACGCCCGCGTGACGCGCCGAGATGGTCCAACCCCCATGGATCGCCTGCGGCGCCCGCCCCGCAAGTGCCGTCTCGGTCAGTGCCGAGAGGACCAGGGCGAGCCCGACCCCAACCAGCACCTGGGGAGGCAGCGTAAGCACCACCTCGGCCTTCGGCAGCAGCGCGAGGGCACCGAGACCACCGGAGACGAGGATCGCCCCCGCCGCCGCCCGCGCTCTGGCGCTCGGCACCCGATCGCCGAGCCGGGCTCCGGCGAGCGCCGCGAGCGGCATCGCGCTGACGACGATCGCGGCGCCGATCGGGCTCAGACGCCAACCCTCGATCAGCAGCAGCACGAGGAGGAAGAGCGCCGCGGCGATCGCGGCCGAGATCATCGCCAGTGCCAGGTTGGCGACCAGGTGCGGCCTGCCCGAGGGACGCAGCTCGGACGAGAGCACGCCGGTTGCCGCCTCGTGTTTGGCGACCGCGAAGATCGGCACCGCCGCCACCAGCGCGAGCGGGGCCTGGAGAAGGAAGATCGACTGCCAGGAGACGAGCTCGGTGAGCAGCCCGCCCACAGCGGGCCCGAGTGCGGCGCCGGTTGCTCCGGCCGTGGCCCAAACCGCCGTCGCACGGCGCTCGGAACCTACCGTCGCGGGGAGCAGCTCGAGCACCGCGGTCACGGCAGCGGCGCCGCCCAGGGCCTGCACACAGCGGGCGGCGATCAGAGTCTCCAGGTGCGCCGACAGCCCGCACGCGATCCCCGCCCCGGCGAAGACGGCGAGTCCGACCGCGGCGACCCGGCCGGGGCCGGTGCGCCTCGCCAGGTGGGCGGCGGGTACGGCGGCAAGCGCCATCACCAGGTTGAAGGAGACGAGAACCCAGGTCACGCCGGCAACCGTCGTGTCGAGCTCGCGGTATATCTGCGGCAGGGCAAGGACGACGATCGAGGAGTCGGCGAGGACGAGCCCCACCGCGAGGGCAAGCGCCGCGACCCTGGGCTTCGTTGCGGCGCTCAATAGCCCAGCTCCTTTCCGTACTTCTCTCGATAGGCGCGTTGCTTGTCGAGCACCTCTTCAACATATGCACGGGTTTCAGGGAAGGGGATTCCCTCCAGCGTCAGCCCGCTCCCGCCCCAGCGTTCGACGTTGGCCGGGCCCGCGTTGTAGGCGGCCAGCGCGGCGACGACGTCGTCGTCATAGCGATCGAGCAATTCGCGCAGAAGGAAGGTGCCGTAGCGGATGTTGATTTCAGGGTCCGAGAGGTCGCCGAGCTTGAAGGTCGTTCCGCCGCTGTGGCGCTCGATTTCGTTGGCCGCTTCAGGCGTGATCTGCATCAGCCCGCGCGCCCCCGCGCTCGAGGTCCTGTCGCTGAACTTGGACTCCGAGTAGATCACCGCTGCGATCAGGGCGGCATCGACGTCCTTTTCGCGGGCCTGCTGGCGAATGATGTCCTCGTGGTGGAGCGGCAGGGTCAACTCTTGAATCGCCTTGTCGATGACGCCGCGCAACACGAAGAAGGCGCCCACCACGGCGACGAGCGCCGCTGCGCCGACGAACAGGCGGCGGCGTCGCTTCCTCTGCTTCATCCATCAAGCTTCGCGAGCAGCGCGGACAGGCGTCGCTCGAGATCCTCGGGCGAGCCGTCGTTCTCGATCACGTGCTCGGCCCGAGCCGCCTTCTCCTCCTGAGCCAGCTGCCGCGCCTCGCGCTCGTCGACCAGCGTGTGGCCACGGGCCTCGGCACGCTCACGCCGCACCTCATCGGAGGTGACCACGGCGACGGTGGTGTCGAAGACGCTCTCCATCTCGGACTCGAAGAGCAGCGGGACCTCGACCACGGCGACCGCAATGTCGTCGCCCAACGAGACGAGCCAACTGCCGATCCGCTCGCCGACCAGCGGGTGGATCTGCGCCTCCAGCCATTTCAGCTGCTCCGGATCTGCAAACACGATCTCGCCGACCTTGCTGCGGTCGACGCGACCCTCGGGCGCGATCTCGTCCCCCCACCTCTCCTTCAACCGCCCCAACAGCGGTTCGGCATCCAGCAACTCGTGCACCACCGCGTCGCTGGAGATCGTCGCCGCCCCCAATCGCTCAAAGGCAGCAAGAGCCTCGGACTTGCCCGCAGCGATCCCGCCGGTCAGCCCGATGGTCAGCATGGGGGTTGGGGTGACGGTCTATCCCGGCAGGGGTTCCGCTTAACTTTTTCGAGGAACGTCAGATTGCCGGCGCCTCGAGCGAGCACTCACGAAAAAGTACAAGACGCTCCACCCCTACCGGGATAGACCGTCAAGACTCCGAAGCTTCTTCGGGAGACTCCTCGGGATCGGCAGCAGGCTCCTCAGCGGGAGCTTCCTCGACCTCGGAAGTCTCGTCAGCTCCATCTTCCTCGGCGACCGGGGTCTCCTCAACTGGAGCCTCTGGCTCAGCGATCTCGGCCGCCGGCTCCTCCGTTTCTTCCGCGGGTGGCGCGGACTCGGAGGGGTCGAGAACGGAGGCCCCGCCCCCGCCCGCAGACCCCTCCGAGGCCGCGTCAGGACCCGCGGTCGATTCGTCGGAGTCGTCCCCTGCGGCGACAGGACCCGCGGACTCATCGCCCTGGTCCTGCTCCTCGGATTCGCCTGAAGCTTCCTGAATCTGCTCCCCCAGGTCGCCGAGGGCCATCCGGTTCTCCTCGACCTGCTTGATGCTGAGCGAGAGCCGTCGCCGCTCCTCGTCGATCTCGAGGATCTTGACGTTCAGCTTCGTGCTCGGCTCGACCACCTCATTCGGGCTCTCGACGTGATGGTCGGCGAGCTCGGAGATGTGGACCAGTCCCTCGACGCCCGGCAGGATCTCGACGAAGGCGCCGAAGGCGACGACCTTGGTCACCTCGCCCTCGAGCACGTCGCCCGGGCGGTGCGAGCTGATCACCCGCTGCCAGGGGTCCTCCTGCGTCTGCTTGAGGCCGAGCGAAATACGCTGGCGGTCGCGGTCGATGTCGAGGACCTTGATCCGCACGGTGTCGCCGATCGCGACCACCTCGGACGGGTGGTTGACGTGGCTCCAGGAAAGCTCGGAGATGTGGATCAGCCCGTCAATGCCATCGAGGTCGACGAAGGCGCCGAAGTCGACGATGTTGGAGATCTTGCCCTCGACCACCTGGCCCGGCTCGAGCCGGCCGAGGATCTGCTCGCGCACCTCCTTGCGCTCTTCCTCGAGCACGGCGCGGCGCGAAAGGACGACGTTGTTGCGGCTGCGGTTGAGCTCGATCACTTTGCACTCGAGCGTCTGGCCGGTGAACTCGTCGAGGTTGTGGACGCGGCGGATGTCGACCAGCGAGGCGGGCAGGAAGCCGCGCACCCCGAGGTCGAGGATGAGGCCGCCCTTGACCACCTCGATCACGTTGCCTTCGACCGGTTCGCCCGACTCGGCCGCGGCCTCGATCTTGCGCCAGGCCTTCTCGAAACGAGCGCGCTTCTTGGAGAGCACGAGGCGGCCCTCGGAATCCTCCTTGGTGAGGACGAGAGCGTCGACCTCCTCGCCGAGCTCGACCTCATCCGCCGGGTTGACCGACTTGCGGATCGAAAGCTCGTGCGAAGGGATTACTCCCTCCGACTTGTAACCGATGTCGACGAGGACCTCGTCCTTGTCGATCCGCACGACCTTGCCTTTGACGACGTCGCCCTCCTCGAAGGAGACCATCGTCGCCGCGTAATTGGGCACGACCTTGCCGTCGACTTCGACGAGCAGGCCGCCGGATCCCTCGACGGGAGTTCCGGCAGTCTCCGGGGTAACGGTCGTATCGGTCACGGACACAGCCGCGCATGATTGCAGGTGGATACGCTCTGCGTCGTGCCGATCCGGGCGACCAAGCGCGGCGAAGAACGCACCTCGTTGCAGGGCAGTCACGACGTGCTGATCTGCGGCGCGAGCTTCGCCGGGCTCGCCGTGGCACGCGAGCTCGCCGGCAGCGGGGCCGACGTGTTGGTGATCGACCGCTACGAGATCGGCGAGCGCCAGACGTCCGCCTGCGGCATCCCAACTTCGTGGCTGGAGGCGACCGGGCTGATGGGCGCCGAGCGACAGCGCTTCGACTCCCTCCTCCTCCACACGCCACACGGCGACACCCGCTTCCGCTTGCCCTGGACCTTTTCGACCTTCGATTACCGCGAGCTCTGCGAGCTGCTCTGGGCGCAGGGCGACGCCCGTTTCGAGACCGCGAAGGTGAACGGGCTCGCCCAGCCGAGCAATGACGGCGGCGCGATCGCGGTCGAGACCGACCGCGGCACGATCTCAGCGCCGCTGGTGGTCGACGCCCTCGGCTGGCGCCGCATGCTGGCCGGAAACGACGGCTACCAGCCGCCGGACGCCCCCCTCTCACGCGGGCTCGAGGTGCACCCGAACGGCGCCGGTGAGGACCTCGAGGTCTGGATCGACCGTCGCTATGTGCCGGCCGGCTATGGCTGGTCGTTCCCCGCCCGCGACGAGCTGCGGATCGGCGTCGGCTCCTTCGACCCCCGTTTCCACGTCCGTGAGACGACCGAGCTGCTGGCCGAGGATCTCGGCAGCGAGCGGGTCCGCTACCAGGGCAACTGGATCCCCCACGAGCTGCGAGGTGCGACTGAGGGTGGCGTCTTCTTTGCCGGCGACTCGGCCGGCCACTGCCTGCCGCTGACCGCGGAGGGAATCCGTACCGCGCTCTACTTCGGCATCGCCCTCGGACGCGAGCTGCGCGGGGTCGTCGACGGCCGGCAGGACCGCGAGCAGGCTGCAGCCCGCTACGCGCGCTTCCACGACTCGCACGAGTGGAAGTTCCGCTGGATGCTGCGCGCGCAGCGGCTGGTGCCGCGGATACCACCGCGCCTGCTGGGGCCGCTGATCCGACTATGCGGGACAAAGCGCTTCGTCGACTGGTCCTTCGGCCACTACCTGCGGATCGCGCCGCCGGAGCCGGCGGCCGGCTCAGCGCACGACGAGCACCGTGCCAATGAAGAGAAACACAACGCCGACGATCCGCTCCGGACCGACCGAGATCTGGTCGAGGCCGAATAGGCCGAATCTGTCTATCGCGAGCGAGGCGACGAGCTGGCCCGTAACGGTCAGCGCGGCCACCCCGCCGGCGCCGATCACGTCGATGGCGATCAAGGCGTTGGTTACGTAGACGGCGCCGAGCAGGCCACCGACCAGGTAGTACCAACGGAGGTCGAAGGCCGAGTCGAGACCCCCTGCTTTGCCGCTGAGGACGACTATCGCGCCAAGCGCGATCGTCCCGATCAGAAAGGAGACGAAGGCCGCAGCCAGGCTGCCCGTCGCTCGCCCCAGCCCGGCGTTGATCGGCGCCTGCAAGGCGATCAGCCCACCCGCCCCCGCGGTGAGGATTATTGCCAGTCCCCGGTCCATGCCCCGCGTCATTATCGGGGATGCGCTTTCGGAGTGGAGGCAATGCAGCAGAGCATCGGCGCGTGATTCTCATCGTTCGTCCGTGTTGCCGATACAAGGGAGGTCAGTCGAACCTTCTCATCGTCGTCCCGGTACCCCCCACATCACCGCGAGCCAGATGCCACCGCCAGCAGAGGGATTTGTTGCCCGTCATCTCGTCGGTCCGGCGCTGCGCACCCAACCCGATGGGCGACTCGTCAAGCTCGTCCGCGAGGGCTACGAGACGGCTTTCGAGGAGATAGTGCGCCGCTATGGCACTGCGCTGCGGCGGTACGCGGCCGGGATCGTCGGCGGAAAGGCTGAGGACGTCACCCAAGACGCCTTCTCGAAGGCACTGCTGGCCCTGCGCCGCGACGACAAGGAGATCGAGCTGCGGCCGTGGCTCTTCCGGATCGTCCGCAACACGGCGCTCAACGACCTGCGGGACAGCCCTCCCTCACCCCACGAGCTGGCCGAGACGATTGCCGGAGATGGCAACCCGGCCGAGCAGCTCGAACGCCGTGAAGAGCTCGTCGAGCTGATACAGCGTCTGCAGGCGCTGCCCGAGCCGCAGCGAGCGGCGATCGTCATGCGCGAGCTGGAAGGACTCGGCCACGAGGAGATCGCCACGGCACTGGGCCTCAGCGGCGGCGCGGCCCGGCAGGCGATCTATCGGGCGCGACGAGCCTTGCGCGACGGCTTCGGGATGTTGTTGCCTGTCCCGCTGCTGAAGGCGCTGCTTGGCGCGACGAGCGCCTCGGCGCCGGTCGAAGTCGCCACCGGGGTCGCGGGCGCGGGCGGCGCCGGCGTGGCGCTGAAGGCAGCGACGGCAACCGTATTGATCGCGGGAGCGGTCGGGGCGGGCGTCACGATCGACCGCGGGCATCCCCACGATTCACCAACCGACGCAAGCGCGGCGCGCCCGCGCGGCGATGCCTCCCCGCGGGTCCTACACGGCGGCCCACTTGCGGCCAGCCAGGGCGAGACGACCGGTCGCGAACGTCGCGACGACAGCCCTGGCGACGGAACGGCGAAGGAAGAGGCCTCCCGCGGCGAGGAGCACGGGGAGCGGCATGGCGGCGACCGCGGCCCCTCGACCGGCACAGGCACTGGGGGCCACGATGGCCACGGCTCGGGGCCGGGGGGCGATGGGGGCGGCAGCGGGCCGTCCCACCAAGACGGCGAACCCGATGGATCGTCGGGCCCGGGCGGCGGTGACGACGGCTCCAGCAGCGGTCCCGGCTCGGGAGGCGGGTCACCTTCGACGTCGACCGAAGAGGACTCGTCTTCCGGTGGGGGCTCAGACTCGAACAGCGGTCCGAATTCCGGCGAGGGAAGCACCGAACAGACGTCCGGCACCGATGACTTCGGTGATTCTGACGGCGCCGGCGGGTTCTCCGTGCAGGCAACGCAACCGTAAGGAGGACCGATGAAACGCAGTCACACGCTCTTGCTCCTCGTCGTACTGGGCCTGCTCGCCCTGGCCCTGCCCGGGGCAGCCGGCGCCAAGGCCCGCGACCGTAACCATGACCGCATCCCCGACCGCTGGGAGAAGCGCCACCACCTGTCGACGAGGGTGAACCAGGCGGGGCGCGATCAGGATCGCGACCACCTGCGCAATCGGGGGGAGTTCCTGGCGGGGACCAACCCACGCGATCGCGACAGCGACGACGATGGAATTCCCGACGGCGAGGAGCACGCCGGCACGATCCAGTCGTTCGACCCGAGCACCGGCATGCTCGTCGTCTCGCTCTTCGGCGGCGGCTCGGTCGAAGGCCTGGTCACCGAAGAAACCGAGATCGAGTGCGACGACGGGGGCGGCGGCGAAGCCTCGGCGTCCAGCTCCTCGGACGACGGCGAAGGCAGCGACGACGAGGGGGACGACGAATCCGGCGACGACGGGTCCGAGGACGAGGGCGGCTCGGAATGCACGACCGCCGATCTCATACCCGGCGCCACCGTCGACGAGGCCGAGCTCGAGCTCGAGAACGGCAGCGCCGTCTTCGAGAAGGTCGAGCTCTCCGGCTGAGCTACTTCGCGTCGAGCCAGTCCTCGCCGACGCCGACGTCCACCTCCAGCGGTGGGTCGAGCTGGTAGGCGGCGCACATCTCGCGCCGCACCAGCTCGACCGCCGCGTCCATCTCGCCCGGCGAGCCCTCGAAGAGCAGCTCGTCGTGGATCTGCAGGACCAGGCGCGTCGCCATCTCCTGATCGGCGAGCGCCTTACGGCAACGGACCATCGCAACCTTGATGATGTCCGCCGCGGTGCCCTGAATCACGGTGTTGACGGCGAGGCGCTCGCCGAGGCGCCGGGTATTCGGATTGCCGGAGCGAAGCTCGGGGATCGCCCGGCGGCGCCCCAGCAGCGTCGTCACGAAACCCTCCTCCTGCGCCTGCTCGACTATCTCCTCCCGGAAGGCGCGTACGGCCGGAAATCGCTCCAGGTAACGGGCGACGAATTCCTCACCCTCTTTGCGCGGGATGTTGAGGCGGTCGGCGAGGCCGAACCCGGTCAGTCCGTAGACGATGCCGAAGTTGACCATCTTCGCCTTCGAGCGCTGGCCGACGTCGACCTCGTCGCGCGAGACGTCGAAGACCTCGGCTGCGGTCGCGGCGTGGACGTCATCGCCGGCGCGGAAGATCTCCTTCAGCACGCCCTCGTCGGCAACATGAGCAAGAACACGGAGCTCGACCTGGCTGTAGTCGGCTGAAAGCAGCCGCGCCCCCTTTTCGGCGACGAAGCAGGCGCGCACCGGGCGACCGATCTCCGTGCGGATCGGGATGTTCTGCAGATTGGGGTTGGTGCTGGAGAGCCGGCCGGTGGTCGTCGCCGCCTGGTTGAAGGTCGTGTGCACGCGGCCCGTATCGGGGTCGATCAGGTCCGGCAGCGAATCGAGGTAGGTGTTCTTCAGCTTGCTCAGCTCGCGCCAGTTCTCGATCTTCTCGACGATCGGGTGCTCATCGCGGATCTGGGCGAGGACCCGGGCGTCGGTCGAGTAGCCGGTTTTTCCCCGTCGCTTGCGGGTCAGGCCGAGCTTCTCGAAGAGGATGCGGCCGACCTGCTGCGGCGAGCCGATCGTGAACTCCTCCTCGGCCAGCTCGTAGATCTCCTTCTCCAGGGTCTCGATGCGCTCGCCGAACCCGGCTCCGACCTCAGCGAGGCGCTCGGCGTCCAGCTTCAGCCCCTCGCGTTCCATCGCAGCGAGGACGTGGACAAGCGGCAACTCCACCTCCTGCAGCAGGCGCTCCAGGCCCAATTTGGCGATGCGTGGGCGCTGGACGTCGGCGAGGGCGGCGACGAGACGAGCCTCTTCGGCGGGGTCGAGGCCGGCCTCACCCCCGGCGTCGCCGTCGAGCGAAAGCTGCCCATCGTCCTCACCGGCCGCTGGCACAGCCTCGGCGGCGATGCCGATCCCCGCGTCGGCGGCCAGCTCGATCAGGTCATAGGTGCGCCGCTGGGGCTCGAGCAGGTAGGCGGCGAGCATCGTGTCGTGCTCCAGCGTCAGCTCCACCCCCTCGCGCGCCGCGGCAGCGAGCAGGCCGTGCCTGCCTCCCCCCAGGGACTTGGCGTCGTGGGCGACGAGGTCGCGACCGGCCAGGGCCACCGCCAGCTCGTCGAGCGTCGCACCGCCGGAGACGACACGCTCGTCCGTGGCGGCCCAGCGATTGCCGGCGATGGCAAGCGCCAGCGCTCCCTTCCCACCGCTCAGGTCAGATAGCCCTCCTTCGACCACCTCCAGCTCCAGCTCGGTCTCGACCTTGCGGCCGGGCACCGTCTTGCCCTCTGGAAGCGCTTCTTCCAGCCGCTCCATCACGGCGCGCAGCTCGAACTCGCGCATGAAGTCGCGCAGGACGCCGCGGTCGGGCTCGCTGCCCATCACCGCGTCGAGGTCGACGCCCGTCTCGATGTCGTAGTGGAGGGTCGCCAGCTGCTTGGACATGCGCGCGTCGTCGGCATGCTCGACCAGGTTCTGCTTGCGCTTGGCGCCGGAGATCTCCTCGACCGAGCCGAGCACGCCCTCGAGATCGCCGAATTTCTGCAGCAGTTGCGTCGCCGTCTTCTCGCCGATCCCCGGGACGCCGGGGATGTTGTCGGAGGTATCGCCGCGCAGGCCCATCAGGTCGGTGATCAGCTCCGGTGGCACCCCGTAGCGCTCCTCGACCGCGGCACTGTCGTAGACCTTGGTCTCGGTGATGCCGCGCGAGGTGCTCATCACCCGCACGCCCTCGCCGACCAGCTGGTAGGCGTCGCGGTCGCCGGTCACCACCATCACCGGGATGCCCTCTTCGCGCGCCTGTCGAACGAGCGAGGCGATCACGTCGTCGGCCTCGTAGCCATCGACCTTGACGTTGGTGTAGCCGAAGGCCTCGACCAACGGCATCAGGTGCGGCCACTGCTCGCGCAGCAGGTCGGGGCGCGGTTTGCGCTGCGCCTTGTAGAGGTCGTAGGTGACCTCGCGTCCCGACATCCCGGCGTCCCAGGCGACCACCACCCCGGCCGGCGAGTGCTCGTCGATGATCTTGACCAGCATCGAGGCGAGCCCGTAGATCGCGTTCGTCGGCCTCCCGTCGCTCGTCCCGATCGACTCCGGCAGGGCGAAGAAGGCCCGGTAGGCGAGCGAGTTGCCGTCGATCAGGAAGAGCTCGTGGTCGGGCGTCATCGCCCGGCACTCTATGAGGCGGTGCGCCTGGCGTGGACGAGCGACGCTCTGAACCCGGGTCCGGTCAGGGGAACGTTCGACCTGCCGGGGAAATCGATCGCCAGAGACCCGGTCCAGCGGCTCGACAGGGGTACGTTTCGGTGAAACGCCGCCGAGCCGGAAAACGGTGTGGGAGGATCGATGCGGGCAAGACGGAGATCGTCGCCGAAGGCAAATGCGCCTCCCGGAGCCGCGCCTTGGATGCTCCTGGAGATCACAACGCGTCCGTGCCGTTCGCTCGTATGGGCTTCGAAGGTCATCCGAGCTCCGGGCCGGTTCTCGTTGAACTGCACCGAGAGGTGACGGCGAGGAGCGATCGACCTGACCCTCAGTCGCGCCCCCGGCGTGCCGGGGGCGCCGAAGGCAGTGGTTTCGCCCGACACGCTCACCCCGGAACACACAGGTTCGAAGAAGGGCTTGAATTCGAGGGGAACCTGAGTCGCGCTCGCCTCGGTGTACCCCTCCTCGCCGTGGAATTCGATCGTCCCCTGGTACGTGCCGGCGTCGAACTGGACGAAGTCGCCCTTGGAGCATCCCGTCTTTTCTTCCGCGATCGACCCGGAGGGCACGAAGGCAACCGAGATCTCGCCCACCGCGCCGAGGTCGGCTTCGATCAGCGCGTCCGTCACCGTCGCCGGTGCGAAATAGGTGACGTCCGCCCGCCTTCGATGGGCGGACACCAGGACCTGACCGCGTCCGTCCGCTCGCCGGGAGTAGGCCAGCACGGTAATCGAGTAGCCGTGGCTGCCCTGGAGCGTGAAGGCGCCGCTCGCACCGACCACGTCCGCAATGGCTCCGCCAGGGAGGAGCGCCACTGCCGCGATCGTCACCACCGACACCGCCGAAAGCACCCGCCTGAGCAGTCTCGTCACCATCAACGCCAACTCTATGGCGAAAGGGCGCCGCGAACCAAGGCGGCGACGCGCTCCGGTTCGCGGCTCACCTGTCGGTAGCCGAAGTGCAGCACGTCATATCCCTGGGAACGCAGGTCAAGATCGCGAGCACGGTCGTCCTCGAAAAGGCTTGGCGCCCCCGGTGGTAGCGGTAGCCGTCGGTCTCGACGACCAGCCGTCGCTCGCGCCAGGGAAAGTCGACGAGGTGTGGCCCGATGCGGACGTTGACCTCGGGCGTTGGCAAGTGGCGCCTCTTGCACAGCCGTAGGAAATCCCACTCGAGATCGCTGCGGGTCCGGTCGCGAGAGGCTTCCGAGCCGATCGGCAATCCGAGCACGTTCGCTTGGCGAATCGCGCGGCGCAGTTCCCTCGGCGGAACAGCGCCCCGCAAGTCGACGATCGTCTGCGCCGGCTTCGTCACAGGAATTCCGTGTCGCCTCGTTATAGCCGCTGGAGGGAGCGCCGTTCTGCGGTGCAGGCGAAGCCCCGATCGCCGAGCCCTTCCGGCATCTCCGGGAACCGAGATGTCGATCGGACTGTCGATCGGCTGCAAAAGTCCCCACAACTCTGCGGCACTCCGATGGCTGACGGCCGCCCTATCTCCGCAGGCGAGGGCGGCGCCATCCACCTCCCGTAGCGAGAGATCCCTGAGTGGCCCACCGCATACACACCCCGATGGAGCCGGTGTAGGCGGCCCGAGCGCGTCCTTCCCAGCACGGCGTCGTCGCTCAAACCGGCCGAGTGAAGTTGCGCAATCGAGACGACGCCGTGCTGACGTCCCGCAATCTTCGCGACAAGTCGGTCCGCGTTGGCGCTTGATTCTCCCCCCAGCGTGTCCCGATCAGACGCTGCGCCGGCGACGGCGACCGATCGACCGGGCTACTCGCAGCCGTATCCGTCGCCTTCGCGGTCGAGGCCGTAGTGATCAACGCCCACGACTTCGACCGGACCCGTGTAGTAGGGACCATCGCCACTACCGCCTTCACAGTCGTAGTCAGATGCGTAGGGGTCCAGACAGGCGCCGCTGTAATTGGGATCGCATTCGCTCGCTTCCGCTTCTTCTTCGGCTTCTTCGCGCGCCCTAGCTTCTTCGCGTACCCGCGCCTGGGCAGCCCGCTGCCGTGCCCGGCGCCGCGCTTCTTCGTGCCGTTCCTGGGCCACGATCCTCCGCAACCGTCGCCGTTCTGCTTCTCGGTGCGCTTCCCGCGCTGCCCGTTGCCGCGCTTCTCCCTGGGCACCTTGGGAATCGGCGTCTGAGCCACAGCCGACGGAAGCCAGCAGCAGGGCGAGCAGAAGAAGCGCAACTGTCGGCCGAGACGTTTTCAAAGCAAACCCTGTGAGTTTCCAGATGCAGCATATGGAACGTGTCCGGAGCGGGGAGCACGAATCTGATTCGATAGCGCCCATGGCCGTCAGCGCTCAATACAGCGTCACGATCCGGGTCGAGCTCGACGCGCGGCAGGAGCCGCTCGGCAAGCTGACCGCGTCGATCGCCGAGGCGGGCGGCCAGCTGCAGGGCGTCGACCTGGTGCCCGGCGCCGGCGGCGAGGGCAAGCGGGTGCGCGAGTTCACGATCGACGCCCAGGACCGCGAGCACTGGGAGCGGATCCTGCGCTCGATCGGCTCCACCCGGGGCGCCAAGGTGCTCGACTACGTCGACCGCACGATGCAGATGCACCGCGGCGGCAAGATCTCGGTCGAGAACAAGTACCCGTTGAAGACCCGCGACGACCTCTCGATGGCCTACACGCCGGGCGTCGCCCGCGTCTGCCAGGACATCCACGCCGACCGTGCCAAGGCCTTCGAGTTCACGATCAAGAAGAACACCGTCGCCGTCGTCTCCGACGGCAGCGCCGTGCTCGGCCTCGGCAACATCGGGCCGGAGGCGGCGATGCCGGTGATGGAGGGCAAGGCGATGCTGTTCAAGGAGTTCGCCCAGGTCGACGCCTTCCCGATCTGCCTCGACACGCAGGACCCGGACGAGATCGTCAAGGCGGTGGAACTGATCGCCCCCACCTTCGGCGGCATCAACCTCGAGGACATCTCGGCCCCTCGCTGCTTCGAGATCGAGGACCGGCTGAAGGAGTCGCTCGACATCCCCGTCTTCCACGACGACCAGCACGGCACCGCGATCGTGACCATGGCAGCTTTGTTCAACGCGCTGAAGATCGTCGGCAAGCCGATCGAGGAGCTGCGAGTGCTGATGGTGGGACTCGGCGCCGCCGGAGTGGCGGTGACGAAGATGATGCTCGCCAGCGGCGTCACCCACATCGTCGGCTGCGACCGCCAGGGCGCGCTCTCGACCAGCCGCCCCGACTACGAATCGGGCGAGATGAGCGGGATCAAGCGCTGGTACGCGGAGAACTCGAACCCCGAACAGCTGAGCGGCGGTCCCAACGAGGTGATCGAGGGCGCCGATCTCTTCATCGGCCTCTCCGGCCCCGGCCTGATCGAGGCCTCCTCGCTGGGCAAGATGAACGACGATGCGATCGTCTTCGCGATGGCCAACCCGACCCCCGAGGTGATGCCCGAGGACGCCGCCCCCTACGTGCGGATCATGGCCACCGGCCGCTCCGACTACCCAAATCAGATCAACAACGTGCTCGCCTTCCCCGGCATCTTCCGCGGCGCCCTCGACGCCGGCTCGCCCAGCATCACCGAGGAGATGAAGCTGGCGGCGGCCAAGGGCATCGCAATGGCCGTCTCCGAGGCGGACCTCTCCGAGGACTACATCATCCCCAGCGTCTTCAACCGCGAAGTGGCTCCGAAGGTCGCCGAAGCGGTGGTCGAGGAGGCCCGCCGTGAGGGCATCGCCCGCTTCAACGAGGAGACGGGAACCTTCTCGACCGTGGACGTGTCGCAGCCGTGAAGGTCCTCGTCACCGGCGCCAGCGGCTTCATCGGCGCGGCGCTGTGTGACGCCCTATTGGTACGAGGCGACGCGGTGGTCGGGCTCACCCGCGACCCGAAACGGGCCCGGAGCACGAACCCGCGTGTTGACTGGCACGCCTGGGAGCCGACCCTGGAACGACCGCCCGAGACCGCCTTCGAGGGCGTCGACGGCGTCGTCAACCTGCTCGGCGAGAAAATCGACCAGCGCTGGACCGACGAGGCCAAACGGCGGATCATGGAGAGCCGCCGCACCGGGACGCACAACCTGGTCGGCACGATCGCGGGTCTCGAGCGCAAGCCGCGGGTGCTGGTCAGCCAGTCGGCGATCGGTTACTACGGCGACCGCGGCGCAAGTCTCGTCGACGAGTCGAGCGACTCGGGCGAGGGCTTCGACGCCGAGGTGACCCGTCAGTGGGAGCGGGCGGCGCACGAGGTCGAGGGAGCGGGTGTTCGCCTGGTCGTCGTCCGAACCGGCCACGTGCTCGACCCGCGCGGCGGCTTCCTCGCCGCGCAGCTGACGCCGTTCAAGCTCGGTGTCGGCGGCCCGCTGGCCGGCGGTGCGCAGTACGTCTCCTGGATCCACGTCGAGGACGAGGTCGGCATCCTGCTCTGGGCGCTCGAGAACGACGCCGTCAGCGGCACGATCAACGCGACGGCGCCGAACCCGACCCCCAACAAGGTCTTCGCCAAGGCGCTCGGCAAAGCGCTCGGGCGGCCCGCGGTGCTGCCGATTCCAGGGTTCACGCTGGACCTGATGTTCGGCAAAGAGTTCGGGCAGGTGATGCGCGGTGGCCAGCGTGTGATGCCGCGACGGGCGCTGGACCTCGGGTATGAGTTCAGGCATCCGGAGCTGGACGAGGCGTTGGGCGACCTGCTCTGACGGGATGTGGTTGGAGGGATGGGGAGTCCCCTCCCCTGACAAATCGCGCGCTAATTAGCGCGCGATTTTGAGTATCCGTCAGTTGAGGGGACTCCCCATCCCTCCTCCAGCAGCTGCCATAGGGACAGGTCGTCCGAGCGGTTATTCGAGCTCTTTGGACACGGATGCGCGGAGGGAACCGGAGCTGCCGGCGTCGTCGATGGCGCGGAGGAGCTGGGCCATCGCCTTCGTGCCCGAGCTGGATGCGATCGAGGGGATCTCGGCGGATTCGAGGATCGGATCGGCGAACTGGTTGCCCCGGCCAGGAGCTTCGAGGTAGGCAACGGCCGTGGAATCCTCCGTCGCTCGGCGCGCATTCGCGCCGACAGTCGCGATCCTGAGCTTTCCCTCGTTTTCAGCGCTCGGAAGGCAAACAGCTTCCACCCGCACGTCGCCCGCACGGCCATCCGCCTTTCGAAGCTCTTCTCGAGCTCCCGCGCAGAGCGGCTGGACGACATATGCCCGCACGGTCGCACCGGCTTCCACCCCTTCAGCCCCGCCACAGCCCGCACCAGCTACGAGCAAAGCGGCGCTGACCAGCAAGACAGCTGTCTTAGGTGACGCCTGAGGAGGGGCGGGCAGGCCTCTCGACTGGCGGATACTCAAATTGCCGGGCTCATTAGCCCGGCAATTGTCAGGCGAGGGGCCTGCCCGCCCCTCCCCTGTCTCGTTACCCAAAGAACACCTCCGCCTCGCTGTACAGCGACTCCGGCACGGTCTTGAGCTCGGCCGTTGCCGCGCTGAGATCGGCGAGCTGAATGTCCGTCCCGCGCAACGCCGTCATCTTGCCCCACTTTCCCGCATCGACGGCGTCGATCGCGTGCAGCCCGAAGCGCGTCGCCAGAACCCTGTCAAAGGCCGTCGGCGTCCCGCCACGCTGCACGTGCCCGAGGACCGTGGCCCGCGCCTCCTTGCCGGTGCGCTGCTCGATCTCGCCCTCGAGCCAGTGCGCGATCCCGCCCAGGGCGGCGTGGCCGAACTGGTCGAGCTTCTCGCCCTTCGTCTCCGGCATCCCGCCCTTCGGCTGGGCGCCCTCGGCGACGACGAGGATCGGCGCGTAGTTGCTCTCGAAGCGATGCCCGACGAACTCGCAGACCCGTTCGAGATCGAAGGGAAGCTCGGGGATGAGGATCACGTTGGCGCCGCCGGCAAGGCCGGAGTGGAAGGCGATCCAGCCCGCGTGGCGCCCCATCACCTCGACGATCAGCACCCGGTGGTGACTGTCGGCCGTCGTGTGCAGGCGGTCGATCGCCTCCATCGCGATGTTGACCGCGGTGTCGAAACCGAACGTGTAGTCGGTGGCGCCGAGGTCGTTGTCGATCGTCTTCGGCACGCCGACGAGAGGCACGCCGTGCTCCTCGTGGAGCCGCGAGGCGACCCCCAGCGTGTCCTCGCCGCCGATCGCGATCAGGCCGTCGACGCCGTCAGCCGCGAGGTTCTCGACGATCCGATCCCCTCCGCCTTCCTCCTTGAAGGGATTGGTCCGCGAGGAGCCCAGGATCGTGCCGCCACGGGGAAGGATCCCCCGCACCTCGGGCACGCCCAGCCCACGGCTGTCGCGCTCCAGCGGGCCCCGCCATCCATCCCGGTAGCCGACGAACTCGTGGCCGCAGTGTTCGACGCCCTTGCGCACGATCGCCCGGATCACCGCGTTCAGGCCGGGACAGTCTCCCCCGCCCGTCAGTACGCCGATCCGCATGAGGTCAGATTATCCGTGCGCGAAGAGCGCAAACGCGTTAGGTTCGCCCCACCCAGCGAACTGCATCAAATTCCCTATCTGGCAGGGTGGGAATTTGATGCAGTTTGGGATGAGCACGGAGAGGAGTGGAGATGAGCGACGCGGTTGACATGCAGGCGCTGCGCGAGGCGGGGCTGAAGACCTGGTCGGAAGGCGACTTCGCGGTCGTCGCCGGGATCGTGATGATGGTCTCCGAGGAACTGGTCGAAGCGCTCGAGGTCGTACCGGGGGAGCGAGTGCTCGACGTCGCTTGCGGCAGCGGCAATGCCGCGATCGCCGCCGCGAGGCGCTCTTGGGGAAACGTCGTCGGCGTCGACTTCGTGCCTGCACTGCTCGAGCGTGCCCGCGAGCGGGCCGCCACCGAGCGGCTGGACATCGAGTTCGTCGAGGGCGATGCAGCGGAGCTGCCCTTCGGCGAGGCCGAGTTCGACGTCGTCACCTCGGTCTTCGGCGCGATGTTCGCGCCCGAACAGAAGAAGGCGGCCGCCGAGTTGCTTCGCGTCGCCAAGCCCGGTGGGCGAATCGGCATGGCCAACTGGGTCCCCGACGGTCCCGTCAGCCAGATCTTCGCGATCGTCGCCAAACACGCACCGCCGCCGCCCGGCTTCACGCCACCCGTTCTGTGGGGAACCGAGGACAGGGTGCGCGAGCTCTTCGGCGATGGAGTCACCGACCTGAAGATGGAGCGGCACGTCTCGCGGCAGGCATTCCGCTCGATCGACCACTACCTGGAGATCTTCCGCGGCTACTTCGGGCCGATCAAGCTGGCCTTCGACCGCGTCGGTCCCGACGGGGAGGCCGCGCTCGAGGCCGACCTGCGTGAGCAGCTGGAGAAGTGCAACACGGCCGGCGACCGCGCCTTCGTGCTCGAACCCGAGTACCTGCGGGTGATCGCTACGCGCGCCTGAGGGCTTAGGACTTCGGCTGCAGAATTCGGAGCGAAGCGCCGATCAGCAGGATCCCGAAGAAGATCAGGGCGGCGACGGCGCCACCCTGGCCGAGCACCGCGTAGGCGACGATCATCGTCGCCAGGGCGAGGAAGATTGTGATCGTCATTCCCATGCGGCGCGAATCCTAACCGCCGAGGGCGACGCGCGTCTCGCTCAGGAAGGCGCCGATGGCCTCGGCAGCAGCGTCGGCGCCATTGGCCTCGCCGGCCGCGCGGACGAGGCGGCTGCCGATGATCACTCCGTCGGCGATTCGTCCCACCTGCGCCGCCTGCTCGGGCGTGCCGATGCCGAAACCAACCCCAACCGGGACATCGGACTCGTCCTTGGTCGCGGCGACCAGCTCAGCCAGCTCTGCCGGGATCTCGTCGCGCTCGCCCGTCGTGCCGACGGTTGAGACGACGTAGACGAATCCGCGCGCGACGGCGCAGATCTTCGCCCGCCGTTCGCCCGGTGTCGTCGGCGCCACCAGCGGCACCAGCGCCAGCCCGGCGGCGTCGAACGCCTCCCGCACCGGCTCGGCTTCCTCCAGCGGCAGGTCGGGGACAATCGCCCCCGCGGCGCCCGCCTCCCGCGCCCGCCGCGCAAACTCCTCCGCCCCGCCCTGGGCGAGGACCATGTTCGAGTAGACCATGAGAACGACCGGCACCCGCTCCGAAATTCCTTCACAGATCTCGAGTGCCGTATCCAGGGTGGCGCCCGCTGCAAGTGCGGCAGTCGCGGCGGCGTGAATAGTGGGCCCGTCGGCCAACGGGTCGGAGAACGGCACCCCCAGCTCGACCAGATCGGCCGATTCCGCGTAAGCCTCCGCGATAGCCGTAGAGGCATCGCGGCTTGGGTAGCCGGCCATCATGTAGGGCATCAAGGCCGCCCGCCCTTCGTCCCGCGCGGCCTGAAACGCGGCCTCGATTTGACTCACCCTCCGGTGCCCTTCTCGAGGACCTCGGCCAGGTCCTTGTCACCGCGACCGGAGAGGCAGAGGACGTCGTACCCCTCAGGCCCATCGGCGTTCTCGAGCCACCATGCGATGGCATGCGACGACTCCAGCGCCGGGATGATGCCCTCCAGGAGCGTCAGCTCGGCAAAGGCCGCCAGCGCCTGCGCGTCGGTCACCGAGAAATAGCTCGCCCGCCCGCTGTCCCGCAGGTACGCGTGCTCCGGCCCGACGCCCGGGTAGTCGAGCCCGGCGGAGATCGAGTGCGCCTCGAGGATCTGCCCCTCCTCGTCGGCGATCACGGCTGAGAGCGAACCATGCAAGACACCTGTGGAGCCCGCCCCGAGAGATGCGCCGTGGCGGCCCGACTCGATTCCCTCCCCCGCGGCCTCGACGCCGATCAACTCGACGTCGTCCTCGAGGAATGGAGTGAAGATCCCGATTGAGTTCGAGCCACCGCCGACACAGGCGACGACGCGCGCAGGCAACCCGCCCTCGGCCTCGAGCGCCTGCGCCCGCGCCTCGTCGCCGATCACCCGCTGCAGATCGCGCACCAGGGCCGGGTAGGGCGCCGGGCCGACGGCGGAGCCGATCACGTAGTGAGTCGTCTCGACGTTGGCGACCCAGTCGCGGATCGCGGCGCTGACCGCCTCCTTGAGCGTTCGGGCGCCGGCCTCGACGGCGACGACCTCGGCGCCGAGCAGGCCCATGCGCTCGACGTTGGGGCGCTGGCGGCGGATGTCCTCGGAGCCCATGTAAACGATGCACTCGAGGCCCAGCAGCGCACAGGCCGTCGCCGTCGCGACCCCGTGCTGGCCGGCGCCGGTCTCGGCGATGATCCGCGGCTTGCCCATCCGCTGTGCGAGCAGGACCTGGCCGACGGCATTGTTGATCTTGTGCGCGCCGGTGTGGGCGAGGTCCTCGCGCTTGAGGTAGATCGTCCGTCCGGCGCGCTCAGAGAGCCGCTCGGCCCGGTAGAGCGGCGTCGGACGGCCGATGAAATCGCGATGGAGCTGTCTCAGCCGGCCCTCGTAGGCGGCGTCCTCACGCGCCTCCGCCCAGGCCTCGGTCAGCTCGTCGAGCGCCGCGATCAGCGTCTCGGGTACGTAGCGCCCTCCATAGGGGCCGAACCGCTCTTGGGCCGTGCTCATGCGGAGGGGACGCTAGCGCCCTTGGCGGCCTCGAAAAAGGCCTCCATCGCGGCGTGGTCCTTGCGGCCCGGCTCGGCCTCGACGCCACTGGCGACGTCGACGGCGTAGGGATGGGCGATCGCGATCGCGGCGGCGACGTTGTCCGGGCGCAGCCCGCCGGCGAGGATCGCCGGCACCTCGGAGCGATGCTCGCTCAGCAGGCCCCAGTCGAAGCTTTCACCCGTCCCGCCCCAGAGCCCCTTCCCGCGCTTGTCGAAGAGGTGGAAGTCGGTCCGGTAGGCCTCAGCGCCGTGCACCTCGGCGGCACTGGCGACGTGGATCGCCTTGATCACCTTGACGCCGGTGCGGCGCGCGACCTCGGCGCAGAGCTGCGGTCCCTCGGCGCCGTTCAGCTGCACCATCGTCAGGTTCGCGGCCTCGACCGCCTTCGCCACCTCGTCCAGCTCGGGATTGACGAAGACGCCCACCACCTCGCACTTGCGCCGAAAAGCCGCCGCGATCGCCACCGCTTCGGCGGGCTCGCACGCCCGCGGGCTGCGGTCATAGTGGATCAGTCCGATCGCCCAGGCGCCGAGCCGCACCGCCTCGGCCGCGTCGTCCATGTTCGTGATGCCGCAGATCTTGACCCGCACATGCCCAGAGTAAGGGACCCCGACTCCGCGACGGACCCGCGCGCCTATTTGACAGAGGCAGGACGGTTGCCCAGCGTCACGTCGACGGTCTTCTTTTCCCCGTGCCGCAGGATCGTCAGTTCCATTTCGTCGCCGGGCTTCCTGGTGTCCACGGCTTCGATCACTTCTTCCATCGAGCTGATCGGCTGGCCGTCGATTTCGGTGATGATGTCGCCGCCGAGCTGGAAGGTCGCGCCTTCGATCGTCGCTTCGGTCGAGCCACCCTGGAGGCCGGCCTTTTCGGCCGGGCCGCCCTTGGTCACTTCGGCGACGAGGACGCCCTTTTCGACCGGCAGGTTGACCGCCCTGGCGAGCGCCGGGGTGATCGTGCCGCCTTCGATGCCGAGGTAGGCGTGTTCGACCTTTCCGTTCTGCTCGATTTCGTTGGCGACTTCGCGGGCGGTGTTGATCGGGATCGCGAAGCCGATGCCGACGTTGCCGTTGCCCCCGCCACCGGTCTCGATCTGCGAGTTGATGCCGACCACATCGCCCGAGGAGTCGATCAGCGGCCCGCCCGAGTTGCCCGGGTTGATCGCGGCGTCAGTCTGGATCACGTGATCGATCGAGAAGCCGTTGGGGGCCTGGATCTGGCGCTGCAGGGCGGAGACGATGCCGCTGGTCACCGTGCGGTCGAGCCCGAACGGGTTACCGATCGCGACCACCGGATCGCCGACGCGCACCTGCGAGGAGTTGCCGAGCGCGAGCGGGTGAAGCTGGTCGGCGGGGGCCTCCACCTTCAGCAGCGCGATGTCGCTGGCCGGGTCGGTGCCGACCACTTCCGCGGTGTGGGTCGCATCCGAGGAGCCGAGCTTGACGGTGATCTTCGTCGCCCCTTCGACCACGTGATTGTTGGTGAGGATGTGGCCCGCGGAGTCGATGACGAAGCCGGAGCCGGTCGCGATGCCCCCTCCGCGCGATTCTTCTTCGCCGAAGGGATTGAACGGCGACGGGGCTTCTTCGGCGGCCTCGGTCGCTTCGATGAAGGCGACGCCCTGGCCGTCGCGGCGGTAGATCTGGTTGACGACGTTGGTGTCTTCGCTTCCCTTGTCGGCGACCGGAGTCGCCGGCGGAGTCGGAATCGTGGGCGAATCGCCGCCGCTGCCGGCGATCCAACCGGCGGCGACAGCGACCCAGAAGAAGGCACCGACCACGGCGCCCCCGAGGAGCGCCGATCCGAAGGGAGAGCGGAATATGCGTCGTGCCCTACTCATCTGCCCACGACTGTAGGAGGGCTTCCTCAGCGATTCCTAAACGACCTTCAAGCGAGGGCTAAATTTGGTCAGGGCAGGTGATGCTCGCGTGTGCCGTCGTCGGTGCCGGTCAGTTCGCGAGCCTTCGCTTCGGGATCAGGAGCACCCATCAGGGCGCTGCCGATAAGCACCGCGTCGACTCCGACGCGTTCCAGCTCCTCCAGCTCAGCGCGGGAGGAGATGCCGCTCTCGGCGACAACCGTCTTGCCGGCGGGCACGTCGGGCATCAGCTCATAGGTGGTCGAGACGTCCACCGTCCCCTCGTCGAGATCGCGGTTGTTGATCCCGATCACGTCGACGTCCAGCTCCAGCGCCCGCTCTAGCTCCTCGGCGTCGTGGACCTCGACCAGGCAGTCGAGGTCCAGGTCCAGCGCATACCCGTACATCTGCGCGAGCTCACGATCATCGAGGGCGCGAACGATCAGCAGGACCGCGTCGGCGCCGTGTACCGCGGCCTCGTAGAGCTGGTAGGGATCGACGATGAAGTCCTTGCGCAGGATCGGCAGGTCGCACGCCGCACGAGCCTCGCTCAGGTCGTCGAGAGAGCCGCCGAAGTGGCGTTCGTCGGTGAGCACCGAGAGGGCCGCCGCTCCACCGCGCTCGTAAGCGCCGACCTGCGCCGAAACCTCGGCGGCGGACGAGATGTCCCCCGCGCTCGGCGAGCGGCGCTTGAACTCGGCGATCAGCGACAGGCCGGGGCGAACAAGTGCCTCGTTGAAGGGCCGGTCCTCGCCGCGCGCGGAGAGGCGCGATTCGAGATCCGGCTGCGAAAGCCGGCCGCGACGCTCCTCCACCCCTTCGCGCGCCACCGAGATCAGCTGCTCGATCATTGCCACGTGAGGGACAAAGCCTAGTCGGCGAGTGCGGCGGTCGCCGCGACCAGACGCGCGAGAAGCTCGCCTGCCGCGCCCGAGTCGATCGCCGCACCGGCCTGGGCGACGCCCTCGGCCAGGGTCTCGGCACGGCCGCCGACGTAGATCGCAGCGCCGGCGTTGAGCATGGCGAGGTCGCGGCGTGGCCCAGATTCCCCCGCGAGCACTGCGCGGACCGCGGCGGCGTTCTCCTCGGGCGTACCTCCGGCGACGTCCTCCAGTTCCGCCGTCGAGAGGCCGAAGTCGCCCGGCTCGACGAAGTGCTCCTCGGTACCGCCGTCGCGCACCTCGATCACCCGGGTTCGGGCGGCGACCGAGATCTCGTCGACGCCGTCCTCCGCCGTGACGACCATCGCACGCACGCTGTCCAGCCCGACCAGGGCCTCGGCGATCGTCTCCTGGTAGTGGCGGTCGGCGACACCGAGCAGCTGGCGCTCCGCGCCCGCCGGGTTGGTGAGCGGGCCGAGGAAGTTGAAGATCGTCCTCACGCCGAGCGCCCTGCGCACGGGCACGACGTGGGCCATCGCCCGGTGGTGGCGGGGGGCGAACATGAAGCCGAAGCCGACCTCGTCGATGCAGCGGCCGACCTGGTCGGGATCGAGCTCGATATTGACGCCGAGGGCCTCGAGCAGATCGGCCGAGCCGCACCTGCTCGTGTTCGAACGGTTGCCGTGCTTGGCCACCGCGCAGCCTGCCGATGCGGCAATCAGGGCCGCGGTCGTCGAGACGTTGAAGGTCGAAGGCCCGCCCCCGGTCCCTGCCGTGTCGACGAGGTCCGTGCGCGTGGTCGCGACAGGCTCCGCCAACGAGCGCATCGTGCGAGCCAGGCCGACCAGCTCGGGTACGGTCTCGCCCTTGGCACGCAGGCCGATCAGGAAGGCCGCGGACTGAACCTCGCTCGTCCTCCCCTCCATGATCTCCGCGAGCACGGCAGCCGCGTGGTCGGCGGTCAGGTGGTCGCCCTTGCAGACCGCGTCGATCGCGCGCGAAACGATCTCGTTGGGCGCGTCGCTCATCCGAGGAAGTTGCCGAGCAGGTGCTTGCCGTGCGGCGTCAGCACCGACTCGGGGTGGAACTGGACGCCCTCGGCGGGCAGCTCGCGATGGCGTACGCCCATCACCACCTCACCGAAGGTGGCGCTTAACTCGAGCTCCTCGGGCAGCTCGGGGTCGGCGACAAGCGAGTGGTAGCGACCGGCGACCATCGGGCTCGGCAACCCGGCGTAGACCGTGCGGCCGTCGTGCTCCACCTCGGCCTCCTTGCCGTGCATCGGCTCGCCCTGGATCGTGCGCCCGCCGAAGGCCTCGACCAGCGACTGGTGGCCGAGGCAGACTCCGAGCACCGGCGTGCCGGCCTGGGCGAAGCGCCGCACGGCCTCCTTCGAGATCCCGGCCTCGGCCGGCGTGCAGGGGCCCGGCGAGACGACGAGGCGATCGGCATCCCGCTCCAGCAGCTCGTCGACCGTCGCCTTGTCGTTGCGGACGACCTCGATCTCGGCGCCGAGCTCACCCAGGTACTGGACCAGGTTGTAGGTGAAGGAGTCGTAGTTGTCGATGACGAGGACGCGCATCTCACTTCCAGTCAGGCTGTTCGCAGGCCAGCTCGACGGCGCGGAAGACCGCCCTGGCCTTGTTGACCGACTCGTTGTACTCGTATGCCGGCTTTGCGTCGGCAACGGTACCGCCACCGGCCTGGACGTGGATCTGACCGTCCTTGGCAACGACCGTGCGGATGTGGATCGCGGTATCGAGGTCGCCGTTCCAGGAGAGGTAGCCGATCGCGCCCCCGTAGGAGCAGCGCTTGACCGGCTCGAGCTCGTCGATGATCTGCATCGCCCGCACCTTGGGGGCGCCGGAAAGCGTGCCGGCGGGAAGCGCCGAGCGCAGCACGTCCATCGCGTCGACGTCCCCTCGCAGCGTGCCCGAGACCTGGCTGACGATGTGCAGGACGTGCGAGTAGGTCTCGACCACCATCAGCTCGTCGACCTCGATCGAGCCGTACTCGCAGACGCGGCCTAGGTCGTTGCGGCCTAGGTCGACCAGCATCACGTGCTCGGCCCGCTCCTTCGGGTCGTTGACGAGGCGCTCGGCGAGTCGACGGTCCTCCTCCTCGTCGGCACCGCGCGGATAGGTGCCGGCGATCGGCCGCGTCTCGACCCGGCGCCCGCTGACTTTGACCAGCGGCTCCGGCGAGGCGCCGGCGATCTGGAAGTCGCCGAAGTCGAGGAAGTACATGTAGGGAGAGGGATTGACCGCGCGCAGGCCGCGGTAGATCGAAAATGCCTCGACCGGGGCCGGAGCCGAGAAGCGTTGCGAGGGCACCACCTGGAAGGCGTCGCCGGCGTGGACGTACTCGACGATGCGCTCGACCGCAGCTTCGAAGTCCTCGCGCTCCATGTTGGAGCTGAAGGCCGGCGGCTCGACCATGCTGGGACTGGCCGGCACGGGAACGGCACCGCGCAGCCGGCGGTGGGCGTCGGCGATTGCCGCGGTAGCGCGCTCGTAGGCGGCGTCGAAACCCCCCCCTTCGTCGCAGAAGACGCAGGCCATGATCGTCAGCTCATGCTTCAGGTGGTCGAAGATCAGCATTAAGTCAGTGACCATCAGCGCCATGTCGGGCAGGCCGAGCGGGTCCGGATTCGGCTCGCCGAGCGGCTCCACCGTGCGCACCAGGTCGTAGCCGAAGAAACCGACCGCGCCGCCGTTGAACGGCGGCAGCCCGGGAACGGGCGCCGGCCTGTAGGCGGAGAGGCACTCGGCAACCGTCGCGTAGGGGTCGGGCGCCTCGACCGGGTCCTCGCCCTGCTCGGAGAGCACGCCATCGCTCCAATGCAGCACCGAACGAGGGCTGAAGCCGAGGAACGAGTAGCGACCGACCTGGCCCTGCTCGGCCGACTCGAGCAGGAAGCAGGGCGCGCCCTCGGGCTCTCCCGCGCGCAGCTTGAGGAAGGCGGAGACGGGCGTCTCGCAGTCGTCGAGGAAGCGAGCGCAGACGGGCACGACGTTCCCCTCTTGCGCCAGGGCGCGAGCCTCCTCCAGCGACGGCTCGAGCCGCAGCTCAGACTCAGCGGCGACGGCCATCGAGCACTTCCATCACAGCGGCCTGCGGTACCTCGCGCGAGGCGAGCAGCACGGCCAGGTGGTAGAGCACGTCGGCGGCCTCTGCGGCGACCCGCTCGTCGCTCTCTTCGCGCGCCGCGCGCACGACCTCCTCGGCCTCCTCCTCGACCTTCTCGCCGATCAGCTTCGGGTCGTCGAGCAGTTGCACCGTGTAGCTGCCCTCGGGCCGCTCGGCGGCGCGGCTGCGCAGCGTGCGCTCGAGTGCGGCAAGCGTTTCGTGCAGGGCGGGCTCCGGCGTACCGGCGCCCTCGAGCTCCCGGTAGAAGCAGCTGCGCTCGCCCGTGTGGCAGGCGGGCCCGGTGGGCTCGACCAGGGCGACGATCGCGTCGCCATCGCAGTCGTAGCGCAGTTGGCGCAGCTTCAGCACGTTCCCCGAGGTTTCGCCCTTGCGCCAGATCTCCTCCCGCGAGCGGCTGTAGAAGTGCAGCTCGCCGGTCTCGATCGAGAGCCGCAGCGACTCTTCGTTCGCGTAGGCGAGCGTCAGCACCTCGCCGCTGGTGTGGTCCTGGGCGACAACGGGGATCAGGCCCCGATCGTCGAATGTCAGCTGCTCGAACATAGACGCATCGTATGGGAGGCGATGGGGGTGTCCCCGAACGGGCGGATACTCAAAGTGCCGAGCTAATTAGCTCGGCACTTGTCCGGGCGGGGGCGCCCCCATCGCCTACTCAATCCCGAGGCGGTCGAGCAGATTCTCATCGCGACGCCAGCGGTCGCGAACGCGGACTTTGAGGTCGAGGTGAACCTTGGCGTTGAGCTCAGCTTCAAGCGACCGGCGAGCGGCGGTGCCGATCTCAGTCACCTTGCTCCCGCGCTTGCCGATCAGAATGCCCTTCTGCGACTCGGTCTCGGCCCAGATCTCGGCGGCGACCATGACCAAGCCGTCCTCGCGCTCGCCCAAGTCCTTGACAGCGACCTCAACCGAGTGCGGGATCTCCTCGCGGGTGCGATTGAGAACCTGCTCGCGGATCAGCTCCGCCAGCAGAAGCTCGCTCGACTGGTCACTGCGATCCTCCGGCGGGTAGAGGTAGGGGCCCTCGGGGACCAGCTCCTCGAGGCGGGCGACCAGCTCATCGAGCCCCTCGCCGCTGCGGGCGCTGATCGGGAAGACCTCGTCGACGCCGTCCAACTCGGCGGCTTTGGCGAGAACGGGAACGAGCTCGTTGGGGCCGATCCGGTCGATCTTGTTGACGATGCAGATCGTCGGCAGCTTCTGACCGCTGCCGAGAAGCGCTTTGGCGATGAAGCGGTCGCCGGGGCCGATCCCCTCCTCGCCGTTGACGACGATCAGGGCGAGGTCGGAATCGGCAAGCTCGCGCTCGACCCGCTTCTGCATGCGCTCGGTGAGCACGTCGCGCGGTCTCTGCACGCCGGGCAGGTCGACGAGGACGAGCTGGCGCCCTGCCTCGACGTCGGTGTGAATTCCACGGATCGCGCGGCGGGTCGTCTGCGGGCGCATCGAGACGATCGCGACCCGGCTGCCGACGATCGCGTTGACCAGGGTCGACTTGCCGACGTTGGGCCTGCCCGCCAGGCCGACGAAACCGGCGCGTGTCACGCCAACCCCGCCATCACCGTCGCCTGCAGAGCGAGCATCTCGCCGTCGTCGACCTCGTGGTCGTAGCCGCAGAGGTGAAGCACGCCGTGGACGGCGGCCTCGGTCACGTCCGAGCAGTGCTCGGGGCAGATCACGACGTCGCCGAGCTCGCGCGGGCCCGCAATCGGTCCCGCTTCGTCGACCGGGAAGGCGAGCACGTCGGTCGGCACGTCCCTGTCGCGGTGCTCCCGGTTGAGCTCGCGGATGCGATCCGCCTCAACCAGCTCGATGGCGAGGTGGCCGTCGGCGACGCCCGCCGCGGCAAGCGCCCCGGCCACGGGATCGCGCAGTCTCTCCGGGACGTCCGAGAGGTCGAAGCTCAAGAGCCCGGCGTCGGCCCGTGTTCGCGCGCCGCGCGCTCGCGATTCCCGTGCTCGTCGTAGGCGGCGACGATGTGCTGGACGAGCTTGTGACGAACGACGTCCTCGCCGCCGAAGTTGATGAAGGAGATGTCCTTGACCTCGTTGAGGATCTCGCGCACGGCCACCAGCCCCGAGCGCTGGTCGGTGGGCAGGTCGATCTGAGTGATGTCGCCGGTGACGACCATGCGCGAGTTGAAGCCGAGCCGCGTGAGGAACATCTTCATCTGCTCGGGACTCGTGTTCTGGGCCTCGTCGAGGATCACGAAGGAGTCGTTGAGCGTGTTGTGCGTGACCAGAAAATCGTCCGTTACGTAAAGCGAGTCCGAGGCTGCCACCTGGATGCACACCGCATCGGCCTCACCCGTGAACTCAATCGAGCGCACGAAGCGCATCGGGCGACCACCGCCATATCGGCGGTAGTTGTCGCGCTTGCGCGACAAACGAAATGGTTCGACCCCGGCGGGCAGTCTTATGTCAAGGACGAATGCATCTGATCGATGGTGAACCAGGCGGCCATGCGCGCGGCCTGGCGGCCGGCCATCCGCGGCCCTCCTGCGTGAGTAGGCCACACCGCCCAGCGAGCGGACGAGGAAGATAACGTCGTCACGGAGCCGCTCGGAGCACGTCGAGTACTGAATTCGGCAACTTCGAGCCGCCTGCACAACTGGGCCTCCATCGCTGTCGAGCAGACCCTGGAGAACTCCCAGTCGCACATCCGGCTCGTTGAAGAGATAGGCATCGGGCACAAACTTGGTGTTCGACCGCGTGCCAAAGATCCCGAGCGTTCGCAGGACGGCGGTGACGGGATTGGCGACAATCACCCCGCCGCGACCGCCCTCGACGTTGCGAAGCTCAAAGTCGAAGCCACTCTTGGGCTTCAACTCGATACCCGGCAGGCTGCTCTCGAGCGCCGCCGCCAGCTCGAGATCCGCAGTGGAGAAGCTCGGCGTAGTTGTCCCGGTCAAGCAGCCATCGCCCAAGAGAAGCCCCAAGGCGTAGGGGTCCATCGGCACCTCGCTGGAGCCAAGCTCAGCGGGAGCCGAGAGGAGCGGCAGTTCGAAGCGATGCTGATGAGCAGACTGGAGACGATCGATCATCTCGCGGGTTTCGAGAATGCGACCCGGCTTTCCGCGGCGGCGATCGGAGGCTGTGAAGACATGCCAGAGGTGCTCCCCACAGCAGAGAGTCGAAGCGCGATCCTGCGTTTCGAGACGGAAGACCTCCTTGCGCCCTTGTGGGTACACCCCAAGAACAGGCGTAGGCCGACCATTGGATCCAATAACTAGATCGCCAACACGCAAGGTGCCGATGGGCCTAAAACCCGACGGCGTAAGCACTGAACGGTCGACCGGTTGTGCCCTACCTCGCATGAATGCAAGCGGGGCGACCTCGATTACGCCACGCTCGAAGTAGCCGTTGACGCGGTCGGGGTCGAGCATGTCGAAGAGCGCGTCGAAGAGCGGCCGCAGATAAGGGTCGACCTTCGCCTGAATGTCCCCCGGCAGGAAGCCGAGCCGCTCGCCGGCCTCGACCGCAGGACGGGTGAGGATCACCCGCTGCACCTGCCGCTCCGCCAGGGCGGCGGCGGCCATCGCGACGGCGAGGAAGGTCTTGCCGGTGCCGGCCGGGCCGATGCCGAAGGTGATCGTGTGGTTGCGGATCGAGTCGACGTAGCGCTTCTGGTTGAGCGTCTTCGGCGAGACCTTGGTGTTGCGGTGCCGCCAGACGACGTCCTCGAGGATCTCCGCCGGGCTCTCGTGGGCGTCGAGCGCGCCGGTCACCGCTTCGATCGTTCCCGGCGCCACCTCGTGCCCCTGCTCGATCAGCTCGACCAGCTCGTCGACGACCGTCGCCGCCGCCTGCACGTCGTCGCTCTCTCCGTCGAGCGTGAGCACGTTGCCGCGCAGGTGGAAGTCGCAGTCGAGATGGCCGCGCAACGCGCGCAGGACGGCGTCCTCCGAGCCGGCCAGCTCAGCGGCCACGGTGTTGTCGAGGGTCAGCTGCCTACGAGCCAAGCCGCTCACGCACCGCCGCGCTGACCCGCTTGCCGTCGGCACGGCCGCCGACCTTCGGCATCAGCGCCGACATGACCTGGCCCATCTGCTTCTGCTCGCTGGCGCCGGTCTCCTCGACCGCGGCGTCGACCAGCTCCGCAAGCTCCTCGTCGCCGAGCTGCTGGGGCAGGTAGCCCTCGATCAGCTCCGCCTCGAAGCGCTCGGCCTTCGCCTGCTCCGTGCGCCCTGCCTCGTGGTAGGCCTCGGCTGCTTCCAACCGCTTCTTGCGCTCGCGCTGGAGGACCGCGACCTCATCGCCATCGCCGAGCTTGGCGTCCTTCTGCAGCGCGTCCACGACCATGCGCAGCGCGCCCGCCCGTTCGCGGTCGCCCGCCTTCATCGCAGTCCGCACGTCTGCCTGTGCCTGCTCCAGGGCGCTCATCGGGACAAAGGGTAGTCGGCAGCGTCCGGAGTCACCGCGAGACCCTTCGAGACGAGATCGGCGATATCGGTGCTGACCAGGGTCCAGCCGTGGCGTCGGGCGGCAGCGACGTAGGCGGCGTCATAGGCGGTGAGATTGTGCTCAGCGGCGATCTCGAGAGCGGAGTCGACCAGTCTGGGATCGACCGTGAGAAGGGAGTCGCCGCACCTGTCGACTACGACGCGGCAAAGGTCGACAGCCTCGCGTCGCATTCCCTGGCGAACCCCGAGCCCGTTTGCAACCTCGTAGAGGGTCAAGTCCAACGCAGCCACACGACGCGTAGCGTCCACAGCGAGTAGGCGGGCAGATTGGAAAAAGCGATCGGTCCGGACCTTCGCCGCGATCCAGACGCTTGCATCCAAGAGCAGCATGGCTAGTGGGATTCGCGGTCTTCGCGAATCATCTGCGCGGCGTCGACCTCGAGGTCAATGGGGGGACCGAGAAGGTCTTCGAACTCCTTGCGTTGCCGAGCGGCCGCAGTGTCGAGCTCGTTCTCCACCAAGCGCTGCAGGAGCCCGCTGCGCGTCTCGCGGTTTTCGCGAGCCTGCGCGTCCAGCCGTTCGAGGAGAGCGTCGGGAATCGAGATCATCACCTTTGCCACTGGGTGAGTATATACGGTATTGCCAGATGGAACTGCGGTCGTGGGCGTCATGGGTCCCACGGTTACAGGCCACGGCACACGCGTGGGGACGAGATCGGGGCGGAAGTGGAAATTCAGGCGCGCAGAACTAATGCGAACGCCGGATCTCGACCTGCTCTACATCCCCAAGCGGCATCTGTAGGAAGCGGGTACCCAACTCGCGGAAGGACTCGACGTCGCCCGTGCAGAGGAAGCGGTACTCGCCCTCGTCGTCGGACTTCCGCACCAGGCTGGCGCGCTCCAGCGTCCGCTGCACCGCTGCGGCAACCGCGTGACCGCCGCTTACAAGGCGCACGTCGCGGCCGAGGATGCGCTGCAGCATCGGCGCCACCAGCGGGTAATGCGTGCAGCCGAGGATCAGCGTGTCGACCTCGGCCCGCTTCAGCGGCGCGCAGTAGGCGCGGGCCATCTCGAGCACGCCCTCGTCGAAAGGCGAGCCGTCCTGGATGAAGGGCGCCAGGTCGGGCGCCTCCACCTCGGTTACCTCGAGCTCGCGCCCCTGTTCCTCGAGCGCCCGGCGGTAGGCCCCGCTCTCGACCGTGTTCGGTGTCGCCAACACCCCGATGCGGCCGCCGTCGGTGATCGCGGCGGCGATCTCGGCCTGCGGCTCGACCACGGGGACCACCTCCACCCCATGCTCGGCGGCGATCTCTTGGGCGACGTCCTCGCCGACCGACGTGGCCGTGTTGCAGGCGATCACGAGCAGCTTCGCCCCGCGTCCGAGCAGCAGCCCGGCGATCGCCCGAATCCGCTCGCGCAACTCGGCCGTGCCCTTCACCCCATACGGGAACCAGTCCGTGTCGCCGAGGTAGACGAAGTCCTCCTCTGGCAACGAGACCAGACACTCGTGCAGGACGGTGAGTCCACCCACGCCCGAATCGAACATCGCGACCGGGAGCGAGGCGTCGAGGGCGCTGGGGTCCGAACCGACCAGGGCTAGAGGAAGGGCTTGTAGGCCATGAAGAAGACCGTCACCACGACGATCAGGCCGGCGAGCGAACCGACCTTGCTCAGCCGTTCGGCGACGGCAAGGTACTCGGATCCCAGCTCATCGCCGGACTGCAGGTCGCGTTCGGCCAGCTCGCGGGCGCGGCGCGTCTGCGGCCGGAAGAAGCCATGCGAGAGGCCGAAGAGGGCGATGATCGCGAGGAAGCCGATGCTGATGAAAGCGTCGCTTGCTTCCCAGGGACCGTCGGCGAGCAGGTAGATGCCCGCGAGCAGCAGAACGATCAGGCCCGGCTGGACCAGGTAACGATCGACCTTCTGGATCCCGGCGAGCATCGCCGGAGTCGCCCGCGGGAACTGCGGCGACATCGACATGAAGAACCCGTACCCGAAGGTCGGACCGAAAGCCAGCACGACCGCGAGGATGTGCAGGAAGAGCGCGATCTTGTAGCCGGGACTGATGATCGTCGCGAGCGCCATCGGCGGGAACCCTACGACAGCTCGCGGCGGAGCAGAAGGGCAGCCCAATCGCCGTCGAGGCGCCGCTCTCGCTCGGCGAGATCGATCAGCGCGAATGTTGCCGTCACGTCGTCTAGCTCGTCCGGGAGGAGTCCGGAGAGGATGAGGGTGTCAGGGGTCTCCCGGAGCCGCTCCCCGATCTCCTTCAGGATCGGGGAGGTCATGTTGGCAACGGTCGTTGGAGCAAGATCGGGCAGCTCCTGGCGAAGGTTCATGCGTTCGAGCTGAAGCTCGACGCCGTTGGCGGCTGCGTTGGTGCTCGCAGCCTCGATCGCTGGCGCCTCGTGGTCATAACCCCGAACGGGAGACCAGCCGAGCTTCGAAGCCGCAATGGCCAGCACTCCCGAGCCCGTGCCCAGATCAGTGAGCGGGCCGTGCGCCTCGCCGGCGTCGGCGAGCTCCAGCAAAAATCCCAGGCACATGCGCGTGGTCGGGTGGGCACCGGTGCCGAAGGCCTGGCCGGGATCGACGACGACGTCGATCGCGCCCTCGCGCGGCTCCTCCCAGGACGGGCGCAGCCAGAGCCGATCGCCGACCAGGATCGGCTTGTGGAAGTCCTGCCAGCGATCGGCCCAGTCGTCGGGTACCTCTGTCGCGACGACCTCGACCAGTCCGTCGCCCGCCGCGACCTCGATCTCACCCAGCTCGGGCAGCTCCCCCGCGCCGCCGTAGATCGCGTACTCGACGTACCCCGGCCCCTGCTCCTCCTCGACCCCGTTCGGGGCCAGCACCGTCAGCTCGGCGAGGACGATCTCGGCCTGCTCCGGAGCGCAGCGGACCGCGAGCCGAATCAATGGAAGGCGCGGCGCATGCGCGAGAAGAAGCCGCCCTCGCCGTCCTGCGCGGACCGGATGTTGTGGGGCTCCAGCGACTCCTCCAGCTTTTCGGCCAGCTCGCGCTGCTCGTCGGAGAGGCCGGTGGGGACGATTACGTGGATGACGATGCGCAGGTCGCCGGGCGGGCCGCCGTTCGCACCGGGCAGCCCGTGCCCGCGCAGGGCGAACTGGGCACCGTGCTGGATCCCCGGCGGCAGCTCTATCTCCCGCTCTCCCTCGTGGCTGGGAATCTTGATGCTGCCCCCCAGCATCGCCTGCACCGCCGAGAGCTCGACCGCGTGTACCAGGTCCTGGCCGCGCATCGGCCCACGCCGCACCTCGAAGCCGAAGGCGCCGCCGAAGAGCGCCTGGAAGATCTCCTCAACCGATCCGAAGCCGGCTCCGGGGGGCGGAAAGCCGCCCGAACGCAGGCCCTCGTGGCCGAAGCGGTCGTAGGTCGCACGTCGCTCGGGGTCCGAGAGCACCTCGTAGGCCTCGGCGGCAGCCTTGAACTTCTCCTCCGCTTCGGGGTCATGCGCGTTGACGTCGGGATGCAGCTCGCGGGCGAGCTTGCGGAAGGCTCGCTTCACCTCCGCCTCGGAGGCGTCGCGATCGACCCCGAGGACCTCGTAGTAATCGCGTGGCATCAGCTAGCCGTCGTAAACCGATTCGCAGTAACGGGACAGCTCGCGCGCCGCCGAGCGCACTGAGGCGATCGCGGTCGCGTAGTCCATCCGCAGCGGGCCGACCACGCCGACCGAACCGAGGTTGCGGTGGGCGAGGCCATAGTTGGCGCCGACGAAACTGACCGAGCGCAGCTCCGGGCGCGGATTCTCGCCGCCGATCCAGAGGAAGACCGAACGCTCCTCGAGCACCGAGCGCAGCATGCCCAGCAGGGTCGCCCGCTCCTCGAGCGCGGTCATCAGCCGGTCGGCACGCGGCAGGTCGGCCGAATGCGCTTCGGAGAGCAAGCGCGAGGCGCCGTCCGTGTAGAGGGCATCTGCGGACTCCTCCTGTTCGAGCTCGGTGAAGGCGGCGCCGAGCGCTCCGACGAACTCGGCCTCGACCGCACCCAGGGCTGGGTCGGCGAGTCGACCCGCGATCATGCGGGCACCCAGGCCCATGCCGGTCAGCGTCTCGTTCAGGTAGCTGGAGGCCCACTCGGCCAGGCCCGGATCGACAGGCTCCGCGAAGTCGAAGACGCGCTTGGCGACGGTCCCGTTGGAGGCGATCGCCACGACCATCACCCTGGTCGGCTGCAAGAGCAGGACCTCGACCCGATGGATCGTCGCCGCCAAAGTCTCGGGCGGCGCCGTGACCAGCGCCATCAGGTCGGTCACCTTGGCCAGCACCGCGGTCGTTTCCCGCATCGCTTGGTCGATCTCGCGGCGCAGCTTCAGCTCCACGGCTTTCTCCGCCGGCGGCCCGCCGGCCGCCATCATCGAATCGACGTGGAGCCTGTACCCCATCGCGGTCGGCACCCTCCCCGCCGAGGTATGCGGATGGGTCAGATATCCAGCCGCCTCGAGCGCTGCAAGCTCCGCGCGCACGGTCGACGGCCCCCACTCGACCCCGGGCTGCTCGGCGATCTCCTTCGACGGCACGGGCTTCCCCGACGCCAGGTAGGCATCGACTACGAGCTTAAGGATGAGCTCTTGGCGAGGCGAAAGCACGCTTCAAGTCTAGGAGGAGCGGCGGGTGGCCCCTGGCAAAACACTCAAGCGAGGCTCCTGCCGAGCGTTTTGACAGGGGCCACCCGGTGCTCCCTAAACGCCTACAGCTGGACTTCCGCCTCGGCGTTGCGAATCGTCTGATTCTCGCCCTGCGCGGCGACGACGTCGATCGTGACCGTGCCGTCGCCGGCCTCCTTCACGGTGCCGGTGACCGCGATCTCGGTCTCGGGGGCGCCCATGCCGCGGAACTGAACCGAGAGCCGTTTCAGCGCCTTCGGTTCGCCGCCGGCGAGGTCGGTGGCGGCCCGGGCGACGAGGCCCATCATGTAGAGGCCGTGCAGGATCGTGCCGGGCAGGCCAACCGCCTTGGCCAGCTCGGGGTCGATGTGGATCGGGTTGAAGTCACCGGAGGCACCCGCATAGCGGTGCGGCAGGTACTTGTCCGGAGTCACCTTCAGCCCGGGGATCGAATCCCCTGCGCTCAAATCTGCCATCTCAGACCCCCCTCACGATCAGCGTCCAGGTGCCGCGCGCGACCAGGTCGCCGTTCTGATTGACCGCGTTCGTCTCGAAGACGTAGAAGCCCTTGCCGTCCTTCTCGGAGATGTCCAGGCACTTGGCCGTGGTCGTGATCTCGTCGCCGGAGCAGGCGGGCTCGTTCCACTCGAACTCCTGGCCGCCGTGGACCATCGCGGCGAAGTTCATGCCGACGTCGGGGTCGAGCATGGCCGGGCCGACGGCCGGCGAGCTGTAGACGACGGCGAACATCGGCGGCGCGACGACGTCGCGGTAGCCGGCGGCCCTGGCCGCCTCGCGGTCGAAGTAGACGGGGTTGTCGAGTCCGACCACCCGCGCGTACTCGCCGATCTTCTCCTTGCCCACCTCGTAGGTCGTGGCGGGCCACTCCCTGCCTATTGCCTCTGTCTTTATCGCCATGGCGCGGGACTCTAATCAGCTCCGCAGAAAAGAGCCTGGCGGTTGGCTGATGAGCCAGGAAAAGGGCGCCGGACGCCCCTCCCAAAACACTCAAGCGAGGCTCCTGCCGAGCGTTTTGGGAGGGGTGCCCGGCGCCCTACCCCTACTCGTCGATCTCCAGGACCGCCAGGAACGCCTCTTGGGGCACTTCGACTCGACCGACGGACTTCATTCGCTTCTTCCCCGCCTTCTGCTTCTTCAGCAGCTTCTGCTTGCGGGTGACGTCGCCGCCGTAGAGCTTGGCGGTGACGTCCTTGCGCAGCGCCTTGACCGTCTCGCGGGCGAGGATGTTTGAGCCGATCGCCGCCTGCACCGGCACGTCGAAGAGCTGGCGCGGAATTGTCTTGCGCAGGCGCCCGACCAGCTTCTTGCCCTGCTCGTAAGCGAATTCGCGGTGGACGATGATCGAGAGCGCATCGACCCGATCGCCGGCGAGCAGGATGTCGACCTTGACCAGGTCCGAGGCGCGGTTGCCGATCGGCTCGTAGTCGAGCGAGGCGTAGCCCTTGGTCGAGGACTTCAACAGGTCGAAGAAGTCGAGGACGATCTCGGCCAGCGGCATGTCGTAACGGATCTGCACCCGCTGCGGGCTGAGGTAGTGCATGTCTACGTGGGTGCCGCGGCGCGTCTGGCAGAGCTCCATCACGGCGCCGACCTGCTCGGTCGGGCAGATGATCGTGGCGCGGATGTAGGGCTCTTCGATCGACTCGATCGTGGCCGGGTCGGGCAGCTCAGTCGGGCTGCGCACCTCGACCTCCTCGCCGTTGGTCAGGTGCACCTGGTAGCGCACGTTCGGCGTCGTCGCCAGCAGGTCGAGGTCGTACTCGCGCTCCAATCGCTCGCGCACGATCTCCATGTGGAGGAGACCGAGGAAGCCGCAGCGGAAGCCGAAACCGAGCGCCTCGGAAGTCTCCGGCTCCCAGGAGAGGGCGGCGTCGTTGAGGGCGAGCTTCTCGAGTGCCTCGCGCAGGTCTTCGAAGCGGTCGGTGTCGATCGGGAAGAGGCCGCAGAAGACCATCGGCCGAACCTCGCGGTAGCCCTCGAGCGCGATGCTCGCGGGGCGCTCGAGCGAGGTGAGGGTGTCGCCGACTCGCAGCTTGGCGACGTCCTTTATGCCGGTGATCAAATAGCCGACGTCGCCGGCCTCCATGCCCACGGCCGGCGTCATCTCCGGGCGGAAGAAGCCGATGTCGTCGATGTCCGCCTCGGTGCCGTTCTGCATAGCGAGGATGCGGCGGTTCTTGCGGAAGGCCCCGTCGACCATCCGCACGTAGGCGATCACGCCGCGGTACTGGTCGAACTCGGAGTCGAAGATCAGGGCGCGTGGGGGCGCGGCCGGGTCGCCCTCCGGCGGCGGCACGCGAGCGACGATCGCCTCGAGCACGTCGACCACCCCCTTTCCCGTCTTGGCCGAGATCGGGATCGCGTCGCCGGGGTTGCCGCCGAGCAGGTCGGCGATTTCAGCGCCGACGCGGTCCTGTTCTGCGCCGGGCAGGTCGACCTTGTTCATCACCGGGATCAGCTCGAGGCCGTTCTCGATCGCCAGGTAGGTGTTGGCGACGGTCTGCGCCTCGACGCCCTGGGCCGCATCGACGACGAGCAGGGCTCCCTCGCAGGCGGCGAGGCTGCGCGAAACCTCGTAGGAGAAGTCGACGTGGCCGGGGGTGTCGATCAGGTGCAGGTGGTAGGTCTCGCCGTCTGACGCTCTGTACTCGACGCGGACGGCCTGGGCCTTGATCGTGATCCCGCGCTCGCGCTCGAGGTCCATCGAGTCGAGCACCTGCGCCCGCATTTTCTTCGGGTCGACGGCGCCGGTGAGCTCGAGGATGCGGTCGGCCAGGGTCGACTTGCCGTGGTCGATGTGGGCGATGATCGAAAAATTTCTGATCCGGTCCATTTGGCTGCCGGAGTATGGCGTTCCTGGCGCGCGGGTCCTGTCGCCGGAGAAGCCCTGTCATCGGCACGCCGACGGATCGAGCGGTTTTCTCAGCTCGTAGACGACCGTCGGCGGCGTTCTCAAGATGACTGTCGCTCCGGGGGCGGCGGTCCAGCGGGCGGTGGGTGGGTATGGGGGCTTGTTGGGTTCGAGGCGGTCTCTCGAGGTCACGACGTAGTCGTAGTGGCCAGAGTTCAACAGCTCTCGCCAGGCATGGCAGGTGGTGGGAGCGGTGAAGCCGCCGTGTTGTTGCTCTTCGCCGACGTAGACGACTTCGTTGGAGAGCTCCCGGCCGAAAAGCGGGTACTGGCGCGTGCTGGTCGTCGCTATGCGTGCGTCGTCGATTCCCTGCGCCCACTTGAAGGCGGCGTTGAGCCCTGGCGTGGTGAAGGAGGGGTCTGCGTATCGACTTTGCAAGTAATGGCGCTGGATCGGATAGCCGATGGCGATGGCTGCGAGGACGAGCGCAATGGCAAGGCCGACGCGGGGTGCCTCCCGCCCGGACAAGCGCCTCGCCAATTGGCTCGGCGCTTTGAGTATCCGCCCGTTCGGGAGGCACCCCGCGTCGGCCTCTCGAAAGCGCTTCCGCAGCACGATTGGCAGCAACCCGAGTCCAAGGACTAGAGCTGGGGTCAAATAGCGGAGGCCGGACTCGAAGCCGTGGGGCACGCCGTCGGGGCCGGAAGCGGAGGTCGGAGCGATCAGCCAGGCGAGGCCAGCGGCTAGCCCAACGGCACCCGCCACGCGCAAAGCTGGGTCTGAGCGCCGGCCGAGGCACAGCACGAGACCCGCGACCGCCGCTGCAAGCAAGAGCGGCCAGAGGATCGTCAGGCCGTGATGGAGGCCGGGAAGGAACCAGTCGGACCAGACCGAGCCGTCGGTCAGGTAGCCGAGGACGCTGTGGCCTTCGCGACCGCCGAGGGCCTGTTCGGGCGCAGGCAGCGTGACCGGGCCGAGGTGCTTGACCCAGGGCAGCGGGTTGCCCGTGTGGGCGAGGTTGCGGAGGTACCAGTACCCGCCGCCCGCCAAGGAACCGAGACCGGCCGCTGCAAATGCACGCCAACGAAACCCCCCAGGAGCAGTGAGAGCAACCCCCACCACGAGAACCGCAGCCGGCAAAAGGAAGTTGAGCTTCGTTCCAGCCGCCAAACCGGCCGAGAGGCCCACAACGGCCGCCGGACCCAGCGCGAACGCAGTTCCACTTGCAGGCGGGTGAGAACTGCGTTCGCGCTGGGCCAGGGCAAACGCCACAGCGGCGAGCAGGAAGAAGATCCCGACGATGTCGTTGCGCGCCTCACCCGCTTGATCCGACAACGCCGGCACACTGAGCGCGATCGCCGCCAGCGCCATCGACCACGGCGCGACCCGATATGGGCGACCAATGCACCAGGCCGCCACCAGGCAGCCGATAAACCAACCAAGATTCAAGAGCGGTGACAACAAGTCGCGCCCAAACGCGAGCATCCCCACCCCGTGCAGCACTTCCGAATTCGCCGGGTAGAACCAGGCCAGGAATTGCGGCGCGATGAAATGAAGGCCCCACGTATCGCCTGACTGGTAGAAGCCCGCTGCGAACGGCCCGTGGTACCAGGTCGAGTCGAATCCCGTCATCCCTGTGGACAGCTGCATCCGGACATCAGCGGCGAAATGAAGAATGGCCACCGTCGCAACGATGAGCGCGATTAGCGTGGGGATTTGGACGCCTCTCCCGTGGGTGGCGTCGGGGTGGGGTGATCTCCGCTGCGCGCAGGCTGCTGAGGGCGGGGCCTGGACCCTGGGCTCGACTCGTCCCGTTGCCCGAAGCAGCGCGTAGCGCGAGGAGGGCACCCCACCCCGACGACAGGACCCGCGGACCAGCACGCCGATCCCTACTCCGATCACCGCCACCGCGGCGAGATACGGCCCAGCTTTGAACAGGCCGAACGTTCCCAGTAGCTCAGCGATCAAGAGCAGGATGGCCAGCGCGATCACCGAGCTCGCGAGCTGCGCGGTAAGCCCATCGAGCTGCGGCACGAATCGTCGTCGCAACTGTGTTGCCCCGAGCCAGGCGAAGCCGACCAGGAGGACGAGCTCGAGGACCCCGAGGAGATAGCGGCCCGGCCCGAGCATCTAGCGCCGGCGCACGAGACGCATGATCTGATCGAGCTCGGCGATCCTCATCAGCTTCGCCAAGCCCAGATAGGTGAGGCCACCGAGGCCGAGGCCGACCCCAAGCGAGACGATCTGGCCGAGCAGGCCGCGACCCAAAGCGTTGTCGAGGACGTCCCAGACGCCGAAGGCGACGGCGGCCAGTGCCGCAGCGGCGATCGTGATCCTGACGGTCGTCGCGAAGAGGCGCCGCAGCTCGAGCCCGTCGAACTCGCGGCGCAGGACCACCGCCTGGGCGACGACGGCCACCGTGGTGCCGATCCCGGTCCCGGCGACGATGCCCCCGGTTCCGAACGGCTTGTAGAGGAGGAGGGCTCCCAGGGCCGAGACGACCAAGTCGAGCGCGGCCAGCCCGGTCGCCATCCACGGTCGCTGCAGGCTGAAGAAGGTCCGCGTTTGCAGCAAATAGAGGCCGTTGGTCGGCAATGAGAAGGCAAACCAGAAGAGGGCTGTTGCCACCAGCGTGGTCTGAGCCGGGGTGAACTCTCCATGCTGGTAGACGAGGCGGATCATCGGCACCGAGAGGACGAGTACGGCGGTGGCGGCGGGGACGAGGACGAAGAGGATCTGCCGCATGCCGTTGGCCATCGTCGCCCGCAGGTTGTCGAGCTCGCCGCGGGCGGCGAAGCGAGCCAGGGTCGGGAAGAGCACGGTCGCAATCGCCACCGAGAAGATCCCCTGCGGCAGCTGGTAAACGCGGAAGGCCTTGTCGATCGCCGCCGGCGACTTGTCGCTGACGAGGCTGCCGAAGAGGCTGTTGATCAGCATGTTGAAGTTGATCAGGCCGAGGCTGATCGTCACCGGCAGCATCAGCAGCAGCACCCGGCGCACGTCGCGGTTGCGCCATTCGAAACTCCATTCGAACTTGAACGGCGTGTTGCGCAGGTCGAAGGCCGGGATCGCCAACTGCACGACGGTGCCGGCGAGGATGCCGATCGCGTAGGCGTAGATGCGGTTCTGGCCATGGAAGGACGGCGCCAGGAAGACCGTCACAGCGATGATCGTCAGGTTCCAGAAGAGGGGCGAGATCGCGAAGGCGCCGAAGCGGTCGTAGCTGTTGAGGATGCCGACGACGACGCCGCTGACGCCGAGCAGGATCAGGATCGGGAAGAGAACCTGGGAAAGCGTGATCGTGAGATGGAGGAGCTCGCCTTCGAAGCCCGGTGCGAAGACTGGCATGACGACGGGCGCGAGAAGCACGAAGAGCGCCGTGATCGCGCCGAGGACGAGGGTGACGAGAAGGAGCAGCGTCGAGGCGAGGCGAAACGCCTCGCGGTAGTTTTTTTTCTCCAGCTGCTCGGTGAAGATCGGCACGAAGGCCGGTTGCAACGCTGCGTCGGCGAACAGCGCCCGCACCAGGTTGGGGACCTGGAAGGCGATCGTGAAGGCCGACATCGGCCCGTAGACGCCGTAGTAGGAGGCGGCGACGATCTCCCGCACCAGGCCCGCGATCCGCGACGCCGCCGTCGCGATGGAGAAGAACGCGGTGGAACGGGCTATCCGTCCCGGCCGTGGCTCGGGGGCCGGTTCCTCACCGGGATCGAAGGACTCGGCAGCGCGCACGGCCGAGTCTTCGGCGAGCGTGGCCTCGTCGCGGTCTGGACTGTCGGGCGTCTCCAAGCTGGGTCTCAGTCGCTATAGTCGGCGGCCGCCCGGAGGGGCTCGGCGCCCCGTCCAGGCACACGACCATGGCCAACATAGCCTCACAGAAGAAGCGGATACTGCGCAGCGAGCGCGAGCGGACCGAGAACCGCCTGCTGACCAGCACCGTGAAGACCTACTTCCGTCGCCTCGAGGCCGCGGTCGAGAACGGCGACGCCGGCAAGGTCGAGGCCGAACATCGCGCCCTGATCTCGAAGATCGACAAGGCAATTCAGAAGGGCGCCATGCACAAGAACACCGGCGCCCGCAAGAAGTCCAGAGCCGCACGCCTCGCCTCAGGCTGAGACGATCTTCCGCACCGCCAGCGTCAGAGCCAGCTCGTCGCCGTAGTCGGCCCCACCGCGGCACCAGACCTCGAGGTCGGCCAGCGTCGCCGTCGCCTGTCGCAGGCTTTCGGGGCTCGTGCGGCCTACGCGAGCCACGAGCTGCTTGGCGGCGTACGGATGCATCCCGAGACCCGATTCGACCTGCTTCGGGGAGGCGCCGCCCTCGATTTGCGCCGCCGCCGCGCAGGCCTTGCGCAGGCGCGAAGCGAGTCCGTAGACGAGGCCGGTGACGTTTTCGCCCTGTGAGATGAGACGCTCCGCGATTGCCGTCGCCCGGGCCGCGTCGCGCTCGAGCAGGGCATCGGAGAGCGCCCAGACCGCCGCCTCGGAGGTATCGGTCACCATCGCTTCGAGGTCCTCGACCCGCACCGTCCCCCCCTCGCCTGCCCAGAGCGCCAGCCGCTCGAGCTCGTTGCGCAAGCGGACCCGGCTCGTTCCCATCCGCTCGACCAGCAGCCGCGCCGCCGCCGTGTCGAGGGAGAACCCGAGCTGGCGCGCCTCGGCCACGAGAGCGCGAGGCATATCCCGTGCCTTGGGCGCTTCGAACTCGTGGATCTCGCCGCCGACCGCCTTGACGGCCTTGGTGAGCGCCGCCGGGGGCTTGTCTCGGCCGATGAGGACGAGTGTCAGGTCAGGTGGAAGGTGAGACAGGGAGTCGGCGACGGCCTTGAGCTGACGGTCGCGCCAGCGCTCGACCCCGTCGACGAGGAGGTAACGGCGGGACTCGGTCAGCGACATCGCCGGGAGCGCCGCGAGGAGCGCCTCGTGGTCCGGCGCGCCCCTCCCCTCGCTCGGCTCGAAGACCTCCAGGGCGGCCGCACCCCCGTCCTCCACGGCCCGTGCCCGCAACCGCGCCCGCGTCGCGTCTATCTTTGCCTGGTCGGTACCGGCGATCAAGTAGAGCGCTGCAAGGGATTCGGCCATCGCGGCCGAGTCTAGTGGCGGCCTCCGTGGGACTCGCCGGAATGACCAGGGGCATCGCCGGAATGACCAGGGGCTTCACTGGAATGACCCGATGCTTCCCGAGAGTGGCCTGGAGCTTCGCTCGAATGGCCCGGCGAATCGCCCGAGTGTCCCGGGGCTTTGCCTGAATGGCCGGGGGACGAGGTCGTCGGTGTGGATGGCGCTGGGCTGGAGGGGGCTTTGGCCGGAGGCGCTTGGGATGGAGGCGCTTCGGCAACGACCGTGGGTGGAGTGCTCGCCGCCGGCGCTTGGGCTTGCCCGTTGTCGTTCCCCGGGGCCGCGGGCGGGCTCGCTCCGACCGGGCCACCCGGAGAGACGCCCGTGTCGACCGGCGCGGCCGATCCTTCCGGGCCGGAACCGGGAGAGGCGTGAGCAGACCCCCGTCCTGGGCGATGGCGACCGCCCTGCACAGATCGCCGCAACGCCACCGGCGGCGACGAGATTGAATCGTTCTGGACGAGCCGAGACGGCGGCTGCGGAAGCGGACCGCCGGACACCCCCGGCCACCCCTGATTGGAGACGAAACCGACCAGGCCAAGGCCGACGGCGGTGACCAGGCCAAGGATTCCGATGGTCGTGCTGCGCAGGCGGACGAGCATGTCGTCGCCGACGAGAACCGAGGGTGCAAACGAGCGCGCTATCGTCTTTTTCAACCTGGAAGCCACCTCTACGTCCATCGACTGTCGTCCTTGGATCACAAGGGGGTGGGCGTGAAATTCCCACTATTGCCTCGTAGATACGTTGAGTTCCCTTACCGGTCGGTGTCGACCTCGACCGAGTGACGGCTGACTTCCAGCGTGACCGTGCCGTCCTCATCGGTGCGCAGAGTCGGCACACGATGCGAAGCCAGCTCGGCGAGCGTCCGTGGAGTCGGGTGGCCGTACGGGTTGTCGGCGCCAACCGAGATCACGGCCAGCCCGGGAGCGGTTGCGTCGAGCAGAGCCGGGAGTCCGGTGTCTTCACTGCCGTGGTGGGCGATCTTGAGAACGTCGATCGGTCCCGGGTCGAGCGGCACGTCTCCTGCCTCGGCATCGGCAGTGAGGAGCATCGAGAATCGGTGCCAGCGAGCGAGGAGGACGAGGGCCTGCCCGTTGGGATCGGCGCCGCCGAGCGGCGCGGACAACAACGCCTGCGGGGGCCAGAGAACTTCCATCCTCAACGCACCGGAGCGGACCCTCCCGCCGGCGGCCAAGCGCTGCGGCAGCGCCCCCGCCGCTTCCGCCTCACCGCGGAGGCGGCGACTGAGGCGGGCGTAGGCGAGGCGTTCGACCGGAAAATTCCCGAGCAGCTCCTCGACTCCACCCGCGTGGTCGGATTGTTCGTGGGTCACCACGGCGACGCCAAGCCGGTCGACTCCCACCTCGTGCAGCAGGCGAGCGAGTCCGTCGCCGGGCGGACCGCCGTCGACGAGAACGGCGGGAGTCCGGGCGGGCTGGAAGAGGATCGCGTCGCCCTGGCCGACATCGAGCACCTCGATCCTCAAGCCGGCCCGAGGCGAGCCGGCGGCTGGGCCACTGCCCCTTCCCGCCCACACCAGGCCGAACGCCACTGCCGCAAGGCCCGCCAAGACCCATCCGCTCCGCCCCCCAGCCGGTCGTAACGCATTTCCTAGGACATGCATTGGAAATGCGTTACGACCAAGATGGGCGAGGGGAGTTTTGCGGCGGATAGCAGTCAGCCGGCGGCGACGAAGCAGGATCGGAGCGATGGCGACAGAGGCAACCAGCGCGGTGTAGGAGAGGAGCAGGCCACCCAACCCGATCCGCAGATGAAGGTACGCCCAGTCCGGCCGTCCGCACCAGGCCGCGACCTGGGCGATGTAGGCGAGCAGCGGAGCCTCGACGGCGTTGAGCAACCCGACGGGGAAGCCCGGGACCTGGCCTCCGCCTGCGGCGAGCATGCCAAGCCACATGGCGGGGGCGACCGCGGGTAGCGCCAGCAGGTTGGCGACGAGGGTCGTGGTCGAAACGGCTTCGAAGTGGAAGGCGATCAGAGGGGCGGTCGCCAGCGTCGCCGCGATCGTCATCGCCGCGCCCTCGGCAAGTGCCCCGCGCCAGCCCGCGCGGCCGATGCGGGCGACGATCGCGCGGCGGATCGGCGCTGCAAGCGCGACGATGCCGAGCACCGCGGCGAAGCTGAGCTGCCAGCCGACGTCGGCGGCGATCCCGGGGTCGATCGCGAGCGTCACGACAGCGGCGAGGGCCAGCCCGTAGAGGCGCGACGAGCGTCGCCCCACGAGTGTCGCCAGCACGGTGAGGCCGCCCATCACCCCCGCGCGGAGGATCGACGGGCCGGCACCGGCAAGCGGAACGTAGACGGCGATCGCGCCGAGCAGCCAAACCAAGCGGGTACGCAGCGGCATGCCGAGCGCGGCCAGCAGCGGCATCGCAAGCAGGGCGAGCAGGGCGACGTTCTGGCCAGAGACGGCGAGCAGGTGCGAGAGGCCGGCCCGGCGGAAGTCTTCGACCGTCGGCTCGTCGATCTCCTCGTCCTCACCGAGGACGAAGCCTCGTGCCAGCGCCGCCTCCCGGGGCGGCATGCCCTGCCCCAACGCCGCCTCGGCCCGCTCGCGGATCTCGGCCCGGTGCGCCAGGGCCAAGGCGACGACCGCGGCTGCTCCGACGACGGCCAGCCTCGAGACGCGGCCTGGGCGCATCACACCGCTAGGGCTGCAACCGCGCCCGCAGCGCCTCCATCGTCGCCGGCCCGACGCCGCTGATCTGGTCCAGCTGGTCGACCGAGGAGAGGCCGCCGTGCTGTTCGCGGAATTCGACGATGTCCTGGGCGGTGACCGGTCCGATGCCGTCGATCGTGTCGAGCTGCTCGACGGTCGCGGTGCCGAGGCTGATCGGGCCTTCTTCGGAAGCAGCGCCCCCAGCCGCAAGCGACGCCCCGGCCGGTCCCTTGCGCGGCACGACGACCTGTTGCCCGTCGGCGAGCCGCGCCGCCAGGTTGATCGCTTCCAGGAGCGCCGCCCCGGTCGCCCCTCCCGCCCGGGAGACGGCATCGGTCACCCGTGCCCCAGCCGGGAGGCGGTAGACCCCCGGGCGCGCGACCGCGCCGGTGACGTCGACGACGACGTCTCCGGACCCGCCGCTGTCGAGGCTGATGCGAGCGCCGCCATCCGACGAAAACGAGGGATGTGGCGAGGAGGTGCTGTCGCCCTCGGCGCGTATCGCACGAGCGCCGAGCAGCAGCAGAGCCACGGCGACGGCTCCGTATACGGCGATCTGCGACCTGCTCAGCTCGGGCACGACCCGAACCGTGACGACCTGGAACGCGCGCGTGGCGCGCACAGTCAAAAGACTTTCAGTCGAAAATGCGCCGCGCTACAGATCTTCGTCGTCGTAGCCGGCTACCTCTGCGAGCTGGTCGCTGTACAGCTCGGAGGCGGCGACTGGCGGCGACTGGACCGAGATGCAGGCGAGATCGGCATCGCCGTCGTTGGCGACCGAGTGATCGGTGGCCGGCGGAACGAGGATCAGGTCCCCCTCGCCGACCTGCTGGGTGTCCCCCGCCACGGACATCGTGCCGGTGCCGCGTATGACGACGTAGACCTGCTCGGCTTCCTCGTGAGAGCGCAGCGTCTGCTCGGCGCCGGAGGGCAGCACGAGCCAGGTAACGGAGAGGTTGCGCGAGCCGAGTTCGCCGGCATCCATCAACACGTGCGTGCGCAGGCGGTGCCACTCCTCCACCGGCGCCTCTGTCAGCCTCCTTACCTGCACGGCCGCTTTGTACCAGAGAAATCGTGTATTGGCGCCCTAACGGACGACCAGGTTGACCAACTTGCCCGGCACGACGACCTCCTTGACGACCTCCTTGCCGTCGAGGAAACGGGCGACCCTCTCGCTCTCGCGGGCCAGGCGCAGCAGTTCGTCTTCGGGGGCGTCCGCGGCGGCCTCGATCCGGTCGCGAAGCTTGCCGTTGACCTGGACGACCAGCGTGACCGTGTCGCTGGCGAGCAGGGCGGGGTCGGCCTCGGGCCAGGGTCGCTCCCAGACGCGACCCCCCTCGAGGCGCTCCCAGATCTCGGCGCCGAGGTGCGGGGCGAAGGGGAAGACGAGCGAGGCGGCCGTCGAGGTCGCGAAACGAACCGCGGCCTGGCCCTCGTCGCTGTCGTAGAGGCCGTCCTTCAGCCGGTAGGCGTCGTTGACCAGCTCCATCACGGCGGCGATCGCCGTGTTGAACTGGAAGCCGCGCACGAAGTCGCGCGTCACCTTGTCGATCGCCCAGTGGGCCTTGGAGAGCAGCTCGCGGGTATCGCCGCTTGCATCGCCCGGCGCCCCCGCGATCGCGTCGGTCCGCTCCTCGACCTCCTCGCCGAGGCGCCAGAGGCGGGAGAGGAAGCGGTTGACGCCCTCGACCCCCTCGTCGGCCCAGTCGGCGTCGCGCTCAGGCGGACCCATGAAGCAGATGTAGGTGCGGGCGGTGTCCGCCCCGTAGCGCTCGACGTACTCGGCCGGGCTGACCGTGTTGCCGCGCGACTTCGACATCTTCGCCCCGTCGCGGGTGATCATCCCCTGAGCGAAGAGGTTGGCGAAGGGCTCCTGCACGTCGAGCACGCCGCAGTCGGCGAGCGCCTTGGTGAAGAAGCGCGCGTACATCAGGTGCAGGATCGCGTGCTCGACGCCGCCGATGTACTGGTCGACCGGCAGCCAGTGGTCGGAGGCGGCGCGGTCCCAGGCGGCCTCGCCGTTGCGCGGGTCGAGGTAGCGGATGAAGTACCAGGAGGAGTCGACGAAGGTGTCCATCGTGTCGGTCTCGCGGCGGGCGGGGCCGCCGCAGCGCGGGCACTCGGTGGCGACCCAATCCTCGGCGGCGGCCAGCGGGCTCTTCCCCTGCGGCGCGTAGTCATCGACCTCGGGCAGCTCGACCGGGAGCCGGTCGTCGGGGACGATCGCCGGGGCGCCGTCCTCGCCACCACAATTGGCGCAGTAGACGACCGGGATCGGCGCCCCCCAGTAGCGCTGGCGGGAGACGAGCCAGTCGCGCAGGCGGTAGTTGACCGCGGATTCGCCCCGGCCTTCCTCGGCAAGCCAGGCGACGATCTCGGCGTAGGCCTTGCGGTTGTCCTTGCCGTCGAAGCGCCCCGAGCCTGTCATCGGCCCGTCGCCGGGATAGGGCAGGCCCTCGTCGTCCCGGGCCGTCTCCGGATCGGCGCCCTCGATCACGCGGCGCACCGGCAGGTCGAAGGCCCTGGCGAACACGTAGTCGCGCTCGTCGTGAGCGGGCACGGCCATGATCGCGCCGGTGCCGTACTCCATCAGCACGTAGTCGGCGACGAACATCGGGATCTCCTCGCCGTTGACCGGGTTGACGACGCTGCGGCCGAGCGGCACGCCGGTCTTCTCACGGTCCTCGGCACCGCGTTCCTCGGCCGACTCGCGGGCGGCGCGGTCGACGTACTCGCGCACGGCGGCCTCGGCATCGGTGCCGGCGACGAGCCGCTCCAGCTCGGGATGCTCGGGGGCGAGGACGAAGAAGGTGGCGCCGAAGAGCGTGTCGGGGCGGGTCGTGAAGACGGGGAAGTCGAGGTCGAGCTCCTCGCAGCGGAAGGTGACTTCGGCGCCCTCGGAGCGGCCGATCCAGTTGCGCTGCATCGTGATCACGTGCTCGGGCCAGGACTCGAGCCGCTCGAAGTCGGCGAGCAGGCGCTCGGCGTAGTCGGTGATCTTGAAGAACCACTGCTCGAGCTTGCGCTGGACGACCTCGGTGCCGCAGCGCTCGCAGCGCCCGTCGACGACCTGCTCGTTGGCGAGCACGGTGGCGTCCTTGGGGCACCACTGGACAGGGGCCTCGGCCCGATAGGCAAGCCCGCGCTCGAATAGCTGCAGGAAGATCCACTGCGTCCAGCGGTAGTACTCGGGCGTGTGGGTCGCCAGTTCGCGCGACCAGTCGATCGAGATCCCCCACTCGCGGAACTGGCGCTGGAAGGAGGCGATCGAGCGCTCGGTGGCGACGCGTGGCGGCTCACCGGTCTTGATCGCGTTGTTCTCGGCCGGCAGGCCGAAGGAGTCGTAGCCCATCGGGTGGATCACCTCGAAGCCCTGGCGGCGGCGGAAGTGGGCGATCGCGTCGCCGACCGCGTAGCACTTGAGGTGCCCGACGTGAGGTTCGCCCGATGGGTAGGGCAGCATCTCGAGCACGTAGGACTTCGGCTTGTCCGGGTCGAAGCCGGGCCGGCCGGGGTTGGCGACCTCCCAGGTCTTCTCCTCGGCCCAGACCTGCTGCCACTTGGCCTCGATCTCCTTGGGGTCATAACCAGCCATAGATCAGAGTTCCGTTTCGCTCACTGCGCGAAAAACCAGATATGCACGCTTGTTCGCTCCACGATCACAGCGCCGATCTTATGAGCAGCGCGATAACGCCGGTCTTGTGACGCGGCAGACCGGGGGCTCCTCCCGAACGGGCGGATACTCAAAGTGCCGAGCCAATTGGCGAGGCACTTGTCCGGGCGGGAGGCGCCCCCGGTCTGTCCGGCAACATCAGACGGCGGGTGAGAGGGCTTCGAGGACATGAGGCCAGACGTAGACCTCGATCGTCGCCGCCGCGATCAGCGTCGGAATCGCAATCAGGACGGTGATCAGGGTCGCCGCCAAGAGCTGATTCCACTCGCCCCTGCGGCTGGCGATCAACCAGGCGGCGAGCGGCAGGAAGAGCGCCGTCAGCTCGGGGATCGCATGCGGGAGGACGCTGAGCAGCAGGACGCCGATCGGGATGTGCAGCTGGAAGGCGATCGTCGAACCCTGGAAGCCGAGGTAGAGCGCCTGGGTCGAGAGCGAGAAGAGGGTGACGGCGCAGACGAAGAGAATCGCCAGCTCGCCCGCCTTGACATGGACCCAGCGCGAGAAGCCGATGCGCTGCTCGGCGGCGAGCGGCATCGAGGCACCGGCGATAAAGCCTGCGACGCAGGCCGTGGCGTGCAGCGCGAGGACGAGAGAGTTGCGCCAGAGGATCGGCAGCAGGTCCCCAGGCTCGGACGGTTCGGTCAGTCCCGGGAGGTGGATCGGCGTCAGGTCCGGCGTCAAGAGGCCGGCGACGACCCAGACGGCGCCGAGCAGCGTCAACGCGATCGCCAGGCTGAGCGCCCCCCAGCCGCGCAGGACCTTCCAGTGGCCCCCGCTCCAGCTGTCCAGCGCCGCCCGCGTATCCCGCATCCCGTGCGAGAAGACGTGCTCGTTGGCAGTCGTCATCGATAGCTCATCGGCAGGAACCGCTGCCGATTTGAGGAGTGGAGCTGGGGGGATTCGAACCCCCGACCTACGCGCTGCCAGCGCGTCGCTCTGCCAGCTGAGCTACAGCCCCAGGAGAGTCGCGGAACTCGATCCGAAGTCTAGCGACGGACACTCCACCCCCTGCAATCTGGCGGAAGAATCCTTGCCACCGAAATAGAACCGACACCGCGCCCGCTAGGCCGAGAAGGGACTGAAGACCCCCGTCAAGATGATGTCGGTCCCCGGACCGGACGCGGCGGCGCTGATGGCACCGGCAGTGCCGGCTGCCAGCACGGCGGCGATGATGGTGATGCCGAGCCGCACGCGCATCGACTCCCGCGCCTGCGGATTTCTAACGAGGAGCGGTATCGATGCGCGCGGAGTGCCGACGGGAGCGAAGTTTCGAGCCCGCTTGGGGTGCAGCGAGCAGGAGTGACACCGCCTCTAAGTAGTTGAAGTGTTCTGCGAAATGTGAGATGGTCGCGCACGGTGAAGGTGAGGTACGCGATAGCGGGGGTGGTCACCGTGGTAGCACTCGCCACCCTCACCTCTAATGCGGTGGCGGAACCTGTCGCTGCTCCCAACTCGGTTGCCCGACACTGCGACGGCACCCTGGTAGTGCCGGGGCGCGCACGGATCAACGGGATTCTCGGCACCGCAGAAGCATTCAGCACGTCGGTGCGGCTCAAGGGCTTGCGAAAAGGAGCGCAGCCGTTCTTCCTGGCCGGCACCCTCACCTCCGTCGGATCTGCGCGACGTCGAATCATGCCCAGCCAAATAGAAATCGACAACCTTGCCGGACCGGTGGAAAAGGGTCACTCGCGTGCGGTCAAGATCAGCGTCGCCAATGTCCGTTTTGCCAATGAATACCGCGGGCAGATCCGGGCAGATCATGGCGCCTGTCGCATTCCGCTGACGGTTACCATCGCGGGCGCCGCCGATCTAAGCCTGGTCGGTGGGTCCGAAAAGACGCTCCACTTGCAGATCGTCAACTGCAGGAACCTCTCGTGCGGTCCCGGACGGGTGCTTGATTTCCTCGATCGGTCGACGGCCCGCCGCCAAGCATTCTCACCGGAGGTCGACAACGCCTCCCAGAGCCTCGCGCGAGTCACCGGTGTGCAGGTCGCCCTTGCCCGCAACCCCGGCGGCGAAGCGATCGCCGCCGACGCCCTGGTCTCCTCCAGCCAGCGATTCGAACTGCCTCCGGCGAGCACCTCCACCCTGGCGCCGATCGAGGTCGTCCGCCACAACCTCGATCCCGGCCACTACGAGGGTGGGATCTACCTGACCGTCCTCGGCGCCGAAAAACGCGTGGTGCTGCCGCTCGAACTGGACGTGAAGATTGGCCCTCTCTATGCGATCGGCGTTCTCCTCGCCGCTCTGTTCGTGCAGTTCCTGGTCTGGTTCGCCTGGCGCAGCAGGGCGAAGGCCGAAGAGCTGCGGGAACTACGGGAGCTGCGCAAGCGGGCGAAGAAGGCTCTCGTAGCCGAGGACAGTGCATTGCTGGAAGGCCGGATCGAAGCCGCCCGCAACCTGGCCAAGGCCGACAAGGTCGATGCGGCAAAAGCGGCCCGAGCCAAGATCGAGCAATACATCGAATGGCTCGGTGAGGTCCGGGAAATTCTCAGCGCCGTGGGAAGAACACACCCTGGCCCGATTCCGGCTCAGATGCAGGAGGACCTGGCGGCGTTTCGCCGTGCGATCGAGGCTGACGAGACCAAAGCGGCCGAGGAAGCCAAGGGCAGGATCAGGGCGGACTACGGCGGTATGGCAGCGCAACGAGCCATCGGCCCCGAAGAAGGAGCGGCCGCACTCGAGGCCGCCGGGGTTCCGGCGGTCGACGACATGAAGCCAGCCACACCCACCTTGCCTCGCACACGGGAAGCAATCGCCTCGCTCAGCATCTTCGTACTTCCGTGGCTGCTGCGAGGGCTGCTCGTCGTCTTCTTCGTCCTCGCCGGCCTCAAAGAGCTCTACCTCGACAACTCCACCTTCGGTTCCGACCCGGTGCTCAACTACAGCGGTCTCTTCCTCTGGGGCCTGACCGCAACCGGCGTCAACGCCGCGCTCGGCAAAGTGATTCCCGGCACCGGTACCTAGCCGTAAATGGAGACGCAGGGGTCGGCCGACTAGCCCAGAGCCCTGGTGGACGGTCGTGCGCCCGGCGGTCATGCCTGTTCTGCTGATCCGGGTCAGCAGCATCGTCCTGACGCAGAGGGCAAGCGTCACCCTCCGCCCCCAGCCTCCTCCTCTGCCAGCGCCCGCCGCAATGCTTCGTCGAACGACTCCGGCTCGATCTCGAACGGCTCGGCGCCACTCGGGTCGGTGACCACGGTCGCCGTCGTCAGCCCCTCGACCAAAGGCCGGGCAACCTTGGTGTCGACCGGGGTGACAAGTCCCAGCCAGAGCGCCGAGAGCCAGGGCGTGATCAGCGGCACCGACAGCTTGGGGGGCGGCGCCTTGCCGAGTGCCAGCGCCATCCTGTCGAGCATGTCCGCGTAGGAGAGGACGTCCGGGCCGCCGATCTGGACCTCGCGGCCCACCGACTCGGGCACCGCCGGCGCCCGCAGCAGGTACTCGATCGTCGCGTCGATCCCGATCGGCTGGGTCGGCGTGCGCAGCCAGCTCGGCGCCACCATCACCGGCAGCCGCGTGACCAGGTAGCGCAGGGTGCGATACGACTCGCTGCCGGAGCCGACGACCATCGCCGCCCGGAAGTAGGTGAGCGGCGGTCCCTCGGTGGCGAGGATGCGGGCGGTCTCGTGACGGCTGCGCAGGTGCTTGGATTCGGTCTCCTGGCCGAGCCCACCGAGGTAGACGACGCGTCCAACGCCCTCGCGCTTTGCCATCCGGGCGAAGTTGTCGGCGGCGACCCGCTCGCGCTCCTCGAAGCCGGCGCCGCCGGCCATCGCGTGGACCAGGTAGTAGGCGACGTCGACCCCCTCCCCCGCTCCGACGAGGCTGGGGGCGTCGGTAACGTCGCCGACCCGCAGCTCAAGGCCCAGTCCCTCCAGCTTCGCCGCTCGAGAGCGCTTGCGGACCAGGCACCGCACCGGCCCCTGACCGGACAATGCCGCCGCCAGTCTGCCGCCGACGAAGCCCGTCGCACCTGCGATCAATGTGCTCTGTGGGATCGGTCCACGCTACCCGACCGCCGGTGCCGGCCTGCGAAACTGGCACCCGTGCGCGAGCACATCCTGCAACGCAGTCAGCGCGTCCCCGTCTCGGCCGAGCGCGCCTTCGACTTCTACACCGACGCCGTCAACCTCGAGCCGATGACACCGCCCTGGCTCCACTTCCGGGTTACGACGCCGGAGCCGATCGCGATGGGCGCGGGAACGCTGCTCGACTACCGGCTACGCCTCCACGGCTTCCCAGTTCGCTGGCAGACCCGGATCGAGACCTGGGAGCCGCCTCTGCGATTCAGCGACACCCAGGTCAGCGGCCCCTACTCGCTCTGGGAGCACACCCACGTCTTCGAGCCCGACGGCGAGCGGGCTTGCAAGATCCACGACCGCGTCCGCTACGTCACCCCCTACGGGCCCCTCGGCGAGCTCGCCCACGTCCTCTTCGTACGCCGTGACCTCGAGCGGATCTTCGACTTCCGCCGCGACGCCTTCGCCGCCCACTTCGCCATGACCTAGGCACCAGAGCCACAGCGGCACTTCGCGGCAAATATCCGTTGCGCTTGCCCAACCTCAGCATTAAAATTGCAGAGATTCGGTGCATAGCGCCGTGGTGTTACTCAGGACTAGAGAAGGCGTACAAGGGCGGACTTTCGTGGTCGTCTTTGTGGACTCCAACCGAGAAGAATCTATTCCGGAGGTGTCAGATGTCTCAACTCGATGCCCAAGCTGCCTTGCAAGTCTTCAGGCTGATTGAGCTGGATCGAGGGGCTGGATGCCGGGAGATCCAGGTAGAGGGAGAGCTCGATCTGGCGGTTGCCGATCAGCTGCAGGAGGCCCTTGATCGCGCGAGCGAGAAATACGCCCGTATCCTAATCAGCCTCGAGAACTGTGAGTTCATCGACTCGACCGGGATCGCGGTCATCGTCAGGGCGCGCAAGCAGCTCGCCGAGAAAGGGCGCCGGATTGCGGTCTACGGGGCATCCAGACAGGCCCTTCGCGTCCTCTCGATCACCGGCCTGACCGCCAACGGCCTTGTCTTCGAGAGCGCCGACCAAGCTATCTCGGCCTTAACGGACGTCGACCAGCTCGGGCCCGGGGGCATTCAAGTCAATTCGCCGTGAGAGGAATCAGCAGAGTCAGCTCGGTCCCCCCGCCCCGTCTGCTGCGGAGCTGAAAGCAAGAAGAGAGCGCGCCGATCAGCAAGAAGCCCATCCGAAGTCCACGCGCTCGCCCACCGCCAGTGGGCTGAATGCCGCAGCCCTTGTCCCGAACGGTCAGTCTCAGCCCGTCTTCCCGACGGGCCAGATCGACTTCCAGCGGTCGCTCCTCTGGCTCGTCGGGATAGGCATGCAGGACGACGTTCGCGCAAGCCTCTGAGACGATGGTCTTCAGATCGTCGACCACTTGACGGTCGAGTCCAAGCTCGTGCGCCCGCTCGGCTACGGCCTGGCGGATAACCGCCACGCTGCCAGGTTGCGCAGGCAACGCAATCGACAGATCTGTTCCAGTCTCTTGTTCCAACTTTGGCCTTCTGCTTCTCTTACCCGTTTGGCGAAACCGAAAAGAGCGCCGAATATCTGCTCATCCGCAATGACCGGGCCTGGCTACTCGATCAACTCGAGAACCCGGCGCTCGATCAGGCTTTGCTGGCGAGGCGTGATTGTTCCTTCGGGGTATTGCCAAGGCGCTCGGCGACGCGCTTGATCGCAGCGGGGATCGCGCTCTCGCCCTTGCCTTTTGAGGAGGGTGCTCCCTCGCGCCAGCTCGACCGCGGCGAGCACCGTGCCGTGCCAGGTGCGGAAGTCCTCGGAGCGGACGTCGTGCCAGGAACCGTCCTTGCCGCGGAAGACGAGGACGTCGTCGGGGCCGCTGCCGATCCGGAAGAAGCCGAGATCGAGCAATCGGATCGCGCAGGCCAGCGCCCGCTCGCGCGGCATCTGCTCGCGGCGAGGTCCCGGATCCGCTCCAGGGTGTCCTCGTCGCCAGGCCACCTTCCGGATCGATATAGCTGAAGCCGCCGCCCCGACGCCGGCGGCTGATCCCGGCTCCGAGCAATCCGAGCGCCTGAGCGCCCTTGGGATCGGCTTGCCTCAAGCACCCGGGCGTTGATCGGACTCGGGTCGTTCCTCGCCCGGCCAGGTTCCGGTGCCCTTCGCAAAGGCCCGGCGGGCGCCGTGATCGGTAAGGCCTTTGACCAGGCTGAAGATCGCGCCCTCGATCAGCAGCGCTGCGACCAGCTTCGGCCAAGAGAACTCGCGATGCTCGGGACTCGGCGGCTCCTCATCGTCGATCAAGCCCCAGAAGCGTTCGAAGACCTTCTTGCCGACCAGTCCGGCCAGTAGGCCGGCGACGACACTGAACGGCGTGAACAGGAGCTTCATTACTTCCTGCCGCCCTCGTGGCCGGCTGCCCGCTGGGACCTACTGCCGCGGCTTCCCTTCCCACCCTTTTCCCCACCCTTTTTGGATGAGTCCGAGGAGTTGGCGATCGAGGCGGCGCGCTGCTTGCTCATTCCCTTCTTGCGCAGCCCTTCGTACTGCTTGTCGTTCTTGACGCTCGAGCCGTGGTCTTTGGCCATCGCGATCTCCTCCTTCGAGTCAGGGCTTGAGGACGACCTTGATCGCCCCGTCTTCCTGGAACATCGAGTAAGCGCTCGGGGCTTCCCGCCGGCGGCAGCTGAAGCGTCGCACGTGGGCCTGGCCCAGGTGGTCTTCGGCGGTGTCCGATTCGGCTCGCGGCGCGCCAGTGACAATAACCTTCATCTCTCGCCTTCCCGTAGGGTCCGGGTGGAACTAGCGAGGAGTGAGCGGCGGCCGCTCCCCTGGGCCTCTTTGGCATCTGTACCCCCAGAGGGCCGGGCAAAACGTGGTCGCCTGCGCTACAGAGCCAGGGCGGCAGCCTTCAGGTGCAGCGCCTCCAACCGCCTCAGCTGCTCGGTCGCTCGCTCGGCCAAGGCGCCGAGATCGAAGCCCGGAAGGTCGCCGGCGTGGGAATGCTCCAGCGCCCGCCACAAGCGGCGCTTGCCGACGACGCCGGTCTGCAAAAGCTCCAGCTCCTCGAGACGACTCAACGGTGAGTAACCCCACAGCCGCCCGTTCAACTTCAACCGGCCCAGTCGCTCACCAAGGACGGCAGCGAGCGGTTTGAGCTTGCCCTGACCCACCCCGAACCGATCCATCACCGCCTTGAGCGTCTCGCGGTCGGCCTCGATTTCAGCGCAGACCTCGGTCAGCGCCGGGCCGAACTCCGGATCGTCCTCATTGCTCGCCCGTAGCCGCCGAGCAAGCTCTACCCCAGCAGTCGCTCCGGCCAGGTGGTCGTTGAGGTAGATGGCGAGCAGCTCTCCCACGCGCATGTGCCGCTACCCCAGCGACTGTCCCGCAAATCAGCGCGTGAATAACTCCTCAGCGAAGACGAAGCTGTCTGGTATTCAGCGCGCGAGGGCGACGACCGCGGATCGTCCGCAGGGCCTGGACAGTGCGGGCAAGGGAGGGTGCCGTTCGCGTGGCCGGCGCCCCGGTTCCTACTTTCCTCTCCCCCAGCATGGGGATTATTTACCCAACGGCGGCCCTGTCAAAACCCGCCCAGACGATGAGGGGTTTTGTCCGGTGTCCAGCCCTGGCTTCGGGTCACTAGGACTCTTCATAGGGTCTTTCTGACCGGCTCGACCAGCTCTGAGATCTCGCCCTGCGGATCGGTTGCTCAGGTTGGAGCTATGACGACTGGCGCGGCGATCTCTACCCCGATGGCCTGCCGAAGCGGCGCTGGCTGGAGCGCTATGCCGAGGTCTTCGACACGGTCGAGGTCAACGCGACCTTTTACCGGCTGCCGAAACACTCGACGGTGGAGAGGTGGGTCGAGCAGGTCCCCGGCGACTTCCTCTTCGCCGTCAAGGCGAGCCGCTATCTGACCCACATGAAGCGGTTGCGCGAGATCGCCGACGCGGTCGCGCGCTTCTGGGAGCCGCTCGAGCCACTGCGGCGAGGACGGCGGCTGGGGCCGGTGCTGTGGCAACTGCCGGAGAACTTCCATCGCGACGACGACCTGCTCGCCGCGGCGCTCGGCGAGCTGTATCTGCTGACAGAGCACGGCGCCTCGCTGGCGATCGGCGACGACAAGCGCCGATCTCGACGACTGGCGCCGGCGGATCGCGGCCTGGCGCTCACGACGCGAGGTCTTCGTCTACCTGAACAACGACTGGAAGGGCTACGCACCCGCCAATGCCCACTACCTGATGCGTGGCCTTTCGAGCGGAAAGACGCCGCGCGCCCCAGATCCTGGTGGGATGAACTAGCCTGCCGCCGAATGCCGGCCGCTCCATTTCACAGCGGAGGTTTGGGTGAATCGATGGTGCTGCTCCACGGATTCACCAATGACTGGCAGGCGTGGAGGCCGGTGCTTCCTTCCCTTGAACAGCACTACGCAGTTTTTGCGCCGACGCTCCCCGGACACTTCGGCGCCGCACCCTGGGAGGAGGAGACCCCACTCTCCATATCCGCAATCGCCGACCGGGTCGAACGGCAGCTGGACACCCACGGGATCGCCGAGGCTCATTTCGTGGGCAACTCGCTCGGCGGCTGGCTCAGCCTCGAGCTGGCGCTTCGCGGTCGCGCCACTTCCGTCACCTGCCTTTGCCCGGCCGGAGGGTGGGAGCCGGGAAGCGCCGAGGAACGAGCCGCCTACCGCTACTTCTGGCGGACGACCCGCCTCGCGCTGCCGCTCTCCAGACCGCTCTTCCCCCTGCTCGCCAGCCAGCGCTGGTTGCGAGCGGTCGCCATGCGCGACATGGTCGTCCACCCGGCCCGAATGGAACCGTCCCTCGCTCTGTCGACCATGAAGGCGGCGGCAAACTGTGGTGTGGCCCGCCAGATGCTCGCCACCTCGAGGAAGGAAAACCTCTTCGGCGAGCTGGGCGACATCGAGTGCCGGGTCACCATCGCCACCGCCGACGGCGACCGTATCTGCAAGAGCCCGGCCTACTTCTCGAAGCTCCGGCGGCGGCTGCCCGACGCCGAGTGGATCCGCCTCGAGGGCATGGGCCACCTACCGATGAGCGACGACCCCGATCAAGTTGCCGAGGTGATCCGGTCGGGGGCACGAGTGGTTCAGCGAGGCTAAAGCGTTGATGCAGAGTCACCGCCTCGCTCTCCCGGACGATGGCTGCGGCTTTTTCAGCACTTCCCCTTCATCTCCAGTGTCGAGTGGGCACCAATTTGCTCAGTCTCCGACCTGGGTTCCCAGCCAGATCGCCACCAATAGGAACACGATCACGATCCCGGCAGCGACAACTATGACCTGAAGCACTTTCTCTTTTCGGGTCATTGGTCACGCATCGGGGAAGGCGGCCGGTGCCCAAGCCACTTTCCAGCTCGGGCGAGAGGTTCGTGTCGAGGAGCAGTTTCACGCTACCGATCTGGGGCAATCAGGCAACGTGCAGGGTAATCACGAAAGCGGTTGATGGGATTCGAACCCACGACCTTCTGCATGGCATTTAGGCCGGGCTCCGAGACCGGCGGGCAGCGAACACGCTCACTTGCAGGGGTTTCACAGCGGCGCGGCAGACGCCTGCAATCAGGGATACGCGCGGATATGCACCGATATGCAGCGATTTGGGAACTTCCGCGCAGAAGTGCCCGAATCGCGAAGGCCGGTTTGATTCGCCGTCAACGAGCCCGTCGCCGATGCTGCAGCTCTCGAATCTGAGCGACCAAGAGTTGACGAAGGTCGAACTGCCAGTTGGAGACAAAGCGCTCAACCAAGACTCGCAACTCGTTGCGATCAAGCCGCCCAAGTGACTTGCGCGTGTCGAGCGCCGTCTCGTGCAGCCGGATCGGTGCCGTCACCATCGCCGCTGAGGCCTCGCCGAGATCGGGGAAGCGCTCAGGAAGCAGATGAAAGAGCGACGGCTCACGCTGTTCTTCCACCCGTTTCCGCTCCTGAGCGGAGAGCTTTTCCAGTCGCAGCAGTCGCAGGGCAAAAAGGTCGCCAGTGTGAGGATCGCTGTGACCAGAAAGAAGCAAAACGGGCCTGGCCTTGGCGCGCACGACGAACTCGAACTCCGCGTCACCGCCTTTGCGGAGGCCGTCGACGATCTGCGAGGCGCTAGGCACCTCCACGGGCGCGCCATCGGCGACATGGATCTTGAAGGGCGTTGCGGGCGTGTAGGGAACGATCGCCCAGTAGACCTCGCCGGCCGCGAGGCTCAAAGGCCGAGCAAGCGCCTGACCGACGCCTCGTCGTCGACCAGCTCGCCCTCGGGCGACTCCGCGATCTGGTGGGCGCGCACCCCGAGATCGCTCAGCTCCGAAGCAGCGCCCAGGTCGTCAAGCAGTTCGGAGTCGCCCTGAAGCTCGGCGAAGTCATCGGGGTGCAGAATGACTGCCTTGACGTGATTAGCGCTGTAGCGCTCGACCACAAGTGCCTCTCCCGGCTGTGGGTCGGGAAGACGGACATCGTTGCTCTTGATCGGCGAGCTATGCAAAGCCATGTCCAGTGAAGATAGCAGCGAGGTCGGACGGAACTTCTCAAAGTCGTACGAGACTGTTGGCTCGCGCTCAGCCGACGAATCCGGCGCGTAGGGTCTCGAAGATGGGTATCTGCCGCATCGACGAGATTCGGATCAGATTCGGGGCCCGTCCCGAGTCGGGCCCGACGACGGTCGAGCTAGGGCCCGTGACTGTGCTGGTCGGCCCGAACAAACGGCGGGAAGAGCAGGACCTTGAGCGATCTTCAGGAGTACGCAGGGCGAGGCAATCAATCGCCAATGCCGGCCTGGAATGGGGGTCTGATCGTAGAGGCAATCTCGATGGAGCTTCCAGCGTCTCTTGAGGAGTCCCTGGCATTTCTGGCGCCGCGCATAGAGGAGCGTCACGATCACCAAGTCCGGATTCGCACCTTCCCCTTTGCGGTCGTCGGTGCCCGCGGCACATGTCCTCCACTCAAGTGAGGTGGAAAAGCTCTCCCGCGATCCTCTCTTGCGGTCCGCGGATGCGCTCGATGCTCTCTTTGCGCGTTCAGCCGTCGTCTGCGAGGCCGATTCCGACCGCGCTTTCTATGAGGAGATCAATCGCCGTTTGCTGGACACTGACGGGCGGACTGGAGCACTCGATCCCGTCTTCCTCAATGCTCAGAACTGGCAGACGACGCTCAGCCTCGCCAAGCCACTAAGACAGGCTGTGTTCCGGCAGCGGTCGTGCTTGACCTCGACACCATGGCCGAGGATGACATCTGGCCCGACCTGGTTGCAATGGGAGAGCCTTCGAATGAGGACCGGGATCGAATCCTGACTGCCCGAGCGGCGGCTCGCGATGCGATCAAGAGTGTGGGCGACCTGCCCCGGACGCACCCTTGCGAGTCAAGATCAACGGGCTCGGAGCCCTGAACGAAGAGCAGAAGGTGACGGTCAAGGTCGCGAATCGCGGGCTGGCCAGCGCCGGCGTATTTGTCGTCGACGTCGGTGAGTAGGAGAACTGGCTCCCGCAGCTGGGCTGCACTAACAAGCAACAGTGGCTGACTGACATGCTCACCCGTTTGGGGGCTCCTGACGACGCCAACTACATCGCCCCCGGGACGGTGATGTTTGGGACTTCGTGGAGCAGATCGCTCGCTGGCTTGAAGACTCCACTCGGGCAGGTATGCCAGCCGACTAACTAGGTTGCGAGGCTTTCGAGGTTCGTGATCAGGGGCTCAGCGCCTGCCTGACGGAATCGCCACCAATCGCTGCGCATCCGGACGATTCCAGGCACTAATGCGCAGTTGTGCCTGGAATAACGGTGATATGCGGGGATGGTTTGATCTGGTTTCGGGCTCCCGCGCCCGGGTCGACCCGCCCACGTGCAGGGCATTCGCGAAAAGCGGCTGATGGGATTCGAACCCACGACCTTCTGCATGGCAAGCAGACGCTCTAGCCAGCTGAGCTACAGCCGCGCGGAGGGGGATTCTAGCTTGGCGACGGTCCTCCCCGCCCAACGGGGTGGCCGGCTTGAGTCCTACTTAGTTTTTGGTAGCCTGAATTTCAGGCCCGGTGGACGGTCGCCGGTCCCCAGCGAAACAAGTGGAGGCTCATCCATTGAAGAAGTCAGCTGTCCTCGTTTCGTTGGTCGTGGCGCTCATCGCCTCGGCGGTCTCCCCCTCCGTCGCCATGGCATGGGCACCCGTCGGACAGGCGGCCGTCCATCCGGGAGTCCAAGTCTTCACGGAGGACGCGTAGGGCGGATGGCGATGCGCGCGGTGCTCGGCTCCTAGTCCCGATCCAGCTCGGTGAGCAGCCCCTGCAGGTCGAGGGGCCGCGTGTACATCTCGACCTTCTCGCCCGGCTGGGGCTCGGGCCACTCGTCGCGGGGGCGGTCCCAGTAGAGCTCGATGCCGTTGCCGTCGGGGTCGTCGAGGTAGAGGGCCTCGCTGACGCCGTGGTCGGATGCCCCCTGCAGGGGCACGCCGGCGCGGCGCAGGCGGTCGAGGGTGTCGGCGAGCGCCCTGCGCGTCGGGTAGCGGATCGCGAAGTGGAAGAGGCCGGTGGTGCCGGCTGGGGGTGGCGAGCCGCCCTTCGAGTGCCAGGTGTTCAGTCCGATGTGATGGTGGTAGCCCCCGGCCGAGACGAAGGCCGCTTCGCTGCCGTAGCGCTGCATCAGCTCGAAGCCGAGCACACCGCAGTAGAAGTCGAGCGCGCGCTCCAAGTCGGCCACCTTGAGGTGGACGTGGCCGACGTCGACGCCGGGATCGATCGGCTCAGCCATCGAGGGCCTGGTTTACCAGCCGGTCGGCCTCGGCGTTCTGCTCACGCCGCACGTGGCGGATCGACCAACCCTCGAACCCGCGCAGCGCCCCCTTGACCTTGGCGTGCAGCTCGCGCATCCCCGCGTCCTTGACCTTGTATTCCCCCTTCACCTGCTTGACGACCAACTCGGAGTCGCCGACCAGCTCGAGCTCACTGGCCCCCAGCGCGGCGGCACGCTCGATCCCGAGCAGCAGCGCCCGGTACTCGGCGACGTTGTTGGTCGCGTGGCCGATGCGCTCGCCCCGCTCCTCCAGCACCCCCCCCTCCGCGTCCTGGACGACGGCGGCGATCGCCGCCGGGCCGGGATTGCCGCGCGCCCCGCCGTCGACGTTGACGACGAGCTTCAACGGCGCCGCAGCCAACGCGCCCTCCGCCTCGGCCGGCCGGCCGGCTCCCCCAGCGTCAGGCAGCCGTCGCCTTCGACAGCGGCGTTCCAGTGCCGCGCCGGGCGGTCGAGCTCGTCGACCTCACCGCCGTTGGCGAGCTGGAAGACGGGATCCACCCCAGCGCTGACGTCGACCCCCCACTGGTACCAGCAGAGCTCCCAGGCCACGGTGACCCGCACCGCGCTCGCCGAGCCCGCCGAGGCGCCGACCGAGACCGTCGGTTGCCCCAGGCTGCGACAGAGGCCCGCCACCGTGCGGGTTGCGTCGCTCTCGTTGAAGGTCGCGACCGCCTGCTCGAGGCGCCCCTGCGACGGCACCCGCCGGCGGCCCACGTTCGCCCCTGGGGCCGCCGGATCGCGCTGGTAGATGCTCACCCCCGCAAGCTAATTCATGCGGCCGCGCGAGTGCTCGCCTCGACCACCTTTGAAGCAAGATGTGCGGGCACCTCTTCGTAGTGGTCGAAGACCACCTCGTAGTCGGCGCGACCGCCGCTGATCGAGCGCAGGTCGGGCGCGTAGTCGAGCACCTCGGACATCGGCACCTCGGCCTTGACCTCGGTCATCCCTCCCTTCGGCTCCATCCCGAGCGGGTGGCCGCGGCGCGAGTTGAGGTCGCCGATCACGTCGCCGACGACCTCCTCGGGACAGCTGACGGCGAGCCGCACGATCGGCTCGAGCAGCACCGGGTCGGCCGCCTCCATCGCCTCCCTGAAGGCCATCGCGCCGGCGATCTTGAAGGCCATCTCGGAGGAGTCGACGTCGTGGTGCTTGCCGTCGACCAGGCGCACCCGCACGTCCTTGACGGGGTAGCCGGCGACGGTGCCATGCGCCATCGCCTCTTCGACCCCTTTCTCGACCGCCGGGATGAAGCTGCCGGGGATCGCCGCTCCTTTGATCTGGTTGACGAAGTCGAGGCCGGCGCCGGCCTCGGCCGGCTCGATCTCGATCTTGCAGTCGGCGAACTGGCCGCGCCCGCCCGATTGCTTCTTGTAGCGGGCGTGGGCCTCGGCTGGGCGGCGGATCGACTCCTGGTAGGGGACGCGCGGCGGGTGCAGCTCGATCTCGACGCCGAAGCGGCTCTTCATCCGCTCGACCATCACCTCGACGTGGATCTGGGTGAGGCCGGCGATGATCTGCTCGCCGGTCTGCGCGTCGCGGTGCACGTCAAGGGTCGGGTCCTCCTCGGTGAGGCGGCGCACGGCGGCGGCGGCCTTCTCCTCATCGCCCTTCGACTTCGGCTCATAGGCGAACGCCATCACCGGGTTGGGCAGGTCGAGCGGCGCGAACGAGATCCTCTCGCCACCGTCGCAGAGCGCGTCGCCGGCGCTCGTCTCCTTCAGCTTGGCGACGGCGCCGATGTCGCCCGCACCCAGCTCCGCAACCGGCTTCAGCTCCTTGCCGAGCGGTTGCGCGAGCTGGCCGATCCGCTCCTTCTGGCCGCCCGGAACGTTGACCGCCTGCGAGTCGGAGCGCAGCGTGCCGCGGCAGACGCGGAAGAGGTTGATGCGGCCGGTGTAGGGGTCGGCGAGGGTCTTGAAGACGTAGGCGACCAGCGGCCCCTCCTCGTCGGGCTCGACCTCGATCGCCTCGCCGCCGGCGTCGACCGCCGGCAGCGCCCCGCGCATCGCCGGCGAGGGCAGGTCCTCGACCAGCGCCTCGAGCAGGCGCCCGGTGCCGAGGTTCTTCGTCGCCACCCCGCAGGTGACGGGGAAGATCCTGCCCTCGGTCACCCCCTGCTTCAGCACTCGCACGATCTCGTCGTGGTCGATCTCCTCGCCCTCGAGGTAGCGCTCCATCAGCTCGTCGGAGTTCTCGGCGACCTCGTCCATCAGCTTCTCGCGGTACTCGGCCGCCTGCTCGCGCAGCTCCTCGGGGATCTCCGTCTCCTCCGCTGCACCCGGCCCGAGGCCGTCGTAGACGAAGGCCCTCTCGTCGATCAGGTCGACGACGCCCCGCACCTCGTGCTCGGCGCCGATCGGGATCTCGGTGGCGACGACGTGGGGGCCGAAGGAGGCCTTCAGCGAGTCGAGCGCACGGAAGAAGTCGGCCCGCTCGCGGTCGAGCATGTTGACGAAGACGAGTCGCGCCAGACCGCCCTCGTCGGCCCGCCGCCAGAGCCGCTCGGTGTGCACCTCGACCCCCATCACGGCGTTGATGACGACCACGGCGGCATCGGCGACCCGCAGGGCCGCGACCGCGTCGGCGACGAAGCTCGGCTCGCCGGGGGTGTCGATCAGGTTGATCTCGCGGCCGCCGTGCTCGAAGCAGGCGACCGACGCGTTGATCGACATCGAGCGCTCCTGCTCGTCGTCCTCGTGGTCTGAGGCGGTGGTGCCGTCGGCGACCGTTCCCAGTCGACCCACCGCGCCGGCCTCGAACAGCATCGCCTCGTGCAGGCTCGTCTTGCCGCAGCCCCGGTGCCCGATCAGGGCGACATTGCGAATCCGGTCTGCGGCCTTGTGAGGCACGCCATGAAGTTACACCCGGAACGGCTCAACTCAAACTGCTGGGAGCGAAACGAGGCAGCCGCTCAGGCGGCCTGCATGCCGGACTTCAGCCGCATGACCGCCTTCGTGTGCAGCTGCGAGACGCGCGACTCAGTGACGCCGAGGACCTCGCCGATCTCGCGCAGGGTGAGGTTCTCGTAGTAGTAGAGCGCGACGACGAGCTGCTCGCGCTCCGGCAGCGAGGCGATCGCCTCGGTCAGGCGGTCCTTGATCTCACTGCTCGCCAGCGACTCCTGCGGGTCCTCGGCGCGCGGGTCGGAGATCGTGTCGAGCAGCGAGACCTGGTCGCCCGAGGAGTCCGACACGGTCCAGAGCTCGTCCAGCGCGTAGACCGAGGAGTTGGCGATCTCGAGCAGCGAGGTCTGCAGTTCGTCTTCGCCGATGCCGAGGCGCTTGGCGAGCTCCGCCTCGGTCGGTGCCCGCTGCAGCTCGTGCTCGAGCTTCGCCTGCGCCGCCTCGATCTCGCGGGCCCGCGAACGCACCGAGCGCGGCACCCAGTCGAGCGAGCGAAGCTCGTCGATGATCGCGCCGCGGATGCGGGTCATCGCGAAGGTCTCGAACTTGATCCCGCGCTCGGGGTCGAAGCGCTCGATCGCCCCGATCAGCCCCATCAGGCCGTAGGAGATGAGGTCGGCGTCGTCGACGTGCGAGGGCAGGCCGGCACCGAGCCGCCCGGCGACGAACTTGACCATCGGCGAGTAGGCGACGACCAGCCGCTCGCGCGCCCTGGCGTCGCCATCGTCCTTGTAGCGGCGCCAAAGATCGCGCAGCTCGACCTCTTTTACCCCAGTTTCCATTGGCCGCTAGCTCGATTCTACGGTCGTTTGCACGTTATTCGCCGATCAGGCTCGAGGGTGGGTGGCAGCGTACGCGTCACGCAGGCGGGCCGCATCGACGCGAGTGTAGACCTGCGTGGTCGAAATCGAGGCGTGGCCGAGCAGCTCCTGGATCGTGCGCAGGTCCGCGCCCCCCTCGAGCAGGTGGGTGGCGAAGCTGTGGCGCAGAGAGTGCGGAGAGACGCCGGCGGCGAGCGCCGCCTCGCGCACCCAGAGCCCGAGGCGCCGCGTGACGTCCGAGCTCGACAGCCGGCGGCCGCTCTTGGAGAGGAAGAGCGCTCGCTCCTGCGGGCCGGCGCTGAGCGCGTGGCGGCCGCGCTCTTCGTAGCGGCGCAGGGCGCGCTGGGCCGGCTCGCCGACCGGCAGCAGGCGTTCCTTCGAGCCCTTGCCGAGAACCCGCAGCTGCTCGGTCTCGAAGTCGAGCGCGCCGAGGTCGAGGTTGACGATCTCCTCGCAGCGCAACCCGCAGGAGTAGGCGAGCTCGAGCATCGCGCGGTCGCGCAGCTCCAGCGGCGTCCGCGCCGGGATGCCCTCCAGCAGGGCCCGCATCTGCTCCGTGGTGAGGACGCGCGGCAGCTTCTCTTCCCGCTTCGGACTGGAGACCAGGTCGGCCGGGTTGTGGGCGGCCCGCTCCGTCCGCACGAGGAAGTCGTAGAGGCCGCGGATCGCGGCCAGCTTGCGGGCGACGGTCGCCGGAGCCGCCCCCTCGGCCGAGAGCCCGGCCGCATAGCGGCGCACCTCGCGGTGGCGGATCTCCGCCGGGGTGCGCTCCCCCGCCCACTCGACGAACTGGCCGAGGTCGACGGCATAGGCGCGGCGCGTCCGCTCGGCGGCGCCGCGGCCCCGCAGGTCGCGGTCGTACGCCTTCAGCTCCTCTTCCCAGGCCATGGCGAGAGGTTCGCCGCCGGGTGGCGCGAGCCTCTATCCCCCTATGTAGATGGGAGTCCCCACTTCCACCCGGTCGTAGAGCTCTTCGACGTCGGGGATCGACATCCGCACGCAACCGTGGGAGGCGGCGGAGCCCAGCGATTCGACCTCTTCGGTTCCGTGTATCCCGGCCCCTTCGAAGATTCCCATCCAGCGCGCCTTGATCGGGTCCTCCGGCCCGGGTGGGATCACCTGGCCGGCGAGGTCGCCCGCCCAGGCGGAGTTGGGGACGTGCCAGGAGGGATTTTCTTCCTTTTCCTGGATGTGGTAGAGGCCTGCCGGCGTTTCGAGGCCTTCCTGGCCGACGGCCACTGTGTACGTTTTCGTCAGCTTCAGGTGCTGCCAGAGTCGCAGCGTGAAGGTCGAGCGATCGAGGGTCAGGTAGGACGGGTAGGCGTCAGCGACTTCGCTGGTCGCCACTTCCGGTTTCGTGTAGTGGGTGTGAGCCGCGATCGTGTGGTCGGCGTCGGCGTTCAGCACCGCCGCCTCGATCTGACGAGTGAGCAGGTTGTCGCGAAGCTTGCGGCCGTTCTTCGCCTTCACCACTTCGAGCGATTCAGCACTCGGTTCCACCGTCGCGTCGCGCGCTTCCCGGTCGACGGCATGGGCAACCCGGAGCACGAAGCGATTGACCGCGGGCTGCGAGTAGGTAACGTCGGCGGGAACCCTCTTCTCGAGGTCGCCGCCCGTGACGTAGCGCACCAGGCGGCCCGGCAGGCCGCCGTCGCGGCTGTCTTCGAGGGCTTCTTCCACGGCCCGGTCGACGTTCGCGTGGACCTTCAGCGCTGCGCCCGACAGGTCCCAGTGTCGACCGTCGTAGCCGACGCGCAGCGAGTGGCGCAGCGGCCCGAGCAGCCGGCGTTGCACCGCTTGCTTCGCTTCCGCTTCGTCCATGCCGCCGACGTCGACCCCGCCGACCGTCACCCCGGCGGCGATCTTGTCCTTCTGGGAGCTGTCGTAGGCATAGGCCGCGATCGCGCCCACGAGGAGGAGCGCAACCGCGCCGACGATCGCGATTTGAGCCTTACGCCCCATCTGGGCAGAGTTTAGGCAGACGCTCCGGTCGTTCCGGCGGATATCTTTCCGCTGAGCGATGCCTTCCAAAGGGGGAAAGGACGAAGTCCGCAAGGAGGTCTGGAAGGCGATGGACCGCGAGGGCGTGTCCCGCTTTCCCGGCGCCGAGGGCAGGATCCCGAACTTCGCCGGGGCAAAGCTGGCTGCCGAGAAGCTCGCCGGGCACCGGGCCTGGCGCCAGGCCCGGGTGGTCAAGGCCAATCCCGACTCGCCGCAGACGCACGCCCGGCGGATGGCCCTCGAAGAGGGCAAGGTCGTGATCATGGCCGTCCCCCGCCTGCGCGACCCGCACCCCTTTCGGGTGCTCGACCCGAAGAAGCTCTCCAAGGCGGCGGTGAAAGAGGCGGCGACGATCAAGGGGGCGCTCAAGCACGGCAGGGTGACCGCGCTCGACGAGCTGCCCGAGATCGACTTCGTCCTCTGCGGCTCCGTCGCCGTCAACCTGAGTGGCGCCCGCGTCGGCAAGGGCGGCGGCTACTCCGACCTCGAGTACGGCGTCCTGATCGACGCCGGCAGGATCGACGGCCGCACCACCGTGGCGACGACCGTCCACCCCACCCAAGTCCTGCGCCGCCACCTGATGATGACCTCGCACGACCTGCCGGTCGACGTGATCGCCACGCCGCGCGCGGTGATCGACGTCGAGCGCCTGCACGAGCGGCCGCGCGGCATCCTCTGGGACCACCTGCAGCCCCCTCAGATCAGGGAGATCCCCATACTCGAACGTATGGGTTATGCGTGAATCCGGCGACTACGGCAACGCAGACCCCGACTGGCTGAAGATCGACTGGCGAGAGCACCTGCGGCGGCTCTCGCTGCCGGGTGCGGAGGTCGGCTACGTCGAGATCGGCAGCGGCGAGCCGATCGTCTTCGTCCACGGCATCTCCGGCTCCTGGCAGAACTGGCTCGAGAACCTGCCCCACTTCGGCCGGGAGCGGCGGGCGATCGCACTCGACCTGCCGGGCTTCGGCACCAGCCCGATGCCTTCCTGGACGATCGACATGCCCGCCTACGGGCGCCTGCTGCACGATTTCTGCGAGAAGCTCGGCATCGCCGAGAGCGCCACTGTGGTCGGCAACTCGATGGGCGGCCTGGTCGCAGCCGAGGCGGTGTTGTCGGGACCGGAGCGATTCGACCGCCTGGTCCTGGTCTCAGCCGCAGGCCTGATCAACACCTGGCTGCCCCATGAGCGAGGCAGGGCGACTTCACGGGCCTGGGGGATCTTCGGGCCGGGCTATAGACGACTGGCCCGCGAGATCGTCAGCCGTCGCCGCGCCCGCTACGTGACCTTCCGTCCCTTCACGCGCCATCCGGGCCGCCTGCGCAAGGAGCTGCTCTGGGAGCAGATGAGCTCGGGGCTGCCGGCCCCCGGCTTCGGCGACGCCCTCGACGCGGTGATCGAATACGACGCCCGCGACCGCCTGGCCGAGATCGAGATCCCGGTGCTGATCGTCTGGGGCACCGACGACTGGGTGATCCCGTCGGTCGCCGCCCACAGCTACCACCGCCGCATCCCCCACTCCCAGCTCGCGATCTTCGAGCAGACCGGACACGTTCCGCAGCTCGAGCGCCCCCTGCGTTTCAACCGGCTGCTGGAGGAGTTCCTCAGCCCGTGACGGCGCCTTGCGACGCCGACGAGACCGTCGCCGCGTACTTGGCCATCACGCCGTGACCGAAGGGTGACGGGGGCGACTCGTAGGCGGTGGCGCGTTCGGCGATCTCCTCGTCGGAGAGGGCGACGTCGAGGCGACGGTTGTCGATGTCGACCGTGATCTCGTCGCCCTCGCGGATCGCGGCGATCGGGCCGCCGCGGGCCGCCTCGGGGGAGACGTGGCCGATCATCAGCCCGCGGGTGGCGCCCGAGAAACGGCCGTCGGTGACCATCGCCACGCTCTCGCCCAGGCCCTCGCCGACGATCGCGGCGGTGACCTGCAGCATCTCGCGCATGCCCGGACCGCCGATCGGGCCCTCGTTGCGGATGACGACGACGTCGCCGGGCTCGATCTTCTGCTCCTTGACCGCGCGGAAGCATTCCTCTTCGGACTCGAAGACCCGAGCGGGACCCGTCTGTTGGGTGCGCTCGGTGCCGGCGAGCTTGACGACGGCACCCTCCGGCGCGAGGTTGCCGCGCAGGATCGCCAGGCCGCCTTCGGCCTTCAGCGGGTCGGCCAGCGGGCGGACGACTTCCTGGTCCGGCGCCTCGCTCGCCTCGGCCGCGACCTCGCCGATCGTCTTGCCGGTCACCGTGAGGGCGTCCTCGTGCAGCGCGCCGGACTCGGCCAGGCGCTTGAGGATCACGGGAACGCCGCCCGCCGCGAAGAGGTCGGTGGCGACGAAGCGGCCGCCGGGCTTGAGGTCGGCGAGCAGCGGCGTGGCGCGCGAGATGCGCTCGAAGTCGTCGATCGTCAGCTCGATCCCGAGCTCGTGCGCGAGCGCGATCAGGTGCAGCACGGCGTTGGTCGAGCCGCCGGAGGCGCAGACGCAGGCGATCGCGTTCTCCAGCGAGTCGCGCGTGATCACTTTGCTCGGCGTGATGTCCTCGGTGAGGACCCGGATCACCAACTCGCCGATCCGCTCGGCGACGGTGCCCTTCTCCTCGTCTTCGGCCGGCACCATCGCCGAGCCTCCGGCGCTGATCCCGAGCGCCTCGAAGGCGCAGGCCATCGTGTTGGCGGTGAACTGGCCGCCGCAGGCGCCGGCGCCCGGGCTCGCCACGCCCTCGAGCTCGTTCAGTTCCTCGTCGGTCATGTCGCCCGCGTTGTGGGCTCCGATCGCCTCGAAGATGTCGAGGATGGTGACGTCGCGGCCGTGCCAGTGGCCGGGCGCGATCGAGCCCCCGTAGAGGAGGACCGAGGGAACGTCGAGGCGGGCGAGCGCCATCGCGCAGCCCGGGATCGTCTTGTCGCAGGCGCAGAGGGCGACGATCGCGTCGAACTGGTACCCACGCGCCATCAGCTCGATCGAGTCGGCGATCACCTCGCGGCTTACCAGCGAAGCCTTCATCCCCTGGGTTCCCATCGTCACCCCGTCCGAGACGGCGACGGTGTTGAACTCCATCGGCGTGCCGCCGGCGGCGCGCACCCCCTCCTTGACGTGCTCGGCGAGGCCCCGCAGGTGGAAGTTGCAGGGCATCGCCTCGGTCCACGTGTTGGCGATCCCGATCGTCGGTCGGCTGAGCGCGTCGTCGTCGAAACCGATGCCCTTCATGTAGGCGCGCGAATGGGCACGGTCGGGGCCGTCGAAGACGGTTGCGGAGCGAGGGCGAGGCAAGTTCGTCGTCGTGGCGCCGTTGGAGCTCATGTTGGGAAATCTACCCACACTTCGTTGAAGGGTTTTGCGCGTATAGCGCAGACGATCCTTCAACGAAGGCCGAAGACGTCGACGGGACCGGGACCATGACCGATCTCGCGCAGTCCGTTGGCGACGGCCTCGGAGGCGATCTCGCGGGCCTTGCGCGCGGCCTCGAGGGGTGTGTCGCCGCGAGCCAGAAAGGCGGCGAGGGCCGAGGAGTGGGTGCAGCCGGAGCCGTGCGCGGCCCCGTCGGAATGGCGGGGGCCAGCGATCTCGACGACCTGCTCGCCGTCGAAGAAGAGGTCGACCAGCTCCTCGCTGTGGCCGCCGGTGACCACCACGGCCTTCGGCCCCAGCTCGAACACGCCTCGGGCAAGCTCCTCCTGGCTCGCCCCCTCGCCGGCCCCGGTCAGCACCTTTGCCTCGGGGATGTTCGGGGTCGCGACGGTGCTCTTAGGAAGCAATCGCTCAACCAGCGCCTCTCTGGTGTCGTCGTCGAGGAGCACCGCACCGCTCTCGGCAACCATCACCGGATCGATCACGACCGGGGCATGCTGGACGTAAACCAGCAAGAGCGCGGTGAACACGCTCTCCACCGCTTCCGGCGAACCGAGCATTCCGATCTTGATCGCATCGATGCGAATGTCCGCCCCCACCGCTGCGATCTGATCGAACACCATCTTCGGCGAGACCGACTCGACCGACTCGACACCGACCGTGTTCTGGGCGGTGATCGCTGTGATCGCCGTCGTCCCGTGGACGCCGCAGCGGGCGAACGCCTTCAGGTCGGCCTGGATGCCGGCGCCGCCGCCGGAGTCCGAGCCGGCGATCGAGAGGACTGTGGGTACGCGATCGGAGTCCATGTCGGCGCAGCCTAGATGCCGGGCGGCGTCAGCATCGTGCGGGAATAGACACCGACGAGCGAGCACCTGAGGTAGCCGAGCGCCTCGAGCACCGCGAGCGCCGCCGCCGCTTCGGCCCCCGAGAGGTCGAGGCCGGCGGCGATCGCGTCGGCTGTGTCGCTGCCCGCCTCCACCGCCGCCAGGACCTGCGCGGCCTGCGGCTCGATCGCCGGCCCGAGATGCTCGGCCCGGCGAACCCCCGGCCCGAGCATCGCGTCGAGCACGTCCTGGGCGTCGCGAACGACACAGGCACCGCCGGCGAGCAGGTCGTTGGTGCCGCCGGACGCCCGCGAGTTGACCGGACCCGGCACCGCACCCAGGTCCCGGCCCAGATCGGCGGCGAGGTCGGCGGTGATCAGGGAGCCCGAGCGCCGCGCCGCCTCGACGACGACCGTCATCCCGGCGAGCGCCGCCATGATCCGGTTGCGGGCCGGGAAGCTCCAGCGCCAGGCACCGGTTCCGGGTGGCAGCTCGGAGAGGACCAGTCCCTCCTCGCCGATCCGCCGCCAGAGCGCACGGTGCGAAGCCGGATAGGCGACGTCGGCGCCGCACCCGAGCACCGCCACTGTCAGGCCCGAGTCGATCGCGCCCCGGTGCGCGCAGCCGTCGATCCCGAAGGCGAGGCCGCTGACGACGACGAGACCGGCGCTCGCCAGTTCGCGGCTCAGGTCGCGCGCCACCTCGCGGCCGTAGGACGTCGCGCGTCGGGAACCCACCACGGTGACGGCGCCATCGGGAGACAACCCACGGAGCCATCGAGGCTCGCCCCTACCGAAGAGCGCCCAGGGAGCGTCATCCGCGTCGCCGAGCCCCACGGGGTAGAGATCGTCGTGGCGGCAGGTGGCCCAGCAGCGAGACGCTGCGAGGTCTGCCGCCAGGCGCCGCTCGGAGACGACGGCCGCCCGCGTCAGCACCTGGTCGGCAACCTTCGGCGCGACGGCCGCGGCCAGGTCCTCGTTGTCGAGGCGCAGCAATTCCGGCGAGCGCGATCCCGGCGTCCCGGTCGCCACCTTCTCGATGTAGGGGGCGAGATGGGCGAGCAGCCGCGCGCGGCGCAGGCACTGGGGGCAGGCGCGCGGCTCGCTCATGAGCTCTCCCGATTCCGCAGCTGCAGGGCCTGGGCCATCTGCTCGCGGCCGATCGCCTCGGAACCGGCCAGGTCGGCGACGGTCTGCGCCAACCGGAGAACGCGATCGTGAGCGCGACCACTGAGCCGGCGCCGTGAGTAGGAGTCGGCGAGCAGCGCCGCAGCCGCGTCGTCGAGGCGGCACTCGCGCAGCTCGGCCGGGGTCATCTCGGCGTTGCAGCGACCGACTCCGAGGCGGCGTTCCTGACGCTCGCGAGCGGCGGCGACGCGCTCGCGAACCGCCGTCGAGGACTCGCCGGGCGGGCCTCCCATCTCCTCGGCGCTCGGCTGCTGGACCGCGGCGAGCAGGTCGATGCGATCGGCCAACGCCCCGCTGAGGCGGGCCTGGTAGCGACGCACGGCCAGTGGCGCGCAGCTGCACTCGGGATCGGACTCGCCGCGGCCGCAAGGACAGGGATTGGCCGCTGCCACGAGCATGAAGCGGCAGGGCAGGCGCCGCCGCGACCCCGCCCGCGCGATCGAGACCCAGCCCGTCTCCAGCGGCGCTCGCAACGCCTCCAGCGTGTCGCGCCTGAACTCGCAGAGCTCGTCGAGGAAGAGAACTCCGCGATGGGCGCTCGTCGCCTCGCCGGCGCGGGGCGGGTTGCCGCCGCCGACGAGACCGGCGGGGCTGACCGTGTGGTGGGGCGCTCGGAAAGGCCTGCCCCCGGGCCCCCGATCGGCGAGGCGGTCGCAGGCGCTGGCGATGCGGGCGACCTCGAGTGCCTCCTCCATTGCCAGCGGCGGCAGGATCGAGGGAAGGCGGCTGGCGGCAAGCGACTTGCCGGCGCCCGGCGGTCCGACCATCAGCAGGCTGTGAGCGCCTGCCGCCGAGACCTCGAGCGCGTGGCGAAGGTGACGCTGGCCGCGCAGGTCCGCGAGGTCGGGGCCGGCGGCGGCGATGAGCGGCAGCTCCATCGGCTTGGGCGGCTCCGGCACCCACTCGCCGGCGGCGAGATCGGCGAGCCGGCGCAGGTTCGGCAGGCAGAGCACGTCAAGGCCCTCGACCAGGGCGGCCTCGGGACCGTTCTCCTCCGGGACCAGGATCGCCTCGACCGCCCGCTCGCGAGCGGCTTCCGCGATCGCCAGCACGCCGGGCACCGGACGCAGCGAGCCGTCGAGGGCGAGCTCGCCGATCATCGCCAGGCTCGGCAGCGAGTCGAGGTCGAGCTGTTCCGATGCCGTCAGCAAAGCAGCGGCGATCGCCAGGTCGAGACCCGGCCCCGCCTTGCGCAGGCTGGCCGGCGCCAGGTTGGCGACGATCCTGTGCAGGGGAAACTTGAATCCGCAGTTGGCGATCGCGGCGCGCACCCGCTCCCGCGCCTCTCGCACCGCGGCGTCGGGGAGGCCGACGACCGAGAAGGCGGGCAGGCCCTTGTGGACGTCGACCTCGACCCTGACCGGGCGGGCGGAGATCCCGTCGAGGGTGAAGGTCTGCGCCGTGGCGAGCATGACGACGACGCTATGGCGCCGGATTCGACGCGTGGCGCGCACAAGCGCGCGAATCTGAAAATTCTTCGGGTCATGGTCCGTGACACCCCGAGAGAACCCGGCTCCGGCCCCTTATCCAGCATGTGACCGCCGAACGCCAGCGAATCGGCCGCGCCGCGGAGGAGCTCGTCGCGGTGCGCCTCGAAGCTCGCAGCTGGGAGATCGTCGAGCGCAACGCGCGCACCCGCTACGGCGAGCTCGACATAGTCGCCCTCGACGGCGACGCCCTCGTCTTCGTCGAGGTCAAGGCCGGCCGCGCGGGCTCGGCCTTCGGGCCCGAGCGGCCCGTCCACTCGGTCGACTGGCGCAAGCAGCTCCGCATCCGCCGCCTGGCCACCGCCTGGATGGACGAACGGCGCGGCGTCCGCCCCTACGCCGAGATCCGCTTCGACGCGGTCGGCGTCAGCTTCGACCGCGCTGGTCGCGTGCTCGACGTCGAACACATAGAGAACGCGTTCTAGCGCGGCCTTTCGCCCGGCAAGCTCGCACCACCGGATTCGATGAAGAGCTTGGCTCCGCTCAGAACCGGGGTCTTCTCGTACGGGAAGGCCGCCGGCGGCTCGAGCATCGTCTCCTCGGTGGCCAGCACCTGGGACGTCTTGGGGTCGAAGATCAGCGAGTAACGAGTCGGCGCCCCCGAGTTCGCCGATTCCGCCCCTATGGCGATGCCGGGCCGCCCGATCGCGTCCGTCGCCTTGCCGAAGTATTCGATGCCGGGAATGCGACCCTCGGCTTCATAGAGGGCAGCTCGCAGCTCCGGTGTCGCGAGCGGGTCGTTGAGGATGTCCGAGACGAGATTGAGACTGCGAACGGCCGGCGAGAATCCATTGTCGGACTTCATGACCTGAGCGATCAGCCATTCCGATATCTCCCCGGGATCGGTCGGGATCGCTGACAGCTCCGCTTCGTAGATCCGATTGCTTTCGCTGCCGGGCCGCAGCGTTTCGTCCTCGGCATGACCGCTCCACGCATGCGGTTGGAAGCTGGGCCGGCCCGCGGCTTCCCACGCTTCCCTGTCCTCGGGCCCGGCGAACTCCACCGGAGCGACCACGCTGTGCCGGCGCCCGGAGCCATCCTCGGCAATCCATTCTTCATCGGTCTCGGACACGAAGTAGGACCAGGCAAGGCTCTTGCTCCAGACGGCCGTATCGAGGTATCTGCTCTGCGTCTTCTCGTAGCGGTACGGCAACGCGGCGTCCGCTGCCGGCTGAGCCGCGGCCGCCTCGGCGACCTTCGCCAAGGCGGGCAGCGTCGCCGGGTTGCCCTTGCCCCCGCCAGGAATGCCGACGACGGACACGAGGAGCGCGACCACCGCCACCGGGACGGCGATCGCCAGCCGCCCCCGCCACGAGAGCATCGCGAGTGAGGGCCGCCGGATGATCCGCCCCGGCTCGCTCTGCCTGCCGGCGCTCGATGCCAGGATCGTCTGCAGCAGCTCATCCGGGGGCGGCTCGGACGTGAGGCGGGAAAGGTCTTCCCCGGCCAGCGGGTCGATCGCGGCCAAATCCCTCTCGAGCATCTTGTCTCGTGTCTTCACGGTGCCTCCGAAATGCCGGGCCGCTCGCCGAGCGGCGATCGCTTGCCTGTCTCACCCAGTGAGTGTCCGCTCGCCTCGAGCTCTTTCAGGAGACGGCGGCGAGCCCGGTGCAGGCGGACGGAAAACACCGGCGCGGTGCATCCCATGACCCTGGCGGCTTCCCCCACCTCGAGGCCGTCCCAGGCGATCAGGCTGAGCACTTCCCGATCGCGGTCTCCAAGTGCCGCGAACGCCGCGGCGAACGCCTCCTTCTCGGCGATCCGCTCGAGGGGAAGGGGACCGGGCTGGGGGGCGTCGTCCGGGTCCATGGAGGCGTTGGACCCATTGGGCGAGCGCCGCCTCAGCGAGCGTCTTTGGTTGGCAAGCACTCGCCTCGCTGTGCCCAGCAACCAGGGCAGTGGCTCCTCCGGAACCGCGTCGAACCGCCGCCACGCGATCAGGAACGTCTCCGACGCGACCTCCTCGGCGCTGCCGCGATCCTCGGTCCGCCGCAGGGCGTAGGCGAGCACGCGCGAATAGCTGGCGCGAAACATCGCCTCGAACCGGCTCGCCCTGCTCTCGCCATCGACCCTGCCCCTGCCACTCATTGCCCTAACAGTGTCCGCTCGCGCCGAGATCTTTCAGCATGCAGGCCGGGGGTCCCGGCTCACGGCGCTCAGGCCGCGGCGGGGAATGTCGTCAACCCGCCAGCTCGAGCTGGCTGTAGGCGACGGACTGGAACGAGCGGCGGTGCAGGGGCGAGATGCCGATCCGCTCGATCGCCTCGCGATGCTCGGGGGTCGAGTAGCCGACGTGCTCCTCGAAGCCCCAGCCGGGGTGCTGGGCACCGGCCTCGTGCATGTAGCGGTCGCGGGTCACCTTGGCGATCACCGAGGCGGCGGCGATCGCGGCACTGGTGCCGTCGCCTTCGATGACCGCGCGGTGGGGAACCGTGCAGTCGCGCAGGCCGAAGCCGTCGACGAGGCAGGTCGCGTCCCCGGCGGGACACAGGCGTTCGAGCGCCACCGAGAGCGCTTCGATGTTGGTCACGTGCAGGCCGCGCGCGTCGATGCCACGGGCACTGCGGACGACGACGCTGACCCGCTCGGCGGCTCGCAACACGGCCGGAAAGAGCTCGGCCCGCTTCTCGGCCGTCATCTGCTTGGAGTCGTGCAGGCCGGCGAGCGCGCGTCGGTCAGAGTGCGAGAGCGCCTCGTAGTCGATCAGGACGGCGGCGGCGACGAGCGGCCCGGCAAGGCAACCGCGCCCGGCCTCGTCGGCGCCGGCGACAAAGCGACTGCCCAGCCCTCGGTCAAAGGCGAAGAGGCGACGGGTGCGAGCCAGCCGCCGCTGGTGCGCCTTGCCCTTCGTCGGCCTAGAGGATGCCGATTCGGTCCGGCGGCCAGTAGGTGGCAAAAGCCTTGCCGATGATCCAGGAGCGGGGAACCGGTCCCCAGAAGCGGCTGTCGTCGCTTTCGCCACGGTTGTCGCCCATCATGAAGTAGTAGCCGGGTGGAATCTTGATCGCTTTCGGCAAATTGCAGACGGCGCATGTGGCGCTGGGCCGTATATAGGGCTCGTCGGTCTTCTCGACCCCGTTGACGACCGGATGGCCGTTGCGAACCGCGAGCGTGTCGCCCGGGCCGGCGACGATCCGCTTGATGAAGTTCTGGCTCGACTCTTCGGGGGTCGGCTTCGGACAGGCTTCCCTATGGCTGTGAGGGGCACCGCACACCGTCCCCTGGTCCGCCCCCGCCGGCGGGTGGAAGACGACGACGTCGCCGATTGAGGGATCTTCGAAGTGGTAGATGAAGCGGTTGACGAGGACGCGCTGGCCGACGTCGAGGGTCGGCTCCATCGACTGGGAGGGGATCTGGTACGGCTTGATCAGCCAGGCCTGGATCGCCAGCGCAAGCCCCAGTGCAAGCGCGATGATGACGACAAGCTCGACCAGCCCGCCGGCGCGCGTAGTCGGTTTGGGGATCAGCCGTTTCAGGCCGAGTCCTCGCCGGAATCCTCGGCCGCCTCGGGCTCCTGCTCCCCCTCAGGCTCCGCCGACTCCGCTTCGGACTCCTCCGCTTTTTGCTCCGCCTCGGGGGCGGCCTCCGCAGCAGTCTCTGCCTCTTCCGCTTCGGACTCAACCTCGCTCGCCTCAGCGGCATCTGCCGCGGGAGGCGTCGAGGGCGGCTCCTCGCCCGCAGCTTGCGAGGACGAGGAGTCGTCCTCGGCGACAGGACCCGCGGCCTGATCCGTCCCAGCGTCCTCGGCGCCAGGACCCGCGGCCTCATCGGCCTGAGCCTCATCCGCTTGAACCTCCGCGTCTTCTGCAGCCTGGCTGACCCCCTCGGCATCGACCGCCTCGGGCTCCGCCGCAGCCGGCGCCGAGATCAGCTCCTCGTCGATCCCCCACCTGCGCTCGGCGACCCGCGCCGCCTTGCCGATCCGGCCGCGCAGGTAGTAGAGCTTGGCCCGGCGCACGTCGCCGCGGGCCGCGATCTCGAGTTTCTCGATCTTCGGCGAGTGCAGCGGAAAGGTCCGCTCGACGCCGACGCCGAAGGACTGCTTTCGCACAGTGAAGGTCTCACGCGCGCCCGAGCCCTGGCGCCGCAGGACGATCCCCTCGAAAACCTGGGTGCGGCGGCGGCTTCCCTCGACGACCTGGAAGTGGACGCGCACGCGGTCGCCGGGGTCGAAGGACGGAAGTCCCTTCCTCAGCTGACTGCGCTCGATGTCGTCGATGACGCTGCTCATGTCGGATCCTTCGCGGTCGGTGGGCGAAAAAAGACCGCCGGGCCCACCGGGGCGCCGCGCGGTGGCGGAATGGTAGCTATTCGCCGCTTTTTTCGAGCTCTTCGGCCCGCGCCCTGCTCTGCTCGGCCCGCCAGAGGCGCACCCGCTCATGGTCTCCTGAGAGCAGCACCTCGGGCACGTCCCAGCCCCGGTAGGTGGCGGGACGGGTGTAGTGCGGGTACTCGGGCATGCCCTCGAGGCGCTGCGAGAAGGACTCCTCGACGGCGCTCTCCTCGTGCCCCAGGGCCCCCGGCAGCTTGCGCATCAGGACGTCGGCGAGGACCATCGCCGGCAGCTCGCCGCCGGCGAGCACATAGCGGCCGATCGAGACCTCGTCGTCGGCGAGGTGCTCGTGGACGCGATCGTCGAAGCCCTCGTAGCGCCCGCAGAGGATCGCCACGTGCGGCTCGGCCGTCAGCTCGTCGGCCAGCTCGTCGTCGAGCAGGCGCCCGGTCGGGGAGAGCAGCACGACCCGCGGCCGCTCGTCATTCGGGTAGGCCGCCTGCAGCGCGGCGTCGACGACGTCGACCCGCAGCACCATCCCGGCCCCACCGCCGTAGGGGGCGTCGTCCACCTGCCCGGCGCCGAGCGGCGTCGTGTCGCGGTAGTTGACGAGGCGGAGCTCATTGCCTTCACCGAGCGCGTTCTGGACCGAGCGCTGCGTCTGGAACCACTCGAACGCCTCGGGGAAGAGCGTGAAGATGTCGAGCTTCAAGGCTCAGTCGAGTATGTCGACTATCACGCGCCGGTCGAGGCGGACGGCGGCCGCCTTGGCGATCGTGCGAATCGCGTTCGCCACCCGGCCGCCCTTGCCGATCACGCGGCCGAGGTCGTCGTCGGCGACGGTGATCTCGTAGATGAGGTCGCCATCCTCTTCCAGCTCCTCGACCACGACCGCGGCGGGATCCTCGACAAGCGCCTTGACGAGGAACTCCAGCAGCTCGGTCATCGGCTAGCTGCCCGAGGCCGGGATGCCCTTGGTCCGCAGCAGGGTCGCCACCGTCTCCGAGGGCTGGGCGCCGTGCTCGAGCCAGTGCCGCGCGCGCTCCTCGTCGAGCTCGATCGTCGAGGGCTCGGTCTGCGGGTTGTACTGGCCGATCGTCTCGATCGTGCGCCCGTCGCGGGGCGAACGCTTGTCGGCGACGACGATGCGCCAGATCGGGTTCTTCTTCGAACCCACGCGCCTGAGTCTGATTCGGACTGCCATTTGGACTGCGGCAGGTTAGCGCCTACGGACCCTCGGCCGGGGTGCGGCTCCGGTCATCTGGGCAATCTGCTGCGCGTCAGGGGTCTTGCCCGAGGCCATCTGACGCATCAGCTTGCGCATCTGGTCGAACTGCTTGATCAGCTGGTTGACGTTCTGCGGGCGGGTCCCGGAGCCGTTGGCGATCCGTTTGCGGCGCGAGCCTTTGATCAGGCCCGGGTTGGCGCGCTCTTCCGGCGTCATCGAGAGGATGATCGCCTCGACTCGGTCGAGCTCGGCCTCGTCGACTTCGGCGTTCTTCAGCTGCTTCATCGCCCCCATGCCGGGCAGCATCCCGAGGATGCCGCTGAGCGGGCCCATCTTGCGCACCTGTTTGAGCTGCTGGAGGAAGTCTTCGAGCGTGAACTGGTTGCGGCGCAGTTTCTGCTCGAGGTCCTGTGCGGCCTCCTCGTCGATCTGCTGCTCGGCCTTCTCGATCAGGCTCAGCACGTCGCCCATGCCGAGGATGCGCGAGGCCATGCGGTCGGGGTGGAAGCGGTCGAAGGCCTCGAGCTTCTCGCCGGTCGAGGCGAAGAGGATCGGCTTGCCGGTCACCGCCTTGACCGAGAGCGCGGCGCCGCCGCGAGCGTCGCCGTCGAGCTTGGTCATCACGACGCCGTCGAACTCTGCCGCCTCGGCGAACGATTCGGCGACGCCGACGGCGTCCTGGCCGGTCATCGCGTCGACGACGAGCAGCACGTCGTGGGGCTTGACCCGCTTGCGGATGCGGGACAGCTCGTCCATCAGGTCCTGGTCGACGTGCAGGCGACCGGCGGTATCGACGATCAGCACGTCGCGGCGCTCTTCGCGCGCCCGATCGAGCGCCCAGGCGGCGATCTCGACCGGGTCGGCGTCGGTGCCCTGCTCGTAGACGTGTGCGCCGACGCGCCCGCCGACGGTCACCAGCTGGTCGACGGCGGCGGGCCGGTAGACGTCGCAGGCCGCGAGCGCGATGTCCTTCTTGCCGTTCTCGCGCAGGAAGCGGGCGAGCTTGGCGCAGGCCGTCGTCTTGCCCGAACCCTGCAGGCCGGCCATCAGGATCACCGTCGGCCCGCTCGAGGACATCGCCAGCTCACTACCGGTGCCGCCCATCAGCCCGGTCAGCTCCTCGTTGACGATCTTCACCACCTGCTGGCCGGGATCGAGGCTCTCCAACACCTCGGCGCCCAGGCAGCGCTCCTTCAGCGTCTTGGTGAAGGCTTTGACGACCTTGAAGTTGACGTCCGCCTCGAGCAGCGCGAGGCGGATCTCGCGCATCGCCGCGTCGACGTCGGCCTCGCTCAGCTTGCCCCGCGAGCGAACCTCGGAGAGCGTCGCCTGCAGCCGGTCTGAGAGCTGGTCGAACACCGATCTCAGGCTACTCGGCCAAAAGCGCGTCGGCGAAGTCGGTGGGATCGAAGGGGCGCAGGTCCTCGAGGGTCTCGCCGACGCCGATCAGCTTCACCGGGATGCCGAGCTCGTCGGCGATGGCGAGGACGATGCCGCCCTTGGCGGTGCCGTCGAGCTTGGTCAGGACGACGCCGTCGACCTGGACGGCGTCGGCGAAGATCTTCGCCTGGCGCAGGCCGTTCTGGCCGGTGGTCGCGTCGATCGAGAGCAGGGTCTCGTGGGGAGCGCCGGGAAGCTGCTTGTCGATCACGCGGCGCACCTTGGTCAGCTCGTCCATCAGGTTGCCCTGGGTGTGGAGGCGACCGGCGGTGTCGACGATGACGACGTCGGCGCCGCGGGCTTGGGCGGCCTCGATCGCGTCGAAGGCGACCGCCCCGGGGTCGGAGCCCTCCTGGCCGCGGACCAGCTCGGCCCCCGCCCGATCGGCCCACTCGGCGAGCTGCTCGGCCGCGGCGGCGCGGTAGGTGTCGGCCGCCCCGAGCACGACGGAGAGGCCGAACTCGCGCGAGAGGTGCCAGGCGAGCTTGCCGATCGTCGTCGTCTTGCCGGTGCCGTTGACGCCGACCATCAGCAGCACGGCGGGCTCGGCGCTGAGGTCGATCGGCGCCCGCCCGGCGCCGGCGACCTCGGCGAGGATCTCGATCAGGCGCGCCCGCACCGCCTCGCCGTCGGCCGGCACCGCGCCGCCCTCGACCTCGTGCTCGAGCCGCTCGACGACCTTGGCGGTCGTCGGCGCCCCCGCGTCGGCGAGGATCAGCGCCTCCTCGAGCTGCTCCCAGGTCTCCTCGTCGATGCGGTCGAAGAAGCTCGAGGAGATCTCCTCGGCCAGCGCCTGGCGGCTCTTCGAAAGGCTCTCGCGCAGGCGCCTGAAGACGCCGCGGCGCTGCTCGGCGCCTTCAGGCGTCGCCGAGTCGTTCGCGCTCGCGCGCGAACCGAGGTCGAATATCTCCGTCCAGCTCGTCGCCATCCGATTCGTCGCGGGAGGCTATCCGGGCGGCGGCCAGGAGCTCTTCCACGGCGTCGCACAGGAAGCCGGAGATGCGCTCGAGGTCGGGCATCGAGGCGCGGTCGGCGAGCAGGCCGAAGCCGACCCGGCCGTTGTAGCTGACGATCGCGATCGCCAGCGCGTGGCGCCGCGCCAGGAAGCCGACGGGGAAGACCCCAGTGACCTCTCGGCCCAGCACGTAGAAGGGAATCTGCGGTCCCGGGAAGTTGGTCACCAGCAGGTTGAAGAGGCGGGTCGAGAAGTTGATCGCCGCCGTCGGCCTCAACAGCAGCGGCGGGGCGAAGTCGCGGAACCAGTCGTTGAGGCCCCAGATCGCCTCCGCCCCGAGCGGCTGCTTCGAGGACTTCAGCTCCTCCATCCCGACATTGACCGCGTGCACGCGGTCGACCGGGTCGGCGATGCCGACCGGCAGCGGCCCCCGCATCGCCGTCAGCCGGTTACCGAGCTCGCCCTCCTCGTCGATCGTGCGAACCGAGACCGGAACCAGCGCTTTCAGCTCCATGCCCTCGGTCGGAGCATCCCGCTCATGCAGCCAACGCCGCAGGGCACCGGCGGTCGCAGCCAGGATCACGTCGTTGACGGTGACGCCGAGGGCGTTCTTGATCCGCTTCAAGTCCGCCAGCGGGAACTCGGCCCAGGAGAAGCTCCGCTCTGGGCCGATCTCGACGTTGAGCGGCACCTTCGGCGCCGGCTTGAAGAGGGCCGAGGTGACCTCCCAGAGGCCCGAGATCCCGTCAGCGGCGCGCCTCCACGCCCGCCCCGGCTCGCCCGAGGCGCGGCGCAACCAGCGCACCATGCGCGCGGCCGTGGCCCAGACACCGCTCACGGCCCTGGCGAGGAGGGCACTGTGCGAGGGCGGCGACTGCGGTTCCCAGGGCGCTTCTTCGCGCGAGGGGACAGGGTTCGGCTCCGGGTCGAAGAGCAGCTTGCCGATGTCGACCGCGGAGAAGCCATCGGCGAGCGCGTGGTGGGTCTTGTAGACGATCGCGAAACGGTCGCCCTCGAGGCCCTCGACGAGCACCAGCTGCCAGAGCGGCCGCGAGCGGTCCAGGGGCGGCGAGAGAACCTCACCGACGAGCTCGTGGAACTCGGCCTCGCCGGCCGGCTCGGGCAGCCGCACCCGGCTCAGGTGGTCGCCGAGGTCGAACTCGGGGTCGTCGACCCAGAAGGGCGTCCCCAGTCCGAGCGGCGGGAAGGCGAGGCGCTGGCGCAGGCGCGGCAGCAGGTGGACCCGGCTGCGGATATGGGCGGCGAAGTCATCCTCGCTGGGCGGCTCCCCAGCGCAGACGAGCACGGCGCCGATCGCCATGTGGCCGTTGGATCTCTCGTTGGCCAGGAACGACGCGTCGAACGACGTCAGCCTGTCCATGTGGCGCTGCGCCACGGGCTCCTCCTTTCCTCAAGAAGACACTACCTCGGCCCCGAGGAAAGGAAACTTGCGGTTTCTTTAAGCGGAGAAGGCGTCTATGCCGCTTCGGCGGAGTCCCGCCGCACGGCGCCTGGACTCTGCTCGCCGAGGACCCCCGGCGATGCCGGCTCCTCGTCGCCTTCCGCCTCGGCCTCAGGCTCGGCAACGCCGGCGAAGGGGGGCGGCGGGGGGGCATCGGCCCGTCCGTCGTCCTCGCCGTGCCCCTGCTCCACTTCGCGAGGCAAGCGCCGGGAGACGACCTTGGTGATCCCGTCACCCCCCATGCTGACTCCGTAGAGCACGTCGGCGGCGTCCATCGTCCGTTTCTGGTGGGTGACGATGACGAACTGGGCGCGGTCGGAGAAGCGCCGGATCAGCTGCAGGAAGCGGTCGATGTTGGCGTCGTCGAGCGCCGCCTCGACCTCGTCGAGGATGTAGAAGGGGCAGGGTCGGGCGAGGAAGACCGCGAAGACGAAGGCGATCGCGACCAGCGACTTCTCGCCGCCGGAGAGCAATGAGAGCTTGCGGGTCGACTTGCCCGCCGGGGTGACCTCGATCTCGACCCCGAGCTCCTCGCGCTGTTCGCGCTCCTCGCTGTCGTCCTCGCCGTCGCCGGCCTCCGCGTTCTCGCCCTGCTCCTCGTCGCGCACCGGCCGCAGGCTCACCCGTCGCAGGCGCCCGCGCCCGCCGGGAAAGAGGTGCTCGACCATCTCCTCGAAGTTCTTCGCCGTCGCCTCGAAGGTCTGTTCGAAGGCGCGCTCGATCTCGCGGTCGATGTCGCGGATCAGGGCCTCCAGCTCGCGCATCCCGCGCTCGGTGTCCTCGCGCTGGGCCTGCAGCGACTCGACGTGCTCGCGCGCCTCCTCGTACTCCTGCTCAGCCAGTGGGTTGACCGGGCCGATCTGGGCGCGACGGCGCTCCAGCCGCTCCAGCCGACGGTCGATCTCGGTCCGCTCCTCCTCGCCGAGCGGCTGCGCCGCCGACTCGATCTCTTCGCCGAGGCGCTCGGCGATCGTGGCCAGCTCCTTCGCCGCCTCGGCGCGGCGGTCGCCGAGGTGCGCCGCCTCGACCTCGGCCTCGGTGAGACGGTCCGAAGCGGCGTTCATCTTCCCCTGCAGCTCGTACTCGCGCTGCGAGCAGGCTCGCATCTCCTCGGTCAGCTCGTCGCCCTCGTCCTCGCCGCCGACGACGCGCTGCTCGATCCGCTCGACGCGGGCGCGTATCGCCGCCTCGACCGCGGTCGAGGCGGCTGCTGCTGCGCGCACATCGTCGAGCAGCTCCTCGCCGGCGGTCAGTCGCCTGCGCAACTGCTCGCGATGGCGCTCGCCGAGCAAACCCTCGGCCCGGCGCGCGTGGCGCGTGGCGCGCTCGGCGCCGCTGCGCACCGCACCCAGCGCCGCCTCGCGCGCGGACTCCCCGGCGTCCGCCGAGCGGGCGCGTTCCAGCCCCTCGCCCGCCGTCGTCAGGCCGGCCTCGATCTCGCCCAGCTCGTCCTCGAGCTTGCGGGCGCGCTCACCCGGCGCGGAGCTGTCGCCGACGTCAAGCGTCAACGGACCCAGCTCGGTGCGCAGCGCCTCCAGGGCCGAGCCCAGCTCGCCCTCTCGGTCGCCGAGGGAAACCGCGCGCACCGCCACCCGCTGCTGGTCGCCGCGCAACTTGGTCAAGACACCCCATGCCTGGGTGCGCTCGCGATCGCGGGCCGCGAAGCGCTCCTCGGCCGCGCGCCGCTTCTCGCTCACCTCGGCGAGACCCTTCTCCAGCTCCGCCCGCTCGGCACGCGCTTCCGCCGCGGCTTTCTCGGCGGCGGCGGCGCGATCGGCGCCGAAGCGCAGCTCCTCGGCGACGAGCTGACCTTTGAGGCCGAGTTCCTCACGCTCGATCCGGGCGCCCAGCTCGGCTGCCTGTGCCTGCCGCTTCAAGGGCCGCAGGCGCGCCCGCGCCTCGCGCTCGAGGTCGAGCGCACGGTCGAGATTGTCGCGCGCGGCGCGCAGCTTCAGCTCTGCCCGGCGGCGGCGCTTGCGGTGCTTGCCGAGCCCGGCCGCCTCCTCGACGAGCAGGCGGCGCTCGCGCGGTTTCGAGTGGACGATCGACTCGACTCGCCCCTGGCTGATCACCGAGTGCATCTCGCGTCCGAGATTGGTGTCGGAGAGCACCTCGACGACGTCGACGAGGCGACAGCGGGCGCCGTTGAGGCGGTAGGTCCCCTCGCCGCCGCGATCGAGCGTCCGTTTGATCGCGATCTCCGACAGCTCGCTCGCCGCGCGTCCCTCGGAGTTGTCGATCGTCACCTCGACTTCGGCGGCCCGGCGCTGGCCGACACCCTTGCCGCCGGCCGAGATCACGTCCTGCATCGAGGCGCCGCGGATCGCGCCCGGGCTCTGCTCGCCGAGCGCCCAGAGAACGGCATCGGTGATGTTCGACTTGCCGGAGCCGTTGGGGCCGACGATCACGCTGACGCCGGGCGAGAACTCGAGCTTCGCCCGCTCGGGGAACGACTTGAACCCCTTCATTTCGATCGATCTCAGATACATGCGCTCCGCTCCCTGGGCTTTCCGGCGCACAGGCTCTCGCCTGGCTCGGACGGGATGACCAGGCTAGCCCCCAAGCCGCTTCAGGGCCTGCTCGGCCGCCGCCTGCTCTGCCGCCTTCTTGCTCCTCCCCGCCCCCTCGCCCACCCGCTCGGAGTCGACGACCGCGGCGACGTCGAACGTGCGCCGGTGCGGCGGCCCCGATTCTGCCATCACCTCGTAGCTCACCTGCGAACGGCGCCGCGCCAGCAGCTCCTGCAGGGCCGACTTGAAGTCGATCCGCGTCTCGGCTGCGTGTTCGATCCGCCCCTCGAAGGCTTCCGCGACCGGCTTCGACACCTGCTCGAAGCCGAAGGCGAGGAGGCAGGCCCCGATCAGCGCCTCGGTCGCCTCGGGTAGGGGGCGCTCGCCGCTGAGCAGGACCTCGGCCGGGATGCCGGACTGCATCTCCTCCGGCTCGTTTTCGCGCAGCATCTGCGGCACGCCCAACTCGCGGCCCACCTCGGCGCAGGAAACGCCGCGCACGGCCTGGTTGTGGATCTTGGTCAGGCCGCCGGCGTCGACGTCGGGAAAGCGCTCGACCAGGTCTTCGGCGACGGCCAAGGCAAGGGCGCTGTCGCCGAGGTAGGCGAAGCGCTCGTAGGAGTCGGCCCGATCCTCGGTCCACGAGGAGTGGGTGAGCGCCTGTCGTCGTAACCCCTCGGGAAGACGTTCAATCAATTCCGCCAGCGTGCTCTGCTTTCGCTCGCTCGCACTCATGATTACCGGCGATCTTGCTCGCTCGCTCCCGCGTCCGCCGCCGGCGGATGGCTTGCCGGGACGACGCTCACGTGGACGATGGCGCGTGCGCGAGCACGAACTCGACGGCGTCGCCGACGGTCGCGATCTTCGACGCCTGCTCCTCGGAGACCGAGATCCCGTAGCGGTCCTCGAGCTCCATCACCAGCTCGTAGAGGTCGAGCGAGTCGGCGTCGAGGTCCTCTTTGAAGCGCGTCTGCTCGCCGATCTCGGCTGCCTCTACTTCCAGCTCCTCGGCGAGGTGCTCGCGCACCAGGGTGAGGACCTCCTCGCGCGTCATCGACACCTTCCTATCACGCCTCGCCCCCGGCATCGCGGGCGGCGGCGAGAGCCGACCGTCCAGCCCCGCCCTCGCGCAGCAGGACGGCCGTGCGGCCGACGGCGTCCATCTCGACGCAGCGGGCGGCAAGCCGCACCGCGTTGGCGATTCCCTCCGCGCCGGAACTGCCGTGGCCGACGACGGCGATGCCGTTGAGGCCGAGCAGGATCGCGCCACCGGTCGTGTCAGGCGCCAGCTCGCGCCGCAGCCCGTCGAGCGCCGGGCGCATCATCAGACCCCCGAGCGCGGCCAACGGGTTCGAGCGGGCGGCGTCGCGGATCGCGCCGGTGACCGCTTTCGCCGTCCCCTCCATCAGCTTCAGGGCGACGTTGCCGGTGAAGCCGTCGGTGACGACGACGTCGGCGACGCCGGCCGGCAGGTCACGGCCCTCGACGTTTCCCGCGAACTCGATCCCCGACGAGGCGGTGAGGATCTCGTGCGCGGCCGCAACCTCCTCGCGCCCCTTGCCCGCCTCCTCGCCGACCGAGAGCAAGCCGACGCGCGGTCGTTCGACGCCGAGCACCGCCTCGCTGAAGGCGGCGCCGAGGAAGGCGAACTGGACGAGGTGCTGGGCGCGGACGTCGACATTGGCGCCGACGTCGAGGAAGAGGACGGACCTGCCGGGAACCGGCAGCTGGACCGCCAGGGCCGGCCGCTGCACGCCCTTGAGGCGGCGCAGGCCGAAGGTGGCAGCCGCCATCGTCGCGCCGGTCGAGCCGGGGCTGACGACGGCGGCCGAGCTGCCTCCGACGACGTCGGCGACGGCCCTGACGACCGACGCCTCCTTCTTCTCGCGCACGGCTGTGACCGCGTTCTCCTCGTTGCCGATCCACTCGTCGGTCGGGATCACCTCGATGCCGTCGGCCCCATCGAGCCTCAATTCATCGGGTGGTCCGAAGACCCGCAGGCGGATGCCGTCGGCGGCGGCGATCCGGACCCCCTCGACGAGCACGTCGAAACCCCGCTCGGCCCCGAAGCCGTCCAGGGCGACCGTGACGCCCTCGGGCACGACTACTCGGCGTCTGTGGGTGCGGCCGTCGTCGGATCGACGACTTTGTGCTCGATCACCTCACGCCCGGCGTAGGTGCCGCAGGTCGGGCAGACGCGATGCGGCAGGCGCGGGCTGTGGCAGCGAGGGCAACGGTTCAGGCGAGCCTTGCCTGCTTTGTGTTGCGCACGCCGCTTGTCGCGCCGAGCGCTCGAGGTTCTCTTCTTCGGGACGGCCATGAGTTGCGGGATGGTAGCGGGTTGACCTACTCGTAGATTGCTTTAACGACCGCGAGGTCGTCGGCTTGCCAGGTGACCTCGCCGGCCGACCAGCGCACCACGTTCTCGAGCTTCTCTTCCTCGAAGGCGTCGGCGATGACCAGGGAGCGGGATTGCTCACGGACACGGCGGCAGAGCGCTTCGAGCTGGTCGTCGTCGAGGTCGCCGGCAGAGAGGACCGAGATGACGAGATCCCAGGGGCCGTCGGGGAGCGGGTCCTCCATACGGGCGAGCTGCACGTCGTCGTAGGTCTGGCGGGCGCGGAAGACCATGTCGGGGCTCGAGTCGAGGCCGATCACCCAGGCGTCTGGGAAGGCTTCGATCAGGCGATTCGTCGTCTCCCCCGTTCCCATGCCCAGCTCGAGAACCCGCTCGGGCGGGAAGGGAACCGCTGCGATCGCCTGCTCTTGCAGCTCGTCGTAGCGCGGCACCTGAGCGCGAATCCGCTGCAGGTAGACCTCGGGTGTCCAGTCGAATCGATCCATTGCGTAATCTCGTCGGCAGGCAGACTTTAAGCCCGGCGCAAGCGGAGGAGGGCCAATGGCTGAAGCGTCAACGATCATCGACCTCGCGCAACTCCAGCTCGCCTACGGCGAGGGGCGCCGCCTCGAGCTGCCTGTGCGGCTCGAGCCACTCGAGCTGGGCGGGCAGACCTACGTCGTCTCACCGGATGCCGTCGACGTCCGCCTCGACGTCTCACGCCCCAGCGGCGGCTTTGCCTTCCGGCTGCGCTTCTCCCTGCGAATCGAAGGCCCGTGCATGCGCTGCCTGGAGGGTGCGGCGATGGAGGCCGAGGTCGACGCCCGCGAGGTCGCCCACGAAGACACCGAGGACGAGGAGCTGCGCAGCCCCTACGTAAGCGACGACGAGCTCGACCTCGGCCGCTGGGCGCACGACGCGGCCGTGCTGGCGATCCCTGCCCAGTTTCTCTGTCGCCCCGACTGCGCCGGCCTCTGCCCCGTCTGCGGCGAATCCCTCAACGACGCCGATCCCGCCGACCACGAACATGAGCAAGCGCCGGACCCTCGCTGGGCCAAGCTCAAGGAACTGAAGCTCAAATAGCCCGGCGTGACGGAGGGGCGGCGGTCCTCTCCAACGGGCGGATGCTCAAAGCGTCGCGCTAATTAGCGCGACGCTTGTCCGGGGGAGGGGACTGCCGCCCCTCCAAATCACGCCTGCTCGTCGAGCTCGGCGATGGGCTGCTCTTCGTCCCGTCCAGCGAGACGGTCCCGCCCCCGCTGCACCGCGGCGAGGAACTTCTGCAGGTTGACCTCGAGCGTGTTGAGGATCTCGTCGGCGTAGTCCTCCGCGCCGAGCCGGATCTCGCGCTCGCGCGTGCGAGCGTCCTCGACGATCTCGTCGGCGGCTCGCTCGGCCTGCTTGGTGACCTCCTCGTCGGAGATCAGGCGGGCCTGTTGCTCGCGCGCCTCGCGCACGACCCTCTCCGCCTCTCGCTTGGCCTCGGCGAGCATCTCCTGGCGCTCCTTGACGATCCAGCGCGCCTGCTTGATCTCCTCGGGGATCGTCGCCCGCATCTGGTCGAGCAGGTCGTAGATCTCCTCGCGATCGACGCGAACCTGGTCCGTGAGAGGCACGGGCCGGGCGTTGTGCACCACGTCGTCGAGCTTGTCTATGAGAACGAGAACGTCCATCAGCAGGTCGTAAGCCTACGTGTAAGAGGCGATTTCGGTGAAGAAGCCGTTATTTCCTCGCCTTTTTGCAAGCGCTCGCCCACTCCCCTCTGGGCGAGAAGCCTACCTGGACGGCAGGCGCTCCGCCATCGCGGCCGCCACCGGACCGGGAACGAGGTCGGAGACGTCGCCGCCGAAGGTCGCCATTTCCTTGACCCCGGTCGAGGAGAGGAAGCTGTATTGGGGCGAGGCGATCATGTAGATGCTCTCGATGCCGGGGTCGAGCTTGCGGTTGAGCTGCGCCATCTCGAACTCGTACTCGAAGTCGGAGATCGCGCGCAGGCCCTTGACGATCGCCTTCGCCCCCTGTTCGCGGGCGAACTCGACCAGCAGGTTGGAGAAGATCCGCGCCTCGACGTTGCCGAGGCTCGCGGTCGCCTCTTCGATCAGGCCCTTGCGCTCCTCGGCGGTGAACAGCGTCTTGTCCTTGCGCATCGGGTTGTTGACGACGCCGACGACGACGCGCTCGAAGACCTGGGAGCTGCGCGTGATGATGTCGATGTGGCCGTTGGTGACCGGGTCGTAGCTGCCTGGACAGACGACGGTTCCGTCGCGCTCAGCCATCACGCGTCCTCGCCGTAGATCGAAACGTCGGCGGCGCCGTAACGGCGCTGGCGAAGGCGGGGCAGGGACTCGATTCGGAGCGGGCGGCGGGCGCCGCTCTCGATCACCGCCCGGCCAGCCGACTCGAGCAGGCCCGGCAGATAGGTGTCGATTTCCCGTCCCACGCGGTCGGCGAGTCTATACGGGGCATCGACGAAGACGATGCCGTAGCGGGGGCGTTCGTCGCCCTCGGGCCGGCCGGTCAGCCAGCGTGAGATGTCGGCGCGGACCAGCTCCACCCGCTCGCCGAGGCCGAGTCGCTCGACGTTGCCGAGCGCCGCCCGCGTGTCGCGGTCGACCAGCGTGGCCCGGGCCGCGCCACGCGAGAGGGCCTCGATCGCGAGGGCGCCGGTGCCACAGTAGAGGTCGAGGACCGTCGCCCCCTCCACCCGCTCCCCGAGCACCGAGAAGATCGCCTCCCGCGCCCGATCCGAGGTCGGCCGCACCTTCCACCCCCGCGGCGCGACCAGCCGCTGTCCCCCCAGCTCTCCTCCGATCACCCTCATGCCCGTCTCCCCACGGGGGTGTCTGAGGTTGTACCCCCGTATGGGTGGAAAAGCTCAGACACGTCGATCACAGTGGTATCGGGTCGGAGGCACCGGCGCCGAAGTGGCGACGGGCGACCTCGAGCAGGGGACCGAGCTCGGGAGAGTCGAGCGAGCCATGACGTCGCAGCAGCTCGAGCACCTCGTCGCGGGCGGCGATCAGCGTCGGTCCGTCCTCCGGCAGCTCGGCGACGGCGAAGCGGGGCAGGCCGTGCTGGCGGGTGCCGAGCACCTCGCCCGCGCCGCGCAGGCTGAGGTCGATCTCGGCGAGCTTGAAGCCGTCACTCTCGCGCGCCACGGCCTTGAGGCGACGGCGGGCCATCTCACCCGCTTCTTCGGAGAAGAGCAGGCAGATCGACTCGTGCTTGCCGCGACCCACGCGGCCGCGCAGCTGGTGCAGCTGGGAAACGCCGAAGCGCTCCGCCCCCTCGATCACGATCACGGTCGCGTTGGCGACATCGATGCCGACCTCGATAACCGTCGTCGCGACGAGCACGTCGGTGTCCCCCGAAGCGAACGCCTCCATCGCCGCGGCCTTCTCCGCCGAGTGCATCTGACCGTGGATGACGCCGACGGCGAAGTCCCGAAACTCGCCCTTTGCCAGGCGCTCCGCCTCGGCCTCGGCCGCTCGGCCCTGAACCTTCTCGGACTCCTCGACCAGCGGACAGACGACGTAGGCCTGGCGGCCTTCGCGCAACTGGCCGCGAACGAACTCGTAGGCGCCGGCGCGCTCGCCCTCCTCGACGATCCGCGTTGCCACCGGCTTGCGCCCGGCGGGCAGCTCGTGCAGGGCCGTCGTGTCGAGATCGCCGTAGGCGGTCAGCGAGAGCGTGCGGGGAATCGGCGTCGCCGTCATGTGCAGGACGTGCGGCGCCATTCCCTCAACTCCCTTCGAGTCGAGCGCCTTGCGCTGCCTGACGCCGAAGCGGTGCTGCTCGTCGACGACGCTGACAGCGAGCCTGGCGAAGCGCACATCGGGCTCGATCAGCGCGTGGGTGCCGACGATCAATCCCAGCTCGCCCGTCGCCAGCCGCTCCAGGTACTCCCTGCGCCGGGCGGCTTTCGTCGCCCCCGTCAGCAGGGCGAACGGGGTCGCCTCCTCTGCCAGCAGCTTCCCCAGCGTCGCTGCGTGCTGCTCGGCCAGCGTCTCCGTCGGCGCCATCAGCGCTGCCTGGAAGCCCGCTTCCAGCGCCCGCAGCATCGAGTACACGGCCACCACCGTCTTACCCGAGCCGACCTCGCCCATGAGGAGTCGTTGCATCGGTTGACCTGAATCCAGATCGGCGTCTATCTCGTCGAACGCCTCGAGCTGATCCTTGGTGGGCTCGAACGGCAACGATTCGAGCCACCGCCCAACCTGCTCGCCCGGCTTTCCCAACCGCGGCGCCGGCCTGGACACTCGGTGGGTCCGCTGCCGCGTCGCCAGGATCGCCTGGTAGAGGAACAGCTCTTCGAACCGCAATCTCTCGCGGGCCCGCTCGACGTCCTCGCCGCTCTCGGGGAAATGCATGGCCTTGACTGCATCGGCTGCACCGGCCAGGCGGTGGCGGGATCGGAGTGCCGCCGGCAGCGGCTCGAGGACGTTCCCGACCCACCCAATCGCCTGCTCCATCCAGTGCCGCAATCGCTGCGCTTTCAGCTGCTCGGTCCCGGGATGCACGGCGACCATGCCCTCGCTCGGCTCGTCCGTGAACTCGTATTCGGAGACCGTGAACCCACGTTTGCCCATCGAGCCGCTGAGCAGCAGCTGGGTGCCTGCGGTCAGCTTCGACGCCAGCCATGGCTGGTTGAACCACGTCGCCCGCACGCTGCCGCTCTCGTCCCCGACCTTGGCACTGACGATCGAGAGGCCGCGACGTCGAAACGGCCGCCCGGCATCGGACAAGACCGCAACGGCGAGCGTCGCCTTCTGGCTCGGCTCCAAGCTCGACACCGGGCTCACGGTCAGGTCACGGTGTCGGCGCGGGAAGCGGAGTAGAAGGTCGGCGACGGTCGCGATCCCAGCCGCCTCAGCGACCTCGGCGCCCTTCGGCCCGACGCCCTCGAGGGCTTGCAGTGACACGTCCAAAGCGCTCGGTCGCGGCCAGTGAACTGGGGCGTCGCGCAGCTGTCGCGGGCTCAGTTCGGACTTGCTCGCGAAGGCGCGGATCACTGCGCCGCGAGCAGCCACCACCAGCTAGGCTGGCCGCCCTCGTGGGTCTCGATCTCGACGCCGTCGGGAACGTGCGGCTCGAGCTCGTCGAGCGCGATCGGAGCGCCGTCGCCGGCGATCACGGTGATGATCTCGGCGTCCTCGGCGAGCTTCTCGATCGTCGTCGCCAGCGTCGATCCCGCTCCGCCCCAGGCGACGATCTCGCCCGCGACGAAGCCGACCGCGTCGCCCTTGCGGAAGCGTCCCCGGGCGTCGTCGCGGGCGGCCGGCGCGACCCCGCCGTCGGCGATGGTGCCGAGCGCCGCCGTCAGCCGCTCCGCGTTCTCCTCTGCCGTCGCCGCGGTGTCCAGTTCGACCAGGGCGAGGAGGCTCTTCTGCAGCGAGGTCGCGGGTACCACTTGCGCCGGCTTCTCCGAGAGCTTGCAGGCCTCCTCGGCGGCCATCACGACGTTGGCAGAGCTCGGGAAGACGAGCACCTCCTCCGCCTGGACCTCGTGGATGCCGGCGAGCAGCTCATAGGTTGAGGGGTTGAGGGTCTCGCCGCCGTGCACAACGTGGGCGCCGAGCTCTACGAAGAGTCGCTCGAGGCCATCTCCGGCCGCCACCGCCAGAGCGCCCGTCCTCCCCGCTTCCAGCCGCGCGTCCCGCTCGGCGATCTGCTCACGCATGTCGGCGACGTCGAGATTGGTCACGCGGCCTGCGTCCTCGAAGAGCGCCACGGCCGCCTCGGGCTCGTCGGTGTGCACGTGCACCTTCAGCGTCACCTCGTCGCCGACGACGAGGACCGAGTCGCCCAACCCCTCGAGCCGCGGCAGGAAGTCGCGGCTGTTGAGCCCGTCGCCGGAGACGATGAAGTTGGTGCAGTAGTGGTAGCGGCTGTCCTCGTGATGGGGACGACTGAGCCGCGGTGCCTCGTGGTGGGAGACCTCGGGCACGGCCACCCCGTCGCCGCGCAGGCCGGCGACGACACCGGCGAGGATCAGCACGAGACCGTAGCCGCCGGCGTCGACGACCCCCGACTCGCGCAGCACGTCGAGCTGCTCGGGCGTGCGCTCGACCGCGCGCTGGCCGTCGGCGATCGCCCTCTCCAGCACCTCGGCCAGGACGGCGTCCTGCTCCTCTTCCGCCACGCCTCGGTCGAGGCGCTGCTTCTCGGCGTCGAGGTGGGCGAGCTGGCGGGCGATCGAGTGGGCCATCTCGCGGAATACCGTCAGCATCGTGCCCTCGGCCGGCTCGCGCACCGAGTCGTAAGCGGCATCGGCGGCGCTGGCGAAGGCCGAGGCGACCAGCACCGGGTCGATCAGCTCACCCGGCCGGCTCGCCAGCTCCTCGGCGGCGCCGCGCACGATCTGGCTGAGGATCACGCCAGAGTTTCCCCGCGCGCCCATCAGCGCCGCCCGCGCCAGCGCCTGCACCAGCTGCGTACGACCGACCTCGTCGACCTCGAGGCTGTCGAGCCGGTCTAGCTCCTCCATCACCGCGCGCATCGTCATCGCCATGTTGTCGCCGGTGTCGCCGTCGGCAACCGGGAAGACGTTGAGGTCGTTGACCTCCTGGCGGCGGGCCTCCAGATGCGCGTAGGCGGAGCTGATGACGCGCCGGAAGCGCACGATCGAGGGATCGGGCATCGGCGCGAAATCTAGCTGTCGTACCCGGATGGGCCCCGTTGGGGCCCGACTGTCGGGTTCGCTACGGTGCGACGCTCGATGAAACGCTTCGCCACCTGGTGCACCGGGCACCGCAAGACCGTGATCCTGGCTTGGATCGTCGCCCTGATCGGGATCGGGACGATCGCCGGCTCGGTCGGCTCTGCCTTCAGCGAAGAATTCAAGCTGCCGGCCTCCGATTCCAAGGACGCCTTCGACCTGCTCGAAAACCGCTTCCCGCAGCAGTCGGGCGACACCATCCAGATCGTCTACAAGGCTGAAGGCGGGGTCCGCGCGCCGGCGATCCGCCGGACGATGGAAGGCGTCTTCGCGGACGCGGAAAAGACACCGCACGTCAGCGAAGTTGCCAGTCCGTATCGCGAAGGCGGCGTGGCCGCGATCAGCGACGACGGCAAGATCGCCTACGCGACCGTCCAGTTCGACGTCCCAAACAACAAGATCGACAAGGGCGACACGCGGACGCTGATCTCCAAGGTCCAGGCCGCGGACGGGAATGGCCTTCAGGTCGAGCTCGGCGGGGCGCTGGTCCAGGAAGCCGAAGAAGAAAGCGGCGATTCCTCCTTCTTCATCGGGCTGCTGGCGGCGATCGTCGTGCTGCTGCTCACCTTCGGCTCGGTCGTCGCGATGGGGCTGCCGATCGTCACCGCCCTGTTCGCGCTCGGCGTCGGCCTCAGCCTCGTCACTCTCGGTACGCACGTGTTCGACACGGCCAACTTCGCCCCCGTCCTGGCGGCGATGATCGGGCTCGGGGTCGGCATCGACTACGCCCTCTTCATCCTCACGCGCTTCCGCAACGGCCTCGACGAAGGCCTCGAGCCGCGGGCGGCGGCGATCGCGGCCGTCGACACCTCCGGGCGCGCCGTTCTCTTCGCCGGCGTCACCGTGATCATCTCTCTCATGGGGATGATGCTGCTCGGCATCAGCTTCCTCTACGGGGTGGCGATGGCGGCGGCCCTGGCCGTCCTCTTCACGATGATCGCGGCCCTGACCCTGCTGCCGGCGCTCCTGACGATCGTCGGGCGCCGGGTCGACCGGCTGCGCATCCCCGGCTTGGGAAGCCGCGGGAACACGATCGACGAAAACACCAGGTGGTTCCGCTGGAGCCACGAGGTCCAGCGCCGCCCGGTGCTTGCCGCCGTGCTCTCGGGTGGCCTGCTGCTGATTCTCTGCATCCCGACGCTCTCGCTGCGGCTCGGCATCAACGATGCCGGGACCGAACCCCCGGGAACGACGACGAGACAGGCCTACGACCTGCTCGCCGAAGGGTTCGGGCCCGGGTTCAACGGCCCCTACGTGATGGTCGCGGCGCTGCCGAACAGGGGGAACGACGAAAGCCTGACCCTGCTCCGCAAGCAGCTCCAGGACGAGCCGGGAGTCGCGAAGGCGACCTCGATCACCCTCAACAAACAGGAAGACACCGGGGTCTTCGACGTCTACCCGACCACCTCCCCACAGAGCGTCGAGACGACCGAGCTGCTCGACCGCATCCGCAACGACGTGATCCCCCCGATCGAGGCGAAGACCGGCACCCAGATCCACGTCGGCGGCGTCAACGCGATCTTCGAGGACTTCGGCGATGCGATCTCCGAAAAGCTGCCGCTCTTCATCGGCGTCGTCGTGCTGCTCTCGGCACTGCTGTTGATGATCGTCTTCCGATCGCTGCTCGTGCCGCTGAAGGCGATGGTGATGAACCTGCTCAGCATCGGCGCCGCCTTCGGCCTGATCGTCGCCGTCTTCCAGTGGGGTTGGGGCGCGAGCCTGATCGGCGTCGACAACACCGGGCCGATCATCGCCTTCTTCCCGGTCTTCCTCTTCTCGATCGTCTTCGGCCTCTCGATGGACTACGAGGTCTTCCTCATGTCGCGCATCCACGAGGAGTGGGAAGGTCGCAAGGATGCATCGGTCGCTGTCACTCGCGGCCTGGCGCTGACCGGGCGGGTGATCACGGCCGCGGCAGCGATCATGATCACCGTCTTCGCCTCCTTCATGCTCGGCGAAGAACGGATCATCAAGCTCTTCGGTCTCGGCCTCTCCGCCGCCGTCCTCATCGACGCCGTCGTAATCCGCTCCGTCCTCGTGCCGGCGATCATGCAGCTCTTCGGCGAGCGGGCCTGGTGGCTGCCAGCCTGGCTCGACCGCATCCTTCCCCGCCTCCACGTCGAGCCCGCCGAGGGGGATCCCGCTCCCACTGGCGAGCATCCCGTCGTCACGCCGGCGGACTGACGCGAAGCTGGGGTTGGGGATCTGGTGTCCCTCCCAGGAGGCCGTCGCGCAGCTGAATCGTCTCTCAGGGCTCAAGCGTCGCTTCAGAGCCTCCTGGGAGGGACACCAGATCCCCCTTGACCGAGCTCTCGCGTCAAGCCCGCCCGCGCTGCCTCTCGGGTAAAGCTTGAGCAACTCGAAAGCTCGTCCTGACAGCGACCGTGGAGGGCAGTGGCGGCTACCCTGTGGGCGAGTGTGGCCGCCAGGCCGCCTATGCAATCCGATGATTGCGCCGCGATAGCGGCGCTCTTCGATTGTCGCTAAGCGAGCAAAGCTCGCGTGCGACATCAACTCGTCCCATAGGGCAGCCGCCACTGCCCTGCTAGCTCGCGAAAGTCAGGCGGCCTTGGTGACCTTGTTGGCCTTGAGGCAGCGCGTGCAGACGTAGGTGCGCAGGCGACGACCGTTCTCGACGATCCGCACCTTCTGCAGGTTCGGGTCGAAGCGCCGCTTGGTCGCGACCATCGAGTGGCTGCGGGACTGGCCGAACGCCGGTCCCTTGCCGCAGCTGTGGCATACCTTGGCCATCGGGTCGAGCATGGTACCGTGGTCGGAGGTTAGCTAAGTAGACTAACTACAAGCAAAGCGTCGACTCCGTCCATAAGGGGGGAAGAGAAATGACTGCCGAGGACTTGGACAGCGTGAACATGCACGAAGCGAAGACACAGCTCTCGAAGCTGGTCGCCCGCGTCGAGGGGGGCGAGCAGATCGTGATCACCCGCGCCGGCAAACCGGCGGCGAAGCTGGTGCCGGTGGCCGGCGCCAAGCCCGGGAAGCGCAAGCTGGGGGGCTGGGAGGGGAAGATGAGGATGCCCACCGACGCGGAGTGGGAGGAGATGGACCGCGAAATTGAACAGCTCTTCGAGGAGAGCAAGATATTCCCCGGCGACGAGGACCTCTGGACCGGCGATTGAGGCTCCTGCTCGACACCAATGTCCTGATCTGGACCCTGCTGACGCCCGATCGCCTCCTCGCCACCCCTCGGGAGGCGATCGAAGACGGAGCCAACGAGATCTTCGTCAGCATCGCAAGCCCGTGGGAGATCGCAATCAAGAGATCACGCGCCAACCTCAACCCACCCAACGACCTTGACGTTCAGCTCACCGAGAAGCGCTTCTCCCTATTGCCGATCTCCCTACAGCACACCCGCGCAATCGAGTCTCTACCCCATCACCACGGCGACCCCTTCGACCGCATGCTCGTGGCCCAAGCCCAGACGGATGGATTGACGATCGTGACCTCTGATCGGAAGATCGCCCGATACCAGGTGGCCGTGATGCGAGCTACCCGTCGCGGACCTGCCAGCGGTACGGGTTGACCGCCTGTTTGAGCAGGGCCATGCGAGCGACGGTGAGGGCTGCGTTGCGGCCCTGGTCGCGCTTACCGCCGCCGGCACGGGCCAGGGCCTGCTCCATCGTGTCGCAGGTGATCACGCCGAAGGAGCAGGGGACGCCCGTTTCCAGCTGCACGTCCTGGATGCCGCGGGCGGCCTCGGCGCAGACGAAGTCGTAGTGGTCGGTCTCGCCGCGGATGACGACGCCGAGGCAGGCGACGCCGTCGACGCTGCCGGTGGTGGCGTGGAGCTTGGCCGCGAAGGGCAGCTCGTAGGCGCCCGGCACGGAGACCTCGCTGACCGAGGAGGCGGGCACGCCGGCAAGCTCGAAACCTTCGCGGGCGCCGGCGAGCAGACGTTCGGCCAGGTCCTCGTAGAAGCGACCGACGCAGACGGCGAAGCGCCGCCCCGTCAGCCATGCCGTCTCCTCGTCGCTGAACGCCTCGAGGAAGACCCCCGACTCAGCCACCCGCCGCCTCGCTCTCGCCGGCGGCGTCGCGCTCGTCCTCGTCGCGGATCATCTCCTCGTCGAAGGCGAGGCCCTGATGGTGCAGCGAGTGGCCCATCTTGTCGCGCTTGGCCCGCAGGTAGGCCTCGTTGTGCTCGTTTGGCGAGGACTCGATCGGCACCTGCTCGCTGACCGAGAGCCCGTAGCCCTCGAGGCCGACGATCTTCTTCGGATTGTTAGTGAGGATGCGGATGCTGGTCAAGCCGAGGTCGCCGAGGATCTGGGCGCCGATCCCGTAGTCGCGAAGGTCGGCGGGGAGGCCGAGCTTGAGGTTGGCCTCGACCGTGTCGGCTCCCTCCTCCTGCAGCCTGTAGGCCTTGAGCTTGTTGAGCAGGCCGATTCCCCGTCCCTCCTGCGAGAGGTAGAGGAGAACGCCGCTGCCCTCGCGCTCGATCTGCGTCAGCGCTGCGACCAGCTGCTCGCCGCAGTCGCATCGCATGCTGTGGAAGACGTCGCCGGTGAGGCACTCGCTGTGGACGCGGACGAGCACGTCCTCGGCGCCGTCGACGTCGCCCTTGACCATCGCCACGTGGTGCTTGTCGTCGACCAGCGAGCGGTAGCCGACCGCGGTGAAGTCGCCGAACTCGGTCGGCAGGGCGGTGGCGACGACACGTTCCACGAGCTTCTCGGTGCGGCGCCGGTAGGCGATCAGCTCTGCGACCGTGACCATCTTCAGGCCGTGGCGCTCGCAGTACGGGACCAAGTCGGGAACCCGCGCCATCGTCCCGTCGTCGTTCATCACCTCGCAGATCACCCCGGCCGGGGTCAGTCCAGCGAGGCGGGCGAGGTCGACGCTCGCCTCGGTGTGGCCGGTGCGCTCCAGCACGCCGCCCTCCTTGGCCCGCAGCGGGAACATGTGGCCGGGAACGACGATGTCGCGCGGGCCGGAGTTGGCGTCGATCGCGACCTGGATCGTGTGCGCGCGGTCGTGAGCGGAGATGCCGGTGCTGACCCCGCCCGCGGCCTCGATCGTCACCGTGAACGCGGTCTGCAGCGGCGCCTCGTTCTTCGCCGCCATCAGGTTGAGGCCGAGCTTCTCGCAGCGCTCCGCGGTGAGCGCCAGGCAGATCAGCCCGCGCGCCTCCTTGGCCATGAAGTTGACCGCCTCGGGTGTGGCGAACTGCGCCGCCATCACCAGATCGCCCTCGTTCTCGCGGTCCTCGCCGTCGCAGACGACGACCATGCGACCGCGGCGGATCTCCTCGATCGCTTCCTCGATCGTCGCGAACGGGCTCTCCGTCCCGGTCCGAGTCTGCTCTGTCTCCCGCGGCTCCGTCATCTGGCTCACATGCGCTCCTTTCCGGCGAATGGCGCCGCCAATCGCTCAACATACTTCGCCACCACATCGCACTCGACGTTCAGCCTGTCCCCCGACGTGACTTCGCCGAGGTTGGTCCTCTCCAGGGTCTCGGGGATCAGGGAAACGGAAGCCCAAGAATCGCCCAAATCCGCGACTGTCAGGCTGACGCCGTCGAGCGCGATCGAGCCCTTGGCGACCACGTAGCGGAGCAGCTCGGGGGCCAGCCCGACCCGCAGGCGGCGCGCGAACCCGTCCTCCTCGATCCCGACGACCTCCCCCACCCCATCTGCGTGCCCCTGGACGATGTGGCCGCCGAGGCGGTCCGAAGCCTTCATCGCAAGCTCGAGGTTCACCCGCGAGCCCTGCTCCAGCCCGCCGAGCGCCGTCACTTTCAGCGTCTGGTTCATCGCCTCTGTCTCAAAGCCTTCGGCATCGACCGCCGTCGCCGTAAGGCAAACGCCGTTGACGGCGACCGAGTCGCCCTCGGCGACCTCAGGGGCCAGCCCGGTCGCGATCCGCAGCCTCGCCCCCTCGCCGCCCTTCTCCACCGATTCGACCGTCCCGACGTCTTCGATGAGCCCGGTGAACATCACCACTCCTTGAACCGGGTTTCGACCAGTGCGTCCTCCGCGCCCGGGTCGAGCGGCTCGACCCGGCGGGAGCCGCTCAGCAGCACGGGCGCGACGAAGACGCGCGCCTCGTCGATCTCGCCGGCGTCGGCGAAGGCCGCGGCCAGGGTTTTCCCACCCTCGAGGAAGAGGCTGGTGATCTCTCGACGCCCCAGCTCCGAGAGCACGGCCGGAATGCCGTCGGCGACTATGACCTCCGCGCCACCGTCGCGCAGCGCGGCGGTCTTCGCCGAATCCGCATCGGGCGCGACGACGACGAGCACCGGTGCTTGGTCGAGCGTCCGCATCAGCTGCGAATCGAGCGGCAGCCGTGCCTGGCGGTCGAAGACGACGCGAATCGGCTGCCGCACCTCCGCTCCGGTGCGACTTATGTCGGAATGGGTGGCATAACTCGCACCGGAAGGGGTTGGGCGGGCGGTGAGGAGAGGGTCGTCGGCGAGGACGGTGCCGATGCCGACCGCGATCGCGTCCGATTCGGCGCGCCAGCGGTGGACCAGCTCGCGGCTGCGCTCTCCGGAGATCCAAGGTGAGTCGCCGGGCGCGGTGGCCGTGCGACCGTCGAGGGACATCGCCAGCTTGAGCGTGACCAGCGGCAGGCCGGTGCGGGCGTGCTTGCGGAAGGGCTGGTTGAGCAGACGCGCCGCGGTCGCCTCCTCCCCGCTTGCCATCTCCACCTCGAGGCCACCGTCGCGGAGGATGCCGGGACCGCGCCCGGCGGCCTTCTCGCTCGGATCGTCGGAGGCGATCACCACGCGTGAGATCTCGGCCTCGAGGATCGCCTCGACGCATGGCGGCTGTCGCCCCGTGTGCGCGCACGGCTCGAGCGTTACGTACATCGTCGCCCCCGCCGGGTCCCCTCCCCGCCTCTCGCAATCGGCCAGCGCCGCCCGCTCCGCGTGCGGTCCGCCGAGCTCCGCGTGCCACCCCTCGCCGATCACCTCTCCGTCCCGAACCACGACCGCACCCACAAGCGGATTCGGGCTCACTCGTCCCCGCCCGCGCTCGGCCAGCTCGAGAGCCCTCGCGAGATGCCCCCGATCCGTGGCTGTTAGCTGGGCATTCATGACATTGACTGACGAGTCAATCAATAAGAGCTTACCGCCCTGAGTTCAGGCGCCTGTGAGCGTATTCGCGTGAGGGCTGGATCACGCTTACGGGGGTCGGCTTGCAGGTGTCTCCCGAACGGGCGGATACTCAAAGTGCAGCGCTAATCAGCGCTGCACTTGTCCGGGCGGGAGGCACCTGCAAGCCGACCCCCTGGATACCCTCCTCCCCTCTCCCATGAAGCTCATCGTCCAAATCCCCTGCCTCAACGAGGAGTCGACGCTGCCCGCGACGATCTCCGACATCCCCCGTCAGATCGACGGCATCGACGAGATCGAACTGTTGGTGATCGACGACGGCTCAACCGACGGCACGGTCGAGGTCGCGCGCGAGAACGGCGTCGAGCACATCGTTCGGCTGACGAACAACAAGGGCCTCGCAGCCGGGTTCCAGGCCGGCCTCGACGCCTGCCTCAAGCTCGGCGCCGACGTGGTCGTCAATACCGATGCCGACAACCAATACCGCGGCTCCGACATCGCCAAGCTGGTGGCGCCGATCCTCGCCGGCGAGGCCGACATGGTGGTCGGCAACCGCAACGTCGCCGAGATCGCGCACTTCTCGCCCCAGAAGAAGCGGCTGCAGCATCTGGGCAGCTGGGTCGTGCGGCGCCTCTCCGGCACGGAGATCGTCGACACGACTTCGGGCTTCCGCGCTTACAACCGCGAGGCGGCGCTCGGGCTGCTCGTCGTCGACAACTTCACCTACACACTGGAGAGCCTGATCCAGGCCGGCAAGCAGCTGGTCGCGGTCGAGGGGGTCCAGATCGAGACCAATCCGCAGACACGCGAGTCGCGCCTCTTCGACTCGACCGGCACCTACGTGCGCCGCAACGCGCTCTCGATCCTGCGCATCTACGCGCGCTACGAGCCGCTGCGGGCCTTTGCCACGGCGGGCCTCGTCGTCGCGATCCTCGCCCTCGCGGCCTGGATGCCCTTCCTGCTCGACTGGTTCCTCAACGGCGACAGCACCGGCCACATCCAGTCGCTGATCCTCGGCGCCGTCCTCTTCATCGCCGCCGTGCAGCTCGTCGCCCTCGGGGTGATCGGCGACCTGCTCGCGGGCCAGCGGGTGATGACGCAGCGCGTCTTCGAGCGCGTCCGCCGGGTCGAGCTGGCGCTCGACGTCCCCCCCTCCCACTACGAACACAGTCGCCAGCCGTGAGCGACGCCTCGCCCAACGGCGGGCGGCCCGACGGCGCCGCGGCGACCGCGAGCACCGCTGACTACGGCAGGACCGCGAGCTTCCTCGCGATCGGCGTCGGGCTCACGGGGGTCATCACCTACGTCTACTTCTTCATCGCCTCGCACGTGCTCTCCAAGCCCGACTACGGGCAGATCACGGTGCTCTGGTCGGCCGTCTTCATCACGATCTCGACCCTCTACCGACCGATCGAACAGCTGCTCTCGCGCCACATCGCCGAACACGCGGTCAAAGGCGAGCCGATCGGCGGCACGATGCGCAACGCGGCGACGATCCAAGCCGGCCTCTCGCTGCTCTTCGCGGTCCTCGCCCTCGCCCTGCGCGGTCCGATCCAGGACGGCGTCCTGGAGGGCAACGAAACCCTCTACTGGGTCTTCTTCTCCGCCGTCCTCTTCTACGCGGCCAGCTACTTTGCCCGCGGCTTCCTCGCCGGGGGCAAGCGCTTCGGGCTGTTCACGGCGCTGATCCTCTCCGAATCGTGCTTCCGCACGCTCTTCGCCGTGCTCGTCGCGGTCAGCGTCCTCAGCGGCCAGTCGGCGGTGGCGATCGGGGTCGTCGCCGCACCGGCGCTATCCCTGGTCGTCGTGCCCTTTGCATTTCAGCGTAGGGCACGACGACTTTCACAAGGGCCCGACATGTCCTCCGCTTCGCGTCCGGGCATGTCGGGGTCCAACAAGGGAGGAGGTGACGACACTTCGGTGTCGGTAGCACACGGAACCGGTTTCGCGGCGGCGGTGCTGCTGATCATGTTCAGCGAACAGGCTTTCCTCAACGCCGGGCCGCTCGTCATCCGCGGACTGCAGGGCGCCGCAGCGGCCGGCTTCATCTTCAACGTGCTGATGATCGCCCGGGCGCCGCTGCAGCTCTTCCAGGCCGTCTCGACCAGCATCCTCCCCCACCTCACCGGCCTCCACACCAGCGAGGCGCCGGACAGCGAGCGCGAATTCCACCGCTCGGTGCGAATGGTCCTGCTCGGCGTCGCCGCCTTCACCGCCTTCACCGCCCTCGTCGTGCTCGTCGCGGGCCCGCAGCTGATGCAGCTCGCCTTCAGCAAGAAGTTCTCCTACGACCGCGAGGGGCTGTTGCTGGTCACCTTCGGGATGGGTCTCTACCTGTCCTCGGTCACGGTCAACCAGGCCTGCATCGCACAGGGCCAGGTGCGGCGCGCCGCCGTGCGCTGGATCTCCTGCGCCCTGCTCTTCATCGGCTGGAACTTCGTACCCCTGGTGAGCGACGAGTTCCGCCGAGTCGAGCTCGGCTTCCTGCTCGCCGCCGGCGTCCTTCTCTCCCTGCTCTACTACGTCTATCGCCGCCCGCGCGAACGCGCCGAGGACATTCCGGCGCCCGGCTCGCCCGAGGAGCTCGAGCTGCGCCTGGCGGCGATCGACGACAACACCTAGGCCGCGATGGGTGGGCACGACGCCGAGCTGATCCTGATCGGTGGCGCTCTGCTCGCTCTGGCCCTCGCCGCCGCCCTGCTCGCCGACCGCATCCGCGTCCCGGGTTTGCTGCTCTTCCTCGGGCTTGGGATGCTGACCGGGTCGGAAGGCATCGGCGGGGTCGCCTTCGACGACGCGGAGCTCACCCGCACACTGGGCACGGTCGGCCTTGTCCTGATCCTCTTCGAGGGCGGCCTGACGGCCGGCTGGTCCGAGATCCGACCGGTGTTCGGCACGGCGATCGGGCTCGCCACCCTCGGCACCTTCGTCACCGCGATGACGACCGGCATCGCCGCCACCTGGATCTTCGGCCTCAGCACCCTGCAGGGCCTGATCCTCGGCTCTGCCGTCGCCGCCACGGACTCCGCCGCGATCTTCGCCGTGCTGCGTGGCTCGCGCGTGGAGCGGCGCCTGGCGCTGACCCTGGAGGGCGAGTCGGGGATGAACGACCCGGTGGCGCTGCTGCTCGTCGTCGGCTTCGCCGAATGGATCGCCGACCCCTCCTACGGAGCCCTCGACATGCTCGGCCTGCTCCTTCCGAAGCTCGCGCTCGGCGCCGCCTTCGGGCTCGCCCTCGGCTGGCTCGCGCGACGCACGATCACCCACATCGAGCTGCCCACGCCGGGCCTCTACCCGGTCGCCACCGTCGCCACCGCGGCCCTCTCCTACGGGGTGGCCGAGATCCTCGGCGGCTCGGGATTCCTCGCCGTCTACATCGCCGCGCTCGTGCTCGGCACCGGCCCGCTGCCGGCACGGCGGGCGGTCGTCGGCTTCCATCAGGGTCTCGGCTGGTTGGCCCAGATCGGCCTCTTCTTCCTGCTCGGGCTGCTCGTCTTCCCCGGCGAGCTGCTCGACATCGCCGGCAAGGGACTGCTGCTCTCAGCGGTGCTGATCCTCCTCGCCCGGCCGCTCGGCGTCGTCCTCTCGACCCTGACGGCCCGCTTCGATGCACGCGAGCGGGCGATGCTGAGCTGGGCCGGGCTGCGCGGCGCGATCCCGATCTGGCTGGCGACCTTCCCGGTCGTCGCCGGGGTCGCCGAGTCGAGCACGATCTTCGATGCGGTCTTCTTCGTCGTCGTCACCTCGACCCTCGTGCAGGGCACGACGATCGAGCCGCTGGCACAGAGGCTCGGGGTGACCCGAGGGGAAACGGAGCCACCCGGACCTCGAGCCCCGGCCTAGGCGGTGGGGGCGAGCAGGTTCTCGAGCCTTTCGAGCGCCGTGGTCTCGCCGATCGCGACGACGACGTCGCCGTCGCAGAGCACGGTCCCGCTCTCCGGCTGGGGCTCGACGGCGCCGTTGCGCCGCAGGGCGACGATGGTGGTGCCGCCGCGCACCTGGTCGATCGTGCTCCCGGCGGCGGCGCAGCCGATAGTCACCTCGATCTCCTCCATCCGGTATTCCGGGGCGACGTCGACGACGCCGCTCACCTGCGGGTGCAGCGCGAGGCGAACCATCTGCGAGCCGCTCGTCTTGTAGGGGGAGACGATGCGGTCGGCGCCGGCGCGGCGCAGCTTGCTTTCCGAGTCCTCGACGCTGGCGCGGGCGACGATCGTGATGTCGGAGCGCAGCTCGCGCGCGGTCAGCGTGATGAAGATGTTTTCCGCATCGGAGTCGACGCAGGCCATGATCCCGGCCGCGCGCATGATCCCGGCGCTGCGCAGCACCTCGTCGTCGGAGGGCGAGCCCTCGACGAAGGGCGCCCCCATCGCTTCGGCGTGCTCGCGCGTCTCGTCCGGGTTGTTGTCGAGCACGACGAACGATTTGCCCGCCACCCGCAGGTCGCGGGCCGCCTGCCGACCGACGCGGCCGAAGCCGCAGATGATGATGTGGTCCTCGAACGACTCGATCTTCTTCAGCGTCTTTCTCTCCTCGAGCAGGCCGGAGAGGTGGCCGGCGACGAAGAACTCGGTGACGGTGACGAGAGCGTAGAAGAGCGTACCTACGCCAAAGACGATCAGCGCCACCTTGACGATCTGCCCACCGGTGCTTTCGGGGTCGGGAATCGAGCCGACGGTCGCCACCGTGTCGAGCGACCAGACGAACCCGTAGCCGAGCGAAGCTCCCTCGGTGGCCATGTAGCCCGCCGTCCCGACCGCGAGCAGGATGAGGATCGCGGCGAGCAGGATCGCGAGGCGCTCGACGAACTCGAGCAGCTGACGGCGCAGCGACGCCTGGGCTCCGCCCAGGCCGGGATGCTCGGCGATCCGACGCAGCCCCGAGCGCCGCAGAGACAGGCCCGGGAGCTGGTTCGAGTCGCTCACGGTGCGCGTCAGGCCGCTCCGGCGGCCTTGGTGATCTCGACGTAGGCCGCAGCCGGCTCCTCGGCGCCGAAGACGGCCGAGCCGGCGACGAAGAGCGAGGCGCCGGCGGCGGCAACCGAGCCGGCAGTCGTCGCGTCGATGCCCCCGTCGACCTCGATGCGGGCCTTGCCGGCCAGCGGCCGCAGGCGCGAGACCTTGTCTGCCGAGCCGGCGATGAAGGCCTGGCCTCCCCAGCCCGGGTTGACGGTCATGCAGAGGACGACGTCGGCGAGGTCGCGCAGCTCGCCGATCGCCTCGGCCGGCGTGCCCGGGTTGAGGGCGATGCCCGCCAGGCAGCCGAGCTCGCGGATTGCCGCCAGCGTGCGGTTGGCATGGACGGTCGCCTCGGCGTGGATGGTGATCGAGTCGGCCCCCGCCTCGGCGAAGGCCTCGATCTGGCGCTCGGGCTGCTCGATCATCAGGTGGACGTCGACGGCACCGCCGGCGGCGTGGACGCGGTCGGCGATCGAGGAGGCGACCAGGGGCCCGATCGTGATCGGCGGGACGAAGTGGCCGTCCATCACGTCGAAGTGGATCACGCGCGCACCGGCGTCCATCACCTCGTCGAGCTGCGCCCCGAGGCGGGCGAAGTCCGCCGAGAGGATCGACGGCGCGACCCGCGGCGAGGCGATCAGCTCTGCCATCAGCTCGCTCATGCCTACACCGGCCTCAGCATCGAGTCGCCGCACATCTGACAGGTCATGTCCTCGGTGGAGCTCATCCGCGCGATGGTCTGGTGCTCGCCGCAATTCGGACACTGCGAGACGAGCTCGAAGCGGCGCAGACAGTACACGCAGCGGAAGCGGCCGGGCAGCTGCGTCGGACGCAGCCAGGGCTCCCCACAGCCAGGGCATCGTGCCCGGCTCATCACCCCGCTCGTCGCGTCTCCGGCCTCACTCATCCCCGGCATCATCGCGCCTCTGCCGGAAGATGAAGAAACCGGTGGTGCGATCGCGGTCCGGGCGCAGCTGCACGGACTCTCCCGCACCGGCCACGTCCTCGTTCTCGCGACGGCTGATCGTGCAGGTCGAGTAGACCAGCGTGCCGCCCGGCCGCAGCGCTTCGCGCGCCCTCTGAAGCAGCTCCGCCTGGAGGCCCACCAGGCGATCGATCGTCGCCGGCGATTTGCGCCAGCGGGCGTCGGGCCGGGAGGCGAGCGCGCCGAGGTCCGAGCAGGGTGCGTCGAGCAGCACCCGGTCGAAGCCGGGCGCCATGCCGGGGTTGGTCGCGTCGGCCTCGAGCACGGTGACGCTGCGCAGGCCCAGCCGCCGGGCCTGCTCGGCGACTTCCCCGGCGCGCCCGGCGTCGCTCTCGACCGAGATCACCTCGCCGCGGTCCTGCATCCGCTCGGCGATATGGCCGGTCTTGATGCCGGGCCCGGCGCAGAGGTCGAGGATGTGCTCGCCGGGTTGGGGGTCGAGCATCTCGACCACGGCCGCAGAGCCGCGGCTCTGCGGCGTCAGCTCCCCGGCGGCGACCAGCTTCGGCACGAGATCTCCCGTCGGACCGTCGATCACGATCATCTCCCCCGCCACCACGCTTCCTGTGCGATTTATGCCATCCATTGGTGCATAAGTCGCACCGGAAGCGTTGAGGCCGGCGTCGCGCAGCTCGGCGAGGACGCTGTCGCGGTCCGTGCGCAGGGTGTTGACCCGGAAGGCACGCTCCGGCGGCTCGTTGCAGGCCGCGAGGAGGGAGCGGGCGGCGTCGGCGCCCAGCTCCTCCCACCACATCCGCGCCAGCCAGAGCGGTACCGAGTGGGCGATCGCCGCGGTCTCGGGAGTCGAGTCGTCGGCGAGCAGCGACTCGCGCAGGTCGTCCCGCTCGCGGACGGTGCGTCGCAGGACCGCGTTGACGAAGCCGGACGCGTGCGCCGCGCCCGCCCCCTTGACCAGCTCCACCGCCTGATCGACCGCCGCGTGGTCGGGGGTCGCGTCGGCGAAGAGCAGCTCATAGGCGCCGAGTCGCAGCGCCGCCAGCACCGGCGGGTCGAGGCGACGCAGGGGACGGTCGGCAAGGCGCTCGAGCGCGGCGTCGATCGTCCCGCGCCGCTGCACCGTCCCGTAGGCGAGGCGCTGCGCCTGGGTGCGCTCACGACCCTGCATGTCGGCCGCGTCGGCCCCCTCGCGAAACGCGCGCTCGCTGTGGGCGCCCTCCTCGAAGGTCGCCCGGATCGTCTCGAAGGCGAGGCTGCGCGCTTTCGAGATCACAGCTTGGGCAGCGGGTGGCCACGAAGATAGGCGTCGGCGGCCATCGGCTTTCCGCCCGGCGGCTGGACGACGTCGAGCCTCAGCGCTCCCCGGCCGCAGCCGACGAGCATCGCGCCCCACTCGGCGCGCACCTCGCCCTTCTTGACCCCGACGTCCACGGGCCGGGCGCGTCGCACGCCCAGCCTCTCGCCCTCGCTCGTCTCCAGGTAGGCGCCGACGTGCGGCGTCAGGGCTCGCACGACGCGGGCCAGCTCCTCCGCGGGCCTGCACGGATCGAGGCACCGCTCGGCGGGGTCGATCTTCTCGGCGTATGTCGCCTCGGCGTCGTCCTGCTCCTCGAGCTCGAGCTCTCCTGCCGCCTGCATATCCAGGGCGCGCACCAGCAGCTCTCCGCCCAACTCCGCGAGCCTGTCCGAGAGGGCTTCGAAATCGTCCTCGGCGCCGACCGCCACCTCCTCCCGAATGGCGACGGGACCCGAGTCGAGCCCCGCGGTCACCCTCATCACGCTGACCCCGGTGAGCTCGTCCCCCGCCATGATCGAGCGCTCGATCGGCGCCGCGCCGCGCCAGCGCGGCAGCAGCGAAGGGTGGACGTTGAGCATCTGCCACTCGGAGAGCAGCGGCTCGCGGATGATCTGACCGAAGGCGCAGACCGCGACCGCCTCGGGTTCGGCCGCCCGGATCCGCTCGAGCGCCTGTGGGGCGTTGACGTCCTCGACCTGCAGCAACGCGAGCCCAGCTTCACGTGCAAGCTCGGCCGCCGGGGGCGGCTGCACGCGGCGCCCGCGGCCCTGGGGCCGATCCGGCGGCGTGACGACGAGCGTGGGACGATGCGCCGAGCCGGCGAGCCGGCGCAGGACCTCCGCGGCGAAATCCGAGGTGCCGAGATAAACGGTCTTCACGCGTCGGTGCGGGGCTCGCGATGCTCGCCGGCCCCGGCGGGCTCCTGCTCGCCCTCCAGCGACGGGCTGTAGGTGGTGCCCTCGCGGAGGGCGCGAAGCGCCTCCTTGCGCTGGGCGCGGGGGGCGCGGTCGAGGATCAGCACGCCGTCTAGGTGATCAATCTCGTGCTGGAGCACGCGCGCCTCGAGGCCCGATGCCTCGATTGTCATCGGCTCGCCCTCGGCGTCGAGACCGCCGATGCGGGCGTGCAGCGCCCGCTCGACGTCCATCGAGACGCCGGGCAGGCTGAGGCATCCCTCCTCCGCGACGACCGCCTCGTCGGAGAGCCACTCGATCTCGGGGTTGACGAGGGCGGTCGGCTCGCTGTCCGGGCCGGCCTGGAAGACGAGCAGACGGCGCAGGATGCCGAGCTGGGTCGCGGCGAGTCCCACGCCCATGCCATCCCGCATGATGGCGACCATCCGCTCGACCTCGGCGCGCAGCTCCAAGCCGAGATCGAGGACCGGCGAGGCCTTGCTCTTCAACACCGGGTCGCCGAACTTGATTACCTGGGCGAGGGCCGCATCGCGACGCTCCAGCAGCTCCGCTTCGAGCGCCTCGCGCTCGGCCTCGGTCTCGGCTGGCTCGGTCATAGACCAATTCTATGGAGGTGTACGAGCCATCGACCATTCGAGGTGCCGACCTCTCCTATGCTGGAAAAATGACCCTTTCCAATTCCCCTGGCACGTCATCTGGGCCAACCGAAGACGAGTTTCGGATCTCCAAGGGGCAGTGGTTGGCGCTTCAGGCAACAGACCTGGGCTTTACCGTCTCCGAGCGACTCGTCAGGTTGCAAAGTCGCTGGCCATCCATGCCCTTCAGCTCGATCGCTCGGGCCTGTGTGGAGATAGTCGCACTGCGCAAGATCCCAAAAACGATGCGAGCCATTTGGTTCCTGCGCTACACATCTCGAAGCCTGGTGCCCGAACTCCTCTCGACGAGACTCGCCTCGAAGATCTTGGCACGGAGGTTGAATACCCAACCGACCAAGACCCTCGCCATGCTCGTGAGGGCGGAGGAGTTCACCCGAACCCTCCATGCGCTGCATCACGGTAAGTGGGAGTTGCACCTCGTAGGAATCGAGCTGCGATCCCTGAACCTCGACGGCAGCCACTCCAGCCTCCTCGAAAGGGCGAAGTTCTCGCGGTCTTCGCTGGTCGATGTCCGCCTCTTCGGCTCTCTGTATCGCTCAGATTTCACTCGCGCAAGCCTCCGCCAGGTCTCGTTGATCGGATTCGACCTCGACCGATCGTTCCTGCGAGGAGCCAAACTAGAGGATGTGGTCGCAGTGAGCGGCAGCGCTGCTTGGTGCGTGTTCGACGGGGCTCAAATCTCCCATTGCACGTTCTCCGAGGTACGTTTCGAGTCGAGCAGCTTCTCCGGGGTAAGCATGCAGGAGGTCGTCTTCGAGTGCTGCGACTTCGAAAACGCCGTACTAGACGACACAGACTTCGAAAACGTGGACTTCGTCGAATGCCGCAATCTCGACATAAGGACGATCGGCGGAGAAGGCACGAACGTCATCTCCGCTGATGCGACTCGCGCCACGCCAGGGCCCCGGCGGAACGCGCTGGGTGCGACCCCGCGTGGACTCGGTCGACTCGCGGGAATCGAGAACGTACCCTCCTCCGTGGGCGTCAGATACGCGCGCGCCGGGGTGCGCTCGCGACCGCCAATCGGATATCGGCTCCAAACGCTGTTCCGCGACGTCAACCTCTGGATCGCCCTCGGAGCTCGATACCAAGACGTTCGCGAGAGGCTGCAGCGCGAGCAGATCGACTTCGCGCCGGACGCCCTGCCGAAGAGTCGCATCCGGTCTCTCGCCCAAACGCTGCTCGGGAAAGACCCCCGGACGCAGGACCCAACGCTGACAGGGTGGCAGTACCGAATGCTGGTCGCGGCGCTGCGCGACCGACATCCATCGCTGAGAGAAGTCGTCTTCCCTGAACTCGTTCTCGTCGACGGCAGCTATCCGGTCGCCAACTACGTGGATTACGGCGATCAGCGTTACATCGTGGTGAGCGAGGGGCTAGACGTCATGGCAATTCGCCTGGCGCGCTATTGCATTGCCTGGCTCATGCCACCAGCGATCAGCTATATGGACAGGTGGCCGAAAAAGGGAGGGATAACGGCGGCCCGAGCTGCGCTCGTCGACGGTCTCGCGGAGTTTGCAAGCTCAGGGGGGAACATCGCTGGATTGGGAAGGGTGCAGATTTCCGGGCTGCGGGACACCCAGGCGGGGTTCCTCTCGATGGCCTTCCGGAGCTTCCTGCTCGGCCATGAGCTTGGTCATTTCCTCCACTCAATCGACTTTGTTCCCTGCCGAGACACACCGCTCGCGGTCGAGACGAGCGCCGACCTACAGGGAGCGCTGCTGCTCCAAGGCGAGTGGGCGCCGGACGGCGACCGATTCCTGATCGAGTCGTTGCAAAACCTCGATCCCGATACGGTCCGCCGGTCCTACCGATCGGTGGGACTGACCATGAGGTTGCGCGGGTATGAAACGGTGTCGAATCCCACCGGGGCCGAACTCGACCCCAAGAGCGAAGCGTTCAAGGACGGAATCGACCGATTCGCGCACTGCGACTGGCACGTTGCCGCGGTGACTGCGTTCATCCTCGCACTCGGTGGCTCGGCTGGATACCACGGCAGCCACGATCCGCTGTCACGAGCCGAAACCGTGGTCAGACAGGCATTCGGCGATCAAGCCGCGCACGACCTGGTCGAGGAGATGGACAGACCGGAATCCGTGCTCGGAATGCTGCGCGAAGTATTCGGTTCCAATTCAGCAGCCGCGTAGATATACATTCGCGGACGCGGTCATCGATCCACGTCTCCCCCGCCCTTGTCATCCAAATCCCGCTTCAGTGAGCGGATAAGCCGCGCGATCTCTCGGGACGTATAACCGCTGAACACCTGCCCGTTCCAAACAACTCGCGCGTACTTTGACCGCTTGGCTCGGGCCATCAGCCATGTCTGCAGGACAGGCAGCGTCACCCCGTTGACGACGACGGTGAGTTGCAATACCTGCTCCCCGTCTAGGCCCAGTGCTCTGCCGACGGCACCGGCCCGCGAAAGGGCGTCGGCATCGGGGAAATCCTCCGCGGGGTCATGGGCGGGGATCTCGAGAGTAAGGTCGATCTGCTTCATCTGAGTTCCTGGTCTGCCGTGGTCGCAACCAGGCAGCTTGCCAGGACTTCGCAAAACGGGTCGCCTACTGCGGATCGACGTCGACGGCGACGGCGACGTCGCGCAGCAGGCGTTCGCGGGAAAGCCCCTCGACCGCCTCGCGCACCGCGGCGACGGTCGCCTCGTGGTCGCTTGCCTTCAGCAGGAAGCGGCGCCGGTGGCGGTTGCGCACGCGGAACATCGGCGCCGGCCCGAGCAGATCGGTGTCGTCGGGCAGGGAGGGTCCGAGGGCGTCGCCGAGTTCCGCCGCCGCGCGTTCCAGGCGCTGCTCGGACTCGGCCCGCAGGACGATCCGGGACAGGTGCGCGAACGGCGGGTAGCGCAGGGCGCGCCGGCGCTCGACCTCTTCGGCGAGGAAGGCTGCCGCATCGTGCTCCGCCGCGTGCACGATGCTGGGCGCGGTCGGGGCCAGCGTCTGGACGACGACCTCGCCGCCCGCCTCCCCCCGACCACTGCGCCCGGCGAGCTGCGCGACCATCGCAAAGGTGCGCTCGGCGGCGCGGAAATCGGGGAAGCGCAGCGTCGCGTCGGCGTCGAGGATCGCGCTCAGCGTCACCTCGGGAAAGTCATGGCCCTTGGCGACCATCTGGGTGCCGACCAGAATCCCGCTCTCGGCCTCGCCGAAGGCGGCGAGGATGCGCGCGTGGGCGCCGCGGCCGGCCGCGGTATCGGCGTCGAGGCGGAAGACGGGCATCGGGGAGAGCCGCTCGGCGAGCAAAGCCTCGACCTGTTCGGTGCCGAGGCCGGAGCGCGAGAGCGTCGTCGAGCCGCAACCGCCGCAGGCCCGGGGGAGCGGCTCGGAGTGGGCACAGTGGTGACAGACGAGCCGGCCGGTCTCGCGGTGGACGATCAGCGAGACGTCGCAGTTCGGGCAGCTCCAGTGACAGCCGCACGAGCGGCAGGTGAGCCAGGGCGCGAAGCCGCGGCGGTTGATCATCACGATCGCCTTGGCGCCGGCGGCGCGCACACCCTCGAGCGCACTCCAGGTCTCGGCGTGCAGGGGCCCGGAGCGCGGATCGCCGTCCCTCATGTCGAGGACCCGCACGGGGGGCAGGGGCAGTCCGTCGACCCGTCTCGGCAGGCTGAGGCGAGGCAGCTCGAGCCAGGACTCGGGCCGCGGCGTCGCCGTGCCGGCGACGAGGACGGCACCGCACTCGGACGCCCGATGCCGGGCGACGGCGCGGGCGTCGTAGCAGGGGTCGCCCTCCTGCTTGTAGGAGGGATCGTGCTCCTCGTCGATCACGACCAGGCCGAGGTCGGCCAGCGGTGCGAAGACGGCGGAGCGCGGACCGACGCAGACGCTCGCCTCGCCGCTGCGCAGGCGACGCCACTCGTCGTAGCGCTCGCCATCGGGGAGGGCCGAGTGGAGGACCGCGCAGCGGTCGCCGAGCCGCTCGCGGAAACGGGCGACGGTCTGCGGCGTGAGGCCGATCTCGGGCACGAGCACGATCGCGGCGCGGCCCCGCGCCAGCGTCGCCTCGACGGCGGCGAGGTAGACCTCAGTCTTGCCCGAGCCGGTGACGCCGTGGAGGAGCAGCTCGCGGGGCGCATCCGCTTCGGCGTCGAGCGCCGAGACGATTCCCTCGACCGCCTCCTCCTGCTCGGGGAGCAGTTGGGGCCTGCCGGCGACGGGACCGACGCTGGGGTGATGCGAGGCGCGGCGAACCTGTGAGCTGCGCGTCGCGATCAGGCCGCGCTGCTCGAGCCGCCGCAGGACGGCGCGATCGGAGCCGACCGCGGCCGCCAGCTCGGGCGCCGACGCCTCGCCGGCGCGCAGCACCTCGAGGACCGCCCGCTGCTTGACGCCGAGGCGCTCGCCGCCGCTGAGCGCCTCCTCGCCGGAGGCGGTGATCTCGGCGCGCAGCTCCCGTCGCGAGCGCACTCGCTGGCCCGCGGCGCCGGTGCCCGGCGGAAGCACAAGCTGCAGACCGCGCGAAGGAGTCGAGCAGTATTCGCGGGCAACCCAGAGACCCAGCCGCACCAGCTCGGGAGGCGTTCCCGCCTCCAGCGCTTCGATCGGCTCGGCCAGTCGCTCGGGAGCGAGCTCCGAGCTCTCGGCGAGATCGACGACGACGCCGAGCAGGCGGCGGCGCCCGAACGGCACGCGGACGATGCTGCCCACACCCAAATCGGCCATCGCCTCGGGCAGGCGGTAGTCGAACGGCCCGCGCAGGGCGCGGGCGGTCGTCAGCGGCTCGACCTTGGCAATCGACACGGGTCCAACGTATGGAGGAAGGCGGACGGCGCGGGGGTATGCTCAGGCCCGATGGCGGGCCTCAACCTCAGCCCCGGAGAGCGGGTGATCTTCCAGGGCCATCCCTCCTGGCGGGCGATCGTCGGCTTCTACCTGAAGGGCATCCTGGTCGCGGCCCTCGCCGGGGTGATCTTCAAGCTCTTCGGCGCCGGGTCGGGCACCGTCTTCCTCGTCGTCCTCGTCATCGTCGGCGCCACCGTTCTGATCGGCTTCTTCAAGCGCGTCGCAACCACCTACACGATCACCGACCGCCGCCTCAACATCCGCCGCGGCATCGTCTCCCGCGAGGTCCAGGAGACCCGCCTCGAGCGCGTCCAGAACGTCAACTACCAACAGTCGATCTACCAGCGCCTGATGCAAATCGGCGACGTCGACTTCGACACCGCCGCGGGCGATGACTACAACTTCATCTTCGCCGGGGTCGCCGATCCTGGTGACGTCGTGCATCGGGTGGACCAAGCGACGGCCGCCGGCGCCGGCGGCCGGCAAGGGCTCGGCTCCTAGCGCATCTTGGCCTGATCTGCCTTGGAGCCCGAGGAGCCGGCAGTCGCGCCAACCGGCCGGCGCGACTGCCTGGCCCCTGGTCCATCTACTGCTGCTGCACTACTGAGCGATGTAGAGCGGAAATAAGGAACTGACCGCAATGTCCAATCTGGCTGTTTTCGGGCAGAAGAAGCCGCCCTCATTGGTCATCACTTGTTCCAAAAGCGAATTTTCTCCGTTTTCTGCACCTGCTAATAAGGGTCCCTTTGCAAAGCCTTCCAGGTTTTCGCCAACATATTTACAGTTGAGAAGTGAGCTACACGATATGTGAACTAAAATTTTGCCGAGCACGCTTGCCGCTTCATGCCCAGTTCTTAAAAGACTTATTTCAGCGGGACCGTTTTCTTCGGTCACCGTACAGCTATGGCTGCAATTCGAGAGGGTAAACGCGCCCTTGATTACCAAGGGGGCGGCTAACGATGCTGACGTTTCGCCTAAGAATAAGGCGCTGCATTCCGCATTCACTATGGCGGTTAACAGTGTCGCTTTGGTGGCTACGAGGTGAATGTGTGTGACCTGATTATTGGTGGAGCAGGGGCTTTCGTCGATTCCGCACAGTGCTGTCGATTCTGCCCTCGCCAATGTGGCACCAACGAAAGCGGTCGCCGTCAGTGCCACGAGCGCAGCGACGCTCAATGCCTTGATCGACTTCATTTGAAATCTCCTTCCGGCGGTTTACCGAGATCGATCTGAACTGGCTCGATACCCGGGGGACCTGCTTCATCTACACGACAGGTCTCCAAAACCCAAATCGAGACGCTCGTCTCGGGTGATCCGCCGACGCAGCTCGACACGGAGAGTACTTATCCCCTGCAAATGCCGAAATGACCGATCGGCGAATGTGCGGAATTGTGCTTTCGCGGCCGCTCCGGCAACGGCCACGGCTTACCCGAGCCGCGGGCTAGACATCCGGTCCTTCCCCGCCGAATTCAGGCAGGTGCCGCTTCGAGCCCGGCCGCGGCCTTCAGCGCCTCGGCGCGGTCCGTGCGCTCCCAGGTGAAGGCGTCGCCCTCGCGGCCGAAGTGGCCGTAGGCCGCGGTCTGGCGGAAGACCGGGCGGTGCAGGTCGAGGTAGCCGCGGAAGGCGCCGGGGCGGAGGTCGAACTCCGCTTCGACCAGCTCGGAGATCTTCTCGTCGGGAAGCTTGCCTGTGCCGAAGGTCTCGACCATGAGGGAGATCGGGCGGGCGACGCCGATCGCATAGGCGACCTGCACCTCGCAGCGCTCGGCGAGGCCAGCGGCGACGACGTTCTTGGCGACGTGACGGGCGGCGTAGGCGGCCGAACGGTCGACCTTGGAGGGGTCCTTGCCGGAGAAGGCGCCGCCGCCGTGGCGGGCCATGCCGCCGTAGGTGTCGACGATGATCTTTCGGCCGGTGAGGCCGGCGTCGCCGACCGGGCCGCCGATCACGAACTTGCCGGTCGGGTTGACGAGGAAGTGCCGGCGCAGCTCGGCCTCGTCGAAGAGACCGGGAGCCTCGGCGCCGAGCACCGGCAGGACGACGCTCTCCCAGAGGTCGGGCTTGATCTTCGTCTCCGAATCGACGCCCTCGGCGTGCTGGGTCGAGATCAGGAGCTTCTCGACGCCGACCGGACGGCCGTCGGCGTAGCGGACCGTGACCTGCGTCTTGCCGTCGGGCCCGAGGTAGTCGAGGCTGCCATCCTTGCGCACCGCGGCCAGCCGCTCGGCGAGCCGGTGGGCGAGGTGGATCGGCATCGGCATCAGCGCCTCGGTCTCGGCCGTCGCGTAGCCGAACATCATCCCCTGGTCCCCCGCTCCGGCGATCAGCAGCTCGTCTTCGACCGACTCGGTCCGGGTCTCATAGGCCTTGTCGACTCCCTGGGCGATGTCGGGCGACTGCTTGTCGAGCGAGACGAGGACCGAGATGTGGTCGCAGTGGTAGCCGTAGTCGCCGTGGTCGTAGCCGATCTCGCGAATCGTCTCCCGCACCAGCTCGGGCACGTCGAGATGGACGTCGGTCGAGATCTCGCCCGAGACGACGGCCATGCCGGTGTTGACGAGGGTCTCGCAGGCGACGCGGCCCTCGGGGTCGCCGGCCATCACCGCGTCGAGCACGGCGTCGGAGATCTGGTCGCAGACCTTGTCGGGGTGCCCCTCGGTGACGGACTCAGAAGTGAATAGGTACTCGGACATCGCCCGAAAGCCTAGATGATCATCTAGCGTTGCGAGCGCGAGCGGGGCACGAAGTCGATCACCACAGGGATGCCCTCGAGGCCGTATTCCTCGCGCAGCCGGTTCTCCAGGTGGTAGGCCCAGTCGCGCACGATCAGCTTGCGGTCGTTGACCTGGATCGCGATCCGCACCGGGCGCTCGCCGATCTGGGCGGCGTAATAGAGCTTCAAACGCCTGCCGCGCCGCGCCGGCGGCTGGTTCCTGGCGACGACGTCGGCGACGAAGCGGTTCAGCTCCGGGGTCGGGATCCGCTCGCCGGCGCGATCGGCCAGCTCCAGGGCCTTGGGCAGCAGGTTGGCGACGTTGCGCCCCCGCGTCGCCGAGCAGGTGATCACAGAGGGGCGCAGGCGGGACTTGCGGGCGACGCGGGCACGGGCATCGTCGATATCGGTCTGCGTCACGTCCCACTTGTTGAGGACCAGCAGGGTGGCGCAGCCGGCGCGCATCGCCAGCTCGGCGACGCGCAGGTCCTCCGCGGTGACCCCGTCGGTGGCGTCGCAGACGACGAGGGCGACGTCGGCCCGCTCGACCGCCCGTTCGGAGCGCAGTTGGGCGTAGTAATCGACGCTGCCGGCGACCTTCGAGCGGCGACGAAGGCCGGCGGTGTCGATCAGGACGACTCGCCGGCCGTCGACCTCCAGCTCGGTGTCGATCGCGTCGCGGGTCGTCCCCGCGCGGTTGGAGACGATCACCCGCTCGGAGCCGAGGAAGGCGTTGACCAGCGAGGACTTGCCCGCATTGGGGCGCCCGATCACGGCGACGCGGGTTAAGTCGTCCTCCTCGCCCGGCACGGCACGCTCGCCCAGGTCGGCGACCACCCGGTCGAGCAGGTCGCCGCTGCCCAGGCCGTGCGTCGCCGAGACCGGCAGCGGCTCCCCCAGGCCCAACCGGTTCAGCTCGGCGGTCAGGTGCTCGTCCTCGGGCCGATCGACCTTGTTGGCGACGACCAGGACCGGCACCTCGGCCCCGCGCAGCGTCCTGGCCAGCTCGGCATCGCCGGCCCGCACTCCCGCGCGGGCGTCGACGACGAAGAGCACGACGGCGGCCTCGGCGATGCCGACGCGTGCCTGGCGTTGGATGTCACGGGCGAGCTCGGAGGAGTCCTCGAGGTCGATCCCGCCGGTGTCGAGCAGCTCGAAGGCGACCCCGTTCCACTCGCAGCGCACCCGCTTACGGTCGCGGGTGACGCCCGGCTCGGCGTGGGTCACCGCCTCCCGCCCGCCGGCGAGCCGGTTGACCAGCGTGCTCTTGCCGACGTTGGGGAAACCGACGACGGCGACGGTCGGCAGTCGGCTCATCCCGCCAAAACCTCCGGTCGAAACGCATATCCAATCCATGGCATGGGATTTGCGTTACGACCGGTCATGGGGTGAGGGCTCGGTCGCGGGCGAGGGACTCGATTCGAGACACGACCTGGTCGAGTGAGAGGCCGGTGGTGTCGAGCTCGACCGCGTCGTCGGCCGGCCGCAGGGCGCTGTGCTCGCGTCCCTCGTCACGGGCGTCGCGCTCACGCTGCGCCGCCCGCACGGCGGCGGGGTCCTCCCCGGTCTGCGCCGCACGCCGCCGCGCGCGCTCCTCGGGCGACGCGGTGAGGAATACCTTCAGCGGCGCGTCCGGGCTGACCACGGTGCCGATGTCACGCCCCTCGGCGACGTAGCGCCCCGCCGCGATCAGCTCACGCTGGCGGGCGACCATCGCCTCGCGCACGGCCGGATGGACAGAGACGCGCGAGGAGGCCTCGGTGACTCGCGGCTCGCGGATCGCCTCGCTGACGTCGCGCCCGCCCAGGCTCACGGCCTCACCGTCGAGGCCGACCTCGAGCGCAACGGCGAGGTCGCCCGTCGCGGCGGCGTCGTCCGGATCGACGCCGCGCTCGAGCGCCGCCAACGCCACGCAGCGGTACATCGCCCCCGAGTCCAGGTAGGTGAAGCCGAGCCGCTCGGCGAGCGCCCGTGCGACGCTCGACTTGCCGGCCCCGGCAGGGCCGTCGATCGCGATAACCATGGGGGCAATCTATGGCCGCGAGCCGTTGGACAGCGAGGCGAGGTCGGCCTCGAAGCGGGGATAGCTGACAGCCGCGGCGTCCATTCCCTCGACCGTGACCCCCTCGCGCGAGGCGAGCCCGGCGATCGCCCCAAGCATCGCGATCCGGTGATCGCCGTGGGACTCGATCAGGCCGCCGCGCAGGCCCTCGCCGCCCTCGACGACCATCCCGTCCTCGGTCGGTTCGACCGTGGCGCCGAGCGCAACCAGCGCCTCGCAGGTGGTGGCCACCCGGTCGGACTCCTTGCGGCGCAGCTCGGCCGCATCGCGGATCGTCGTCTCGCCCTCGGCGAAGCAGGCGGCGAGCGCCACCAGCGGCAGCTCGTCGATCGCCAGCGGGATCTCGCCGCCGCCGACGTCGGTGCCGCGCAGGGGAGCGGCGCGGACGCGCAGTGTCGCGAGCGGCTCGCCGCCCCGCGCACCCGGGAGGGGCTCGACCTCGATCTCGGCCCCCATCCGCTCGAGGACCCGCAGCAGGCCGGTTCGCGTCGGGTTGACGCCCACCTCCTCGAGCACGACCTCGCTGCCGGGGACGAGCAGGGCGCCGACGAGGAAGAAGGCGGCGGAGGAGAAGTCGGCGGGCACGGCCATCGCACCCAGCTCGACCCCCTCGCCCTCGGCGGGGCGCACTTCGACCCCGCCGCGCAGCCAGGTCACATGGGCTCCCGCGGCGGCCAGCATGCGCTCGGTGTGATCGCGGCTGCGCAGCCGCTCGCCCACCCAGGTCGGTCCCTCGGCGAGCAACCCGGCGAAGAGCAGGCAGGACTTGACCTGGGCGCTGGCGACAGGAAGCTCGTACTCGATGCCCCGCAGCGGGGCGGCCTCCACCTCGAGCGGCGGCAGGCGGCCTTCGCGGCAGCTCAGCCGGGCGCCCATCAGGCCGAGCGGTTCGGCGACGCGGTCGACCGGGCGGCGGCGGATCGAGTCGTCGCCGTCGAGAGTCCAGCGTCCCTGCGGCTGCCCCGCGAGCCAGCCCGGCAGCAGGCGCAGGAGCGTGCCGGCGTTGCCGACGTCGATCGAGGCCGCTTTGGCACCGCGCAAGCCGACGCCGCGGATCTTCAGCTCGGGGGCGACGCAGTCCGGACCGACGCCCTCGACCTCCGCTCCACAGGCCACCATCGCCGCCAGGGTCGAACGCGTGTCGGCCGAGTCGAGGTAGCCCTCGATCGTCGTCTCCCCCTCGCCCATCGCCGCGATCAGCGCCGTCCGGTGGGAGATCGACTTGTCCGCCGGGGGACGCAGGCTCCCCCGCAGTGGGCCGGCTGGGTCGAAGCGGGTGGGCACCGTTTTAGGCGCTGTCCCCGACGACGCTGACGGTGTGGCCCAGCTCCCGTACCAGCCGCTCTGCTCGCGCTGTCTGCTCGTCGCCGGATACCCAGAGTGAGACGGCGCCGGAGGTCATGTCCGGTGCCGGATAGAGCGCCATGTCCTCGATGTTGACCCCCGCCTCGCCCAGCGCCAGGGCCAGCTCGGCGACCGTCCCGGGCCGGTTGTCGACTACGACGCGCAGTTCGCGCAGCGGTCCGCCCGAGAGCTCGGTCTCGAGCAGGCGGCGTCGATCGGCGGCGGCAGCCGAGTGCCACTCGGCGACCGCCTCGCGCTCGCCGCCGCGGATCAGCTCCGCCGCCTCGCCCAGGCGGCTCGCCACCGCCTCGACCGCATCGGCGACCGCCTCGCGGTTGCTGGCGAAGATGTCGCCCCAGATCGCCGGGTTGGCACCCGCGACCCGAGCCGAGTCACGAAAGCTCGGACCGACCTCGGGCATCCGCTCCGAATCCCGCGTCAGCTCAGCCGCCGCCTGGCCGACGAGGGCATTGGCCACGACGTGGGGCAGGTGGCTGACGGTCGCCATCAGCCGGTCGTGGGTCTCGGCGTCGATCGCTTGGACCTTGGCCCCCAGGCCGGCGACGGTCCGCTGCAGGCGGTCATACAGCAGCCCGCTGGAGCGCTCCGCCTCCGGCGTCAGGTACCAGCGCGCCCCCTCGAAGAGATCGACGCGCGCGTTCTCCACGCCGGAGGTCTCGGCCCCGGCGAGAGGGTGGCCGCCGATGAAGCGCTGGTCGGAGCCGAGCGCCGCGACGATGTCGCGCTTGGTCGAGCCGACGTCGGTGACGACGGTGTCCTCGCCGCAGGCTGCAAGCGCCCCAGCGGCAAGCTCCGGCAGCTGCCCGACCGGCGCCGCGCAGAAAACCGCGTCGGCGCCCGCGCATGCCTCGGCCACGGACTCCGCGGCCCTGTCGAGGACGCCCACGGCAAGCGCCCTCTCCAGAGTTCCGGGGTCGGGGTCGAACCCGACCGCTTCCGATTCCAATCGCCGCCGCGCGGCGAGCCCGATCGAGCCTCCGATCAGGCCCACGCCGAGGACGGCGATCCTCATACGTCGCCGCGCCGCGCCGTGACAGCCGCCGCGAACTGTTCGATCAGCGTGGCTGTCGTCTCCCAATCCATGCAGGGGTCGGTGATCGACTGGCCGTAAACGAGGTCGCTGCCGTCGCCCAGGTCCTGGCGCCCCTCGACGAGGAACGACTCCATCATCGCGCCGACGATCTGCTCGTTGCCGTCGGCGATCTGGTCGGCGATGTGACCGGCGGCGAGGAACTGCCTCCCGGGGTCCTTGCCGCTGTTGTCATGTGAGGCATCGACGACGACACGCTCGGGCAGGCCGGCGTCGCGGAGCAGCATCAGCGCCTCGGCGATCCCCTCGACTTCGTGATTGGGTGCGCCGCGGCCGCCGCGCAGGATCACGTGGCCGTCCGGGTTGCCGGTCGTGTAGAGGATCGCCGGCGAGCCGCTGTCGTCGATTCCGGTGAAGGCGTGCGGAGCCGCCGCCGCGCGCACGGCGTCGACCGCAACCTGAATGTCGCCGTCGGTGCGGTTCTTGAAGCCGATCGGCATCGAGAGGCCGGAGCCGAGCTGGCGGTGAATCTGGCTCTCGGTCGTCCGCGCTCCGATCGCGCCCCAGGAGATCGCGTCGGCGATGTACTGGGGCGTGATCGGGTCGAGGAACTCGGTGCCCACCGGCAGCCCGAGGTCGAGCACTTCCAGGAGGAGTTTTCGCGCCATCCGCAGGCCGGTGTTGACGTCTCCTGAGCCGTCCAAGTGCGGGTCGTTGATCAGACCCTTCCAGCCGGTCGTCGTCCGCGGCTTCTCGAAGTAGACGCGCATAGCGATCAGCACGTTGCCGTTCAGCTCGCGCGAAAGGTCCGCCAAGTACCCGGCGTACTCCAGGGCCGCTTCGGGGTCGTGCACGCTGCAGGGACCGACCACGAGCAGTACCCGGTCGTCGGTTCCGTCGAGCACGTTGCCGACTTCGCCACGGCCACGTATGACGGCCTGCTCACGCTCTTCTCCCAGCGGCAGCTCCTCGAGCAACCGCGCAGGCGAGACCAATTCCTCTATGCGCTCGATTCGCTGGTCGCGAACCCTGTCTCGCCTCTCTTCCTGCATGCCGATCATCATCTCGCTTTTCCCCTCCTCCACGTTGGAAACTCTACTTTCCGAAATTGCCTCGCCGCGCCAAGCTGGGCGCGGGAAGCGGATCTGTTCCGACGCCCGGCGAACTGGTTTATGGGTGCGGCTGCCGCCGCGGGGCCGGGCGTCTAGCTAAATCGCCAGAAATAGGCAAAGCGAGCAGGAAGAGATGCGGCGGCACGGCTTGTGTGGAGAGCGCGCATCATGTCGGCGGATCGCTTCACCGTCTGACTTTGTATCAGGTGACGCGTACGGCGTCCACCTCTGGGCGGGTCAAGCCAGGATCTCGCCCAGCGCCGCGAGGAATCTGCCGTTCTCCTCCGGCGTACCGTAGGAGACGCGGATGTGGCCCGGATCGCCGAGCGGCGTGCCGGGACGAACGGCGATCGAGCGCTCGGCGAGCGCCGCGACAATCGCCGCCTCGTCGGCCTCGCCGAGGTCGATCCAGGAGAAGTTGGCGTGCGTGTCCGCGGTCCGCAGTCTCATCTCCAGCAGCCCCTCCTCGACGCGCAGGCGCTCGGCGATCGTGCTCTCGACCCGGCGAGCAACGTCGTCCTGGTGCAGGATCGCCTCGGCGCCCGCCGCCTGGGCGAGGGCGTTGACGCTGAAGGGCTGGCGCACCGCGTCGACCGCAGCGCGAAACCCGGGTGAGCCGAGCGCGTAGCCGACCCGCAGGCCGGCGAGCCCGTAGCACTTGCTGAAGGTGCGCAGGACGACCAAGTTGGGCAGGCCGGCGAGCAGGTCGACGCTTGCGTCGGGATCGTCATGTGCCTGGAACTCGACGTAGGCCTCGTCGAGGACGACGGTGGCGTGGGCGGGCAGCGACTCGCAGAAAGCCGCGATCTCGGCCACGGGCCGGTGGGTCCCGGTGGGGTTGTTCGGATTGCAAACGAGGATGAGCTGGGTGGCGGCGGTCACCTCAGCCGCCATCGCATCGAGGTTGTGCGTCTCGGCCTCGTCGAGCGGCACGCGGATCTCGCGGGCACCGGTCAGCGCCGCCAGGTACGGATACATCGAGAAGGCGGGCCAGGAGTAGAGGATCTCGGCACCCGGCTCGCAGAGCGCCTCAGCGGCGGCGAGCAGGATCTCGCAGGAGCCGTTGCCGACAGCCACACGGGCCGGATCAGTGTCGAAGCGCTCGGCGATCCGGCGGCGCAGCAGCGTCGCATCGGGGTCCGGGTAGCGGTTGCCGGCCGCGGCGGCGGCGGCAATCGCCTCAACCACCTTCGGGTGCGGCGGGAAGGGCGACTCGTTTGAGGCGAGCTGCGCGATCTTGCCGGCTGCGATCGCCTCCGGCGCCTGGCCCGTGGGCACGCCGGCCTGGTAGCCCGGCATGCGGGCGAGCTTCTCGGCGAAAGTGACGCTCATGGGGCCAGTTTGAAGGATTGTGCGCCCATAGCGCCCAAAACCCTTCAATCAACGCCGCTATTGCGCAGTGTGGAGGTCGGCGCGAAGCTCCTGGGTAGCCCCTAAGTACACGTGCGCCGGCTTGTGGCCGGTGGGCGCGTAGTAGTGGACCATCGCCCGGATCACCCGCGGCATCGCCCCGGGGACGTCGATCTCGCGGGCGCAGATCAGCGGCACGGTGTCGAGGCCAAGGCGCCGCGCGGCCACTGCCGGGAACTCGGCGTCGAGGTCCTCAGTCGTGGTGAAGAGGCAGCTGACCATCGCCTTCGCGCTCAGCCCGTTGCGCTCGAGCAGGTCGCGCAGCAGCGTCTCGGTCGCATTCAGGATCGCCTCGGCCTCATTCGCCTCGGCCTGGACGGCGCCACGGACCGCGAAGAGTCGCTCGTCACCCATTGGTACGGGCATCTTCCCAGAGGCGCGTGATGTCACGCTCACCCAGCCTCCGCGCCTGCCCCTCGGACAGGCCGCCCAGCTCGATCGGGCCGAAGCGGACGCGGCGCAGCGAGACGACATCGTTGCCGACCGCCTCCGCCATCCGCCGCACCTGGCGGTTGCGTCCCTCGTGCAGGACGAGTTCGATCTCGCGCTCGCCGAGGCGGCACACCTCTGCCGGCGCCGTCGGGCCATCCTCCAACTCGACCCCTCTGGCCAGCCTCCGCAGGTCCGCATCGGATGGCGGCCGCCTCAACTCGGCCCGGTAGGCCTTCGGCACTTCGTAGCGCGGGTGCGTCAGCCGGTTCGCCAGCTCCCCGTCGTTCGTCAACAGGATCAGTCCGGTCGAGTCCGCGTCGAGTCGTCCCACCGGGTACAGCCGCGCCTCGGAGTCGACGAGAGACACAACGGCCGGTCTCTTGCCTGGCTCCTTTGCCGTCGAGACCACCCCCACCGGCTTGTTCACCGCCCAGACCTCCCGCGGCTCCTCCCCAACCGGGCTCCCGTCCACCCGCACGTCATCTCCAGCTCCAACATCTCGCGCCGGGTCGGTCACCACCTCCCCAGCCACCGTCACCCGTCCCTTGGAAATGATCAGCTCAGCTTTCCGCCTGGAAGCGACTCCTCCATGCGCAAGAAACTTGGCGAGCCGCACGACCTAGGAGGGGCAGGAGGAGACCCCGACGGAGCCTCCACGGCTGTTGCTCCGGAGGGGTCTCCTCCTGCCCCTCCCGAGGATCATGGCTCCGCCCTCTGATCCCCCGCTTTCAGGAGTCGCTCCCGCAGCTCGCGCTCGTCCTCCGGCGTCGGATCGAACTGCGACGGATCGGGAAGCTGGTCGAGCCCGGCAAGGCCGAACAAGCGCTCGAACAATTCAGTCGTCTTGAAGATCGCGGCGCCGAACTGCGAGCGCCCGGTCTCCTCAATCAGCCCCCGCTCCGACAACGTCTGCACGGCCGACTCGGAGGTGACGCCGCGGATACGGGCGATCTCGGGCCGGGTCACCGGCTGCAGGTAGGCGACGATCGCCAGCGTCTCGGCCTGCGCCTGGGTCAGCGGCGGCGTGCGCGGTTTCGCCAGCAGGCGGCGGGCTGCGACCTCGCTGTCGGGGTCGCCGGCGAGCGAGAAGCCACCCGCGACCTCGCGCAGGACAACCCCCCGCCTGCCCTCGGCGAGGTCGGCGCGCAGCAGGTCAATCGCCTCCTCGACCTGCCCCTCGGTCGCCTCACAGGCCTCGGCCAGGTCGCTTACGGGAACCGGCTGCGGCGAGAGGAAGAGCAGTGCCTCGATCGTGCGCGCCAAGTCACTCACGCCGTTTCGGCCTCCCGCTTGACGATCTTGATCGGGCCGAAGGCCTCGCTCTGCTCCCAGCTCGCCTCGCCTTTGCGGTACATGTCGAGCAGGGCGAACAAGGTCACCGCCTGGGTCAGGCGGTCCTCGTCCCCGAACTCCTCGTCGAAGTCGATGCTGCCATGCCGGCGCAGGGCCTCGCGCAGGGCGCGCAAGCGCTTCTCGAGCGAGACGGTCGGCCGGATGTGGTCGAGGTTGAGTTCGGGCGGCTCGGTCAGCAGGTCGCCGAGCGCCGCGGACAGCCGCTCGGGGTCGTAGGCGGCGCTCGCCGCGTCGAGGGCAACGCGGCGCAGCTCGGGCGGCAGCGGCGCCGAACGGTAGAGGTAGCCACGCGCCTCCTCGAAGCGCCGCGCCAGCGTCTCGGCCGCGTCGCGGTAGCGGCGGTACTCGAGCAGCCGCGCCAGCAGCTCCTCGACCGCCTCCTCCGGCGTCACGTCCTCGAGGCCCTCCTCTTCGCCCGGCAGCAGCAGGCGCGACTTCAGCTCCAGCAGCGCCGCGATCAGGACGAGGAACTCGGTCGCCACATCGAGCTCCAGCTCTTCCTCGCGCTCGAGGTGCTCGACGTAGGCGACGACGATCTCGGCCAGCTCGACCTCGAGCAGGCTGACCTCCTCGCGCAGGACGACCGCCATCAGCAGGTCGAAGGGTCCGGCGAAGATGTCCAGGTCGAGGTCGAGGTCTACGGGGTGGGCGTTGACCACCGGCACAGCCTAGGCCGTAAACGGGACGGGGACACGGGCGGGCGGAGAGTCCCTGAGTGCGAGCCGACGAAAGTGGTCCGCCTGCCCGCGGCCGTGGCGCTTGGCGCTCGCGGCACTCCTTTCCCGCCACGTCTTCAAGGTGACCGCGAGGACGAGGAGGATCGCAGGGGGCTCAGGCCGGCCCGATGCCCATCCGCTCGCGGACCTCGGCGAGGATGGGGGCCGCGATCGCACGCGCCTTCTCGGCGCCGGCGGCCAGGGCCGCCTCCAGCGCCGCCTCGTCGGGACGCAGCTCGGCGTAGCGCTCCTGCACCGGGGCGAGGAGCTCGACCACGGCCTCGGCCGCGGCCTTCTTGAAATCGCCGTAACCCTGACCCTCGAACTCGCGCTCGACCTCGGCGGGATCGATGCCACGGGCGACGGCGAGGATGTCGATCAGGTTGGTGATTCCCTCCTTGTCCTCTCCGCGGACGATCTCACGCCCCGAGTCGGTGACCGCACTGCCCAGCTTCTTGCGGATCGCGTCGGGCTCATCGAGGACGTAGACGGTGCCTGCCTCGGTCGCCCCCGTGGTCGACATCTTCCGCTCCGGCTCCTGCAGATCCATGATCCGGGCCCCAACCTCGGGTATGCGCATCTCCGGCACGACCAGGGTCTCGCCGAAGCGCTCGTTGAAGCGGCGGGCGATCTCGCGCATCAGCTCGACGTGCTGGCGCTGGTCGTCGCCGACCGGCACCTCGGTCGCCCGGTAGACGAGCACGTCGGCGGCCATCAGCACCGGATAGAAGAAGAGCGCCGCCGAGACCAGCTCGCGTTGCTTCTCCGACTTGTCCTTGAACTGGTGCATGCGGTTGAGATCGCCGTGGGCGGTGACCGAAGAGAGCAGCCAGGTCAGCTCGGTGTGCTCACGCACGTCGGACTGGCGGAAGAGGATGCAACGCTCCGGATCGAGGCCGGCGGCAAGCAGGATCGCCGTCGTGTCGTAGAGGCGCTCGCGCAGCTCGGCCGGGTCGAAGGCGACCGAGAGCGCGTGCAGGTCGACGATGCAGAAGATCGCCGGGTCGCCGCGGTCCTGGCCCTCGACGTACTGGCGGATGGCGCCGATGAAGTTGCCAAGATGCTTGCGGCCGGTCGGCTGGATGCCTGAGAAGACGATCGGTTTCGCCACTCGCCCAGCCTATTTCAGCGCCGAGAAAGGGTCCCTCCCGCCCGGACAAGCGTCGAGCTAATTAGCTCGACGCTTTGAGTATCCGCCCGTTCGGGAGGGACCCTTTCTCGGCGCTCAAGCGGATTCGGCAGGGCGGTCTGCCTCCGCCTTCAAGCGGGTTCGCCCGCCGGCTCTCTCGAAAGCTGGTCGGCGTCCGTGCCGTGGCCGCACTCTCCTGCTTGAGCTGCTCCACGGGTCGGGACCGCTTCGACGATGCGGCGGGGGTTTTCGATGCCGAGGGCGGAGACGATGCCGCCGACGATCATCAGGACGCCGGCGATGAGGAGACCGAGGTGGAAGGCGGAGGTCGAGGCGGAGGCGGCGTCGGCGGTCAGCGGGCCTCCCGACACGTTGGGGGCGAGCGCCGCGAAGCGGGCCGAGATGACGGCGCCGAGGACGGCGATCGCGAGCAGGCCGGCGACGCGGGCGACAGCGTTGTTGACGCCGGAGGCGATGCCGACGTGGCGTTCCTCGACCGAGTCGAGTACGGTCGCGGTCAGCGGTGCCACCGTCGCCGAGAGGCCGAGGCCGAAGACGAGGATGCCCGGCAGCACGTCGGTGACGTAGTCGGCGCCGCTGCCGACCCGCAGGAGGAGGAGCAGGCCGAGCCCGCCGACGATCGGTCCGGCGGTCATCGGCAATCGCGGCCCGGTGCCCGATGCCAGCTTTCCCCAGCGCGGCGAGAGGAAGAAGAGGATCAGCGAGACCGGGGTCGTCGCCAGCCCGGCCTCGAGCGGCGAGTAGCCGGCCACCTGCTGGAGGAAGAGGCCGACGAAGAAGAGGCCGCCGATCAGTCCGGCGTAGGTGGAGAGCGTCGTCAGGTTGGTGACCGCGAAGTTGCGGATGCGGAAGAGGCCGAGGTCGAGCATCGGGTGGCGGGCGCGCATCTCGTGCACGACGAAGAGGACGAAGCAGACGACCCCGACGAGGAAGGGAATCCAAACCGCCGGATCTCCCCAGCCGCGGTCCGGCTGCTCGATCAGGGCGAAGACCGGGCCGCCGAGCCCGACCGCGGAGAGGGCGATCCCGAGCCAGTCGATGCCGCGGAAGGCGTCGGGATCGCGGCTCTCGCGCACCGAGTGCAGCGTCAGCGCCACCGTCGCCGCGATCAGCGGGATGTTGATCCAGAAGATCGCCCGCCAGGAAGTGAGGCCGACCAGGGCGCCACCGCCCGCCGGGCCGATCACGGTCGCGATTCCCGTCCAGGCCGTCCACGTACCGACCGCCTTGCCGCGCGCCGCGCCCTCGAAGGTGGCGGCGACGATCGCCAGCGAGCCGGGGACCAACAGCGCCCCGGCGATGCCCTGCAGGGCACGCATCGCGATCAGGAACTCGACGGAAGGAGAGATCGCGCAAAGGACCGAGCAGACCCCGAAGGCGACCAGGCCGATGACGAACATCTCGCGACGGCCGAACTGGTCGCCGAGCGAGCCGCCGACGAGCAACAGCGAGACGAGGGTGAGCATGTAGGACTCGACGACCCACTGCTGGCCGGCCAGCCCGGCATCGAGCCCGTCGGCGATCGGCGGCAATGCCACGTTGACCACGGTCGAGTCGAGGAAGACGACCGTCGAGCCGAGGATCGTCGCAATCAGCGTCAGGCGCTGTTGGCGGCTCACGCAGCGAGTTTAAGCAGGTGCTTCCGCGTCCATTTCGCGCAGCTGCTGCGCCGCGGTGAAGAAGTTGCGGTAGGCGAGGGTCGTGGCGACGAGAGCGGCGATCGAAACGCTGCCGAGCAGCGTGTAGAGGAGGATCAGCTGCAGGCGCACCGCGTCGGTCGGGTTGGCGCCGGCGAGCAGCATGCCGACCATCGTGCCGGGGAAGAAGATCAGGCCCGTGGTCTTGGTCGAGTCGACGAGCGTGATCATCCCCGAGCGCAGGGCGCGGCGCAAGGTCGGGGCCGCCGCTTCCTGCGCCGTCGCGCCCAGCGCCAGCGTCGCCTCGATCCGCTCGCGCGAGTCGGACATCTCGTCTCCGAGGCGGTCGAGGGCGACGGCGGAGGCGGTCATCGCGTTGCCGATCACCATGCCGCCGACGGGGACCAGGTAGCGCGCCGTCGCTTCGAAGACGCCGAGGGCGACGACGAGGCCGAGCGTCGACGCGCCGGCGACCGCGAGCGCGATGAGCAGCGGCCAGAAGGCGTCGGGGACCTTCTTGGCGCGGGAGCGGGCGGTGAGGGCGCCGAAGACGACCATCACCGCGAGCAGGGCGAAAACGAGCGCCAGCGTGTCGGCCTCGAAGATCAGCTTGATCACGTAGCCGATCGCGGTGAGCTGTATGAAGGAGCGCAGGGCGGCGATGCCGATGTCGCGCTCGAGATCGGCTTTGCGCCAGAAGGAGACCGCGGCGGCCAGGGCGACGAGCGCCAGCGTCGCGGCGACCTGGCCTGCGGAGACGTGGATCGAGGTGCTCATCGCACGACCTTCGCGCTCAAGCGAGAACCTCCGCCAGCGGCCCGCATTCCGCCACCCGGCCATCCTCCATGCGCACCACCCACTCGCCGAGCCGCCGCGCCTGCTCGGGGTCGTGGCTGACGAGGACGATCGAGATCTCCAGCTCCCGCCGCAGGTCGGCGAGAGTCGCCTCGATCGCGTCGCGAGCCTCATGGTCGAGGGCCGAGGTCGGCTCGTCGAGCAGCAGCACCTCCGGTTCCTGGGCGAGGGCGCGACCCAGCATCGCGCGCTGTCGCTCGCCGACCGAGAGCCTGGCGACGTCGCGCTCGGCGAACCGGGGGTCGAGGCCGGCGAGTCTCAGGCAACGCTCGGGATCGGATCTCTTCCCCGACAGCTGCGCCGCATAGGCGACGTTGGACCCGACCGTCCCTTCGAGCAGCGCGGGGAGCTGCGGCACGAGCGCAACCCGGCGGCGCAGGACCAGCGGGTCGTAGGAGTCGAGCGGCCGATCGCGGTAGGAGATCGACCCTGAATCGGGATCGACGAGCCGGTTGAGCAGTCGCAGCAACGTCGACTTGCCGGCCCCGGAGGGGCCGACGACCGCGGTCGCTCCAGCAGGTATCTCGACCTGGACGGATTCGAGAATCCGGCGGCCTCCACGGCTCAGGCTGACATCGCGCAACTCGAACAGCACCGGCACATGATCGCCGGAATCGGAGTTGTGTATGCCGAGGGCCGTTAGATGCCCGGAATGTCGATGTTCTCGCTCTGGTCCTTGCCGATCAGCTCGATGCCCTTCGTTCCCATCGTCAACTCGCTGAGCGGGACTTGCACGGAATAGGGCGTGATCACATCCGCCGCCCCGTCGGAGTAGCCGACGACTTTGGTTGGCCAGTACTCAGGCTCAACCAGCAGCTCTGGAAATGGCTCGAGCACCACCTTCTTCATTGGGTGCGGCAGGTCCCCTTCAACGATCAGGCTGGGGTTGGGCGGCTCCGGATCCATCATCAACTCTAAGTTCGTCCAGTTGAGCAGCTCGCCGGCCCTGCTTTCCTCCGCCATGCTCGGCTCCTTTGTCGAGGTCACGGCAATTCTCTCGATAAATCCACTGTTGTCAATCGAAAGGAAAGGCCAGGCGCCCCAACCCCCCTGCCGTCCCGGCCGAACGCAAGATGGCTGCCGACGGCCGAGACCGTTTGCCGAGCGCGGTGAGCGGCTGGAACAATCGGGTAGGTGAGTGTCGATGGCTAGAGCGATCTGGAGCGGCTCGATCAGCTTCGGGCTGCTCAACGTTCCCGTGAAGCTGTACAGCGCCGTGGCGCGGCGCGGCATCTCGCTGCGCGAGATCCGCGAGTCCGACGGCGCCCGCATCCGTCACCGCCGCGTCGCGGAGGGAACCGACGAAGAGGTTCCCTACGAGAAGATCACCAAGGCCTACGAGGTCTCCAAAGACCGCTACATCCCGCTGGCGAAATCGGAGCTGGAAGCGCTGGCGCCGGAGAAGAGCCGCGCGATCGAGGTGAAGGACTTCGTCGACCTCGAGGAGATCGACCCGATCTACTTCGACAGCCCCTACTACCTCGGCCCCGCCGACGGGGCCGAGCGTGCCTACTCGCTGCTGGCGCGGGCGATGGAGGGGTCGGGCAAGGTGGCGATCGCCCGCTTCGTCTTCCGCAACAAGGAGCACCTGGCGGCGATCCGTCCCACGGACGGGGTGCTGACGCTGACCACGATGCGCTTCGCCGACGAGGTCGTGCCGCCGAACGAGCTGGAGGACGTGCTGCCGGCGGAGGCGCCCAAAGTCGCCAAGCGAGAGGTCGAGATGGCCGAGCAGCTGATCGGGTCGCTGACCCGCGGCTTCGACCCCGCCGCCTACCGCGACGAGTACCGCGAGCAGCTGCTGGCGATGATCGAACGCAAGGCGGCGGGCGAGGAGATCGTCGCCGCCCCCGCCGAGGAGCGCGAGGCGACCAGGGCGCCCGACCTGATGGCGGCGCTGGAGGAGAGCATCGCCGCGGTACAGGAGAAGCGCGGCGCGAAGCCGGCGAAGAAACCCACCGCGAAGAAGCGGGCCGCGGCCAAGAAAGCGCCGGCGAAGAAACGCTCCGGCGGCCGCGCCAAGGCGAAGTCCTCCAAATAGACGGCGCCCGAGCGGTGGCTGCCAGCCAGCAGGTCGAGGTCGACGGGCGTGAGCTGAAGCTCACCAACCTCGACAAGGTCCTCTACCCGAAGGCCGGCTTCAGCAAGGGCGAGGTCGTCGACTACTACGCCAAGGTGGCGCCGGCGATCGTCCCCCACCTCGCCGGCCGCGCCCTCACCCTGCGCCGCTTCCCCGAGGGGGTCGACGACAGCGAGGCCGCCTTCTTCGAGAAGCGCTGCCCCAAGCACCGGCCCGAGTGGGTGAAGACGGCGGCCGTCGTCGCCGGGCCGCGCGCAGGGGTGATCGACTTCTGCGTCTGCGAAGACCGGCCGACGCTGGTCTGGATGGCGCAGCTGGCGGCGATCGAGCTGCACCCCTCGCTCTCGATCGCCGAGGAGTCCGACTGCCCCACGGTGCTGGCCTTCGATCTCGACCCCGGTGCGCCCGCCGACATCCTCGACTGCTGCCGCGTGGGGCTGCGCCTGCGCGAGCTCTTCGACCATTTCGGAATGCAGTGCTTTGCCAAGACCTCGGGATCGAAGGGACTGCAGGTCTACGTGCCACTCAACGACGAGGGGGTCACCTACGAGGCCGAGGACGAAGACGGCAAAGGCACCAAACCCCTCGCCCGCGCGATCGCCCAGCTGCTCGAGAAGCAGACCCCCAAGGAGGTCGTCTCGAAAATGAAGAAGGTCGAGCGCAAGGGCAAGGTCTTCGTCGACTGGTCGCAGAACCACCGCCGCAAGACGACGATCGCCGTCTACTCGCTGCGCGCCCGTGAACGCCCGACCGTTTCCACGCCGGTCACCTGGGACGAGGTCGAAGCGGCCGTCGAGCGCGACGACGCCGACTCACTCACCTTCGAGACAGCCGACGTGCTGAAGCGGATCGACGAGCACGGCGACCTCTTCGCCCCCGTGCTGGAGCTGAAGCAGGAGCTGCCGGAACTCTGAGCCTCAGTCGAGGAGCGTCCAGCGGCGCCCGGCGACGACCCAGCGGGCAAGGACAGGGTCGACCAGGGCATACCCACCCTCGCCCTCTCCGAGCTCGAAGAGAAGCCCCTCCTTGACCAGCCGCTTGGCGGCGTCGGGCGCAGCCGAGCCGGCCGGCAGGCCGTAGATCTCACGGGCGGCCTTGCCGGTCAGTCCCCGCACTCCCGCCGCGACCGCATCGACCACGCCCGCCTCGATGCGCGAGAGCGAGTCCCAGGTGGCCTCGAAATCCCCCTGCAGGTAGTCCCAGGCCTCCGCGTACGCCGCCGTCCAGGCCTCCTCGCCCGCCGTCTCGCCGGGGCCGGTGTGCCGCCAGAGCAGGTGGGCGAAGAGCATCGAGCGCTGGGGGTGGCCGTCGACGAGGTCGAGCAGCCAGCCAAGCGCCTCGCCGACGTCGCGGCCGCTCTTCTCGAAGCGTTCGGCGATGTAGGACGCGAGCGCCTCGCGAGGCAGGCGCCCGAGGCGCATGGGCGCTGCCTGGCCGTAGAACGGGCGGCGGCGATCAGCGAACAGGGAGAGCATCATCCCCGGATGCGAGCCGGAGAAGACGTACGTCACCCCCCGGCCGTGGTGCTGGATCACGCTGCGGACCAGTGCGTCGAGCTGGACCTGAAGGACGACCTGGAACTCGTCGAAGACGACCAGCACCGGGTGTCCTGTCCGCTCATGCAGCACGACAGGCATATCGAGCGCATCGAGCAACGCGCGCTCTCCTGCCTCCCCGGCGCCGACCGAAAGCGTGGCGCCGCCGACGGGCGTCTGCAGGCCGAGACTGGCACCGCGCTTGCGCAGCGCCTCATGCGCCTTGCGCAGCGGTCCGGCCGGCAGCGCCTCGTAGGCACGCTCTATCTGCGCGGCCATCTGGCCGGCGGTGCGAACCCCATAGAGGTCGACCAGAACCGCCCCTGCTCCGGCTGCCCGGGTATCGACGATCGTGCGCTGCAGCAAGCTCGTCTTGCCGTAGTCCCGCGGGCTGGACAGACGCGAGTTGACGCCGTCGCGAGTTCGCTCGGCCAGGAGCGCCAACTCGTCTTCCCGGTCGACCAGTTCGTCAGGCTCCAGCGGTCGGGCAAAGACGAACGGGTTCGAATGAGGTTCAATACGTTGCCTACGTGCCATTTTGTACGCTACAACGTAGCAAACTATACGCTGAGTACGTACTAGTTAGCCATCGAGCGGTTGGCGCACGACCGGCTTGCGGGTCGCCTTGACCTCGTCGAGGCGGCGGACCGGGGTCGTGTAGGGGGCCTGCTTGGCCACCTCGGGGTCCTCCTCGGCCTCGGCGAGGATCCACTCGATCGCCTCGGCGAAGGCGTCGAGGCTCTCCTTGGTCTCGGTCTCGGTCGGCTCGATCATCAGCGCCTCATCGACGAGGAGGGGGAAGTAGACGGTCGGCGGGTGGAAGCCGAAGTCGAGCAGGCGCTTGGCGAGATCGAGCGTCGCCAGGCCGAGCTCCTTCTTCATCGGCTTGCCGGAGAGGACGAACTCGTGCATGCAGTGGCGGTCGAAGGCGACCGGCAGGCGCTCGCCGGCACGTCCCTCGGCGAGGCGCGCCTTCAGGTAGTTGGCGTTCAGCACCGCGGTCTCGGAAGCCTCGGCGAGGCCGTCGGCGCCGAGGCTGAGGATGTAGGCGTAGGAGCGGACGAAGACGCCGAAGTTGCCCTGGAAGCCGCGCAGGCGGCCGATCGACTTGGGTCGCTCGAGGTCGAGGTCGAAGTACGGACCGCTGCCGTTTCCGCCCTCGCGCCGCACGATCTGGGGCCGCGGCAGGAAGGGCTCGATCCGCTCCGAGACCGCGATCGGGCCGGCTCCGGGCCCGCCACCACCGTGCGGCTGGCTGAAGGACTTGTGCAGGTTGACGTGGACGATGTCGAAGCCCATGTCGCCCGGCCGCGAGTGGCCCATCACCGCGTTGAGGTTGGCGCCGTCGTAGTAGAGCGTTCCCCCGGCCTCGTGGATCAGCGCCGCGATCTCGGCGATGTTCTCGTCGAAGAGGCCGAGCGTGTTCGGGTTGGTCAGCATCAGGCAGGCGACGTCGCCAGGGTCCGCGTCGATCTTGGCCCGCAGGTCGTCCATCTCTACCCCACCCCGCTCGTTGGTCGCCACCTTGACCGCCTCGTAGCCGGCCATCGTCACCGACGCCGGGTTGGTCCCGTGCGACGTGTCCGGGGCCAGCACCTTGCTCCGCTCTTCGCCGCGATCGGCGTGGAAGGCGCGGGTCAGCAGCAGGCCGGCGAGCTCGCCATGGGAGCCGGCCGAGGGCTGCAGGCTGACGTGCGGCAGACCGCAGATCTCGGCCAGCGACTCCTGCAGTCCCCACATCAGCTCGAGCGCGCCCTGAGCCCGCTTCGGGTCCTGGGCCGGGTGCAGGCGCGCGTGGCCGGGCAGCGCGGCGACCCGCTCGTTGAGCCGCGGGTTGTGCTTCATCGTGCAGGAGCCGAGCGGGTAGAAGCCGGTGTCGAGGTCGAAGTTGCGGCGCGAGAGCCGGTTGTAGTGGCGGACGATCTCCGGCTCGGAGACCTCGGGCAGGCGCGGCGGCTCCTCGCGCAGCAGCTCGGCCGGGATCAGCTCCTCGAGCGGCGTCTCGGGGACTTCTGCGCTTGGAAGCACGGCGGCGCGCCGGCCCTTCTTCGACCTCTCGTAGATCGTGAGCACCGCTTCGTCTTGGACCTTCACGAGACCCCCTTTGGCGACTTACTCGGCATATGGCCGAGAAAGTCGCCGGCCTCGGCCGTGATCGCGGTGGCGAGGACCTCGGTCAGCTCGTCGATCTGGGCCTTCGTGCGCCGCTCGGTGATCGCCACGAGGAGGCCGTCCTCGTGCTCCGGGTAGTCCCGGCCCAGTGGGTATCCCGCGGCGATGCCGCGCTCGGCGCAGCGCTCGAGGACGCGGTCGGCCGGCGCCTCGACGCGGATCGCGAGCTCGCGCGCGACGGGCGCTCCGTGCAGCAGCTCGATCCCCTCGACCGATCGCAGCCGCTCGCGCGCGTAGGCGGTGCGCCGCACCAGCAGCTCGCCCAGCTCGCGGTAGCCCGCGCGGCCCAGCCACGCCAGGTGGACCATCGCCGCCAGCGCGTTCAGGGCCTGCGCCGTGCAGATGTTGTGGGTCGCCTTCTCGCGACGGATGTGCTGCTCGCGCGTCTGCAGGGCGAGGACGAAGCCGCGCCGCCCGTCGACGTCGTCGGTTTCGCCCGCGATCCGTCCCGGCATGCGCCGGATCAGCTCCTCGCTCGCGCAGAAGAAGCCGAAGGAGGGCCCGCCGAAGTCGAGCCGGTTGCCGAGCGGCTGCCCCTCGCCGAGGGCGATGTCGGCGCCCTGCTCGCCCGGCGGCTTCAGCACCCCGAGCGTCATCGGGTCGCAGGCGACGACGAGCAGCGCGCCGTGCTCCTTCGCCGCCGCGCCCAGCGCCTCGACCCGCTCGATCGCGCCGAGGAAGTTGGGGCTCTGCAGGAAGACCGCCGCCGTCTCGCCGTCGACCGCCTGTGCCAGCTCGTCCGCGTCGGTGGCTCCGTCGCTCAGGCCCACCTCGACGACCTCCGCCCCGTAGCCGACCGCGTAGGTCGCCAGCGTCTCGCGGCTGTGCGGGTGCAGGCCGCGGGAGACGACGAAGCGGCGGCGGCCGGTCGCCGCCATCGCCAGGTAGCCGGCCGAGGCGACCGAGGAGGGGCCCTCGTAGAGGCCTGCGTTGGAGACCGGCAGGGCGGTCAGCTCCGACATCGCGGTCTGGAACTCGAACATGACCTGCAGCCCGCCCTGTGAGATCTCCGGCTGGTAGGGGGTGTACGGGGTGAGGAACTCCGAGCGCTGGGCGATCGCGTCGACGATCGCCGGCACGTAGTGGTCGTACATCCCGGCACCGACGAAGCAGACCTGCTCTTCGGCGTCGGCGTTGCGCGCCGCCAGCGCCGCCAGGCGCTCGTAGACGTCGGCCTCGCTCATCCCCTCGGGGAGGGCGAGCGGACGGTCGAGGCGCAGCGCACCTGGAACCTGCTCGAAGAGCTCGTCGACGGAATCGACGCCGATCGTGGCCAGCATCTCGGCCCGGTCGTCGGGCGTCGCTGAGGTGTATCGCGTCACCCGCCGAAGGCTACGCAAGCCGCAGGGCGGGACGGCCTAGGAATTTTCCAGGAGCTTGCGGTATTCCGCGGCGCCGAGCAGCTGATCCGCCTCGCTTGGATGGCTGAGCTTGACCCTGACCAGCCAGCCCTCGCCGTATGGATCGCCGTTGATCTTCTCCGGGGTGTCTTCGAGCGCATCGTTGACCTCGACGATCTCGCCCGACATCGGCGCGATCACGTCGGAGACCGCCTTCACCGACTCGACCTCGGCGTAGGAGGAATCCTTGGAGATCGTCGCCCCGACCTCCGGCGGGTCGTAGAAGACGACCTCTCCGAGGCTGTCCTGTGCGTACCAGGTGATGCCGAAGACGGCGTGGTCGTCCCCGTCCAGCCGCGCCCAGTCGTGCTGGTCGTGGTAGAGCAGGTCATCGGGGTAGGTCGGCTCGGCCAAGGTCATCCTTTCCTGTAGAGGGGCTTGGAAGCTATCCGGGCGGGGCGGCGCTTGCCGCGCACGTCGATCTCGACCGCGGTCCCCGGCTCGGCGAGGTCGGTGCGGACATAGGCCATGCCGATCCCGACTTCGAGCGACGGGGAGAAGGTCCCCGAGGTGACGCTGCCGGCCTCCTCGCCCCCTGCGAGGACCGGGTTGCCCTGGCGGGGGATGCCGGCGCCCTCGATCGTGAAGGGGACCAATGTCTCCGCGGTTCCCTCGCGGCGCGCCCGGGCGACCGCGTCGGCGCCGATGAAGCCCGTCTCCTCGGCGCAGCACCAGCCGAGCCCGGCCTCGATCGGGTTGCGCTCGGGCGTCAGGTCGTTGCCGTGCAGGTGGAAGCAGACCTCGAGGCGGAGCGTGTCGCGCCCGCCCAGCCCGCAGGGGACGACGCCGGCGTCGAGCAGCTCGGCCCAGATTGCCGGCGCGATCTCGGGGTCGATCAACAGCTCGACGCCGTCCTCGCCGGTGTAGCCGGTGCCGCAGATCAGGGCGGGACGGTTGCCGATCCGCGCCGTCGCAACCCGCATCCGCGGCGGCAGCTCGATTCCGAGGGTGCGAGTCACCGTGTCCCGGGCGTGCGGCCCCTGCACGGCGAGCATCGCGTAGCGGTCGGCGACATCGCGCACCGCAACGTCGCCGAGCTGGCGGCTCCAGCGGCCGAGCCAGGCGAGGTCTGCCTCGTGATTGGCCGAGTTGGTGACGATCAGGTAGCGGTCGCCGCCGAGCCGGTAGAGGAAGAGGTCGTCGAGCACGCCCCCGTCCTCGTTGCACAGGCACGAGTACTGAGCGCCCCCCACTTCGACCTTGGCCACGTCATTGCTGAGCGCCCGCTGCAGGAAGGCGAGCGCTCCCGGCCCCTCGACCTCGACCTCCCCCATGTGCGAGACGTCGAACATGCCGGCGTGCGTGCGCACCGCGGCGTGCTCCTCGCGAATCCCCTCGTACTGCACGGGCATCTCCCAGCCGGCGAAGGGGACAAGTCTGGCGCCCAGCTCGGCATGCTGCTCATAGAGGGGGGTGCGTCGAAGACCCGGCTCGGCCACGCGCGGCAGCGTATTGGAGAGCTGTGCCAAGCTGAGCCGCGAGATGGCCGAGCGCTCCGGCAGCGAGATCAAGCGGGCCGAGGTCGACGACGCCCGACGACGTCGCCAAGCTCCTGCACGACTTCAACAACGAGTACGAGGACTTCGCCTCGACGCAGCCCTCTCTACGAAAGCCGAAAGCTCACGAACCGCGAAGGCGCGCCCGACGGCCCGCGGATGCTCTATTACGAGATCGGCCTGTGAAGGCCGCTGAGCTCATTCCTTGAGGAAACCGGGCACGTCTATGTCGTCGTCGCTGACCCGCAGTTTGCGAATGTCGGTGTCCTCACCCGAGATCCGCGGTTTGCTCTCGTAGCGGCGACGCACCCGCTGCGGCGAGCGAGCCAGCAGCTCGAAGCCCTCGAAGCCGGTGGCGATCACGGTGACGCGCACCTCGTCGCGCATCGACTGGTCGACGACCGATCCGAAGATGATGTTGGCGTTGTCGTCCGCCTCCGACTGGACCAGCTGGGCGGCCTCGTTGACCTCGAAGAGACCCAGGTCCTCCGGCCCGGTGATGTTGAGCAGCATCCCGGTCGCGCCCTTGATCGACTCCTCGATCAGCGGCGAAGTGATCGCCGCCTTGGCGGCGTCGAGAGCGCGCGCCTCGCCGGTGGCCGAGCCGACGCCCATCAGGGCCGAGCCGGCGTCGCGCATGATCGTGCGCACGTCGGCGAAGTCGAGATTGATCAGCCCGGGGATCGTGATCAGGTCGGTGATGCCCTGCACGCCTTGGCGCAGGATGTCGTCGGCCTGCTTGAAGGCCTCGAGCACGCTGGTGCGGCGCTCGACCGCCTGCAGCAGCTTCTCGTTGGGGACGATGATCAGGGTGTCGACGTTGTTGCGCAGCTTCTCGATCCCCTCGAGCGCCTGCTGCATCCGTCGCTTCCCCTCGAACTCGAAGGGCTTGGTCACGGCGCCGACCGTGAGGGCGCCGATCTCTTCCTTGGCGATCTCGGCGATCACCGGCGCCGAGCCGGTGCCCGTGCCGCCGCCCTCGCCCGCGGTGACGAAGACCATGTCGGCGCCCTTCAGCGCCTCCTTGATCTCATCGCGGCTCTCCGCCGCGGCGCCCGCCCCGACCTCCGGGTTGCCGCCGGCGCCGAGTCCGCGAGTCAGCTCCTGGCCGATCGAGAGCTTGATGTCGGCTTCACACGCCTGCAGCGCCTGAGCATCCGTGTTGACGGCGACGAACTCGACGCCGCGGATGCCGGCGTCGACCATGCGACTGACGGCGTTGGTACCGCCGCCGCCGGCACCGACGACCTTGATCACCGCGAGGTATGTGGATTCCATCTCCCGAATTCTCCAAGCCCAGCCCCGGGTCGGGTCTGGATACGCCCAGCCCGCGAGGACCGGTATTTGAGTTGAGCCTTTGTTCTGTCCGACGCTACAGCAAAGCTTAAGGGTTGAAGCCTACGCCCTAACGACGGAAATTGCGCTCAAAGTAAGGCATTATCCGAAAGCTGTCAAACGGGCGGGCGGCATCGTGCAAAGCCCATATCTCAAGTACTAGTTGAGGGTTTGGCCAAGCTGAGCCTGTGGTCGAGGGTTCACGAAATGGGCGGAAGGGCATGCCCAGAGCCGTATACAGCGGCCTTGCCGGGTGCATGCAGGTCTACATAATCGAGCGACGTGACTTCCGGGTCGGCGAGCACCGCAGCGGCAGCCCGCCACTTGCGCGCAGCCCCCGAGGCATCGCCGAAGCGCAATTCGATCCCCGTCGTCAGTTCGACGTCCACCCCGCTTTCGCCGTAGAAGCTGCGAGCGAGATAGGGACGGAGGGCGGGCGGTGCGGCGGCGAGAACCTGTACCTGCTGCAGGGCAGTGCCCTCGAGGCGGCCTCCTTCGGGCGGCGATTCGAGCGGCAATTCCGGCAGGCTCCCTTCTTCGGGCGACGGCAGCCAGGCGATGATCGTTCCGTCCCCGGCCACCGCCGCCGTGCTGGAGCCGCTGCCGAGCATCGCCACTGCTTCGCTGGAGACGAGGCGTGGGCTCAGCGAGGAACTCCTCACGAAGAGGAAATAGGCAAGCGCCACGAAGACCAGTGCGGCCGCGGCGAGCGCAGGCCATTTCAGAGATCCCAATCGCTTGGCCACTCCACCTCCCCCAGTATCTGGACCTCGGGCTCGAGGGCCACGCCACAGCTCTCGTAGACCCTTCGGCGACCGGCCGCCATCAGCTCGAGGACATCCGCGGTCGTCGCCTCGCCGGCGTTCTCGACGAAGTTGGCGTGCTTCTCGGAGAAGCGGGCGCCTCCGCGGCGCAGGCCGCGGCAATCGGCCGCCTCGAGCAACTGTCCGGCACTGCGCCCACCGGCTGCCTCGTCGTCGGGGTTCTTGAAAGTCGAGCCGAACGTCTTGATCCCCGACGGCTGCGCCTCGCGGCGCAGGCCGCGCATCTCCTCCAGCCGCGCCCTGATCGACGACGGCTCGTCCGGGCGCAGGAGGAAACCGGCTCGCGAGACGACTTCGTCCGGACCGAGATTGGAACTGCGGTAGGCAAAGCCCAGATCCGCGGGACCGCGGCGTTTGCGGCCGGCCGCCGTGCAGACGTCGACCCACGCGAGCACCTCGCCGAGCTGCCCGCCGTAGGCGTTCGCGTTCATCTTCACCGCCCCGCCCGCGGTGCCCGGGATGTTCACCCCGAACTCGAGCCCGGCGAGGCCCCAGCCCGCCGCCTTGGCCGAGGCTGAGGGCAGACGGGCGCCGCCGCCGCAGACGAGCCGCTCCCCTTCGCGCTCGATCGTCGCCAGCTCACCGTCGAGCTTGATCGCCAGCCCCCGGAACCCGGCGTCGGCGACAAGCAGGTTGGAGCCGGACCCGACGATGCCGAGATCCAGTCCCTCGCCCGCGGCCCAGGCGAGCAGCTCGAGCAGGGACTCCTCCGAGGCCGGCCGCGCAAACCAATCGGCGGGGCCACCGGTGCGCACCGTCGTCAGGCGGGCGAGCGGGCAGTCGCGCACGACGCCCTCAGGCGGCGAGCCGCTCATGCCGCGTCCTCTCCCCCGACGAGCGCCTCGGCCACCTTGAAGACGTCGCCGGCGCCGATCGTCACCAGCGTGTCGCCCTCGCCGAGGCGCCGGGCGAAGGCGCGCTCTGCCGCCTCCAGCGTCGGTGTCCAGAGGACCGGCCTACCCGTCCCGCGATCGGCGGCGGCACGGGCGACGTCGAGCCCGCTCACCCCGGCCAGCTCGCCCACCGGTTCCTCGCGCGCCGGATAGACGTCGAGGACCGCCACCGTGTCGGCCAACGCCAACGCCGCACCGAACTGCTCCGCAAAGGCCTTCGTGCGCGAATAGAGATGGGGCTGGAAGATCGCGAAGAGGCGTGCCGGGGCGAGCTCTCGCAGCGCCGAGAGGGCTTCCCTGACCTCGGTCGGATGATGGGCGTAGTCGTCGTATATGCGGGCGCCGCTGCGCTCGCCCTTCAGCTCGAGTCGGCGGTGCACGCCGGGGAAGCCGGCGAGCGCATTCGCGACGGAGTCGCGATCGAAGCCGGCCAGCTCGGCTGCGGCAATCGCCGCACGGGCATTGAGCAGATTGTGCCGGCCGGGGACGGTGAGTGCGACATCCAGGTCGAGATCCTGGGGGCGGGCGACGGCTCTCGCCCCGGCGGTGAATTCGTCGAACGCCGCGCGCAGCTCCGCTTCTGAGCCCCAGCGGCTGTGATGGTCCATCTCGACGTTGGTGACGACCGCGATCTCCGGCTCGAGCGCGAGGAAGCTGGCGTCGCTCTCGTCGGCCTCGGCGACGACCCACTCGCCCCCTCCCCAGCCGGCGTTGGCGGTGTCCCCGTCCGGGCCAAGGCCGGGAACCTCACCGCCGATGAAGAAGGCCGGGTCGGCGCCGAGACCGCGCAACGCCCAGGTCAACATCGCCGTCGTCGTCGTCTTGCCGTGCGTTCCGGCGACGGCGATCAGCCGCTTCTCGGCGCAGAGCTCGGCCAGAAGGGCACCGCGGTGGATCGGCTCGACGCCGCGCTCGCGTGCCGGCGCCAGCTCTGGGTTGTCGGGCCCGATCGCGGTCGAGACGACGACCTCGGCGCCCTCGGGCAGGTTGGCGGCGGCGTGCCCGACGATCGGCTCGATCCCCACCCTCCGCAGCCGCTCCATATAAGAGGAGTCGCTGCGGTCGCTGCCCGTCACCGACGCGCCCAACTCAGCGCAGACCAGGGCCAGGCCGCTCATCCCGGCACCGCCGATGCCGACGAAGTGCAGCCGCCTTTCAGCCCAGTCCCTCATGTTCCGGTGCGATTTATGTCGCTATGCATGGCAAAAGTCGCACCGGAAGGGGAGGCGGCGGTGAGGACCTCGTCGGCGATGCGCCGCGCGGCATCGGGCATCGCGAGCGAAGCCGAGGCCGAGGTCATTGCCGCCAGGCGCGCCGAGTCGCTGAGCAGCTCGCCGACCCGGGACGACAACAGCGCAGGGCTCAGCACCGAATCCTCGACGACCTCTGCTGCGCCCGCATCGGTCATCCATTTCGCGTTGGCGGTCTGGTGGTCGGCCGTCGCGTGCGGGTAGGGAACGAGCAGCGCCGGCCGCCCGGCCGCGGTCACCTCGAAGATCGAGCCACCGGAGCGGGCGACGACCAGGTCGCAGGCAGCGAGGACGTCGCCGAGGTTGGGCTCGTAGGCAATCAGCGTGTATCTCTCGCCATGGGAGGCGGCGGCAAGGCGGCGGACGAGCTCGTCGTGGTCGCGGCGGCCACAGAGGTGGAGGACGTGGAAGTCGCGTCCCCCGCCATCCTCGGCGAAGGCCTCGATCGCCGCCAGGTTGATCGAGCGTGCGCCCTGGCTGCCGCCCATGACGAGCAGACAGCGGGCGCCGGCCGGAATGCCGAAGCGGCGTCGCGCGACCTCGCGGTCCGCCTCGAGGACCGCGGCCGGCACCGGACGACCGGTGAGCATGTAGCGCTCGCCCTCGCGGCCCGCGATCGGAAACGCGAGGCAAACCCGGCGCGCCCGTCCCGCGAGCAGGCGGTTGCTGAGGCCGAGATGGCTGTCGGCCTCGGTCAGCACCAGCGGCGTGCGCGTGAGGACGGCGGCCATCCCGGCCGTCCCGGCGACGTAACCGCCGCCGCCGAGCACCACGTCGGCCTCGCGCCGGCGCAGCGCCCGGCGCGCCACCCCGACGCCGGCGATCGCCTTGCCCACGGCGACGGCCGCTCGCAGCGGGTTGCGGCGGTCGATTCCGCGCACGTCGAGAAGGTCGATCTCGTACCCCGCCGCCGGCACCAGCTCGGCCTCCGTTCGGTCGCGAGCACCGAGGAACGAGACCTCGGCGCCGCTAGCCCGAAGCTCGGCGGCGACGGCCATCGCCGGCACGACGTGTCCGGCGGTGCCCCCCGCCGCCACCACGACTCTGGGTGCTCTTTCCACGACTCGATCGGCTCCTGTTGCGGGAGGGCGAGCGTCCGCCCTCGACCACGCGCAGTTTGCCAGCGCCGGCGGTCCCCCCGCGGGCGACGGCGAGGATCAGGCCGACCGCGAACAGAGTTGCCAGCAGGCTGCTGTTGCCGTAGGAGACGAAGGGCAACGGAACACCCGTCAGCGGCGCCAGGCCCATCACGGCGAAGAGGTTGATGATCGCCTGCACGAGGACGAGCGAGGTGAGCCCGGCGACGAGCAGCTTCGAGTAGCGGTCGCGCGCTTTCTGGGCGATGCGCAGGCCGGCGTAGCCGAATAGCGCGAAGAGACCGGTGACGCCGAAGACCCCGACCATCCCCAGCTCCTCGCCGAGCACGGCCGAGATCATGTCGGTGTGAGCCTCGGGCAGAAAGCCGGCCTTCGCCGTGCCGTTGCCGATGCCGACTCCGAAGATGCCGCCTGAGCCGAGCGCGATCTTCGCCTGCGCCGCCTGGAAGCCGGTGCCGGTCGCATCGGCGCCGGGATGGAGGAAGCCGGTCAGCCGGTCCATCCGGTACGGCTCGACCAGCGTCGCGAGCAGGGCGAGGAGGCCGAGGAAGAGGCCGATCTTGGCGAGGTCGATCGGGCGGGCGCCGGCCGCGATCAGCATCGCGCCGATGGCAAAGGCAATGACCATCGCCGTCCCCATGTCCGGCTCGGCGACGATCAGCAGGCAGGCCGCGCCGACGACGAGCAGGAAGGGCATCATCCCCTGGATCGTCCGCACCTGCTTCGGTTTTCGCGCCAGCAGGTCGGCGCCGTAGAGGATCAGGGCGACCTTGGTCAGCTCCGAGGGCTGGATCTGGAGGAAGCCGGAGCCGATCCAGCGGCTGGCGCCGTTGACGCTCGTGCCGGCGACGAGGACGACCAGCAGCAGGAACATCGTTCCGGCGAGGATCGCCGGAGTGAGTTTGCGCACGGCGACGAGCCCGTGGCGCGCAACCAGGTGCATGACGAGCAATCCGACGGCGCCGAACATCAGCGTCCGCTTCAGGTAGAAGGCGCTGTTGGAGAGGTTGCCGTCGCTCAGCACCTGGGTCGTCGAGCTGGCCGAGAAGACCATCACCGCGCCGAGCGCCAGCAGGCAGAGCGTCGCCGTGAGCAGCAGGTTGTACTCGGCGGGGAGGGCTACCCTGGCGCGCTTCTTCTTCGGCCGTTTCTTCGCCTTCGCCGGCGCCGATTTGCGCCGTTTGCCGGTTGCCGCCTTCACCGCAGCGCTCCGACGATCTCGCGGAAGCGCTCGCCGCGGCGCTCGAAGTTCTCGAAGGCGTCGAAGCTGGCGCAGGCGGGCGAGAGCAGCACCGTCTCGCCGGGCTGCGCCGCGGCGGCGGCCTGCCTGACCGCCTGCTCGAGGTCGGCGCAGCGGTGCAGCGCGACCCCGCCGGCGATTGCCGGCGCCAGCGCCTCGGCCAGTCGCTCCGCCGAGGCCCCGGCCAGGTAGCAGGCGACGCAGCGCTCACGCACGGGATCGAGCAGGTCGCTGTAGGCCTCGCCCTTCTCGCTGCCGCCGAGGATCGCGTGCACGCCGCCGTCGAAGGCGCGCAGGCCGACGATCGCCGAGGCGACGTTGGTCGCCTTCGAGTCGTTGACGAAGCGCACGCCGTCGATCTCGGCAACCGGCTCGAGCCGGTGCGGCACGCCGGCGAAGCTGCGCAGGCCCTCGCGCACCGCGTCGCGGTCGATGCCCATCGCCAGGGCCGCGGCGGCGACGGCCATCGCGTTGGCGACGTTGTGCTCGCCGAGCAGGCCGAGCTCGGCGACGGCGATCAGCGGCTCGCCGTCGTAGAAGATCGTCTCGCCGGCGAGGGAGACCTCGCAGTCTGGACCGGCGCCGTGGCAGAAGGCGACGCGACGGGCGCAGCCGCCGAGGTCGACGCCGGCGAGCGCCGGCTCGCCGGCGTTGTAGACGGCGACGTCGTCGTTGCCCTGGTTGGCGAAGATCCGCAGCTTCGCCCGCAGGTAGTCCTCGAGGTCCGCGTGGCGGTCGAGGTGGTCCGGCGCCAGGTTTAGGAAGACGGCGCACTCGGGGGCGAAGGCGACGCTGTCCTCGAGCTGGAAGCTCGACGCCTCGCAGACGACGGTCGCCTCGGCGTCGACCTCGCCGACGAGCGAGGAGAGCGGCGTGCCGACGTTGCCGGCAACCGCAACCGGCTCGCCGGCCGTCCGGTAGACGTGGCCGAGCCACTCGACGACCGTCGTCTTGCCGTTCGTCCCCGTGACCGCAACGAAGCGGTTGGGGAGCGCGCGCCAGGCCAGCTCGAGCTCGCCGACGACGTCGATCCCCCGCTCGATTGCCGCCGCGATCACCGCCGCCTCCCGCGGCACCCCGGGGCTCTTGACGACCGTCCGCACTCCCTCCAGGAGCGCCAATCCGTCTGCATCCAGGACGACTTCGACGCCCGCCTCCCGAAGCCCTGCCGCTCCCTCGGGATGGCCAGAATCGACCCCGGTGACCTCCTCCCCGCGCTCCGCCAGCATCCGCGCTGCGGCCTGGCCGGAGCGGGCGAGCCCGATAACCAGAAACGGGCCTTCAGGCAGCTCCGGGCGAACCTTCTTCGGCGGCGGCACGCTCATGACGCATAGCTTCGCGCCGCGGTCGGTCAGCCCTGTTGAACCTACTCAGCGATGCAGGCCACGGCGGCGCTCCACACGCCTCGCCACGCGGTCGATCGTCTCGTTGATCCACATAACCGTTGCCAGATAGCCAGTAAGCGCTCCAGCGCTATATGAACTGCTCCAAGAGTTAGTGCCCGAATAGACGAGCAGGGCGAAAAACCCCACCCACCCGACGGCCATCACTGCCAAGTGGAGGTTCCGCTTCATCAAATGATCGCTTCCGCGAGGTTTGCAATCAGATAGCAAGCGAGAGCAACGCCGATACCGCGGTAGCTTCCATCTGCTGTTGCTTGCATCGTTCTGTCTGCATCATAGCGCCGGCGGGAGGCGACCACGCGCCCAACGAATCCACCGATAATCGCGCCTATGGCGAGAAGATTGGGATTGGCGAAATTGGGCAACGACCCGATCGGGAACACTCGCCGACCGTAGAAGCGTCCGACGCACACGTGGCGCGCACACTGCACCAAAAGCCACCCGAATCACAAAAGCTCTCCGCGAAGCTTCCTGGACGTCGCCGCAATCACCCCGGATATCTTCGCGCTACGACCAGTCGAGTCTGTGCGGCGGACTGAGCGAGGGGGTCCAGCGCCCTTTCCCAAAACACTCAAGCGCGGCTCCTGCCGCGCGTTTTGGGGAGGGGTGCTGGACCCCATCTCCCACCTACCGCCCGATCGACTGCTGGTAAAGCGTGAAGCCGATCCCGGAGCAGACGGCGGCGACGATCCAGAAGCGGAGCATGATCTTGGTCTCCGACCAGGCCATCATCTCGAAGTGATGGTGCAGCGGCGCCATCAGCAGGACGCGGCGGCGGAAGGTCTTGAAGGAGAAGACCTGGATCGCGACCGAGAGGGCCTCGATCACGAAGATGCCGCCGATGATGATCAGTAGCACCTCGGTCTGGGTCATCACCGCGAGGGCGCCGATCGCGCCGCCGAGGCCGAGCGAGCCGGTGTCCCCCATGAATATGGAGGCCGGGAAGGCGTTGAACCAGAGGAAGCCGATGCAGGCGCCGACCAGGCAGGCCGAGAGCAGCGCCAGGTTCTGCTGCTCGTTGGTGACGAAGGCAATCGCCGTATAGGCGAGGAGGACGATCGCGCAGGAGCCCGCGGCGAGGCCGTCGAGACCGTCGGTGAGGTTGACCCCGTTCGAGGTCCCGGCGATGACGAGGAAGACGAGGACGAAGTAGAGGACCGGGCCGAGGTCGATGCTGGCGTCGCCGATGCGGAAGTAGAGGATCGGCTCGAGCCCGACCTCGTGGCGGGCCACCCACCAGAGGCCGAGCGCGAGCAGGACCTGGAAGAGCAGCTTCCAGCGCGCCGAGAGACCGAGCGAGCGGCGCTTGACGATCTTGATGAAGTCGTCGGCGAAGCCGATCGCCGCACACCCAATCGCCACGCCGAAGACGGCCATGCTCTGTGCGTCGCGGTCGGAGAGCACCAGGTAGGGGACGCAGATCGAGGCGAAGACGATCAGGCCGCCCATCGTCGGCGTGCCCGCCTTGGCGTGGTGCTCCTGCGGCCCCTCCTCGCGGATGTGCTGGCCGAACTCCTTCACCCGCAGGTACTCGATGAACTTCGGCCCGAGGAAGATGCAGATCAGCATCGCCGCCATGCCGGCGATCAGCACTTCACCCATCGACGAGCTCCTCGAGGGCCTCCGCCACCGTCTCCAGGCCCGCCGAGCGCGAGCCCTTGACGAGGACGGTGTCGCCGGGCTCGAGCTGCGCCGCGAGCAGCTCCGCCGCCTCCAAGGGGGTGGCGACCAGCTCGTCGGGGGCGTAGTCGCGGGCCGGCGCGCCGACGCCGATCAGCATCGAGATCCCGAGGTCGCGAGAGCGCTCGCCGATCTCCCGGTGGTAGTCGGGGGCGCCGGGGCCGAGCTCGGCCATCTCGCCGAGGACGGCGATCCGCCGCCCGCTGCCGGTCGAAGCGAGGTGGTCGAGCGCTGCGCGCATCGAGACCGGGTTGGCGTTGTAGCAGTCGTTCACCAGGACGATTCCGTCCCCCATTTCGAGGCGCTCGCCCCGGAAGCGTGAGAAGCCTATGTTCGCAGCGCGGTCGGCCATCTCGGCGAGCGGCGCGCCCAGCGCGACGCCGGCTGCCACCGCGGCAAGGGCGTTGTCGAGATTGTGCGGCTCGCTGAAGGGGAAGTGGAAGAGTCGGCGCCCGTTCGGCGTCTCGACGAGTGCCTCGGTGACGCCGTCGGCGACGCTGCTCTCGACCGCCTCCACGTCGCCACCGGGGCCGAAGCGGAGCAGGTTCGGGACATCGGCGAGGTGCGGCTCGAGCGCCCCCGCCGGGACCGGCACGATCGCCGTGCCGTCACGGGGCAGCGCCTCGAGGATCTCGGCCTTCGCCGCGGCGATCGCCTCGACCGAGCCGAGCAGCTCGACGTGTACGGGGCCGACGTTCGTGATCACGGCGATCTCGGGCTCGGCGATCGAGGCGAGCTCGGCGATCTGACCCGCCCCGCGCATCGCCATCTCGAGCACCATCGTCTGCGTTCCCTCGGGGGCTTCGAGGACGGTCAGCGGCAGGCCGATCTCGGTGTTGAGGTTCTCGCGGTTGGCGTGGACGGGGCCGGGGAGCAAGGCCCGGGCGATGTCCTTGACCGACGTCTTGCCGACCGAGCCGGTGACGCCGACGACCGTCGCCCCGAGCCTGCGGCGCCACTCGCGGGCGAGTGCCTGCAGGGCCATCAGCGGGTCCGGGGTGGCGAATATCCAGGCGCCGTCGAGCCCCGCCGCGTGCTCGGGCGTCGCCACCACGCCCCAGGCGCCGGCCTCGATCGCCTCGGGGACAAACTTGCCTCCGTCGACGCGCTCGCCGCGCAATCCGAAGAAGAGGTCGCCCGGGCCGCAGTCGCCCGAGCCGATCGTCGCCCGCTGCGGGTGGCTCGACCCGCCTTCGGCGAGAACCTCGGCGCCGATCGCCGCGGCTATCTCCGCCCCGCTCAGCTTCACGCCGGACTGCCCAGCCTGCGCAGCTCCTCGCGCGCAACCTCGCGGTCGTCGAAGGGGATCGTGCGGCCGCCCTCGAACTCCTGACCGCGCTCGTGACCCTTGCCGGCGATCACGACGACGTCGCCGGGACGAGCGCGCTCGAAGGCCAGCCCGATCGCGGTGCGGCGGTCGGCCTCGACCTCGACCTCGCCGCCCGGGGCGGCTCCGGCGAGGATCTCCTCGATGATCGCGCCGGGGTCCTCGGAGCGCGGGTTGTCCGAGGTGACGATCGCCAGATCGGAGAGCGACGTGCCGGCGCGGCCCATCTTCGGGCGCTTCTCGCGGTCGCGGTCGCCGCCGGCGCCGAAGACCGAGAGCACCCGTCCCTCACCCAACTCGCGAGCGGCGCGCAGGACGTTCTCCAGCGAGTCGGGCGTGTGGGCGTAGTCGACGAGGACCGCGAACGGCTGCCCCTCGTCGATCGGCTCGAAGCGCCCCGGCACCCGCTCGGCCCGGCCCAGGCCCTCGACCGCGACCTGCGGATCGACGCCGATCTCGACCGCGGCCGCGTAGGCGCCGAGCGCGTTGGCGACGTTGAACTGGCCCGGCAGCGCCGTGCGGACCTTCGTGCCCCCGACCTCGAATTCGGAGCCGGCGGCGTCGAACGAGACCGCCTGGGCCGGGTAGTCGCCGGTCGCGCCGCCGGCGGAGAAGGTGACGCAGTCGAACTCGCCGGCGAGCCGCCGCCCGTACTCGTCGTCGGCGTTGACGATCGCGTTCCGCGGTCCCATCTCGAAGAGCCGGCGCTTCGAGCGGAAGTACTCCTCCATGCCGCCATGGAAGTCGAGGTGGTCCTGGGTCAGGTTGGTGAAGAGCGCGGCCTCGAAGTGGATCGCGTCGCAGCGGTGCAGCTCGAGAGCGTGTGAGGAGACCTCCATCGCGCAGGCCCGGTCGCCCGCGTCCAGCATCCGCCGGAAGGTCGCCTGCAGGTCGATCGCCTCCGGCGTGGTCCGCTCGGCTCCCTCGTCCCGTCCGCCGACGACCTGCCGCACCGTCCCCAGCAGGCCGCACCGGATGCCGGCCGCCTCGAGGATCTCGCGCACGAGGAAGGCCGTCGTCGTCTTGCCGTTCGTACCGGTGATGCCGACGACCCGCAGCTCAGCCGTCGGGTCGCCCTGGAAGCGCGCCGCAACGGGTGCCATCGCCGCCCGCGCGTCGGGCACGACGACCTGCGCCACCCCCACGTCCAGCTCCCGCTCGACCACCAGCGCCACGGCCCCCGCCTCCACCGCCTGCCCGGCGAACTCATGCCCATCGGATTTCTGACCGGGCACGCAGAAGAACAGCGTCCCGGGCTCAACCTTGCGGCTGTCGTAAGCGAGAGACGCAATCTCTGCATCGACATCTCCGCGGGTCGCTGTCACATCGACGCTGGCGATCAGCTCTCGCAGCTTCACGTGGCCGATTCTAGGCGTGCCCTGGAGACGTTCCCCGCGGTGGGTGGCGCCGATTTGGGGGACCACCCCGAGGAAGCTTCAGCTACCGCAGGGGTGGTGGCACCAAATCGGCGACAGAACCCGCCGCGCCAAACCCTATTCAGGCGGCACACCCAGATACGGCAACGCGTATTCGGCGATCTGGCCGAACGCCGGCGCCGCCACCGACCCGCCGTAGATTTCGCCCTGCGGCTGGTCGACGACGACGCCGACCAGCAGCTGCGGGTCCTGCGCAGGGGCGAAGCCGATGAAGGAGGCTACGTACTTCGTTTCCGAGTAGGTCCCGTTTTCCGCCACCTGCGCCGTTCCCGTCTTGCCCGCCAGCGTGTAGCCGGGCACGCTCACCGCCGACGCGGTACCGCCCGCTTCCAGGACGCCCTCGAGCATTTCCCGCACCTGCGCGGCGACCCCCGCGTCGATCACCCGGTGGCCCTTCGGCTCCTCGACCGTTTCTTCGCCCACCTTCTCGACCAGCTGCGGCCGGCGCAGCATGCCGCCGTCGGCGATCGCCGCGTAGCCGGCCATCATCTGCATCGGGGTGACGGAGAGGCCTTGCCCCATCGGCAGGTTGCCCATCGTCGAGCCCGAGTATTTGTCGAGCGCCGGGACGATGCCCTGCTCCTCGCCCGGGAACTGGACGCCGGTGGGCCTGCCGAAGCCGAAGCGGTCGATCCAGCGGCTGAAGCGGGTGGCGCCGACTTCGAGGCCGATCTCCACCGCTCCCACGTTCGAGGACTGGGCGAGGATCTGAGCGACGGTGAGATCGATCGGCGGCCGTTCCTCGGCGTCTTCGATCACCCGGTCGGCCACGTGCAGCTGCGAGGGCAGGTAGAAGGACGTCTCCGGCGTCACCAGCTTTTCCTCGAGCGCGGCCGAGACGGTGAAGGCCTTGAAGGTCGAGCCGGGCTCGTAGGTGAAGCCGGTGGCGCGGTTCATCAGGTCTTCGGGGCTGGCCGTCGAGAGGTCGGCCGGATCGACCGGCGGCCAGTTCGCCATCGCCAGGATCTGCGAGCTGCGCGGGTCCATGACGATCGCGGTGGCGCCCTTGGGCGCGTACGTTTCGCCGACCCCGGCCAGCACCTCTTCGGTCTTCGCCTGGATCGCCGGGTCGAGCGTCAGCTTGACGTCGGTCCCGTCCTCCGGTTCCCGGGTCGTTTCCAGGCGGATCGCTTCGCCCTTGGCGTCGGTGACGATCTGCCGTTCGCCGTCGGTCCCGTGCAGCACCGATTCCTCGCCCTGCTCGAGCCCGTTCAGCCCTTCGCCTTCGGCGCCGACCGCGCCGATCACCTGCCCGGCCAGCTTCCCCTGCGGATAGATCCGGCGACTATCGGGGTCCTCCCCGATTCCCGCCAGGTCGAGCCGTTCGATCCTGGCGGTGGTGGGCAGGTCGACGCTGTGGGCGAGCGCCTCGTAGCTCGTTTCGGCGCTGACCATGCCGAGCACCTTGCTCTCCGGCAGGCCGAGGATCGGCGCCAGCTTTTCCGCCGCCAGCGCCGGCTTCGTCACTTCCGAGGGGATGGCGAAGATCGTCGCCGCGTCTTCGGAGGCAGCCAGCGGGTTGCCATGGCGGTCGAGCAGGTCGCCGCGCAGGCCGGGCAGCGGCACCGCCTGCGTCTGCTGGCTGACCGCCTCGGAGGCGAGCTTCGCCCCCTGCACGCCCTGCAGCCAGAAGGCGCGGGCCGTAATGCCGAGAAAGCAGAGGAGGAAGCCGGCGAAGAGGAGGCCGATCCTGCGCTCGGTCGCCCGCACCGAGCCCCCTAGTAGCCCGAGCCGGCCGCGGCGAGGCGTCGGGCGGCGACGCGAACGTCGTGCGCACTCGCCTTTACGCGGCCCACCTGATCGGTGGGAGCGGCGGCAAGGCCCAGCGCGGCCGCTTCGTGGCGGACACGGGCGGCGCCGGAACGCGTCGCGTCGCGGGCGCGCAGCAGCGAGTTCTCCTTTTCGAGGGCCTGGATGTTCTTCTCGACGTGACCCTGCGAGGCAGCGAAGCTGAGTGTGGCGACGTTGACGGCGACGATCCCGGTCAGCAGGACGCCGAGTACGGCGATCCAGGCCCGCCCACGCGTCAGGCGCACCATCAGGCTCGAATCGGGCAGTTGGCGGACGGCGGTCGCGGTACCGACTGCGATCGGAATCAGGTGACCGCCGGGGCGGCGAACCGGTGCCCTGCGGGGATGCGCGGGCGCTGACCTCGTCTTTGGCTCCGCATAGCGGGACGAAACACGAACTCGGCGAGCGGGGGCGGTCGCGGCGGCGGCCATCAGACAGCCTCCGCGATCTTCACGGCGGCGCGCAGGTGGGCCGACTTGGAGCGGGGATTGGCGGCGACCTCGTCGGCCTCCGGGGCGACTGCGCGGCGGGTGAGCAGCTCCGCTTCCGGCTCGCGACCGCAGGCGCAGATCGGCAGCTCGGGCGGGCAGATGCAGCCGCGGGCGCGGGCGGCGAGGAACTGCTTGACGCGCCGATCCTCGAGCGAGTGGAAGGAGATCGCAGCGAGGCGACCGCCCAGCGGCAGCGCCGCCCAGGCGTTCGGCAGGGCGTCCTCGAGCGAGTCGAGCTCGCCGTTGACGGCGATGCGGATCGCCTGGAAGGTGCGCTTGGCCGGGTGGCCGCCACCGAAGCGGGCCGAGGCCGGCATCCCGGCCTTGATCGCCTCGACCAGCTCCGAGGTGGTCGCGAGGGGGCGTCGACGGATGATCTCGCGGGCGATCCCGCCGGCATAGCGCTCCTCGCCGAAGCGGCGCAGGGCCTGAGCCAGGCGCGACTCGGGCCACTCGTTGACGACGTCGGCGGCGCTCAATTGCTGGCGGGTGTCCATCCTCATATCGAGCGGCGCGTCATAGGAATAGGAGAAGCCCCGCTCCCAGGCGTCGACCTGCATAGAGGACATTCCGAGGTCCATGTAGACCATGTCTGGGCGGATGCCTTCGCCGCGCAGGGTGCGAAGACCTGCCGCGAAGTCGGAGGCGAGGAAGCGGGTCGCGCAGGGAGCCTCGGCCGCGAAGGCCTCGAAGCGCGCTTCGGCCGCCGGGTCGCGGTCGACGCAGATCAGGGTTCCAGTCGGCCCAAGCGTCGCGGCGACGAGCCGCGCGTGACCGCCGCCGCCGAAGGTGCAATCGACGGCGATCTGGCCGGGCTCGGGGGCGAGCAGCTCGACCAGCTCCTTGGCGAGGACGGGCTCATGCTCGATCGGCATCAGAGGAAGGGTTGCGCGATCGACGGTTGGGCCGACGGCTGGGGCTGCGTGCGCTCGTGCGGCCATCTCACTCAGCCGCTCCGTTTGCGGCCAGGCCCTCGGCGATCTCGGGGGCGGCGGAGTCGAGCTCGGCCTCCTGCTTGGCCCAGGCCTCGGCGTTCCAGATCTCCAGGTACTCACCGGCGCCGATCACGACACAGGGGCCGTCGAGGCCGGCATGCTCGATCAGCGGCTTCGGCACGCGGATGCGGCCGGCGGAGTCGAGCTTCTCGTCGAAGGAGCCGCCGTGGAAGCGGCGACGCAGCGCCCGGGCGTCGCGCCCGAAGGGGCTGTGCGGCGAGAGGAAGCGGTCGGAGAGCTGCTCGAACTCCTCGGTCGTGTGTACCCAGACGCAGGGGTCGAAGCCCTTGGAGAGAACAACGCCATCGGAAAGCGCCGCTCTGAACCTGGAGGGAACCGTGAGGCGATCCTTGGAATCGAGACTGTGCTCGTAGAGGCCCCGGAATGCCACCGCTTAGGTCCTTTCTCTCCTGGGCTGGGAAGTGAGTTAGGACCGAGGTGATGAGGTGGGAGGAACCTCACCACCCCGGTCCTGGGCTTCAACTCGCGGGCACTGTATCCCACTTTCCCCCACTTTGCAACACGATGTGACCCTGCAACCCCATTTGCACCACGTCGTGGCTCGGAGCGCGAACTGAGCCCAACGCAAAGCGCCCCCCCGGCCGGGGGGGCGCCTGAGACGAAGCAGGTCAAGCAAAGCGCGCAGGACGCTGGTGCGCATTGCGATTCGAAACAGCCTTTTTCGTGCACCTTCCTTGCTATCGATTCTTGTAGGTGGACAGCAGCGGCGCCACTGTCGGGCATGGCTGGATCGTCATCCTGATCTCTCCTTTGCTCAAGTTTTCTCGATTAAAAGAGAGAAGAATCTTAAATGAGGAAAGGGGGAGAAGAGACTGGAAGAGATCAAGGCGCTTTCGCTCCAAGAGCGGCTCCATAGAGCGCTGCAAAGCCCCCTCCGGACCAAGATGCTCGCCTTGATGAACGACCGGGAGTGGAGTCCGAGGGAGCTCTCAGAGGAGCTGGACGAGGGCCTAAGCCAAGTCAGCTACCACGTAAAAGTCCTGCATGAGTACGAGCCGATCGAGCTCGCCCGTACCGAGCCGGTGCGCGGCGCCACCCAGCATTTCTATCGGGCGCTGCACCGGGCTTACATCCCCCCAAGCCCGGTGAGGCACATCCCGAAACCAGGACGAGCCATCATCGTCGGCGACATCCTCGGGGAAATCGACAAAGACGTAGCCGCTTCGCTGCAGTCGGGAAGGTTCTTCTCCCGCGAGGACAACCACGCCGGTTGGACTCCAGCCGATCTCGATGCGATCGGCTGCGGGAAAGCGAATGAACTGGCTGACGAGTTCGTCGCGCGCTTCCTGGAGATCGCGGCAAGTCAGCGACACGGCGAGCGAATGGGGAAAGCCACGAGCACATCACGACCAGCGCCGCGCTACTGCGCGGCACCACGTTGGTGGGCTTTAAAGCGCCCCTCGGGACGCTCGGCTGCCGCCTCCTACCGGAAGCTGGAGAAGAAAAGGTCGGCGTTGGCGATCAGGGCGGCGGTGATCATCAGCAGGACGGAGGGGACGAGGACCAGGGCGACGACGAGCTGGATCTTGGGCGCGGCGCGGGCGGCGCGCTCCTCGACCGTGCGGCGCTGGTCGCGGCGCAGGGCGCCGGCCTGGCGCCGCAACTGATCGGCCAGCGGCGAGCCGTAGCGGCGCGAGCGCTCGATCGCGGCGCAGAGCGTCGCCACCTCGCTGCCGGGCACCCGCTCGCGCAGGGAGTCGAGGACTGCGGCGAGCGGCTCGCCGCAGTCCAGCTCGGCGTCTGCGATCGCAAGCTCGTCGGCGAGCGGCCCCCTCCCCGCCCGGGCCAGGTCGGCGAAGCCGGCGGCCACGCCGCGGCCGGCCTCGACCCCGACCGCAAGCAGGTCGATCGCATCGGGCAGGGCCGCCGCGATCCGGCGGCGGCGCAGCCGCAGGCGACGCTCGCGAAGGGCGTCGGGAACGAAGATGCCGGCGGTGGGCAGTGCGATCGCGAGCAGCAGCGACAGGTGGCCCGGTGCCGCCGGCGCGGCGGCGAGCGCGACCGCCCCGCCCACCGCGGCGCAGGCCGCCCGAACGGGCAGGGCCGGAACGGTCATTCGGCGATCCGCGAGAGACGGCGGATGGCGAAGAACCCGGCAAGCTGCAGAGCCGCCGCCATCGCCAGCAGGGCCGCGGATGCCGGCGAGCCGATCAGCTTGGCGAGGAATCCGGGTTCGATCAGCTCGGCGAAGACCGCGCCCCCGGTCGGCATCGCGACGACGAGCAGGCCGGTGAAACGGGCCTGAGCCGTGGCCGTGCGGGCATCCTCGGCCGCACGGTCCCGCTCGGCGGCCGACGCGGCGAAGCGGCGCAGGAGACCGGCGAGGTCGCCGCCGGTGAGGCGCTGGCTGAGCAGCGCTGCGGCGAATGCGTCGACGCGAGCGGAGCGCATGCGCCGGCGCCAGCCTGCGATGGCCTCGACCGTCGGCGATCCGAGTGCCAGCTCGGCGCCGAGCCGGGACAGCTCCACCGCCGGCGGCCCGTCCAGCGACCCGGCGGCTGCCGCAACCGAGGCTCGCAGCGAGCGTCCCGCGGTAAGCGAGTCGGCGACCGCGAGGGAGATCTCGGGGAGCGCCCGCTCGACCGCGCTCCGGTATCGGCGCCGGCCGCGCTCGACCAACGAGGCTGCGAGCGCCGGCCCGGCGAAGGCGAGCGGCAGCGCCAGGGCGGCTCCGGCGAGGAACCAGCCGACGACGATCGCCACGAGGGTGCCGAGCAGCGCCAGCCGCCGCCGCTCGAGCACGGTGGGTGCGTAGCCCTCGCGAGCCGCTCGCCTCAGCGGCTCGACCGCGAGGCGGACCCAGGCGGCGAGCGCCGGGGTGGCGAGGACCGCCTCGCGGGCGCCGACCGCCGCCAATCCGCCGGCGGCCGCCCCGGCCAGCGTCAGCAACGGCCCCGGACCGCCGCTCACGCCGTCGTCACCCCGACTATCTCGGTCACCCGGCGGGCGCCGTCGCGACCCCGATCGAGGTGGACGACCAGGTCCACCCCACGCCGCACCTGCTCGGCGATCGCCTCGTGCGGCAGGCCGAGACCGGCCATCAGCGCCAGCGTCTCGAGCCGGGCCAGGGCGTCACCGGGCGAGCTGGCGTGCACGGTCGAGAGCGCGCCGTCGTGTCCGGTGTTCAGCGCGGTGAGCAGGTCGAGCGCCTCCGGTCCCCGCACCTCGCCGATCACGATCCGGTCGGGGCGCATGCGCAGCGCGTTGCGGACCAGGTCGCGGACGGTGACCTCGCCCCGTCCCTCGATGCCGGCGGGCCGGCTCTCGAGCCGGACCACGTGGGGCTGCTGCAGCCGCAGCTCGGCCGCGTCCTCGATCGTCACGATCCGCTCGCCCGCGCTGACGAAGGCAGAAAGCGCGTTGAGCAGGGTCGTCTTGCCCGAGCCGGTGCCGCCGCTGACGAGGATGCTGCGGCGTGCGGCGACGGCTCCCTCGAGAGCGTCGTGCTGATCACGCGTCATCGTCCCCAGCTCGACCAGCTCACCCGGACCGAGGCGGTGGGTTCCGAAGCGGCGGATCGAGACGACGGGGCCGTCGACTGAGAGAGGCGGGATGACGACGTTGACGCGTGACCCGTCCGGCAGGCGAGCGTCGGCCATCGGGCTGAGCTCGTCGACCCGCCGCCCGAGCGGCGCGAGGATGCGCTCGATCGCGTTGCGCAGCGCCTCCTCGTCGGCGAACGCGACGCCGGTTCGCTCGATCCGGCCCTGCCGCTCGACGTAGACGGCGTCGGGACCGTTGACCATCACCTCCTCGACCGCCGGATCGGCAAGCAGCTCCTCCAACGGCCCGAGGCCGACGGTGTCGCGCAGCACTCGCGCCTCGAGCTCGGCTCGGTCCGCCGAACCGAGCAGCGCCGCCTCGGTCGCGACCAGCTCGCGGACCTGATCCGCAAGCTCGCCTCGCACCGCCTTGCCGGCCGCCGCCTCGTCCCGGCGTCGTTCGACCAGCCGGGCCCGCAGCGAGCCCGCCAGCTCCTCGAGGTGCCGCTCCCGCGCTCCCATACCTCAGTCCTCCGGCAGCAGGGTCAGCTTGCGGGCGAAGCTTTCCGCCTCGATCAGGCGTAGGGCCTGGCGCCTGGTCAACCCCAGGGTCGCGGCCGAGGTGCCCCCCGGGCCGGGGCCGTCGGCCCCCGGGCCCAGCGCAAGAAGCGGCACCCCAGCCGCGGCTACATAAGTTCGGCCCGACCCGGCGCCGGCGGGTTCGGTGGTGACGACGACGTCGACCTTTGCCCTCGGAGGGGGTCCTCCGGTGGCGAGCAGCGCGTCGGCGCCGCTGACCGAGATCTCCACCGGACGCCGGTCACCGAGGATGGGAATGCCCCTGCGATGCGGGCGAGGAGGGTGCAGCTGGGCGGCCAGCAGGTAGGACCCGGCCGGCAGCGGCGCATCGGAGGCCAGGCCAAGCGCGGCAGCCGGAGAGACGAGGGCCCCGGGTGGGACGAAGCGCTCGGGAACGCGGCGGACCTCGAGCGCCGTGGAGAGGTCTTCGGGGGCGAGCGGCCTGCCGGGACGCAGGCCACGCACGAGGACGACCACTGGTCGCAACGGCCCATAGCCCCTGGCGACGCTCGAGCCATAGCCGTTCGCGATCGCCGCCGCGAAGGCGGCTGCGAGCAGAGCGAGAACGGCGAAGGCGGCCGCCCGGCGGCGCCGGCTCATGCGACCGCGTCGCCCGCGTCGTCGGCCAGCGGCAGCTCGACGGCGGCGGTCGACCCGCGTGGAGAGCGCTCGAAGACGAAGCGCCCCTCGTGTGCGGCAACCACCCGGCGGACGACGGCGAGGCCGTGGCCGCGGCGCTTCCGTCCCGACAGTCGGGCGAGGACCTCAGCTGGGCTGCCACGCCGCGCCGGCGGCCTCGCGGCACTGCCCGAGTCGACCACGGCGATCCGCAGTCGCCCCTGGCGACGGCGCGCCGAGACGACGACGTTCGGGCCGCCGTGCTCGATCGCGTTGACGATCAGGTTGTCGATCGCCTGGGCGAGCGCGAGCCGATCGCCGTCGACCACGGCGGGACCCGCGTTCCAGCGCAGCTCGAGAGAGCCGTCGGCAAGCCTCGCCCGCCCGCGCCAGCGACCGACCGCCGTCTGTACAAGCGCCCGGGCATCGACCGTGGTCGGCAGCGGTATGTAGCTGCCGCCGTTTATCTCGCGATCGAGGCGCTGCAGCGCGGCGGCGGCAAGGTCGAGTGGACCGTCGCCCCGTCGCGTGACGATCTCGACTCCACCCTCCAGCGCCGCCACCTGCAGGGGCCGGCGAACCTCGTGCAGAGCCTCGTTCAGCGCCATGCGACGTCGGCCGTGGCGCAGCCCCTGGACGGCGACCGTCGCCGCCAGCGAGACGGCAAAGGGCCAGCCCGCGACGATCTGCGCCAGCTCGCTCATCCGTCGACCAGCCGGTATCCGTAACCCCAGCAGTTGACGACGAAGCGACAGCCCTCGGGGTCGAGTTTGCGCCGCAGCCGGCTCGCGTGCGAGTCGAGCGTCCGCGTCCTCGCCGGGGTCCGGTAGCCCCAGACCGCCTCGAGCAGCTCGCGCTTGGTGAAGACGCGCGAGGGATCGCTCGCCAGCACCCGCAGGAGGCCGAACTCCTTGTTCGAGAGCGCCACCTCGCGCTCGCCGACCCAGACCTTGCGCCGCACCGGGTCGATCACGATCTCCCCCACCCGGCACGGCCCCTCGCCGCCGCGGCCCCGCCTCAGCACGGCCGCGATCCGCGCCCGCAGCTCCTGGTAGGAGAAGGGCTTGACCATGTAGTCGTCGGCGCCGCTGTCGAGGCCGCGAACGCGATCGTCGTCCGCTCCGCGTCCGGTGAGGACGATCACCGGCAGGAACGGGTCGAAGCGAGAGGTGACGCCGTCGGCCTGGCGGATCTCGCGCAGCACGTCGAGGCCCGAGGCGTCGGGCAGCGTCAGGTCGAGCAGCAGCAGGTCGGGGTGGTTGTAGCGACAGAGCCGCAGGGCGTCGGAAGCGCTGGGAGCGGGCATGACACCGAAGCGATCGGCGACGAGGTGGTCGCAGAGCAGCTCCAGCGTCGGCGTGTCGTCCTCGCAGACGACGATGTTGGCGATCTCTTGGCGCTGGGGAAGCATGTGCCGCCTCTAAGGACGCGGCGCAAAAAACTCTCCCCCCTCCGCCGCGGGAATCTCGAGAACTGCGGCGGCGGCGCGACAGAAGGCAACCCGACGCGGGCAAATCCCGCGCCGAACGGAGACGATCGCGCCCTCTCCGTCGAGGAAGCAGACGTCGAGAGCGAAGCGCATGCCGAAGGTGTGGACGCTGGTGCAGCGCGGGATCAGCAGGCCGGGTCCGACCCGGTCACGATCCAGGTGCGCGAGGCCGAGCAGACGCGCCCGGGGCCCGGTCGCAACGCGAACCTCACGGCCCAGGACGACGGCTGTCGGGAGGCGGCGCAGGCGCGGGGCAAGCGGCATTGCTTCATAAGGGCACAAGCCGTCGAACTCTCCGGGGTAGCCTCCCTGCATGCCTGACGGCAAGGTCGTTGTCTTCGGACCCCACCCGATGCTCTCGATCACGATCGAGGCGCTGACCAGCGATGGCGGCGACGAGATCCACCTGCACGCGGCCGGGCAGGGTGTCTGGGTGGCGCGGATGGCGGCTGAGCTGGGGGCCCGGCCGGTCCTCAGCGGCTTCATCGGCGGCGAGACCGGCGCGGTCCTGCGCCCGCTGCTCGAGCAGATGGACGTCGACCTGCGCTTGGTCGAGACCGTGGAGGCGAGCGGCTGCTACCTGCACGACCGCCGCGAGGGCGAGCGCAAGCCGCTGGCGCAGAGCGCCTCGCTGCCACCGAGCCGCCATGAGATCGACGAGCTCTTCTCCGGCACGGTCGCCGCGGCGCTCGACGCCGACGTGCTCGCGCTCTGCGGCCCCTACCCGGGCGAGGCCCTGCCGCTGGAGATCTACGGCAACCTGGTCGCCGACGTGCGCGCCAACGGCACGCCGGTGGTCGTCGACCTCTCGCCGCCGCGCCTCGACAGCGCCCTCGAGGGCGGGCCCGAGCTGGTCAAGATCAACGACTGGGAGCTGGCCAAGTACGTCGAGGGACCGGTCGACACCGAGGAGCGGATGCTCGCCGCGGCGAGGCGCCTGCTGGAGAAGGGAGCGGGAGCGGCGATCATCACCCGAGCCGAAGAACCGGCGGTGGTCGTCCGCGACGACGACGCCTGGGAGTTGGTGCCGCCCCGTTTCGAGCGCGGTGCCCGCGAGGGCTGCGGCGACTCGATGATGGGTGGGCTCACCGCCTGTATGGCAAAAGGGGTCGAGTGGGAGGAGATGCTGCGGACCAGCGCCGCGGCCGGCGCGGCCAACTTCCTGCGCAGCGGCCTCGGCAGCGGCACGCGCCAGGTGATTGAAGACCTCGCGCGCAAGGTCAACCTCCGGCCACTCAACCGGTCGTAACGCATTTCCCATGCGATGCATGGGAAATGCGTTACGACCGGCTAAGCGCCGACCGAGATTCAGGGGGCGGGGTCGAAGCTCAGGGGGCGGGGCCGAAGGGGAGCTCGAGGGCCTCGCCGGCGACGATCGCGGCCGGGGCGACGTCGCGCATCCACTCGACGTGGGGGGCGACCGAGTCGATCTCGGCGAGCCGTTCGAACGCCTCGCGCATGTGGACCGGCCGCCCGCCATGCGAGGAGTGGGCGTCGCTGCTGAGCACGTGCACGAGACCCGCCTCGGCGAGCGCGGTCATCCCGGTGGCGAAACGCTCGCGGAGGAAGAAGTCGGCGGTTGCCTGGACCAACGCCCCGGCGGCGACGAGGCCCGCGATCCGCTCGTACATGTCAGCCGAGACATGGCGCTCGGGATGAGCGACCAGGACCCGGTAGCCCCGCTCGACCAGGCGAACGACCCGGCCGAGCAGCACCGTGGTGAGCCGTCCCGGCGCCGGCTCGAGCAAGATCCACCGCCCGCCGCCCAGCGTCACCCGATCGAGCTCCTCGTCACTCAGGCCCTCGACCGCGGTCTCCGCCACCTCTCCCCCCTGCAGCACGGTAACCGGCAGCTCCTCGACCCGCAGCCGCTCGTTGAGCTGCTCGACCCGGCCGGCGATCTCCTCGATCCGCACGTCGTGGTCGTGGCGGATGTGCGGGGTCGCGCAGATCGCCTCGATCCCGTCGCCCGTGGCCTGCCGCGCCATCCCGATGCTGTCCTCCAGGTCCAGCGCCCCGTCGTCGACTCCGGGAAGGATGTGGCAGTGCAGGTCGATCATCGGTGCAAACAGCGTTTCAGGCACGGGCGCGCGACGGCATCGGACTACGATGATCGGCATGATCCACCACCTGCTCTCACAGGGCTTGTGGGAGCGGATCGGGCTTCAACGTGAATAAGAAAACGACCCGCAGAGGGAACTACGAGTCTGGCTCCGACTACGTACTCGAGTACGGCGAGCTGCGCTTTGCCTTCAACGAGGAGGACTTCGCGCAGCGAGTCGAGCAGGCCGCGGTGAAGCTCGGCTTCGTCGACCAGGGCCTCAGCTCCGAGGAGCTCGACGACCTGCTCGACCTCTGCGTCAGCGGCGAGATCGCCGAGCCCAGCTCGCGCCTCGGCGAGCACATCAACGAGAACTGGGACGACCTGGTCGGACCCGCCAACCGCAGCCTCGTCCATTGGCTGCGGCGGCTCGTCTTCCGTGGCGCCTGGCTCGACCAGCGGGTCAAGGAGGGCGAGCTCGACGTCGTCTTCGACGAGCGCACACAGACCTTCGGCTACGTCCAGCCAGAGCGCAGCTCAGAGCTGATCGAGCTCTCCAAAGAGCCCTCCTGGCGCCGCATCGCCTACCGACGCTAGCGCGACGACGGGCGGGGGCTTACTGGCGACGCTCGAGCGCCGCGACGACGGTCAGCGAGCCGGCCCCGGCGACGCCGAGACCGCCGTCGAAGATCTCCTGCGCTATGCCGGTGTCTTCCAGGCGGCTCAGCGAGTCGACGAGGAGGATCGTGTCTTCCCCACCCTCGGCGCGGCGCGCGGCCTGGGCCAGCGCGTCGCTGGCGTGGCGGGCCTTGCCCGCGGCGACGATCTCGGCGCCGGGCGCCTCGCGTCGCCAGTCGGCGAGCTCCTCGGGGCTGGGGTCGATGAGCAGAGCGATCGGATCCGGCCCCTTGGAGGCGTCCGAAAGCTCGGCGGCGAGCTCGCGCAGCAGGGCCGTGCAGGCGGCGCGGCTCTCGCCGTAGACGAGCGCCTGCCGCCCGGGGGGCGGCAACAGCAGGTCGGCCGGGCCGATGTCCTTGCGGCGGCGACCGAAACGGCGCCGTTTGCGGCGTGGCTTCGACGGCGCAGCCGCGGACGGTGCCGGTGGAGTCGGCTCGGGCTCTGACCTTGGAGCCTTGCGTTCCTTCGCCTCCGCCTCGGCCGGCTTTCGCGGCCCCCTCTCCCGGCTGCGCGGCTGGCGCTCGCGCCTCTCCCGCGGCTTCCGCTCGCGGGGTGGACGCTCGCCGCGTTTCTCGGGCTTGCCGTCGCCGTCGGCGAGCTTCTCGATCAGCTCCTCGCGGCGCAGCATGCGGTAACCGGACACGCCCGCCTCGGCGGCGAGAGTGTGCAGCTCGGCGATGTGCTTGGACTCCAGCTCTGCTTTCGTCATCGGTGCGGCAGGTTATTGCAGGGGCGAGTCGAGTGAGCGGGCGGGGTCTACCCCAGCCTCGGCCGCGGCCGCCGGCCACTCCTCGGCCGCCTGCTTCACCCGACGCCGCGACCAGCCCAGCTCGTCGCCCAGCGCCGCCGCCACGGCGCGCACGGAATCGGCGTCGCGCAGCTGGGGCGCGGCGAGGAGGCCGAGCCGGGTGCGCCGCAGCAGCACGTCGGCGACGCTGCGCGCCTGCTCGTGGCGGGCCGCGATCGTCGCCTCGGCGAGCAGGTCGGGTCGGCCGGGGACGATCGGCTGCGCCATCTTCGGGTCCTCGCGAGCGACCGCGAGCACTTTGCGCGCGGCGTGCCCGTAGCGGAAGGCGAGCTGGGCGAGCGCCTCCTCCCCCACCCCCTCGAGCCCGACCAGGTCCTCCTCGCGCGCCTCCATCCCGAGCGGGATCTCAGCCGTGTGGCAGGGTGCCTCGCGCCCCTCGCGCTCGACCAGGCGGTCGACGGTCTGCTTCGCCATCCGCCGCCAGGTGGTCAGCTTGCCACCGGTGATCGTCAGCATCCCCGAAGACGTCTCGTAGAGCTCCGCCTTGCGCGAGATGTCGACCGACTTCTTCGGGTCGCCGGTCGAGATCAGCGGCCGCACGCCCGCGTAGGCGCCGACGAGGTCGCGCTCGCTCAGCGAGACGCCGAAGAAGTCGTTGACCGCGTCGAGCAGATAGGCGACGTCCTCGGCGCCGGGACGCGGCGCGTCGACGTCGCCGTCGAAGTCGTTGTCGGTGGTGCCGACCAGTGTCCGCCCGTACCAGGGCAGGGCGAAGATCGCACGCCCTTCGCCGGCCGGCACGATGCAGGCGGCCTCGCCGGTGGAGAGGACGTCGCGGTCGATCAGCACGTGCGTGCCGCGACTGGGCGCGATCCGCGGCACGTCCTCCTCCTCGACCACCTCCTCGGGCCGGATGCGGTCGGCGAAGACGCCGGTCGCGTTGACGACGTTTTCGGCGCTCACCTCCATCCGCTCGCCCGACTCGGCCTCGACGAAGGCGACCCCGGCGGCACGGCCGGCGCCGTCCAGCTTCACCTCGGTCACCTCGGCGCCGTTCAGCATCGTCGCCCCGAAGCGCTCCGCCTCGCCGAGCACGGTGAGGACCATGCGGACGTCGTCGGTCTGGCAGTCATAGAAGAGGTAGGCGTTCTTCGGGTCTCGCGGCGCCAGCGCCGGCACCAGCTCGAGCACCTCGTCGCGGTCGATCATCCGGTGGCGGTCGGGCGACCAGTAGAAGTCCTCGTCGGCCTCCTTGGAGGAGCGCATCTCGCGTCGGCCGCGGCCGACGCGAGTCGTCGCCATCACGTCGTACATGCTGAGCGCCATACCGAGGCGCCGGTCGCGGCGCTGGTCGGGGAAGTCGGAGACCAGGAAGGGCGTCGGGTAGACCAGGTGGGGCGCGAGCTGGACCAGTAGCTGGCGCTCCAGCAGCGCCTCGCGGACCAGCCCGAGGTCGAGGTTCTGCAGGTAGCGGAGGCCGCCGTGGACCATCTTCGAAGAGCGGCTGGACGTCCCCTCGGCGTAGTCGCCGCGCTCGAGCAGCGCCACCGAGTAGCCGCGCGAGGCGGCGTCGAGGGCGACCCCGGCGCCGGTGATCCCGCCGCCGATCACGACGACCTCGAAGTGCCCACCGGCGATCTCCTCGATTGCCGCGGCCCGGGAGATCATCAGTCAAGGAACTCGGTGGCCTGCTCGACCGGGGGGCGCTCGGGCGGCTGCTTGTCCTGGCGCAGCGGACCGAGGTGGAGCAGGCCGACGAAGCGCTCGGAATCCGGCAGCCCGACCGCGGCGGCCCCCTCGGCCGAGCGCAGCACGGCGGGAGTGCGCCAGTAGCCGGCGAGGCCGCGGGCATGGGCACCGAGCAGGACGATGTAGGAGGCGACGGCGGTCGCGTGCAGGTCCTCCTCGTTCTGCACCGGGTCCTCACCGAGCGCGCAGGAGACGACGACGAGGGTCGGGGCGCGGTCGAGCTTGGCGGCGCCGTCTGGGCCCGCGGCCTGCTTCAGCCGGGCCAGTGCCTGCGGCCCAACGACGCGAAAGCGCCAGGGCGCGGTCAGATGGTGGTTTGGCGCCCAGCGCGCCAGCTCGAGCAGCTCGAGCAGCTCGTTTCGCGCCAGCGGCTGGGGCCCGAAAGTCTTGTGCGTGCGGCGCGTCCTGATCGCGGTCTCGACCTCCACGCCTGCAACATAGCCCCCGCTACCAATCGAAGCGACGGCCGAGCAGCCAGGGCAGGGCGATAGCGAGCGCGGTGCAGGCGAGGCCGACGCCGATCGGAATCAGGGGCGATGAGCCGCCGCCCGAAGCGGGCTCGGTGAAGGCGGCGGCGGTCCCCTGGGCGTTGCCCTCGGTTGCGGGCGGCTTGACAGACCCCGCCCCGCCTGGGCTCGGCTGCGCGGCTTTCGGCAGCGGGATGCCGCCGCCAGGGGCAGTGCCACCGCTAGCACCGGTGCCGGCACTGCCGCCGGCTCCAGGCGAGACGGACGACCCCGGCGGCAGGTTGAGCCCGAGCGCCGGGCTGCCGCCGCTGCCGTCTGAGGCTCCCTGGTTCTTGCTCTCAACAGGTTCTTTCTTCTCGCGTGGCGGCGGCGAGATCGGCAGCGACTTGTGAGCCGCACCGACCATCGCCTCGCTCGTCACCCAGATCGGCGTCTGGTTGCTCGACTCCGAGTAGCGGTAGTGCCCGTTGTCGCCCTGGCGGGCGGCGAGGTAGTTGAGCGCGGTGTCGCCGCTGACGGGAATCCGCGTCGGGTCGCCCCCCACCGCGACCATCCCCTGCACGGCCCATCCAGTCGACTGGGAGTTGATCGCCCCGCCGGAGGAGCCGGTCGAAAAGCCTCCGTTGGAGTGCTGGTGGCGGCGCAGGTAGGTGAGTCCGTCTTCGGCTGCCTTCGTTTCCGGGATCGCCTGCATGACCGCGGCGGTCACGTCGGCGTTGCTCGGGGTCGTCGCGGTGTCGCCCCAGCCGCCGTCGTCGTTCTGGACTTTGGCGAGCCACGAGATCGTCTTGTCGAGACCGCCGGTGGCTTCCGCAGTGCGCAGGGCGACGACGCTGTACGCGGTCGTCCCCGGCCAGCCCTGGAAGGAGCCGTTCTCGGCGCGGCGGTCGAGCAGGGCAGCCACCAGGTTCTCGTGCCCGAAGGAGCGTGGATCGGCGCCCGCCGCCTCCAGGGCGACGATGGTGCGCGCCAGGTCGCCGCTGCTGGTCACCTCGTCGAGGTGGGAGCGCAGGTAGTCGATCGGCGTGTGCCCCTTGTGGGCGACGTCGAAGGGGTTGCGCCCGGCGGCCGCCAGGCCGAGCATTGCCCAGCCCGTGACCGAGGCGCTCGACGGATCGCCGGGCGAGGCGCCGAAACCGCCGTCGGAGTTCTGTTCGGAGGCCAGCCAGCCGGCGGCGCTGTCGACGCCCTCCGCCTTCGCCGGCGACGGCAGAACGGCGGCCGGAAGCAGCAGGACGGCCAGCAGCGAAGCAGCAAGGGCGGGGGTGCGCCACTGGAACCGCTGCCGGAAGCGGACCAGCATCCGCACCAGCGCCGGGCCGGCGATCAGGGCGAAGGCGACGTTGCCGATGGCGTGGGCGGCGTCGAAGGGGATCGCCCGCACCTCGAGGGTGACGAAGCGCTGCCACGAGAGATCTCCGCCGTAGGTCGCCATGAGCGAGAAGTTCAAGAGCAAACCGTAGGCGATTCCGGCAAATCCGCACAGGGCCGCGAGGGTGAAGCGACTGGCGTTGCGCGTGCTGAGCGCGAGCAGCGACCCCAGCACGCCGCAGAGCCCCCAACCCGCCATCTGCCATGGCGTCCAGGGTCCCTGGCCAAACCAGAAGTTGGAGACGAGCCCGGTGAGGGCGCCAACCGCGAAGCCCGGTGCCGGCCCCAGCGCGTAGCCGGCGAAGACGACGATGTCGGTCGTCGGCTTGACGTTGGGGAAGGCGGCGAAGGCGATGCGGCCGGCGATCGCCATCGCTGCCAGCGCGGCAACCAGGGCCACGACCTGCGACGGGGGCCGCGAGCGCTCGTACCAAGCGAAGCCGCCGAGCAGGACGGCGCCGAGGATGAGGAAGCTGGCGAGTTGCCAGGACATCAGCGCCCACCTTCGCGCAGGACGGCGGCGCCCTGCTCGGGGGTGACGACGCCGGGGAGATCGAGTACGCGGGCGACCTCGGTGGCGAAGTACCAGCCCCCGGAGAGGATCTCCGCCGCGGGGCCGTCGGCGATCACGACACCCTCGCCGAGGAGAACGACCCGCTCGGCGAAGGCGGCGGCGAACTCGACGTCGTGGGTGGCGACCAAGACCCCCGCCCCTCGAGAGCCCAGCCCCTCGATCAGCTCGGCCAGCTCGTCCTTGCGAGCGCGGTCCATGCCACGGGTCGGCTCGTCGAGGGCGACGAGCCCTGGCAGCTGATCGCCGTCGATGCGCCCGGCAAGCGCGATGGCCAGTGCCAGGCGCTGCCGCTCGCCGCCCGAGAGGTCGCGAGGATCGGCGTCGACCGCATTCTCGAGCCCGACGATGTGCAGCGCCGCCATCCCAGCCTCCCCCAGGAGCTCGTCGCCGACCCGCTCGCGGACGAGGTAGTCGCTCGGGTTCTGGGTCAGCAGAGCTATGCCGGCCGATACCTCGACCTTGCCACGGACCGGTTCGATCAACCCGGCAGCGGTCTTCAGCAGGGTGCTCTTGCCGGCGCCGTTGCGGCCCATGAGGGCTACCTGTTCGCCGCGGCGGATCTCCAAGTCGACCCCGCGCAGCACGTCCCGTGGCCCCTCCCCCGCATCCAACTCGACCCACAGGGCCTTGGTGGTGAGAGCGGGCTCGGTGGGATGGGAGTCGATCACCCTCCTACTTGCAGGGTGAGGAGGGCGATCGACCCCCAGCCCGCGAAGTGTTTGTCGGGCGTCGCGAACCCCCACGGGCAGCGGCTCGATTCCAGCAAGGGAGAAGAGTCGGGCCGCCGGAGTCTCCAGAGCGGCGTCACGCTCCTGAGCCCAATTCAGAAACTCGCGAGGGGGGCCGTCGAAACCGACCCCCCCGGCATCCAGCGCGACGACGCGGTCAGCGGCAGCGAGGCAACGCTCCAGACGATGCTCTGCCAAGAGAATCGTCACCCCCCACTCCTCGTTGAGGCGGCGCAGCAGCCAGATCAGCTCGTCGCCCGCCACGGGATCGAGCTGCGAGGTGGGCTCGTCGAGCAGAACGAGCTTCGGGCGGGTGACGAGCGCGGCGGCGAGCGCGACACGCTGCAACTCACCGCCGGAGAGGGTGTCGACGGCGCGACCGAGCAGGTGCGGGATCGCGAGGGCGAGGGCTACCTCCTCGACCGCCAGGGCGCGCGCGTCAGGGGGATCGCCGCGCATCTCCAGCGGCAGCTCGATCTCGGCGGCCACCGTCGTCGAGACGACCTGCGTCTCGGGATCCTGGGCGACGTAGCCGACGGCGGCGGCGAGCTCGCTCGGCCCGGAGGCGAGAGCGTCGATCCCGGCGACCTCGACGTGCCCATCGATCTCGCCGCCGTGGAAGTGCGGGACGAGGCCGCAGGCGGCGCGCAGCAGGGTCGACTTGCCGCAGGCGGAGCGGCCGGCGAGGAGGACTAGCTCACCGGTGGCCAGCTCCAGCGAGACGTCGCGCAGGGCCGGAGCGCCCGTGTCGGGATAGGCGTAGGTGAGCGACTCGATCGCCAGGGCAGGCGCGGGCTCCACCCGGGTCTCCGTCCCAAACTGCATCAAATTCCACCCCTGGCAGGTAGGGAATTTGATGCAGTTCGGATTGGCGGGGTGCGGGGAGCGAGGCCGCTGAGGATGAGCACGGCTGAGAGGGCGACGGTCACTGGGCCGGTCCCGACCTCCACCGCCGGGTATTCGGCGAAGGCGTCGGCACCGGCGAGCTTGCCGACTACGGCGGCAATCATCACCACGGCGCCGACCGCGTAGAAGCGCCGGTCGTAACGCGACCGGCTTCTGGCGCGCCAACGGACACCATTGCGGCCACGATTCCCGCCTCGGTCGAAACGCATTTGCCATGCATATCGCGGGATATGCGTTGCGACCCGGGGTTTGGGCGGTGGGGGGACCAGCGAGTAACCACGGAGCTCCAGGGTCGCGGCGACGTCCACTGCCCGGTCCAGGGAGCCGGCGAGCAGGCGGCGTGCCAGCGGAGCGCGGCCGACCGGGGCCGCAGCGGGGCCACGCAGGCGGGCGGCGTCGCGCAGGCGGGCCGCGTCGGCGGCGGCGACGGGCACGAGTCGCGAGACCAGCGTCGCGGTCAGCGCCGAGCGGCGGGCCAGCGGCCGCAGCGCCCGCAGCACGCGATCGGGATCGACGCAGGCCGAGTAGACGGCGAAGGCGAGCATCACGACCGCGGCGCGCAGCCCGATCACCGCGCCCGCGGCGAGCGCCTCGGCGGTGATCACGTCACTGAGCAGGGGCAGGTGCCCGATGCGCACCAGCACCGTCTCGCCTCTGTCGACGACGAGCGCGTTGACGGCAACGATCAGCAGCGCCAGCGTCAGCCCCATCCAGAGCGCCGCCCGCACCGCCCGCCAGGCACCGGCGAGGCGACCGGCAAGCACCAGCGCCGCACCGGTGGCGAGCAGCACCACCGGATTCGAGTAGAGGAAGGCGACGACCGTCAGCGAGCCGAGGTATGCGACGGCGGCAGCAGGCGACGCCGACTGCAGCGGTCCAAATTTGGGCGTGTAGGCGAAGGGCGATCTCATCGCAGGGGCAGCACCGTCTCCTTCCCGTCTTCGATTGCCACCGCATAGTGGTCGCGCAGGCTGGGCACGTCGAGCAGGCCCGCGGCTGCTTCGACGCCCTCCCGGCCCGGCCCGGTCACCAGCCACACGGGTGGCGCTTCGCCATGCCGAGTTGCCGCAACCAGGCCCGCTTCGGGACCGAAGGCCCGGGCGACGTCACCGCTTTCGTCCAGACCCTGCATCGCGTAGCCGGTCGGCCCGCGACGGAAGCGGGCGAAGACGCCGCTGCGCTGCGGACCCGCTTCGACCTGTGCCGCTGCGGGGTCGCCGCGCACGAGCCCCCAAGAGCCGACGAGCACGCGGATCGCGTCGCCGGGCGCACCGCCCGCGATCGTCGCGCCGGCCGCGCGCAGCCGGCGGCGCACGGTCGCACAGGCCCCGCCCCCACCCCGGCACTCGACCGCGACCGGGTGGCGCCGCCCTTCGAAGCCGTCCACGAACGGCTGCGGCCAGGAGCCGACCACCGCGGGGACGCTGATCGCCGCCCCCCAGTCCCGGTAGTCCCACCAGACCGACTCGCCGCCGCGCAGCGGGTAGTCGGCGGCGCCGACCGTCGACTCGACACCGTCGACGTAGAAGAACCAGTCGAGCGAGCGAGCGAAGCGCTCCTGCGCTTCCAACCCGTCGATCGACTGCACGAAACCGCCGCCGTAGCGAGTCTCGATCTCGGCATTGCGTTCGAGCACGCGGATGACGCTGTCGGATTCGGTCACGTCGCCGACGTCGCGCGAGAGGACCGGCGTGCGACCGTAATCGCGGGTAACGGTCAGGCGCACGTCTTCGAGCCCCGCGCCGGGGCCGAGGCCACAGCCGGCGGCCGCGATCGTCGCCGTGAGCGCGATCGCAGCCGCCGTGCCGAGGCCCTTCACGGCGTCACCCCAACTGCCGGCTTATCGAGTTGCCGCCGGACACTCCAGGTTGCCGATGCAGATCGAGACGCGATTGGAGGGAATCGCACCGTCGGCCGTCGCCTGGAGCACTGTCGGCCGGCTCAGCACGACCGTCGCCTTCCCATCGGCTCCGGTCGGTTCCGAGGCTCCCTTCACCGTCACCCCGACGGCAGGCTTGTGCTTGCCGGCGTCGTCGTAGGCGGTGACTTTCACCGTGAACGGCCGGCCGGCCTTGACTGCGTTCGGCGCACTCAGCACCAGCTCTTCCGGGTAGGGGTAGGGCTCGAGCGCCCAGAGCACTTCGTCGCCGGCGCGAACCTTCACCTGCTCGCCGCCGCGCTGCGGGTCCTTGTGGTTCACCTTCAGGTACCAGGAGCGCTTGCTGTTCGACCTCGACCTGCCGACCCCGCAGAGGCCGAGGCCGAATTCGGCGCGGAAGTGATCGGTCGTCTGCAGCGGCCGCAGCGCCTGGACCGCCTTCGAAGCCTTGGCGAGGACGCCGAGCGCCGTGCTCCCCTTCACCGTCACTTTCTTGCCGCTGCCTCCGGTGCCGGCGCCCAGGCAGGTTGCCTTCGGGCTGGTCTTCAGCGAGACCGCCCCTGTGAAGACGGTGCGCTGGGCGAGCACTTTGCCGGCGGCGCCGACCACACGCAGGTTGACCGCCGGACCCCTTGCGGTCGCAGCCGCGGTCGGGAGGACGAGCAGAAGGGCAAGCGCACATGCGAGCGCGAGCCGGAATGAAACGAGTCTTGGCATTGGAGCCACCCTTTCCTCGAGGGTCGTCATGGCTGGCCGGGGACAGGTCTCCTGGCTTCCGGGGTTGGCTCGCCGCACCTTCCCGGGGAATCGGTGTCCTCCCCAGTGGCTGGCGCAAGCGCCTGCGACGTGCTCGACCCGGTCACAGTGGCGGGACCGCGCCGGCTTCTCACCGGACTTCCCTTGACCACCGGCCCTATTTACGCGAGCGAGTCTATCCGTCGACCCCCCGGCAGGGATGTCGCCCACGCCGGTTGTCGAATACGGACATTGACTCTAGAATTGTTAACCGTTCAGAAATCGACATTCCGCCCCGCGCCGTCAGCGTAAGGGGCGGAATCGCCGGCCGAGCCCCGGGAGCGCGCTCGCTCCCGGGGCTTCGACGTTTCGCACAAGTCCCTCTCCTCTGAACGTTCGTCCAAGCGCCCTTGGTCCTCCTGCGAGCCGTGTCTAGGCTCGCGCCCCGAGAAAGTCGTCCGCAACCAAGGGGGAGAGATGTCGAGACAAGGGATGCGACTTCCGTCGCCGGCGTTCGCAATCGCCTCGCTGGCGCTGTTCGTGGCACTGGGCGGCACGGTCTACGCCGCGGGGCACCGGGCGAAGGTCGACGGCCGGGCGATCCGGGTCAAGTCGCTGCCCGGCAACCGCCTGAAGCCGGGGTCGGTCGCCGCCAACCGCCTCTCCCCCGCGGCGCTCGCCATGCTGGGCGCGGCTCAGGCAAGCGGGACGATCACCGGCGCCGAAATCGACGAGCTCAGCCTCGGCCAGGTGCCGGAGGCGGCGCATGCCGAAAGCGCCGACAGCGCGGCTTACGCGATCGAAGCGGAAACCGCGCTCAGCGCCCTCAACGCGATCGAAGCGAGCAAGCTCGACGGCCACGAAGCCGGCTGCCTGCCCGGCACAGAAGCGTTCGCGGGCGCCTGCTGGCAGGCCTCGGCGAGCGAAACGGCGCTCAGCGCACCGGCCGCCGCCGCCTCCTGCGCGGCACAGGGTGGAACGCTGCCCGAGGCGCTGCAGCTCGCCGCCTTCGCCCAGCAGCCTGGGGTGACCCTCGACAAAGGCGACGAGTGGTCGAGTGACATCACTAGCTATACGTCGCCCGGTCTGTACAGCGTTGGCACTGTGTCGGATGAAGGTGTTGTGGCATCAACCGCTTCAACTAACACACGCAAGTTCCGCTGTGTCATCCCCCTGCTCAGGTGATCGAACCGCGAACGAGCCGGCTCAGGTTTCGACCAGGCCGTGCTCGAGCGCGTAGCGGACCAGCTCGGCCCTGGTCGAGAGCCCCAGCTTCTGCTGGATGTGGGCGCGGTGGCTCTCCACCGTGCGGATGCTGATGTAGAGCTGCTCGGCCACCTCGGCATTGGTGTGCCCGAGCGCGATCAGCCGCAGCACGTCGCGCTCGCGCTCGCTCAACTCGTCGCCGTTGTGGTTGCCCGAGCTCGCCGCCAGCCGCGCGCCGAGCGCCGGCTGCAGGTAGGTGTCGCCGGCGGCGGCGCTGCGCACCGCCTGCACCAGCTCGGAGTCGGCCGCCTCCTTGAGCACGTAGCCGCGCACCCCGGCCTGCAGCGCGCGCCGCGCGAAGGCCGGCTCGTTCTGCATGGTGAGGACCACGATCTCGGTGTCCGGCGAAGCCTCCTGGATGTCGGGGATCGCCTCGAGGCTCGGGCGTCCCGGCATGTTGAGGTCGAGGATCAGCACCGCCGGCTTGTGGCCACGCACGTAGCGGACCGCCGCGTCGGCATCACCGGCCTCGGCGACGACCTCGAAGCCCGGCTCGGCGTCGAGCAGCAGGCGCAGCGCATTGCGCATCACCGTGTGGTCGTCGGCGAGGACGATCGTCGTCATGCGCATCATCTAACCGCCGCGCCGCCCGGCGGGCATCGGTGTTTTCCCGCATCGTCCGGTTGCCTCGACTGAATTTGAGCACCCAATCCACCCCCGATAGCATCGCTGTGTGCCCACCACGAGGGGGAGAGCCGCATGGCGCAGAGGTATGACAGCGAAGCGCTCGACGAGCGACGCCTGCGCGAGCTGATCGAGGTCGGCCGCAGCCTTGTCGCCGAGCTCGACCCGGAGATCGTCTTCCGCCGCCTGCTCGAGGTCGCCTGCGAGCTGACCGGCGCCCGCTACGCCGCGCTCGGCGTCCTCGACCAGGACCGCCACGAGCTCGAGCGCTTCATCACCCACGGAATCGGCGAGGAGGAACGGCAGGAGATCGGCAGCCTGCCACGGGGGCGCGGCGTTCTCGGCCTGCTGATCGAGCGACCGCACGCCCTGCGCCTCGCCGACGTCGGACGGCATCCCCGTTCTTACGGCTTCCCACCCGGGCACCCGCCGATGACCACCTTTCTCGGCGTGCCGGTGATGATCCGCGGCCACGCCTGGGGCAACCTCTACCTGACCGAGAAGAACGTCGGCAAGTTCGGCGATGCCGACGAGCAGGCGGCGCTGATCCTCGCCGAGTGGGCGGCGATCGCGGTCGAGAACGCGCGCCTCTACCACAGCCTCGAGAGCCAGCGCGACGAGATGGGCCGGGCCGTCCACCGACTGGAAGCGACGACCGAGATCGCTCGCGCGGTGGGTGGCGAGACCGACCTCGACCGCATCCTGGAAACCGTCGTCAAGCGCGGCCGCGCCCTGCTCGAGGCGCGCTCGCTGTTGATCCTGCTTCGCGACGGCGAGGACCTCGTCCCCGCCTCGATCGCCGGCGAGCACGCCGGCGTCTTCGCCGACGTGCGCATCCCGATCGCCGGCTCGATCCCCGGCCAGGCGCTGGAGGCGCGGGAGCCGCGCCGCGTCCAGGACCTCGACCCGAGCCTGCTCGCCCGCCCCGGCAGTCCCGAGACCGGCGTCACGGCACTGCTGGCGCCGCTCGTCTACCGCGGGCAGTCGCTCGGCGTCCTCGTCGCCCTCGACCCACTCAGCCACGACGGCGGCTTCGATGACGACGACGAGCAGGTGCTGGTCTCCTTCGCGGCCAGCGCCGCGACGGCGGTCGCGATGGCGCAATCGGTCGCCCAGGGCCGCACGCGGGACCGCATCGCCGCAACCGAGCGCGAGCGGGCGCGCTGGGCGCGCGAGCTGCACGACGAGTCCCTGCAGAGCCTCGCCGGCCTGCGCGTACTGCTCTCCACTGCCCGGCGCAGCGACAGCGAGGGTAGCGAGCGGCTGCTCGCCCAGGGGATCGAACAGGTCGACGAGGCGATCGCCGAGATGCGCCGCCTGATCGCCGACCTGCGCCCGACGACGCTGGACGAACTCGGGCTCGGTGCCGCGCTCGAGGCGCTCGCCGAACGGGCCGCGACGAGCGACCTCGTGGTGGAGATGAACATCGACCTCGAGGCCCATGGAGGCGGTGAGCGCCTCGTCAGCGAGATCGAGGACACCGTATTCCGCCTCGTCCAGGAGGCGCTCAACAACGTCTCCCACCACGCCGGCGCCGGCAGCGCGCGAGTCGACGTGACCAACTCCGGAGAGACGCTGCGGGTGCGGATCTCCGACCGCGGCTGTGGCTTCGACCCGGGCTCGCGCAGCGAGGGCTTCGGCCTCATCGGCATGCGCGAACGCGTCGCCCTCACCGGCGGCCGGCTGGAGCTGCGCAGCGAGCCCGGCGTCGGGACCACGGTCGAGGCGACGATTCCCACCCGGCTGCGCGGTGCCGACAGCGCTGCGGCCTAGGCGTTGGGCGCGCCCAGCATGGCGCGGTAAAAGCTGTAGTCGGGTCTGTCCGGCCGCAGGTTGGAGGCCAGCGCCAGGTGGTGGCGGGCGCGCTCGGTCTCGCCGGTCTTGGCCAGCGCCCGGCCGAGGCAGAAGTGGGCGTAGTCGTCAACCTGGTGACGCTCGACCACGGCGGTGAACTCGACAGCGGCAGCGGCGAAGCGGCCGGAGCGGAAGTAGGCGCGACCGAGCGCCTCGCGGATCGAGGTCTTCTCCGGCGCCCGCCTCGCCGCCTCCTCGAGCGGCGCCGCCGCCTCCTCGAAGTCCTCCTCCTCGAGCAGCTCGATCCCCCGCCTGTAAAGGGTCAGGGTCGAGTCGCCGTCGATCTCACGGGGCATCGGTCAAGTGTAGGAGGCAGACCGGGCCGGCTTGACCTGTTTCGGCGTCTCCGGGTAGGCTCGCGCACCGAGTTGGGGGGACGGGGATGAAACTCGTGATCGGCATCGTCCGCCCGGAGAAGGCGAACGACGTGCTGGAGGCGCTCTTCCGCGCCGAGGTGCGGGGCATCTCGATGAGCCGGGTGCAGGGGCACGGCGGCGAGCTCGAGCGGGTCGAGACCTACCGCGGCACGACCGTGCAGATGGGCCTCTCCGAGAAGGTGCGGTTCGAGATCGCCGTCTCCGACGAGTTCGTCCAGCCGACCGTCGACGCCCTCTGCGAAGGGGCGCGGACCGGCGACGTCGGCGACGGCAAGATCTTCGTCGTGCCGCTCGAGCAGGCGGTGCGCATCCGCACCGGCGAGACCGACCACGGCGCCGTGACGCCGGTGGACGGGTGAGTGCGATGGCCACGGTCGCTGCGGTCGCCGGCGTCGACACGGGCGACACCGCCTGGATGCTGGCGGCGACCGCGCTGGTCCTGATGATGACCCCGGCCCTCGGCCTCTTCTACGCCGGCCTGGTGCGCTCGAAGAACACGCTCAACACCTTCATGATGTGCATCGCCGCGATCGCGGTCGCAATGGTCACCTGGGCGCTGGTCGGCTACTCGCTCGCCTTCGACGGCACCGGTGACCTGATCGGCGGCCTCGGCTACGCCGGCCTGCATGGCGTCGACTTTGCGCCACGCGAAGGGACGACCATCCCCCAGCTCGTCTTCATGGCCTTCCAGGCGACCTTCTGCATCATCACCGTCGCCCTCGTCTCCGGGGCGGTGGTCGAGCGGATGCGCTTCGGCGCCTTCCTCGTCTTCGTCGCGATCTGGTCGGTGCTGGTCTACGCGGTGCTCGCCCACTGGGCCTTCGGCGGCGGCTGGCTCGCCGAGGGCGGCACGCTCGACTTCGCCGGTGGCGTCCCGGTCGAGATGGCCTCCGGCTTCTCCGCCCTGGCCGCGGCGCTCGTCGTCGGCACGCGCAAGGACTACGGCCGCCAGGCGCTGCTGCCCCACAACGCGGTCTACGTTCTGCTCGGCGCCGGCCTGCTCTGGTTCGGATGGTTCGGCTTCAACGGCGGCAGCGGCTTCTCGACCGGCAACAACAGCGTGCTCGCCTTCACCAACACGCTGCTGACGCCGGCCTGCGCGCTGATCACCTGGTTCGTCCTCGACCTGATCCGCGGCCGCAAGGTGACGGCGATCGGCGCCGCGACGGCGATCATCGTCGGCTGCGTGCTGATCACGCCGGCCGGCGGCTACGTCAGCCCCGGCTGGGCGATGGCGCTCGGCTTCCTCGGCGCCCTCCCCTGCTACGCGATGATCGTCTGGCGGCCGCGCACCCGCGTCGACGAGACGCTCGACGTTCTCGCCGCCCATGGGATCGCCGGCTTCACCGGCATCCTCTTCATCGGCTTCGTCGCCCAGGTCGGCTGGAACGGGGTCTCCGACGGCCTCTTCTACGGCAACGCGGCGCAGCTCGGTGACCAGGCGCTGGCGGCGCTCGCCGGGCCCGCCTACGCCTTCGGCATGACCTTCGCCCTGCTGAAGCTGATCGGCCTGGTCATGCCGCTGCGCGCCAGCGAACACGAGGAGGCGATCGGCATGGACGTCACCTACCACGGCGAGGAGGCCTACGTCACCGGCGAGGGCGCGATCCTCGTCGTCCCCGAGGACGGCGGCTCGATCCCCATACCGGTCGCCGACCCCAGCTAGCGAACTGCATCAAATTCCCTATCCACCAGGGTGGGAATTTGATGCAGTTCGGCTGGTTCAGGTGGGTTCGACGCCGCCGCGGCGGTCGAAGGACCCGGTCGCCAGGCCCGCCGGCCACATCGCCAGCGTCGCCAGCAGGCCGGCGACGAGCAGGGCGCTCGCGACGTAGGCGCCCGCCTGCAGCGTGTATTCGTCGTTCAGCCCGGCGAGGTGCGTGAGCAGGGCGACGAGACCCGCGACCCAGAGCGCCAGGGCAGCGACGAGGCGAGTGCGGTAGCGGCTCACGTAGGCGACGCGAGGCTCGCGCCGGCGGACGAGCGGCAGCATGACGAGGATCAGCACCGGACCGAAGAGGTAGCCGAGCTCGGGCTTGGAGAGCCCGTGCGGGCTGTCGGCGAGGTCGAACAGCGCCGATGGATCGCCCCAGGTGAAGATCGAGCCGAGGACGCCGATCGTCAGCCCCGCGGCGCAGATCTGGGCCGCAAGGCTTGCCCAGTAGACCCGCGGAGTGACGAGGTAGACCTCGGCGATGTGCGCCTGCGGCGTCTCCGGCTTCGGCTCCGCCCCTGCCTCCATCAAGCAGCGGCCTCACCCGCCGCAGCGGCCACCGCCTCGCCGTGGCGGATCAGGTCCGCGGCGCGCTCGGCGATCGCGATCGTCGGCGCGTTGGTGTTGCCGCGCGGCACGGTCGGCATCACCGAGGCGTCGACGACGCGCAGCGCCTCGAGGCCCTCGACGCGCAGCTCGGGGTCGACCACGGAGCCGATCGCACAGGTGCCGACCGGGTGGTAGATCTCGAACGTCGTCGCCGCGACGTGGGCGCGCAGCGCCTCGTCCGAATCGCCGGCGGGCAGCGTGTAGGGGTCGGCCGCGTAGGGCGCGAAGGAGGGCTGAGCACAGATCGCCTGGGCGAGCCGGAAGGCGTCGACCATCCGCTCCATGTCGTCCTCCTCGGCGTAGAAGGCGTTGCGTACGACCGGCTGCGCGGTCGGGTCGCTGGAGGCGAGCCGCACCGAGCCGCGACTGCGAGGGGTCAGCAGGCAGGGCGAGACCCAGACGCCGTGCGCCTCGGGGTCGCCCATCCCCTCTTCGACGATGTGAATCGGGGCGACGTGGAACTGCACGTCGGGCGCCTCGGCGCCCGAGCCGACACGGGCGAAGCCACCGGCCTCGGCCAGGTTGGAGGCGAAGGGCCCGGTCTGCGTCGCCTCGAACTCGGCCAGCGCCTCAGGCTCCAGTGCGGCCAGCAGGCTGGCCGGCTCCGGCGTCGTCCAGACCCCGAAGGTCGCCGGATGGTCGCTGAGGTTCTCGCCCACCGCCGGCTGGTCGAGCAGCACCTCGACCTCGCGCATCGCCAGGTGCTCGGCCGGGCCGACGCCGGAGAGCATCAGCAGCTGCGGCGAGTTGTAGGCGCCACCGCAGAGGATCGTCTCGCGCTCGGCGCGCAGCTCCTGCACCTCGCCCAGCCGGCTCGCCTCGACGCCGACCGCGCGCCGGCCCTCGAAGAGCACGCAGTGGACGTGCATGAAGGGCATCACGGTCAGGTTGGGCCGCTCCATCGCCGGGTGCAGGTAGGCGACGGAGGCGCTGGCCCGCATGCCGCCGCGCTGGGTCAGCTGGTACATGCCGACGCCGTCCTGCTCGGCGCCGTTGAAGTCCTCATTGCGGGCCAGGCCCGCCTCCACCCCGGCCTCGACGAAGGCGGGAGTGATCGCGTTGCCGGAGCGCTGGTCGGAGACCGGCAGCGGCCCGCCGGTCGCGTGCCACGCGGAGGCGCCGCGCTCGTTGTCCTCGGCCTTGAGGAAGTAGGGGAGGAGGTCGTCCCAACTCCAGCCGGGCACTCCCCAGTCGTCGTAGTCGCGGCGGTTGCCGCGGATGTAGACCATCGCGTTGACCGAGGAGGAGCCGCCCAGCACCTTGCCACGCGGCAGCGAGATTCGCCTGCCGTTGCAGTTCGGCTCCGGCGCCGAGGAATAGTTCCAGTCGACCTCGGTGCGGGCCAGTTTCAGGTAGCCGAGCGGGACGTGGATGTCCTGCTTGGTGTCCGGCGGGCCGGCCTCGAGCAGGAGGACGCTGGTGTCGGGATCTTCGGAGAGCCGCGCCGCCAGCACGCAGCCGGCCGATCCCGCCCCGACGATGACGTAGTCGTACATGGAGCGAGTCTATGCCGAGTTCTCCGCCGCGCAAACCCCCTGCGTCAAAGGTCGACGCGGAAACGCCAGGTAGCGGGGGTGCGATCGGTCGCGCCGCCGGGAGCGCGCGCCTTGACGCGGAAGACGTGGCGGCCGCTGTCAAGGCGCCGGAGGACCAGCGGCGAGCGGCAGCGCCGGAAGCGGCGCCGGTCGAGCTTGCAGAGGAAGGTCGACCCCGGCTCGCTGGAGACGAAGCGGAAGGCCGCGCGGTGGCTGCGCACCACCCGGCCCGGCGTATGGCGAAAGCGGGTCTGGGGGCGAGCGGCCGAATCGCCTCCCGTCCCCTGCCCTCCACTCGAGCCGCAGCCTTTCTCACTCGGCGGAACCGAGTTCGGCCGGGGAGCCGGGGCGGCGTCGGCGAAGTCGGTGGCGCTGTCGTCGCTGTCGTCGCTCGCCTGCAGCAGCGTCGGGCAGTTGGGGGCGATCGTGCGCCGCAGGGCCATCCCGTCGGGAATGCCGCCGAGCGGATCGGCAGGCGAGCCGGAGGGGGACGCGGTGGCGCCGGTGAACGCGCCCCAGGAGATGCAGTCGATCGTCGCGGCCCAGCAGGCGGCGCCGCCGCCGGATGCAAGCGAGAGCCCGGCGTCGGTGAGGTCAGGGGCGACGCCGAAGGCGGCCTGCACGCCGCTGTCGCCGACCAGGATCGTCTCCTGGTTGGCCGCGTTCGCCACGTCCGCGGTGAACGTGAAGGTGCCGGCGAGCGAACCTTTGGCGTCGTAGATCGTCAGCGCGTGGCCTTCGACGAGGTCCTGGCCGGAGGAGTACATCTGCAGCTCGACGTAGCCGGAGTCGGGGCTCGCCACCGAGCCCGGGTAGACCTCACGGATCTTGATCAGGTGGAAGGTCGCGCATGCCGGCGTGGCGAAGACGGCGGCCGCGAGCAGGGCCACGCCCGCGAAGAGGAGGATTCGGTGGCGGCGCATCGGGCCAGAGTACGGTTTGGCCGTGCGGAAAGTTCAGTCCCGACTGAACCCCAGCCGATGTCCCCACGTAATCCGGGTGATGCACCGGACCCCGCTCGTAACCGCATTCCACCCCTGGCCAGAGCGATGCCCGGAGCGCTGAGCGACGAGCGAGACGTGCGCGAGGCCTATGCCGCGCACGCCGGCGAGCTGTACGGGTTCGCGGTGCGTTCGCTTGGCGACTCCGGCCTCGCCGAAGAGGCCGTGCAGGAGACCTTCCTCAGGGCGTGGCGCGCCGGTGAGCGCTTCGACCCGCAGATCGGCTCGCTGCGCACCTGGCTGTTCGCGATCCTGCGCAACGTGGTGATCGACCTGAGCCGGGCGCGGGCGGCGCGGCCGCGGGTCGGCGAGGGTGGCATCGAGCCCTCGGTCGAGCCGATCGACGAGGCGCTGCTCGGCTGGCAGATGGAGGAGGCGATGCGCAGGATCGGCGAGCAGCACCGCCGCATCCTGGTCGAGACCTACTACCGCGGCCGCCCCTACGCCGAGGTCGCGGCCGAGCTGGGCATCCCCGAGGGGACGGTGAAGAGCCGCGTCTACTATGGGCTGCGGGCTCTGCGCGTGGCATTGGAGGAGATCGGCTATGACGGCTGAGCACGGTCGGGAGTGGCGGGAGTCGCTCGGCGCCTACGCCCTCGGGCAGCTGCCCGAGGGGGAGCGTGCCGCGCTCGAGGCGCACCTGGAAGGGTGCGCCGACTGCCGCGAGGAGCTGCAGTCGCTGGCCGGGGTGGCGCGGCTGATGCCGCTCGCCGACCCGGAGCGGTTCGGGGCGGCTCCCGAGCCGCCGCCGCTGCTGGGAGATCAGATCGCGGCGACGATCGGCGCCGAGCGCCGCGTCGCCCGGCGCCGGCAGCGCCGGCGCTTCGGTCTCGCCTGGAGCGGCGCGGCGGCTGCGGTGGCGGCGACGGCCGTGCTGGCGATCTTCGTCCTCGGCGACAGCGGCGGGGGTGGCGAACCGCCGGCCCAGCGGGTCGCCTTCCGCTCGCTGCCGGCCGGAATGCAGATAAACGCCTCTCTCGAGCCGCGCTCCTTCGGCACCCAGATCGAGATCTACGTCAGCGGCGTTCGCTCCGGCACCCTCTGCCGCGTCTTCCTCCGCGGCACCCACGGCGCCCGCCTCTCCGCCGGCTCCTTCCGCTACCGCTGGGACGGCGACACCCACGCCATGCTCAGCTCGGGCCTGGACCTCTCGAACACCCGTGCGATCGGCATCCGCGTCGGCAAACGCACCTTCGTCGCGCCGGTGAACGCGGGCCAAGACCACCGAACGTAGCCGGTTTGCAGCCGAAAGCTGCTACCGTCGGTGTGTCGGGTGGGCCAAATTTCGCCGCCCGAGAGGTTCCGTTTCCTCCGTGCGCACCTGAGCGTCTAGGGGTCGCCGAATCTCCCTCAACCGCTCAAAAGGAGCTCACATCAACACGTCTTTCGCCGATCTCGGCGTCTCCAAACCGGTGGTGCGCGCGCTCGCGCGCCGCGACATCACCGAGCCGTTCCCCGTTCAGAAGCTGGTCGTGCGCGACGCGCTCGCCGGTCACGACCTGCTGGTCCAGTCGCCGACCGGCTCGGGCAAGACCCTGGCCTTCGGCATCCCAATGATCGAGCGCCTGGAGCCGGCCGAGGGCCGCCTCTCCGCGCTTGTCCTGGCACCCACCCGCGAGCTGGCGAGCCAGATCGTCGACGAGCTCGACTCGATCGCCCACTCTCGAGAGCTGCGAATCGCCGCCGTCTACGGCGGCGTCGGCTTCGGCCCGCAGAGCAAGGCCGCGCGCCGTGCCGACGTCGTCGTCGCCACGCCCGGGCGCCTCGAGGACCTGATCGCCCGCGGCGTCGTCTCGCTGAAGCGGGTCCGCGTCCTCGTCCTCGACGAGGCCGACCGGATGCTCGACATGGGCTTCAAGCCCGCCGTCAGCCGGATCGTCGCCCAGACGCCGAAGGAGCGCCAGACGCTCTTCTTCTCGGCGACCCTGGAGGGCGCGACCGGCAAGCTCGCCGCCGCCTACACGCGCAAGCCGCGTCGCCACACCCAGGCGGCGCCCAAGCGCAGCAAGGCCGAGATCGAACACCGCTTCGTCCACGTCGAGTCGCCCAGCGCCAAGCTCGATCACCTGGCCGGGCACCTGCGGGCGCCGGACGGCGGTCGCACGCTGGTCTTCGTCCGCACCAAGCGCGGCGCCGACCGGCTGGTCAAGCGGCTCCGCAGCCGCCGGCTCGAGGCGGTCGCGATGCACGGCGACAAGAGCCAGGGACAGCGCGAACGGGCGCTGGCCCGCTTCGAGCGCGGCGAGGTCGAAGTGCTGGTCGCGACGGACGTGGCAGCGCGCGGGATCGACGTCCCCGACATCGCCCACGTCGTCAACTTCGACGTCCCCGGCGACCGTGACTCCTACGTGCATCGCGTCGGCCGCACCGGCCGCGCCGGACGGACCGGCGCGGGGACGAGCTTCGTGCTGGCCGACCAGGCGGCGGACATGGAACGCATCGCCCGCGACCTCGGTCTCTCGCGGGAGTTCGAGCAGAGCCGGCGGGAGGTGCCCGCATGAGCCCCGCGCCGACGCTGGCCAAGAAGTGGACCTGCAACGGCTGCGGCGTCATGGTCAGCCATGTCGACGGCGCATCCGTGCCGCTCCCCGACGCCTGGGCCAGCTCGGCAGCCGGCCTGTTCTGCCTGAACTGCAGGCGCGAGCGCGCCGCCGAGGCCGCGCTCGGCTCGGCGCCCGACAGCCCGATCGCCGCCCGAGCGAAACTCCGCCGCGCCGCCCTGATCGAGTTCGAGGTCAGCCGCACGCCGGACCAGAGCGACGGGACGATCGCGCGAGCGTGCCGCACGTCGGTGACGGTCGTGGCCCAGGCGCGTCGTCGGCTGCGGCTGCCGGATCCCTCGTGCAGCTAGGCATAGGCCTTGCGGTCGCGGCGGCGCTGCTGACCAACCTCGCATCGCTGCTCAAGCACCGCGGCTGCCACCTGGCCGATCCGGTCTGCATCCGCAGCCCGCTGCGCAGCGCGCAGCGCCTCGCCACCTCTCCATGGTTCGCCGCCGGCTGGGGACTCGCGGCGGTGGCGTGGCTGGTTCACGTCGCCGCTCTCTCGATGGCGCCGATTTCGATCGTCCAGGCCGTGCTCGCTGGCGGCGCGGTCAGCCTCGCCCTGATGGCGCAGCGCCTTTTCGGCCACCCCGTCGAGCGGCGCCAGTGGCTTGCCCTCCTGCTCGGCGGGTCGGGCCTGGCGCTGCTCGTCGTCACGGTGCCGAGCTTCAGCGGCAGCCACTCCTCCTTCTCGGCCGCTGCGATGTTCGGCTTCGAGGGCGGGCTCGCCCTGCTCGCGGCGGGCCTCGTCATGGGCCACCGCTCCGGGCGCCTCGCGCGCCACGGCGGCGTCCTGCTGGCGGCGATCGCGGGGACGCTCTTCGCCCTCGCCGGCATCGCGGTCAAGGGCCTGCTCGGGACGGGTGGCGTCTCGATCGCCGTGCTCGCGCCCTGGGCCCTTCTCATCGTGCTCGCCGGCGTGCTGGCGCAGTACGCAGCGGCGGCGGCGCTCCAGCGCGCCGGCGCGGTCGAGGCGATCGGCCTGACCGGCTTGGTCGCCAACGCCGCGCAGATCCTCGGCGGGGTCCTCGTCTTCGGCGACCCCCTCTCCACCCACCCGCTCGGCCTCGCCCTGCAGACCGCCGCCTTCGCCATGGTCTGCGCCTCGGCCCTCCTCATTCCGGCGCGGCGCGGTGCCCCTCGCCGCGTGTCGCGGCTGGTCGTAGCGGCGTAACCCTCGACCGAGGCGGCCGCTGGTCGGGCGAAGCGGCTGCTACCGTGGCCGCCCCGAGCCGCAGGAGAAGGAGCTCTCAGCACCATGCCCCCCGTAGGCAGCCTGGTCGACCGGGTGGCCAACATGACGGTGACCGTCGTCCCGCCCGTGCTCGTCGGCCTCGCCGCATGGTTGGCGTGGGGAGGGGCGATCGACTGGCAGGCGGCGCTGATCTTCTTCGCCACTCTGATCCCGTTCGGGTTCGGCGTCACGGTCGGCTTCCATCGCCTCTTCACGCACCGCTCCTTCAAGACCTCGACGCCGATGCGCGCGCTGTGGGCCGTACTCGGCTCGATGGCCCTCGAGGGCCCCGTGATCGAGTGGGTCGCCTACCACCGGCGCCACCATGCCTTCTCCGACCGGGAGGGCGACCCCCACAGCCCCCACGTCGGCCACGGCGACGGCTGGTCGGGCGCCCTGCGAGGGCTCTTCTACGCCCACGTCGGCTGGGTGCTGTTCAGCAGCGAGTCGGCCGAGGAAGAGCGCTACGCGCCCGATCTGTTGAAGGACCCGGTCGTGCGCTTCGTCGATCGCACCTTCGTGCTCTGGGCCGTGCTCGGCCTTGCCTTCCCCTTCGGCCTCGGAGTGGCGATCACCGGCACACTCTACGGTGGGCTGCTGGGCCTCCTCTGGGGCGGCGCCGTGCGGATCTTCTTCCTGCACCACATCACCTTCTGCGTCAACTCCCTCTGCCACTTCTTCGGCAGGCGCGCCTTCTCCACCGAGGACGAGTCGCGCAACCTAGCCTGGTTGGCGCCCTTCACCTTCGGCGAGGCCTGGCACAACAACCACCACGCTTTCCCCACCTCGGCCCGGCACGGCCTCGGGCGGGCGGAGCTGGACCCGTCGGCCGCGCTGATTTCGCTGATGGAGCGCGTCGGCCTGGCCTGGGACGTGGTCCGCATCGGCCCCGAGCGCATCGCCGCCAAGGCAAACGGGTAGAACCGCCGTTGGCCTAAGCTCAGCGCCCCTTCCGTTGGTGCTTCCACCATTTCCAAGATCGCCGATTGGCGTGCTTGACGAATTCGTCCTGCAAGGAAAGGGTGGCCGCGCTGATCCGGGGCGCGAGTTCCAGGGACAGCTCGTCGACTTCACCGTCTCGGATCCTCCCCAAGCACGAGATCAGCTTTGGGTTGGCCGGTGCCTTGACAAGAGCAACCCACGCCAGGAACTCGGCGACCGTCGCTTCCGTGCCGTGCTCCTCGGCGACGGAGTCGGGGGGGCAGACTTCCTCGGCGACGCGGTCGAAGTCGGCGCGTCGCCTTGGGCCCCGGTTCAGACGACTGTGCCTCCCACCAGCGTCTCCCTGTCGCATTGCCATAGCCGATGGCCTCGCATCGCTCGCACTCGACGATCACCTCTTCTCCGTCGCGAGAGCGACCTTCAACCTGTGGCCGCAAGCGTCAGCGCGACTCTTGATCAGCTCCAGAAGGCGAAAATAGCGGTTGTTCTCGGCCTGCTGAGCTCAGGCATAGGCCCATGGGTTACCGCCCAGACCATCTTCTTGCTCTGGCCGGTGCGCACCTTGATGCGGTCGGCGCACGCTTGGCGCTTTATCTCGGCGCGCCATGTCTGGGTCATCGATGTCATTGACCGAACGGACCACGTCTCCCCCTCGCGAGCAGCTTCCCGTAGTCGTCTCGCCGCCGTACCCGCTTGACGAGCCGTTCGATTCGCTGTTGGACGAATGTCGATCCTACGCCCGGACCAATTCCGGCCTCAATTTGACGTCGGGGGCAGAACGATGTCGCTTTGCTCCGCCTCCCGGTGCCCGGCTTCCTTCTCCATCCTCCGCTGATGGCGCAGTGCTCGCATTTGGATATCGCCAGGCGCCCATGACTCATAGTTATCTATCCAGAGGACCTGCTGTTCGGAGTGCGTTCCGGGCGGGAGCCAAAGGTGGGCCTGCACGACCACCCAGTTCTTGACCGGAGGCCGCATGTAGGGCCACCAGGTGTCTTGCGTACCGAGCGCTGAGCCGAAGTAGACGAGGGCCTTGGTGCCGCGGTGCGCACGCTGATAGACGCGCACAACACGACCAGCCATCGACATCTTCTCCCATTCGCCGGGGAATCTCACCGGCATCAGTGGCTCAATGCCCTGCCAGACGCCCCACGCATGCTCGTCGCGACGCCAGCGACCTCCGAAGAGCATTGCTTCGATCCTCTTCAGCATCACCGGAAATTGTCCCTGGCGGCGCTCGTTTTACAAGCGCCTTTTCGTCCGCTATTGAAGATTAGGTCGACTGAGCCAGAGCGCCGTCAGGGACAAGCCACTGGTGACGGAGACCGCTTACCGTGGCAATTCGCTCGTAGTCTCGGTCGTAGTGGACCAAGGGAACGTCAGATTCCATGGCCGCGGCGGCGAGCAGCAAATCAACCGGCGGGACTCGGCGATGATCGCCGCGACCAGCCAGAGCAAGCTGCGTCTCCCGGGCGCGAGACCAGAGATCGGCGGGCATTGGGATCGCCTCGAAAGCTGCGAGGCGGCTGGCGACCTCTTGCACACGCTGCTCATTCGGGGCGAGGCGAGTCAACTCAAGGACAACCAGATCGCAGACCAGCACCAACCCTTCCCCTACTGCAGCGTTGAACCACTCCGCGAGCCGAGGGAAGCGTCGGTCTCGAACCCAGGTCCAAACGCCGGTATCGAAAAGAGCTGGGCGATCGAGCTGCGGAGGCTGCAGCTCAGCCATGGAACTCAGGAACGCTCCCGACCGGCAGCAACTTCCTGAGGTGTGCCGTCAACGTCGCGCACCACATCGAACCCCTTGAGAACCCGGCGCCGTGCGGCATCTCGCAATGCCGCATTGACAGTCTCGCTGAGCCCGTTGGTGCCTAGCTCCCTGCGCGCTGCATCAAGAGCGTGCTCATCTACATCAACCGTGGTGCGGGTCATACGCATCATAGTAGCGCATCATCGTCCTCGCCCTGCAGGTCTTATCCCGTAAGTCCAGCGCAACGTTGTATCCGCCGAATCAATAAACGTTCAAGTTTGCAGAAACCAGGGCCAGGGGAACCGATGCAAATCAGCGATGCCCACGCGCAGTATGTCCGTTGGCTACTTGCGACCAGGGATCTCTCGCCCCACACGATTCGGGCCTACGACAGCGATCTCGCCAGATTCGAGCGATACGTCGGTGCCGACATCGAGGTCAACGAGATCGACCGCGACAGCCTGATTTCCTTCATCGAGGAGCAGAAGGCCGACGAGCTCTCGCCCGCTTCTTTAAGGCGCCGGGCATCGGCGTTACGTGGCTTTTGCCACTGGCTGCTATCTCAAGATCTTCTCGACGCGGACCCTTGGAACGGCACCAACCTTGCGCTCGGCCGCTCGCGTACGCTTCCACGCGCTCTCCCAGCTCATGAACTCGACCGCTTCATCAGGTTCCTCAAGCTTGCAGCCAGCGTCGAGCAAAATGGCGTGCCCGATCCTCGGCTGATTACAAGGCGTCCCCACGAGTCGACGACTCTTCTCGGGGTCGCCCTGATGGTCGCGACAGGAGTACGGGTCAACGAGGTGGTCGGGATCCGATGCCACAACATCGACCTCCCGGGCCGAACAATGAGGCTGGTCGGAAAGGGTCGTCGCGAACGACAGGTATTCCTCACAAACGACTGGATCACAGACCTCACCGGTGCCTACATCGAGATGCGCTCAGCGCTGCACGTCCAGCACACCCGCCTGCTCTTCAACCTGCACTTCGGCCCACTAACACCGCCCGCAATGCGATCCCGCCTCGCCAAGGCAGCCCAAGAGGCCGGCCTTGAGACCCATGTCACGCCCCACATGCTGCGCCACACCGCCGCGACTCAGCTGATCGAGGCCGGCGTCGACATCCGCTACATCCAGCGCCTCCTAGGCCACGCCAGCCTCAGCACGACAGAGATCTACACCCACGTCTCAGACCGTGCCCTACGCCGCGTCGTCTCGGACGCCGATGTCCTCGGGAGGTTCGTGCAGGCGCGATAACTGAGGATTATCGGTGGCGGGGATCAACCGGGGAACGCTGCTCAACTCTCTCGCCAAGCAGCGGGAAGAGCTGTCTCGATCTATCGTTCTCACTCCCGTCGATAGCCTCCCCCTCATCCTCGCCGACCGGGAGCACACCGGTTTCTTGCACGGCCTGTATTTGACCGACAAGCTTCGCGATCCCGTGGCGCAGCGGGAAGCGAAGATCCTTTTCGGAGGTCGTGATGCGGCGGCCCAGGACATCGCAGAGATCCATCGGCTCCTCGCCACCACACTGGGTGCAGCTGACGGTTCACTGCGCCTGCTCGGCGGCCTTCACGCGCATACAGCAATCTTCATGAGTATCGCCAGGATCGGGCAGCGCGTGATGCTGCTGCCCGAGGACGCGGGTGGGCACTTCAGCACCCACGCGATCCTCGAGCGCCTTGGATTGCATACTGTGGACATCCCAATCAACCGCGAGAGGATGTGTGTTGATCGCGCCGAGACGTTGAGGCTGGTCGATCAGTGTAAGCCGGAGTTCGTCTTCGTTGATCGTAGTGAGGGCCTGCGCTATGAGGACTTCTCATTCATCGGTGGCCTGGCGGGCACCACCAAGGTGTTCGACGCATCGCAGTACCTCGCTCCGATCATCACGGGCACCTACGCGAACCCATTGGACTGGGGATTCCAGCTAATGCTATTTACACTGCACAAGAGCTTCCCTGGGCCGCAGAAGGCCGGAGTCGTGACCCGCGAGCGCGACGACTTGTGGGAAAGGCTTATCAAGGGACTCGGCACCTTTGTCTCCAGCTCCCACCCCGAGAACACCTACCTTGTCGGACTCTCCCTGCTGCGCGAGCAGTGGCTTAGAGACTACTCCTCGCGACTACTGACGAGCGCTTACGCCCTGGAGAAGGCTTTGCTCGATCGCGGGCTCCCGGTAGTCGACCGTTCGCGCCAGGGAGGGCTCGGCTGGCCGCACACCCATCACATCTGGATTAGACCAGGGAACGACCAGCTTGCCTTCTACCTGTACGAGCGCTTGGCGGCGTCCAGAATCCTAACGAACTACCGGAAATTGCCTTATGGCCTCGGGCACGGACTCCGACTCGGTACCACCTACTCCTCGATGGCAGGGATTGGCGCTGAACACGTCGAGGAGTTGGCGGACATTATCAGCGCTGGCTTCGAAGGGGACGCCGTGTCGGTACTCCGGGGTCGGGTCGAGGAGCTTGCCCATAACGCCGTCGCTCAGGCGATCCTTCCCAGCTGCTACTGGTTTACGAAAGGGTAGAAGCGAAAGATCTTCGCCAGTTCGAATGGGGAGAGTGGATTGCGCTCAGCCAGATGGCGGAGTAGCTTCTGCTCGAAGCCATAGCCATGACTCGCGGCGCTGCGCTCCAAATCGGCTAGCTGCGTCTCCTCCAGCGGGGTACCCGTTTCCACGCAGCGATGCAGGAGTACCAGCAGCTTTGCCCTCAGTTCGCCATACCGGTTACCAACTGCCCGGTCTAGTTCCAGCACACGGTTCAGATGGTTCGCGGCCTCCCGCAGGTGGTCGGAGCTGTTATCGGGGGCAGGCTCGGGATCCAGGATGAGCTCGAAGTACCAGATCATCTCTCGCCGAAAGCGATAGAGGTGGGGGTAGCTGGCGAGCATGTTCTGGGAGCCGTCAACGATGAAGTCTTCGTACTTTTCAAGATCTTCGTCGAGCCCCCCGAGGTCTGTTCCTCGCTCGATCATCTGCGCATTGAGCGCTTCTGCTCTCAGGTAGCTCTCCTCGCGGTCTCCGTAAAAACCGAACTCTTCGCGGGCTCGCTGGTAGCGGCGTTGCGCGATCGACACCAGGCTATCGACCGACTCGACGTCCTCCGGCTTGAGCCGGGCATGGGCGGCATCACCGTCCGGGATGCGTTCGCCAAAGATCGCGACCTGGGGCAGGAAAATATGGGCGACCAGGTGTGCTTCGGTGTAGAGGACACGTTGGGCTTCGTAAGTCGGAAGCTGTTTGCCCAGGCGAGTGCAGAGCTCCTGGTAGTCAGGTAACACATAGGCTGCGGCATCCGACACGCCAGAGAGGTATAGGTGACGTAGGGCATCGAAGTAGATTCGCCCCAGCGAATACAGTCGCCAGTGTCCCGCCTTACCGTCCAAGTGATTGAACCCGTCCGCGGCAAGTTGCAGAAGACGCCAGGGCTCGAACGATCCGAGGTGCGCCGCGATGTGCAGTTGCCAGTACTCGCCGACGAGCGCAACGAAAGGATCAGGATGATTGACGAGGACATCAAGGTCCGCCCTGTAGTCGTCTTGGTGGCGAGCCTCAAGACGACTGGCGGCGAGGATCACAGCCAGCTCACTCGAGGAATCGTCACCCAGTTCCATCCCGTCCGCGAACAATGCCCGGGACTCGTTGAAACGGCCAGCGCGGTCGAGCAAGATTCCTAGCTGCAGGAGCGTCGAGTCATTGAACCGGTAACGCTCGCTCGCCCGTTCCAAGCAGGCGCGCATACGCTGGTAGGAGCCCGTCAGGAGGGCCGCGTCAAACTTCTCCGCGAGCGCTTCCTGGTCGCCGATCTCCACCGCGATCAACCAGGCGCGCATCGAGTTCTCTTCGCCATCTAGGCGACGGAGTCGCTCTGCTCCCACGGTGAGGAAGATTGGCATGAAGGTTGGGTCGCCCCAGAGCTGATCGATGCACTGCCGGGCGATGTCCTCGTGGAAGATGAAGCGGGTCGTGTCGATGTGGATCTTCGGCACCAACCCGACGCGCTGGAACGCCCGGAAGGCGAATGTAAGGCTGGTGGCTGATCCGTCCGCTCTACGAGCGGCGATGCGCATAGAGCGCCACAGCGAGCGCCGGGAAAAGGCGCCGCGATGCATCGACACAGCTGCTAGGAGAGCAAGAACCCTGGTGTTCTCCGGCCTCGCTTTCGAGGTGTCTCCGGCCAGCAGGTGGGCGACGTCCACGACCGCAGACGGCAGCGAGCCATTTCGGGCTATTGCCTGGGCAAGGTGGAGCCCAGCCGCCGAAGCGAGCCCTTTCACTTCGAGGCTGCGAATCAGACCTGGGGCTCCGTCGGCGTATTTCGAGACATCGTTGGCGAGCTCCACCGAGCCGGGCCCCCGTAGCTGACAGTGGCGCTTGCCAGCTTTGGCCTCGGCGAGGAGCCGGACATCCTGGCCGGGGCTCAGGTTCCAGGCGGCCGACTCCCGCGCCAGGAACACGACGAGCCGCTCGTTTGCCGTGTCGGAGTCGCGGACAAAGCGTTTGGTCAGGGTTTTCAGCAGTTCGGGGTTTATGAGCTGGAAGTTGTCCACAAGGACGACCGCGTCGTCATGCTTGGAGGTCCCCAGTTGCCTCGCTAGCTTGTGCTGGATCGCTTCCGAGTAACTGAAGTCATAGAGGAAGCAGCGCCCTCCCAGCTCAAACAACTCAGAGTCGCGGACCAACCTTTGCACGAGACGTAGCGCAGCGCGTGTCTTGCCAGTTCCGCTCTCTCCTTCGATGAACCAGAACTGTCCTGCTTGCCCATCACTGCAGGCCCTGGAAAGAGCTTTCAGCACGCAGTCCTGGTCTCGGTAGTCGAAAACCGGCGCGCTAAAAACGCTCGGCGTCAGCTGGCAGGAGATTCGGCGGTCATGGTGAGGGACCAGATACTCGTGGTTGCAGGAGGTCGCGACCCTTCTGCGAAACCGTGCGATCAAGCGGTCGAGAGTGTCGTTCACCGCATCTGCTTTCAGCAGCAGCAGGTAGGCGGCAGCGATCACCGGCCCGATCAGCTTAAAGAGCAGTTCCTCCGGGGTCGGATCGGGAGAGATGTCAAGTGACCTGATAGCCAGCAGGCTGAACGCGAGCGCGATGACAGGTACCAGCGCGACCTTCAGCGCAGCTAGCGTCCGATCAACCGGACGGATCAAGGTCGTGACCCTGTCACCGTCCAGCAGCTTGATCCCCGCCACCGATAATCCTCAGTTATCCGATATCGGGGACATTGACCCGCGATCCTAGAGTATCTTTCCTTCGGTACGCATGGAGATTCCCATCGCCGCGGAGCCCACCCCGCGCTCACGAGCCACCCAAGCCCTGGTCGGCGTAGTCGCTTTGTTGGCCTTCGGAACTGGCTTCCTTCTTAGCGCCAGTCCCTCGAGCGCGATGACGAGGGCGACTCAAAAGGTCTGCGTGCGAGCGTTCCCAGATGCCAACGAGGTAACACGGGGAAACGCCACCTTCTACAACTACCAGGCAAGCGTGCAGAACGTGGCCTGTCAGGGCTTTGGCTTCGATGTCGCCTTCCACGTCGACGGCGGCATCGTCTGCTCGATCGTGGCGGCCGCCATCGGGCCCCGATTCAAACGACTGGCGCTCTTCGCCGACTCCAGCTGCAACTCGGCCTCTCTCGCCTCCAGCCACGACGTGGGCACGGCCACCGGTGCCGCTTGCGGAATGCTGAGCGACCTGCTCAGAGTCTTCCCGCCGGCGAAGGCCTACGCCACCGCAATCGGCGTCGGATGCACCTTCGGCAAGCCATTCGGCGAGTGGATCGAGGCCCATTCCGAGCAGGTGGCGGCGGAGGGCGTGATCCACGCCGACAAGTGCCTGCGCTACACGCGACACTCGTTCCCTCTCACCGACGATTGGTCCGCGGGCAAGTGCTTTCCCGGCGATCATCGCTTCTCTCGTATGCCGAAGGCCGGCGCGGGGTCAGGCGCGACTCAGATCATCGAAACGGCAGCGATCGACTCCAGCTACCACCCACTTGGCACGCTTCGGATCGAGAACCGCGGAGCCGCAGAGCAGTGCCTGCCCGGCTCGGACTCTGTCGGCAACGCCTATCGCTGTTTTGCCAACCACAGGGTCTATGACCCTTGCTGGACCGACAGCTCCGATCCCTCGACGCCCGCCGTTCTCTGTCAGGCACGTCCCTGGGAAAAGCGGGCTTTCCACCTCACTGTCACCGAGGGTGGGCTTCAGCCCTTCTATGGACCGCCCACCCCCCTACTAGCAGCCTTTGAGCCATGGGGGGTCGAGCTGACCACCGGGGAGCGCTGCGTGGCGCTTCAGGGCGCCCACGGCACGGTGAATCACACCCGCCGGGTCATCGACTACGCCTGTGAGACAAAAGCTGGAAAGCACGATGATCGCCTGCTTTTGCGCGGCATCGACCGTTCCCATTATCACTGGCGCATGTCGACCGTGACCTACAACGCCAAGCGCAGTCGGTACCGGTTCGGCCCGAAGGTGAAGGTTGTGACCGCCTGGTACGCGAAGCAAGACCAAGGAGATGAACTTGCGGCCGCCGCCAACACCTGCAGCGCCAGTGCTCTGGCGTTCGCTGCCGAGGCCTACGAGGCGGCCAACGGCGAACCGAACGGCCCACTGCCGGCGATCACCCGTCACGCCTGCGCGGGCGGCTACGCGATCGCCCTCTTCGAACAGGACGGGCCACCACCGGGCTATGAAGCCGCTTACGCCTTCCAAGCGACGCTGGGCGGCTGGGCTGCCCTCGGCTACGAGTACTACGTCGGCCCCGGCGACTTCGGCATCCCCGAAAGCATCTATTTCGCAATCGAAGTCGCACTCTACGCCGCACCCTACGAGCACGTACCCTTCTGAGCCCGCCCGATAGCGCCCGCTTACGTACCGGTCGCCGCTCCTGTTGATCTGACCCGGAGGTTTCCGTCAACCAGGCCTGGCTCAATAGTTCTCTACGCTGAAATAGGAGTTTGTTGTCCGCGACTTCCTGGGCCGTCCTGTTCGCTTCTTGCAAAGGCAAAACCCGCCATCTGCGGCCGCCGCACCTAAGGATAGGCTTCGCTTATAAAGAGCACTCAATGTCGGCGACCCTCGGCGCGGAACCGTGGTAACCGCATGGCTGGTGCGGGTGCATACTTGCTCGGGCTATTTTTTCGCAAAAGCCAATGCTGACCTTCCTCCAACTCTCCGACATCCACTTCCGAGGCGGCGATCTCGTTGATCGCTACGGCAATCCGCTCGACTATGACTTCCGCGAGCGTCTCGTTGCCGACGCCCGTCGTGCGGCTGTCGAGTCTGCAACCGCCTCGGCTCGAGGTCGTGGACCTGACCGATCGCGGGGTCCTCGGCCTCGCCGGTCTTACCGCAGAGATCCACACCACCATCGACTACGACATCACGCAGACTTGGACCCAGGCCCTGCTCGCAGCCGACTATGCCGGCATCCGCTACAAGGCGCGGCACGACCCGCGCGGACAACTGACGTCGATCGTGCTCTTTGGCTACAAGTAAACCGCTGAAAGGCTAGGCCAAGACGACGGCTATACCGATCGACCTGATCCACGAAGCATCTGCGGCCTTCGCGATCACGGTTCTCCCCCGTCGCCACTCGCGGCGCCGCTAGGCAACAACCCGGTCCCGCACCTTTGCCCTGAAACCAGCGCGCTTGTTGCCGCCGGGTGCATCGCCTCCGCTTCAGACGGGGGAAAACTCGCCTCTGTCGCGACGCTCGTACACCAGGCAACAGCACGTTGTTGCCCTGCCATTGCCTCAGGAAAAACGAAAGCCCCGCCGATGACGGAGCTTTTGGCTTTCCAGAGCCGTTTGTCGCGATACCGCTACAGCGTCCCGTCCCTAACGGAGAGATCGTCGTGTCGGTCGAAGCGGCGCTGGATTTGGCTCCACAGAAGGGAAAGCGGACGAGTCGGTAGGACCGGCTGAAATCGGCGGCCGGAGCCGCCGCGAGAACTCGACTTGAAATCCCGGCCGACGGCGCTACCTTCGCCGGCTCGCAAGGACATAGAGATGGCCCCGGCGGCGCGCTAACGCCCCGGGGCCTGGCACCGAAGATCAAGCCTTCGATGCAAGCGAGACGGTACTCGCCACGCCCGCACAGGGCGGCATCACCGGCAGCTCTCCGGTGCCCTACCCCGAAGGGAGGGCACCATGCCCAGCACCACCTGCAAAATCGACCGAGACCAGCGAGACGGCCTCTACGAGCTGGTCCGCAACCACCTCGGCGCCGTGGGCGACATCTGGATCGCCATGGAGGAGACCGAGGATTACGCCACCGCCGAACGCCTCGGCATCGAGTTCGGCGAAGACTTCCGTCTGCTCGAGGACATCGGCTGGGGCGGCGAGGACGATCGCGACTCCTTCGACCTCACGATGCCGGCCCACGACCTGATGGAATTCCTCCAACGCCTCCACGGCGAAGCCGAGCGAGTCCTCCTCGAATCCATCACCGAGCGCGAGTCAAGGCAGGAAGACGCCGCCACCAACGAGCGCTTCCGGCTCGGCTATGACGCCTGCGAGGAACTGCTGGCCGACCTCGACCCGAGGAGCTGACCACAGCCAAGCGAGCGCGGCTTTTCGGGGGTCGAGGCGCAGGCCACAGGGAGGGATGCGGGCTGTCACAAGCAGCCCGTACCCTGCCTCGGCCCCCGAGAAGCCGCGCCGCAGGTCAGGTCGTTAATGGTTTGGCCTTACCCCTCGCCGTCTGCGGGCAGAAACGGCCCGTAGGCAGCCTCAAGAGCCGCGATCTCCTCGGTCGTCGCCTCCCGCTCGTCATCGCCGAGCATGGCCCTCCAAGACGCATCGGAGATCACGGGCGGGCTCTATCTCGCTGGCTGCGATCCCGGCGAACATAGGAGTCGATCCGAGCAATCTCGCGTCGTTGCTGCTCGAACTCCCGCCGAAACTCAGGGTCCTTCTGCAATCGACGGGCGAGCCGCCGATCATGATGGCTGGTGTCGAGTTCTGCTTGGGGCATCGTTTTGTCTTCACATTCTAACGCTTGATCCGAGCACGAACTGCGAGTGCAGACAGCGTTAGGAGCACAGGCCCGGTAAAGCGCAACGCAATCTCGATGCCGAACCCGACGCCGTTCAATTCGCTGTCATCTACGGGCCGAACCAAGCTGGTCGCGGACGCTACGGCAACTCGCCCGGCATGCAAAAAGGTCGTCGGCTCAACCGAGTCGCGGAATCCAACCTGCCACAAAATCAGGCTGGCCCCCAGCACAACGGCCGCAAGGGTCGCGAGTGATCGCCACGCCCGCAGGCCATACCCTGCCAGCAACCAGTAGGCACTGATGACCGCCCGGTCAAAATGCGCTCGCCAACGGCCACGACCGGCGGGAATTGACATTCGGCGCCGCATCTCCATCTCGCCGTAGTAGAAGTCGCTTGCCCCCGCCTGATCGTTGTTGTCTTCGCCGGCCTTCCGAAGCGCTCGATACAGCGCGGCAAGTTGGTCCGGCCTGAGTGGGTCATCGTCGCAATCCTCCTCTGGCCGATCAGGCGCCGGATCGTCTTCCCAATTGACAGCAAACCTGCGCCTGCGTCCATGGTCCGCGCAAAACTGCCTTTCCTTCGCAAGGTGCCAGTCTCGCTCCTCAGCGATTATCTCTCGATCTATGCAGAGCCGACTCCTCGGGGTATGCCGCCATTCGCAACTTGGCTCGACGATCAGCGACTCAACGCCGTGAGCACCAAACAGGCTGCAATCCCGGAGATTGGTGCCTGAGATTGACAGTGATGCAACCTGAGCACCACAGATCGTTAGCAATCGCGGTTGTCTGTTCGCACGGTTTGACCACCGACTGTCTCGACCTTTCGTAACAGGAAAAGCCGACCGGGTCGCCCGAGACAGCGTCGCCGATCGCCCAAAATCTACGCAGTCAAATTCCATGTCAGCCTTATCCACAGACAGACGTACTCCCCCTGCGAAGATCGCGCCCCATGCCGATATTCGACTCGCAAGCACCTCCATAGTCACACGTTCCCCGAACACACTTTCGTCGAGCGCGAGGTGCTCACCGACTACAAAAGGACCCACCTGTCTCGCCAACTGAAACGTTGCTCCCTGCATGTTTGCGTCACCATCGACGGTTGCATTTTCCAGATCAACGTAGCTTCTAAATTTCACTGCGTCGAACGCCACGGTGTCTTGGAACGACGCACCTTGGAAGCCAGCGTGATCTTTAAATATCGCCTCGCTAAAGGCTGCCAATTTGGAAAATGTAACTCCGTCAAAATCGGCATGTTCGCTGAACGTACAGCGCTCGAAGCAGGCGGCTTCCTGAAACGTGGCGCCGTCGAAATACGCCGGAGCGCTGAAAGTCACTCCGGCAAAGTTTGCAAAGCCCGAAAACGTCGCCTTGTCGAAGTGAACCGAGCCAGTTATTACCGGGGCGGACCGATCTGGATCAAGGGACGTCAGCCAAGCCTCGTGTTCCTTATCCGCCAACGCATCTAGCAGCCTCCGGAGGGCCGCCTCGCTAATCGTTGCCCCCCGGGCGTCGAGTGGCTCCCCAGAGCGCAACGATTGAGCGGCGGCAAGGAGCTCGCTCTCGGTGATGTGCTCTATGCAGTGTCTCCCAGCAAATCGCCGGCCGCAGCAGCCGTCGTGGTCGCACGTCGCCAAGGTCGCCTTCCCGATGCCTATGCTAGAAATTGAGCACTACGAACGGAATCCGCACACGCGAGCGTATTGCACGGGACGGTGCCATGGCTCCCGTCGGATGCCGGTGTCTCTTCGAGCCGGACTTCCAAGATGGTCCGCCAAGCAAAGGAGCCTTCCGATGACCGCTTCTACCCTTGATGCCCCTTCCGCGACCGACGCCCTCTCGGAGCTCGACGCCCTACTGGACCTGAGCAACGTCAGGATGAAGCTCGTGGACTCCGACGAGGGCCCTGGGCTTAGTAGCGCTCAGGTGGACCTCATGGAGGCGGAGTATCGAAAGTTTCTTGCCCTCCAGATCATGTATCCCGACTCCGACATCGTGCCATGCAAAATCGTGGATGAGATGTGGCACCGTCACATTCTTGACACCGCGGCCTATCGCGAGGATTGCGATGCGATCTTCGGTCGTTTTCTGGATCACTTCCCGTACTTTGGGATGCGTGGTGAGGAGGATGCCCAAGCGCTTCACGATGCGTATGCCGAAACCCTTGACCGCTACAGGGACGCATTCGGTGAGCCGCCAGCGGATACGTGGGTAACGCGCGATGCATCGTCGAGGTGCAAGCGAACCGCGTGCAAGCCTCAGAAATGCCGCTAGGCAGAGTCAGCGAACTGCGCCACCAATCCGGTAGAACCTAGGCCGCTGCCAAAACGTCTTGGCGCGTTGGTATTTCGTCCCAGGTGCGGCCGTCGAGTAGACGCCCGCCGGACTTCGGCCGGTGGCCACCCCACTGCTTGAAGAAGAAGGCGACTTTCTCATCGAGGCAGCGGTCGCGGAGCTCTCGCGCCCACTCAATTTTCATCGGCCGGTGCTTTGGCCCTGACTCGCCTCCGGCGATCAGCCAATGGATGCCGGATAGGTCCAGACCGTCCAAGGGGCCGAGCAGCGGCTCGGCGGAGATGAAGCGGACCTCCGCATCGACCTCCCGCAGATAGTCGGCCCGATGGGTAAAGCGGCGGTTCTCGATCGACACACCGATCCAGACATTGGGGTGCCACGGGAGGGACGGCGCCAACTCCGCGAGGCGCTCGTGACGCTTGGTCAGAATTTGGAAGGTGTGATGGTCGGCCCTGCCCATGACCTCGAACACTTCCTCGATGTATTCCTCGGGAATGTCCTCGTGGAATAGGTCGCTCATTGAGTTGACGAAGATCATTCGGGGCCTTGCCCAGCGCAGTGGTTGCTCTAGGCGCTGCGGCCAAAGCCGGAGCTCGAATCCCTGCTCGTAGGGATGCCCGGGAACTCCCCGCCACCGTTCGGCGAAGGTCTTGGCGTAGCAGTGAGCGCAGCCGGGAGACACCTGGAAGCAGCCGGTGACCGGGTTCCAGGTCGCCTCGGTCCACTCGATCGCGCTGTTGTCCGCCATGCTCACGCTCCTTTCGCCGGCCGCTGGGCGTCCCCTTTAGGCCATACGAACAGATGTTCGCATCCTGCCCAGACGTTTCAGCACGCTGGCTACAAACAGAATCGCATTTTGGCGTCCTTGAATCCACGTCCCGACCGCTGGACTTCCAGCTTGCCTTCTTGCTCTGCCGGCCGGAGGGTCAGCGTTCGGAGATGCGCTTTGCGAAAAGGCGTATCGACCAACGTGCATCGATCAGCCTGGTCGATCGTGAACCACCCAGTCCCGAACTGCGAGCGCAGCTCGGCGAGGAGCGGAGCGGTATCAATCGTGTCTTCGGGGCCGAACAGAACCTCTTGCCCAGACTCCGTTGTCGCTGTATAGGAGGTCCCTGCCATGGGATCGACTTTCCACATTGCGTCCTTGGCCTTTTCGAGGCCTTTCAAGTGCCCCAGACTGAAGACCAACCGGTAATCCTGCCCATCTTGGGTGCGCAGCTGGAACGACCGGACGTACTCAACTCCCTTACTTTGTTCAAGCTGACGTTCGAAAAGTCCCAGCAAAAACGCAGTTCGCTCGTCACCCTGAAGCGGGATCGCAGTCCGCCACTCCTCCGTTCCGAAGAGGGATGTCAAAGCGACCTCCTGCCCAGGGCGAGCAACAAAGCGATGAATGAAAGACATGGGTAGGAAAAAGAGCATCTCGCAGCGCGGGAAGCCGAGAAGACGCCCCGTGATCGACATTGACGCGCTCGAATAGCCGAAGGGATCGATGAATGCGAAGGTCGGAATCAGGCGCGTGCCCTTCTCGATGATTGGGTCGACCACCGAGGAGAAGGTGCTCTCGAACTCGCCGTGTTCGATGTTCACTTCAACGTTGTCTGGCAACCGCCCAAGCTCCGCGACCTCCTTACGCAGATGCTCCACCCGGGCCTTGTCGTGCTCGATGAACAAGAACTTGAATTGAACACTCGCCAGAGCGTCGAGGTCACTGTGGGAAAGAAGCGCATCGAGCATGATGATTGGCGAGCCAGCCTCTCCCGTCGTGTATCGCCATGGACCGGCGAAACCGTCGACGAGCAGCAGACGGGGCTTGGCGTGACCGATGTGTTGGGACTGGTGGCCCATCGCGGGGAGCCATGCGTCGAGGTACGAACGCAGGACGCGGTGCTTCGCCGCAGTGTGCGGCTCGAGTTTCCAGAGCGCGGAATCGGTCATGGCGGGCAGCATTTCACCGCCTACCGGACGGAGCCAGCCTCGGACGAGCCGCATATGACTGTTCCGCTACAAACGTGACAGTTTTTTTACTTGTTCGTCCTAGCCGATTCGTCCAGGTGACGCGATTTGTCGTTCTCAGCGACAAGGGAGTAGACAGGAACCGTGACCATCATCTGGAAAGCCGGATCCGCGAGCCATTTCGCACCTCGTTGTCAGCGCGTTCTGCACCTCGTTCTGCGCCTCGTTCTGCACCGCGCACCCCGATTTTCGGAAAGTGCCGCATTTCCCTTTGTGAAGCCGATTGCGGAGATGAGCCCGCGCTGACTACTTACTCCCCCTACCCCGTGCGCAGCACCAGCTTTCTCTCCGGCCGTGTGGTTCCGGTCGCGGCGCTGCTTCAACTCTCCTGGATGACTGCTCTCGCTGGTCCATCGGCACGTCCGATTCGCCGCCACCCTCGCCGCCGCTCTGGTGGTTTTCGCTTCCTCGCCCCCCGACTCGCCGCGCCTGTCGGCTGCGGCTCGTCTGGGCGATTTTGACGGGCTTGGGATAAGCCCGACACAATGGACGCGATGGGTCTTGAGACGATGAAGGGAACGACCTGATGGCTGCTGAGAGGCAGTCGCGGTCGGCTGCGGGCGCAGGGCGGCGCTTTGCCTGGTACGGGCGACTCTCGACCAAGGACAAGCAGGACCCGACGCTGTCCTTCCCCTCGCAGCGGGAGGCTTGCGCTACGAAGGCGGAGGAGCTGGGCGGGGAAATCGTCTGCGAGTTCACCGACCAGGAGGCCGGGCGGCGGGACGATCGGGCCGGGTGGGCGGAGCTGCTGCGGGAGGCGAAGGAGCGGGACGCGCGGCGCTTCGACGCGGTGATCGTCTACGGAACCTCGCGGCTGAGCCGCGACCTGTTCCATGCGCTCACCTACGAGCGCGAGATGACGCGGGCCGGAGTCGAGGTCTTCTACGCGCTGACGGCCGGCGACCAGACCAGTCCCGAGGGGCGGTTGATCCGCCACATGTTCCAGGCGCTCGATCAGTTCGAGGTCGAGAAGCTGGGACGGGAAGTCCGGCGCGGGCAGAAGCACAACACGCGGCAGGGGTACCGCAACGGCGGCCGGGCGCCCTACGGCTACCGACTCCGCCACGAGGCCCATCCTGACCCGGCTCGGGCGAAGGCGGGCGATACAAAGTCGCGCCTCGTCGTAGATCCCGAGCAGGCGCCGGTGATCGTAGAGATATTCGATCGCTTCCTCGCCGGCGCCGGCTATAAGGAGATTGCCAACGAACTGAACCGGCCGGGCGGACCGCCGCCTCCCTCCCACGTCGACTCCAAGCGCAACACCTCGGGCAAGTGGGCGAAGACGACGATCAAGTCGATGCTCGAAAACCCCACCTACACCGGCCGCCTCTACTGGAACCGGCTCGACTCGCGCGCCCACAAGCAGGGCGTCGGACCTGTGGTCCGGCGCGAGCAGGACGAATGGGTCGAGGCCGACGAGCGCCACGAGGCGCTGATCTCAGAGGAGCAGTTCGAGCGAGCGCAGGCCGAGATGCAGCGGCGCAGCACCGGGCAGGGCGGCAACCGGCGTCGCCGGCCGCAGAAGCGGCCGTACCTGCTGCGCGGCATCGTCCACTGCGCCACCGGGCACAACCCGCTACGGATGCAGGGGCGCTCGCGCAAAGGCGAGCCGATCTATTACACCTGCGGCTACCGGACCTCCTATGGCGACAGGGCCGCCGAGGCTGTCGGGCACGGCAAGTGGCAGTACGTCCGCGAGGACAGCCTCACGACGCTGATCGACAGCTTCTTCGCCTCGCGGATATTCGGCGCCGACCGCCTCGCCCACTTCCGCCGCCAGAGCGCGAGCCTGACCGGCGAGCTGCGCGACCGGGACGGCGACAAGCGCAAGCGGATCGCCGGCCAAGTCGCCGAGGTCGAGCAGAAGATCGAGCGCCAGCTCGCCGCGATCGAGGCCGGCGTCGATCCGGTCGAGGTCGGAAGGCGAATCCGCGAGCTCAAAGCCGAGCGCGCGGAGGCACAGGCGGTACTCGCCCAGATCGAAGACTCACGGTGCGACAGCACCGCCGTTGATCCCGACGACGCCCGCGCGGTCCTCGACGCACTCCCTGACCTCAACAAACACCTCGCGGCCGCCGACCCCGAACTCCGTCGCGCAGTCTTCGACGCCTTCCGCCTGCACGTCGAGATCGACCGCAACGCAAGTCAGGTACGCCTGAAAGCGCTGGTGTCGAGCGCGTTCGGCGAGGTGAGGAATCTGAGTGACCTGGGAGAGGCTGGCGATCCGGCTCTCTCCAATAAGGCCATACCGCTACGGGGATTCGAACCCCGGTTTCCGGACTGAGAATCCGGCGTCCTAGTCCCCTAGACGATAGCGGCGAGGATGGGGCGCATTCTAGCGAGAGGGGGCGGCGCGACGCGGGAGCGGCGGGGCGGCCGGATGGAGCTGAACCGGTAGATTGCCTGCTCTCGCGGCTGTGGCGGAACTGGTAGACGCGCACGGTTCAGGTCCGTGTGGAGGCAACTCCGTGGAGGTTCGACTCCTCTCAGCCGCACTCAGGCGACGTGCTCGAGCGGGGCGCGCCAGCCGGCACGGGCGGCCGTGTCGGCGATCTCGTCGGCGAAGGTCGGCCAGAGCTCGCGGGGCAGGTCGTGGCCCATGCCCTCGACGATGCGCAGGCGCGCGCCGGGGACCGCCCGTGCGGTGGCGCGGCCGCCGCTGGGACGGACGAGGGGGTCGCGGGTGCCGTGGATGACGCCGACCGGCAGGCTCAGCTTGCGCAGCCCCGCCGTGCGGTCGCCCGAAGCGGTGATCGCGTGCATCTGGCGCAGGATCCCGCGCGGGTTGTGCGAACGGTCGTACATCCGCCCGGCAATCTCCCGCAGGCGTTCTTCATCGGCGGGATAGGCGGGTGAGCCGATCACCTTGAAGGTCTTCAGCACCCGCTCGACGTAGCCGTCGCGGTCGCGGGGCGCTTCGGCCAGCATCAGGCCGAAGGCCTTCAGCGTCGGCGTCCCCACCCGGCGGCTGCCGGTCGTCGACATGATCGAGACAAGCGAGCGCACCCGCTGGGGATGCTCGATCGCCAGCGTCTGGCCGATCATCCCGCCCATCGAGGCGCCGACGACGTGCGCCGACTCGATGCCGAGGCGGTCCATCAGGCCGATCGCGTCGCGGGCCATGTCAGGCAGCAGGTAGGCGGCCGCCTCGCGCCGGCCGAGGAAGAGGTCGACGCGGCTCGGCACCCCCGCCGCTTCGAGCATCGTCGAGTGGCCGATGTCGCGGTTGTCGAAGCGGACGACGCGGAAGCCGCGCGTGGCGAGCAACTCGCAGAATTTCTCGTCCCAGCCGAGCATCTGCGTCCCCAGCCCCATCACCAGCAGCAGCGGCGGCGCATCCGAGTCGCCGACCTCCTGGTAGGCGATCTCGATTCCGTTGCTCGGCGCCAGGCGCTCTTCGCTGAGTCCGGCCATCGCCGCCGAAGTCTAGCCAGGCTGGCCGGCTGGCCAATCCCGACTGACGGAGTGTCGTAACGCATTTCCAATGCATTCCATGGGAAATGCGTTACGACCGAGGGGGTGTGGCTAGGACCGGAGGGAGGGGCTAGGACCGGAGGGGAGCGGCTAGGTTGCGGTCATGCGCACGGCGATCGTCTCCGACCTGCACCTCGGCAGCCCCAGCGGCGAGGACGTCGCCCGCGACCCGGCGATCCGCGCCCACCTGCTCGACGAGGTCCGCGACGCGGATCGCCTCGTCCTGCTCGGCGACGTGCTCGAGCTGCGCTCGCTGCCGCTCGCCCGTGTCCTGGACACCGTGCAGCCCTTCTTCGAAGACCTCGGCGGGGCGATGGCCGGTCGCCGCGTCGTCCTCGTCCCCGGCAACCATGACCACCGCCTGGCCGAGCCGCTGCTCGAAGAGGTCGCCCGGGCGGGCGGGCCACTCGGCCTCGAGCACCGCGTTCCGGCCACGGCCGAGCCGGCGACGCAACTGGCGGGCTGGATAGGCGATGCCGAGCTCGGCATCGCCTATCCCGGCCTCTGGCTGCGCGAGGACGTCTACGCGACCCACGGTCACTACATGGACTGCCACATGAGCCTGCCGCGCCTCGAGTGCGTGGCGGCGGCGGCGGCGATGCGAATGGGCGGCCCGCTCCCCGACCCCGCGACACCCGACGACTACGAGCGGGTCCTGCGCCCGATCTACGGGCTCGCCTTCGGCCTCGCCGAGGCCGGCCTCTCGGGCCGGGCGTCGATGCCCTCCGAGCGAGCCTGGCACGCGATCTCGGGCGGCGGGCGGAAAGGCGGCCAGCTGCGCCGAACAACGGCCAAGGCGGCGATCGCGGCCGGCGTCCCGGGCAGCGTCTGGCTGCTCAACCGCCTCTTTCGCGCCGGCTTCGACGCCGATCTCTCCTCCACCGCGATCTCGCGCAGCGGGGTCGACGCCGCCGCCGAGCTGGCGCGCCGCCTGCGGGTCGAGGCCGCCCACGCGATCACCGGCCACACGCACCGGGCCGGGCCGGGCCCCTCAGACCCAGCGTGGACCGTGCCCGGCGGCAGTCGCCTCCACAACACCGGCAGCTGGGTCTACGCCGACGCCTTCCACCACCCCGGCCGCCCCCCCGGCCCCTACTGGCCGGGCACGGTCACCTGGGTCGAGGACGAGGGGCCGCCACGCCGCGTCGACCTCCTCCACGAGGTGCCGCGCGAGGAGCTGCTGGCCGCGGTCGAGCGCCTCGCGATCTGACGCCGACGGGCCGTCGCCGGAGGCGTCAGAGCCACTCGGCGATGATGCGGCCGATCTCGGGCCCGGCGTCCTCCTGCAGGAAGTGCGAGGCGTTCTCGATCGGTCGCGGCGCCGGGAAGTTGAGCTGAGAGGAGACCCGCTCGCCGACCGAGAAGGGCAGGATCGGGTCGGAGTCGGCCCAGAGCACCAGGGTCGGTCGGTCGTCCTCACGCAGGGCATCGGCCACGCGCCGTCCCTCGGCGGCGCCGGGCGCGTCGGGCTCGGTCGGCAGGATCAATGGGAAGGCGCGGGCGCCGGCCTTCGACTCCGGCGCCGGATAGGGAGCGTCGTAGGCCGCAATCACCTCGTCTCCGGGGTCCTCCTTGCAGCCGCCGCGGACCAACACGCCGACCGGCACGTCGGCGTTGTCGCGGACGAACTCGCGGAAGTGGAGCCAGGCCTCACTCATCCGCTGGTGGCCGGTGAACGGCCCGGTCTCCATGATCACCAGGCGGCTGAAGCGATCCGGGTGCTCGACCGCCAGCCGCAACCCGATCGGCCCACCCCAGTCGTGGACGACCGCGGTCGCGTCGCGCACGTCGAGCTCCGCCAGCAGACGGGACATCAGGTCGACGTGGCGGTCGTAGGTGTACCAGTCGACGTCGGTCGGCTTGTCGGAACGGCCGAAACCGGCGTAGTCGGGCGCAATACAGCGAAAGCCGGCGTCGCGCACGGGCGGAATCACCTTGCGCCAGAGGTAAGACCAGGTCGGCTCGCCGTGGAAGAAGACGACCGGCCTGCCCTCGCCCTCGTCGAGATGGGCGAGCCGCAGCCCGTCGATCTCGCGGTAGCTCGGCTCGAAGGGGAAATCGGGCAACCCCTGCAGGTCCTCCTCGGGTGTACGGAACACGTCCATGGCGGGGGAGCCTAGATGACGCGTCGCGCCCGGCACCCAGCGCCCCCGACGAGCGGCTAGGGCAGGCCGGCGAGGAAGCGGCCGATCGCCCCGCCGAAGTAAGGCGAATAGAGGTGGGTGTGTTCGTGCTCGTAGCCGTAGCTGGTGACGCCGTCGACGTAACGGCCGTCGACTATCCAGGCGCCGCCGCTGGCGCCCCCCGCCATGTCACAGAGGCCGGGCACAGTCGGCGGCCCGCCCAAGCGGTTGGTCAACGGATCGCTGCCGAGGCCGCGCGTCAGACAGGCGCGCAGGGATTGACCACGAAGGCCGGCGGCGGGGTAGCCGAAGATCTCGAAACGGGAGCGGCGGGAGCGCTCAGTCGTCCATTCACGCCCGCCGACCGCCTCGCCCAGCGTCCCCAGCTCGTTTGGCTTCACCCGGATCGCGGCGACGTCGAAGTCGGGGTTATTGCTGTGCCGCCACTGCGGCATCGTGTAAACGTCTTCGGCGACGAAGGAGCCGTACGGATGCGCGCCGTGGTCGTAGGCGGGGACGAAGCGGATGTCCCTGCCCCAGCGACCGCCCTCGACCACGCAGTGGCCGGCGGTGAGGACGATCGAGCCGCTCGGTGTCGCCAGCGCCGTGCCCGAGCAGGTGTAGGGACCGTCGACCGGGTCGAAGCCGAAGATCTTGCCGTTGGTGCGGTTTTCGGCGCCGGCCGCTTCGGCGACCGGCAGGCTGCTGGCGCCCGCCACCGGCGCGGCGTCGGCCGCCGCCGGAAAGAGTCCCGCGATAAGCACGAAAGCGGCCGCGTAAAGGAAACGTGTGACCTGCAACGAAGCGGCCTCTGGTGTATTCACTCGTCTATTCATTTTTTGGCGTCAGAAAGGATTTTCCTGATGAACGATGAGAGCTTGCTCAGCGGCTGGTGGGTCTTCGCCGGCATCCTTCTTCTGGTCGCTGGGGTCCTGAACATCATCTACGGGATCGCCGCGATCGGCGACTCGAAGTTCTTCACCGAAAACGTCACGTACGTCTTCAGCAGTCTGCACACATGGGGATGGGTCCTCCTGATCATCGGCGTGCTCGAGCTCGTGGCGGCCTTCTCGCTCTTCTCGGGCGGCGAATTCGGCCGCTGGTTCGGCATCTTCATCGCCTCGCTGAACGCGATCGGCGCGCTGCTGGCAATCGGCGGCGCATACCCGTTCTGGTCGCTGGCTATCTTCGCGCTCGCGATCATCATCATCTACAAGCTCGCGGAGGGGCCGGAAGGTTCGGTCAGCTAGACGAAGATCCAGCTATGTGACTCGGCCGAAGGCCCCGGGAATCCGGGGCCTTCGTCGTTTCCGAGGCCGCTCCGGCGCCCGGCGCGACCGGCCCCGAAACCGTGTCGAGGCGTGACCAGGGCGCCACGCGGCGCTCGTCCCCCTCGTAAACGACGTCGACGCCGCTGAGACGGTCGTCCCAGGCGCGGCGGCGCTCGTCGAAGAGGATGCCGAGGAAACCGAGGCCGAAGGCGAGCACGGCCAGCGTCATGCCGACCAGGCGCTTGATCGAGCGCCTCAGGGGCAGCCCCCGCCCGGCGACGTCGAGCCGAATGCCGAGGAAGCGCATCCCCGGCGTCTGCCCGGAGAGCGACCAGAAGCCGAGCAGGTAGACGGCGCCCATCGTCAGCCATGCGGTCGTGCCCAGGGCGAGGGCGAGGTCGGAGACGCCGTTGCCGTTGCCGGTGAAGGCCGAGGCGATCAGCGCCGCGATCGCCGCCAGTCCCGAGAAGGAGAGGTTGATGATCAGCGCGTCGAGGCCGAAGCCGATGCCGCGGGTGACGATGCCGGCCCGGTCGGTCGGCTCGGAGCGGCGCTTGCGGAAGAAGATGCGGCGCACGAGCCGCTCGACGATGCCGTCGGCGCGCTCGGTGCCGTTGCCGATCGTGCGCCCGATGTCCTCGATCATGCCGACGCTCTGGGCGCTGATCGCGGCACGCAGCTCCGGCGCCTCGGCGATCCGTTCGACCAGCCGCTGCGCCTCGTCGCTGGCCAGCAGCCGGCGCCAGACCTCGTCGACGAGCTCGCTGTCGAGCGCCTCGACCAGGGCGCGCTTGACGGCGTCGCTCTCCAGGGCGCTGTTCATCGCCTCCTCGACCATCGGACCCTCGAGGACGCGGGCGAGCGCCCGTTCGACGGCTTCGCTTTCGACCGCGGCGACCATCGCCTCCTCGGCGGCACTCTCGACCGCCCGGTCGATACCCGCCGCCTTGGTCACGCTGCGGGCGCTGCGCACGCCCGCCTCGAGCAGCCGCACGGAGAGCGGCAACGGCCTCCCGGAGGGACCGTCACCTGACGGTGTGGATCGCGGTGGCTGGCCGTTTTCCATCGCGGCGAGTATAGGTCGCCGTCAGAGCTTGGCGAGCAGGCGGTCGAGCAGCTCCGCCTGTGCGGGGTTGATCCGGCGCCGCGCCTCCTCCGGCTCGAACCACTCCGCCCGGTCCACCTCGGGGAAGTCTCGCTGGCGGCCGGAGCGCGGCGGCCACTCCATCGTGAAGGTCTCGCTGTGCAGCTCGGCGGGGTTGAAGTCGCGCTCGGCAGCCCAGCAGTGGACCACCTTGCCACTCTTCTGGCGCACCGAGCCGAGCTCCATCAGGTCGGCGGCCGTGAGGCCGAGGCGCGAGCCGATCTCCTCCTCCAACTCGCGAAGCGCGCAGGCACTCACCTCCTCCCCATCCTCGACCTGTCCCTTGGGAACGGACCAGGCGCCATTGTCCTTCCTGGCCCAAAAAGGACCGCCGGGATGGACGAGCAGCACCTGGGTCGCCGCCTCGTCGCGGCGAAACAACATGATTCCGGCACTGGTCGCTGCCACCTCTCACAAACCTTAGCCAGAGCGATTGACAGAGGTTTTACACTGAATTTCTTGAGCAATCGCAATTTTCGTCCGGCGAGCAAGCAGCACTGTCAGCGCTCCCGGCCGCATACCAGCTCGCCGACCCCGATCGAGAGCAGAGAGGAGATCTGGTGGCGAAAAATGGGACCGACGACCAACAGGCAGGGGGAGCGGCGTCGAGAGGCGCACAGCGAATGACGGCTTTAATGATCAGCGCCCTCGACAACGCCACGCGGCGCGAGACCCTGCGTTCCCTGCACCGCCAGGGCGGTGCCTATAGCGCCAGCCAGTTGAGCGAGTGGATCGACACCGATCCGACCAACATCTCCTACCACCTGCGGATCCTCTTCAACGTCGGCGCGGTCAGCCGCGCCGGTGAGAGGCTGGTCCGGGCGGTCCCGGAAAAGCTCTTCGCCTCCGAGGTCGCCAGGCACCACCAGGTCGTCGCGATCCTCGCCGACACCGAAGAGGACGACGAGTGGTTGCGTAAGTAGTGCCGCGTCGCGCGGCGGCTGCCCTCGCGCCTCGATTTTTAGTCGTTGTTTACGGCCCGTTCACCGGGAGGCAAGCCGAGGGCGCAAGGCTGCCCTTGCCAGCAAACGAGCGGAAGGAGACACCGATGCCCCAGCTGTTGATCTCAACCGACCGTAGCGGCGAGGAGGCCGGCAAGGTCGTCTATCGAGAGCGCATCAACCTCAGCGACCTCGAGTCGGACCACTTCTCGTACCAGCTGGTCGAGCGGGTCGGATGGGCCCTGCACGACGCCGACGAGATCGAGCACGAGCCCGACGGTGAGCTGCCGCCCGGCGGCGACTAGCTCGGCCAGGACGAACCGCGCGCGGTCCCCCGCCGCGCCCCGCGCTTTGAGGTCGCAATTCGCGGCCTCAAAGCGCATTCATGGCCGTTTTTGCGAGTTGTAGACGAAATATTATTTAGACGATTAAACGTTTAATCGTCTATACTCTCTTGGCCATGATCTACGCCACACCCACAATGACCCCCACCCTGCAGAAGCAGCTCAACGAGCTCGGGCATCTACGTGCAACGTTGGACAGTGAGGTCAAGACTCGCAGTCGCTGGATGGGTCGCCTTCGCCGCGAGGTCCGGGCTAGCTCAATCAAGAGCTCAACCTCGATCGAGGGCTTCAGCGTCTCCCCCGAGGAAGCGCTCGCCCTGGTCGACAACCGGGGTATCGCCGAGCACGATTTGGAAAATCGCCTGGCGGTCGCCTGCTACGCCCGGGCGATGGACCACGTGGGAACCATGAGCATCGATCCCTCCTTCGAGTGGCTCGACCGAGTCATCCTCGACCTGCATTTCGACGCTTGCTATTTCCAGCCCGGCAAGGACCCCGGCCTCTGGCGCACGGGGCCGATTGGAGTCACCGCCGCAGATGGCTCGCTGGAGTACCAGGGACCCGACGGAGACCGGGTGGTCTCGCTGATGGACGAGGTGGTCGATTGGCTGGCCTCCGGAGACCCGGATGCCGATTCCGTCGTGCGGGCGGCGATGGCCCACCTCCACGTCGTCTCAGTTCACCCGTTTCGCGACGGCAATGGCCGCATCGCGCGGATCGTGCAGTCGCTGGTCCTTGCCCGCGAGGGACGCACCGCTCCGGAGTTCTTCTCGATCGAGGAGTATCTGGGCGACCACACCCAGGAGTACTACGCCGCATTGCGTGAGGTACAGAAAGGCAGCTATCAACCGCAGCGCGACGCAAGCGGATGGATCTCATTCTGCGTCCACGCCCACATCTCACAAGCCCGACAGCGCCTGGCGCAAATCGACGAAGCCGCCTCGCGCTGGGCGTCCCTGGAAGAGTTGATCGACAGCCGGAACTGGCCGGACCGACTGGTGATCGCGCTCGAGCAGAGTCTGATGGGCGGAACCGACCGGGCGAAATACGGGCAGGAGGCAGACGTATCGCCGGCAACGGCAAGCGCCGACTTCAGGCGACTGCATGACACCGGGCTCGTGGAGCAACGTGGGGGCGGCAGAAACACGAGCTACCTCGCGAGCGCCCGCTTGCGCAAGGCGCTCACAGAGCCAGTAGACGCCAACGCCTCTAACGCCGAGTCGTCAGCCCCTTGAGGAGAACCTCGAGCGGTGAGTTCTGCCCCCCGTCGTCGTTGGCAAGTCCCTGCCGCACTCGCCTCAGCTCCGCGCCCAGCTCGCCGACGCTATCGCCAAAGTGGCCGACCTCCTTCGCAGCCTTGGCGAGGTCTTTGGAACTGATCCTCGCCCGCTTGCGCTTCGGCAGGCTGATCCCCAGAACCTTGTCCCCGGAGCGGGTCGATCCGATCACGACTCCACCCACGGTGCCTACCAAGGCGGCACCGCCGGCAAGCAGGGGAACCTTCGCTTTGCTCGCGACGTGGGCGGCGTCTTTTCCGGCACTGCGCACAGCGTCTCGTGCGGCCTTGGCGCCGCCTTCGATCCCGTTCGAAACCCCGTTGTGAGAGGTCGCCTTTGCTTTCGGGGCGGCTTTTGCTTTTGCACGGCTGCCGCCGGCCCTCGTTTTGGCGGAACTTTTCGCTCTTTTGGTTTTCGTCTGAGCCATTGCACTCTCTCCTCTGGGCTGTGGGCGATTGGGGGCGTGGCAAATGCGTTCAACCACGCAAGTTCTCTCTCCTTTCTTGCTATTTCCCGCTATTCGGCGGGCTAATCCTCGATCCGGTTTCTCCAGAAGCCGCGGTGGGTAGCTCCGCCGTTGAGCAAGAAGCCCGTTCCAAAGCGAGCTGGGAGCCGGGAGGAGGACACCGAGTGTGGGGACCGATCGCTCGCACGATCGTCTGGCTGCGCTTCCTGATCCTGCCCGCCTGGATCGTCGGTGCCGCGCTCGCGACGATCCACCTGCCCTCCATCTTCGATGCCGAAAGCGGGGAGCTGGGCAGCCTCCTCCCCCGCTCCTCCGAAGCGCTGGAAGTCGAACGCAAGGCGATCAAGACGTTCGGCCTGCCCCTGCTCAGCCGCACGGTGGTCGTCGCCCACGAACCCGGCGGCTTCCCCGCCGGCCGGCTGGCCGCGGCCTCGCGCTACATCCTCGCCACCGACCGCCGGGAGGGACCGGAGGCGATCCGCGCCGTGCCGCTGACCAATGCGCCCGGCCTGCTCTCTTCGCAGCGAACGGCGACGACCCTGGTCACCTACCTCTACATCGATCCGTCGCTGGGCGAATCGGAATCCCAGTCGGCGGCCGAGAGGTTCGCCTCCGGACTGGGGCGGGCAACGGGCGCCGCAGCCATGGAGGTGACCGGCGCCCTGCCCGCGACCCGTGCGGAAACCGACATCGCCAACCGCGACATCCTCTGGGTGGAGCTGGTGACGATGTTGCTCGTCGTCGGAATCCTCACCTTCTATTTCCGCTCGATCGGCGTTCCGCTGCTCGGGCTCGGAGCGGTCGCGATCGCATATCTCCTGGCCGACCGGATCCTCGGCTGGATCGCGCAGCGCTACGGGCTCTCGATTCCGCGCGAGGCGGAGCCGGTGATCGTCGCCCTGATCTTCGGCACGCTCACCGACTACCTGGTCTTCTTCGTCTCCGGCTTCCGCCGGCGCCTGCGCCAGGACATCGCCCCCCGGGACGCGGCCACGGCGGTTACCGGCGAGCTCCTGCCGGTGGTGCTCACCGCCGCCGCGATCATCGCCTGCTCGACCCTGACGCTGCTGCTCTCCGGCGTGCGCTTCCTCTCCGCCTTCGGGCCGAGCATGGCTGTGGCCGTGACGGTCGCCGCGGCGGTCGCCGTCACGCTCATCCCAGCCTCCCTGGCGATCTTCGGCCGTCTCGTGTTTTGGCCTCGTCCCCGGGACGAGCAGCGGCGAGGGGAGTCGAGTGCCGGAGCCGGGGCGCGCGGACACGCGGTCGGCGCCGCCGTGCGGTTTCCCCTCGTGGTCGCCGTTCTCTGCCTCCTGCTTCTCGCGGCCGCGGCGACCGGGCTGCGCCATCTGGAGCTCGGCAACCCCCTCATCAACGGCCTGCCGGAGTCGACCTCGGCCCGCCAGGGCTATGACGTCGCTGCCGCCGACATCGGGCCAGGCGTCCTCGGGCCGACGATGGTCGTCCTCGAGAGGAGCAACCTGGCAACCGAAAGCCGGCAGCTCGCGGAGCTTCAGTCGCGCCTGGGGGCCCAAGAGGGGGTTGCCGGCGTTCTCGGCCCCGCGGACCAGCCACCGAGAGAACCCGCCGGGGTGTTCCTGGCGCCGGGCGGCGAAGCCGCTCGCTTCGCCCTGGTGCTGAACGACGACCCCGATGGCGCCGCTGCATCGGAAGCGCTCTCCGACCTCGAAGGACGACTGCCGGAGCTGGCCAGTCGCAGTGGTCTCGCCGGGGTCGACATCGGGGTCACCGGTGACACCTCGATTGCCTCCGAACTGACCGAAGACACCTGGAGCGCCCTCGCGCGAGTGGCCCCGGCGGCCCTAGCTGTCCTGCTGCTCCTGCTCTGGGCGCTGTTGCGAAGCTGGCGGGCGGCGCTCTACCTGACGGGCGTCAGCGTGCTCGTCGTCGCCGCCGCACTCGGGCTCACCGCTTACGTCTTCCAGGATCTGCTCGGCTACGGCGAGCTGGCCTTCTTCGTTCCCGTCGCAAGCGCGATCCTGCTGCTCGCCCTTGGCGCCGATTACAACGTCTTCCTGGTCAGCCGGATCTGGGGGGAGGCCGAACGTAAAGACCTGCGTCCCGCGATCAAGACGGCCGGCTCGCGCGCGGCGAGGGCCATCACCGTCGCGGGCCTCATCCTCGCCCTCTCATTTGCCGCGGTGGCCCTGATCCCGATCCAGAGCTTTCGCGAGTTCGCCTTCGCGATGTCCGTCGGTCTCCTGCTCGACACCCTGATCGCCAGGACGCTGCTGATCCCGGCGCTGGTCAGCCTCCTCGGCCGGGGCACCGACGAGGAGGCAGATGAGGCCAGCGCCAGCTGATCGTTTCACCCGAGCTTCGATGGGTAAGCAGACAACAGCGGAGCTTGCGGCCCGAATCCCTGCGGCTTTTACCGGACCTTGCCGGTTCCCGCATGGGTGAGAAGACCAACCGCTTGCTGGGCGGCGAGGCGTTCGGGCCGACATGCTCCGCATTCCACGAACTTCGAGAGGAGGTTTTCAGATGTCTGATCAACTGCAGGGAAAGCGGATCGCCTTTCTCGTCGCCAACGAGGGGGTCGAGGAGGTCGAGCTGACCAGCCCCCGCGACGCGTTGCGCGAGGCGGGCGCCGAGATAGACCTGCTCGCTCCCGAAGACGGGGAGGTCCAGGCTTTCAACCATCTCGACAAGGGCGACACCTTCACCCCCGACGGGGCCGTGGGCGAGGCGGACCCCGACGACTACGACGGCCTGGTCCTGCCGGGCGGCGTGGCCAACCCCGACCAGTTGCGCACCGACACCGACGCGGTCCAGTTCGTCCGCTCGTTCTTCGAAGAGGGCAAGCCGGTCGGGGCGATCTGCCACGGGCCGTGGACGCTGATCAACGCCGACGTCGTCGACGGGCGGACGCTCACCTCGTGGCCGAGCCTGCAGGCCGACCTGCGCAACGCCGGGGCGGAGTGGGTCGACGAGGAAGTCCACGTCGACGAGGGGCTCGTAACCAGCCGCAAGCCCGACGACCTTCCCGCCTTCAACGCGAAGATCGTCGAGGAGTTTGCCGAGGGCGTTCACGAGGGCCAGCGCCAGAGCGCCTCGGCCGGAGCGTAGCTTCGCCTTAGGGATCGGCCCGGGGCACGAGCTGAATCTCCCGCTCGGCCCCGGGCTTGCCTTCCTCGATCTCCGCCTCCCGCTCCAGCTCGGCGTTCAGCTCGTGGCCGAAGAGGATCGCCACGTTGCTGATCCAGAGCCAGACAAGCAGCACGACCAATCCGCCGAGCGTGCCGTAGGTCTTGTCGTAGGAGCCGAAGTTGGCGACGTAGAGCGCGAAGCCGGCCGAGGCGATCGCCCAGGCGACGATCGCCACCAGGCTGCCGGGGGTGACCCAGCGAAAGCCGCGGATCTTCGCGTTGGGCGAGGCGTAGTAGAGGACTCCGACCATCAGCACGAAGACCGCCGCCATCGCCGGCCACTTGGCGATGTTCCAGAGCGTCACCGCGGTCGAGCCGATCCCGAGCGGCTCCGCCACCGCGTCGACCACCGGACCGGTGAGGACGAGCCCGACGACGATCATCACTCCGAGCAGGACCATGGTCAGGGTGATCGCGATCTGCAATGGCCGCAGCTTCCAGAACGGCCGGCCCTCGCGGGTCTCGTAGATCACGTTGGAAGCGCGGATGAAGGCGCCGACGTAACCCGAGGCCGACCACAGCGCCAGCGCCAGGCCGAGGACGAAGGCGAGACCTGCGGTGCCCCGATCGGAGGCGACCGATTCGATCGGGCCGGCAAAGGTCTGCGCGGCGGACTGCGGCCCAATCGCGGTGACGATTTCGGTGATCGTCTCGGTCGCCCCCTTGGGATCGCCGACCAAGCCGACGATCGAGACCAGGGCGATCAGGCCGGGGAAGAGCGAGAGCAGCCCGTAGTAGGTGAGCGCCGCCGCCCAGTCGGTGAGGTTGTCGTCCCTGAACTCGGCGAGCGTCCTCTTCAGTGCCGGCCCGAGCCGTGGCAATCGACTCAGCGCTCGGCCGGCTGCGAAGAAGAATCGAGTTGCTCGCCAGGGGCTCGCGCAGGCGCGTACTCGCCGCCGCGCAGGCGCTTGACGGAGCCTTCGCCGACGGCTTTGCGCAGCGCGGCGCGGAACCGCCCAGGGCCCCAGTAACGAGCGCCGACGCGACGAGCGAGCTCGCGCCGGTTGGCGCTGCCGCGGTCCGCGAGGGCGCGGCCGATGATCTCGACCTCGCGGTCGAGCGGCACCTCAGGGTGGGGCCCGGCGACCGACATCGCTCGCGCCGACGAGAGCGAGCCCGGTCCGAGGCGTGGGCGCCGCCGCCTCCGCTCTCCCCCGCTCTGCGCGGTGAGGGGCTCGGCGATGTCCTCGAGCTGGCGCTGCTCGGCCTTGACCCCGAAGGCAAGCTCGGCGATGCCGCCGATCGCCATCACCACGGCGCCGACGAAGAAGCCGATCGCGACCTGGTCCTGGCTGCCGCTGTTGATCAGGTGGCCGAAGAGCAGCGGCCCGACGATCCCACCCGCCGCGGTTCCCACCGCGTAGAAGAAGGCGATCGAGAGCGCCCGTGTCTCCATCGGGAAGATCTCGGAGACGGTCAGGTAGGCGGAGCTGGCGCCGGCCGAGGCGAGGAAGAAGATCGCCAGCACGAAGGCCATGAAGGACCAGGTCGTGAGGCCGCCGCCGAGCAGGAAGACGCCGAGGGCCGCGGTGAGCACGGCCGAGCCGAGGTAGGTGAAGGAGACCATCGGCCTGCGCCCCACCGTGTCGAAGAGGCGGCCGAGGGTGAGCGGGCCGAGGAAGTTGGAGGCGGCGAAGAGGGCTATGTAGAGCGGGATCGTGCCTGAGTCGACTTCGAAGAATTCGCCCAGCAGGGTGCCGAGGTCGAAGGTGACGGCGTTGTAGAGGAAGGCCTGGCCGACGAAGAGGGATAGCCCTAGGACCGTGCGGCGCGGGTATTTGGAGAACGCCGTCCGCGCGATCTCGCGGAAGGGGATGCGGCGGCGTGGCTCGACGGTGAGGGTCTCGTCGGGCTCGGACAGCTGCTGTCCGGTGCTCTCTCGCACTTCGTCCTCGATCTGCTCGACGATCCGCTCGGACTCCTCCTCGTGACCGTGGACGAAGAGCCAGCGGGGGCTCTCGGGGACGTTGCGGCGCACGAGCAGGATGCCGACGCCGAGCAGCGCCCCGATGCCGAAGGCCAGTCGCCAGCCGACGTCGGCAGCGAAGAGCGCGGTGTCGAGCAGGACGACCGCGGCCAGCGCGCCCCCGGCCGCCCCGACCCAGTAGCTGCCGTTGATGATCAGGTCGACCCGGCCGCGCACCCGCGCCGGGATCAGCTCGTCGATCGCCGAGTTGATCGCCGCGTACTCGCCGCCGATCCCCGTGCCGGTGAAGAACCGGGCCGCGTAGAAGTACCAGGCGGCGAAGGAGAAGGCCGTCGCCACGGTCGCGGTGATGTAGACGGCGAGGGTGACGAGGAAGAGCTTCTTGCGGCCGAAGCGGTCGGTGAGCTGGCCGAAGAAGAGGGCGCCGAGGCAGGCCCCACCGACGTAGAAGGCGGCGGCGGTGCCGATCTGGCTGGCGTCGAGGGTGATGCCGCTGCCGGCTTCGGTGAGCCGCTCGCCGATGCTGCCGACGATCGTCACCTCGAGCCCGTCGAGGATCCAGACGGTGCCGAGGCCGATCACCACCATCCAGTGAAAGCGCGACCACGGCAGGCGGTCGAGGCGGGACGGGATACGGGTCTCGATCGTCGCGGCTTCCGACCCGTTCTCCCTCATGGGGCCGATCTACCCCGCCTCGGCCGGTCAAAACTGCTGGTGCGGTGGGGCCGGCCAAACCCCGGCGCGGTGCTTAGCTCGGGCCATGCGGGGTAACGGAATCGACAAGAGCAAAGAGAGGAGGGCCTGTCCAATGCCACCGCGTGGAGTCAAAAAAGGCAGCAAGAGAGCACGCCAGTACGAGCACATCAAGAAGAGCGAGAGGGAAGCGGGGCGGTCGGAGAGCCGTGCCGAGGAGATCGCCGCACGCGCCGTCAACAAGGAAAGGTCGCGCTCGGGCGAATCGCAAACGTCCTCGCGCAGCTCGACCCGCGGTCGCTCGGCGAGCAGCCGTGGCGGCAAGCGCTCCGGCCACGGCCCCGGCGGGCGCACCCGCGAACAGCTCTACAACGACGCCAAGAAGCTCGGCATCGAGGGCCGCTCGAAGATGAGCAAGGAACAGCTCCAGCGGGCCGTTGCGGGAGCGAGCTGAGCGGCAATGTCGCACCGTGTCGTCGCGGTCATCGCCGATCCGATCAGCGGCTCTGAGGCGATCGAGCAGCTGCGCTTCGCGGCTGACGACGGGGAGGTCGACCTGCGGCTCATAGCCCCGCAGGTCGAGGCGAACCTGCTGCGCCACACCCTCGGCGACGTCGACGAGCCGAGGCGCGAGGCAGGCGAACGGCTCCAGGCGTCGCTCGACAGCCTGCGTGAGGCAGGGCTCGATGCACGCGGCGAGATCGGCGATCCCGATCCGGTCCAAGCCGCCCGGGACGCGCTGCTCGAGGCTCCCGCCGACGAGGTCGTGATCTTCGAGCGCGAGGCGCCGGAGTCGCGCTGGTTCGAAGGCGACCTGACCGAGCGGGCGGAGGAAGCGATCGAGCCGCCGCTGCGAATCGTCACCCTCGCCTCATCCACCGCGCCGGGCTCCCCGAGTCACGTCGTCGACGTCGAGAGAGCGGCGCGGGGGACGATCGACCACGAAGCCGAGCACGAGGTCGGCTCGGCCTACCTTCCAGGTCTCTCGCGGGGGGACTTCGCCGGAATGCTCGCGGGAGTCGTCGGAACCATCGTCGCGATCGTCCTCGCAGCCGCGGTGGGCACCGAGTCCAACGGGCCCGAGAGCGGCTGGAAGGCCGTCGCGATCGGTGCCGCGATCGCAGTTGCCCTGGTCAACATGGCCCACGTCGTCGGGCTGCTGCTGATGGAGAGCGTTCGCTATCGCGGCGGCTTCGCCCGTTTCTTCCGCACCCTCTCGCTGGTGGGCACCCCGGCGGCGGTCCTGCTCAACCTGATCATCCTGCTGTCCTCTTAGTTCAGCAGCTCAGGTTTTGCGCTCCAGGTCCGCGACCTCTTCGGCCTTCTCGTCCGCTCGCTCCTGCGCCTGATCCAGCTCTTCCTTCTTCTCGCCCTTGCGCTCCTCACGCTTGCCCTGACGGCGCAGCGAGGAGTCATCGGCGATGTCACCCGCGGCCTGCTTGGCCCTGCCGGTGATCTTGTCGAGAATTCCCATTTCCACTCCAATCCGAGGTTGGTTGCGGTCGGCTGTCGAGAGCGTCAGGCGAGGCGCTTGCGCAGCATCTCCTTGCCCTGCTCGGCCCCCTTGCGGCTCGCCTCCTGGGCGCGGCGGAAGAAATCGGCAAGCTCGGAGTCGTCCTCCCGCTCGGCGTCCTCCACGTAGGTCTCGAGCCTCAGGGCGTTGCTCAAGCACTGCTCGGTGAACCAGATGACGTTGTAGTCCTTGTCCTTCGTGCCGGTGATCTCTCCGGCCTCCTGTACGGCCACGATTCGCCTCCTTCGAGTGGGATGGTCTGTAGGGGCCAACTACCCCCGCCCCCGCCACCGAAACGGGCGATCCTTGCCTGAGAAGCGCCTCGAGCGGGTAGGGACGCTGCCATGAGGACCGGGCGGCGGCGACACGGGCTCGCACTCGCGCTCCTCGGCACCGTCGGCCTCCTCTTCGCGGGTTGCGGCGACCTCAGCCGCGCCGAGCTGGACCGCGGCGTCGAATCGCTCAGCGCCCTGGCGGCTCAGGGTGAGCTCGTCGCCAATGGCGTCGCCCGCGACGCGACCAAGTCCACCTATGCGCGGGTGATGGCGAAGACGCTGGGTGGCGAAGCCGAGCACGAGGCCGAAAAGCTCGCCGACGCCGAACCCTCTCCAGGGGTCGAGCGAGAGCGCGGTGCGGCGGTCCGAATCGCCGGCGAGCTGGCCGATCTCTTCTCCGAGCTGCAGACCTTTCCGGGCGACGAGCGCCGCGGCGCCCAGGTCCAGAGGCAGATGGCCGAAATCAAAGAAGAGGCCGATGCGGTGGTCGAACGCCTGACGGGGAAAGCGCAGTGAAATCGGTCCTCAAGATCGCGCTGGGAATCATCGCCGCGCTCGGCGGCTTCCTCGACATCGGCGACATTGTCTTCAACACCCAGGCCGGGGCGCTCTACCGCTACGACCTGCTCTGGGCTGTCGTCCTGGGGACGATCGGGATCGGGGTCTATGCGGAGATGACCGGACGGGTGGCGGCCGTGACCGGCCGGCCGGTCTTCGACGTGATCAGGATGCGGCTCGGCTTCGGATTCGGCCTGGTCGGCCTGGTCGCCAGCACCTTCGTCAACGTCCTCACCGTCGCCGCCGAGCTGGGCGGCCTGGCGATCGTCCTGCAGCTCCTCTTCGATGCCGAGTTCAGCCTCTTCGTCGTCCTCGCCGCGATCGGCCTGGTGATCGTCGTTGCGCTGCTGCCCTTCGGCGGCATCGAGCGGCTCTTCGGCTACTGCGGTCTGATGATGCTGGTCTTCCTCGCCACCGCGATCCACCAGGGACCGGACTGGGGCGAGGTCGCACAGGGCTTCGTCCCTTCGCTCAGCGGCTCCACGCTCTACCTCTACTTCGTCGTCGGCGTCTTCGCCGCGGCCCTGATGCCCTACGAGGTCCACTTCTACTCCTCGGGCGCGGTCGAGGAGGGCTGGGAGGAGTCGAATCTGCGCGAGAACCGCCTCAACGCGATCGTCGGCTATGGCCTGGGCGGCATCCTCGCCTGCGCCCTGGTCGTCGTCTCCGGCTATCTCTTCCACCCGCTCGGTGTCGACCCCGCCGATCTCGGCACCGCCGCCCTGCCCGCCCAGGGTGCCTTCGGCGAGACCGGGCTGCTCCTCGCCCTCGGCGGCATCCTCTTCTGCGTCGGCGGCGCCGCGATCGACTCCAGCTTCGCCGCCTCCTACAACCTCGCCCAGTTCCTCGGCTGGGAGTGGGGACGCTACCGCGGCCCCGAGAAGGCGCCGCGCTTCACCGTCTCCTGGCTGCTCTTCCTCTTCCTCGCGATGCTGATCGTCCTGACCGGGATCAACCCGGTCGAGATCACCGAGTACTCGGTGGTGCTCGCCGTCGTCGCCCTGCCGCTCACCTACTTCCCGATCCTGATGATCGCCGGCGATCGCTCCTTCATGGGCGAGCACGCCAACGGCAGGGTCTCAACCATGCTGGGCTGGTTCTACTTCGCCGTGATCGTCATGCTGGCGACCGCCGCCGTTCCCCTGCTGCTGATGACCAATGGGGGCGGCGGATGAGGAAGGAGGGCGAGATCCTGATCGTCCACCGACTGCTCGACGAGCAGATCCTCGACAGCGAAGGCAAGCGCTGCGGGCGCGTCGACGACATCGAGCTGCAGGGCAGCCCGCCGCGCATCACGGCCCTCCTGGTCGGCGAGGGTCTCTATCCCCGGCGGGTGCCGAAGCGGCTGCGAGGGCTGGCGCGCAAGCTCGCCGGACCGGAGCTCTGGGGCGCCAACGCGCTGCGCGTCCCCTGGGAGAAGGTCGATGCGATCGACGCGGCCCTGCACCTCTGCTGCAAAGCGGAGGAGCTGGGCCTCGGCGAAGGCGACGACCCTGAGCGCTGGATGGTGAGGCGACTGCCGTGGAACTGAGGGACGGCGATCCCCGTGCTTTCAGCGAGCTGGTCGGGCTGCCCGCGTGCGACCCGGACGGGCGCTCCCTGGGCCGGGTCTACGAGGCGCGCGGGCACTGGCAGGGCGACGTCGTCGTCATCGACGAGCTCCTCATCGGCCGGCGCGGGCTGCTGCAACGCCTGCGCGGGCCCGAGCCCGATGCCCGCGGCATCCCCTGGGCCAACGTGGTCGAGATCGACCGCGAGCGGATCGTGGTGCGGAGCGGCTGACGGGGGAGAATTCCCACGAGTCTGCCATCGCACGTCTTATAGACGTGTCAGAGCAGACTCGTGATCGAAGAGCTCGTGGACGAGCTTGATCGCGATCGAGCCCTCGCCGACCGCGGAGGCGACGCGGTTCATCGACCCTTGGCGAACGTCCCCCGCGGCGAAGACGCGGGGCATGCTGGTCTCGAGGGAAAGCGGGCTGCGCTCCTCGAGGGGCCAGTCCCCTTCGCTCTCCAGGTCCGTCCCCGTGCGGATGAAGCCACCGGGGCCCCGCGCGAGCTCCGCCGGCAGCCAGTCGGTGTTCGGGTGAGCGCCGATCATCAGGAAGAGCTCCTCGGCCGCGACCGTTTCGGTCGCCCCATCGGCGCGAGAACGCAGAACCAGGCGCTCCAGCCAGCCATCCCCGCCCGCGCCGCCGCCGCCGACCTCGGTCCCAAGGCGCACGTCGATGTTGGGCGTGGCTTCGACCTGCCTCACCAGATAGTGCGACATCCCCTTGTCGAGTGACTCGGCCCGCACCACGAGGGTCACCCGGCGGGCGTATTCGGCCAGGTGCAGCGCCGCCTGGCCGGCGGAGTTCGCGCCGCCGACGACGTACACCTCCTCGTCGACCGTGGTGGGCGCCTCGGAGGCGGGGCCGCTGTAGAAGACCCCCGCCCCGACCAGGTCCTCTATCTCGGGGACACCGAGCCTGCGGTAGGTGGCGCCGGTGGCGAGGATGACCGCGCGGGCGCTGACCTCGCCGCCGTCGGAGAGCGCGAGGTGAAGGCGGTCGCCCTCGCGCCGGACCGCGGTCGCGTCGTGCATGAAGGCGAACTTGGCGCCGAAGACCCAGGCCTGCTCGTAGGCGCTCTCCGCCAGCCGGCGCCCGCTGACCCCGCGCGGAAAGCCGAGGTAGTTGCGGATCAGCGAGCTCGAGGTCGCCTGGCCGCCGATGCCCCCTTCGTCGACGACCAGGGTCCGGAAGCCCTCCGAGGCGCCGTAGACCGCCGCCGAGAGGCCGGCCGGGCCGCCGCCGACGATGACGACGTCGTACGCGCGCCGATCGGGATCGATGGTGGCGCCGGTGGCACTCGCCAGCTCCAGGTTGGTCGGGTTCGCGAGCACGGTGCCGTTAGGGAAGACGACGAGGGGAAGCGGCTCTCCGTCGCCATTTTCCGCCATCAGCGCGCGTCCCTCGGGCGACCCGGAGAGGAGGAACGCGTGCGGCACCGCGCAGCGGCCGAGCACTTCTTTCAGCTCCTGGCCCCTGCCCGTCCACTCCTCGCTGACGATGCGGACCGTGTTCGGCGAGATCCGCCGTGCGTGGGCCCACTCGAGCAGGAAGGTCGAGACCGACTGGTGGAAGAGCTCGTCGGGCGATTGCGACGGCCTGATCACGTAGTACTCGATCTGCCGCCGCGCCATCGCCTGGAAGATCTCCTCGGCGGTCTTGCCGTCGCCCCAGCTTCCCCACTCGATCAGCAGTCCTCGCTGGGCATGGGCGTGAAGGTCGCGCACCCTGCCCAGCAGCTCGCTCCCCGTCGTCTCCTCGAGCGATTGCGCAGCAAGGACCAGCGCCACGTCTTCCCCCGCCTCCGCGAGCGCCCCCAGCTCCGCCGTCGCCTCCCCCGCCGAGGACAGGCAGACGACGCGATAGCTCCGCGAATAGCGATCGACCAGCTCGCGTTCGACGTCATGGAGCGCACGCTCGTCTTCGTCGACCGCAAAGAGGACAGGATCCACCAGACGAAAATAACGGCCCTGGCATGGGGGCGGCCAGCGCCGCCTTGGGTCTGCGATCGGGGAGACAGGTTCAACGGCTCCGCCATCCGTGCCTGAGTCGCCATCTACCGGCCCTCCCAAACGGTAGCCCTGCTACCAGTCTCGGCCGGGGGCGGCGTGTCGAGGGCCAGTAGCTGGGTCCGCGCGGCGTCCTTGGACGGGTGCCCGTAGCGGGACATCACCAGCGCGCCGCCGTCCTCGTGCCCGAGCTGGACGCTCACAGCGAAGTGGGACGCGCCCATCTCCAGCAGGCGGGTGGCGCAGAAGTGCCGCAGGTCGTGGAAGCGGAGCGGGTGGACCCTGGCCGCGATCCGATCCGGCGAGGTGCCGGAGGCGTCCCGGATCGTCTTCCAGCCGTAGTAGAGATTGCTCTTGCTGAGCGGCTTCCCCTGTGCGGTGTGGAAGACGAACGGCGACCCGGCCCGGCGGGGAACCTGATCGAGCACCCGCGCCTCGGGGCGAAGCACGATCTCCCGCTCCAGCCCGTTCTTGGGCTTCCCGTAGGAGCCGTCCGTCTTGCGCGAGCGGCGCACCCTCAGCGTCTCCGAGCCGATGTCCTCCCACTTGAGCCCCTGCACCTCCCCCGCCCTCAGCCCGGTCCAGGCGGTGAACTGGACCAGCGCCCGGAACTCGGTCGCGAAGCCGCCGAGGACGATGCACGCTCCGAGCAAGGCGCGGAACTCGTCCAGCGACGGCGGCGCGATCTCCTCCGTCTTCTCGGTCGCGGGAAGCCGCAGATTCGAGAAGGGGTTGGACTCGACCAAGCCGACATTGCGGGCGTCCTCGTAGAGCGTGCCGATGATCTTCGAGATGTTCTTGGGGACGCCGAGCGCCCAACTGCGCGCGCTCAGCCTCTCGATCTCGTCAAGCCGCGTGTCGCCGAACTCACTGGCAAAGCGTTCGGCGGCGTCGGCGTAGAGCCTGCGGGTCGCCTCTGCCGGGCGCGGCCACTCGATCAGCCACCGCTCGGAGAAGCTCGCCGCCGTCTCATCCGAACGGCGGGCTTGAAGGTGATCGCGGTGACGCCGCTCAGCCTCCTGGGCTTGGCGCTTGGTCGGCCAAGGGCCGCCCGGCACCCAGACCTGCTCACTGTTGCGCTGGAACTTGGCGACCCACTGGCCGCTGCCCTTGGGACGCTCGAAGGCACTCACGCCGCCGTCCCCCTGGTGCGCCTCGGGCGAAGCTCAACGACTGGTGCGGGCGTCGGCCCGTCGCGCAGAAAGCGCTCCACCTCCGAGCGCCGGTAGCGGTTCTGGCCGCCGACCCGCATGGCCGGGAGGTGGCAGCGCTCGACCGTGCGAACCGACACCTTGAGGGCCGCCGCGATCTCCGCCTTCGTCAGCCAGGGCTCCGTGGTCAACCGGACCCCTCCTGACCAAGCCCTTGCTGTCCCCCTTCTACAAGAGGTTCGGGTTCGCCGCCAGGGTCGTCGCCCGAGGGACCGCGCGTCCTCGCCATCCGGCCGCGACGCGAGCCACGCTGCCTGGTGTTGCAGCCAGGACGGGACGCGCGACCCAGCGGGCGATACGTCACCGAACGCCGGAAGCGGGCGACGTTGACGCGAAGGGTCGCAAGAGCGCGGGAGGCGACAATCGGGCGGCCGCGCCGACCGGAGACGCTGGCGTGAAGGTGGTGGCCGTAGAGCCGCTGTAGAGAGGTCGGGTGCTGCATCTGCACTGAACTCCTTGCTTGGACTTGAGGGGTTCGGCGTCCCTTCTTGTCGGTGCGCCGCCCCCCGTAGGAGGCGACGCCCGCGACCGCTCGTCCAAGAGCAAGGGGTGCAGAACCCTCGCCGCAATTTTCGCATTCCAGCCCCCTGCTCCGGCCAGGTAAAGCACCTCGGAGGTTCGCTATCTCCGCACGTTTTCGGGCCAGGATCGGGCCTAGCGACCCGCGAACCGATCATGGCTCGGCTCCCGACCGCGCGGCCGTCGAGTCGTCAGGCGAGAGCTGATAGCGCCCCGGCCCGTCGCCGACATAGCCGGGCCGCCAGGTGATGCCCTCGACAAGATCGCCGGGGGTGATGGAGAGCGCGCCCGCGAGGCGGACGAGCGTGTCGAGCTTGGGCGCGCGGCGTCCCGACTCCAGCAGTTCGATCGTGGTCGCGTGAACCGAGGCGCGGTGGCCCAAGCCTTCGCGCGTCAACCCGGCGCGGTAGCGGTAGCCGATCAGGTTCTCGGCGAAGCGGTCCCCGAACGTCATGACCGAGCACCAGCCTCACCATCGGCCTCGGCGGACAACTCGAAGCTGCCCGCCACGATCTGCACGCTGCCCGGTTTCCACTCGATACCGACGACCAGCTCGTTGACCGGCACCGAGAGGCTGTGCGCGAGCCTGACGAGCGTGTCTGCCCTGGGGAGGCGCACGCCTCGCTCCAGCATGCTCACCTCGGTTCGGTGAAGCGAGGCGCGGTAGCCCAGCTCTTCCTGCGACATCCCCTCCAGCTTTCGGCAGCGGGCGAGGTTCGCCGCGAATCGGTCCTTCACGTCCCATGACGGCGGTGCCATCGGGCGCGTCATGGCCGCACCTCCGGGTGCTCGATCTGCTCGCGCAGCTTGCGGATCGCCGCGTGCTCGGCGACGACCCGCTTGTGCTCGTTGCTCTCGTCGATCACCGTCGCCAAGTCGGCGAGCACGTCCAGCACGTCGCGGTCGGGGACGATGGAGCCGGTATCGAGCGCCGCGAGCAGCTTGTCGTAGACAGACTCTTCGCGGTGAAGCCGGGTCGGTTCTTCGAGTTCGTCGGGGTAGTTGGCCAGCTCGTCGCGGATGCCGTCGCGAGCCATCTCGAAAGCTCCCCGCAGGAACTTGGCATCTTCGGCGGGGATCGTGAGGGACACGGCATCGCCGTCGTCCCTAGGGTTCTTGTTAGCCATGAGGAGCACACTCTCCTTGTGGTCAGGCCCCCGGTCGGCGTTAGCGCGCCGCCGGGGGCCGCTTTTTGCTTTGGCCCGCAGCAGATTAGCAGGGTGTAGGGCCTACCCCCTACAGCGCAGCTCTACTTTTCGCGCAGGATTTCCCGCACCCTGGTCGGGTGCAGCCCGATCTCTGCGGCGATCTCGCGCAGCGATAGCCCTGCCTTCTGTGCCCGCTCGAAGGTCGCGCGTCGCTTCGCTCGGGACTTCGCGCGTGCCTCTCGCAGTTGCTTCTGGTCCCGCTCGAAGTCGGCTTGGGCGCGCCGAACCTCGCGGCGCGCTTTCTGCTCGGCAGCATCGGTCACGGCAGAGAGCCTAGAGGCAGGCGCAGCGGACTCAGCGAGGAAAAGCAGCGGAAGCAGGGTTGGGCTGAATCGGCTGTGAAGCCCGCCGCTGGAGACTGGCCTTGATTGCACCGCGCCGAGTCCGTCGCTCTTGAAGCATCCTGCCGATCTTCGCGAGTGCTTGATCCCTACGCCATTCGTCAGGGTTCCTGTCTCCCTTTTGGCGGTTGCAGAACTGGCAGGCCGCCACCAAGTTGGAGGCGATCGTCAATCCGCCTTTTCCCCAAGGGACTACATGGTCAAGCTCAGCAGCTCGCCGACCACAGTATTGGCAGGTATAGCTATCGCGGCGCATCACTTCCAGCCACTGAGACCGAGACGGCTCCCGACGAAACATCGGCAGTAGCGACAGCGGGTGTTGGGGTGCCTGCGACATTTGACCGTAATTTTAGCCCCCGGTAAAGCGGCAATTTCGGTCGGGATGCTGTGCCTACGCAAACACTTTTCGCAACGCCTCAAGGTGCTGGCGGCACCCTCGCCTCAGCGGGTCACGCTGGCGGTCGCGCCGCCGGATCGGTGGCATAAATCGGACTCCGCGACCCGCCAGGTGGTCGGCATCATCGCCAAGTTCGCGCAGCGCGCCCTGCAAGGTCGCGGCCTGAGTCAGTCCGGCCTCGATCCGATCCAAGTCAGCGTCAACGCCGGTTGCGATCCTCGCCAGCTCGTCGCCAAGCGCCGCCCGCAGCGTGCCGTGAGAGGCACGGACGGCGGCCAGAAACGCCTCCTGCCGCCGGGTGACGATCACCTGTAGCGCCTCGCTGACGCGTTCGGCCTCGGCCAACTTCGCCTCCGCTTCCGGCCGCGTCGGCTTCGGCGGCGGCTCGCCCTTGTCGGCCGCGGAGATCGCAGCCTCGCTGTCGGCGTCGCGGGCAACCGTTACCGCCTCGCGCGCTGCGCGTGTGGCGGCACCGGCAGCCGCCTGGCGCTCCAACGCCTCGGCCAGCGTGTCGCTCGCCTCCCCCACGGAATTGGGCAACAGGTGACAGAGATCGGCCGGCCAGGGTCCAACTGAATGTGCGGGGCGGGCAATGCCCGCTGCGGTGCTCGTCGGCATCGTTCCTAACCTCCTTGCGGGGTGTGCTCGTTCGGTTCTGAGGGTTGCCAGCTCGCACCCTTCGGCGGAGCCACACCCTTGCCGCCGTCAGCAGAGCCGAACCGGCGGGATTCGCAACGCTCACGCTCGCGGCGGCGTTCGGCGGCGTCAAGCCGGGCCGCTTCGGCGCGACGGGTCGCCATGCGATCAAGCAGCCTCACGGCGCAGTGCTCCGCAACCGCTCGAAGTGTTCCTCGACGGACTGCTCCTCCAGCGGACGCGGCGACCCGCTCGGTTCGCTTTCCTTGGCCTCTTCGATCAACCCGCCTTCCCTCAACACTTCGGCCCGGTACTGGCGGTAGGCGTCGGTCTCGAACTTGGGAACAGCGTCGCCACGGCGCGCCGCTTGGACCGTCAACACCTCCTCGTCCATCGTCAGTTCGCTGCGCTCCTTGAAGCGTCGCGGGATTTCGTCAGTCATGTGGATCACCGTTCCTTTGAAGCTCGCCGGGTGTGGCGAGGTGGTAGGTAAGCGGCGAGTGCCGCCGATCACGACGCAACCTTCAACTTGACGCGGCGGCCCTCCGGCGAGGGCAGCAGTGGCTCGATTTCTGCGAGCGCTTGCTCGCGGAGCCGCAAGCACTCCGCCGGATCGTCGGCCGCGTTCTGCAAGGCGGTGCTCAGCCTCCGTTCGATCAGCGCAACCCGGCGACCGCAAGCGGTGTCCGCGATCCGCCGTCCCGGCTCGGTGTCGCTTTCCTCGGCGAGCACGCAGCGCAGTTCGAGCGCGCGGCGATGTGCCCGCGAGAGCCTGCCTGCCAGGTCCGGCACCCCAGCGATACGGGAGCTGTCAACGGCCCGGCCCACTATCTCGCCGCCTTCCGCTGCCAGCGTGCCTCTGCCGCTCGCCGTGCTCGCCGCGCCGAGGGAGTCGCACGGCTGCGCGTCGTGGCCGGGTCCTCCAGCTCCAAGTCGCGAAGCAGGCGCAGTTCGGTCAACCGAAGCTGGCGCGCCTCGGCAATCGCCGGGTGGGTAGCGGCCTGCCCGCGCGAGCCGGTCACAACAATTCCATCCCGGTCGATGGACGCCTCCAACGCGGCGATCTCGTCGGCGCAGCGGGCGGCGCGGTGAAGTAGATGCAGCTCGCGAGCGTCCAACTCCCAGCCATCGGCCAGGTCGCCGATGATCGACGTCCACAACGCCTCCCCGGCCGCGTGCAGATCGGCGGGCGGTGCAGGGCGGGCTGCATCAGCGATTCGGGCGGCGGCCATCATCGGTCCCTCCCGCAACCGGCACGAAACGTGTGCGCGTGATTGGACGCGCTGCGCTCACCGGTCCCGAGCAGAGGCAAAGGGGGGTCTCCCCCCTCCCCGGTGAGGCCATCCGTTGGCCGACCTACCCTCCTGGCATGGATGACTTCGCCGCCGCCATCGAGGCCGTTACGGAGAACCTGTCGGCGTTCGGAGGAAACGGCTACCGCGCCGCCAACAGCAGCGCGGCCGTCGCCGCCCTGTGCCGTGATGTCGGTCTCGAAGAGGGGGAGGCCAAGCGGCTGGGCCGCCAGGCTGTCGCCCATCTCGGCGGGTACGTCGAGCAAGTCGTGCATACCGGCGGCATCGCCGCTGGTCGCCGTCGCCGTCACCACCGTGAGGTGTGGTGGGTCCCAAGCTCGGCGCTGTCGTGAGCACGATCTGCGCAAGGCACGGTCAGACACGAGCATCGGTTTCCCCCTTGCTCGGCGCTTCCTGAAGCGCATCTCGTAGAAGCCTGCGAATCTCGGCAGCCAGGCTGCGATCAGCGGCAGCGGCGCGACGGCGCAGCGTCGCGGCCGTGCTTGCCGGAAGCCATGTACTCACCGTGACCGCTTGCTTCTGCACGTCGCCACCTCCCGGGCGTCGGGATTGAAACGTCGCTACTACGCCCCGGTGCCGTGCGGCTTGCGCGGGTTGGCCATGCGGCCTGCTCGGCGTTGGAGCGCCCGTGCGGGCGGCCTCCAAGCTCTCTAAATCTTAGAGGTCTTCGCCATCGGCGCAAGGCATCACGGCCAGAGGCGACTATTAGCTGACGGCGAAGGTCTGATCCCTTAGCCCCAGGACTGTCGCCGCGTAAATCTCAAACACCGCCGCTAGGCGATTATCGGCGATCCCCACCACTTGAAAGTCCATCTCGCGAACGCGCTCGCATTGACGGCGAAACTCAGCCATGAACTCTGGGTCTGTGCAGTTAGCTTTCCGCGTTTTGGCAAGCTGCCTTTTTTTGGAATGGAAATACTTCACGGTTCGCGCATAGGCATAGGTTCCTTCGTTGTGACGCGCTCGGCCGTGCCCTTGCAGACGGGTACGGAAGCTCGAGAACGCTTTGCCAGCACGTTTTGAGCGATCCGTCAAACCAACCCGGCCAACGTAGCGGGGTCTTCCTTTCTCAGAGAAGAGATAGACGCCATAGCGGGGTTTGATCGGCGGCAGCCCCCGGCCATTGTTCAGGCCGTAGATCGGTGAATGGAGGAGCCGGGTAAGCAGCTCCGGCAGTTGCGCCGTTACTTTTTCGTCCCACTTTTCCTCACGCTGTCGGATCGCGGGACCATCGCGATCAGTCGCCATCGATGCCTACGCTATAGGTAGAGGCGAGGTCGATCTAGTCATTGAAGTCAGATGCAAAGCGACCGACAACCGTCTGGACGTGACGATGAATCGCTGGGAGTGCTCTAAGCGCCAATCCGCTCTCGCCGAAAGCAATTTCAACTGAAAACTCAGCTTCGATTAGGGGCTTCGGGTTCGGCACCGGCGGCCGCCAATGAATACGGGAAAGCTCCATACCATCTTCAAGGGGTTGATTGAAGCCGACAGGCTCTACCTCCACCTCAAACTCAGCGGTCGTTGACTCTCGGCGGAAGCTCTTCGCGTAATCCTCCGCATCGATCAGGGCAGTAAGAGCCGGATGGATCGCGCGGTGCTTGTCGATGTTGACGTGCTTGTTGACGGCAGCGAGCGCTTGAGCAGTCGGGTCTTTGCGCTCTTGGAACGGTTGCAAGGCTTCGATGATCGCGGCGTGGTCCGAACGGACCCCACGGATGTAGTTCTTCCCACGGTTCTCGAAATGATCCTCGCTGACGAAAATCGGGAAGCTAGAGCCGCCGCCCGGATCGCAGCCGTTGAGGAGAACCAACTGGTAGACGAGATTGTCGAGAGCCGAGCGCCAATTTGCCAGAAGATCGCCGAAAATTAGGCCCAGCCTGAGAGGTGGGTACTCGCGCACGCTAAGTCGCGCCACATCGAGGTCGGCCGCTCGTTCTTCGTTGACGACGCTGTACGGGTCCGTCTTGACAAAGGCGCGTGCCTCGTTCAGTAGCTGCTGAAGATGCTCATTAGCGCGTCCCAGCTTGGCAAGCGGATTCTCTAGGGTGGGCACGGCGTAACGAGGTCAGCGACGCGCCTTCTCCCACCGGGCGGACGGGCGCGGCGCGATTTTTCTGGAGGAAGCGCAGACGCGGCAGAGGATTTCGCGGGGCGAGTAGCGGAAGACGCACTCAGCACCTTCGCGAAGGGAGCCGCCGCAGCCGTTGCAGGAGCAGTTGCGGCTGACGAGGGTCAAATACCAGCGGTCGGGGTGCTTATTGCGGTTCCGCTCGACGGCGGCGCGCGCTTGGCGGGCTTTGCGCTTCTTCTGTCGGCTCGTGTAGCTCATTTTTGTGCTCGTTTCGGTCGTTTCTTTGGGCTGAGGTGTGTGGGGTCGGGGTAGCTGCCCTTACCGGATGGACCGCCGAAATGTGCCTGCGCCTGCTGCTGAGAAGGGGGGCTATTCCCTCTCGGATCTCGTTCCCATACGGGGCTTCCGGTCTACGCGCCTCCGGCCACTTCAAGACCTGGCTCTGTCCGTTCCGGTCCGCTCCCGCGGCGGCTCATCGTCCAATCTGCCCGATTGGTCCCGCCTGCTTGCCCACAGCACCCACGGCCATGTGCAGCACGGTCGCAAGTTGTCGGTGCCCGGCCTACCGGGCGTGGCGTGGGGCTATCGTGTAGCTCCCTCCTTTGCCTTGAACGCAGCGAAGGAGGGTGTCCGCGCCCGCCTTCTATTTCCGGTGGGGCGATCTTCGCAAGTGAGGCCGACGCCAAAACCGCGTCGGCTTCGCTTGTTTTGGGGAAAAAATCGAGGTCGGCGACGGGGTGGTAGCAGCGAGTCAACTACTACCCCTTCAGCTACCAGCCAGCTACCGATTCCGGCCTTGAGAACCCGATCTACGCACAGATGCCGTTGAAGCCCGGCAACCAGGACGGCGCGGCAGGAATCGCATCGTGAAGCCGACCTGTCGGGATTCGTCGCATCCTGACGGGGCGCTTCACCAAATCGGGGAGACAGGATTTGAACCTGCGACCGCTCGGCCCCCAGCCGAGTGCGCTACCAGACTGCGCCACTCCCCGTGGGTGGCCTACATTCTGGCGCATCCCTGCGGCGGTAGCTCAACGGTAGAGCCTCAGCCTTCCAAGCTGATGACGCGGGTTCGATTCCCGTCCGCCGCTTCGCTTCATACGGCGCAGCGCAAGGGCTGACCTCTGGCGCTCTGACGCCGATCCCGGTTGTTAGATAGAGCCCACATGGCAGGGGAGCCCGACGGGACACTCTTCGACTGGAGAGACGTCGCCACTTCACATAGGTGGGACACCCTGCTGCTCGGCAATGGGATGAGCATCAATATTTGGGAGCCGTTTGGCTATCGCAAGCTGTATGACCGCGCAAAGTCCGGGGGTCTCTCAGGGCGAGATCTAAAGAGCGGTATCGCAACATCCAACTGGCACTCGTCCATGCTGTGCGAGAGGTTCATCTCAAGCTCAATCGCGTTCCCCCGGCGACCCGAAAAATCATCAGCGACACGATGGAGCAGTTCGAGTGGGTCTTCACGACGAGTTACGACCTGCTCGTCTACTGGGCGATGGCGACAGGAGGATTCGAGCCGTTTATGGACCACTTTCGCTATCGAGGGCGATGCGAGTTCGACCCCGCCAGAGCCAGCGTCCCCGTCAACCGGATTCCGGTCTACTTCCTCCACGGCGCACTTCATCTAGTCGTCGGCAGCTCTGGCGCCACCTGGAAGTTGAAACAAACCGACCTCGACACCATCCTCGATCAGTTTGGGAAGCCGATCACTGGTGACCCCAAGGCACGTCCGCTACTCGTCACCGAGGGCTCAGCCGCAGACAAGCTCGCCGCAATCGAAGACAATGCCTATCTCTCACATGCTCTTGAGCGACTGAGGGGACGCGCCCTCCCCCTTGTCGTGTTCGGCAGCAGCCTGAGCGAGCACGACTCTCACCTGGCCGAAGCCTTGAGCGAGAACCCCGACCGGCCAGTTGCGATCTCGATGCTTCCTGCGCCCAAGAAAGAGCTCTTGGCGAAACAAGTGGACATCTCAGGGCGCCTGGAGGCGCGTTCTCTGCTCTTCTTCGATGCGACTTCCCATCCGCTGGGCAATCCCGCCCTAGCGGTTGCGGGCGGTCCTTAGGGCTACGCCGCGGCTCGCTTCCTCAACCGTGAAACCTTGCTCGCGTCGACGACCTTGCCGGTGCGATTCAGAATCCGTATCTCGCCTCCGCCTTCCTGGCGGATCAGCTCTCGCGCGGTTTTGACGGCATCGGCCTTCGTTGCGCCATGCGCAGTTGCACGTCGATGGCCCTCCCTGACCACATCCCAGCCCCTTCCGCTGGTGGCCTTCTTCACGTAGCGCGTATTTTTCATCGGGATCTCCTTGTAACCATCTTTTCCTGCGCTGACCCTACGTTAGCCGTCGGCGGGAGCGGGGCAGCTAGGACTCGAACCTAGAATCGCCGGTTTTGGAGACCGGTGCCTTAGCCAGTTTGGCCACTGCCCCAGGGGATGGCATCGTATCGGCAGCACGCCGCTGCGAATGCGGGCGGAGGGACTTGAACCCCCACGGGCCGAAGCCCACCAGGACCTAAACCTGGCGCGTATGCCAATTCCGCCACGCCCGCGTGGCTGTCGCCCGAACCGGGCTTAACGCGCGACCAACGGCCGCGTCGCTCCCAGATTCTATGATCGATGCGTGGGAGTTGGAGAGGTCAGGCCCGGATACGAGCTTTGGCGGCCGAATCGGGAGAAAGCCGAGTCGGTCACGACCAAGTTCGTGCTCGTGCTGCTGCTCGCCGCGACGGCGGCGATCGCGGCGCTGGTGACGATCACCGGCTTCTCGCTGCTGACGGGCGGCGGGGCGATGGGCGTCATCTGCCTGATCTACGCCGCCCTCTACGCCTTCTTTGCCTTCCTCGTCTTCCGCTGGAGCCGGGGCATCCTCCCCGTCGCCGCGGCGCTCTCGATGATCCTGGCGATCTTCTGCGCGACCGGCGCCGACAGCTGGTTCGCCCGCGACAAGGCCGGCTTCGAAAAGGCGCTGATCCCGACGCCGCTGATCGGCACGCTCGTCGTCGTCCTCATCCTCCTGCAGCTGGTCACGATCGCCGTCTGCCTCTACGCCTTCAACCAGAACTGGCACGTCGAGGAGGAACGGCCGATCGGCTCCGGCGAGGACTACGGCGCCGGCGCCACGCCCGACGACGGCGCCCCGCTGCCCGCCTGAACGCCACAGCGTTCAACGCTCAGTCGATACCGGAGGCGGGAGTCGAACCCGCACGCCCTTGCGAGCAATTGATTTTGAATCAATCGTGTCTACCGTTCCACCACTCCGGCGCTGACTAAACGATAGACAGAATACGAGCGGAGTTCCGGGCAATCGTCTGAGCCGTGAAGCCCGCATAGACTGCCTCGCGGGAGATGCGGATCCACCACCTCAACTGCGGGACGCTGTGCCCTCATGGGGCGCGGCTGATCAACGGCAAGGGCGGCCTCTTCGAACCGGGCAGGGTCGTCTGCCATTGCCTGTTGATCGAGGCGGATGATGGCTTGGTCCTGCTCGATACCGGCTTCGGCACCGAGGACACCCGCAACCCGCGCCAGCTCGGCCCCATCTACGCGATGATGCGCTTCAAGGCCGAGATCGGCGAGACCGCCTTGCAGCAGGTCGAAGGCCTCGGCTTTGCGGCCGGCGACGTTCGCCGGATCGTCACCACCCACCTCGACCCCGACCACACCGGCGGCCTGCCCGACTTCCCCCAGGCCGAGGTACACGTCTTCGGGCGGGAGCTCGACGCGGCGATGAACCCGCGCCTGCGCGACCGTCCGCGCTACCTCGCCGCCCACTGGAAGCACGGCCCCCGATGGGTCAGGCACGACGACGAAGGCGACGAGTGGTTCGGCTTCGGGGGCGTGCGGATCCTGCCCGACCTCGGCACCGACGTGCTGCTGATACCGCTGGCGGGACACTCCCTGGGGCACACCGGCGTCGCGATCAGGACCGGCGACGACTGGCTCCTGCACTGCGGCGACGCCTACTTCCACCACGACGAGGTCGCCTCTCCCCCCGCCTGCCCACCGGGCCTGCGCTTCTTCCAGCTGCTCACCGCAGCCGACGGCAAGCGGCGCCGGGCCAACCAGGAGCGGCTTCGCGAGCTCGTCGCGCGGCACGGCGAAGAGGTGCGCCTGCTCTGCTCGCACGACCCGCACGAGCTGGACCTGGCGCAGGCGGCCGGCGCGACCGCGGCGTGAACGGCGGCTCCCCCGAGAAGCTCTGGGAGCCGTCCGCCGAGCTGGTCGAGAACTCGCGCCTGCGCGAGTTCATGCACTGGCTGGCGGCAGAGCGCGACCTGGACCTCGACACCTACGACGAGCTCTGGCGCTGGTCGGTCGAGAACCTGGAGGGCTTCTGGTCCTCGATCTGGGAGTTCTTCGAGGTGCGCGCCGACGGCTCCTACGAGCACGCGCTCGGTGAGCGCTCGATGCCCGGCGCCGAGTGGTTCGCCGGCACCAGCCTCAACTACGCCGAGCACGTCTTTGCCGGCAAGGACGACGACGCCGAGGTCGCGATCCTGCACGCCTCGGAGCTGCGCGAGCTGGGCGAGGTGAGCTGGGGCGAGCTGCGCGCCGACGTCGCCGCCATCGCCGCCGGCCTGCGCGGCCTCGGGGTCGAGTGCGGCGACCGCGTCGTCGCCTACATGCCCAACGTCCCCGAGACGATCGTCGCCTTCCTCGCCGCGGCCAGCATCGGCGCGATCTGGTCGAGCTGCTCGCCCGACTTCGGGCCCGCCAGCGTCGTCGACCGCTTCGCCCAGATCGAGCCCAAGGTCCTCTTCGCCGTCGACGGCTACCGCTACGGCGGCAAGGACTTCGACCGCCGCGACACCGTTGCCGCGCTGCAGGAGGCGATGCCGAGCCTCGAGCGCACCGTCGTCCTCCCCTACCTCGACCCCGCCCCCGACCTCTCCCCCCTGCGCGAGGCGACGACCTGGGAGGAGCTGCGCGCCTCGGGCGAGGGCAGCGAGCTCGCCTTCGAGCGCGTCCCCTTCGACCACCCGCTCTGGGTCCTCTACTCCTCCGGCACCACCGGGCTGCCGAAGGCGATCGTCCAGTCGCAGGGCGGCATCCTGCTCGAGCACCTGAAGAAGCTCAACCTCCACGTCGACGCCCACCCCGGCGACCGCCTCTTCTGGTTCACCACAACCGGCTGGATGATGTGGAACTTCCTCGTCTCCGGCCTGCTGACGCGCGCCGCGATCGTCCTCTACGACGGCAACCCGGGCCACCCCGACATGGGCGTGCTCTGGGACCTCGCGGCGCGCGCGGGGGTGACGACGTTCGGCACCAGCGCCTCCTACATAGCCGCCTGCATGAAGGCCGGCGTCGAGCCCGGCACCGGCCGCGACCTCAGCCGCCTGAAGGCAGTCGGCTCGACCGGCTCCCCCCTCGCCCCCGAGGGCTTCGACTGGATCTACGAGCACCTCGGCGCCGACACCTGGCTCTTCTCGACCAGCGGCGGAACCGACCTCTGCACCGCCTTCGTCGGCGGCTGCGCCCTGCTGCCGGTCTATCGCGGCGAGCTGCAGGCGCGGGCGCTGGGCGCCGCCGTCGAGGCCTGGGACGACGACGGCAGCCCCGTGGTCGACGAGGTCGGCGAGCTGGTCGTCACCGAGCCGATGCCCTCGATGCCCGTCTTCTTCTGGGGCGACGACGCCGGGCAGAGCCGCTACCGGGCCAGCTACTTCGAGCACTTCCCGGGCGTCTGGCGCCACGGCGACTGGCTCGAAATCACCTCGCGCGGGACGGCCGTGATCTACGGCCGCTCGGACTCGACGATCAACCGCTCGGGCATCCGCATGGGGACGAGCGAGATCTACCGGGCGGTCCTGAGCCTCGACGAGATAGTCGACGCGCTCGTCGTCGACATCCCGCGGGCGGGAACGGAGGGCTGGATGCCGCTCTTCGTCGTCCTCCGTCAGGGCGCCGAGCTGAACGACGGCATGCGCAGGGAGATCGCCCGCCGCGTGCGCGAGCAGTGCTCCCCCCGCCACGTCCCCGACGAGGTCTTCGAGATCGCCGAGGTGCCGCGCACGCTGAGCGGCAAGGCGCTCGAGGTACCGGTCAAGCGCATCCTGATGGGAACGCCGCCCGAGAAGGCCGCCAGCCGCGACTCGCTCGCCAACCCCGCCGCGCTCGACTGGTTCGTCGAGTTCGCCGGGAGCCTCTAAGCCGGCGTAATCGGATTGCGGCGCTCGGCGAAGGCGCGGTCCTTACTCGCCGCCAGCTCGAAGCGGCGAATCAGGTCCGCGCGCAGGTCGGCCGGATCGACGACGGCATCGACGACAAGCTCGGAGGCCAGGTGGAGGATGTCGATGTCCCCGGCGTACTCCCTGCGCTTGGCGGCGACGAACGCCTCGCGCTCGGCCTCGTCCTCGATCGCCTGGATCTGGTTGTAGAAGACGGCGTTGATCGCCGCCTGCGGCCCCATCACCGCGATCGAGGCGCTGGGCAGGGCGATGCAGCAGTCGGGCTCGAAGGCGGGCCCGGCCATCGCGTAGAGGCCGGCGCCGTAGGCCTTGCGCACGATCACCGAGATCTTCGGCACCGTCGCTTCCGAGACGGCGCTGATCATCTTCGCGCCATGACGGATGATCCCCTGGCGCTCGACCGCGGAGCCGATCATGAAGCCGGGCACGTCGGCAAGGAAGAGCAGCGGCAGGTTGAAGGCATTGCAGGTCTGGATGAAGCGCGCCGCCTTATCGGCCGAATCGACGAAGAGGACGCCGCCTGTGTGCTTGGGCTGGTTGGCGACGACGCCGATCGCGCGCCCGTCGAGCCGCGCGTAGCCGACGATCAGCTCCTTCGCCCAGCGCTCGTGCACGGGCAGGAGGCTGTCGGCGTCGAGCAGCGAGTCGAGCAGCAGCCGCATGTCGAAGGGCCGGTTCTCGTCGGCGGGGACGATCTCGGCGATCGGCGTCCCCGAGGCCGGCTCGGCGGCGGGCGCGGCCGGCGGCTCCTCCCGCCAGTTGCCCGGCATGAAGGACAGGTAGCGCTTGGCGAGGTCGATCGCCTCCTCGTCGCTCTTGACGAGAAAATGGCCGCAGCCGGAGACGCCGGTGTGCATCTTCGCCCCGCCCATCTCCTCCAGCGTCACCTTCTCGCCGATCACCATCTCCGCCATCCGCGGCGAGCCCAGGTACATCGAGGCATTGCCGTCACGCATGATCACCACGTCGCAGAAAGCGGGGATGTAGGCACCGCCGGCGGCGCTCGGCCCGAACAGCAGGCAGATCTGCGGCACCTGACCCGACAGCCGGACCTCGTTGTGGAAGATCCGCCCGGCCCCGCGCCGCCCCGGGAACATCTGCACCTGGTCGGTGATCCGCGCCCCGGCCGAGTCGACCATGTAGACGAGCGGCACCTGCAGCGAGAGCGCCCGCTCCTGGATGCGGAGGATCTTCTCGACCGTCTTCGGCCCCCAGGAGCCGGCCTTGACGGTCGGGTCGTTGGCCATCAGGGCGACGCGGCGGCTGCCGATCGTCGCCATGCCGGTGACGACGCCGTCGGCGCCCAGCCCCTCCACCTCCCAGTTGGCCAGCGCCCCCTCCTCGGCGAAGGAGCCGGGATCGACGAGCCGCTCGACCCGGTCCCGCACCGGCAGCTTGCCCTGCTCGGCGGTCTTCTCGTGGTGGCGCTGCGGGCCGCCGGCGAGGGCCGCCTCGAGCGCTTTCGCGAAATCGCTCACGGCGGCAGCCTATTCCGGACGCGCCATCGATCCGAACTGCATCAAATTCCCACCCTGCCAGGGTGGGAATTTGATGCAGTTCAGCGGTGCCAGTCGACCGGGCCGGCGCGCAGGACGTGCGAGCCGAGCGGGCGGCCGAGCGCCTCCTGGGCGGCGCGCGAGGCCTCGACCAGCGCCGGCAGGTCGATCCCGGTCTCGACCCCCATCTCGTGCAGCATCGAGACCACGTCCTCGGTGGCGACATTGCCGGTCGCGCCGGGGGGAACCGGACAGCCGCCCAGCTCGCCGAAGCTCGACTCGAAGGACTCGACCCCCTGCTCCAGCGCCGCCAGCACGTTGGCGAGGCCCTGACCGCGCGTGTTGTGGAAGTGGGCGGTCAGCTCGACCCCCTCGAGCCGCTCGCGGGCGGCGGCGAAAAACTCTCTGACCTGGCGCGGGTTCGCCATCCCGGTCGTGTCGCCGAAACCGATCTCCTCGCAGCCTGCCGCAGCCAGTCGCTCGGCGATGCCGAAGACGCGCTCGGGGGGAACCTCGCCCTCGTAGGGACAGCCGAAGGAAACCGAGATCACGCCCTCGCAGCGCAGCCCCGCCTCGCGGGCGCCCTCCAGGGTCCGCTCCAGCCCGCCCAGCGACTCCTCGATCGTCCGGTTGACGTTCTTACGGTTGTGCGTCTCGGAGGCCGAGACGAAGACGTTGACCTCGTCGAAGCGGTCGCGCAAGCGCAGCGCCCGCTCCAGCCCGCGCTCGTTGGGGATCAGGACCGAGAAGGCGACGCCCTCGCGCCGCTCGATCCCGGCCAGCACCTCCTCGGCGTCCGACAGCTGGGGGATCACCTCGGGCCGCACGAACGAGGTCACCTCGAGTCGCCGCAGGCCGGTCGCCGAGAGCATGTCGACCAGGCGGATCTTCTCCGCCGTGGGGATCGTCTCCGGCTCGTTCTGGAAGCCGTCGCGAGGCCCGACCTCGCGGATGTGAACGCGCTTCGGCAGCTCCGTCATGCGAGCGAAGGTTAGGGCGCCGCCGAGCCGAGCCGGTCCGGCTGCACGATCCTGCGCTCGTGGGTGCCGACGCCGATCGTCCGCTCCCCCTCGGTCACTTCGACGTCGAAGCGCAGCTTGCGCTCTTCGGCCACCTCGCGCAGAGTCGCCCGCACCATGCACGTCGCCCCCTCGAGCGCCGCCGCCACGTGCTTGACGCAGACCTCGAAGCCGACGGTCGCCGACCCCTTGGGCAGGTGCTCATAGGCAAGGGCGGCGGAGCAGCCCTCCATCATCGAGATCATCCCCGGGGTCGAGAGCACGCTGGCCTCGATCGTGCCGCCGACGTTGGTCAGGAGCCGTCCCTCGACGACGAACTCGTCGCTGCGCTCTAACCCCGGCCGTAGGCCCGGCTCGTGGGCACCCATCAGACCATGCCCAGGCCGCCGCTGACCCCGAGGGTCTCGCCGGTGACGTAGGTGGCGTCGTCGGAGACGAGGAAGGCGACGGCTGCGGCGACCTCCTCGGGCTGGCCGAGGCGGCCGATCTGGGTCGCCGAGCGCATCGTCTCGATCACCTTCTCGCCGATCTCGCCGAACTCCTTGGCGCCCATCAGCAGCGGCGTCTCGATCGGCCCCGGCGCGATCGAGTTGGCGGTGATCCCGTAGCGGGCGTTCTCGCGCGCGATCGCCTTCATGAAGGCGACGACTCCCCCCTTCGTCGCCGAGTAGACGGCCGAGCCCTTTGAGCCGACCCGGCCGGCCTCCGAGGAGATGCTGAGGATGCGTCCGTATTTGGCCTCCTGCATGCCGGGCAGCGCCGCGTGGGTGCAGTTGAAGACGCCGATCAGGTTGATCCCGATCAGCTTCTGCCACTGCTCGGGGGTCGTGTAGGTGAAGAAGCCGAATTCGTCGGTGCCGGCATTGTTGACGAGGATGTCGATCGTTCCCGTCGCCTCGAGCGCGGCGCGGGCCGACTCGAGGTCGGTGACGTCGAGCGCGAGCGCGTGGCCGGCGACCTCGCCCGCGACCCGCTCCGCCCCCTCGGTATTGACGTCGCCGACCCAGACCTCGGCGCCCTCGGCGGCGAGGCGTGCCGCGATCGCGGCGCCGATGCCGCTCGCGCCGCCGGTGACCAGCGCCTTCCTCCCCTCCAGTCGCATCGGGCAGGAGCATAGACTGGCGCCCCCGTGGCAGAGCTGCCCACCATCCCGATCGTCGGCGGCACCGGCGCGCTGGGCGCAGGCCTGGCGCTGCGCTGGGCGCAGGCCGGGGCGCCGATCGCGATCGGCTCGCGCTCGGCCGAGCGGGCCGGGGAGGCGGCGGCGAAGCTGCGCGAGGCCGTGCCCGACGCCGAGGTCGAGGGCCTGCTCAACGAGGAGGCCGCGCGAGCCGCCGAGATCGTCTTCCTCACCGTCCCCTTCCGCGCCCAGTCGGAGAACCTCAACAACCTGCGCGAGGCCCTGCGGCCAGGCCAGATCCTCGTCGACTGCACGGTCCCCCTCGCCGCCGCGGTCAGCGGCAAGGCGACCCGCTCGCTCGGCGTTTGGCAGGGCAGCGCAGCACAGCAGGCGCAGGAGATGGTCCCCGAGGGGGTGACCGTGGTCGCCGCCCTGCACACGATCGGCGCGCCGACGCTCGCCGACCCGGCCGCCGAGCTCGACGAGGACGTGCTCGTCTGCGGCGACCGCAAGGCCGACAAGGCGCGCGTCGCCGGCCTGATCGAGCTGATCGGAGGCCTGCGCGCGGTCAACGCCGGCCCGCTGGAGATGGCGCGGATCGTCGAGCAGCTGACGCCGCTGCTGATCTCGGTCAACGTCCGCTACAAGGCGCACGCCGGGATCAAGCTCACCGGCCTCCCCGACGGCGATCACTGGGAGTAACTGAGATGCGGGTCGCGCTGCTCGCAGGCGGGACCGGCGGGGCGAAGCTCGCCGCCGGGATGCAGGAGGAGCTCGGCTCCGACCTCAGCGTCGTCGCCAACACGGGCGACGACATCGAGGCGCTCGGCGTCCACGTCTCCCCCGACCCGGACCTGATCACCTACTGGCTCAGCGGCGAGATCGACGAGGAGCGCGGCTGGGGCCTGAAGGACGACGGCTTCACGGTCTTCGAGCGCCTGACCAAGCTCGGCGCCCCGAGCTGGTTCGGCCTCTCCGACCGCGACCTCGCCGCCTGCCTCTACCGGCGCCAGTTTCTCGACGAGGGCGGGCGACTGACCGATGCTCAGGCGCAGATCGCCCGCGCACTCGACGTCGAGGCGCGGGTGCTGCCGATGTGCGAGGAGCCGGTGCGGACCGCCGTCATCACCGCCGCCGGCCGGCGCGCCCTGCAGGAATACCTGATCGTCGACCGCGGCGAGCCCGAGGTCCTCGGGGTCGAGCTCGACGGGATCGAGCGGGCCGAGCCGACGCGCGAGGTGCGCGACGCGCTGCGCGCCGCCGATGCGATCGTGATCGGCCCCTCGAACCCCGTGATCAGCATCGGTCCGATCCTCGCCGTGCCCGGACTGCGCGATGCGATCGCCGGCGCCGGCGTCCCCGTCGTCGCCGTCAGCCCCTTCGTCGCCGGCAAGGTCGTCAAGGGCCCGACCGAGCGCTTCATGCAGGCGCTGGGCCGGCCGTCGACCGCGGCCGGGGTCGCCTCGCTCTACGCCGGGCTGATCGACGCGATGATCGTCGACGAGGACGACCCGGACCCACCGCCGGGCGAGATCCCGACCCTGAGCGCAGCGACCCTGATGGAGGGCGCCGCCGGCCGTGCCCGCCTCGCCCGCCTCGTGCTCGACCACGCGTCTAGCCTGGCTGAAGGTTGAACGCGACCGCAATTCTCCCCGTCAAGCGCTTCGGCGTCGCCAAGCAGCGGCTCGCCGCCGGAGTCGGCAAGGAGCGCCGTGCGGCGATCGTCGCCGCGATGCTCGAAGACGTGCTCGAAGCGATCGAAGCGACCCGCCTGGTCGAGCGGACGATCGTCGTCACGAGTGAGCCGCGGGCGGTCGAGCTGGCCGAGGCGGCGGTCTGCGAGATCGTCGCCGACCCCGACGAGGGCGGGCATTCCGGGGCGGCGCTGGCCGGCATAGCCCGAGCGCAAGAGCTCGGCGCCGAGTGCGCCCTCCTCCTCCCCGGTGACTGCCCACTGCTCGACCCGCGCGAGCTCGAACGGCTGCTGACCGGCGTCCCGGGCAACTACGTGACCGTCGTCCCGGACCGCCACGGCGCGGGCACCAACGCGCTGGCGCTGGCGCCGCCGGACGCGATCGCGCCGGCCTTCGGCGAGGGGAGCTGCGAGCGCCACGTCGCTGCGGCTCGCGATGCCGGCGTCCCCCACTCGGTCGAGGAGCTGCAGTCCCTTGCCCTGGATCTCGACACGCCCGCCGACATCGTCGCCCTTACGCGCGCTGTGGAAGCGGACCGGAGCCGCGCGCGGCGAACCGCGAAGGCACTGGGGATATGAGCGAGCTTGCGGCGTTCGGCGTCGAGGGTCTGCCGGAGATCGAAACCGGGGCCAGGCTCGGGGAGATGATTGCCGGCGCCGCCGAGCTCGAGGAGGGCGACCTCGTCGTCGTCTCGCAGAAGGTCGTCTCCAAGGCCGAGGGGCGGGTGCGGAGCCTCTCCTCGGTGATCCCCGGTGCCGAAGCGCGCAAGCTCGCCGCCGTACTCGGCAAGGAGCCCGCCCTGGTCCAGCTCATCCTCGACGAGAGCCACGAGATCCTGCGCGCCGAGCGCGGTGTCCTCATCACCGAGACCCACCACGGCTTCGTCTGCGCCAACGCCGGCATCGACAGCTCGAACCTGCCGGAGGACGACACCGTCTGCCTCCTGCCGGAAGACTCCGACGCCTCCGCTCGCCGCATCCGGGGAGAACTCGCCTCCAAGGTCGCGGTCGTGATCGCCGACAGCTTCGGCCGTGCCTGGCGCCTCGGACAGGCCGAGGTGGCGATCGGGTGTGCCGGGCTCACTCCTCTCGACGACTGGCGCGGGCGCACTGACGCTCATGACCGAGAGCTGGAGGCAACCCTGATCGCAATTGCCGACGAGGCCGCCGCAGCCGCCGACCTCGTCCGCGCCAAGGACAGCCGCACCCCCGTCGCCATCGTCCGCGGCCTCTCCCGCTTCGTCACCGCCGAGGACGGCCCGGGTGCCAGAGCTCTGCGTCGACCTCGTGCGGACGACCTTTTCCGCTGACGGGCGCCTCAGTTGGGGACCTGGAGGACGGCGGCGCCGCGCAGGTCGCCGCTGCGGATCGAGTCGAGCGCCTCGTTGGCGGCCTCGAGCGGGTGCAGCTCGACCTCGGTGCGAATGGGGATCTGGGGGGCCAGCGCCATGAACTCCTCACCGTCGCGCCGGGTCAGGTTGGCGACCGAGGCAAGCGAGCGCTCGCCCCAGAGCTGCTCGTAGGGAAAGGACGGGATGTCGCTCATATGGATGCCGGCGCTGACGATGCGGGCGCCCTTGGCGCTGGCGCGCAGCGCGGTCGTCATCAGTGCCCCGACCGGAGCAAAGACGATCGCGCCGTCGATCTCCTCCGGCGGCGCCTCCTCCGAAGAACCGGCCCACTCGGCCCCCAGCTCGCGGGCGAAGGCCTCACCCTCCTCGTCGCCCTCATGGGTGAAGGCGAAGACGCGCCGGCCCTGGTGCGCCGCCACCTGGCAGAGGATGTGGGCCGAGGCCCCGAAGCCGTAGAAACCGATCCGCTCGGCGTCGCCAACCAGGCGCAGCGCCCGGTAGCCGATCAGCCCCGCGCAGAGCAGCGGCGCAGCCTGCTCGTCCGGGTAGCCCTCGGGGATCGGAAAGCAGTAGCGCTCGTCGGCGACCGCCAGCTCGGCGTAGCCGCCGTCGAGGTCATAGCCGGTGAAGCGGGCGCGATCGCAGAGGTTCTCGCGGCCGCTCGTGCAGTAGCGGCACTCGCCGCAGGTCCATCCCAGCCACGGGACGCCGACACGCTGCCCCTCGGCGAAGCGCGCCGCTCCCTCCCCCGCCTCGACCACGGTGCCGACGATCTGGTGCCCCATCACCAGCGGCAGCTTCGGCTCGGTCAGCTCGCCGTCGGCGATGTGTAGGTCGGTGCGACAGACGCCGCAGGCGCTTACGGCGACGAGCACCTGCCCGGTGCCCGGCCGTGGATCCGGCAGTTGCGTCGGCTGTAGCGGTTCGCGCTGCTTCTGCAGCACCATCGCGCGCATCGGCCAATGATGGCGCCTGTGGTCTGGCTAAGGTCGCTCACGATGAGCTGCCTCTCGGAAGACGATGCGCTTGCAGGGGCAATTCTGCACTCGATGCTGCTAAGTCCCTGGCGCTGGACACACCGGCGTGTCGAGTCGATCGTGATCTTGGATCACGTCTCGATCCACCGCCGGGTCTCACTCGACCTGTCGGTGTCCGAGGACGACGCTGTCGACCTCGACTACGTCGGGTTTACGCCGTTGACCTTCCTCCGAAAGGAGGTCCTGCGCAACTTCGACCTGAGGAATCGCGAGAACCAGCCGGTCCCGGTGCTGACCAAGGACTCCACCGACTACGCAGCCGGCAATGCGCTGATCGTCCTCGCCGAGCTAATACTCGAAACCCCTCTCCCTCCAGAGATCGTCCACAACCTCCGCTTCGTACCAGGCGCCGAGCCCGAGCTCGCCCGCCGCGAGTTCGAATACTGGCGCTGGGTAGCCAACCAGCCCATGCATCCCCATGCCGCAACCTGGAAGGCGCTGATCTCAGCCAAAGCCTTCGCCGCTTTCGCCGAATCGCTGATCGACAGCTTCGTCCTTCTTGCCGCCGTCAAGGCTCCGATCGATCGTCAGCTAATCAAGATCGGCTACGACGAGCGCTTTGGCATCGGCGATGGGGCAGGGCCCTTGGGAGATCTCCTGGTCCGGTTCGGTTGGAAGCGGGAGAGCATCAGCATCGACGTTCCCGCTGTGAGCTTCAGCGACAGCTATCACCTCGAGATCGCCGCGCCGCCCGATCTTGAGATCGACGCCGCTCAGCTTCGCTTCGAACGCGCTGTGGCGGGGAGGGACGTCATGCCTGAGAACGTCACAGACGGTGGGCGCCTTCAGCGCGCCCACCTGTATGTCAGCCATGTGGGATCTGAGTTCCGGGCAAAGGCCTTCATCTATTTCCGTCGTCAACGCGACGCCTTCCTCTGGTCGGCATTCCTGACCGCGCTGCTGGTTGTCGCGCTGCTCGCTGTCGGCCTCACCCGGCTCGACGATCTGATCGGGGATCAACATGCGAATCAAAGCCAGACCGCGGCGGCCCTGCTGTTGATCACGCCGACCCTGCTCGCCGCTTACATCGCCCGCCCAGGCGAGCACCGGCTGGCCTCCAAGATCCTCATCGGCGTTCGTTGCCTCGTCGTCGGCACGGCCTTCTGCGCGGTCACCGCCGTCGGGGTGCTAGCCGCCGGCTACAGTCGCTGCACGTCGCTGACCATCTGGTGGACGGATCTCGGCCTTGCGACCTCGATCGCCATTGCCCTGCTGGCCAGCCTCGTCCTTCCCCGTCCGACCCGATCGTGAGGATGATGGTGCAGATTTGGTTCGGTCGCAAGACCTGGCCTATATTGAGAGAGGCGATCAATGGCACGTGTCAGCAGAAAATTCGCAGAGCGGGTAAGCACCTACGGTGGCGATGGTCTGACCATCCCCTCCGCCGAGGGTGCCGGCATCAGTCAGTCAAAAGAGAGCCTCGAAGAAGGCATCAAGCTGGCCGAGGAAAACCTGCGTCAACTGCGCACGCAGCGCAGGCGGCGACAAGGCGCAGCTAGTACGTCTCGATGATCTCGTAGAGAGTCGTGCGTTGGGCCGGTTCGCGGGCTGCTGCCCGCGCGGCGCCGATCAGCTGCTCGGGCTCGAGCCGGACACCGTGCTGCGAACCCGCCATGCGCGAGATGTTCTCCTCCATCAGCGTGCCGCCGAGATCGTTGACGCCCCAGCGCAGCGCCTCGGTCGCCGCATCGAGGCCCATCTTCACCCAGCTCGCCTGCAGGTTCGGGATCGTCCCGCCCAGCGCCAGCCGGAAAGCAGCCGTGTGCTTGAGGTTCTCCGCCGCCGAGATCTCCTCGATCCCGTGCGTGCGGCCGAGCATCGTGTTGAAGGGGATGAAGCTGAGCGGCACGAACTCGGTGATGCCGCCGGTGCGCTCCTGCAGGGCGCGGACGACGCGCATGTGGCGGGCCAGCTCGCGCGGCTCCTCGATGTGGCCGAACATCACGGTCGAGGTCGAGCGCAGGCCCGCACGGTGGGAGGCCTCGACGATCTCGATCCAGCGCTCCACCGGCAGCTTGTTGGGCGAGATCCGCTGGCGCACCCCGTCGTCCAGCACCTCGGCTGCCGTCCCCGGCGTCGAACCCAGCCCGCACTCGATCAGGTATTCGAAGACCTCGTCGGGCCCCTTGCCCGAGCGCTCGCACATGAAATGCACCTCCATCGGCGAGTAGGCATGGAGGTGCAGCTGCGGCGCCACCTCCTTCGCCAGCCGTAGCCAGCGGCCGTACTCCTCGAGGGTCAGGTCGGGATGGATGCCGCCCTGCATGCAGATCTCAGTCGCGCCAAACTCGACCGCCTCGCGCACCCGGGCGGCGAAGTCCTCCTCGGAGACTTCGTAGGCGTCGGGCGAGCGCCGCCCCTGCCCGAAGCCGCAGAAGGCACAGCCGACCGTGCAGACGTTGGTGAAGTTGATGTTGCGGTTGACGACGAAGGTGACTCGATCCCCGGCAAGCTCTTGCCTCAGCTCGTCGGCCGCCACGCGCATCTCCTCGATCACGTCCGGCCTTGTCTCCGCAAAGAGAGCCGTGAGCTCGTCCTCCGTCAGCTCCTCGCCGACCCGGCCTTTCTCGACGGCCCGCGGGGCGAGCCCGTCGTCCAAGTTCTCTTCGCTCCTTCGTCCCGACCCTCTGCGCGGGATGAAGCTCCAGTACTTCAGCTTGATCACGTCGAGCACGCCTTGCTCCATCCACTCCGGGTCCATGTACTGCGGGTAGACGCACAACCGCTCCGTCAGCGCGTACCCCTTCGGCGCCAGCTCCTTGCGCACCTGATGCGGGCTCGGAAACGGCTCCTCGGGCGAGATGTGGTCGCCATTTGCCGAGAGACCCCCGAGATCGGTCGCTCCGGCCTCCACCAGCTCGGGCCAACTCTCCGAGAGATTCGGCGGTACCTGCACGCCGACATGGGGCATCAAGCGCTTGCACTCGGCAATGAGTCGCTTGATCTCCTCGACGGATACCTCGCTCGCCCAGGCGGGTATGGGCGATGGGGGGCCCTCCGGACGAGCCTCCACGGCTGTTGCTCGGACGGAGGGGTCCCCGTCCCCCGACCACCGCCGAACCGAGGCGGCATCGGCGATATCCGCCACTTCTGCCCCGTAGTAGCGGGGGTGCGGCACGAAGTTCTGCAGGATCACCTCCTGCAGGTGGCCGTAGCGCTCGTGGAGATCCGCAAGAGCTTCCAGCGATTCGACGCGCTCCTGCTCGGTCTCTCCGATGCCGACGAGAATGCCGCTCGTGAAGGGGATCTTGAGCTCGCCCGCAGCTTCGATCGTGGCCAGGCGCTGGGCTGGATGCTTGGTCGGGGAGCCCGCGTGGACCGTGTCCATCAGGCGCTCCGATACGGACTCCAGCATCAGGCCCTGTGAGGCCGTCACCTCGCGCAGGCGAGCGAGGTCGACGTGGTCCAGGACGCCAATGTTCGTGTGCGGAAGCAGACCGCGCTCGAGGGCGCGTTCGCAGCTCCAGACGACATAGGACGTGAAGTCGTCGTGGCCCCACTCGGCAAGCCGGGCTGCGACGACGGGGTGCGTCTCAGGCCGCTCGCCGGTGAGGACCAGAAGCTCCTTGGCATTCCGACGTACAGCTTCGTCGAGGAGCTCCTCCACCTCCTCGGGAGCGCGGATGTGCGCCTGGTGGGTCGCGAAGGCGCAGTACTTGCAGTAGCACTGGCAGGTGCGCGACAGCGACAGCGTGTAGTTCCGCGAGAAGGTGATCCGGCGCACGCCGCCCAAGCTACTGCAACCCGGCGCACCAGCCCCTTCAACGCACCGGGGCCCCGCGGGGCCCCGGTGAGAAGGCAGGTCGGATCAGTGGCTCAGCGCGCGCCCTCGGAATACTTTTTCACCGGCGGGCGCACCGGCTCGGCCGGCTCGGTCGGCGGCAGGCCGCCTCCTTCGAGCACGAAACGGAAGACGACCGCCGCCAGCAGCGAGCCGACGATCGGACCCAGCAGGTAGGGCCAGACTCCACCCCACTCGTTGCCGACCAGCGCCGGGCCGAACCAGCGGGCGGGGTTGTAGGAGCCGCCGCTGAGCGGGCCGCCGACCATGACGATGAATCCCAGCGTCGTGCCGATCGCCAGCGGCGCCCACTCCTTGAAGCTCTTGCGCGAGAAGACAGCGGCGAGGATCACCAGCACCAGGCAGAAGGTGCCGATCGCCTCGATGATCGACCCCTGGAAGTTGCCGGCAAGCAGGGGACTGACCGTGGCCGCCCCGTAGTGGGTGGCGCGCCCCTCGTCGAGAAGCAGCCCCTTGCAGAGCAGGGCGCCGAGCACAGCGCCGGAGAACTGGGCCAGCATGTAGATGACGCCGTCGATCGTGGAGATCCGTTTGATCGCCCAGGCCGCCAGTGTCACGGCCGGATTGAAGTGGCCTCCACTGACGACGCCGAACATCACGATCAGGCCGAAGAGCAGGAAAGCGTGGACGAGGCCGATCACCGCGAAATCGGTGCCGAAGGTCGCCTGTTCGCCGGTCGACAAGAAAAGCACGATCACGCTGGTGATGAAGAACACCAACAGGAAGGTGCCGATCAGCTCAGCGAGATATGCCGAAAGTCCTCGTTCCTCCACCTCTGCTCCTCCAATGAGTCGTTCGACTGGGCGGCGCCAGTCTACCCAGATCGACCGATTGAATATCCTGCCCGGCTCAATGAGGGTTGTGACCGCGCTGCTGGCGGCCGCCCTGCTGCTTGCCGGCGTCACCGGCTGCGGCGGGAGCGGCGCTGAACCGGGCGCGCCAGTCGGCGCGACGCTCGTGCTCGATTTCATCCCCAATGCCGCCCACACGGGGATCTACGCGGCGCGGCACCGGGGCTACTACCGCGACGCCGGCATCGACCTGACAATCCGCCAGCCCGGCGAATCGACGGACGCGCCGAAGCTGCTCGCCGCCGGCCGCACCGACTTCGCGATCCTCGACATCCACGACCTCGGCATCGCCCGCGAGCGCGGCCTCGACGTCGTCGGCCTGATGCCGATCGTGCAGCGCCCGCTGGCCGCGGTGATCGCCCACGCGAATTCCGGCGTGCGCCGGCCGCGGCAGCTGCAGGGCCGCGAGGTCGGCGTCACCGGCCTGCCCTCCGACGAGGCCGTGGTCGACTCCGAGGTCAGTGCCGACGGCGGCGATCCGGCAAAGGTGAAACGGGTGACGATCGGCTTCAACGCGGTCTCCTCGCTGGCCGCCGGCAAGGTCGCGGCGGCGACCGGCTTCTGGAATGCCGAGGGAGTGGCGCTGCGCCGCCAGGGGGTCCCGGTCCGCATCTTCAAGGTCGACCGCTACGGCGCCCCGCCCTACCCCGAGCTGGTCCTCGTCGCCTCGCGACAGACGGTGGAGCGCAGGCCACAGCTCGTCAGCTCGATGGTCGAGGCGACAAAGCGCGGCTACGGGTTCGCCGTCACCCATCCGGCGCAGGCACTCGACGACCTACTGGCCGAAGTGCCGAGCCTCGAGCGAGCCGACCAGGCGGCCCAGATGAGTGCCCTGCGCCCGGTCCTCGCGCCCGCCCCCTTCCGCCCCGCCGTGCTGAACGCCTGGGCGCGCTGGGACCTGGAACACGGCCTGCTCGAACGACCGCTGGACGTCGAGGCCGCCTTCGACGAACCGTGAGCCGCCCACCGGCCGGGGCGGCTACGCTTGGCGCCGTGAGCCTGGCCGACGACTTCCAGCAGGTGCTCGACTCCCTGCCGCCCGACTGGACCGACCTCGAGGTCGACCTGCGGATCGAGGACGAGAGCCGTTACGTCGACAGCGCGGTGGCGCTCAGCCAGATCAACGCCCAGGCCTACTCGCGGGCCGACTGGGACTGGCGCCTGCTCGTCGCTCAGAGCTTCGGCCACGCCGCCGCGCCGGAGACGGCCAAGGGCGTGCTGGCGAAGCTCGACGCCGATGGCATCCGCGGCGAGATGACCGTGCGCGAGGTGCGCGAGGGCCGTGCCGAGGTCGTGCAGATGTGGGGCCGGCCCGAGAGCGCTCGCGAGGAGTTCCGCGAGCGTCGTTCGCTCTAGGACGCCGGTGGCACGAATCGTCGCGATCTCCGCCGACCTCCTGCTCGGCAGCAAGGTCGAGGCGATGCTCACGGCCGCGGGCCACGACGTCACTACGTCCTCCTCGCTCGCGGCCGCCGACCTCGACGGTGCCAACCTAATCGTCGCCGATCTCGATCCCGAGTCCCCCGCTGCCCTGGTTGCCACCGGCATTCCGGTTCTCGGCTACTACTCGCACGTGGACGTGGAGACCCGAGAGGCGGCCGAAGCCACCGGCATCAATCTCGCCGTCCCCCGCTCGCGGATGGCCAGAGAGCTCCCAGATCTCGTGGCGAAGCTGCTTAGCGCTTAGCGGAGTTGGCCGATCTCAGCCGACGAAGACCTGCCAGAGCAGGAAGGCGTTCAAGGCGATGATTAGCGCAGCCAAGACGCTCGCCACGGCCGTCAGCCAGCGGGGGTTGACGAGAGCTCCCATCACCTCGCGCCGGGAGGCCAGGATCAAGAGTGGGACGAGCGCAAAGGGGATCCCAAACGAAAGGACCACTTGGCTGGCGACGAGCGCATCGGTCGGGTCGATGCCAAGGGCGAGCACGACCAGGGCCGGCGCGAGCGTGATCGCGCGGCGCAGGAAGATCGGGATGCGACGGCGGATGAACCCCTGCATCACCACCTGGCCCGCCATCGTCCCGACCGAGGAGGAGGCGAACCCGGACGCCAGCAGGGCGATGCCGAAGACGGTCGCGGCGTTGACCGAGACCAGCGACTTGAGGCCCTCGTAGGCGCCGTCGATCGAGTCGACGCCGGTCAGACCGCTGCTGTGGAAGAGGGCCGCCGCGACGATCATCATTGAGAGGTTCACGGCGCCGGCGATGGAGAGCGCGATCACCACGTCGACGCGCTCGAAGCCGAGGATCTTGCGGCGCTCCTCGTCGTTGCGGCCGACCACCCGTTTCTGGGTCAGCGCCGAGTGCAGGTAGATCACGTGCGGCATCACGGTCGCGCCGATGATCCCCGTGGCAAGCAGGATGCTCTCGGTGCCGGCAAAGCCGGGCACGAAGAGATGGTGCGCCACCTGGCCACCGTCGGGATCGGCGTTGAGCAGGACGAAGGCAAACGACGCGACCACCACGCCGACGAGGGCGGTGATCCCCGCCTCCAGCCGCCGGAAGCCCTTCTGCTGCAGGGCGAGGATCGCGAAGGCGCCGGCGCCGGCGATCAGCCCGGCCGGGAAGAGCGGGATGCCGAAGAGCAGGTTGAGGCCGAGCGCCGCGCCCACAACCTCGGCGATGTCGCAGGCCATCGCCACCAGCTCGGCCTGCAGCCAGAGGCCGATCGAGGTGCGACGCGAGAACGCTTCCCGGCACAGCTCCGCCAGGTTCTTGCCGGTCGCGATGCCGAGCTTCGCCGACTGGGTCTGGACCAGCATCGCGATCAGGTTCGCCGAGAGGATCACCCAGAGCAGCAGGTAGCCGAACTTCGCCCCGCCGGCGATGTTGGTGGCGAAGTTGCCGGGGTCGATGTAGGCGACGGCGGCGATGAAGGCCGGACCGAGGAAGGGCCAGAGGCGTCCGATGCCCCGGCTTTCCCCTTCGAGAGAACGCCGCGCCGCGACGGCGACGGCCGCCTCGCCGGGAAGGACGTCCTCGACCGTGGGCTCGGGGAGGCGCGCCTCCTCCGCAGGGGTCTCGGCGACCTGCGGCGGCTTCACGAGCGAGCTTCCTCTGCCGGCGGCAGCAGGTCGGGACCGGGGATCGGCGTCCCGTGCGGGTCGTGGCTCGGTTCGCCCAGCTTGGCGGCGATCAGCAGCTCGAGCTCCTCCGAGATGTAGTGCTCGAGCACCTCAGCCTCCTCGTGGACGCGGTCCTCGGGCATCCCCAGCGCCTCGGACAGGTAGGCCTCGATCAGCCTGTGATGGCGGATCACCTCGAGCGCGACCCGCTCCCCGGCGGGCGTCAGCGTCGCCCCCCGATAGGGGACGTAGTCGACGAGCCCCAAACCGGCGAGCTTCTGCAGCATCGAGGTCGCGGTCGCCGGCGCCACACCGAGGCGCTGGGCGACCTCGCCGTTGAGGACGGGTCCCTCTCGTTCCTGGGAGAGGGCGTAGATCGCCTTCGCGTAGTCCTCGATCGCCTCGGAGGTTTTAGACACGGCTAAAGAGTTTAGGCATATCTAAAAAAAGCGCCTTTCTAGAATTGAGAGATGGCCCAAGCGGTGACCATGGAGCTCGACGCGCAATACAGGCAACTGCGCGAGGAATGCGGGCTGCTCGATCGCTCCGAGCGGGGGAAGCTGCTGGTGCGAGGGGCCGAAGCGGCCGAGTACCTGCAGGGGCAGCTGACGAACGACGTCGAGGGACTGGCGGCCGGCGAGGGCGGCTACGCGGCGCTGCTCGACCGCAAGGGGCACATGCAGGCTGACATGCGCGTCCTGCGACTGGCCGAGGACGAAACCTGGATCGACATCGAGGCGACGGCGCTGGAGGCGACGCGCCGGCACCTGCAGACCTACAAGATCGGCCGCGACGTGGAGGTCGAGGACATGAGTGCGGAGCGGGTGATCCTCTCCCTGATCGGACCGCGCAGCGCCGAGGTTGCCGGCTCTCCCCCCCTCCCCGAGTACGCCTCCGAAGAGCTGACGGTCGTCGGCATCGCCTGCCTGGCGGTGGGCACGGCCCACGGCATCGACCTGATCGCAGCCACCGCGGAGACCGAGCGCCTGGCCGCGGCCCTGCGCGAGGCGGGCGCCGCCGAGGTCGCCCCCGAGGCCGCCGAGATCCTCCGCATCGAGGCCGGGACGCCTCGCTTCGGCTTCGAGATGGACACCGCGACGATGCCCGCCGAGGCCGGCATCGTCGAGCGCGCCGTCGACTTCGAGAAGGGTTGCTACATCGGCCAGGAGACGGTCGCCCGCCTGCACTACAAGGGCAAGCCGAACCGCCACCTGCGCGGCCTGCGGCTCAGCGCTCCGGCGCCGGCCGGCGCCGTGCTCAGGCTCGGCGCCCGCGAGGTCGGCACCCTGGGCGGCAGCTGCGTCTCCCCCCTCCACGGCCCGATCGCGCTCGCGATCGTGCGCCGCGAGGCTGAGCCGGGGAGCGAGCTGGCCGTAGGTGAAGATGGCGTTACGGCTCGCGTCATCGACCTGCCGTTCGTCTAGATTCCGCCGCAATGGGTGTGGTTGGAGGCAGAATCGTCGCCGGCGGCTGTGCGCTCGTCCTGGCGCTGGCCGCCGCGGGATGCGGAACCGAAGAAAGCGCCAACGAACCGCGGCCGCAACCGCCCACCCGGGTCAGCGTCACGATCACGCCCAGATCGATCACGGTGCAACCGGCGCGGATCGCGATCGGGCCCGAACCGACCCAGCAGATCCCCCAGAACCAGCATGCCGGACAGCCGCCGGTTCGCTCGAACGAGCCGGTCGACATCGTCTTCGTAGCCGCCAACCTGACCGACTTCGACTCGAAGCTCGAAATCCGAGGGCCCAAGGACGCCACCTCCGGAGCCCTCGTCGCCAACGGCAACGGCTCGCTGCAAACGAACTTGCCGACCGGCGTCTACCGCCTCAGCGCCGCCGACATCCCAGCGGCCAAAGCGGCCCGCTTCGCGGTCGGCCCCTACCGCACCTCGTCCCAGAACGACGTCCTGCTGCCGTAAATAGCGCCCTTTCGGGCGCCCGGCAACGTCTGCCCGGCCCGTCACCATCGGGGGGTGACGATCGTCCTCGCCATAGCCGTCCTCGCTCTCGCGGCGGTCGTCGCCTATCTGGCGACGCGCAAGCCGGCTGAGTCCGAGGCACCGGTCGACCACGGGCCGGCGATCCAGGAGGCCACCTCGAAGGCGATCGCCGACCTGCAACGGATGAACGAGGAGTCGCGCAAGGTGGACGCACAGGCCGCCGAGGCGACCCTCGACAAGCGCCAGGCGGAAATCAAGGCGCTCACCGAGCAGATCGCCGAGGGCCAGAAGAAGATTGAAGCCGAAGTGCGAAAGCGCGGCGAAGGGGACCTGCAGACCCGCACGCTGCTCGAGCAGATGGGTCAGACAGTCGGCAACCTCAACGCCGAGACGGCGGGCCTGAAGAAGGCTCTGCGCCAACCTCAGACCCGTGGTCAGTGGGGCGAGCTGCAGCTGCGCCGCTGCGTCGAGATCGCCGGGATGACCGAGCACGTCGACTTCGAGTTGCAGGAAACGATCCATACCGAAGACGGGCGACTGCGACCCGACGCCCGCTTCCTGCTTCCCGAGGGGCGCAGCTTCGTCGCCGACTCTAAGGTGCCGCTCGACGCCTTCCTCGACTCCCAGGAGGCCGAGGTCGAATCCGAGCGCCTGGTCGAGTTGGAGCGCCACGCCCGCCAGGCGCGTGAGCACATCCGCAGCCTCAGTTCGAAGGACTACCAGGGACAGTTCAAGCCCGGCGAGATGCCCGACCTTGTGATCTGCTTCATCCCCAACGAGCCAGCCCTGCACGCGGCCTTCGCCGCCGACCCAACGCTCTTCGACTACGCGCTGGAGCGCAACGTCCTGGTCGTCAGCCCCACCTCGCTGATCGGTCTGCTGCGCACGATGGAGTTGGGCTGGCGCCAGGAGCGGATGGTCGCCGAGGCGGCCGAGATCGCCGACGCAGCGGGAACGCTGCATGCGCGCTTCACCAAGTTCCTGACCGAGCTCAGCAAAGTCGGGAAAGGGCTTCAGACGGCGGCCAATGCCTATGACGGGGCCGTGCGCTCGATGGAAGGGAGGCTCCTCCCCCAACTGCGCAAGGTGGAGGACATGGGCGGCGCAGCTGCCGGCAAGGAGATCGTGCCCCCAGAGCCGGTCAACGTCAGCGTGCGAGAGATCGCAGCCCCGGAGCTGCGGGAGCTCGAAGAGGCCACCGAGGCCGACACCCCCGTGCTTGACTAGGATTCGCGGCCCCGATCCCGAGACCCAGCGGAGGAGCCACAGTTGGCCGTTGACACGAGCACAGTCGCGAAGTTGGACGTCGAGCCCGGAACCCTGCCGGAGACGATGGCGGCCTGGGTGATCCGTCAGGAGCGCGAGGGCGAGCCGACCGACGCCTTCCAGCTCGAGCAGATCGAGGTTCCCGAGCCGGGCGCCTTCGAGGTGGTCGTGCGGGTGATGGCGGCGGGCGTCAACTTCAACAACGTCTGGGCGGCGCTGGGCAAGCCGGTCTCTGTCTTCGGCTACGGCGACCATCCCGAGTACGGCCACCACATCGGCGGCTCCGACGCCTCCGGGATCGTCTGGAAGGTCGGCGAGGGCGTCACCCGCTGGAAGCCGGGCGACGAGGTCGTGATCCACTGCAACCAGGCCTCCTACGAGGACGTCGAGGTGCACGGGCTCGACCCGCTGGCGGCGCCGAGCCAGAAGATCTGGGGCTACGAGACGACCTGGGGCTCCTTCGCCCAGTTCACCAAGGTCCAGGCGCAGCAGCTCCTTCCCCGCCCCCAGAACCTCTCCTGGGTCGACTCCTCGGCCTACGGCCTCACCTACTTCACCGCCTACCGGATGCTGATCGACCAGTGCAAGCTGCAGCCTGGCCACAACGTCCTGATCTGGGGCGCGGCCGGTGGCCTCGGCGTCTTCGCCACCCAGCTCTGCAAGGCGGCCGGCGCCAACGCGGTCGGCGTCGTCTCCTCCGCCGAGAAGGGCGAGCTGGTCAAGCAGCTCGGGGCCGTCGACTACATCGACCGCAACGAGTTCGGCGAGATGATGCGGACCGACGAGAACCTCACCGACCCGGCCGCCGACAAGGAGCGCTTCAAGGCCTCGCGGGCCTTCGCCAAGCGGGTCAAGGAGATCCTCGGCGACGCCCCCGACATCGTCTTCGAGCACGTCGGCAAAGCGACCTTCCCGACCTCGGTCTTCGTCGTCAAGCCGTTCGGCAAAGTCGTCATCTGCGGGGCCACCTCGGGCTTCCAGCTCGACTTCGACGTGCGCTACCTGTGGATGCGCCAGAAACAGATCATCGGCTCGCACTTCGCCAACGCGTATGAGTGCATGCGCGCCAACCAGCTGATGGCCGAGGGCAAGGTCCGCCCGGTGATCTGGAAGACGATGGGCTTCGACGGGGTCGCCGAGGCGCACCAGCTGCTGCATGAAAACAAGCACCTCGGCAAGATCTCGATCCTGGTCGGGGCCGAGTCCGAGGACGAGGGCAAGAACGAGGACGGCCCGGGCGCGATCCGGGCCGAGGTGGGAGCGTGAGCTTGAATGGCTGAGGTCTGCGTACTCGATTGGCACGTCGCCCCGTTCCGGGCGGACCGCTTTCTCGACGTCTGGGAGCCGGCGGCGGCGCGGATGCCCGCCTTCGGCGCCAAGAGCTGGTCGTTGACCCGCTCCACCGACGATCCGCTGGCGATCCGCCAGACCTCGGTCTGGGAGAGCCGCTCGGACTTCGAGCGCTACTGGTTCTCGGAGGAGATCGAGGCGGCGCGGGTCGCGGCGATCGACCTCTACGACCTGCCGATCCTGCCCGCCTGGCACACCCTCGTAGCCGCCGAATAGGAGGGGCGCCCAGCGCCTCGGCGGGGCCCGCAACCGCCGCTCAGCGGATCTTCCAAGCGAACGTCGCCGGCGTGCGGTCGCGGATGCCCTTGGCGTCGATCGCGAAGACCGCGAACTTGTGCCGGCCGCGCTTCAGCCCCCGGTAGGCCAGCGGCGACCTGCAGGCACGGAACGGCTTGCGGTCCAGCTTGCAGCGGAAGTGCGAGCCCGGCTTGCTCGAGGAGAAGGTGAATTTGGCCGTCCTGCTGTGCGTCGACTTCGGCGGGTGCTTGCGCAGCCGCGTCGACGGAGGGGTCGGCGGGCCCGTTTTTTCGCCGGGGGTCGTGTAGAGGGCGACGACCGCAGCCGATTTGGTCGCCTGCACGACGTGGCTCCGCGCTCCTCCGTCCGACCAGCTCTGCCAGGTGTAGGTCTTGCCGCCGATCTGTGCAGTGTCGGGTGCCGAGAGCAGCAGGTGGGAGCCTTCGATGGCGGTGAGCGAAAGCGGTGAAGGACCCTGCTGGAGACCCGCGGTGACTTCGATGCCCGGTGGCGAGGATTCGATCGACAGGTCGACCGTCCGCGGTTCGAGTTTGATCGCTTTGCTCGCGGTGAGCCCGCGCTTGTCGGCGACCCGCAGGGTGATTTCGATATACGACGGGTAGTCGTGTTCGGGGGCGAGGAATTCCCCACCCCTCTCCCCGGCGAAGGTCTCCAACGGATGCGCGTGACAGGTGGTGGGCCCGGTCGGACAGTGGAGCAGGCGCGTGGACCAGTAGTAGGGCAGGGGAGTCAAGATTGTCCCGGTGGGGTTTTTTTCGGTTATTTCTTCGGAGTCGACAGCCGTCCCGTGGAATTCGATCGTGTCTCCGACTCCCCACTTGAAGGAGGAAGCTGGTTTGTCGATCGTCGGCACCGGCGGGGTGTCGCCGGGATAGACCGTCACCCGCGCCACGCTCGTGTGTTCTTTGCCGTCCGTGACACGCACGGCGACCACGCTGTTGAGGCTTTCATCGTTTTCTTCCTTTTCCTCCAGCTCTTCTTCGGTGAACGTGAGGGTCTGCGTGTCGCCTCCATCTGAAACCTCGAAGGTGCCGTTCCCGTCGAGATCCCAGTCGTATTCGAGTTCTTCTTCCTCCGGATCGGTCGATTCACCGGCATCGAAGGTCACTTTGAGCGGCAGCGAGGTTCCGAACGGGGGGTTGGCGGTAAGCCGGGCTGTCGGCGCACCCGGGTTGTAGGTGATCTCATGGATCGCCCCATCGCCGAATTCTTCGTCCCCGAAGAGGTCCGCGTAGTAGAGATTGCCTTCGGGGCCTTCCTCGATGTCCACCGCGGGGTAAATCCTGTTCTCGCGCAGGAACCTGATCGTCGTATTCGGGTCGGGGCGGCCATCGGCGCCTGGGAACATCACCCAGACGCAGCCGCGGACCGCATCGGTGAAGAAAAGGGCACCGTGATATTCGGACGGGAATTCTTCGCCGTCGTAGAACGAGAGGCCGCCGAGCGCGGAGCCGTATTCGATCGGGCATTCGTCTTCCGGGACCACCGACTGGCCATGGCTGTAATAGAAGAATGGCGGCGAGGTCGATTGCGGTTCGTTTTCATAGAGGCGTTCGCAGACTTCCAGCCCGAGAACTTTGAACTGGAACTGGCGCTCGGGCCCCTCGAAGCAGGGCCAGCCCGAGTTGAAGAGCGTCGTTGACGGCGTTGGGAAGCGATCGAGCTCCTCAATCTCCGAGGAGCCGACGTTGTCCGTGTAAAGCTCGCCCGTCTGCGGATCGAAGGTGAAGCGGAACGGGTTGCGGAATCCAGCGGCGACTATGCGAGCTTCGTTTTCGGCCGCGACCCCTTCACTCGCTTCGCTGCCGAAGAGCGGGTTGCCCGGGAGGCCCTGTCCGGTATCAGGGTCGACACGGAGGATCTTGCCGCTCAGGTTTTCCACGTTCTGCGCCCTCAGGGAGCCGCCCTCGGCATCCGGCGGGCTGAGCGCCGTCCCTTTCGGTTTCGGCGGGTCCCCGCACGGGTTCGGTTCAGTTCCGAGCTGGCCGTAGTCGGCCGAAGTGAAGCTCGCGCCGTCACCTCCACTCGCGTAGAGCGCCCCTCCCGGCCCGAATCGCAAGTCGCCGATCGAGTGGGACGAGAACTGCTGGCACCAACCTTCGGCGAGGACTTTCTGGAGCGCTTCGCCGCCGGATTCTTCGGCGTGGTTGCCGACGGCTTTCAGCCGCACGAGGCGCCCGCTGACCAGGCAGGCATCGCCGCCGTTCAGATTTGGACAGGGGTCGCCGGTGGTATTCGGTTTGCCCCACTTGGGCGGCGGTTCGGGGTCGCCGAGGATGTGGTCGTAGGTGTAGAGGGCGTAGACGTAGGGGCGCCCTTCGCTGAATTCGGGGTCGAGTTCGATGCCGAGCAGCCCACGATCGCCGCTGTCGTAAACGTCGGTTCGCAGGTCGGCGAATACTTCCGGCGTTTCGTCTTCGAGGTCGTCGAAGACGAGGATCTTCCCAGGCTTCTCGGCGACGAAGACACGTCCGTCGGGCGAGAAGCGGAAGGCGACCGGTTGTTCGAGGCCGCTGAAGGCGATCGTGTCCTGGAAGCCTTCGGGCAGCGCCGGTTCGGCCGCCGCCATTGCCGCCGAGGCGAGAACGGCGGCGATACAGGTGACGATCAGCCCGCCGGCCCGGAGAGAACGCCTTGTCCTCATGCCCGCTCCAGGGGCGCCATCGTCAGCCCGGCGGAGTCGAGCTGCGCCCAGTAGTGCTCGGCCGGCTCGCGCGGTCCGCTCCAGACGATCGCCTGGCCGGTGCTGTGGATCGTCTCGGCCATCTGGTGCCCGTGGTCGACGGTCACGCCGGGAAGCACCCGGGCAAGAGTCTCGGCAACGTGGTCGAAGGTGTTGTGATCGTCGTTGCGCACGATCACCCGCCACTCCCCGCCCAGGTCCGAACCCGGCCCCCCGAGTCGAGGCCGCTCAACCGTCGTCGTAGACATCGTCGCATTATGCGGAAGTTCGAGTGGCGGGTAGCTGTCTTTGCCTGCGTTGGGCGTGGTCCTTCTCAAAAGTAGACTTAACTACTCAAGTTAATTATCGCTTAGACTCTTTCTTGTAATACTGGCAATCCCGGAGGTTTGCACCATGGGACCGCGTCCCATCTCGATCGAGCAGAGTCTCGCCAAGGCCCTGTCGAACTCCCTGCGGGCGCGGGCCCTCCGTCTGATCTCCGAAGGGGTCGACAGCCCGAAAGCGATCGCGGAGCAGCTCGACGCGGACATTCGCACCGTCGCCTACCACGTGCGGGTGCTCCGGCGTCTCGGCTGCGTCGAGCTCGTCGAAACGAAGCGGCGGCGGGGAGCTGTCGAACACATCTACCGGGTCTCCGCGGCGGCCTTGGAAAAAGGCTAGAAGGGACCGGGTACCCGGACGACGACGTCATCGAAGCTCGCCTGTGCGCCACGGGCGATCTTTGCCGAGCCGACGGAGAACCCGGAGGCGCGACCCGTGAGGTCGCCGGCCCCTTCGTCGACCACGTTGGAGACCAGCTTGCCACCGACGAAGGCGCGGATCCTGCAATTGCCCTTTTCATCGCCTTCGGTGACGTTGAAGGCACGCAGGCGCAGCTCGTTGGCCTTGTCGAGACCGCGCACCTGCTTGAGGTCCTTCTCGACGTCGAGGTAGACGACCGTGCCGTTGGCATGGACCTTGCGCAGCTGGGCCTTGCGCTGAAGCGGGAATACCACGAACTGGTAGCGGGCGCCGCCGCCGGAGCGAAGGTTCAGCGCAAGGTAGGTGGAGGTGCGCAGCGACTTCGGGGTCCCGCTCAGGAGTCGCTCGGTTGCCGCAATCTCGAGATCGCGGCCGATCACCGGCGTGCGATAGGAGCACTCCTTGGTCCGCTTGCCGACGACGACGCGCAGGGCGTGACCCGAGCTGCTGCGGGCGCAGCTGCGACCTGAGAGCTTGACGACCTGCTTCAGCTGGCCCTTGCTCTCCATCGGGTTGCGGTAAATGCCGACCAGGCCGGCGGCGGCGGGCGCCGCGAAGGCCGTCACGGCGGCGAGCATGGCGACGAACGCGCCTGTGCGTAGAACTCTCACGATCTTCGCAGCCTAAACACAGCCGGCCGCGAAAGATGCGGGTCGAGAGGCCGTGAACGATGGATTTCTCGCCGACCCAAATAAGATTCGGGGTATGAGCGACCACCGCCTGCCCGAACCAGACCGCCCCTGGGTGATGCGCACCTACGCCGGGCATTCCGACGCCCGGCGCTCGAACGAGCTCTATCGCCGCAATCTCGCCAAGGGCCAGACCGGCCTCTCCGTCGCCTTCGACCTGCCCACGCAGACGGGCTATGACCCCGACCACGTCCTCGCCCGTGGCGAGGTCGGCAAGGTCGGCGTCTCGATCGCCCACAAGGGCGACATGCACCAGCTCTTCGACGGCATCCCGCTCGACGAGATGAACACCTCGATGACGATCAACGCGACCGCCGCCTGGCTGCTCGGCCTCTACGTCACCGTCGCCGAGGAGAACGGCGTCGACCGCTCCAAGTTGAAGGGGACGACGCAGAACGACATCATCAAGGAGTACCTCTCGCGCGGCACCTACGCCTTCCCGCCCGAGCCCTCGATGCGGCTGATCGCGGACATGGTCGCTTTCACGGTCAACGAGGTGCCGAGCTGGAACCCGACCAACATCTGCAGCTACCACCTGCAGGAGGCGGGCGCGACCCCGGTGCAGGAGATCGCCTACGCGCTCTCGACCGGGATCGCCGTGCTCGACGAGGTGAAGGCGCGCGGCCAGGTCGCCGAGGCCGACTTTCCCAAGGTCTTCGGCCGCATCTCCTTTTTCGTCAACGCCGGGATCAGGCTGATCGAGGAGATTGCCAAGCTGCGAACGATGAGTGAGCTCTGGCAGGAGATCGGCCGCGAGCGCTACGGGGTGACGGACGAGAAGATGCTGCGCTTCCGCTACGGCGTGCAGGTCAACTCGCTCGGCCTGACCGAGGCGCAGCCCGAGAACAACATCCAGCGAATCGTGCTCGAGGCGCTGGCGGTGACGCTGAGCCGCGACGCGCGGGCGCGGGCGATCCAGCTGCCCGCCTGGAACGAGGCGATGGGCCTCCCCCGCCCCTGGGACCAGCAGTGGAGCCTGCGCATCCAGCAGGTGCTCGCCAACGAGACCGACCTGCTCGAGTACCCCGACCTGTTCGAGGGCTCGAAGGTGATGGACGGCCTGGTCGCGGAGCTGACCGAGGGGGCGCGTACGGAGATGGCCGTCGTCGAGGAGCACGGCGGCGCGGTTGCCGCCGTCCCCTACATGAAGGCGCGTCTGGTCGAGTCACACCGCGAGCGCGTGGCGCGGATCGAGGCGGGCGAGCAGAAGGTGATCGGGCAGAACAGCTTCACCGAGACCGAGGACTCGCCGCTGACGGCGGGCGCCGACGGCGGCATCCTCACCCCCGACCCGGAGGTCGAGCGCGAGCGGATCGAGGCGCTCGAGCAGTGGAAGGCGGGACGCGACGAGGCTGCGGTGCGGGCGGCGCTGGAGGAGCTCGCCGCGATCGCCGCCGACGACTCGAAGAACGTGATGCCGGCGACGATCGCCGCCGCCAAGGCGGGCGCGACGACGGGAGAGTGGGCGGCGGTGCTGCGCGAGGCCTTCGGCGCCTACCGGGCACCCACCGGGGTCGACGGCGCCGCGCCGCCGGCGGATCGGGAGCAGCTGGCGGAGGTAAGGCGCCGGGTCGACGAGGTCTCCGATCGGATCGGCCACCGGATCAAGATCCTCGTCGGCAAGCCGGGACTCGACGGACACTCCAACGGCTCCGAGCAGATCGCCCTGCGCGCGCGCGACGCGGGCATGGAGGTGATCTACCAGGGCATCCGCCTGACGCCCGAGGAGATCGCCGAGTCGGCACTGCAGGAGGACGTCGACGTGGTCGGCCTCTCGATTCTCTCCGGCTCGCACCTGGAGCTGATCCCGGAGGTCGTGCGCAGGCTTCGCGGGGAGGGCGTCGAGGTGCCGGTGGTGGCGGGCGGCATCATCCCGCCGGCCGACGCCGAGCGCCTGCGGGCCGCCGGCGTCGACGGCGTCTACACCCCAAAGGACTTCAACATCAACAAGATCATGGGCGAGATCGTCACCCTGGTTGCGGAGCGCGCCACAATAGGCGCACATGGGTGACCTGAACGGAGACCGCTCGGCCTGGCTGCGCTGCTACCGCTGCTGGTCCCAGAACCTCGAGATCCAGCTTCACTACGACGCGATCCGGCGCGTCGACCCGGACACGGGCGCGCTCGCCGAAGGCGTCGACGAAATCCAGGAGGCGCTGGTGCAGTGCGTCGACTGCATGCACGACCAGCCTCACCTCGCCTTCCAGGACGACCGGGTCGTGCCGATCGAGGACCGCTGGGAGCGGATGGTCGCCGGCACGCCATGGGTCGCCTCCTGCACGGTGCGCGTCGACCAGGACCGGGTCGAGACCTGCTCCGGCCCCGAAGCGGCCGAGTTCCTCACCTACGGCGCCTTCGGCGAGGCCGGGGTCCGCGAGTTCTTCGCCCACGTCCGCTTTCACAAGCACGACGAAGAGCAGATCGTCGTCCACATGCTGGTCGAGCTCTACGCCCGCTCGGCGGACGAGGCGACCGACGTCCTCGAAGCGGCCGCCCACGGCCAGCTCGAGATCACCTCACTGGCCGAGGAGTCCCGCCCCCCGGCCCACGCCTCCGACGAAACGCACTAGCCCCTCGTCCCGAACTGCATCAAATTCCCTACCTGCCAGAGTGGGAATTTGATGCAGTTCGGGGTTGGGGTTGGCGGAGGGAGCAGCGGACCAAGTTCATGAAGGGATCTGGATTCCAGGTGAGCATTCGATACGTCGCACGATGAACGGTGTAGCCAGCGAGGGTTAGGGCGACGGCGCGCTCGTGGTCGTTCTCGAAGGCCGGGCGGTTGGCGTGGTACATGTAGCCGTCTGTTTCGACGATCACTTGCTCGGCCGGCCAGTAGAAGTCGACGAGAATGTCCTCGACCAGGACATTGACCTGCGGGAGCGGCAGACCGAACTCACGACAGAGGGCGAGGAAGTCGACCTCCAGGGGAGAGGAAGCATCGGTGGCGCGTGGATCGACTTCCATCGCAACGCGACGCAGGCGGCCAATGCCTTTCTTCCCCCTACCGCGGGCAACGAGTCGCTGTAGCTCAGGCCACCGCAGGCATCCGTTCTTGTCTCCGGCCACCAACGCACGCTCCTGCTGCTTCGCGTCGAGGCGTGCCGCCATGTCCAGCAGCGTGCGCTCGGGTGTAGTCACAGGGATACCTCGCTCCCGGGTGATGTGGCCGTCTGGCAACCCACGAGTCTGATGCAGGCGAATCTTGGGGTGCGAATGCCAGTGGCCGCCCGAGCGACGCAAGACCTCGATGGGTCCACGCGATCCGCGCATGTCCCAGAGACCCATCGCGCTCGCATGCGAAAGCACTGCTTGCGGTCCCGACGAAAGAACTGCCGCCATCCAGTGACCATCGCGCGCGAGGCGTCGCCGACCAAGTGTGAACGTGCCGTGGAAGACCGGAAGCAGCATCTCCCCAACGATGCGCCGCTGTATCAGCCCTTCGCTGACGCCGAGATCCAGCATTTGCCAGCGCGAAACCACTCCGTGCTGGCGTTCAGCCAGTTCGCGAATCGCCCGCGTTGCATCCCGATCCCTCATTGCTTCTCCCGCGCGAACGTCCCGTCCCGAACTGCATCAAATTCCCTACCTGCCAGAGTGGGAATTTGATGCAGTTCGGGTGAGGGGATTTGGGCTGCCCGTCGCATGGGGCAACCCTGGACGACCCGGGCGCGCGCGTGGCGCGCGAAGCCTCAAATGTTCGTCCCGGCTATGTAGAGAAAGGCGCGATGCTGAGCGAGCGCCTTTGGCGAGGGCGGACTACTCGACGTCGCCCTCGGCCTTCGGGGGCTCGCCCGGGTTCTTGCGCGGCACCAGGACGAGGCGCTTGAACTCGGCGACGAGGACGCCGTCCTGGTTGAGGACGCGGGTGTGGACCTTGACGACGCCGCGGTCGGGCTTCGATTTCGAGGGCTTGACCTCGAGCACCTCGGTCTCGCAGAAGAGCGTGTCGCCGTGGAAGACGGGGTTCGGGTGGCTGAGGTCTTCGGTCGCCAGGTTGGCGATCGCCTTGCCGGAGACGTCGCTCACGGACATCCCCAGGGCGAGCGAGTAGACGAGCGGCCCGACGACGACGTTGCGGCCCTGCTGCGAGCCGCTGGCATAGATGTCGTTGATGTGCAGCGGGTGGTGGTTCATCGTGATCAAGCAAAAGAGGTGGTCGTCCGCCTCGGTCACGGTCTTCGCCGGCCAGTGCTTGTAGACGGCACCGACCTCGAACTCCTCGAGGTAGCGCCCGTAGCTGTGCGCGCCGGATGCCTCGCGCTCGGCCTGGTCGGTGGTCAGCTCGTACTTCTCGTCGCTCATCTCTCTGCTCGTCTCCTCTTGGGGTGCGGCGCGGCATCCTATAGACAGCCGCGTCGCGCTCGCGTGACCAGACTAGACTTCCGCCGATGAGGATTGGGATTGTCGGCCTGGGTTACGTCGGCTTGCCTCTCGCCGTCGCCTTCGCCGAAGCGGGCCACGACGTGGTGGGGCTGGACGCCGACTCGCGCAAGCTGGAGAGCCTCGAGCGGGGCGAGAGCTACATCGAGGACATCCCGGACTCCTCCCTCGCCCAACTCAGGGACCGCCTCCATCCCACCAACCGCCATGCCGACCTCTCCTCCTGCGAGGCGACGATCATCTGCGTGCCGACCCCGTTGACCGGCTCGCGCGAGCCCGACCTCACCTACCTGGTCGACGCCGCAACGGCGCTCGCCGGAGTGCTCCGGGCGGGCCAGCTCGTCGTCCTCGAGTCGACCACCTACCCCGGCACGACCCGCGAGCGCCTGGCGCCGATCCTCGAGGAGTCCGGCCTCTCGGCCGGCAGCGACTTCCACCTCGCCTTCTCGCCGGAGCGGATCGACCCGGGCCGGACCGACTACACCGTGCGCACCACGCCGAAGCTGGTCGGCGGCCTGACCGAGGCCTGTTCGGACCGTGCCCGCGAGCTCTACGAGCTGATCTGCGACGAGGTCGTCGTCCTCTCCCAGCCGGAGACGGCGGAGCTGGCGAAGCTGCTCGAGAACATCTTCCGCTCGGTCAACATCGCCTTCGTCAACGAGCTGGCACAGCTCTGCGACCGGCTCGGGATCGACGTCTGGGAGGTGATCGACGCCGCCGCGACCAAGCCCTTCGGCTTCATGCGCTTCGACCCCGGCCCGGGAATGGGCGGCCACTGCCTGCCGATCGACCCCTTCTACCTCGCCTTCAAGGCGCGCGAACACGATTTCTACCCGGAGTTCATCGAGCTGGCGGGGAAGATGAACCAGGCGCAACCGGTCTTCTGCGTCGAGCGCGTCGAGCGGGCGCTGAACGACGTCGGCAAGCCGGTCAAGGACTCGAAGATCCTCATCCTCGGCATGAGCTACAAGGCCGGCGTCGGCGACATCCGTGAGTCGCCGGCGTTGAAGATCGCCGCCTTGCTGCGCGATCTCGGCGCCGAGATCTCCTACCACGACCCGCACGTGCCCGAGCTGCCCGACATGGGGCTCGCCTCCGTCGACCTCGACGAGGCGCTGCCGGGTTGTGACGCCGCGGCGATCGTCACCGCCCACCCCAGTGTCGACTACGCCGATGTCGCGGCGCGGGCGCCGCTCGTCGTCGACTTTCGCGGCGTCACCCGCGGCATCGAGGCGGCGAACCTGGTCCGGCTCTAACGGCCCTCAGTGGGCCTTTTTGAGTCGGGCGCGTTCTTCCTGGCGCTCGACGACCTGGCCGATCAGCTTCTTCACGTTCGAGTCGCCGGTCGCCTTGATGTGCCCGGTCTCGTAGGCCTTGCGGTAACCCTTCAGCGTTCCCTGCTCGGCAAGCTGATTGAACTGTGGGCGGTCGATCTGGACCAGGATGCGCTCGTCCTGGGCCAGGTCCTTGCTGACCCTGAGCTCCGGCAGCTCGACCCGGTAGAGCTGGATGTCGTGCTTGGCCTTCAGTTCCAGCCCGAAGACCAGCTTCAGATTCGCCAGTGCCGGCACCTCCGCCTGGAACCGCTCGACGGCGGTTTTGATCAGGTCAGCGGTGGAGGCCATGAGGGCGCGAAAGGCAAGCAGCGCAAGGAGTTGTGAGGGAGTGTGCTTTGCACATGACCGAACGACGACGCCGCGATGCGCTGACTTGCAGCGTCCTCACTAGATCTTGTGCCTCTGTAGGAGCTTCTTGCCGATCACCATGCGCTGGATCTCGGAGGTTCCCTCGCCGATCAGCAGCAGCGGCGCATCGCGGTAGAGGCGCTCGATCTCGTACTCCTTCGAGTAGCCGTAGCCGCCGTGGATGCGGAAGCACTCCTCGACACACTCCTTGCCGGTCTCCGAGGCCAGCAACTTCGCCATGCCCGCCTCGAGGTCGGAACGCTCGCCGGCGTCCTTCATCCGCGCCGCCTTGCGGGTGAGGAGGCGCGCCGCCTCGACCTTGGTCGCCATGTCGGCGAGCTTGAACTGGATCGCCTGGTGGGCGGCGATCGGCTTGCCGAAGGTCTTGCGCTCCTGGCTGTAGCGGAGGGCCAGCTCCAGCGCCCGCTGGGCGATGCCGACGCCGCGAGCGGCGACGTTGACGCGGCCGACCTCGAGCGCATCCATCATCTGGATGAAGCCCTGGCCGACGCCGGCCTCCTCGCCACCGAGCACGCGCTCGGGCGGGCATTTGTAGCCGTCGTAGACGAGCTCGGTCGACTCGACGCCCTTGTAGCCCATCTTCTTGATCTTGGGCGGGACGGTGAGCCCGGCGAAGTCGCCCTCGTTGACTTCCTTCCAGGGCTCCTTCTCGGTGATGAAGCAGGTCATGCCCTTGTAGGGCGGGTCTGCCTTCGGGTCGGTCTTCATCAGGACGAAGACGACGCTCGAGCCGAGCCCGTTCGTCACCCACATCTTCTGGCCGTTCAGCTCCCAGGCGCCCCCGTCGCCCTTCTTCGCGGTCGCCTTGATCCCCTGCACGTCGGAGCCGACCTCGGGCTCGGAGAGCGAGAAGGCGGCGCGGATCTCGCCGGTCGCCATCTTCGGCAGGAAGTAGTCCTTCTGCTCGTCGGTACCGAACTTCATCAAGAGGTAGGAGCCGATGAAGTGCGTGTTGACGACGCCGGAGATCGAGATCCAGCCGCGCGAGAGCTCTTCGACGATCATCGCGTAGGTCGTCAGGTCGAGACCCATGCCGCCGTACTCCTCGGGGATCGTCACTCCGAAGAGGCCGAGCTCCTTCATCTGCTCGACGATCGGCTCCGGAAAGGAGTCCTCGTGGTCGTAGTGCTCGGCGTTGGGGATGATCTGCTCGTCGGCGAACTGGCGCACCATCTCGGTGATGTCGCGCTGGATGTCGGTCAGCTCGCTGTAGGCGGCGGTCTCTACGGCCATGGCTCCTGCTCTGTTCTCGGGGACGGGACGGCAAGGATATCGGCGATCCCGAGCCGGGTCCCCTACGAGAAAAGCCGCCGTGACCCGCGCGATCGGCGGGCCACGGCGGCCATGATGCGGCGTCCCTCCCCTAGGGCTGGTAGTCGAGGCGGAAGAACACGCTGCGAGTCGTCGGCGAGCCGGACTCGGTCGCCAGGATCGAGATCGCATCGCCGGCTGCGAATTCCTGCGTGGCGTTGCTTTCGCAGGAGGACGAGCCGCCCCCGTTGCCCTGCATCGAGCAACTGATGCCCGTGCTTTCCGGGGCGGCGTTGCCTGCCGGATCGCGGCGGACCGTGAACGTGTATTTGTTGCTCGGGCCCGGCACGCCGGTCAGGTAGACGCGCAGGTTGCTGACCGTACCGCCGCTGGTCAGCACCTCCTGGATCGCCGTCTCGGATTCCGAGAACAGGTCGATCGAGGGACCGAAGAAGCGGTTGCTCATTTTGTCTTCGACAAGCGAGTCGCCGCCGCCGCCGCGGATCTCGCCTTTGGCGGCTTCGCCGGACAGACCCTGTTTGCCTTCGGGGCCCTGTTTGCCTTCGGGACCCTGTTTGCCTTCGGGGCCTTTGTCACCGGTCGGACCCTTGTCGCCTTCGGGGCCTTTGTCACCGGTCGGACCCTTGTCGCCTTCGGGGCCTTTGTCACCGGTCGGACCCTGTTTGCCCTGGGGACCTTCTTTGCCTTCCGGGCCTTTGTCGCCTTCAGGACCCTGGGGCCCTTCTTCGCCTTCGGGGCCCTGCAGGCCAAGGGGGCCCTGCAGACCCATGGGGCCTTTGTCTCCTTCAGGACCCTGCTTGCCTTCGGGACCTTCTTTGCCTTCCGGACCCTGTTTGCCTTCTGGACCTTGGTCTCCCTGCGGGCCTTTGTCGCCTTCGGGGCCTTGTTTGCCTTCCGGGCCTTCGTCGCCAATCAGGCCCTGTTTGCCCTGTGGTCCTTCTTTGCCTTCCGGGCCTTTGTCGCCTGTCGGACCCTTGTCGCCTTCGGGGCCCTGTTTGCCTTCGAGGCCTTTGTCACCGGTCGGACCCTGTTTGCCCTGGGGACCTTCTTTGCCTTCCGGGCCTTTGTCGCCGGTCGGACCCTGTTTGCCTTCGAGGCCTTTGTCACCGGTCGGACCCTGTTTGCCCTGGGGACCTTCTTTGCCTTCCGGGCCTTTGTCGCCGGTCGGACCCTGTTTGCCTTCGGGACCCTGCAGGCCTTCCGGACCGCGTTCTCCCTGCGGGCCTTTTTCGCCGGGCTTGCCGATCAGGCTTTCGAGAACGGTGAGGTCGGTACTGGAGGCGAGGACGACGGTCCTCTCCGTGGTCTTGCAAGTCGTATTGACACCCGGGAAGCGGATCGTGCCCTTGCGCACCCCGCGCTTCTTCACGCAGAGGGTGACGCCTGGAGTGGTGGAGGCGGCCTCCGTGCTGGCGGCGATCATGCAGAGCACGGCAAGCACCGCGCCGGCAATCACGGCGAGCCTCCAGCCGCCGATATTTCGAGCGGCAAACGTTCTTGCGGTCATCGTTGAACTCCCTTGGTCTCAAGCTATTTGGAGCGGAGCGCTCGAGATCGAGGGCTCCAGGACTTGAGCCCTATCGGTGGTTAGCCAACGAAAATTGACCGGTCCCGCGGTTCTGCAACGCGACCTGCAACCCCGACGCCTGTGAGCGCCGCAGCCGCTGCCCCGGCCTTGAGCAGCATCTCGGCCAGCTCCTCGCCGGGATCGGAATCGGCGACGATCGCACCTCCCGCGCCAATGCTCACCCGCCCACCGTCGAGGACGATCGTCCTGATCGCAACGCTGAGGTCGCAGGCACCGCCGAGGCCGAAGTAGCCGATCGCGCCCGAGTACACGCCTCGAGGCGCGCTCTCGAGCTCGTCCAGGATCTCCATCGTCCGCAGCTTCGGCGCCCCCGTCATCGAGCCGGGCGGAAAGCAGGCCCTGACGCAGTCGACCGCGCTCACCCGGTCAGGCAGCCGGCCGCGAACGCCGGAGACGAGTTGATGCACGGTCTCGTAGGTCTCGACGTGGGCCGGCTCCGTCACCTCGACGCTGCCCTCGTCGCAGACGCGGCCGAGATCGTTGCGGACCAGGTCGACAATCGTCACGTTCTCCGCCCGGCTCTTCGGATCCTCGTGCAGCGCCCGGCCGAGGGCGCGATCTTCGGTGGCCCCGGTCCCACGCCGGCTCGTTCCCTTGATCGGCCGCGTTTCGGCCCAGCCCCGCTGATCGACAGCCAGGAAACGCTCGGGGGATGAGCTGAGCACAGCGAGGTCGCCGAGGCGAAGATAGGCAGCAAAGGGCGCGGGGTTGACGCGGCGCAGTGACCGGTAGAGATCCAGGGGAACGAACGCCCCCTTCCCCTCCAGCTGGTCGGTGAGGCAGATCTCGTAGCTGTCCCCAGCCTCCAGATAGTGCTTGCAGACGGCAATGTCGTCCAGGTATCGCTCCGGTGAACGGCGTGAGCGCAGCTCCACCGGCCCCTGTGGCTCAGGGTCAGGCAACGGCGGCAGCGCTTCCAGCCGCCGCTCCGTCTCCTCGATCCAGGCCTCCGCCGACCGAACTGCATCAAATTCCCACTCTGGCAGGTAGGGAATTTGATGCAGTTCGGGGGGTGGGTGGGTGAGGGCGAGGAGATAGACGTGACCCTCTAGATGGTCGAAGGCGATCAGGCGATCGGCGAAGACGAGAGCGGCATCCGGGGTCGAGGCGCGATGCGCAGCCACGCCCCCGCACTCGGCCTTCAGCTCGTACCCGAGGTAGCCGACGAAGCCGCAATCGAAGTCGAATGGCAGCTCGGACACGGTCGCTCCGGTCGCGGGAAGCGCGCGGGGGAGGAAATCGAAGATCGATTCGCGACGCACCTCACCCACCCCTCCGTTCTCGATCCTCAGCAGGCCCTTCTCGACGTCATATGTAACGACCGCGCCCAGCGGCCCACTGGCGTCGCCGGCGAAGGAGAATCGCCCCCGTTCCCCGGGGGCGCTGCTGTCGAGCCAGAAGGCGTTCGTGCTGCTGCCGTAGAGATGGACGACGGCGCGCTCGGCGTCGACCGGCCCGTCGATCCGCCGGACCAGTAGTTGCGAGCCGCTGGCCAGAGCTCCGTCCGTCACCTCGCTCGCCGTCCTCATTGGCGTCAAGATATCCCCGCCGTGCGCAGTTCTCCCCATGCCGACCCCGCCAGGGGCGTCTTCGAGACCCTGCTCGTCCTCGACGGGCATGCGGTCGAGGTCGACGCGCACGTCGAGCGCTTGGCGGCGAGCGTCTCGGCCCTCTTCGACGTTCGGCTGCCGGCCGACGCCCGGCAATCGATCGACGAGGGCGCGCGTGGGCTCCGCCAGGGCAAACTGCGGATCACGGTCGTGCCGAACACCGCCGGACACGTCGAGATGGCCGTCTCCGCTGACGAGGTGGACTCCGCGCAGGTATTTCCCTCCCCCAACCGTGCTCTTGCCCTGCGCAGCTTCGTCGCCGCCGGCGGCCTCGGTGCGCACAAGTGGGCCGACCGTCAGCTTCTCGATCGCTTCGCCGCCTCCGCCGCCGATGGCGAGCTGCCTCTGCTCCTCGATGCCAACGGCGCGGTCCTCGAGGCCTCACGTGCCAACGTCTTTGTGTCCCGCAAAGGCACCCTCTCCACGCCACCAGCCGATGGGCGCATCGTTCCCGGCATCGCCCGCAGACGAACAATCGAGCTGGCAAGGGCGGGTGGACAGGATGTGCGCGAGGAGCAACTCTCACTCGATGACCTCTTCGCCGCCGACGAGGTCTTCCTCACCAACTCCGTCCGCGGCGTCGAGCCCGTCCGCTCGATCGACGGCCGGGACGTGCCTTCGATCAGCCACCCATATGGGCACTCAATCGACGGTGCGTCTGCGGGGGCGGGGATCGCTAGGGCGCTGCGGCGTCGCTGGTGGCTGCCGGTGCCGCAAGGGGAATCCGTTGCAGTTGCCGCAGGCGGGCGACGAGGCGATCGGCCCGCTCGCTGAAATCGCTGAGGCTTCGCTCGCCAGGCTTGACCTCGGGCTCGGGGGGGGACGCAACCTCCGCTCCGGCAGCGGCCACCACCGGAGCCCGGACCACGGCAAGGCTGGCGCGCTCGGCCAGCTCGGCTGCACGCCGAGCCTGCTCGGCTGCGTCGAGAGCAGCGGCGCCGACGGTCATCACGGCGGCCTCTGAGGCTCTTGCCGTAACCAGCGCCAGCTCGATCCGCTCCTCCAGCTCACTGATCAGCGGCGGGCGCTTGCCCATGGGGAGCGACCAGTCCTGCGTCGTCTCGCTCGTCGCCGCGTCCATCGCCACCAAGGTACGGCGGCGACGGCCGAAGTCCTCTGCCACCCGAACGCGCGTTTGGGCGTGACGGACTAGATTTCCGCCCGGAACCGGACCCGACGCGAGGAGCAGCGTGAGAAACCCAAGAGACTTCTTCCAGCCGCAGGCGATCGGCGCCCCCGAGCCGCTGCGTGAGATCCCCGTCAAGCCCTCGCGGATGATCCACTTCCTCGACTTCTCGAACGAAAAAATGGTCGCCAAGGCGGCCGACATCGCCGCCAAGACCGACATCCTGCTCGGCAACCTCGAGGACGCGATCCCGGTCGACCGCAAGGAGGCCGCCCGCCAGGGATTGATCCGCGCCGCCAAGGAGTCCGACTTCGGCCAGACCGCGCTCTGGACCCGGATCAACTCGCTGGAGAGTCCCTGGGTACTTGACGACCTCACCACTCTCGTAAGCGAGATCGGCGCCAAGCTCGAGGTCGTGATGGTGCCCAAGGTCGAGGGGCCCTGGGACATCCACTACGTCGACCGACTGCTCGCCCAGCTCGAGGCCAAGGCGGGTCTGGAGCGGCCGATCCTCGTCCACGCGATCCTCGAGACGGCCCAGGGCGTCGTCAACCTCGAGGAGATCGCCGCCGCCAGCCCCCGCATGCAGGGAATGAGCTTTGGTCCCGCCGACCTCGCCGCCTCGCGGCGGATGAAGACGACGCGTGTAGGCGGCGGCCACCCCGGGTACCGCGTGATGGAGGACCCGGCCGACCCGGAGAACCCGGAGGCCGATCGCATCAGCGCTCAACAAGATCTATGGCACTACTCGATTGCCCGCATGGTCGATGCCTGTACCTCGACCGGCATCCTGCCCTTCTACGGCCCCTTCGGCGACATCAAGGACACGGCCGGTTGCGAGACCCAGTTCCGTGCCGCCTTCCTGATGGGCTGCGTCGGCGCCTGGTCGCTGCATCCCGTGCAGATCGACATCGCCAAGAAGGTCTTCAGCCCGCCGCCGGAGGAGGTCAGATTCGCCAAGAAGGTGCTGGAGGCAATCCCAGATGGCCGCGGCGTACACATGATCGACGGCAAGATGCAGGACGACGCAACCTGGAAGCAGTGCAAGGTGATGGTCGAGCTGGCCGAGATGTTGGCGGCCAAGGATGCCGAGCTGGCCGAGGCTTACGGGCTTTAGTCGGGTTGCGTATACAGCGCAACCGTTCACACTTACCCCCATAACGTTCGCTTCATGGAACGTGGGTTGCAAGCCGCTAACGTCAGCTCTCGCCTCAGCCGATAGGAGGTGGGACGAACTCGATAAAAGACGAGAAAACTCGACGAATACCCGATCGAAGAGACCCCATCTACCCTTCTCCCCACCGCCGATGAACCCCTCGACAGACCTGCCGCTGGACCAAACGTTCACGCAGCGCACGCAACGCCGCGACATCCTCGTCCAGGATCGGCCCACGCTCGGCAGCATGCCCCGCACGCGGCGCGGCATCGGCTGGTGGCTCGTCCCGATCGTCGACCTCGTCTCCTCCTCCGTGGCGCTGGCCGTCGTCGTCCTGCTCGCCGATGCGAGTCTGGTGCCGGCGCTGCCGGTCGCGCCGCTGCTGCTCGTCGGCGTCTACGGGGTCCTCGGCGTCTACGGCTCGAACTCCTCGCGGGGAGGCGACGACGGCGTGGCATGGCCGGTGATCCGCCTCCTAGTCGCCGCGCTCTTCGCCTGGTCCACCTCGCTGATCTCGGGACTGGACGGCCTCGACCAACTCACCCTCTGGGCCGGGTTCGTCGCCATCGACACCGTCGCCCGCCGCGTCGGCACGCCCTTCTTCCAGCGGCTCGACGAGAGCGAGCGCTGGGTCCTCGTCGGAGACGAGACGACGGCACAGCGGCTGCGCGCCTTCGAGCCACTGAAGGCCTATGCGCGAATCGTCGCCACCGTTCCTCCGGGGGGCGACGACACCCAGGCAGCGGCGCGCGTCGCCGCCCTCGAAGTCGTCGACCGCTACAGCGCCGACCGCGTCGTGATCGGCGACCAGCAGGCCGACGACGAGGGCCTGCTCGAACTCGTTCGCGCCTTCAAGTCGATCGGCGTCCCGGTCAGCCTCCTGCCCCGCCCGCTCGACCTGCTCGAGGCTCCCGCGGTGACCCAGAGCCAGGTCGGCGGCGTGCCCCTGCTTCAGGTCGAGGAACTTGCCGCACGGGGCTCGATCCCCTACTCGGGACCGGATCGCCGCCAAAGCCGTAAGACGAAGGTCACGGTCGTGGTCCCGGCGATGAACGAGGAGCGCAACATCGGCCACGTGCTCAGGCGCCTGCCGGAGGACCTGCACGAGGTGATCCTCGTCGACGGCAACTCCGAGGACCGGACGATCGAAGCCGCCGAAGCCGCCTATCCAGGGATCCGCGTGCTGAGCCAGAGCGGCCGTGGCAAGGGTGACGCCTTCCGCACCGGCTTCGCCGCGGTCACCGGCAACCTCGTCGTCATGCTCGACGCCGACGGCTCGGCCGATCCGGCCGAGATCCCGCGCTTCGTCGAGGCGCTCGAGGGCGGTGCCGACTTCGCCAAGGGCTCGCGCTTCCTGCCCGGCGGCGGCAGCGCCGACATCACCAGGTTGCGCGGTCTCGGCAACACGTTTTTGAGCGGCACGGCGAACCTGCTGCACGGCACCCACTTCACCGACCTCTGCTACGGCTACAACGCCTTCTGGGCCCGCTGCCTGCCCTTCATCTCGCTCGACGTCCCGGGCTTCGAGGTCGAGACGCTGATCAACCTGCGCATCGCGGGCGCCGGGATGAAGATCAAGGAGGTTCCCAGCTACGAGGCCGACCGCATCCACGGCCAGAGCAACCTCAACACGTTCCGCGACGGGTTCCGCGTGCTCGGCACGATCCTGAGCGAGGCGCGGCGGCGGCGCAGCATCCAGCGCGAACGCCCGGCGAGTGAGCCCGAGCGGCAGAAGACCAAGGCAGCCGCCACTGCTGCTTGAGTACGGGCGGCCTCGATGGCTCGCCTGATACAGAAGACCGGCCACCTGGCGCCAATCGCGCTCTGCGCGGGGCTCGGGCTGCTGCTCTGCTCCTACGCCAACGCCCTCTCGCGTCAGCTTCTCGACCCGAGCCCAATGCTCCTCTGGGCCGGCATGCTGCTGATCGCGCTGCCGATCTTCTACCGGCTCACTTCACGCGATGCCTCCCCCGGCGAACGCCTGGCGCTGGTCTGCCTGCTCGGGCTCGCCCTCTACGGGGTGAAGCTGATGCGGGACGCCCCCATCTTCATCTTCTCCGACGAGCCGGTGCACGCCTTCAACGCGAACCAGATCGCCGCTCATTCCCACCTCTTCCGCTACAACCCGATCCTGCCGGTGACGCCCAGCTACCCGGGACTCGAGGGAGCGACCTCGGCGCTGATGACGATCACCGGCCTCTCCAGCTACTGGTCGGGCGCGGTCGTGGTCGCCGTCGCCAGGCTCTCCTTGATGGCGGGCCTCTTCCTGCTCTTCAGCAGGATCAGCGGCTCGGCGCGCACAGCCGGGCTGGCAACCGCCATCTACACCGCGAACTTCAACTTCCTCTACTGGGGGACGCAGTTCTCCTACGAGTCGCTCTCGCTGCCGATCTTCGTCGTCGTGCTGATGGCGATCGCCGAGCGATCCGCGACACCGCGCGAGTGGGCTCGCGACTGGATCGCGCCGATCGTGCTCGGGATCTCGGCGATCGTCGTCACCCACCACCTCACCTCCTACGCCCTCGCCGCCTTCATCGCCGGCCTCGCCCTCGCCTACTGGTTGGTCAGGCGCGACTGGAAGTGGCCGAACCCCTGGCGCTATGCCGTCGTCACCGTGGCGCTCGCCAGCGCCTGGCTGGTACTCGTCGCCAGCTCGACCTTCGCCTACCTCTCGCCCGTGCTCGGCGGAGCGTTCGAAGCGATCTTCAACACGGCCTCGGGCGAAGCCCCGCCCCGAGGCCTGTTCGAAGGGCGCGGCCCGTCGGCCCCGACGACGCCCGCCCTCGCCCGCGCCGTGGCGCTGCTCGCCATCCTCATGCTCCTCGCGGCCCTCCCGTTCGGGCTCAGGAACGTCTGGCGCCGTCACCGGCACAAGCCGTTCGCACTGGTCTTCTCGGTGGCGGCGATCGGCTTCTTCTCCACCCTCGCCCTGCGGCTCGCGCCGGCGGCCTGGGAGACCGGCAACCGCGCCGGCGAGTTCCTCTTCATCGGCCTCGCCTTCGTCCTCGCCCTCGCCGGCCTGCAGGACTGGGCGCCGTGGAAGCGGCCCTGGATCGGCCGGGCAGCGCTGACCGTCTCGCTCGGCATCGTGCTGGTGGGGGACGCGATCGCCGGCTGGCCCTGGGACCTGCAGTTGGCAAGCCCGGTGCGCGCCAGCGCCGACGGCGGCACGATCTCCTCGCCGCCGCTTGCCGTCGCCGAATGGGCCCGTGACCGCACGGACGAAGACAGCCGCTTCGCGGCCGGCACCGCTGACGCCCGCATGCTGCTGTCACCCGGCGGAAGGATCGCCCTCGCGGGCAAGCATCCCGACATCGAAGATCTGCTGCTTGAGCCGGCGATCTCGACCTGGGAGATCCCGTTGCTGCGCAAAAACCATGTCCGCTACATCCTCACCGACAGTCGCGACGTCGCTCGCGACTCGACCCGTGGCTATGCGTTCTCCACGCCGGACGAGGTGATCATCCCCAAATCCGCGATCGTCAAGTTCCGCGAAATCCCCGGTGCCACCCGGATCTACTCGAGCGGCGAAATCTCGGTCTACGACCTCGGGGAACAGCCATGAAGGGCCACGGAGACCTGCGCCTTCTCACCTGGGGATCGCTGCTCTGCGCGATCGTCGCGCTGGTCTTGCCCTGGCCCGCGATCTCTCTCCTCTTCGTCGCGCCGCTGGCGCTCTTCGCACCCGGCTACGCGATCGTCGCCGCGGCCTTCGCCCGCCGCCCGCTGGACCGGCCTCGGCTGCTGGTCCTCAGTCTCGCTCTCAGCCTCGCCGTCCTGGCCCTCGGCGGTCTCTTCCTCAATTACCTCGGGGGAATACACGCCGGCACCTGGGCGATCCTGCTACTGCTGGTCGTCGTCGGCTGCTGCCGCACCGCGGCCCTGCGCAGGGACCGTCCATCCGAGCGCCTGCGCCTGCACCCGCCGAAGCCCGGCTGGCCCAAGCTCGGATTGGCGCTCGGCGGGCTCGCCGCCGTCGCCGCCGCCCTCGTCCTCGCCTCGGCCACGCTTCCGGCGAAGAGTGCCGTCGGCTATACCGAGCTCTGGATCGTCCCCGAGCTGGAATCGGAGGGCAGCGAAGCCCTGGTCGGCGTGAAGAGCGAGGAGCAGCAGACGACCGAGTACGACCTCGGGGTCCGGATCGGCAAACAGCTCGTCAAGCGCAGCTTCGTGCTCGCGCCCGGAGAGGAAACGACCGTGCGCGTCGGCCCGCCGGTCGCCCTGACCGGCTCCACGGTTCCCGTCGTGGCGACTCTCCTGCTCGACAGCGACCCGTCCCACGTGTACCGACGGGTGGAGTCGACGCTGACGGCGCCGGCATCGACCGTGACGGTGCCGGAACCGGCGCCGGCTGCGCCGAAATCGACCCAAACGGCACGGGGAGCGAAACGATGAGCGCCAACCTCGCCGTCGACGTGGTGATCAACAACCACGACTACGGCGAGTTCCTCGAGGCTTCGATCGCCAGCGCCCGCCGGCAGACCCACGAGCGCGTCAGCGTGATCGTCGTCGACGACGGCTCGACCGACGGCTCGCGCGAGATACTCGCCCGCCAGGACCCCGAGGTGGCGGTGATCCTCAAGGAGAACGGCGGTCAGGCCTCAGCGCTAAACGCCGGCATGGCCGAGAGCGAGGGCGACGTGGTTATCTTCCTCGACGCCGACGACGTGCTGCGCCCCGAGGCGGCGGCGCGCGCGGCCGCTGCTTTTGCCGCCGACGACGAGGTCAGCAAGGTCCAGTTCCGCATGGAGACGATCGACGCAGAGGGTCGCCCGACGGGCGAGGTCAGGCCCGAGCCGCGCCTGACGATGCCGAGCGGCGACCTGCGCGCGGCCGAGCTCACCCGCCCCTACGACCTGGTCTGGATGGCGACCAGCGGCAACGCCTTCCGCGCCGAGGCGCTGCGCCGCATCCTGCCGATCCCCGAGCGCGCCTATCCGGCGACCGGAGCCGACTGGTACCTGGTTCACCTGACCGCGCTGCTCGGTCGGGTCGTCTCGCTTGACGCGATCGGAGCCGGCTACCGGGTGCATGGCGGCAACGACTACGAACTCGAGCAGGCGAACCTCGACCTCCGCCACGTGCGCCAGGCCGTCGAGTTCGCCGATACGACGTCGCGCGAGCTTCTGCGCCTGGCCGGAGAGCTGGGGCAGGCTCATCCCGACCGCATCCTCTCGATCGCCGACCTGGCGAACCGGATGACCTCGCTGAGGCTCGACCCGGCGAGACATCCGATTGCCTCCGACTCGGCTGCGGGGCTGCTGCGCGACTCGCTCGGCGCCTGCCGGCGCCGCGACGACGCCTCGCCGGCGATGAAGGCGCTCTTCGTCGCCTGGTTCGCGGCGATGGCAGTGGCGCCGCGTCGCCTCGCCCGGCGCCTCGCGGGGCTCTTCATGTTCCCGACTCGACGGCGCTCGCTCAACCGCCTGCTGGGCCGCATGCAACGTGGACACAAGGAGGCGCTCGCCTGATGCGGATCCTGATCGCGACCGACCACTTCCCGCCCTTCATCGGCGGCGCCCACAGGCAGGCGCAGCTGCTCGGCCGCTCGATGGCCCACCGTGGCCACCAGGTCGCCGTCGTGACCCCCTGGCACGGCGGCATGCCGAAGCTCGAACACGACGACGGCTTCGTCGTCCACCGCGTGCGCCAGATGAGGACCGCCTTCAACTTCATGGTCCGCGACGAGCGCCAGCGCCACCAGCCGCCTTTCCCCGACCCGGTGACGATCGTCGCCCTGCGCAACCTGATCGCCGACTTCGAGCCCGACGTGATCCACGCCTACGGCTGGCTCGCCTTCTCGGTCGCGCCGGCGCTGGGGCGGCGGCGGATACCGCTGCTGGTCTCGGCCCGCGACTATGCCTACTTCTGCGCGACGCGGACGCTGCTGCGCAAGGGGGCGCCCTGCTCGGGCCCGGGTCCGCTCAAGTGCCTCGCCTGCGCGGGCGACTACTACGGTACCCCCAAGGGCTGGTTCGCGGCGATCGGCGTGGCGCTCTCCAAGCCGCTGCTCGCGCGCCGGATGACCGGCCTGCACAGCGTCAGCTCCTACGTCCAGGACGTGACGACGGCGAACATGGGCGCCGTTGCGGAGAAATGGCTGCGGGTGACGATTCCCAGCTTCCAGCTCGAGCCTCCGCCCCGTCCCGGAGAGGAGGAGCCCGACGTGGACGCCTGGCTCGACCGCCTGCCGCGGGAGCCCTTCATCCTCTTCGTCGGCGCTTTCCGCAGGGTCAAGGGCCTGGAGACGCTCTTCGACGCCTACCGCCGGCTCGACGACCCCCCGCCCCTGGTCCTGATGGGCACCTACGAGCGCGACTCGCCGACCGACTTCCCGCCGGAGGCGGTGGTGCTGACCGACGTGCCAAACCAGGCGGTGATGGCATCCTGGCCGCGGGCGATGTTCGGCGTCATGCCCTCGCTCTGGCCGGAGCCGCTGGGGGCGACGGTGTCGGAGGCGATGAGCCGCGGACGGCCGGTGATCGGCACCCAGCTGGGCGGCCACACCGACATGCTCACCGAGGACACGGGCATCCTCGTCCCGCAGGGCGATCCCGCTGCTCTCGCCGCCGCGATGCGAGAGCTGATCGACGACCCCGAGCGGCGCGAGCACCTCGGCCGGGCGGCGGCGGAGCGAGCGAAGAACTTCGCCGGGCCGAGCGTGCTGCCCCGCTTCGAGGACGCCTACCAGGCGACGATCGCCGCCGGAGCGCCTGGCGCGAGATGAAGATCCTGATCGTCGCGCCGATGCCGCCCGATCCCAGCGGCGCCGGCGCGATCCCGATCCTGCTCCACGCCCAGCTCAGCGGCCTGCACGAGCGCAACGACGTCACCGTGGTCACCGCCGCCGGCGACGAGGTGGGCGAAGCCGAGGCGCTCGCACGGCTGCGGGCCGAAGGCTTCGACGTGCGCGCGGCCGACCGCCGCCGGCCTCGAACGGCCGCCGGAAGCTGGCGCCGGAGGGCCCGACTCGCCGGCGCCTGGCTGCGCGGCACGCCCTGGCGCGCGGCCTGGTTCGCCACCCCCGGCGTGCAGCGGATCCTCGACCACCTCGCCGAGAGCGAGCGCTTCGACGTCGTCGTCGTCGAGGACAGCGCGATGGCCGGCTTCCGCCTGCCGCCGGGCACGCCATCGGTGTTGACCGAGCACGAGGTGCTGCGCCCGCGCAAGCCGAGCTGGCGCCCCGGCCCCCCGTCGGGGTGGCCCCACTGGGCCTGGAGCGAGCTCGACTGGCGGCGTCGCTATCGCTTCCAGCACAGGGCGTGGCAACGGTTCGACCGGGTGCTCGCCTTCACCCGTCGCGACGCCGAGACGATCGTCGAGCTTCGCCCCGGCCTCACCGGCCGGGTCGCGGCCAGCCCTTTCGGCCTGGTCATCCCCGAGGCTGCCGACGCCGTGGCTGAGCAGGCCGACACGATCGTCTTCAGCGGCAACTTCACTCATCAGCCGAACCGCGATGCGGCGAGGTGGCTCGCCGACGAGATCGTGCCGGCACTGCGGCGGCTGCGCCCCGCAGCCCGCCTTCTCCTCGTCGGCAATGCCCCATCGCAGGAGCTGCTGGAGATGGCCGGGCCGGCGATCGAGATCGTCGCCGACCCGCCGCGCGTCGAGCCCTACATCGAGTCCGCCGCGGTCGTCATCGCCCCTGTTCGCACCGGCGGGGGCATGCGAATGAAGGTTCTGCAGGCGCTCGCCGCGGGCAAGCCCGTGATCACGACCCCACGCGGGACCGAGGGCTTCGATTGCTTCGGAGAGGAACCGCCGTTGCGCTGCGCCAACACGGCCGAGGGTCTCGCCGCCGCCGCGGCGGAGCTGCTCGGCGACGACGAGGCGAGGCGGGATCTCGGCCGCCGCGCCCGCGGGTTCGCCGAGCGCCATTACAGCCCCGCCGCCTGGGCCGTGCGCCTCGAAGCGGCCTACCGAGAGGCGATCGGCGCACGAGAGGGCAAGGCACATGCCTGACCCCCCCGCTGTCAGCGTTCTGATCCCCACCCACCAGCGCCGCGAAGCGCTGCGGCGTGTCCTGCTCTCGCTCGCCGAGCAGAGCGCGTCGGCGGAGAGCTACGAGGTGGTCGTCTCGATCGACGGCTCGAACGACGGCAGCGCCGAGATGGTCGCCTCGCTCGACGTCCCCTACTCGTTGACGGCTACCGCGGGGCCGGCGCGCGGGCGGGCCGGCGCCGTCAACTCCGCCCTCGAGCTCGCCCGCGGCGAGGTCCTCGTCATCCTCGACGACGACATGAGGGCCGCCGAGGGCTTCGTCGAGCGCCACCACTCCCGCCATCCGTCCGGCTCACGGCTCTGCGTGGTCGGAGCGGCGCCGATCGAGCTCGACGACGCCAGCCCACGCGCGGCCCGCTGGGCGCGGGACAAGTTCAACGAGCACCTGACGCGCCTGGCGCGACCGGGCCACGAGTTCACGGCGCGGGACTTCTACTCCGGCAATGCCTCGCTGCGGGCCGAGACGATGCGCGAGACCGGCGGCTTCAGCGAGTCGTTCGCCGTCTACGGCAACGAGGACGTCGACCTCTCACTGCGGCTGCGCGCGCAGGGGGTCGAGATCCTCTACGACCCCGAGGCGCTGGCGATCCAGTCCTACGACAAGGACCTGCGCTCGTTGGCCGCCGACACGGTCCAGAAAGGGCAGACGGCGACGATCCTCGCCCGCGCCCACCCGGGCGCCTTCGCCGAGCTGAAGCTCGCCAACCCCTGGGACGGCTCGCGGCCCTGGCTGGCGAAGCGCTCGCTCCTGCTCTGGCTGACTCGCCGCCTGCCGTGCGTGCGTCGGGCGACGATCGCGGCTGCGATCTTCCTCGAGCGCGCCGGCCTCTGGCGTTCGCCGCTCTTCTACCGCGCCGTGCTCGACTACGCCTTCTGGGCAGGTGTCGACGCCGAGCTGCGCGAATCCACCCCAGAGGGCGACCTGGAGCGGCTCGCCCGCGAACTGCGCCGTGGCCCGATCGATCTACTACTACACCGATAGCCGCGAGCTCGGCGGTGCCGAGATCTCGCTGCTGATGCTGCTCGAGGGGCTCGATCGTGGTCGCTGGATTCCGACGCTGCTGCTCGACGACGATCCCGACGCCGACCTGCTGGCCGAGCGGGCGGCGAGGCTCGGCGCCGCCGTGAGGCGCGTCGCGCCGATGCCGCTGGGGCTTGCCGGAGCGCGCCGGGCCGCCGGGCTCGCACGCCTGCTGCGGCGCGAGCGGCCGGCCGTCTTCCACGCTCACATGAGCTGGCCACTGGCGGGGAAGTGGCCGCTGGCGGCGGCCGTGGCCGCCCGAGTGCGGAGCATCGGCACCGTGCAGCTGATCCCCGAATTCGAGCTGGAGCGCTCCTCCTACTGGCAGCTGCGCGCGCTCGCCCGCGGCGTCGGCCGCTACGCGGCGGTCTCCCGCGACATCGCAGCGGAGCTGGCCGAACGCTTCCACTGGCCGCCGGACAAGATCGAGGTCGTCTACAACGCCGTTCGCCTCGAGCGCTTCGAGGTGCCGGCACCCGCCGGCCTGCGCGAGGAGCTGGCCGGGGAGCGGCCGCTGGTCCTCACCTGCGCCCGCCTCGACGAGCAGAAGGGACACGACGTGCTGCTGCGCGCGGCGGCTGCGCTGCCGAACGTCGCCTTCGCCTTCGCCGGCGACGGACCACTGCGAGCCGAGCTGGAAGCGCTCGCCGCCGAACTCGGCCTCGGCGACCGGGTCCGCTTCCTCGGCCGTCGCGACGACGTGCCGGCACTGCTCGCCGCCTGCGACGTCTTCGCGCTGCCCTCGCTCTACGAGGGCTCCTCGCTCGCCGTACTGGAGGCGATGGCGGCGCGGCGTGCGGTGGTCAGCTCGGCGATCGGCGGCACCGAGGAGCTGATCGAGGACGGCCACAGCGGCCTGCTCGTCCCACCCGGCGACAGCGAGGCGCTGCGCGACGCCCTCGGGCGGGTGCTCGGCGACGCCGGCCTGCGCGAGGCCCTTGCCGGCGCCGCCCGCGAGCGGGTGGAACGCGACTTCACGCCCGAGGCAATGATCGGCGCCAACGAACGCATCTACGGAGAGCTGCTCGGCGATGGCCGCGCCTAGGAACGCCGGAGAACTGCCCGAGGCGCAGCTCAACCGCCTGCTGCGACGGGTCGACTGGCGCTTCCTGCTGCACGCCGAGGGTGCCCCCAGCGTGGCCGACATGACCGCCGGCAAGACGTCGCTGGCGGTACACCTGATCGCCGCGGAGGGGAAGCCCCTGCCCGGCGACGCTGACCTGGCGACAATCGGTTACCCCACCCGCCTTGCCCTGCGCGGGGCGATCGAGTCGGTCCGACCCGGCGGCGAGGTCGCTGCCCTCTGGCAGCTGCCCAGGCCGGCGGCGGTGCGGCGGGCAACGAGACGCATGCGTGCCGCCGGACTCGAGGACGTGCGCATCCTCTGGCCGGGGCCGCTCCCTCTCCGCCAGCCGGAATTCTGGCTGCCGCTGGGCCACGGGGAGGCGACCGGGCACCTGCTCGCACGGCGCCCCCCCTCCTCGGCCCTGCAGGCCGCCCTGCGACCGCTCTGGCGCGCCGGCGCCCGAGCCGGCCTTCTCTTCCCCCTCTGCGCGATCGGCCGCACACCGGGTGGCGACGGCACCGACTCGGAGCCCGATACGGCGCTGCTGCTCACCGGTGGGCAGCGCAGCATCAACAAGGTCGTCGGGCTGCGGCTGGACACCGGCGGAGAGGCGGCCGCCGTGGTCAAGTTCGCCCGCGTCGCGACCGCCGACGAGGCCCTCGAGCGCGAGGCGTCTGCACTGCGCACGATCGAAGCCGAGCACCCCGGACTTCGCGGGGTGCCGCGGGTCCTCGAAGAGGGCATGAGAGCCGGGCGGCGGGCACTCGCCGAGAGCGCCGTGCACGGCACGCCGCTGATGGGCTGCCTGACCCCCGACAGCTTCGCGGAGCTGGCCGGCTCGGTGACCTCCTGGTTGATCGAGCTGGCGCGGGGCGGCGAAGCCCAACCGCCGGGCGAGTGGTGGGAGCGCCTGGTGGGCGCGCGCCTGCGAGCCTTCGAACGCGACTTCGCCCAGGCCCTGCCCGCCGGCCTGCCCTCCCGGCTCGAGCAGGCCCTCGCCCCCCTCGGCCCGCTGCCCCTCGTCCCCGAGCACCGCGACTGCTCGCCCTGGAACGTCGTCCTCGACGGCGGCGAGCCGGGACTGCACGACTGGGAGTCGGCCGAGCCACGTGGGCTGCCGGGCCTCGACCTCGCCTACTTCCTCGCCAACTGCACCTTCGTCCTCGACGGGGCGCTGGAGTCGGGCCGGACTCGAGAGAGCTACGAGCGTTTGCGCGACCCTTCGACGCCCTACGGCGCCATCGCCGCCGAGTGCGAAAACCGCTATCGCCAGGCGCTCGACCTCGACCCGAACGACCTCATCCGCCTCCGCCTCCTCACCTGGCTCGTCCACAGCGCCTCCGACCATCGCCACCTGACGATGGAGTCCGGCGGAACCCCCGACCCCGAAGCCCTGCGCGCCGGCACCCACCTCGGCCTGATCGAAGCCGAGCTGGGATCCTGATCGCTAGCCGCTTGACTCAAGCACCCCGAGGGCCAAGTTGAGTGACCCGCCGATTTTGCCCAACGCGCGTTGGGCTTCCCCTGTGAGCTCGATGAGCTCAGCTTTGTCTATGCACGCCCGAAAGCGTCTTCGACCGGCCCGAGAGCCAATCAATCCCCGATCACGACACGACCCTAAATGAGGGTTCGTTGAAGGGTTGTGGGCTTATAGCCCCCACAACCCTTCAACGAACGCCAATGAGACGGCGGAGGCGCAGCCACCAGCCCGGCAGGCCCTTGCCGGTGGTTGCCTTCCAGAGCACGGCGAGGGCGCCATCGGCGCCGTGGACGCTGACGCGGTGCAGGCGAAACGGATCGGTGCCGGCGTCGTTTCGTCCCTTCTCGGTGGTGAAGGCCGCCGCGTAGCCGGCCTCGCGGGCCTCGCGGCAGACCGCCTCGTCGTGGTCGCCGTTCGGGTAGGCGAGGATCGCCGCCGGCGACGGCAACCGCTCGCGCAATTCGGCGAGCGAGCCGGTGAGCTCCTCGCGGCGCTCGCCCTCCCCGAGCTGGGTCAAACGACGGTGGTGGCGGGTGTGAGAGCCGATCGCGACGCCGGCGTCGGCGAGTGCGCGCACCTGCTCCCAGGTCGCGACCGGCTCCCCGTCGATCCAGTGCGCGCTCGCGCCCAGCTCAGCCGTGGGGACGAAGAGCTGCGGGCGCCAGCGGGCGTGACGGCGAAGGGGCTCGATGCAGTCGGCGATCGCGTCGTCGACGGTGATCGCGACGCCGCGGCGGGGCAACCTCGCGACCTCACCGGCGTGGAAGGCGAGGATCGTCTTCGCGTCGAGGGGTCGAAACCCGCACAGCCGCAGCGCCCGCAGCTGGCGGGCGAAGCGGCGCGGCGAGATGTCGATCCGCTCCTGGCCCGGCTTCAGCTCGCCGGCGAACCGGTGATAGACGAGGACCGCGTAGGAGCTTTCAGCGGAGTGGCGCGACGCCCTGGTGTCTGCCTCCCTCACCTACACTCGCCCCCGATGACCTCGCCACGCAGACGCCGCAGGCGATGATCGCCGCGGCCCTGGAGGAGCGGATCGCGTTGATGGCGCCCTCTCGGCGGCTGCGCATGTCGCTCGCCGAGCAGACCGTCGACCGCTTTGCAGGAAATGGGGCGGTCCGCGTCCTCGACGCCGGTTGTGCCGACGGCCTGATCACCTTGACGCTCGCCAAACGCCATCCCGAGTGGACCTTGGTCGGGATGGACCTGAGCGGCGACCTGCTCGCCGGCGCCCGCGAGCGGGCTCGCAATCGCGGGCTCGACAACGTCGACTTCGTCGAGGCGGACCTGACCAGGGCCCTGCCCGAGGGTGGATTCGACGCCGTCGTCGCACTCGAGTGCCTGAGCGAGATCCCCGAGGATCGCGCCGCCCTCGGCGCGATGACCGGGGCGCTGCGCCCGGGCGGCCTCTTCGTCGTGCAGGTTCCGGACCGCGACTGGAAGCCCGTCCTCGGCGGCAGCTCGCCGGTCTGGCGACACGAGGTGAGGCACGGCTACGGCGCCGCCGAGCTCGGGGAGATGCTGGCCGCAGCCGGCGTCGAGCAGATCGAGGTCTCCCCCACCTACCGCACCACCGCCGCCCTCGCCCAGGAGCTGAGGGACCGGATCAAGGACCGCTCGCTGGCCCTGCGCGCGGCCGCCTATCCGGCGATGCTCGCCGCCGTGCGGCTCGAGCGCTGGGGGCTCACCGGCGGTGGCGCCAACGCCCACTTCGCCGTCGCCCGGCAGCCACTTGCCTCGCACGCGCATGAGGCGGCATTGTGACCGAGGCGCCACGCAGAAAGACGCACCTGCGCGGCATCGAGGGCATGCGGGCCCTCGCCGCCGGCACGATCGTGCTCGTCCACGTCTGGGCCTTCTCCTCGCCGAGCGGCGCCGTGCTCGGCGCGAGCGACTGGCGCGGCAACGCGCTCTCGGTCCTCTCGGTCGGCGTCACCCTCTTCTTCACCCTCTCGGGCTTCCTTCTCTACCGCCCCTTCGTCGCCTCGATCGCGCGCGCGGTGCCGCACATGCCGATCTCGACCTATCTGCGCAACCGCTTCCTGCGCATCGCGCCGGCCTACTGGGCGATCCTGCTGCTCGCCGCGCTCGTCCTCGGCACGGTCGGCATCCGCAACGCAGCCGGCGGGCTGGAAGTCGGCCGCCTCACCGATCCCTCCGTCCTCGCCCAGGCCGGGCTGCTCGTCTACGACTACCGCCCGAGCCAGCTGCTGATCGGCATCGGGCCGGCCTGGTCGCTTGCGGTCGAGGTCGTCTTCTACCTCGCCCTGCCACTGCTCGTGCTGGCCGCGGCGGCGCTGGCCCGCCGCTTCGAGGCGCGCCGCGACCGGATCCTCGTCCTGCTCGGGCCGCCGCTCCTCCTGCTCCTCCTCGGCCTCTCGGGCAAGGCGGTGGCCGGGATCGCAATCCCGGCGGACCCCACCGCCGGCTACGACGCCAACTGGCACTCGGTGATCGAGCGCAGCTTCTGGGCACAGGCCGACCTCTTCAGCTTCGGCATGGCGGTCGCCGTGCTCTTCGTCGAGGTCGAGGACGGGCGCCTCTCGCTGCCCGACCGCTGGCGCTGGCTCGCCTGCGGCGCCGCCGCCCTGATCTTCATCCCCTGCGCTTGGACGATGCACCAGGGCGAGCAGAGCTACCTGCCGCAGAACACCGGCGAGGCCCTGGCGATCGCCCTCGTCTTCGCCGCCCTCGTGCTCCCGGCGGTGCCGGGGAAGGGCAAAGAGCGGGTCGTCGGCTGGCTCGAGGGGCCGTTCCTCGTCGCCTTCGGCATCGCCTCCTACAGCGTCTTCCTCTGGCACGTGCCGGTCATCGACTGGCTCTCCGGGCACGACCTGATGCTGGAGGGATGGGGCGGGCTGCTGATCAACGCGGCGATCGTCGCGCTCGTCGTGGGAGCGCTCTCCGCCATCACCTACCGCTTCGTCGAGCGCCCGGCGCTGCACTACAAGCGCTCGACCCAGGACCCCCGCACGATCGGCGGGCGCAGCCTACTGGCCCGGCCCCGGCAGGACCCCGCCGGCCAACCTGACGCCGCGTAGGTACTCGAGCGTCCTGACCGCGAAGAAGGCGCGCCTGGCGCGCGGTCCCCTGCGGCCGCTTCGCACGAGGCCGACGGCCGCAGCGCGGAGCGGCGCGCCGAGCCAGCCCGGCGTGTACAGGAAGGGGGTGAGCAGCCAGCGGCTGCGCCGGGTCTTGAAGCTCGGGGACGCCGCCATCTCGGCCGCCAGCTCCGGGTGCTTGGCGACCAGCTCCCGATCCGAGCGCCCCGCCTCGCGGGCGCGACGCAGGTAGCTGGCCGGGTCGACGTCGTAGTACTGATAGCTGACCGCGGCAGGGTTGAAGGCGATCGCGTAGCCCGCCTTGCGCAGGCGGTGCCCGAAATCGATGTCCTCGCCGCCGAACAGCCCCTCGCGGGTGAACTCGGCGTCGAAGCCGCCGACGGCGTCGTAGGCGGCGCGCGAGATCGAAAGCTGCCCGGTGAGCAGGTCGTCGAGGCGAATCTCCGCTCCCGGGACGGAGAGCCGCTCGCAGCGTCGCCGCGCCCAGTCGCCGACGCCCCAGCTCAGCATGTTGGGTGGCGAGTCGGGGTGGACCGGCATGTCGCCGAGGACGACGTCGGCCCCTTCGCGATGGGAGCGGTCGTGCTCGGCGAGCATCGCCGGATCGGCCTCCATGTCGTCGTCGAGCGTCAACAGCAGCTCCCCACCCGCCAGCGCGGCACCGGCGTTGCGAGCCTGGGCGGCGCCGCCGTTGGCCTGCTCGACCACGCGCAGGGAAAAGCCGGCCCGCAGCCCGCGCAGCGCCTCGGCGCTGCCGTCGGTCGAGCCGTCGACGACGACGATCGCCTCGAAGTCGCGAAAGCCCTGGCGGTCGAGCGCGGCGACCGTGCGCAGGACGACGTCGCGGCGCTGGTAGGTCGGCACGATGACGCTGAAACGCGTCAACTGCCGTCCTCCGCGAGCCGCTGTTCGGCGGGACGGTCCGCCGGCAGGACTCGCCGGGCGAGCGCGGGCGCACAGGCGGCGAGCAGCGCCGCCGCCCTCGCCTTCGGCTCGACCCCCGGCGAGAACGCGCGGCGTCCGGGGTGAGCGGACGGCGCGTCGCCGTCGGCCTTGGCGCGGGCCTCCGCCATCACCGCGCGGGAGCGGTGATGGCGGATCGCCCGCTCGAGCGCGGGCCGCTCGTCGTCGCGCACAGTCGGGTTGCGCGTCGCCTGCTCGAGCAGCCGCACGCGGTCCCAGAGGCTGGACAGCCTGCTCCCGGTGAGACTGTCGGGATGGAGGCGGTACTCGTAGTAGGGCCTCTCGACGAGGCCTGCCTTGACTCCGGCGAGCAGCAGCCGGATCCAGCAGTCCCAGTCGTAGCCGGTACGCAGGCTCTCGTCGAAGCCGCCGATCCCCCGCAGGCGCTCGCGCCGTATCGCGGGCCAACCGCCGAGGAAGCAGCTCTCGAAGATCGCCTGGCGCTGGTCGTCGATGGCGAACGGGTTCTCGGCGAGGAAGCTGCCGGCCTCGCGGCCCCCGACCAGGAAGCGGGCGTCGGTGGTGATCAGGTCGAGGTCGGGGCGCGTGCGGGCCAGCTCGGCGAGCGCCTCGATTCGGCGCCGGTCGTAGGCGTCGTCGGCGTCGAGGATCGCGACGAACTCGCCGCTCGCGGCCTCGGTGCCGGCGTTGAGGGCGGATGCCCCCCCTCCGTTCTCCTTTTTCACCACCCTGATGCGATCGCCGAACGGCCGTAGCGCGGTGTCGAGGTCGTCGGTCGAGCCGTCGTCGACGACGATCACCTCGTGGGCCGGATGCACCTGCGCCAACGCCGACTCGATCGACTCGCCGACGGTGTCGGCCGCCTGGTAGGTCGGAATCAAGATCGAGAAGCTCGGCGGCTCGGCAAGCGCCGCCATGCCCTCCTCTGGCGGGGGGGCGAGGACCCGGAAGCCGGGCTGGGGCGGCTCCCCGTTCACGGCAGCCGCCAGCGATGGGGGAGGACGACGTCGCCGTCGGCGCCCGAGATCGGCGTCGGCCGGTCGGCGACGACCCCGGGCTCGACGTCGAAGAAGCAGGCCGCCTGCAGGCCGTCCTGGATCTGGCGCTTGCCTTTGAGCAGGACGTCGATCCGGTAGCGGCCCGGGAGGAGCGGCAACGTCTCCACCTCGCACTCGATCCGCGAACCGAGCTCGGGATCGCGCACGTCGACCGGAGACGAGACCTCGCTGTCGAGGGTGGCGACCGGGTGGCCGAGGCTGTTGTGGATCTCCAGCCTGCACTCCATCATCGGCAGGACCGCGGTCACCTCGACGGCGATCTTCGCGGCCCGGCCGGCGACGACCGTGTCGGCCAGCCCGCCCTCGGCGTCGCGGACCTCGACGCTGCTGATCAGGCTCTCGTCGTAGGCGCGGCTGTCGCGGTCGGTGCGCTCGAGCAGGTCGCCCCCGGCCGCTCGCTCGAGCGTCCGCAGGTAACCGTCGATCGCCTCTGTGACCGGCGCGTCGGCCACCGCCCGGCCCCGTTCCAGGAGCACGCCGCGCTGGCAAAGTGCCTGCAAGATGGCGAGATTATGGGAGACGAACACGACCGTCCTGCCGGCTTCGGCGACCTCGCTCATCTTGCCCAGAGACTTGCGCTGGAAGGCCGCGTCGCCGACCGCGAGCACCTCGTCGACGAGCAGGATCTCGGGCTCGAGGTGGGCGGCGACGGCGAAGGCGAGGCGCACCGACATGCCGCTCGAGTAGCGCTTGACCGGCGTGTCGAGGAAGCGCTCGATCTCGGCGAACTCGACGATTTCGTCGAAGCGGCGACGGATCTCGGCGCGCCGCATGCCGAGGATCGCGCCGTTGAGGAAGATGTTCTCCCGACCGGTCAGCTCGGGGTGGAAGCCGGTTCCGACCTCGAGCAGCGCGCCGGTCCGTCCGGTGACGTCGGCCCAGCCCTCGGTCGGCTCGACGATCCGCGAGAGGATCTTCAGCAGGGTGCTCTTGCCGGCGCCGTTGTGGCCGATCAGGCCGACGACTTCGCCGCGCTCGATCGTCATCGTGAGGTCGCGCAGGGCCCAGAGCGTGTCGCCGTCGGGCCGTTCCCCGCGCCGGCCGGCGAGCTTGCCGAGCGAGCCCTTCGCCGTCTCGACGAGGCTCTCGCGCAGAGTGCCGTAGCCGCGGCGGCTGAGGCCGAGCATGTAGCTCTTGCCGAGCTCACTGGTTTGGATCGCGACATCGCTCATGTGCGCTCAGATGAAGTCGGCGAAGCTGCGCTCGACGCGGTCGAAGTAGGTGAGCCCGGCGAGGAGGACGACCAGCGCGGAGGCGGCGGAGACGCCGATCAGCTCCCAGGGGGCGTCGGCGGTGCCCAGCGTCGCCCAGCGGAAGCCTTCGACGACGCCGACCATCGGGTTGATCGCCGAGAGCGTTCGCCAGGGCTCGGAGATCAGGCTGCTCGGATAGGCGACCGGGGTGGCGAAGAGCCACATCTGGATCGCGAAGGGGATCACGTAGCGGACGTCGCGGTAGCGCACGTTGAGCGCCGAGAGCCCGGCGGTAACCCCGAGCGCGGCGGCAACCATGATCAACACCAGGACGGGGAGCATCAAAACCGCGACCGTCGGCACCAACCCGTAGATCAAGACGATCGCGAAGAGGATCACCAATGAGATCCCGAGGTCGAGCAGCCCCGCGGCAAGCACCCCCGCCGGCATGAAGATGCGCGGGAAGTAGATTTTCGCCACCAGCGAGGAGTTGGCGACGAGGCTTTCGGAGCCGAGCAGCATCACGTTGGCGAAGTAGGTCCAGGGAACCAGCGCGGCGAGGCTGAAGAGCGCGTAGGGCAGCCCGTCCGACGAGACCCCGGCGACGCGGCCGAAGAAGAGCGAGAAGACGATCATGAAGCCGACCGGCTGCAGGATCGCCCAGGCCGCCCCGAGCGCGGTCTGCCGGTAGCGCACGGTGACGTCGCGGGCGGCGATCTGGAAAGCGAGGTCGCGGTAGCGCCAGAGCTCGTGCGGCGCCAGCACCCGGCCGAAGCGGCGGGTCGCCTGCAGCCGGATCGTCTCGGGCGCGGGCGCTTCCACGGCCGCGTCGGCCGCGACCGGCTCTGCCACGGTCTCTGTGCTCATCCACCCTCCATCGTCGCGAGGCTACTCCGACTCAACTTCGGCGCCGATCGCCGCACCCCTCGTACACAGTGATGTATGCTTATACATCGTGAATCGAACTCAGATCTATCTCGACGACGGGCAGACGACTCGCCTCGACCGGCGTGCCGCCGTTGAGGGCACCTCCCGCTCGATGCTGATTCGCCGCGCAGTCGACGCCTACCTCTCGCAGGAGGAGCGCGACGCTGCCACATGGCAAGCGCAGTGGAGGCAGACGGTGGATGGCACGGCCGGCGTCGCCCCCTACCTCGATGAGGGCGCCGATTACGTCGAGGACATCCGCCGAGACGACGCGGAGCGCCTCGACCGACTCGCGCGTTGAGCGTCGTTCTCGACACCAGCGTCCTGGTCGACCACCTGCGGGGATCGCCCGCGGCAACCGAATATCTCGCCAGTCTCGACGAGCGTCCCGCCTGCTCGGAGATCAGTCGGATCGAGGTGATCCAGGGCCTGCGTTCCTCGGAGCGAAAGGCGGCCGACGAACTCTTCGAACTGATCTCCTGGGTGCCGGTGAACGAAAGCGTTGCCAACCGCGCGGGGAAGCTCGGACGTCGTTGGCGGCGCAGCCATCCCGGGATCGGAGTCGCCGACCTCGCGATCGCCGCCACGGCGGAGGAGATCGGGGCGAGCCTCGCGACCCGCAACGTCAAGCACTTCCCGATGTTCGAGGGCCTGCGTGCTCCTTACTGAGGTGGCCGGAAGGAGACGAGCCTCGAAATCTCAGTCGGGCCAAGTACGGATTCCTCGCTCACCTCGCCAATGCCACGCACGTAGTACTTGTGGTCGACGACGCCGGGCTCGAGCGGCGTCCACTCCTTGGTGAGCAGGGCATGGGGGTAGCGGCCGGCCGGCACGGTGACCGGCTCGTTCAGCCCGAGCACCTGGAAATGGTCCTCGGCATGGCCCTTCAGGTACTCCTGGCGAAACGACTGGCCCGGACGTGGCGCCGCCGGCATGAAGATGCCGGGCTCCCCGCCGTCGACTCCCGACTGCCAGGACCCCTCTGTGCTGGTCACCCTGCCCGCAGGGCTGAGCTCCGCCGTCGCCTCGCCGAAGTACCAGACCCGCCCCTGGCGATCTTCGGCGTACCAGTCGGTGGTCCGCTCCTCCAGGGCGCCCGCCTCGAAGAGCCTGTCCTTGACGCTCACGCAGGGGACGCCGAGGATGCGCCGGATCCTGTGAGTGACCCGGTAGACGTCCACGGTCTGCTTGCCGTCCTTCGTCCCCCGGTAGCGAAAGGTCGTCCCCGGTCGCAGCGGGAAATATGGATTGTGTACGTGGGCCACGAAGTCCGCCGAGCTGATCGACTTCGGCCCATTCGGTCCCGCGCCCGAGGGGATTGTCCTGGCCCCGGCCGAGACGGGCGCTACCGCGGCGACCGCGAAAGCAAGAATCGGAGCGCAGATTTTGAGCAAGCGGATCATCGAGTCAGATCGTGGCAGGCGAAGATGAGATGGAGATGAGTGTCAGCCACGCATCGGCGCCGCCCTCGTCGCGGTTCTCCACATGAGCCTCGCCCCCGTGCGCGCGGGCAATCGCCTCGACTATCGCCAACCCGAGACCGCTGCCGTCCTGGCCCCTGCTCGTCTCGGCGCGGCTGAAACGCTCGAAGGCCCGCTCGCGAAAATCCACGGGAAAACCGGGGCCGTGGTCGCGGACGTGGAGCTCCACCGAGCCGTCACCGCTCAGTGCCACCAGTTCCACCGGACCGGCCGAAATGAAGCACGGCGACGACGACGATCCCCCGGCGAAGATTCCCAGTGCGGCGAGATAGCCGAGTTCGAGCTGCTCGGAGAGGAAGTCGCCGGCGGAAGTGCCGAGGGCGAAGGTGAAGAGGATCGCCAGCCAGTAGAAGGCCTCGCGGCGGGTGGTGAAGATCGTGTGGACCGAGAGCGTGCGCTCGAACGCGTACCAGCCGGCGAAGACCGCGATCAGGATCGCGCTGAATGCGATCGTCGTCGTCTGCAGGGTGACGCCGTAGTTTTCGACCAGGTTGTCGCTGACCAGGGTGCCGACGACGCTGATCAGCACCACGGCGAGCCAGTAGATCCCGGGGACGTACTTCTTCGCCCTGAACTGAAAGGCGAGGACGCCGATCAACAAGGCGCCCATGATGTAGCTGGTGCCGCTGAGGCCAAGGCCGAGGTTTTCGTTGAGGTTGTCGGCGAAGGTCTCGCCGACGGTCGTGCAGAGGACCTTGATCACCCAGAAGTAGACGGTGATCTCGGGAACCTTGTTGAGCATCTTGCGGCCAAGGGAGCTGGCCGAAGGGAAGAGTGGAGCCTTGGCTGGAGCCTGCGCGAGAGAGTTCATGGCGCGGCAGGGTGCAGGCGGCTTCTTAAGCCAGAATGAGAGCTGCGGTCATCCGGTCCCAAGGCCGGTCAGCCGCAGGAACCCTTCGCGCAGCGGCGCGGGCCAGCCGGCTGTGAGCAGCTTGCGGCGCAGGCGGCGGGGCGTGTCGCTCGCGTGCACCTCGATCCTCGGCAGCGTGTGCGGGTCGGCACCGCCGCGGACGATCCCCGGTTCGATCGTGAAGGAGGCCGCGTAGCCGGCGTCGCGGGCGACGGCGGCGATCTCCGGACTCCACTCGCCATAGGGATAGGAGAAGGTCCGCGGGCGGGGCAGGCCGGCCTGCTCGAGCAGGGCCGCGGCGCCCGCGATCTCCTCCCCCAGCTCCGCCTCCGGGACCTCGGTGAGGGGGCGGTGCGAGACGGTGTGGGAGCCGACCTCGATCCCGTCGGCTTCGACCGCCCGCAGGCCGTCGGCGTCGAGCAGGTCGAGCGTCGTCGCCCGGTGCCGGTTGTCCCACTCGTTGGTGCCGCCCAGCTTGCCGGCGACGACGAAGACGATGCCGGGCAGCCCGCGCTCGGCCATGATCGGGCAGGCGACCTCGAGCAGGTCGGCGTAGGCGTCGTCGAAGGTGAGCAGCAGGGCCCTGCGCGGCAGCTCCTCCTCCCCGGCGAGCGCCGCCAGCACCGCGTCGAGGCCGACGAAGCGCCAGCCCGACCCGATCAGCGCGTCCAACTGCTCCTCGAACAGGCGCGGCGGCACGCCGTATTCGCCGAGCCGGGGATCGTCACCGAGATCGGCGATCGCGTGATACGCGAGAATGCGCAACCGCATGCTCAAGGGCGCCACGATACGCGCGCGTGCATTGCTGCGCCGCCTAGGCGAGGAGTCGCTGCTCCGCAACGGCGTCTACATCATGGCGACGACCGCTGTGACGATGGGCTTCGGCTTCCTCTTCTGGGTGCTTGCCGCGCGCACCCTGCCGGCCGCCGAAGTGGGTCGCGCCGCGGCGCTGATCTCGGCGATGCTCTTCGTCGCCGTCTTCGCCAACCTCGGCCTCGGCCAGGTGCTGGTCTCGCGCCTCGCCTCACGAGCGGAGGGGCACGACTGGTCGCTGACCGTAACCACGGCGGTGACCGTCGCGGCGCTGGCGAGCATCGTCGGCGGTGCGATCGCTGCCGTCCTCATCCCCCTGCTGATCCCCGCCCTGAAGGGCGGCATCGGCCTCGCCAGCTTCCTGCTGCTGCCGCTCGGCGTCGCCGGGGCGGCCTGCTCGCTGGTGCTCGACTACGCCTGCATCGCCGAGCGCCACGCCAAGCACGCCCTCGTGCGCAACACGGTCGCCGCCGTCATGCGGCTCGCCCTGGTCGGCTTCGCCGCGGCGGCCCCGGTGCCCGGCACGACTTGGATCCTCGCCATCTGGGCCGGCTCCTTCCTGCTCATCGACGTCTTCGCCTTCACCCGCACACTGCCCGCCCTCGGCCACGACTTCCACGCGACGTTCGAGGGCTGGCGCGAGGAGCTGCGCGCGATGCGCGGCCTGATCGCCGGCCACCAGTCGATCAACCTCGGCTCCCAGGCCTCGGCCTACCTGCTGCCGGTGATCGTCTCGGCCCGCCTCGGGCCGACCGAGAACGCCTACTTCTACACGACCTTCATGCTCGCCTCGGGACTCTTCTTCATCGCCCCGGCGATCGCCAACGCGCTCTTCGCCGAGGGCGCCCACAACCCCCAGCACGTCGGCCGCGACGTGCGCCGCGCCGCTCGTCACATCGCGATGCTGGCCGGTCCGGCGGCGCTTTTCCTGGTCCTCGCCGGCCCGACGATCCTCTCCGCGTTCGGCGAGGACTACGCCGAAGAAGGCGCCACCCTGCTGCTGATCCTCGTCGGCTCGGCGCTCTTCGACGCCGGCTTCCAGCTCTGCATGGCCTACCTGCGCATCCGCGGCCGCCTGCGCGAAGCCGCGATCGCGACCTGGGTGATCCTCGTGCTGACGATCTCCGCCACCTGGCTGCTGCTCCCCCCCCTCGGCCTCGAGGGCGCAGGCGTCGGCTGGGCGGCCGGCAAGCTCGCCGGCCTCTGCGTGGCCCTGGTCCTGCTGGGGCGCGGCAGCGGCTATGCGGCCGGTGGCCGGCGCCGCGCCGCCAGCGCCAGCTCGTAGGCCTCTTCGAACTGCGGCACGACGACGTCGGGACTGAAATCCGCGGCCCGCCTGCGCGCTGCCTCGCCCATCCGCCCGCGCAGCTCGCCGTCCTCGGCCAGGCGCCGCATCGCCGCGGTCAACTCGTCGCGGCTGCCGGGAAGGACCAGCAACCCGGTCTCGCCGTCGACGACGACGTCGGTGAGACCGCCGATCCGCGAGGCGACGATTGGCTTGCCGGCGGCGGCGGTCTCCAGCGCCGCGAGCCCGAAGGTCTCCGGCAACAGCGAGGGGACGACCGTGAAGAGCGAGCGGCGCAGCACCTCGATCGCCAGTGGGTGCGGCATCCGCCCGAGCGGGAAGACTCCCGGCACCGCTTCCAGCTCCTTCAGGTAGCAGCGGCCGACCAGGACCAGCGGCGGCGGGTCCTCGAGCGACTTGTAGGCCTCGACCAGCTGGCCGCCGCCCTTGTCGACCGTCACGTCGCCCATGTAGAGGATGAAAGGCTCTCTGGGCAGCGCGTCGAGAACGGGGTCGGCCTCGACCGGCGGCGGCAGCTCGCGGATGAAGTTGGGCACGATGCGGCACGGGTCCCCCTCGCCGATGCCGCAACGGTCTCGCACCGCGGTGCTGACCGGGAGGAAGACGTCGACGGCACGGCGCAGGCGCGGCTCGGCGATCCTCGTGCCGAGGGCGACGCCGGCTCCCTTGAGGCGCCCGTAGTAGTCGCCGGCGCAGCGCACGCACTTGCCCGTCCGCGGCCCGGTGCAGTCGAGCCCGCGGTTGAGGAAGCGCTTGGTCGCGCAAACGAGGCCATAGTCGTGCATCGAGAGGGCCAGCGCCGGTCCTGAGGGGCGGTCGAGCGGCAGGTAGGAGTTGGCCAGCCAGTTGTGGGCATGGACGACGTCGGGGCGCTCGCGGCGCAACAGGCGGCGCAATGCCAGCGTCGTCTCCGGATCCGGCAGCGGCGGCGCGTGATGCCTTTCAGCGTCGAGCTTCATCGCCGGCACGCGGTGGACGAGGCTGCCGATCGTGTGGACTGTGACCCCGTCCTGCGATGAGGGCGGCTCGCCGGCGGGCTGGCGCAGGGTCGCCACGGAGACCTGATGGCCGCGCCGGCTCAGCTCGAGGCTGAGATCCTCCACCATCCGCTCCACCCCCCCGACGATCGGAGCGTAGGACTGCGCCAGCATTAGGACGCGCATCGCATCGCGGTTGATCGTAGCGACCGGGGAGGCGTGCCAGAATCGGCCCCGTGCCAGCCGACCGGCAGCTCCCAGGGCACCGGGGTGCGCCCTCGATCTCGGTGCTGATCTGCGCCTACACGCTCGATCGTCTCGAGGCGCTCTCGCGGGCGATCGAGTCGGTACACGCTCAGAGAACGCCTGCATACGAGCTTGTTCTGGCGATCGACCACTCGCCCGAGCTGTTGACGGAGTGCGAACGCCGCTGGCCGGACGCCCGCTTGGTCGAGAACCGCGAAGAGCAGGGGCTCTCGGGCGCCCGCAACAGCGGCGTCGCCGCCTGCAGCGGGGACGTCGTCGCCTTCCTCGACGACGACGCCGTTGCCGCACCCGACTGGTTGACGCACCTCTCCCGGGCCTACGAGGACCCGGCAGCGCTGGGCGCCGGCGGCGCTGTCCGCCCCGCCTGGGAAGAGGGCAAGCCCGGCTGGTTCCCAGCCGAGTTCGACTGGGTCGTCGGCTGCACCCACTCCGGCATGCCGGCGCAAGCGGAAACGGTCCGCAACCTGGTCGGCGCCAACATGTCCTTCCGGCGCAAGACGCTGACCGAGATCGGCGGCTTTCGCCACGAGCTGGGCCGAGTCGGCACGATCCCGGCCGGCTGCGAGGAGACGGACCTCTGCATCCGCATCGGCCATCGCTGGCCGCAGGGCAAGATCGTCTACGACCCGGCGGCCTGGGTCGACCACCTCGTCCCCCCCGTCCGCGCGGAGTTGAGCTACTTCCTCTCCCGCTGCCGGGGAGAGGGTCGCTCGAAGGCGATCCTGGCCGGCCTGGTGGGCACCGAGTCCGGCTTGGAAGCCGAGCGCACCTACACGACCCGCACCTTGCCGCGCGGGGTGCTGGGCGGGCTCGGCGACGCTGCCCGCGGCGACCTGGGCGGTATCGGCCGGGCGGCCGCGATCGTCACCGGTCTGCTGACGACCACGCTGGGCTACTTCTCGGCGGGAGGCGAGCGGCGCAAGCTCGCACGGCGGCGCAAGCGAGCCGAAGTCGCCCCAACCGGGGACTCGCTCCGAGTGCTGATGGTGACGCCGCGCAGCCCCCTGTCCCAGGGCGGGGTCGAGCGCCACGTGATGGAAACGAGCCGCCGGATCGCGGCCGAAGGCGCCACCGTCGAGGTGCTCTGCACCGAGCCCGGCGCGGGGGGGGTCGCCGAAGAGGAGCGCGAGGGCGTGCGGATAAGGACGCTTCCGGCCTGGCCGGCGAACAGCGATTGGTGCCTGGCGCCGCGCCTCTGGCGCGAGATGTCGCGCCGGCCGTGGGACGTCGTCCACGTCCAGTCCTACCACACGTTCGTCGCCCCACTGGCGATGCTGCGGGCGCTCTGGCTGCGCATCCCCTACGTCGTCACCTTCCACGGCGGCGGGCACTCCTCGGAGGCGCGGAACCGCATCCGGGGGCTGCAAAGGCGACTGCTGCGTCCGCTGCTGCGCCGGGCGAGCCGCCTCGTCGCGATCGCCCGCTTCGAGATCGACGAGTACGGCGAGGAGCTGGGGCTGCAGCCGGAGCGCTTCGTCTTCATCCCCAACGGCACCGATCTCGCCTTCTCGGACGCGGCGAGCGGCAACGGCGTTGCCGACGGGCCGCCAACGATCGCCTCGATCGGGAGGCTCGAGCGCTACAAGGGCCACCACCGCGTCCTCGCCGCCTTTCCCCACCTGCTCTGCCGCGAGCCCGAGGCCCGCCTGCTGATCGTCGGCAGGGGGCCGTACGAAGCGGAGCTGCGCCGGCAGGCGGAGGAGCTGGGCCTCGACTCGAGCGTCGAGTTCACCAGCACGCCCCCCGACCAGCCCGCGGCGATGGCGGAGCTGCTGCGGCGCATATCGCTGGTCGTCCTGCTCAGCGACTTCGAGACGCATCCGCTCGTCGCCCTCGAGGCCGCGGCCGCCGGCCGGCGCCTGCTGGTCGCCGATGCCAGCGGCCTCGCCGAGCTGGCCGAGGACGGTCTCGCACGCGCGATTCCCCCGCAGGCGGGCCCCGAGGCGGTCGCAGCGGCGATGACCGAGGAGCTCGACAAGCCACCGCCCACGGTAAGGCCGAAGCTGAGCTCGTGGGACGAGTGCGCCGCCGAGCTGCACGAGCTCTACCGCACGCTCTCCTAGCACCGGGACAAACGTCCAAACCAATGGCCGGCGACTGAAGCCGGGTGCCGAGGGGCCCGATCAGCCCTTGCATGGAATCCACTCGCTTCGCCCTCCCGCGCACCCTCTCCCTCCTCCTGGCCCTGGCAACGGCGCTCTCCCTGCCGGCCACGGTCGCGGCAGCCGGACACGGCCACCACCGCCACCACCACCTCGCCCACGTCCACACGAGGAAGCTCGCGGGAGCTTCGCGAGTGCGAACCAGCATGACCACCGTCTCGCCGTCCAACAGCTCGACCGTCTCGGGGACGATCGGATGGGAAGTGAAGGTCAGCGGCGAAACGCCGACCCGGGTCGACTTCGCGGTCGACGGCGCCTATGAGGGCTCGGACACCTCGGCTCCCTACACGTTCGGCAGCGGCCTCGACACCACCGTCCTCGGCGACGGGTCGCACACGCTCTCCGCGACCGCCTACCTGAAGAAGTCGAAGCTCGCGAACGCCTGGGTGACGGTGAACGTCGACAACGTTCCCGACCAGACCGAAACGACCCCCCCGGCCGAAGAACCGGTGCCAACGACCGAAGAACCGGCTCCCGCCCCGGAACCGACGCCGGAACCCGAACCCGAACCGACCCCAGCACCCGCACCCGCCCCGGCATCCACCTCTCTCTTCTGGGGCGCTTGGATCGGCAACCAGCTGACCGGCAACCAGCCGCCCTGGGACATGAGCGCGGCGACGAAGTTCGAGGAAATGTCGGGCAAGAAGCTCTCGATCCTCCACTTCTCCGCTCCCTTCGCCAACTGCTCGTCCTCGCCGTGCAGCTTCTACAAGTTCCCGGCCAACGAGATGAACACGATCCGCACACACGGCTCGATCCCCTTCTTCAGCTGGGCATCGCAGTCGATCCCGTCGCAGAAGGAAGAGCCCAACTTCCAGCTCTCCGACGTGATCGCCGGCACCTACGACTCCTACATCCGCGAATGGGCCACCGGCGCCAAGAACTGGGGGCACCCCTTCTTCCTCCGCTTCAACTGGGAGATGAACGGGCGCTGGTTCCCCTGGTCCGAGGGCGTCAACGGAAACAAATCGGGCGAATTCGTCACCGCCTGGCGCCACGTACACGACATCTTCACCGCGGTCGGGGCGACCAACGTGACCTGGGTCTGGTGCCCGAACATCGACCCCGGGAACATCTTCCTCAACCTGGCCGGCCAGTACCCCGGCGACGCCTACGTCGACTGGACCGGGCTCGACGGCTACAACTGGGGCACGAACCCGGCCAAGCCAGATCGCTGGCGCAGCTTCGACGAACTCTACAAATCGACCTACGAAAAGATCGTCGGCACGATCGCGCCCTCGAAGCCGCTGATGATCGGCGAGGTCGGCTCGACCGAGTACGGCGGCTCGAAGGCGAGCTGGATCGCCGACATGCTCGCCAAAGTGCCGACCGCCTACCCGAAGATCCGCGGGGTCCTCTACTTCGAGAAGTACGACAGCAGCATGGACTGGCCGATCGAGACCTCGAGCACGGCGACGGGTGCCTTCGCCAAAGGCATCCAGTCGTCGGCCTACGCGACCAACCAGTTCGGCTCGCTCGCCAACGGCAAGATCCAGCCCCCGAGCTGATCGCAAGGTGCCTGTCAAGGCAACTAGTACAAACGTCCAGTTGCCTGGACAGGCACTGAACAGGGCCGGGTGGCCGTCGATGCGTGGGTGTGGCACTCCACCTCCGCCATCGCCTCTTTCCGCTCCTCGCCGTGCTGGCCGCGCTGCTATTCGCCTGCATGGGGCTCGGTCCCCGCGTCTCGCAGGCGACGGCCAGCAGGCACCTCGCCCTGGCCAAGGCCCGTAGCCTCGGCAAGGGCGACGGCTGCAGCCGTCGCGCCCTCCGTGCGCACGGGCGGCGGGCGAACGCGCACCAGCGTCGCCGCCTGGCGCGCCGGCGACGCATCTGCCGGCACCGCCTCACGAAGGCCTCGCGCGGAGCGGAGCAGCCCATCTACTGGGGCGCGACGATCGGCGACCAGATCACCGGCACGCAGGCGCCGTGGGACATGAACGCCGTCTCGCGATTCGAAGAGCTCGGCGGCAAGAGCCTCTCCCTGGTCAACTTCTTCGCGCCGTTCGCCAACTGCTCCACCTCCCCCTGCTCCTTCTACAGCTTCCCGACGTCGGCGATCGAGGCGATCCGCAGGCACGGCGCGATCCCGGTATTCAGCTGGAGCTCGCAGTCGATCCCCTCGAGCAAGGAAGAGCCCGACTTCCAGCTTTCCGACGTGATCGCCGGCACCTACGACTCCTACATCCGCGAATGGGCCGAAGACGCGCGCGACTGGGGGCACCCCTTCTTCCTCCGCTTCAACTGGGAGATGAACGGCAACTGGTTCCCCTGGGCCGAGGGCGTCAACGGCAACCAGGCAGGCGAGTACGTCGCCGCCTGGCGCCACGTGCATGACATCTTCACCGCGGTCGGAGCGAGCAACGCGACCTGGGTCTGGTGTCCGAACATCGACCCGGGGGGCAAATTCACCAGCCTCACCTCGCTCTACCCGGGCGACGAATACGTCGACTGGACCGGGCTCGACGGCTACAACTGGGGCCCGAAAAAGGGCGGCTGGACCGACTTCGACCACCTCTACCGCAGCACCTACGCGACGATCGCCGAATCGGTCGCCCCAAGCAAGCCACTGATGATCGGCGAGATGGGCTCGACCGAGAACGGCGGCTCGAAGGCGGCCTGGATCGGCGAAGCGCTCGCCGCGATCCCCAGCGAATACCCGCAGGTGCGCGGCGTCCTCTGGTTCGACAAGTTCGACGACGGCATGGACTGGCCGATCGAGACCTCGAGCGAATCGGCCGACGCCTTCGCCGGCGGGATCCAGAACCCGGCCTACCGGGGCAACTCCTACGAAGACCTGAGCACCAGCCCGATCCCTCCGCCCAGCTGATCGTAAACACAGCGGAACTCCACTTCCCTACACTGTTTGGTTCGGCTCGACTCGGCCTGGGTAGCCTAGAGCCAGAATGGAGCAGGGAAATTGAGAGGCACGCAGGTGAGAAAACTGGCGACCGTACTCGCTGGATTTGCGCTGCTCGCGGTGGCGATCCCCCTCCTGGCCAGCGCGATGCACATCGGCCTCGGCACCCATCGAGTGCCTCCGAAGCACCGCATCAAGCTCAGCGAAGGCAGCCCTGCCCCCGAAGGCGAATCCGCCCCCCTCCAGTACGGCGACGAAATCAGCCTCGAATCGACCCAGGAAGGGCTTGACGAACTGGAAGCGGTCGCCGAACCGGAAGTCGCCCCGGTGGAAGAAGTCCCAACCGAAGCCCCCGCGCCGGAACCCGAACCAGCGCCTGAACCGACGCCGGAACCCGAACCGGAACCGGCGCCTGCTCCTGAACCCGAACCGGAACCGGCGCCTGAACCGACCCCCGAACCCGAACCGGCGCCTGCTCCCGAACCTGAACCGGAACCGGCGCCTGAACCGACCCCCGAACCGGAACCGGCGCCTGAACCGACCCCCGAACCGGAACCGGCGCCTGAACCTGAACCGGAACCGGCGCCTGCTCCCGAACCCACCCCGGCGACCCCCGCCGTCTACTGGGGCGCCTGGATCGGCGACCAGCTGACCGGCGGGCAGGCACCGTGGGACATGGGTGCGGTCAGCGCCTTCGAACAGATGACCGGCAAGTCGCTATCGCTGCTCCAGTTCGCCTCGCCCTTCGCCAACTGCGCCGCAACCTGCTCCTTCTACGGTTTCCCCGCGGGGCCGATGCAGAACATTCGCGATCACGGATCGATCCCGGTACTGGGCTGGGCCTCGCAGTCGATCCCGTCGAGCAAGGAAGAGCCCGACTTCCAGCTCTCCGATGTTCTTTCCGGTCGCTATGACTCCTATATCCGCGGCTTCGCCGAAGACGCGCGCGACTGGGGCCACCCCTTCTTCCTCCGCTTCAACTGGGAGATGAACGGGCACTGGTTCCCCTGGTCTGAGGGCGTCAACGGCAACCAGCCGGGCGAGTACGTCGCCGCCTGGCGCCACGTGCACGACATCTTCGCCGCGGTTGGGGCGAACAACGCGTCCTGGGTCTGGTGCCCGAACATCGATCCCAACAACATCTTCCTCAACCTGGCCAGCCAGTACCCCGGCGACGCCTACGTCGACTGGACCTGCCTCGACGGCTACAACTGGGGCACCAACCCGGTCAAGCCCGATCGCTGGCGCAGCTTCGACCAGCTCTATCGCTCGACCTACAACGAGATCGTCGGCACGATCGCGCCCTCCAAGCCGATGATGATCGGCGAGATCGGCTCGACCGAGTTCGGCGGCTCGAAGGCGGCCTGGATAGCCAACACCCTCGCGGTTGTCCCAGCCGAATACCCGAAGATCCGCGGACTGCTCTACTTCGAGCGCTTCGACAGCGGCATGGACTGGCCGATCGAGACCTCGAGCAGCTCGGTGGAAGCGTTCGCGCAGGGCATCCAGGCCCAAGCTTTCCGTAGCGCCGAATACGGTGGCCTGAACGCAACCCCGATCCCACCGCCGAGCTGATCCGGAATCCGGGGAACCCGGTCCCTACACTCTTTCAGCTCCACTCTGGCATGGGGCTCGGCAACCTGAGAAACAAGCGGCCACGCGCCGCAGGCGCTCGCATGGCCTGCGCGATGGCGCTCGTCTTGGCGCTGGCCGCGATGCTTGCGACTCCGCCGGCAAGCGCTGTCCCCACCGCCGCCATCAGCCGCGCCCACAGGGCGGGGGCCAAGCATCGCGGCCAGCCACCGGCCTACTGGGGGGCTTGGATCGGCAAGCAGTTGACCGGCGAAGAGCCGCCCTGGGACATGCGTCCCATCGCCCAGCTCGAATCGATCCTCGGCAAGGGAATGTCGCTGATCGCCCTCGGCTCGAACTTCGCCGACTGCAGCCCGGCTCCCTGCCGCTACTTCGAGTTCCCGACGAAAGAGATGGAAAAAGTCCGCGCCTACGGCGCGATCCCGTTCTTCAACTGGGCTTCGCAGGAAAGCGCGGTCAACCCTTCGCTGACCACGTCGATGCCCGACTTCCAGCTCTCCGACATTCTCTCCGGCCGCTACGACCCCTACATCCGTCGCTTTGCCATCGATGCGCGCAACTGGGGTCATCCGTTCTTCCTCCGCTTCGACTGGGAGATGAACGGCAACTGGTTCCCCTGGGCCGAGGGCGTCAACGGCAACAACAGCGGCGAATACGTGGCGGCCTGGCGCCACGTGCACGACATCTTCACCTCCCTCGGGGCAACCAACGCCGCCTGGGTCTGGTGCCCGTACGCGGAGTTCAAACGCAGGTTCGCGCCGCTCGCGCCGCTCTACCCGGGCAGCCAGTACGTCGACTGGACCTGCATGGACGGCTTCAACTGGGGCACCAACCCGACCAACCCGCACAAATGGCGAACCTTCGACTCGATCTTCTCCTCGACCTACCGCCGCCTGGTCAAGCGAATCGCACCCGACAAGCCGATCGTCCTCGCTGAGATGGCCTCCACCGGCGCTCCGCAAGCGAAGGCCAGATGGATCAACGACATGTTCAAACAACTCGCTCTTCGCTACCGCAGGGTGCGGGGCATGGTCTGGTACGACCAGATCGACCGCGGTATCGACTGGCTGCTGGAGAGCTCGCCTGAGGCCAGCGGCGCCTTTGCACGGGGCATCGCAAATCCCGCTTTCCGAGCCAACGTCGAAGGCTCAGCCGGCACCCCGCTGCTGCCGCCAAGTTGAACCTCGAGGGCGGGCGGGCCGAAGCAACCCTCAACCGCGTGGGTTTATAGGCCGAGAAGCAATAGACAGACAGTGATGACCGATAAAGCAAAGCTCAAGCAGAGGCTGAGGCCGACGGCGGCAGCCTGCCTCGCGCTGGTCGCCTGCTTCAGCCTGCCTGCCGTTGCCCACGCAAGGGGGCCGAAGGGGATGCCGCCGGCACCGCTCTACTGGGGCGCCCAGGTGGGACCGCAGTTCACCGGCGAAGCGGCCCCCTGGGACATGCAGGCGCTCTTCGACTTCGAACAGCTTGCTCAGCGCAAAGTCTCGCTGTCCGCCTTCAACTCGCCGTTCGTGGAATGCAAGAACAAGCAATGCGACTTCATCAACTTCCCGCTGACGCCGCTCAACAGCGTCCGCGCCCACGGCTCGATCCCCGTCTTCAGCTGGAGCTCGGCGGCGACGCCGTTCGAGGCGAACCAGCGCCCCTACCGACTCTCCCGGGTGATCGACGGCAGCTTCGACCCCTTCATACGCCAGTTCGCCGAAGCGGCGAAGCAATGGGGCCACCCGTTCTTCCTCCGCTTCGACTGGGAGATGAACGGCTTCTGGTTCCCCTGGTCGGAAGGAGTCAACGGCAACAAGGGCGGCGAATTCGTCAAGGCCTGGCGCCACGTGCACGACATCTTCACCGCGGTCGGGGCGACCAACGTGAGCTGGGTCTGGTGCCCCAACGTCGACTTCACCCGCAAGCTGATCCCCCTCAAGAAGGTGTACCCGGGTGACGCCTACGTCGACTGGACCTGCCTCGACGGCTTCAACTGGGGCAAGCGGCGCGACTCGGCCGGCTGGCAGAACTTCAATCAGGTCTACCACGAAACCTACAAGCGGGTGCTGCGCATCGCGCCCTCCAAGCCGATGATCATCGGCGAGGTCGCCTCGAACGAGATCGGCGGCAACAAGGCGGCCTGGATCCGCCACCTGCTGAAGATCGTCCCCAACAAGTACCGCAGGGTGCGCGGCATGGTCTGGTACGACGTCAAGGACCGCAACACCCACTGGCCGATCGAGAGTTCGACCGCGGCCGCCAACGCCTTCGCCAAGGGAATCCAGCGCGACGTCTACCTGCAGAACGAATTCGCCGGGCTGAACGTCAAGGGCCCGATCCCCCCGCCTTCCTGGCCGTAGACAAGCTGAACAGCGCTCAAATCGGTCAGAATGCGCTGCGTGGTCGGGAGGGCACTGGGAGCGGGGGTGCTGGCGCTGCTGCTTGCGGCGGGCGCGGCCACGGCCGCGGCACCGGAAGGACCGCGGCTGGCGGTCGTCAGGGTCACCGCCACGGCGCACCAGTTCAAGATCGAGCTGGTGACTGTCGGCCAGAGCGGTGGCCATCGGCTGCGCCTGGCGGGAGGCGGTAGCCGGTCACGGCCGTGGCCGTTCTACTTCTCGCCCCCCTCGTGGTCGCCCGACGGCGAAAGCGTCGCCTTCAGCGGCATCGTCGGCTCCCACCATGGGGACAACCACGAGCTGCGCCTGAAGCTCTTCACCGTGCGCGCCGACGGCAGCGGCCTCCATCCGATCCACGGCACGCGCGGGGCATCGGACCCGGTGTACTCGCCGGACGGGCGCACGATCGCCTTCACCCGTTCGATCGATCGCGACGAGCCGACCACCGTCGGCGGAAAGCGGAGGAAATACGGTTTCAGCGGCGCCAGCATCTGGACCGTCGACCTCCTGACCGGCGCGCAGCGCCAGCTGACGCCGTGGCGAGACGGGCTCGAATACATCGCCTCCTCTTTCTCGCCCGACGGCTCGACGCTGCTGGCGACGCACATGGACTACGGCCTTCTAAACGAATCCGAGCCGGTGGCATTGCGGCTCGACGGCAGCGGATCGAGGCGCCTGCTCGAAGAAGGCTCGTCCCCGGTGTACTCGCCGGACGGCTCCGAGATCGCGTTGATTCGTCCTACGGTGGAATACCTCGATTCAGAAAAAAGATCGGGCAGCGATCTCTACGTCATGAACGCCGACGGCACGAACGTTCGCCGCCTGACCCGAACGCCGGAACGCTACGAGGACTCCCCCAGCTGGGATCCGTCGGGCGAACGCCTGGCCTACGAGCAGTTCCGAGTCTTCGGCGAGGGAATCGGGGACTACGCGGTCGTGCAGGTCAACGCAGATGGCACCTGTCGGACCAAGGCCGTCTCCGCACCTAGAGTCTTTTTCCTTGCGCCCGCCTGGCAACCTGGTCCTGGCCGCGAGGCGGGGAAGATCGAGTGCTAGCTAGATGATTGGAATGGGTCGCGTGTTTCGGTCGGCGCTGGGAGCGACGATGCTGGCGCTGCTGCTGGCGACCGGCGTGGCCGCGGCCGCGCAGCCGCCGGGCCCGCGTCTGGCTGTGGTCAAGCACCTGTGGAAGCCGCCCCGGTTCGTGCTCATCACGGTCGGCCCGGACGGCGGCGCGCCGGTGCGGCTCGCCGGCGGACAGCCGGTCGGGGAAAGCCCGCTCGACACGCTCCTGCTCGCGCCGCTCTCCTGGCGCCCGGACGGCACCGAAGTGGCGTTCAGCGGCCTGCTGACGATCGTCCTGGTGCACGCCGACGGCAGCGGTGCATGGATGCCCAACGTCGCCGGCGCGGAATCGCCGGTCTTCGCGCCCGACGGACACACGATCGCCTTCGCCCGCGAAGGGGGCGAACAGGGCGAGATCTGGACCGTCGACCTGGCCACCGGTGAGCAGCGCCAGCTGACGCCGTCGCGACGCGGGCTCTGGTACATCCCCACCTCCTTCTCATCCGACGGGACGACGCTGCTCACGACCCGCTACGACGCTCGCCGCAGCGGCTATGCGGAAGCGGTGGCGCTGCACCTGGACGGCGGCGGGGCGACCCGCCTGCTCGCCCACGCCCGCGAGCCGACCTACTCGCCCGACGGCTCGAAGATCTCGTTCTTTCGCGGGACCGGGGGCAAGCCCACCGACCTCTTCGTCCTCGATGTCGCCAGCGGCGTACAGCGCCGGCTGACCCACACCCCTCACAGCGAGGAGCTCTTCGCGAGCTGGGATCCCTCCAGCGAACGCATCGCCTTCACCCGCTTCCGCGGACGCCACTACGAATGGTCCAACTCGATCGTCGAGATCAACGCCGACGGCAGCTGCGAAACCGTTGTCCTCGCACAGAGGAGGAGGACCCTCTTCTACGCCCCCGCCTGGCAGCCCGGCCCCGGCCGCGCGGCCGGGGCGATCAACTGTTAGCCGTCAGCTGAGCCGACGCTCGAGGTCTGCCAGCTGCTCGTGCAGCTCGTCCGGCAGGTGGGCGCCGAAGCGGGCGAAGTGCTGGTGCATCGCCGGCAGCTCGACCTTCCACTCGGCCGAGTCGACCGCGAGCAGCTCGGCGACGTCCTCGGCGGAGACGTCGAGGCCCTCGGTGTTGAGGGCGCCGGGTGCCGGCACCATGCCGATCGGCGTCTCCTCGGCCTCGGCGGTCCCCTCGCAGCGGCGGAAGACCCACTCGAGCACGCGGCTGTTCTCGCCGAAGCCCGGCCAGAGGAAGTTGCCCTCGTCGTCTTTGCGGAACCAGTTGACGTAGAAGACGCGCGGCATCTTGGCCCCTTCGGTGGCGCCGACCTTCAGCCAGTGACCGAAGTAGTCGCCCATGTGGTACCCGCAGAAGGGCAGCATCGCCATCGGGTCGTGGCGCAGCTTGCCGACCTCGCCGGCGGCGGCGGCGGTCGTCTCCGAGGACATGATCGAGCCGAGGAAGACGCCGTGCTCCCAGCCGAATGCTTCCCGCACCAACGGCACGACCTTGGAGCGGCGGCCGCCGAAGAGGAAGGCGTCGATCGGCACCCCGGCCGGGTCCTCCCACTCGGGGGCGATGACCGGGCAGGCGCTGGCGGGCGTCGTGAAGCGGGCATTGGGATGGGCCGAGGGCTTGTCGGAGTCCGGCGTCCAGTCCTCGCCGTGCCAGTCGACCAGGTGGGCCGGCGGCTCCTTTGTCATCCCCTCCCACCAGACGTCGCCGTCGTCGGTTTTGGCGCAGTTGGTGAAGATCGAGTCGCGCTCGACAGTCTTCATCGCGTTCGGGTTGGTCTTCTCACCCGTTCCCGGGGCGACGCCGAAGAAGCCCGCCTCCGGGTTGATCGCGTAGAGGCGGCCGTCGTCGCCGAATTTCATCCAGGCGATGTCGTCGCCGATCGTCTCGACCTTCCAACCGGGCAGGGTTGGGATCAGCATCGCCAGGTTGGTCTTGCCGCAGGCTGAGGGGAAGGCGCCGCCGATGTACTTGACCTCGCCCTCGGGCGAGGTGAGCTTGAGGATCAGCATGTGCTCGGCGAGCCAGCCCTCGTCGCGGGCCATCGCCGAGGCGATCCGCAGCGCAAAGCACTTCTTGCCGAGCAGCGCGTTGCCGCCGTAGCCGGAGCCGTAGGACCAGATTTCCCGCGTCTCCGGGAAGTGGACGATCCACTTGTTGTCGGCGTCGCAGGGCCAGGGCACGTCTTCGGAGGCGTCCTCGATCGGCATCCCGACCGAGTGCAGACAGGGGACGAACTCGCCGTCGTTGCCGAGCACGTCGAGGGCGCCCTTGCCCATCCGGGTCATGATCCGCATCGAGACCGCGACGTAGGCGGAGTCGGTGAGCTGCACGCCGACATGGGCGATCGGCGAACCGAGCGGGCCCATCGAGAAGGGCACCACGTACATCGTGCGGCCGCGCATGCAGCCCTCGAAGAGGCCGGTCAGCATCTCGCGCATCTCGGCCGGGGCGCGCCAGTTGTTGGTCGGGCCGGCGTCGGCCTCGTCCTCCGAGCAGATGAAGGTTCGGTCCTCGACCCGGGCGACGTCGCCGGGGTCGGAGAGGGCGAGGTAGGAGTTGGGACGCTTGGCGTCGGAGAGGCGCTCGAAGGTGCCGGCATCGATCAGCACCTGGGCGAGGCGGTCGTACTCCTCGGCCGAACCGTCGCACCAGTGGACGGCGTCGGGTTCGGTCAAATCGGCGATCTCCCCAACCCAGTCGAGGAGCTTTGCGTGCGTGGTCGGCGCTTCGGCCGCGATCATTTGGCTCATCCGCGGGACTCTATTCATTGGACCCGGACCCTTCATCGGACCCGGACCCATTAGATCCGGTCAGACTGACCACGCTCAGGTCGGCGTCGCTGTTGCGGATCTTCAGCGTCGCCGTCTGCGTTTCCCCGCTTGCCAGGTGGATCGTGCAGCTGAACGTCGTGCCCGCCTTGACCTCGACGTCGGAGGGGCAGTCGACCGATTTGACCTTTTCCCCCAGCGACCTGGAGATGCTCGCCTGCAGCTGTTCCTCGGTCTTCGTGCCGTCGATCACGGTTTCGCCGCAGCCCGAAGCAATGCTGAGGAGAGCCAGCGCCGCCAGCGCGCCGAGGAGCCCGTAGAACCGCGTCATCACGAGGAGTATTTCAAGCGCATCCAGGGCAGGGCTCGCCCGTCGCTCCGCCTATGACCCCGGTCGTCCTTCGTTGACCCAGGCCGTGAGCAGGGGATCGACCAGTCGCCAACCGGCGACCGCAGTCTCGTCCTCGACGATGTCCCCGCGGTCGCGAAGCGCCTCGACGGCATTTCGCACGGCACCGCCCCGCGATCCTCCCTGCCGCCGGCCGGCCGCGTAGATGCCTTCACGGTTCTCGGCTATCGCGGTGAGCACACGGCGCTGGGAGGTAGGGAGAGAAGACCAAGTCGCACGCAACTCGTCCCTCACGTAATGCATGGCCTCGTCGAAGGCCGATAGCCAAAGCTCCTCGCCGACTTCCTCGCCCTCCTCGGTCAGCTCCCAGAGAACATGAGCAAGGAGCATCGTCCGCTGCGGATGGCCTCGTGCCACGTCAAGCAGCGGATCGAGCGCGGAGCCGATCCTTCGGCCGCTTCGCTGGAAATGGTCGGATACGAATTCAGCCACGTCAGCGGGAGAAAGGGGCGGCAAGTCGACGGGGGCCGCCTGACCGTAAAACGCACGGCGGCGATCTGAGAAGAGCTCGCGCATCATGCCGACGTGCGACCCCGCGAAGACGTAGGAGGCGGCGTCACCGTGATGCTGGATCTCGGAGCGAATAACTGCGTCCGCCTGCTCCTTGGTCGCCAGGATGTCCTGGAACTCGTCGAAGACCACGAGGGTTCGCGTGCCGTCTCGTTCGTGCAGGCGAACGGGCAGGGCGAGGCGCTCGAGCAGAGGAGGCTCCGCCTGGGGGTCGACACTCACCTCGAGCCCGGCGGGGACCGGGCCACCCCCGAGCCGAAGCGTCGGACGCAGAAGCCGGCGAACGCCAGCAAACCAGGTCGCCGCGCTTCCCTCGAGCTGCGAGACGTAGGCCCGCTCGATGCGCCGGGCGATGTCGTCCAGGGTCAGCACGCCGAAGAAGTCGACGTAAACGGAAGCCCAGCCAGCGCGGCGAGCCTCCTCCACGACGCGGTTGAGGAGCGACGTCTTGCCGTACCGCCGGGGCGCGACAAGACGACTGTTGTCGCCCCCATCCGCACGCCGAAGAAGCAGCGCCGCCTCGTCGTCACGATCGAGTAGGTCCCCTGCGCTAACGGGCTCGCTGAAACGGAATGGATTTCTGCTCTCATTCATAGAGCAAATCTGCTCTCAAATATAGAGCAGGCCCAATCGTTATAGGGTTGCGCGCCGCTGATGAGGTTCTTCGAGTACGAGGCGCGGAAGATCGTGGAGCTGGCGGGGATTCCCGTCACCAAGTACGGCTTCTGCACGAGCGCCGACGAGGCGCGCAGGGTCGCCGAGGAGATAGGCGGTCCCGTGGTGATCAAGTCGCAGGTCCTGACCGGTGGGCGGATGAAGGCCGGCGGGGTCAAGTTCGCCGACACGCCCGAGGAGGCTGCCGCGCACGCTGAGGCGATCCTGAAGCTGGAGATCAACGGGCACATGCCGCGCGGCGTGCTGGTCGACCCCAAGGCGCAGGTCAAGCAGGAGTACTACGCGGGGGTCGTCTGGGACGGCACCGCCAAGCGGCCGCTGATGCTGTTCAGCGACATGGGCGGCATCGACATCGAGGAGGTCGCCGAGACGCATCCCGACCACGTCGGCCGCGGCCACGTCTCCAACCTGCTGCCGGTCTCCGATTTCGAGGCCAAGCAGGTCGTCGCCGCCACCGGCGTCACCGGCTCGCAGCTCAACCGCGCGACGCCGATCCTCGCCCGCCTCGCCCGCCTCTTCCGCGAGAACGACATGACGCTGGCCGAGATCAATCCGCTGGCCGAGCTGGAGGACGGCAGCTTCGTCGCCCTCGACGCCCACATGGAGATGGAGAACGAGGCGGTCGGCCGCCAGAAGGGCCTGCTGCGCAAGCGGCTCGAGATCGCCGAGGACGACACGCGCGAGACCTACGAGCCCTCCGCCTTCGAGCGCAACGTCGCCGCGATCGACGCCGCCGACCACCGCGGCGTGATCCAGGGCAAGGACCACGGCTTCTCCGGCAACCTCGGCCTCGTGATCGGCGCCGGCGGCGGCTCGCTGACGCTGACCGACGCGGTGCGCAGCCAGGGCGGCAAGCCCGCCAACTACTCCGAGATCGGCGGCAACCCCTCCGTCGCCAAGGCCTGCGGCCTGGCCAAGGAGGTGCTGGAGAAGGACGGCGTCGAGAAGATCGCCGTGATGATGTCGATCGTCTCCAACACCCGGGTCGACATCGTCGCCCGCGGCGTGATCAAGGCCTGTCTCGAGCTGGGCAAGGACCCGGGTGAGACGATCGCAATCTTCCGCATCCCGGGCGCCTGGGAGGACGAGGGCTTCAAGATCCTCGAGCGCTACGGCGTCGAGTACTGCGACCGCTCCGTTTCGATGTGGGAGGCCGCCGGCCGCGCCGTCGCCAAGATCCAGGGAGGAACATAATGCGCCGCCTCCTCTGCTCCCGCTCGGCCCTGAAGAATCACATATGCACAGGGCCTCGCTCCCGCGTCCGGGGGCGGCGCCCTTAGGCCCCATGTCCATTCTTCTCACCAAAGAGACCACGTTCATCGTCCAGGGAATCACCGGGCGCGAGGCGGTCAACCTGACCCGCGAGTGCCTCGACTACGGCTCCAAGGTGGTCGGCGGCGTCACCCCCGGCCGCAAGGGCCGCGAGGTGCATGGCGTGCCGGTCTTCGACACCGTCGCCCAGGCGGTCGAGAACCACGGCGGCCCGATCGACGGCTCGGTCGTCACCGTCCCCCCCGCCTTCACCAAGGACGCCGTCCTCGAGGCGATCGAGAACGGGATAAAGCTGATCGTCATCGTCACCGAGCGCATCCCGCGCGGCGACGTCGCCCAGATGGTCGAGCTGGCGAACATGCGCGGCGCTCGCATCATCGGCCCCAACTGCCTCGGCCTGATCGTCCCCGAGGTCTGCAAGATGGGCGGCATCGGCGGCCCCGCCAAGGACGCGGCCAAGGCCTACGCGCCCGGTCCGGTCGGCGTGATGAGCCGCTCCGGCGGGATGACGACCGAGATCTCCTCCTCGCTCACGCAGGCGGACCTCGGCGTCTCGACCGCCGTCTCGATCGGCGGCGACGCGATCATCGGCTCCGCCTACGCCGAGCTGATGCCCTACTTCGAGGCCGACGAGCAGACGCAGGCGATCGTGATCTACACCGAGCCCGGCGGACGCATGGAGGCGCAGCTGGCCGAATGGGTCAAGGACAACGACTCGCGCCTGCCGATCGTCGCCTTCATGGCCGGCAAGTTCATGGACGACGAGGAGATGAAAGGGATGAGCTTCGGCCACGCGGGGACGATCGTCGAGGGCAAGGAGGACACCGCCACCGAGAAGATCGCCCGCCTGGAAGCCGCCGGAATCCGCGTCGTCGAGCGGATCGACGAGATCCCCGACGCGGTCAAGGAGAAGTTGGGAGTGACTGCCTGATGGCCGAGACGCTGAACAAGGTCTTCATCGACGTCGAGGTCGATGCCTCGGTCGCCGCCGACGCCGAGCTGGCGCGCAAGCTCGAGGAAGTCTGCCCCGTCGACATCTTCGAGGCGACCGACTCAGGCGTGAAGGTCGTCGAGGCAAACCTCGACGAGTGCGTGCTCTGCAACCTCTGCGTCGACGCCGCGCCCGATGGCGCGGTCCGCGTCATCAAGCTGTACGAGCAGCAGCGCTAGCTCCGTCAGGAGCAGCTCCAGCGCCGTCACGAGCAGCGTTAACGGCATCGATCGCCGCCTGGGCGTCGCGCCGCAAGCGCTCCGGAAGGACGACCATCTCGCGCAGGGCGTCGAACACCGCGCGGTCGCCCTCGATCTCCACTTCGGAGGCGTACTCCTCGCCGATCGCAATCGATGCGGCGATCGCCCGCGGCGGCCCGGAGAGCTTCAGGTCAGCCTCACTCGTCGTTCCGCGCGTTGCGATCGCTTTGCCGCCCGCGATGTCCAAGCGGCACGAATTGCCCTCCGAGTGGAGCTGCACCGTGATCTCGGCGTCGGGGGGCGGCTGCAGGAGGACGCGCAGCGAGTTGGGCAGCCAGGACGGTTCCAGCGGAGCCGTGGCGTCCGTCTCATAGAAGTTGAGTCCCCAGCGCCCCAGCTCGACCAGAATCGGGTCGAGCTCGCGTCCGAGGTCGGTCAGCTCATAGACGATCCCCGAGGCGGGCGGTTCCAGCTCGCGCCGGTGGATGATCCCGTCGCCCTCGAGGTCGCGCAGGCGCTTGGTCAGCACGTCGGTCGGCGGTCCGCCGACGGAGCGCAGCAGGTCGGAGAAGCGCAGCGGGCCGAGCAGCAGCTCGCGCACGATGAGCAGCGACCAGCGCTCGCCGATCCGATCGAGAGCGTCGGCAACGCTGCACATCTGGCCATATTCCCTGCGAGTCACAAGAGGATCTTACCATTTGATTTGATTTTCAAAGTATCTCCTTTGAAGTTTGGTAGGGTCGCGGCGTGACCCGCATCGCCAATGTCACTTGGAAACACCCAGTGCTCGTGCTCGTTGCGGTCGGCATCTTCGCGCTGCTCGCCGTCGCGGTCGGCCATGACGTCGAGCACCACCTGAAGGCGGCGGGCTTCACAGACCCTAGCTCGGAGAGCGAGCGGGCTACTCGCCAGCTGCGCGAGTCGCTCGGCTACGACCCCAACCCGGCAATCGTCCTCGTCGTCCGCGCGCCCGGTGGGGGCCCGCTCGATCCGGCCGATCCGGCAGTGCGCCGAGACGTAAACCGGCTCGCCGCCGGGATGGCGAAGGTCGAGTACGTCGGTCACGTCGTCAATCCCCTGCGCGAACCGCAGGCGGCTGAGCTGATCGCCAAGGACCGCCGGTCGCTGGTGTTGGCGGGGGACCTTTCGACCAACGACGTCGAGGACGCCGGCGGCATCGCCGCCGAACGGGTCAAGGAACTCGCCGAGGCGAGCCCCCTCGACGTCGCCGAGGGGGGCTTCGCCCAGGGCTTCAACGAGACCAACGACCAGACGCGCCGGGACCTGACCACGGCCGAGCTGATCGCCTTCCCCGTCCTCGCGCTCTTCCTCCTCCTCGTCTTCCGCGGCGTCGTCGCAGCGTCGATCCCGCTGCTGATCGGCGGCGTCTCGATCGTCGGCACGCTCTTCGTCCTGCGCCTGATGTCGACCTTCGTCGACACCTCGGTCTTCGCGCTCAACGTCGCCACGGGACTGAGCCTGGGCCTGGCCGTCGACTACGCGCTGCTGATGGTCTCGCGATATCGCGAGGAGCTCGAGCGCGACGGAGCGACGCAGGAGGCGCACCGGCGCACGGTGCTGACCGCCGGTCGCACCGCGGCCTTCTCCGGGATGACGGTCGCGGCGGCGATGGCGGCGCTGATCTTCATGCCGCAGCGCTTCCTCTACTCGATGGCCGTGGCGGGCGCCTCGGTCGCCGTCCTCTCCTCGCTGATCGCGATCCTCGTCGTCCCCTCTCTGCTCGCCCTGCTCGGCACGCGCATCGACGCTCTCTCGATCCGCCGCGGGCATGCGGTGTCCGACACCTCCGACCGCTGGTACCGGTTGGCTCGCGGCGTGATGCGCCGGCCGGTCGCCGTTGCCGTCGCCAGCTCGGCGCTGCTGCTCGCCGCCGCCGCGCCTCTGCTCTGGACGACGCTGACCGGGCCGAGCGCAGAAGCGGTCCCGCCCGGCCAGCCGTCCTACGACGCCTACCGCTACCTGGAAGCCCATTACCCGCGCGACGTAACCGAAGCGGTCACGGTTGCGGTCGACGGCACGACGAGCGATGCCCAGCTCGCCGCCTTCCACAAGCGCGTCGAGGCGGTGGGCAACATCACCAGCGGCGCTTCCTTCGTTCGCACGCCCGGCGACGTCGCCTACGCCAACTTCGCGCTCTCGCAGCCGGCACTGTCGAGCGCCTCGCAGGATGCCGTCGACGAAATCCGCGGCCTCGCAGCGCCCGGCGCCGCGACCGTGCTCGTCTCCGGCAACACGGCCCGTTTCATCGACCAGAAGCAGAGCCTGCTCGAACACGCGCCGCTGGTGGTTGCGATCATCGCCCTGACCACGGTCCTCGTCCTCTTCCTGCTCACCGGCTCGCTGCTGCTGCCGCTGAAGACGCTGGTGATGAACTCGCTGACGCTCGGCGCCACGCTCGGCATCCTCGTCCTCGCCTTCCAGGCCGGCTGGCTCGACGGCCCGCTCGGCTACACCGGTCCCGCGGCGATCGAGGTGACCAGCCTCGTCTTCCTCTTCGCCGTCATCTTCGGCCTGGCGACCGACTACGCCGTGCTGGTGATGGCGCGGATCAAGGAGCGCCACGACCTCGGCGACTCCAACGAGGAGGCGGTCGCGATCGGCATCGGCCGCACGGGCAGGGTGATCACCGCCGCCGCGGTCGCGATCGCCCTCGTCTTCCTCGCCTTCGGCGTCAGCAGCGTCTTCTTCGTCAAGCAGATCGCGATCGGGATGGCCGTCGGCGTGATGATCGACGCCACCATCGTCCGCGCCCTCCTCGTCCCGTCCCTGATGCGCTTGTTCGGAGAGTGGAACTGGTGGGCGCCCGCTCCACTCAAACGCCTGTATCTCAGATTCGGCTTCTCTGAGGGCTGAGCTTCGAGGAGGACGGCTCCCGAAGCCCGTCCCCGAAAAAGTCCGTTGCGCTGTGTGCAGGTCGTCACGGTGAAGCTCCATGACCTTGACACGGATTGGTGACTAGCTAACCTTTACACCGATCCCTGTCACGAAAGGTTCAGCTCCTTGATCCATAAGCCTCGCCGGGTCGCCGTGGTCGGCGGCAACCGGATTCCGTTTGCGCGCTCGAATTCCGTCTACTCGCGTGCGTCCAACCAGGACATGCTCACGGCTGCTCTCGATGGGCTTGTCTCTCGCTTTGGGCTCGAGGGTGAGCGGCTGGGCGAGGTCGCCGGCGGCGCCGTGCTCAAGCACTCGCGCGACCGCGACCTGACCCGGGAGAGCGTGCTCGGCACTCGGCTCGCCCCCGAGACACCCGCCTACGACGTCCAGCAGGCCTGCGGCACCGGCCTCGAGACGACGATCCTCATCGCCAACAAGATCGCCCTCGGCCAGATCGACGCCGGCATCGCCTGCGGCGCCGACACGACCTCCGACGCGCCGATCGGGCTCAACGAGGACCTGCGCCAGATCCTGCTCGACGCAAATCGGGAGAAGTCGAACCTCGGCCGCGCCCGCCAGCTGACCCGGGTCCGCCCCGGTCACCTCGTCCCCTCGATCCCGCGCAACGAGGAGCCGCGCACCGGCCTCTCGATGGGCGAGCACTGCGCGGTCATGGCCGCCGAGTGGGAGGTGGACCGCGAGGAGCAGGACGAGCTCGCGGTCCAGAGCCACCACAACCTCGCCGCCGCTTACGAGCGCGGCTTCATGGACGACCTCGTCACCCCATATCTTGGGCTCGAGCGCGACCAGAACCTGCGCCCCGACTCCTCGCCCGAGAAGTTGGCCAAGCTCGGTCCGGTCTTCGGCGGCGAGGACGGGACGATGACCGCCGCCAACTCGACGCCGCTCAGCGACGGCGCCTCGGCAGTGCTGCTGGCCAGCGAGGAGTGGGCGCGCGAGCGAGACCTGCCGATCCTCGCCTACTTCGCCGACGGAGAGACAGCGGCGATCGACCACGTGCACAAGCGCGAGGGACTGCTGATGGCACCCGCCTACGCGATGCCTCGCATGCTCGATCGCGCCGGGATCACCCTGCAGGACTTCGACCTCTACGAGGTACACGAGGCCTTCGCCGCCCAGGTCCTCTGCACCCTGCGCGCCTGGGAGGACGAGCGGTTCTGCCGCGACCGGCTCGGGCGCGAGAAGCCACTGGGCGAAGTCGACCGCGCGAAGCTCAACGTCAACGGCGGCTCGCTGGCGGCCGGGCACCCGTTTGCCGCCACCGGCGGCCGGATCGTCGCCGGCCTCGCCAAAGCCCTCAGCGAGAAGGGCTCGGGGCGCGGAGCGATCAGCATCTGCGCCGCCGGCGGTCAGGGTGTCGTCGCGATGCTCGAGGGACCAGGGGAGGCGCGATGAGCGACCTCTACTCGCAGGTCGTCAACTCTCCCCCGGGCCGGTTGATCGCCTCCCGCGTCGGGCTTCCCCAGCCGGCGAAGCTGGAGCGCCACGAGCCGGGTGCGCCGGTGGTCTCCGGCGCCGTGCTCTTCGGTGCTGCGCCCCGCGGCCGCCTCGGCAAGTCGGTCGAGCGCCTGCTCGGCGCGATCGGCGCCAACCGGCCGGATACCGCCGACGGCCGGGTCAAGGCGCTCGTCTTCGACGCGACCGGCATCGCCGACTCAACCGAGCTGGTCGAGCTGCAGCGCTTCTTCCACCCCAACGTCAAGCGCGTCGAGACGTCCGGCCGCATCGTCGTCCTCGCCACACCGCCGGCGGGACTGCCGGCTCGTGCAGCGACCGCTCAGCGGGCGCTCGAGGGCTTCACCCGCTCGCTCGGCAAGGAGATCGGCCGCGGCATCGCCGTGCAACTCGTCTACGTCGCCGAGGGAGGCGAGGACCAGCTCGACTCGACGCTGCGCTTCCTCCTCTCCCCCCGCTCCGCCTACGTCTCCGGACAGGTCGTCCGGGTCGGCGAGCCGGTGGCTCCCACGAGCGAAATCGACTGGCAGCGTCCGCTCGGCGGCAAGGTCGCCCTCGTAACCGGCGCCTCGCGCGGGATCGGCGAGGCGATCGCCACGGTCCTGCACCGCGACGGAGCGAAGCTGGTCCTGCTTGACGTGCCTGCCCTCTCGGCGGATCTAGCCGCCGTCGCCGACCGGCTCGAAGCCGAGGCGATCGAGGTCGACATCACCGACGGGGACGCGCCGCGACGGATCGCCGACGAGCTGTCGGGCGGCGTCGACGTCGTCGTCCACAACGCTGGAGTGACCCGCGACCGCACGATCGCGAAGATGCCCGAGGAGCGCTGGACCTCACTGATGGAGATCAACCTCTCCAGCGAGGAGCGGATCAACGACGAGCTGCTCGCTCGCGGCCTGCTGCGCGAGAACGGGCGCATCGTCTGCGTCTCCTCGATGAGCGGCGTCGCCGGCAACTCCGGGCAGACCAACTACGCGACCTCGAAGGCGGGCGTGATCGGCATGGTCGAAGCGCTCGCCCCCGAGCTGGCCGAGCGCAGGGCGACGATCAACGCCGTCGCGCCGGGCTTCATCGAGACCAAGATGACCGCGGCGATGCCGATCCCGGTCCGCGAAGCGGGTCGACGGATGAACAGCATGTCGCAGGGGGGCCTGCCGGTCGACGTCGCCGAGACGATCGCCTGGTTCGCCGCCCCCGCCTCGGCGGGCGTCAACGGCAACGTCGTCCGCGTCTGCGGCCAGAGCCTGCTGGGGGCGTGATGGAAACGCGCACGCTGCAGAGTCCGCCGAGCATCCTGCCGCTCTACGCGCGCGCCGCGGCGCCGATGCTGCCCGGGGCGTCATTGCTGCCCTTCCTCCCCGGCGGCGGCGGGGAGATCCCGGAGATCGAGCTGGAGCTGGGCGGCGTGCGTCTCGACCACGACCGGGTTGCCGCCTACGCCCGCGCCTGCGGCTTCGCCCTCCGCGACGACCTGCCCCCCACCTACCCGCACGTGCTCGCCTTCCCCCTGCACATGGCGGTGATGGCGGACGGGCGCTTCCCCTTCGGCGCCGTCGGCCTCGTCCACGTCGAGAACCGGATCGAGCAGCGCCGGCCGATCGGCCTCGGCGAGGAGCTGACGCTGCGCGTGCGCCCGACCAAGCTGAAGTCGCACCCCCGCGGCCAGACCTTCTCGCTCGTCACCAAAGTCCTCGCCGGCCAGCGGATCGCCTGGGAATCGACCAGTACCATGCTCCGCCGCGGCAAGAACTCCCAAAGCGCCAAAGCGCCCACCAAATCCGAACTGCATCAAATTCCAATCCCAGGAGATAGGGAATTTGATGCAGTTCGCGAGGAGGGTCAGGGGGAGCTGCGGGCGAGTGCGGAGTGGAAGCTGGGCGGCGACCTGGGGCGGCGCTACGCAGCCGTCTCCGGCGATCGCAACCCGATCCACATGCACTCGCTGGCGGCGAAGCCGCTCGGCTTCCCGCGGGCGATCGTGCACGGAATGTGGACGAAGGCACGCTGTCTGGCGGCGCTGGAGAGCCGGCTGCCCGACGCCTTCGCCGTAGACGTGCGCTTCCGCAAGCCGATCCTGCTTCCAAGCAGGGTCGAGTTCGCCGGCGCTGGCGAGGGAGAGGAAATCGACTTCGCGGTCCGTGACGCCAAGCGCGGCACGCCGCACCTCGACGGCCACGTCGCGCCGCTCGAGGCCAAATCCGAAGACGGGAGGAAGTAGAGAATGCCAACCGCAACGCGGGAGAAGGGCGTGGCCGAGCGCAGCATGGGCCTCGGCCTGCGCTGGCTCAACCGGCTCGCCGGCTCAGACCTGCTCGACCGCATCCGCATCCGCAAGCAGGTCGAGCGCGCCCTCTTCACCGGCACCAAGAACGGCTTCCGCACGGCGACCGCCGCCGGCCGCACCTTCAAGGCCGCGCAGACGCTGGGCAAACCGGCGCGCCAGGCGACCGGCAAGTCGCGCAACCTCTTCGACCTCTCCCCCGACGACGAGCAGCAGATGCTGCAGGAAGGCGTACGCGACTTCGCCGAGGCGAAAGTTCGCCCCGTCGCCGCCGAGGCGGACGCGGAACGTAAGACCCCCACCGAGCTGCTGGTTCAGGCCAACGAGCTCGGCGTCAACATGCTCGGCGTGCCCGAGGAGCTCGGCGGCGTCATGCACGAGCAGGCCGCGGTGACCAGCGTCCTGATCGGCGAGGCCCTGGCCCACGGCGACATGGGCATCGCCTACGCGGCACTGGCACCCGGGGCGGTCGCGACCGCGATCGGACACTGGGGCACGCCGGAGCAGGAGGCGACCTACCTGCCCTCCTTCACCGGCGAGGACACGCCGGTGGCGGCGCTGGCGCTGCTCGAGCCGCGGCCGCTGTTCGACCCGCTGAAGCTGGAGACGAAGGCGCGCCGCGACGGTTCCGACTGGGTCCTCGACGGCGTCAAGTCGCTCGTCGCCCGTCCGGGCGAGTGCGAGCTGTTCGTCGTCGGCGCCGAGGCCGAGGGCCTCGGGCCGGCGCTCTTCGTGCTCGAGTCAGGCGCCGACGGCCTCTCGGTAGAGGACGAGCCGGCGATGGGCCTGCGGGCGGCGGCCACCGGCCGTCTCGTGCTCGAGGGCGTCCGCGTTCCCGCGAGTTCCCTGATGGCCGAGGGCAGGCGCGAGGCCTACGTCGAGTGCGTGCAGCGCGCCCGCGTCGCCTGGTGCTCGCTCGCCGTCGGCACCGCGCAGGCCGTCCTCGACTACGTCAAGGACTACGTCAACGAGCGCACCGCATTCGGCGAACCGATCTCCAACCGCCAGGGCGTCGCCTTCGCGGTCTCCGACGTCGCAATCGAGAGCGACGGCATGCGGCTTACCACCTACCGGGCGGCGAGCCGTGCCGACCAGGGCCAGGATTTCGGTCGCGAGGCCGCCCTGGCCCGCCGGCTCTGCTCCCAGAAGGGAATGAAGATCGGCTCCGACGGCGTGCAGCTGCTCGGCGGCCACGGCTATGTCAAGGAGCATCCGGTCGAGCGCTGGTACCGAGACCTCCGCGCAGCGGGCGTGATGGAGGGCGCCCTGCTCGTCTAGGCGCAGGCCACGAGCGAAAGCAGATCCGATGATCAACCTAGAGATACCGAAGAAGTTCAAGCCCCTCGCCACGCAGGCGAACCAGGTCGCGACCGAGGTCTTCCGCCCGATCTCGCGTAAGTACGACGAGGCCGAGCACGCCTATCCCAAGGAGCTCGACATGCTCGCCTCGCTGATCGACGGCATGAACGAGGGCTCCGACATCGGCGGTGCCGGCGCCGCCGGCGTGCGCCGCGAGTCGAACGGAGGCGACGAGGGCAACCGCAATGGCTCCAACCTCTCCACCGTGCTCGGCATCATCGAGCTCTGCTGGGGCGACGTCGGCCTGCTGCTCTCGATGCCGCGCCAGGGCCTCGGCAACTCGGCGATCGCCTCGGTGGCGAGCGACGAGCAGCTCGAGCGCTACGGCGGCAAGTGGGCGGCGATGGCGATCACCGAGCCCGAGGCGGGTTCGGACTCGGCCGCGATCCGCACCACCGCGGAGCTCGACGGCGACGAGTACGTGCTCAACGGCGAGAAGATCTTCGTCACCTCGGGCGACCGGGCCGACCTGATCGTCGTCTGGGCCTCGCTCGACCGCTCCCAGGGCCGCGCCGCGATCAAGTCGTTCATCGTCGAGCGCGACAACCCGGGGCTGAAGCTCGATCGACTCGAGCACAAGCTCGGCATCCGAGCCTCGGACACGGCCAACTTCACCCTGCAGGACTGCCGCGTGCCGAAGGAGGCGCTGCTCGGCAGCCCCGAGATCGACACCAAGGCCGGCTTCGGCGGCGCGATGCAGACCTTCGACAACACGCGGCCGCTGGTCGCGGCGATGGCGGTCGGCGTCGCCCGCGCCGCATTGGAGGAGACCCGCAAGCGGCTCGAAGAAGCCGGCGTCGAGATCGACTACGACACGCCGGCGCTGAGCCAGTCGGCCGCCGCCGCGCGCTATCTGGAGATGGAGGCCGACTACGAGGCCGCCCACCTGCTCACCCTGCAGGCGGCCTGGATGGCCGACAACGGCAAGCCCAACTCGCTGCAGGCCTCGATGGCCAAGGCGAAGGCCGGCCGCACCTGCGTCGACGTCGCCCTCGGCTGCGTCGAGCTCTGCGGCAGCCTCGGCTACGGCGAGAACGAGCTGCTCGAGAAGTGGGCCCGCGACGCCAAGATCCTCGACATCTTCGAGGGGACGCAGCAGATCCAGCTGCTGATCGTGGCGCGGCAGTTGCTGGGGAAGAGTTCGAGCGAACTGCGGTAGGACGGGCCGGAGGGACCCCTCCCCAAAACGCTCGGCGGGAGCCTCGCTTGAGTGTTTTGGAGAGGGGTCCCTCCGGCCGTTTGACAGGTCCCGGCGATTCCCAGCTCACGACCTGGCGCATCGGCAGCCGGCCCTCTTTTGGAAGCTCCTTAGGGCAGACTGCCGGGCGTGAATTTCGTCGAGCTTATGGAGAACTCCCCTGCCTCTCGGCTTGGGATCGTTGCCGTTGATGCGGAGGGCTCCAGGCGGGACTGGTACTTCGGCGAATTGATTGCGCGCTCGGCCGGTCTCTCGGGGGCGTTCGCCGCGCGGGGCGTCAGGCGCGGCGACGTGGTGATGACGCTGGTCGGCAACCGGATCGAGTGGGTGCTCTCACTGCTCGCCTGCTGGCGGATGGGGGCTGTCGCCCTGCCCTGCAGTACGCAGCTGCGCCGCCACGACCTCGAGGTCCGGGTCGCGGCGGCGAACCCGGTTCTCTGCGTCGGCGAAGACGACCTGCTCGCCGAGCTGCCCGGCGGCGTCGAGACGATGACGATGGCCGAGGTCGCCGCCGTGCTCGACGAGGACCGCGCCCAGGAGACCCCAGCCGCAATCGAGGCGGTGAACGCCGAGGACCCGGCGCTGATCGTCTTCACCTCGGGCACGACAGGCGAACCGCGCGGCGTCGTCCACGCCTACCGTTACCTGGAGGGACAGCGCGCGCAGGCCGAGCATTGGCTCGGCTCGCGCAAGGGCGAGCTGGTCTGGTGCACGACCGCGACCGGCTGGTCGAAGTCCGCGCGCAACGTCTTCCTCGCGCCTTGGCTGACCGGCGCCGCGGCCGTCCTCCACGAAGGACGCTTCGACCCGGCCGAGCGACTCGACCTCGCCGAGGCACTTGAGGTCAACGTCCTCTGCCAAGCGCCAACCGAGTACCGGATGCTGGCCAAGCGCACCTCCCTGCGCCGGCTGCCCGCCCTGCGTCGCATGGTCTCCGCCGGCGAGCCGCTCGAGGCGGAGACGATCGCCGCCTTCCGCGAGGAAATGGGACTGGAGCCCGCGGACGGCTACGGGCAGACCGAGACCGGACACGTCAGCGGCAACCTCGCCGGCGACCCGGTCAAGCCGGGCTCGATGGGCAGACCCCTGCCGGGGATCGAGACCCGCATCGTCGAGGGCGAGCTGCAGCTCCGCCCCGCCTCCTCCCCCACCTTCTTCTCCCGCTACCTCGACGGCGAGCGCTTCGGGGGCGAGTGGTGGTCGACCGGCGACCTCGTCCGCGAAGACGAGGACGGCTACCTCTTCTTCGAGGGCCGCAGCGACGACATCATCCTCTCCTCGGGCTACCGGATCGGCCCCTTCGAGGTCGAGTCCGCCCTCCTCTCCCACCCCGCTGTCGCCGAGGCCGCCGCGGTCGCCGCGCCCGATCCCGAGCGCGGCGCCGTCGTGCGCGCGATCGTCGTCCCCCGCGAGCGGGAGCCGAGCGAGGAGCTCGCCCGCGAGCTGCAGGAGCACTGCAAGCGCGAGACCGCGCCCTACAAGTTCCCCCGCATCGTCGAGTTCGCGGAGGAGCTGCCGAAGACGACCAGCGGCAAGATCCGCCGGGCCGAGCTGCGTGGCAGCTAGCCTGTTCGAGGTGGCCGAGATCGACCGCAAGCGACTCGCGGCGCTGACCGAGGCGCAGCAGGAGCGCTTCCGCAACAACACCGGCAGCTCGGCCCGGACCTTCGAGCGGGCGGTCAAGGTGATGCCGGGCGGCGTCCCCTCCTCCTTCCAGGAAAACGACCCGTGGCCGGTCTACATCGAGCGCGGACGGGGCAGTCGCGTCTGGGACGTCGACGGCAACGAGTACGTCGACTTCCACAACGGTTTCGGGGTGATGTGCATCGGCCACGCCAACCCGACGGTCGGCGCCGCGGTCAAGGCGCGGATCGACGAAGGCACCCACTTCGCCGCCCCCACCGACGGCTCGATCGCCGTCGCCGAGGAGCTCAGCCGCCGCTTCGGCCTACCGCAGTGGCGCTTCAACAACTCCGGCACCGAGGCGACGATGGACGCCGTCCACCTCGCCCGCGGCGCCACAGGCCGCGACGTCATCCTCAAGATCGAGGGCTCCTATCACGGCCACCACGACACGGTGATGGTCTCCGTCTACCCGCCGCTCGAGGCGCTCGGCGCCCGCGACGACCCGATCAGCGTCCCCTACGGCGGCGGCGTCCCCAGGGCGCTGAGCGAACTGACCCGCGCCGTCCCCTTCAACGACGCCGACGCCCTGCAGAGCGTGCTGGAGAAGATCGGCGAGCAGGTCGCCGGGCTGATCATGGAGCCGGCGATGATGAACATCAACATCATCCCGCCGCGTGAGGGCTACCTGGAGCGGGTGCGCGAGCTGACCGCCGAGCACGGCGTGAAGCTGATCTTCGACGAGGTGAAGACCGGGGCGACGATCTCACCCGGCGGCGCCACCGCCCGCTTCGGCGTCGCCCCGGACATGATCACGCTGGCGAAGGCGAGCTGCGGCGGCTACCCGGGCGGCGCGATCGGGATGAGCGAGGAGCTGGCCGCGATCGTCGCCGACGGCACGGTCAAGCAGTACGGCACCTTCAACGGCAACCCGCTGGTGATGGCGGCCGCCGAGGCGACGCTGACCGAAGTGCTCACCGACGACGTCTACGAGCGCTTCGAGGCGAGCAACCGACGCCTGCTCGACGGCTGTCAGGAAATCATCGACGGATACGACCTACCGGCCTACACCGAGGGCATGGGCGCCAAGGGCTGCGTGATCTTCTCGCCGCAGCGGATGTACGAGTACCGCGACTACCTGAGCAAGGTCGACGAAGAGCTCTCGACGCTGGCCTGGCTCTACCACATGAATCACGGCATCTTCATGACGCCCGGCGTCGAGGAGGAGTGGACGCTCTCGATCGCCCACTCCGACGAGGACCTGCAGCGCTACCTCGACGCCTTCGAGGCCTTTGCCCGCGACGTAACCGCCTAGGCGGCCAGGGCCTCGGCGACGTCGACCGGCCTGCCCAGGTGGTATCCCTGGGCCATGTCGACGCCGTATTCGCGCAGCATCTCAGCGGTGACGTCGTCCTGAACGAACTCGGCGATCGTCGTCTTTCCGAGCCCACGCGCGACCTGGACGATCGCCTGCACGGTGAGCTGGTCGGCGTCGCTGTTGGGCATGTCGCGCACGAAGGAACCGTCGATCTTGATCAGGTCGAAGGGGATCTGTTTGAGGTAGTGGAAGGGCCCGAAGCCGGCGCCGTAGTCGTCGATCGCGACCTGGCAGCCGAACTCGGTGAGGCGGTCGGCGAAGCCGCCGATCGCGTCGAAGTCGCGCACCGTGGCGGTCTCGGTGATCTCGAAGGTGCAACGGGACGGATCGGCGCTGCCCTCGTCGAGCCGGCGCTCGATGAATTCGAGCACCGAGATGTCGGCCAGCGAGGCGCCGGAGAGGTTGACGTGCAGCGAGACGGGGTGGCCCTCCCGCTCGCGGGCTGCGAGCAGCTCGAGGGCGCGAACGACGACCCAGCGGTCGAGCTCCTGGACGAGGCCGGCGCGCTCGGCCGCCTCGATGAAGGAGGCGGCGGGAAGCAGCTCGCCGTTGTCGCCCGTCATCCGCAGCAGCAGCTCGTAGCGCTCGATCCCACCCGAAGCGAGGTTGCGAATCGGCTGCGTATGGAGGCTGAGCCGATCCTGGGTGAGCGCTTCGCGGATGCGGGCGCTCGTCGTCTGCCTGCGATCCCGGCGCCCGGCTTCCGCCGCCTCCTGGAAGAGCCCGATCTGGTTGCGGCCCTCGGTCTTCGCCGAGTACATCGCCTGGTCGGCGGCCATCAGAACCGCCTCGGCGCCGATCGAGCGCTCGCCGCCGAACATCGTGATCCCGACGCTGATCGTCGCCCCCGCCGCGTCGGGCACCGGCGCAGCGTCCTCGGCGACCCGCTCCCGCAGGTCTTCGCCCAGCTGCAGGGCACCGGCGACGTCGGCCTGCGGCATCAGCACGGCGAACTCGTCGCCGGAAAGGCGAGCGACGATGTCGGTGGCCCGCACCCGCTCGCGCAGGATCGCCGCGATCTGGCGAATCAGCGTGTCGCCGGCATGGTGGCCGTAGGCGTCGTTGACCGCCTTCAGCCCGTCGATGTCGATGACCATCACCGCGCCCTGGCCGCCGTAGCGGGCACTGAAGGAGACGTACTGGTCGAGCTCGGCGCGGAAGCGGCGCCGGTCGAGCAGGCCGGTCAACGAGTCGTGGTCGGCGAGGTAGCGGAGTCCCGCCTCGGTCCGTTCGGCCCGGGACAGGGCGTCTTCGACCACATGACGGTCGGCCGGTTCGAGCTTCTCCAGGACCGCGGCGATGGCCGGATCGGTCTTCGTCAGTAGCCGCTCGTCGGGCATTCTTTGAAGGTAGACCCTTTCGCCGGGGAAACGATTCGCGCGTTACTCGTGGAGCCCCAAAAGACCTCCAAATATGGGGCATTCCGGTCCCGAAAAATAGGCATCCAAACGTCCATGGGTAGTGTGGATCCAGTTATGGCCAACCGCCTCGCCCTGGAGACAAGCCCCTACCTCCTGCAGCACCGAGACAACCCGGTCGACTGGTACCCATGGGGCGAGGAGGCGCTGGCGCGGGCTCGCGGGCTCGATCGGCCGATCCTGCTCTCGGTCGGCTACTCGGCCTGTCACTGGTGCCACGTGATGGAGCGCGAGTCCTTCGAGGACACAGAGACCGCCGCCTACATGAACGAGCACTTCGTCAACGTCAAGGTCGACCGCGAGGAGCGCCCCGACGTCGACGCGATCTACATGGAGGCCGTGCAGGCGATCAGCGGCCAGGGTGGCTGGCCGATGACCGTCTTCTGCGACCCGAGCGGGGTGCCGTTCTACGGCGGCACCTACTTCCCGCCCGACGAGGGACGCGGCATGCCCAGCTTCCGCATGGTGATGGAAGCCGTGGTCGACGCCTTCGAGCGCCGGCGGGGAGAGATCGAGGAGCGGGCGCCGCAGATGCGCGCCCGGCTCGGCGCGGTCGGCACGGTTGAGCCCGCCGACGGCGCGGTCGAGCCGGCGCTGCTGGAGGAGGCGACCGAGCGCCTGCTCGCCGCGGCGGACCTCGCCCGGGGAGGCTTCGGCGGCGCGCCGAAGTTCCCGCCCGCTTCGGCGCTCGAGCTGCTGATGGCGCGCGGCGAGCACCAGGTCGTCGAGCGCACGCTCGACGCGATGATGGCCGGTGGCATCTACGACCAGCTCGGCGGCGGCTTCGCCCGCTACTCGGTCGACGCCGCCTGGCTAGTCCCCCACTTCGAGAAGATGCTCTACGACAACGCGCTGCTCGCCCGCGCCTACCTGCACGGCTGGCAGGTCTTCGGCCACGAGCGCTACCGGCGAATCTGCGAGGAGACGCTCGACTGGGCGCTGCGCGAGATGTGCGGCCCCGAGGGCGGCTTCTACTCGGCGCTCGACGCCGACTCCGAGGGCGAGGAGGGCCGCTTCTACGTCTGGACTCCCGACGAGATCCGCGCAGCCCTTGAAAATTGGCCGCCGGACAACCCCAGCGACCCGAACTGCATCAAATTCCAATCCCAGGAGATAGGGAATTTGATGCAGTTCTACGGGGTGACGGAGCGGGGGAACTTCGAGGGGAAGAACGTGCTGCACCTCGCCCAAGGGGCCGATGCGCCCGAGCCCGAGGGGATGGCCGAGATGCGGCGGGTGCTGTTGGAGGCGCGCGCCGAGCGCGTACGTCCGGGACTCGACGACAAGCGCCTCGCCTCGTGGAACGCCCTGATTCTCGCCGCCCTCGCGGAGGCGGGAGCGGTCCTCGAGCGCCCCGACTACCTCGGCGCCGCGCGGACCTGCGCCGAGTTCCTCTGGGAGGAGATGCGTGACGCGGACGGCCACCTGCTGCGCACCTACAAGGACGGCGAGGCTCGCCTCAACGCCTATCTCGAGGACCACGCCTTCCTGCTCGAGGCGCTGCTCACCCTCTACGAAGCGACCTACGAGGCGCTCTGGTTCGAGCGTGCCCACGAGCTCGCCGAGGCGATGCTCTCCCGCTTCCACGACCCCGAGCGGGGCGGCTTCTTCTCCACCTCCGGCGACCACGAAGAGCTGATCGCCCGGCGCAAGGAGATCGGCGACCACCCGATTCCCTCCGGCAACAGCTCCGCCGCGATGGGACTGCTGCGGCTCGCGGCGCTGACCGGCGAGCGCTCCTACGAGCAGGCGGCGGAGGGCGTCTTCCGCCTCTTCGCCGAGCCCGCCCTCCGCCACCCGGAGGCCTTCGCCCACCTTCTCCGCGCGATCGACTTCCACCTTGCCCCGACCAAGGAGGTGGCCCTGGTCGGCGACGATCTCGGCGAGCTGTCGCGCCTCGTCCGCTCCGCGCACCGCCCGCACATCGTCGTCGCCGGCGGCCCCGAGGGCTCCACTACCCCTCCCCTCCTCTTGCACCGCACGACCGTCGACGGCCGCCCGGCAGCCTACGTATGCGAGAGCTTCGCCTGCCAGGCCCCCGTCACCGATCCGCAGGCCCTCGCCAAACTTCTCTAGAGGATCGGCAGGAACTGCTCGATCTCGTACGGCGTCACCTGCACGCGGTAGTCGTCCCACTCCTGTCGCTTGATCTCGACGAAGCGGCGGAAGGTGTGCTCGCCCAGCGTACGCAGCACCAGCTCCGACTCGGCGGCGACCTCGACCGCCTCGCCGAGCGTCGCCGGCAGCTGCTCGATTCCCTGGTGGGCGAGCTCATCGGCCGAGAGGTGGTAGAGGTTCTGCTCCATCGGCTCGGGCAGCTCGTAGCCCTTCTCGATCCCTTCCAACCCGGCCTGCAGCATGCCGGCGAAGCAGAGGTAGGGGTTGCAGGCGGGGTCCGGGCAGCGCAGCTCGGCTCGCGTCGCTCCCTCCTTGCCGGGGTGGTAGAGCGGTACCCGGATCAGGGCCGAGCGGTTGCGCCGCGACCAGGCGAGATAGACCGGCGCCTCGTAGCCGGGGACGAGCCGCTTGTAGGAGTTGACCCACTGGGCGAAGAGCGGCGAGATCTCGCGCGCGTGCTTGAGCTGACCGGCGATGAAGGCCTTCGCGGTCGGCGAGAGGTAGTACTGGTCGTCGGCATCGAAGAAGGCGTTCTTGCCGTCCTTGGTCAGCGACTGGTGGACGTGCATCCCGGAGCCGTTCTCGCCGAAGAGCGGCTTCGGCATGAAGGTCGCGTGCCAGCCGTACTTCATCGCGTACTCCTTGACGACGATGCGATACGTCATGCAGTCGTCGGCCATCGCCAGCGCGTCCTTGTAGCGCATGTCGACCTCGTGCTGGGAGGGACCGACCTCGTGGTGCGTGTACTCGACGTGGATGCCCATCTTCTCCAGGGCGAGAACGGTGTCGCGGCGCACGTCGGAGCCGGCGTCGAGCGTCGTCAGGTCGAAGTAGCCGCCCTCGTCGAGCCCTTCCGGCACGCCGCCCTCCGGCTTGGCCGAGCGGAAGTAGAAGAACTCGAGCTCGGGGCCGATGTTGAAGGCGTCGAAGCCCATCTCCTCGGCCCGTTTCAGCGCCCGCTTCATGATCCAGCGCGGATCCCCCTCGTAGGGTTCGCCGCCCGGCACCTGGATGTCGCAGAACATGCGGGCGACGGCGTTCTCGCCCTCCGGGCGCCAGGGGATGAGGGCGAAGGTCGAGGGGTCCGGCATTGCGATCATGTCCGACTCCTCGATCGGGTTGAAGCCGGTGATCGAGGAGCCGTCGAAGCCCATGCCGCCTTCGAAGGCGTCGTCCAGCTCGGCGGCGTTTATCGAGAAGCTCTTCAGCTGCCCGAGCACATCGGTGAACCAGAGCCGCACGAAGCGCACGCCGCTCTCCTTGACGATCTGGGCGACGTCGGCCGCGGTCTTCGGTTGGTCTGCCATCTCTGCGCCTCCTGGCTCACGCTGTCGGCTCGGGGCCGCAACGATAGGCGAAGCGGGGCCACGGTGAACCGCACGCGTACGAGCGCGCGTATACGGGTATGGAGACCGAGGACAGGCAGCTTGCGTGACGCCGGAGAAGTCGGTATAACTTACTTGACGTAAGTATCTGGCTGAAAGTAAAGTAAAGGCCACGTAAAGGCTCTGTAAAGCGGAATCCCCGAACAGGGTCCCCGGAGGCGGATGCACGTGACAGTAAAAACAGACGTGAGCAGGTTCCAGATCCACGACGAGCTGACCGCGCCCGACGAGAGCGCGCCGCTGATCAAAACGATCCAGGCAACCGGCGGCGCCGTGACGAAGTTCGTCGGCGTGCTGGCCGGTGCGCCGGCCGTGCTGCGCGCCTACACGCGGATGCGCTCGGAGCTGCGCGGCGGCGTCCTGCCGCGGGCGACTCGGGTGCGGATCGCGCTGGCGGTGGCCGAGTACCGCGAGGACGGCTACAGCATCGCCCAGCACGCGAAGACCGCGCGCAGCGCCGGCCTCGGCCTCGACGAGGTCTCACGGGCCCGCAGCTTCAGCTCCAACGATCCCAAGGAGGCGGCGCTGCTCGAGTACCTGCGCGGCGCGCTCGAGGCCAACGGCCATCCCCCGCTCCATCTGCACGAGGAGGCGCGAGAGATCGGCTGGACCGACGAGGAGCTGCTCGAGGCGGTTGCGCACCTGGTGCTGAACGAGTTTCAGAGCCTGATCGCCGGCGCGGCGGAGCTGCCCAAAGACCAGAGCGGTCCGCGGGTTCTTCCTTCAGCAGCGGCGTAGAACCGGAGAGAGGCCGCGGGGTGGATCCTCAAAACGCTCGGCAGGAGCCTCGCTTGAGTGTTTTGAGGACCCACCCCGCGCCCTCCATCCCACTTCATCCCTAACCAGCTCTCGAAAGCAGCGCCACCCGGCTGCCTCTCCGGTTAGGACCGCTCGCCGCACCCTGCTTGGGGAGCTCTTCGAGAACGCTACGTGAAGGGGCCACGGGTGTCCCTATCCAAAACACTCAAGCGAGGCTCCTGCCGAGCGTTTTGGATAGGGACACCCGTGGCCCCTCTCAATCAATCCTCGACCAGCGTCGCCGTGTAGAGCAGTCGTGCGGTCGAGTAGCGGCAGCCGTAGGTGGCGCGCGTGCCGACTTTCTGCTGCGGTTCGCCCTGGCGCACGTCGGTCGCGTCGATGCACTTGCCGGGTTCGCGGCTGGCCCGCCAGACGCTGGTCGCCGAGAGGCCCTGCGAGAAGGCGGGCGCCCAGGTCGGCACGGTGAGGGCGACGACGTCGCCCTTGTGGACGCGGAGGCTGGCGCCGAACTTCACGGTCTGGCCCAGGTAGGGGCTGAGAACGTGGATCGAGCCCTGCGAGCGCAGGTTGTAGCGCGGCGGGTTGGTCTGAGGGACGCGGCGCAGGATCGCCAGGCGGGCCTCGGGCGGCGTGCCGAAGAAGCCGTTGAAGAAGGAGCGCTGGCTAGGCGTCGGCTGCGACAGGGCGAGGGTCCACGACTTGATCTTGCCGTTGGCGGGGACGCGGAAGGGCAGCTTGCCCTGGCTGGTGCCGACCTGGAAGCCGGTGACGCTGCCGACTGCCTGGCAGGGCGACTCCGGGCAGGAGGGATCGGGCATGTTCGTGGTGCCGCCGAGGGTGACGGTCGTCTTGGCCTTGCCGGGGGCGCCGGTGCCGGCGGCAACTCCCACGGACAGCGCCAGGCCCGCGGCGAGAACGGCTGCCAGCGCCAGCCGGCCACGAAGCCGCGTCGGCCCGTGGTTGAAACCTGCATGCGAAGACCTCGACATTGCCCGTGCTCCTCTCGTAGGACGATCCAGCGGTCGAGAGGTTAACCGCCGCGGCGGTCCAAAGATGCGCTTACTGGCTGCCGCCGCCGCCCTGGGAGCCGATCGCGACCGCATAGCGAACGCGGTTGGCGCCTTCGAAATGGAGGGCGCGGCGGGCGCCGTTGGTGAGGTCGAAGGCGTTGCCCTTCGTGTACGGGCCGCGATCGATCACGCGTGCGACGACCGTGTGGCCGCGGTAGGCGAACTTGACCGCGGTGCCACAGGGCAGGGTGCGATGGGCGACGCCGATCGTGCCCGGGCGCAGGGTCTGGCCGCAGGCCGTGTGGTTGCCGTAGAGGCCGGGCCCGTACCAGGTGGCGCCGGCGCTGCGCATCGGGCTGCTGAAGACGAGGTCCGACCCAGTCGCGGCCGCGCCTTCCGAGGAGACGGTGCTGACGCCACCGGTGCCGGCCTGGGCCGGAATCGCACCCGCGGTCAGGCAGCTCAGCGAGGCGAAGAGCGCAGCCCAGCGCACGCTTCTGCGGCACCGTCTGCGCGTGGCTCGCTGCCGTGCTCGATCTGTCCGCCCGTGGCGGTTTGCCTTTGCCCTCATTGCTCTTTGCGACGCTTACGGGGTTAGCTGACGGGCTCGCGCTGAAAGAGCTGCGCTACGCGGCAGATGCCTGCGATTCGCCCCAACTGTCTGGGTCCCCCGCTCCCCGCGATATGTAGGCGGAGATTCAGCGGAAGTTGGCGGCAGGTTAGCAGACGTTAAGACATGAAAACGTGACGAGTTTGAAAAGGCCCCCTTTGCAGGGGGCCTTTTCGTAGCGGGCCTGTAAGCCGGATCCTGTCGTGAACGACCATCTGTCTCCCGGGACCTGCGCCCCGGGGAGCCGCCGAAGCGGCCCTGCGGCCTACCTGGACCTCGCCGGGCAGGGTCGACGGTCCTGCTTGGCCTTGCACCGGGCGGGGTTTGCCTGGCCGCCGCGTCACCGCGACGCCGGTGCGCTCTTACCGCACCATTTCACCTTTGCCTGTACGCGGCTCACGTGTGGCCGCGCCATCGGCCGTATGTTTCTGTGGCACTGTCCCGCGGGTTTCCCCGGGTGGGCGTTACCCACCGCCCTCGCCCTGTGGTGTCCGGACTTTCCTCGAGGGGTTTTCTCTCCCCCCGCAGTCGCTCGGCCCGCTCTTCAATCGTAGCTCCACTTGGGCTTCGAGGGGCTAAGCAGATCAAGGACGCAGGAAGCGTGGCGTGCCCTGCACGCGAGCGACCGAGGACGCCGATATGCGACGCGCCGCGGAGCCCTAGATCTTGCGGAAGACGCCGACGACCTTGCCCATCACCGAGGCCTCGGTGGTGCGAATCGGCTCCATCGTCTCGTTCTCGGGCTGCAGGCGGATGTGGTCGTCCTCGCGGAAGAAGCGCTTGACCGTCGCCTCGTCGCCGATCAGGGCGACGACGATCTCGCCGTTGGCGGCGTCCTGGGCCGGACGCACGACGACGTAGTCGCCCTCGAAGATGCCGGCGTCCTTCATGCTTTCGCCGCGCACATTGAGGATGTAGTCGCCGTCCTCGCCGCCGATCACGTCGGGCACTTCGATGTACTCCTCGACGTTCTCCTCGGCCAGGATCGGCTCACCGGCGGCGACCTGGCCGACCAGTGGCAGGCCGCTCTCCGACTTGATCGTCCGCTTCGCCTTGTCGAAGAGCAGCTCGATCGCTCGGGGCTTGCTCGGATCGCGTTTGAGCAGGCCGATCTTCTCCAGGTTGGCCAGGTGCGCGTGCACGGTCGACGACGAATGCAGACCGACCGCTTTGCCGATCTCCCGCACCGTCGGCGGGTAGCCGGTCTTCGCCGCATAACGACGGATGAAGTCGAAGATCTCCTTCTGCCTCTTGGTCAGATCCAGCTCCACCTCAGCGCCCTCCCGGGTCCGTGCATCTATTCTTGTTATGTCCGAACACTTGTTCGCAAGCGTAGCGGTCTCCCCGGATACCTGCAACCAAACGCGCCCCATGGGCGCGAACATCTAGAATCCCCGCCCCTCGAGCGGCTGTGGCGGAACTGGTAGACGCGCAAGGTTGAGGGCCTTGTGCCCCTCACGGGGCGTGGAGGTTCGACTCCTCTCAGCCGCATAGACAATCCCCGCGATCGGCGGTATTGCGTTTCGGCACTCCGCAAGCGCTAGATCAAACCGGCCAGGCCCAGGCCGACCTGCTCAACTGCTCGGGCGAGATCCCGGTCCCAGGTCACAAGGACGACTTCCTCGCCGCCGAGCTCAAGCGCGGTGGCGAGATGAACTGCGTCATAGCCACGAAGCCCAAGGTCTTCAGCATGCTCGCCAGCGCGACGAGCGAGGGCCGAATCAACGCCTACGGTGATCAGGTCTTCCTGCAGCTCCTCGAACGCCGCCAACGCCCGTGCGTGCTCGCCCTCCCCCAGGCGGCCTTGGCGCCGCGCAGCCGCCAGGGCAGCGCGTCCCTCTGGATAGGAGAGGATGCTGGACGCTGCGGCGGGGGGCCCGCTGGCCCAGAGCTCGGCGGCCAGATCAGAGCCATCCTCGATGACGATGAGCTTGATCAGCGCCGAGGTGTCGAAGTAGAGGATCAGGCCCGCTGCTCGGAGACGAGGCTCGATACCGAACCGCTGCTTTTGACCTTTGCCTTACGGGGAGATCGCGGCGCCTTCGGCATCCGCACCAAGCCGCGGCGCTCGAGCTCCTCCAGCGGGCGCTCGGCGTCGAGCCCGCTGAGCCGAGCGATGCGCCGCCCGCGCCGGGTAACGACGATCTCGCCCCCACCCTCGACTCGCTCCAAATACTCGCTAAGACGATCATGCAGCTCGCGGACGCCGACTTCGCCCTCGGACAAATGTAGCGTCATAAGGGCAGACTAGCAGCTACATCCCGCGAGGTGCATCAGCCGCTGGTACCAGACTTGCAGCGGATAGGTACTTGACTGATCGGGCCATTTGAAGCTTGTATATGGAGGTATGCGACCCCTCGCCGAGCCGGGTACTGCCACCCGCTCGCAACTCGCCGAATTCACCGAGCTCTGCGAGGAGCGAACCGGGCTGGCATTCGACAGCCCGCAGCAGCTGCATGCCTTCTCGGTCTCCGAGTACCGGCGCTTCTGGAGCCTCTTCCTCGAGTGGGCCGACCCGCTCCGCGAGGGCGAGTCGGAGCCGGTCTGCAGCGACGATCGCTGCGAGGAGGCCGTCTTCTTCCCGAACCTGCGGATGAGCTACGCCGAGAACCTGCTCGCCCGGCGCTCGGCTGAGGACGACGAGCGAACGGCGGTGGTCGCTCGCCACGGGAACGGCCCCCCGCAGCGGCTCTCGCGGCGCGAGCTGCGCAAGCGAGTGAGGACCCTGGCCGGGCACATGCGCTCGCTCGGCATCGAGGCCGGGGACCGGGTCGCGGCGATCGCGCCCAACAACACCGAGGCGATCGTCGGCGGTCTGGCCGCGGCGACGATTGGCGCGACCTTCTCCAGCGCCGCCCCGGACATGGGCGCGCCGGCAATCCTCAGCCGCTTCGAGCAGCTGCAGCCGAAGCTGCTGATGGCGACGTTTGGCGCCGAGGCTCCCCAGGCGACCGCCTCCGACCGGGTCGCCACGGTGGCGAGCTCGCTGCCGAGCCTGGCCGCGGTCATCGCCCTCGACGACGGCCTCCCCGCGCAGGGCCTCCATGTGCCGGTGCTGGCCCTCACAGACCTGCTCTCCTCCGAGCCCCTCGAGCCGCTCGGCGAGGGCTGGCAGCGCTTCCCCTTCAACCACCCCCTCTTCGTCCTCTTCACCTCGGGCACGACCGGACCGCCGAAGTGCATCGTGCACGGCGCCGGCGGCACCCTGCTCGAGCACCTCAAGGAGCACCGCCTGCACGTCGACCTGCGCGAGGACGAGACGCTCTTCTTCCACACGACCGCCGCCTGGATGATGTGGAACTGGCAGCTCTCAGCACTCGCCTGCGGCACCGAGATCGTCCTCTTCGACGGCCCGCTCGAGGGCGCGGGCACCCTCTGGGAGATCGTCGCCGAGGAGGAGGTCAGCGTCTTCGGCACCAGCCCGCCGTACCTGCAGATGTGCGCCGAGAGCGGCTACTCGCCGAAGCGCAACGCGTCTGCCGAGCGGCTTCGCGCCATCCTCTCGACCGGCTCGGTGCTGCGCGACAGCCAGTTCGACTGGGTCGCCGAGGAGGTCGGCCCCGTTCCCCTGCAGTCGATCTCCGGCGGCACCGACATCGTCGGCTGCTTCGTCCTCGGCAATCCCGAGCTGCCCGTGCGGCGAGGCATGATCCAGTGCCGCAGCCTCGGCCTCGACGTCCAGGCCCTGCCGACCGGCAAGACGCCCGCCGACTCGCCGGTCGGCGAGCTGACCTGCCGCAACCCGTTTCCCTCGCGACCGCTCGGCTTCCTCGACGACCCCGACGGGGAGCGCTTCCACGACGCCTACTTCGCCGCCAACGAGGGCGTCTGGACCCACGGCGACCTGATCGAGTTCGACGACGACGGCCAGGCTCGCATCCACGGCCGCTCCGACGGGGTGCTCAACGTCCACGGCGTCCGCATCGGGCCGGCCGAGATCTACCGCGCGCTGGCCGAGGTTCCCGAGCTGCGCGAGGCGATGGCGGTGGAGCAGGAGCGCGCCCAGGGCTCGCGCCTCGTCCTCCTCGTCGTCCTGCGCGAGGGCGAGGAGCTCGACGGCGACCTGGTCCTGCGAATCCGCCGCCGGCTGATGGAGGACACCGGCGCCCTGCACGTTCCCGAGCTGGTCGTCGCCGTCGGCGAGCTTCCGGTGACGCACAGCGGCAAGCGCTCCGAGCGGGCCGGCAGCGACGCCGTCAACGGCCGCGAGGTCGCGAATCGCGGGGCCCTCGCCAACCCCGAGTCCCTCGAGGGGATCGCCCGCGCCGTGGTCCTGGCGGAGGAGGCCCGCGCCGACCGCGAGCAGGCCGCCGCGTCCGAGGAAGCGCCGACGATCGAGCGCCTGGGAGCGATCTGGGAGGCGGTGCTCGGAGTCGGGCCGCTCGACGGCGACGACGACTTCTTCGAGGTCGGCGGCACCTCGCTGCTCGCCGTCCGCATGTTCCACATGGTCGCCGCGCGGATGGACAGGGAACTGCCCCTCTCGACTCTGCTCGAGGCGCCGACGCTGGCTGAGCTGGCTGCTGTGATCGACGACCCGTCGCGGAGGACCGGGAGGCTGGTGCCGATGCGCCGCGGCAGCGGCGGCCCGCCGCTCTTCCTCGTGCACTCGCTCTGGGGGGACGTGCTCGGGATGCGCCAGCTCGCTCGCGCGATCCAGTCCGACATCCCGGTCTACGGCCTGCGCGCTCGCGGCCTCGATCCCGACGAGGAGCCGCAGGCAAGCGTCGAGGAGCTGGCGCGGACCTACGTCGAGGCGGTGCGGACCGTGCAGCCGGACGGTCCCTACCGGGTGGCCGGCCACTCCTTCGGCGCCCTCGTCGCCTTCGAGATCGCCCGCCAGCTCGAGGAGGAAGGAGCCGAGGTCGGCTGGCTCGGCCTGATCGACGGCGAGCTCAGCACCGCCTGCCTGCCGCCGGCGCTGCGCTGGCGCTACCGGGCGGCGCTTCCCTTCCACATGGCGCGCGCCGCGCTCGTCAACCCCCGCGCCGCAACCCACGCCCTCTTCCGTGAGGCGATCCCGAACCTCTGGCGCCGCACCGGCGGCCGCCGCGCCTCGCCCAGCGCCGCCCTCGCCGAGGAGCCGCCGGCCAGCTGGATGGAGGGCGTCGCCCCCCATTACCAGCGCTTGGCCGGCACCTTCCTCGCCGCCTCGAAGGCCTTCCGTCCCCGGCCCTACCCGGGCACGATCACCTACTTCGTGCCCGAGGTGCGCCGCTTCCACCTCTACGCCGACCCGCTCCCCGTCTGGCGGCGGGTCGCCGCGGGCCGGCTCGAGCTCGAGCGGGTGCCCGGCCCCCACGTCGGCATGGTCTCCGGCGAGCGGGCTGCGATCGTCGCCGCCGGGATCGACGCCGGCCTGCGTCGCTCGCAGTGAAAGCATCCGCCCTGTAGCGGGTAGCCGGGTGACAAACGCCGAGAAGGGAGTTCCCATGCCGCAGCAGAAGATCGTCCCCAACCTCTGGTTCGACACCGAGGCCGAGGAGGCGGCGAATTTCTACGTCGACCTCTTCGACGACGCCCGCATCGTCAGCGTTGCCCATTACACCGAAGCCGGCCCGAGGCCGGCCGGGACCGTGATGACCGTCGAGTTCGAGCTGAACGGTCAGCGCTTCGTCGGCATCAACGGCGGCCCGCAGTTCAAATTCGACGAGGCGGTCTCCTTCCAGATCTCCTGCGAGGACCAGGATGAGGTCGACCGCTTCTGGTCGCGGCTCTCCGAGGGAGGCGAAGAAGGGCAGTGCGGCTGGCTGAAAGACCGCTTCGGGCTCTCCTGGCAGGTGGTCCCGACCGGAATGGAAGAGCTCTTCTCCGACCCGGATCAGGAACGGGCTCGGCGGGCGATGGAGGCGATGCTCGGGATGCAGAAGATCGACATCGCCGAGATTCGCCGGGCGGCGGACGAGCCGAGCTAGGTCTTCAGGCGGACTGCGCGACCTCGATGCGGCCGTCGGCGGCGGCCGCCTGCAGCGCTTCGTAATCGCGCTCGTTCTGCTCGGCGTAGGCCTCGGCGAAGGCGGCCATCGCATCGTCGAACGTCTCTCCCTTGCCGAGGTAGGAGGCGATCGCGATCCGATCGCCGCTGCGGGCGTGGGCGTGGGCGAGCGTCGTGCCGCAGATCTGCGCGTAGGCGGTGAGCGCCCGTTCGTCCATACGCTCGACCTTGACCGAGCCCTTCTGATCCCAGAGCTGGCGCACGTAGAAGTCGCGCGACTCGCCGTCGACGCCCTCGGCCCTGACCCAGCCGAGCAGGATGTCGCTCGCCGCCTGCACCAGCCGCTGCCCCTGCACGACGCGCTCGCCCTGGTTGGCGTAGGGCGTCGGCGCCGCGTAGGGCTCGAGCACCGAGGCCTGCGCCTCCTTGACCTGGAGGAAGAGCGGGTCGCCCTCGTCGCGGCCGAGCAGGAGGACGATCCAGGCCCGCGTGCCGACGCTGCCGACGCCGACCACCTTCAGCGCCGCGTCGGCGAAGCGGTAACCGTCGAAGAGGGTGCGGCGGTCCTCGGCCAGGGTCTCCCGATAGCCGGCGAGGATCGCTCGGGCGCGCACTTCGATCTGCTCCGAGTCCTCGCCGATCAGCTCGTCCATCGGCACGATCAGCGGCGGTTCGCTGACGATCCGCAGCTTGCCGTCGACTTCCCGCGTCAGCTTCGAGAGCGCCCGCATCCGGTCCTTGGCCTGAGCCTTGGCGACGCTGCGCTGGAAGGCCTCGCGCTCCTTCTTGCCCGCGGCCGCGCCCCAGCGTTCGGCGATCACCGGCACGTCCATCTTCGTGTACCAGACTTCGAGGTGGCCGATCTCGGCCAGGCGCCGCATCGCCTGCCGGTACTCGCTCGCCATCGCGGCGACGACCGCGCGCCGCTCGCGCTCGCCGAGCCCGTTCGCCTGCGCGGCGATCGCGAAGCTCGCCGCCAGCCGCATCACGTCCCACTCCCAGGGCCCGCGCAGCGTCTCGTCGAAGTCGTTGACGTCGAAGACGAGCTCGCGGTCGGGCGAGGCGAAGGCGCCGAAGTTGGAGAGGTGCGCGTCGCCGCAGAGCTGGGCCTCGAAGCCGCTGCACGGCGCGCGGGAGAGGTCGGCCGCCATCACCGCGGCTGCGCCGCGGTAGAAGGCAAACGACGAGGCCAGCATACGCGCGTAGCGCAGCGGCACCAGCTGGCCGACCCGCGAGACGGCCTGGCCCTCGAGCAGCTCGACCGGGTCGGGCCGGTCCGGCGCCGGGCTCCACTCGCCGTGGTTGGAGCGGGGCGCGGCCGCGCGGGCTTCCTTGCCGGCCGCGGCGCGCTCGCCGGGAGACAGGTGCTCGGCGCCCGACTCGTGCATGGTCAGGCCGCCGCCGGTTCGGGGTCGAACCCGGGTGGGCTCGGCCCGGCCTCGAGCTCGTCGAAGCGCCGGTCCGGCAGGCGGCGCGTCGTCCAGAACGAGGCCAACGTCAGCAACGCCGCGAAGAGGAAGGCAGTCTTCAGCGCGTTCAGCTGGGCGTCTTCGTAGTGTTCGACCAAGGCGTCGGTGGTCGCGGGATCGACCCCGGCAGCTTCGGCCCCCGCCCTGACCTCTTCCGAGGAGACGAAGCTCCCCCCCGCGCTCAGCTTCACTTCGAGTTCGCTCTGCACCTCGTTCGAGATGCGCGAATCGCCGGCGACGTTGGTGGTGAAGGCGGCGATCAGGCCGGTGATCACGATCGCCCCGAGCAGGGCGGTGCCAAGCGAGGAGCCGAGCTGCTGCGAGGTGCTCTGCAGTCCCCCCGCCTCGCTGCGGTCGTCGTCGCCGACGGCCGACTGCACCACGTTGCCGAGCTGGGAGACGATCAGCCCCATCCCGATCCCGAGCACGCCCATCGCGACGAGAAAGGAGCTGTTGTCGAGCTCGGGCTCGATCGTCCCCATCAGCAACAGGATCGAGACGAAGACGACGGCCAGGCCGGTGCGGACCAGCGGCCGTGGAGCGAAGCGCTTGGCCAGCGCCGAGCCGGCGATCGCGGCGAAGAAGAGCCCAGCCGAGGCGGGCAGCATGCGCACGCCGGTTTCTAGCGCGTCGAGGCCCTGCACGACCTGGAGGAAGAGCGGGATCGTGAAGAAGACGCCCATCAGGATCAGGTTCTGGGCGAGGAACATCGCGACCCCGCCGCGCAGCTGGGGAATGCGCAGCAGCGGCAGGTGGACGAGTGGTTCGAGCCCCTGTGCTTCGCGGCGCCGCTCCCAGGCGACGAAGCCGGCGAGCAACAGCCCGCCGGCGGCGATCACGAACGGGGTCAGCGAGAAGCCGAACGGCTCGAGCGGCGAGCTGCGCGGCGCCAGCCAACCCCAGTTGCTCGCCTGCAGGACGGCGAAGACGACCAGGGCGAGACCCGAGGCGGAGAGCACGCTGCCGACCCAGTCGAGCTGAGGCACCTCGCGGTCGCGCTCGGGCTCTCGGATCAGCTTGGTGCCGAGGAGGATGCCGAGGGCGACGACGACCTCGCCGACGAAGACGACGCGCCAGCTCAGCTCGGTCGTCGCCCAGCCGCCGAGGATAGGACCGACCGCGATGCCGGCGCCGGCCACGCCGCCCAGCACTCCGTAGGCGATCGCCCGGTCGGCGCCCTTGTAGTTGCCGGCGACGAGGGCGATCAGGGCCGGGATGACGAGCGCCGCGCCGATGCCCTCGAGGATCGACCAGCCGAGCATCAGCGAGGGCACGCTCCATGAGGCGGCGGTCAGGCCCGAGCCGACTCCGTATATGCAGAGGCCGATCGTGAAGGCGCGGCGCCGCCCCCAGATGTCGCCGAGCTTGCCGCCGGTCAGCATCAGGCCCGCCATGACCAGCGCGTAGAAGGCGATCACCGCCTGGATCGTCGTCACCGTCGTGTCGAAGTCTTCGACCAGCTGCGAGATCGCGACGTTCATCACCGCCTGGTCGAGCACCATCAGGAACTGGGCGGCACTGAGTACGACGAGCACTCCCCACTTCCACCTGGCCATCGTCAGCCCACCAACCCGACGATTCCGCGAACTATGACCAGCGATCCGAGCACGGCGGCGCCGATTATCGCCGCTTGGCGGCCGTTGCGCGAGAGCCAGGCGCGAAAGCGCCGGACCCGGTCGGCGGTCTCCTCCGGGGCGACGAAGTAGCTGACGAGCGGGATCTCGAGCAGGAGCTGCTGGATCAGGCAGAAGGCGATCACGAGCAGCGCCGTCGGTACGGCAGCAGCGTCGAGCTTGTTGATGTGGCTGAGGCCGGTCAGGTAGGCGAGGCCGGGGAAGCTGAGCAGCAGGCCGACGACGAAGGCGACCCGCGGCGAGCCGCGGCCGATCAGCCGCAGCGGCAGTGCTTCCTTTCCCTCACCGCCGTTGGCCTCGAGCTTCGCCTGCTTGCGTCGCGCTTTGCGCTCGCGCAGCGGCCGGTCGCGGTCGGTGGCGAGGACGAAGGCGACGAGCAGGAGGAGCAGGCCGACGACGATGTCTGCGCTGGGGCTGAGCGAGTTTTTGCCGGCGCTCGCGGCACTCGAGTCGGACAGCGCGAAGACGATGACCAGGCCGACGCTGATGCTGGTCACGTAGGCGCCGAGGAGGTAGCCGAGCATCAGGCGCCGCGGGTTCTCCAGCAGCAGCATCAGCGTCACCACCGCCAGCAGCGTCGGGTTGAACATGGCGAGGAGGGACAGCAGGAAGACCTGCGCCAGATCGCTCATGAACAGCGCTCGCAGGTGCCGCGCAGGACGACGTCGTGGTCGGTCACCTCGAAGCTGATCGCATCGGAGAGCTCGGCGATTGCCCGCTCCAGCGACTTGTCCTCGAAGGGGACCATGCGGCCGCAGCGGCGGCAGATCGCGTGATGGTGGTGCTCGCCGCCGGGCGTCACCCGCTCGTAGCCGGCGGTGCCGCGGCTCACCTCCATTCGCTGCACCAGGCCGAGCCCTTCGAGCTGCTCGAGCGCACGGTAGACGCTGGCGCGAGCGACGGCGGGCTTGCGGCGACGCAGCTCGTCGTCGAGCTCGAGCGCGGTCACCGCGCAATCGTGCCGGGCCAGCGCCTCGACCACCGCGGTGCGAGCGCCGCCGCGACGGTAGCCGGCGTCATGCAGCGAGGTGAGGGCGTGCTCGGCCCAGGCGTTGTCGACCTTGGTCGTCACTCAAGCGATCCTAACCTCGTGCGGGGCAATTGCCGAACGGCGGCGGCGCAACGCGCCCAGCGGCAGGGCGAGCAGGTAGACGGCGACCAGAGTGAGGGCGACGGATGCGCCGCCGGCGGTCCCCGCGTAATAGGAGAGGTAGAGGCCGGCAATGCCGGCGAGCGCGGCGAGCGCGGCGGCGATCGCCAGCTGGGGGACCATCCGGTCGCTGAGCAGGCGAGCCGCTGCGGCGGGCGCGACGAAAACGGCGACGACCAGCAGGTTGCCGAGGCCCTGCACGGCGACGACCGTGGCGATGGCGAGCAGGGCGAGCAGGGCGACCTCGACGAAGGCCGGGGAGACGCCGAGGGCGCGGGCGGCGGCGCGGTCGAAGCCGACCGCGAGCAGGCGAGCGTGGAGCAGGCGCAGCGAAACGCCGACGAGAAGGACGAGCAGCACGGCGGCGAGCAGGTCGCCGTCGCCGACGCCGAAGACGTCGCCGAAGAGCAGCGAATCGATCCCCGGCGGCGAGCGTGGCGAGAGGGCGAGGAGGACGCCGAGGCCGAACATCGTCGTCACCACGACGGCGACGGCCGCTCCGCGGCTGACGCGGGCGACGCTCGCGGCGAGGGCGATCGCCAGTGCGGCGAGGAGGGCCGCCGGTGCGGCGCCGAGCAACAGCGGCACGCCCGCGATCGCGGCCACGACCAGGCCCGGAAAGAGCGAGTGGGCGAGCGACTCGGCCGCGTAGGCGAAGCCGTAGTGGACGACCCAACAGCCGAGCGCCCCGCCGGCGACGCCGACGAGGACGACCTCGATGAGCGCGCGCTGCATGAAGGGCTGTTGGAGCGGCTCGAGCATCGTCAGTGGTCGTGATGGTGGGGTGGCAGGATCGCCCGGCCGCCCCCGCCGGGGATCTCGACGATCGCGCCGCCGTAGGTCGCCTCCAGAACGCCGAGGTCGGCGAGCACCTCGGCGGGGGGACCGAAGGCGACCTGGGCGCGGTTGATGCAGAGGACGAGGTCGCAGGCGCGCGCCTGCTCGAGGTCATGAGTGGCGAGCACGACGTCCCTCCCCTCCCCCGTGAGCTCGTCGATCAGCGTTTCCAGCGCCTCGGCACTCGTCCGGTCGAGACCGGAGAAGGGCTCGTCGAGCAGCAGCAGGCCGGCGTTTTGGACGAGGGCGCGCGCGATCAGCGTGCGCTGGCGCTGGCCTCCGGAGAGCTCGCCGTAGGTTTCGCTCGCGAGGTCGCCGAGCCCGACCCGATCCAGCGCTCGCTGCGCCCCGGCTCGCTCCCGCCGACCCGGGCCGCGCCACCAGGGCAGGCGCGGGATTGTGCCCATCGCCACCACGTCGAGAGTGGAGACCGGGTAGTCGAGCCGCGAGCGCTCGGTCTGGGGGACGAGGCTGCAGGTCATGTCGACCCGCAGGGATCCTTCGAGGGGCGGGAGCTGGCCGAGCAGCGTCCGCAGCAGGGTCGTCTTGCCGCCGCCGTTGGGCCCGAGCAGGGCCAAGGTCTGGCCCGCGCCGAGGGAGAAATCGACTCTCCGGATCGCCGCGCTCCCGTCGTAGCCGGCGGCGAGCCCGGACGCTTCGATCAGTGGATCGCCGGGCATCCTCGCCTCCCCCCCGTGAAGCCCCGCGCCATCGCCTCGGCGTTGGCCCGCTCCATGCCGACGTAGGTGGACGCGGAAGTGCCGGACGGCCCGAGCGTGTCGCCGTAAAGGGTGTATTCGGCCGAGGCTCCGGTCTGGCCGGCGATCTGTTCGGCGACCGCGGCGCTGACCGAGCTCTCCGGGAAGACGGCGCGGACGTGCTCGCGTTCGATCGTCTCGACCAATTCCCGCAGGTCCTTCGCCGACGGCTGTCCCTCGGTCGTCTGCGAGGGAATCACGGCACCGACGACGTCGATCCCGTAGCGATGGGCGAAGTAGCCGAAGGCGTCGTGGTCGGTGACGAGCTTGCGCCGCGCGGGCGGGATCGAGCCGAGGCAGCGGGCGATGCCGGCGTCGAGGATCCGGAGCTTCGCCAGGTAAGCGCGGGCATCGCGTTCGAACCGGCGCCGGTGGGCGGGTTCGGCGGCCGCGAGCCGGCGCTCGATCTCCTCCACCGCCGCCTCCGCGTTGCGCGGGTCGTGCCACCAGTGGGGGTCGTACTTGGACGCCTCCGCTCCGCTCGACGTTCCCGGCAGCCGGTCGGGCACGGCGGCACCCAGGTCGACCACCTTCGCCGAGCTGCCGCTGTCGTCGACCACCTTTTCCATCCAGCCGTCGAGTTCGTCGCCGTTGACGAAGACGAGCTTCGCTTCCGCCGTGGCGACGACGTCGCTGGGGCGCGGCTCATACGCGTGCGGATCGGTGTTCGGTTGCAGGATCTGATCGACCGCGACGGCGCCGTCACCGACGTTGCGGACGAAGTCGGCGATCTGGGTCGTGGTCGCGACGACCTCGACCTGGCCGTGCTTGGCGCTGCTGCCGCCGGCACAGCCGGCGACGATCAAAGCGACGACGGCGAGGGCCGCGGCGGCGAGGAGCGGCGCGCGGGGAGAGCTCGACGCCGCCCGCGCCCCGGCGACGACGGCGAAGGTGACGCCGGAGACGACGGCGATCGTCCCCCCCGGCGGGGCGTCGGTCTTGACCGAGAGCCAGAGCCCGGCCGTTCCCTCGACCGCGACGAGGACGATGCTGGCGAGCTGCCAGGGGCGCATCCGCTGCACGAACAGGCGCGCGGTGAGGGCGGGGACGACGAAGAGCGCCGCGACGAGCAGGGCGCCGACCACGGAGAGGGCGGCGGTGACCGAGAGCGCGACCAGGCAGAGCAGGACGAGGTCGAGGGAGCGGCCGCCGACGCGAGGGGCGCCCCCTGGAGCCGAGTCGAAGCCGGCGGCGAGCCAACGGTGACCGAGCAGCAACGAGGCGGCGAGCGTGATGGCAGCGGCGACCGCCGCCAGCGCGATGTCGCCGCCGTCGACGAGCAGCAGGCTGCCGAAGAGCAGGGTCTCGACGTTGGCGCCGGAGCCGAAGACGTCGCTGGCGAGGATTACGCCCCCCGCGAGGCAGGCGACGAGGACGATCGCCACCGTGCTGTCGCCCTCTTCCTCCTCGCGCCGGCCGAGCAACGTCGTACCGAGGCTGAAGGCGATGGCGGCGCCGAAGGCACCGAGCGGAGCGGCGAACCCGAGCCCGTCCGCCAGCACCAGCCCGGGGAAGGCCGCCGTCCCGACGGCGTGGGCGAAGAAGGCGAGCCCGCGCAGGACGATCCAGGTGCCAAGCAGCCCGGCGGGCACGGCGAGGATGACGATCTCGACCACCCCCCGCTGGACGAAGGGCAGCTGAAAGGGCTCGAGCACGTCCTGATTAAATCAAAATGAGACTCGTTTTAATTTTCTTCCTGCCTCCCGCCGAACTGCATCAAATTCCCTATCTGGCAGGGCGGGAATTTGATGCAGTTCGCTAGTAGCGTGCGGGCCGTGAAGGCGCTGGTGCAGCGAGTCAGCCAGGCGGCGGTCGACGTCGAGGGCGAGCGGGTGGCGCAGATCGGCCCCGGTCTGCTCGTCCTGCTCGGCGTGCGGCGCGGCGACACGGCGGAACAGGCCGACCGGCTGGCCGACAAGGTGCGGGCGCTGCGCGTCTTCGACGACGCCGAGGGTCGGATGAACGAGCCTCTCGGCGAGCGCGAAGTGCTCTGCGTCAGCCAGTTCACCCTCTACGGCGACGCCCGCAAGGGCAACCGGCCGAGCTACGTCGAGGCGGCGCCGGGCGAGGAGGCCGAGCCGCTCTACGACCGCTTCTGCGAACGCCTCGGGGCGGCGCAGGGCGTCTTCGGCGCCTGCATGGGCGTGGCCCTCGTCAACGACGGTCCCGTCACGCTGATGCTCGAGTCGTGATCCGGAGCACAACGAGAGGCGACGCCGTCATCGCGGCCGCGGCTCATCTCACGCTGTCTCATTGAAGGGGTTTGCGCGCATAGCGCACACAACCCTTCAATGACTGCTGGGAAGATCACCCACGTGGAGAACCTCACCGCCATTCTCGAGGGGACGGTCGTCACGCTCGAACCACTGCGGAGCGAGCACGCAGAGGAGCTCTGGGCGGCGGCACAGGCACCCGAGACCTGGGCCTGGCTCGCCCACCTGAACGTGCGCGAGCGCTTCGACCTCTGGATGGAGCTGACCCTCGAGGCGGCCGCGGAGGGGCGCGAGGGTCCGTTCACCACTCGCCGCCGGGACACCGGCGAGGCGATCGGCAGCAGCCGCTTCCTCGCCGTGCGCCCGGCCGACCGGGTGGTCGAGATCGGCTGGACCTGGCTGCACCCGAGCGCCTGGCGCAGCGGCGCCAACGTCGAGGCCAAGCTGCTGATGATGCGCCACGCCTTCGAGACGCTTGGCTGCGTCCGGGTCGAGTTCAAGACCGACGCCCGCAACGAGCGCTCCCGCGCCGCGCTCGCCGCGCTCCCGGCCCAGTTCGAGGGCATCCTGCGCAACCACATGATCGTCCCCGACGTCGGCCGGCGCGACTCGGCCTACTTCAGCGTGATCGACTCGGAGTGGCCCGAGGTCGAAGCCAACCTCGAACGGCGCCTCAGCGACCGAGCGCGTCGTCGATGAAGGGGCCGAGCAACTCGCCGGCCTGAGTGGCGGTCTTCTCCGGCGGGCCGCCCGGGGCGGTGATGTAGGAGATCGCGAGGCGGACGAGGGACTCGGCCAGTAGGGCGACCTTGGCGACGGGCGCCTCGGGCCAGCCGACTTCGATCGTCGCCGTCAGGCGCGCTGTCGCCCATTGCACGACCGGCATGCCCTGGGTGGTGACGAAGGGCAGCAAGCCGCCGGTGCCGTCGTCGCTGAGCAGGATACGGACGAGCGGATCCTCGCCGGCCGTGCGCAGAAAGGTCTGCAGCGCTGCGCCGACCGCCGCCCGCGGATCGTCGCGGTGCTCGAGCACCGCCGCGTCGACGACGTCGAGGAAGCGTTCGCCCTCATGGATGACGAAGGCCTGAGCGAACTCGTCGCGGCTGCCGAACTCGTTGTAGATGGTCTGACGGGAGACGCCCGCCGCGCCGGCCACATCGGACATCGTGATCTCCGACCAGGCGCGGTGCTGGAGCTCGTCGCGGGCGGCGCCGAACAGCGTCTCCCGCAGGAGCGCTTTCGCCGCCTCGGGGTAGGGCGTGCGCGCAGTTGCCACGCCGCGCATCGTCTCAGCGACGGCGGTCAAACGTCACTCGTCCCCGTCGTCGGGCTCGAAGTCGACCTTGTCGCGGACGCCGCAGTCCGGGCAGGCCCAGTCGTCTGGCACCTCACTCCAGGGCGTCCCGGGTGGGAAGCCCTCGCGCGGGTGCCCCTGCTCCTCGTCGTAGACGTAGCCGCAGCCCGGGCAGCGCCAGCGGCTCATACCGCAGCCCCCCTGCCGGCCCGGTAGCGGCCGAGCTTGCGCGGATTGACGTTGGCCCGCGTCACGTCGCCTTCGTAGTGGTCGAGCAGGCGGTGGTCCATCACCCGGCGCCAAATCGGCGGGATCCAGGCGAGGACGATCATCCCCGCGTATCCCGTCGGCAGCTGCGGAGCTTCGTCGACATGGCGCAGCGCCTGGTAGCGGCGGGTCGGGTTGGCGTGGTGATCGCTGTGGCGCTGCAGGTGGTAGAGGAGGACGTTGGAGGCGACGTTGTTGCTGTTCCAGCTGTGCTCGGGAAGGCAGCGCTCGTAGCGCCCGTCCTCTTTCTTCTGCCGCAGCAGCCCGTAGTGCTCGAGGTAGTTGACGACCTCGAGCAGCGAGAAGCCGATCACGGCCTGGATCAGCAGGTAGGGCAGAACGACCGGGCCGAAGGCGATCGTCAACCCGGCGAAGAGCGCCACCGTCATCGCCCAGGCGCCGAGGATGTCGTTGCGCAGCGTCCAGTGCGACTTGCCCATGCGGTCGAGGCGCGCGCGCTCGATCCCCCAGGCCGAGGTGAGGCTGCCCCTGACCGTGCGCGGTAGGAATTCCCAGAAACTCTCCCCCAGCCGGGAGCTGGCCGGGTCCTCGGGGGTGGCGACGCGCACGTGATGGCCGCGGTTGTGCTCGATGAAGAAGTGGCCGTAGCCGGTCTGGGCGAGGGCGATGCGACTCAGCCAGCGCTCGAGGTTGTCGCGCTTGTGGCCGAGCTCGTGCGCGGTGTTGATCGCGATGCCGCCGACGACGCCCATCGTCATCGCCAGGCCGACGCTCTCCAGGGTCGAGAGGTCGCCGCTCGACCAGAGCCAGCAGGCGAAGACGAGGCCGGCGTACTGGACCGGGATGAAGAGGTAGGTACACCAGCGGTAGTAGCGGTCCTGCTCGAGCCATTTGAGCACGCTGTCGGGCGGGTTGGTCGAGTCGAGCCCGATGACGACGTCGAGGATCGGGAAGATGACGAAGACGAGGATCGGGCCGAAGAACCAGAGGGCCTCGAAGCCGGTGAGCTGGACCCAGGCCCAGGCGATGAAGGGCACGAACGGGACGATCAGACCCAGCAGCCAGGCGTAGCGCTTGCCGTCGCGCCAACCGGCCGGGTTGAGTTCGATCGCCGGCCCGTGGTCATGGCTGTGGGTTGCTGCCTCCAAGATGGCTCCTCCTTGTCAAATTCCCAGTGGACGTCCTTGTGCTTGACACAATAGCGCTATTTGTCAAATAACGCAACAAATACCTTGCGCCTTGTCCCGCCCCAAAGCGCGGTCGAAACGCATTTGCCATGCATTTCATGGTTTTTGCGTTGCGACTTGGGGAGGGACCCGGGCGGGGGAGCAATGAATGGACAGGCCCTCTAAACTGTCGCGCCGTGGAAGTCCTGCTCGGCGTCCTGCAAGTGATCATCTCGGGGATCCTGATCTTCCTGATCCTGCTCCACTCCGGGAAAGACACCGGCCTCTCCGGCGCCTTCGGCATCGGCGGTGGAGGCAGCTCCTTCGGCGGCGGCTCGATGGTCGAGCGCAACCTCGACCGAGCGACGGTCTTCTTCGCGGTGCTGTTCGTCGTCAACACTCTCGTCCTGCTGAAGATCTAAGAGTCCATCCGGAAACTCCGCGTGTGCGGCTGGCGAGCGCCAGACCAAGCGGGGCAAGGACGCAGGGAGGGGCGAATGGCAGCCCCATTCGCGCGACCGAGGACGCCGCCCTCGCGCAGCGTCCGCCGCCGCCAAGCGTGCGCGGGGGGATTTTGGATGGACTCTAAACGCGCTCCGGCGGCCTCTCCGCCTCCCCCGCTCCGCGGTGGCCATTGCCGCTGGCGCCGTTGCCGCTGTCGAGGATCTCGACGGCCTCCTTGCGCAGCTCGGAATCGAGCAGCGCGTAGTCCTCGTCGGAGAGCTTGCCCGCCGCGTGGTCGAGTTCGGCATCGCGGATCTCGCGGTACTTGGCTTCCTTCAGCGCCTCGATCTCAGCGTCCGGCGATGGCGCGCGGCGCGCCCGCCGGGCCGGCCAGAGCGCAACCAGCGCACCGGAGAGGGCGATCAGCCCGCCGATCCACATCCAGGTGACGAGCGGGTTGACGATGATGCGGAAGGTGACGGGGGCTGCTTCGTCGACGTAGCCGGCCGCTATCTGCTTGGCGGTGGCGAGCTGCAGCTGTTCGATCTTCGCCAGTGCGGTCGGGCGCAGGCTCGGGTTGGCGAGCGCCGCCCGCATCAACCCCCCGATCGCGCGGCACTGCGGCGGCACACCTGGACCGCCGCCGATGCAGTGCTTGAAGCCGAGGTCGGCCGCGCGCGCGTGTCGCTGCACGCCTGAGATGTTCGGGCTGGCGGCGCTCCAGAAGTCGCTGCCGGGCCCCGCCTTGAGGCCGATCTCGCTGTCCGATTCGCCGGCGAAGTAGCTGGAGATGCCGCCGCCCGGAGCGCCGGTCGGCCGGTAGAAGCTGCGCGTCGGGTGCAGGGTGAACTCGTCCCCCCCGTGCCGCACGCGCAGGATCGCGCCGGGGGTGAAGGCGAGCTTGTCGACGTGTGCCGTCGGACGCACGTAGGTCACAGTGCGCCCGTCGACGACCGTGCTCTGTCCCGGCCGCAGGACGACGTCGCGCTTGGTCTGGAAGCTGGAGGAGGCGGCGATCCCGATCAGCAGCACGGCGACCCCGGCGTGGATGATGTAACCGCCGTAGCGGCGCCGGTTGCGCGAAACGGCGGCGACCAGCGCCGCGGGCATCGAGCCGCCGCTGAGCGCGCGTCGTGCCGCCGCGCCGCGCCAGAACTCCTGCGCCAAACCGACCAGGCTGAAGCCGGCGAAGACGAAGAGGGCGAACGCCCAGGGCGACTGCGCCGCGTCGGTGAAGACGAGGAGGACGACCGCGGTCGCCGCCGCGGCGATCATCGGCACGAGGAAGACCCGCTTCGCAGTCGCCCAACTCACCCGGCGCCAGGCGAGCAGCGGCCCTATCCCGGTGAAGAGAACGAGCAGGACCGCCAGCGGGGTCGTGTAACGGTCGAACCAGGGGGCCGCGAGCGAGGACTTGCTCCCCGTGAACAGTTCCGAGATCAGGGGGAAGAAAGTGCCCCAGAAGACCGTCGCGCAGAGCGCCACGAGCAGCAGGTTGTTGACGACGAAGACCGCCTCGCGCGAGGCGAACGAGTCGATCCGCTTCGGCGAGCGCAGGTCGTCGAGGCGGGAGACGATCAGCGCCGTCGAGCCGAGCACGACCACCGCGATCAGTCCGAGGATGTAGGGGCCGACGGTGCTGTCGCCGAAAGCGTGGATCGACTGCAGCACGCCGGAGCGAACGAGGAACGTGCCGAGCAGCGCCAGCGAGAAGGTGGCGACGATCAGGCAGGCGTTCCAGACCTTCAGCATGCCGCGCTTCTCCTGGACCATGATCGAGTGCAGGAAGGCGGTGCCGATCAGCCACGGCATCAGCGCCGCGTTCTCGACCGGGTCCCAGGCCCAGTAGCCGCCCCAGCCGAGCTCGGTGTAGGACCAGCGAGCGCCGAGCAGCAGGCCGAAGCCGAGGAAGGCCCAGGCGATCAGGGCGAAGCGACGCGTGGCGCGGATCCAGGAGGCGTCGAGACGGCGGGTGACGAGGGCGCCGATCGCGAAGGCGAAGGGGATCGTGAAGGCGACGTAACCCGAGTAGAGCATCGGCGGGTGGACCATCATGCTCGGGTGCTGCAGCAGCGGGTTGAGGCCGATCCCGTCGATCGGCACCGGGCTCGGCGTTTTTGCGAACGGGTTGACGCCGCCGGCGAAGAGCATCAGCCCGGTGAAGAAGGTGCCCACCCCGGCCATCACCGCGGTCGCGTAGGGGACGATCTCGCGCAGCCGGTTGCGGGTCGCGTAGAGCGCCAGCGAGGAAGCGATCGAGAGCACCCAGGCCCAGAGCAGCAACGAGCCTTCCTGGCTCGACCACATTGCCGCCAGCTTGTAGAAGGTCGGGGTCTCGATCGAGGAGTGTTGCTGGACGATGTGGAACGAGAAGTCGTCGCGCAGGAAGGCGCTCTCGATCAGGACGACGCAGACGGTGAGCAGCGCGCAGGTGCCGTAGACGGCGCGGCGCGAGGCGAGCAGCCAGCGCTCGTCGCCGTTGCGCCCGAGCAGGGCGGCGACCGCGGCGAAGCCGATCGTCAGGAAGGCGAGGAGCAGGAGGGCGCTGCCGAGGCTAGCTGTCATTCGAGGTCGTGAACTTCGACGGGCACTTGGTCACCAGCGTGTCCGGTTCGCCGACGAAGACGCCCTGCTCGACTTCGCCGGTGAGGACGATCTCGCGCCCACCGCGAAACGGATCGGGAATGGTGCCGCTGTAGGTGACCGGCAGGCTCGCGCCGTGGCCGTCGCGGTCCATTGCCTGAAAGCGCAGGCTGTCGCCCCGGCGTCGAACCGAGCCCGGGACGACCTTGCCGGTCATGTCATAGCTGGTGCCGGGTGCGGCGCCGATCAGCTGCGAGGGCTCCTTCGCTTCGCTCGAGGCATTGAAGGACGTGTAGACGAGCGCCGCCGCCAGGAGGACGGCTGCACTTAGGGCGACCACGAGCCGGATCTTCCGCTTGCGCTGGGGATCCACGGACGGCGATTATCGCAAGGTGGGTTGGGGCGAGTAGCTGGGAGCTGAGAGAATCCGAGATGTGGCCGATCCAGTACTCCTGATCACCGGGGCTTCGAGCGGCATCGGTGCCGCCACCGCGCGGGCCGCGGCCGGCGACTACCGGCTGGTGCTGGCCGCCCGGCGGTTGGAGGAGCTCGAGGAGCTGGCGGCCGAGCTCGGCGGCGAGGAGCGGGCGATCGCCGTGCGCTGCGACGTCACCGAGTGGGACGAGGTGCAGGCGATGGCGGCTGCCGGAATCGAGCGCTTCGGCCGCATCGACGCGGTCTTCGCCAACGCCGGCTTCGGCGCCACCCGCGGCTTCCTCGAGGAGTCGCCGGAGCACTGGCGCTCGATGGTGCTGACCAACGTCTACGGCGTCGCGCTGACGATCCGCGCCACCCTCCCCCACCTGCTCGAGCGCGGCGACGGACACTTCATCGTCACCAGCTCGATCGCCGGCCGCCGGGCACTGCCCGGATCGCTCTACTCGGCGACGAAGTGGGCGGCAACCGCGATCGGCGAGGCGCTGCGGGCTGAGCTGCGCCAGATGCACGAGAACCGCGACATCCGCGTCACCCTGATCGAGCCGGGGATGACTGACACCCCCTTCTTCGACGAGCGGCCCGGCGAGTGGGCGCTGCGTGACGACGACATCGCCAAAGCGGTGCTCTTCGCGCTCGAGCAGCGGCCCGGCGTCGACGTCAACGAGATTCTGATTCGCCCCACCAGCCAGCCGATCTGAGCCCCACGCCGCGATCAGCGGTGGTGATGCCGCTTCTTCTTCTTCTTACATGGCGCGCGCAGCTTCGGCTTCTGATTCGCCTTCTTGCCGTTCTGGGCGGTGAACTTGGCGATCACCTTGTACTTGCGGGCACAGAGGTCGGTCGAATTTTCGAGCAGCCCCTTGCGGCCGCCGCGCACGGTCAGCGAGAACTTCGAGACCGGCACGTCGGGGACCACGTCGAAGGTGGTGCGCATGCGCCTCTTGACCTGGTCGATGCGTCCGTCGAGGTCGATCTCGACCTGCCCACGCAGTGCCGCGACCACGTCCGGCAGCAGGTTGTCGGACGAGCGCAGGTAGACGGGGCCTTTCAGCGGGGCGTCGAGCAGCGGCGATTCCGCCGTCGCGAACCCGTAGATCGACTTCGCCGGGCATTCGTGGGCGGCGAACTGCACGCGGGTGCAGACCTTGGCGAGGCTGCTCTGGCGCAGGAAGAAGGGCCGCGGCAGGGTGACGGCGGAGCTGGCGATGTTGGCATCGCCGCTGCGGGCGATCAGCGTCGCGCGCAGCTTCGGGCTCTTACCCCGCCGGGTGCCGCCAAAGACACGCATGAAGAGTTTGGGTTTGAAGCCCAGCCGGTCGCATCCCTGCACCTGGAACGGAGCCGAGGCGGGGAAGCTGGAGAAGGCGCTCGGGTTGAGCGGATCGCTCCCGCCTCCGTGCAGGACGGCGTCGACCGTCATCGGCGAGCAGTTGGTCGGGTTGAGCGAGAACTGCTTGCGGTCGAGGGTGACGGCGACCGAGCGGATGTCGAGCAGGGCACCGCCGAAGACGTGCGGGATCGGATCGGAGATCGCGCTCACCTGAGCCGTCGACGGGTCGACGAACAGCGCCACCCTCACCACGACCGAGCCGAGATCAAACGGCCCGGCCGTGGCGGGGGTGACAACTGCCAGGGAGAGGGGGGCTCCGTGATAGGGCCCTGCGAGAAAGGCCTTGCCGGCGATGTGGAACGGTTCCGAGCCGCTGCCGGCGGCGGCCTCGGCGCTGCCGACGAGGCTCGAGGCCGGGCAGCTGGGATTTGCCGCCTCGGCGGCGCCGCTGTTGGCAGTCGCCGCGGCGATCGTCTCCTCGGGGCAGTAGTGGACGCCGGCGAGCTTGGCGGTCAGTCCTGGCGGCAACTTGACATCGACGCCCTTCAGCTCCTGGTTGCCGTCGACGCGGGCGACGTCCACCGAGAAGGGGCTGAAGGCACCGCCCTGTGGGTTGGCGTCATGGGCTCCGAAGCCCGGCGAGAAGGGACGGTCGCCGAGCGCTTCGGCGCATTCGCCGCCGCCAGGCGCTTCCCCGAGGGTGAATTCGTCAGTCGGTTCGGCGGGCGGTTCGTCGGAAGGACCGCCTTCTTCGCCAGCCGGAACCGACCCTTCGGCGGTCGACCACGGCGTCATCTGCGAAGTCGTTTCATGCGGCCCGCAGGTCGACGGGCTGGTCAGCGGCGCCCGCGGCCCGTCATTGAAGTCAAGGGTGAAGGAGCTGAACGGCACCTGCGGGTTGTCAGCAAACGTCGTGGTCAGCTGGCCGGTCTGCGGATCGGCTTTCGTATTGCCGATCAGGCGGACCGAGAGGCCGTAGCGTTTCGACTCGACGTCGACGAAGATGCGGTACTCCTGGCCGGAGGTCGGGTCGCGGCTCAGCTGCCGGCCGAGGTAGACGTTGCCGCCGATCGGCCCTTCCGGCAGCGGCGGGGTGTCGATCGAGACCGTGCCGATCTGCGAGCCGGCGGGACAGGCGACCGGGTTGCGCGTGCCCTTGCCGAACTGTTCGTCGCTGCAGGCTTCGAGCCCGTTGGCCGCCGAGGGATTGAGCCCCATCCCGGCGGGCAGGGCCACCGTCGCCGTGCGCAGGTGCGAGGTTTCCTGGGTCGTGCCGCCGCTTTTGGTCTGGTGGGGCAGGTCGACCTCGACCGAGGCGCCCGACGGCGAGTCGGTTTCTTCGGTCTGAGGATCGACTGCGACCGACGGTTCGAAGGGGATCGTGTCGCATTCCTTCGGCGAGGTCCCAGGTGGGATCCGCGACTCGAAGGGCGGGTTCGCGTCGGCGGGGAATTCGTATCCCGGTTCTTCTTCTTCGCTCACCGAAGCGGCCAGGAGCCAGGTCGAGTAGACGTGCTGGAAGGGCGCTTCGGCCGGCCCCAGACAGGTGCTCGGAGTGGTGATGAAGGTGCCATCGCCGGAGCGGCCGTCGAAGACGAGCCTGTTCTTGAGCACGACGCCGCTTTCGAAGAGCGGCAGCGAGGCGAAGGGGGTTTCCGGGACGTCGATCGTGAAGCCCTCGTGGTAGTCGCCGGACCAGTCCACGTCCGCCCGAAGATAGACGTTGTTGCCGAGCAGGTTGAAGCCGAAGCGGGCCGGCTCGCCTTCGGGGGGGACGATGTTGTAGACGGTCGGCGCTTCCGGTAGCGGCGTCGCGATGCCGAGCAGCGCAGCGGTGATGAAGCTTTTCCCGACGGCCGAGCCGGCGGGGCAGGTGGCGGGAGACGTTTCGAAAGTCGCCAGCGGGCACTGCGGCGTGGCGCCGGGGTTGACGCTGAGGCCGACCGGAAGGTCGACGCGAACGGTCTTCAGTTCGTCGACCGGGGTTTCCCCGGGCGGTTCGTGCTTGACGATGAACTGGGTGAAGCCCTTCGGCGGGTGCCCGGCAGCCTGTTCGAAGAACTGTTCGGGCGTAGCGACGCTGCAGGTCGGAGTGTCTTTGGTGCAGGTCCCCGCCTGCCAGCCGCTGTCCGCTTTCGGGTTGTCGGGATCGGAAGGGGCGATGATTCCGGCCGTATCAGCCTGCGCCATGGTGGCGCTCGTGAGCAACAAGATGACCGCCGCTACCGCCGTCCAGCCTCGTCCCGTCAACCGCCTTCGCTCCATTGAATCGTCTCCCCCGGATCCCATGTTAAAAAGATAATACCCGATTTTGATGATCTAGACTACTATTTTTAGGTATCTGTTCTCCCTAAATGGAGGTAGTCCTATGAACTGGCAGCTTCTCGCACGCGCAAATACCCATCCCCTTCGCATCTCAATCTTGGAGGTCCTCGAACTCGACGACGGTCGCTGTCTCTCCCCCAACGACCTCTCCTGGGAGTTGCAGATGCCGCTCAGCAACGTCAACTACCACGTCACCGAGCTCTTCAACGCCGGTCTGCTCGAGCTGGTCGACGAACGCCCGGTGCGCGGCGCGACGGAGCATTTCTACCGGCTGGCCGGCGGCGAAGGGGGCAGTCCGTTCGCGGCCAAAGCCGTCAAGGCAGGCGTATAGTCAGGCCGTGCTCTTGGGGAGATATCGTGGCGCCCGGTTGACGACGTCCGGCGTTCTCTGCCTGCTTGTCCTCTGCACCTGGGCCTCGGCGGCGGCGGCGAGCGCCGAATCGCCGCCGAAGGTCACCATCTCCCACCCGAGCGACGGCGCCGTGGTCCACAACTCGACGGTGGAGGTCGCGGGGGTAATCGCCGTAGCGCCGGTCGACGGCCCCGGCAAGGACCCGACCGCAACACTGAACGGTCGCAGGCTCCGGGTCTCGGTGAGGGGTTCGGTCAAGTACGACTTCGAAGGAAAGGTCGGGCTGGCGAAGGGCGCCAACGAGCTCACGGTGGAGGCCGACGACGGCGAAGGCGGCCAAAGTTCGGCGTCGGTCACGGTCACCTACAGGCCGGTCCGTGCGACGCGTTCGCAATGCGTCGACGACAGACGGGGCGACAGCAGCGATCGCCTCACCCACATGGACATCGTTCGGGCGTGCGCCCTTCGGCGCGGAGCCAGGGTGGTCTTCAAGATCACCACGGCTAAGCCGCCGCCCAACGTCCACGACGGGTTCGGCAACCCGGCCGCGCCGTGCTTCGAAATACCCCGGACGTCCGGCGGGGGACCCGGACCGGCTCCGTTGCAGTCTTGCGGCGACGCGAAACTGCGCGGCTACACACAGCACTTCTGGCCAACCGTCCCCTTCTCGATCGCCGGACGCACCTCGACCTGGAAGGTGCCGCTCAAGTACCTGCCCAAGCGAAAGTTCAAATGGCGAGCGTACGTCGGCGATGGCTACCGTTACGCCGACAAGGCGCCACAGAAGGGTTTCCTGACCTTCATCGTCAAGGCCTCCTAGTAGGGGCGTCGCGCCACATGGTCGAGACGGTCGCCCCGTCGTCGGGTCGCTTGAACTCGCCGACGCGGACGAAGCCGAGGGCTTCGTAGCGGTGGTCGTTGGCCGAGTTGCTCGACTCGAGGAAGGAGGGAGCCTCCTCGGCATCGATCCGGGAAAGGTTCTCGGCGAGCAGCGACATGCCGATGCCCCTGCCACGCAGGTCAGGATGAGTTCCCAGCAGGCTCAGGTAGTAGTGGGGCGGGTCTCCCGGGTGCGAGGAATCGAAGCGCTCGAGCAACTCGAGGACCGCCGGCGCCCGCTCGCCGATCAGCTCGCCGAGCAACGGCGCCAGCGCCGCCTCCTCCTCGTCTGTCAGCTCCGAGCCGCCGGGCGGGATCCAGACCGACGCCGCCGCGTAGTCGTCGGCGATCGACACCCACGGATAGCGCAGCGCGCTGGAGACGAAGAGGCGCCACCAGGCTTCCAGGGCATCCCGCTCCGGGAAGGCCCAGCCCCAGAGCGGATCGGAGGCGAAGGCGGACGCCAGCGTCTCGGTGATCCCGTCGAGATCGCTCTCGGTGGCGATCCGAACCTCCACGCGACGAAGCTACTCGACCGTCAGAGGGGCCGCAAGCTAGACCAATCGCCCAGCTCGGGGCGCGGGTTTCCCGCAAACCATTAGCGGCAAGCCACGGACTGCCGAGACGGGGTCGATGACTCACAATACGATCATGCACGGTCTTCCCATCTGTAGACGTGCCGCGGTGACCGCGGTCGCCGTGGTGGCGCTCCTCCTCCCAGCGACAACCCTGGGCGCCGCTGGCTCGCTTGACCGCAGCTTCCATGGGACCGGCCGGCTGGCGATCAAGGTCGCCAGGCCAACGAACGGGCGCACCTTCGAAGTCACCCGGCTGGAATCGACCCCAACGCTCAGCACAGCGGGGCCGAAAGGCGAGCTCGTCGTCGCCGAAGACCGGCGCGTCCTGCGCTACCGCGCCGACGGCCGCCCGCAGAAGCGCTTCGGCGGCAACGGGCGCGCCGCGATCCCGACCCCCGCGGGGATGAGCTTCCAGCTCGCCGGGGTGGCCGTCGACTCGCGCGGTCGCGTGCTGGTCGCAGGCACGACCGAGCCGACGGGGGCCACCGGCGGGTCACTGAACGCACGCGCCGGCGTCTACCGCTTCACGCCCAACGGCAAGCTCGACAAGAACTTCGGTGAAGGCGGCCTCGCCGGCGCCTCGCTCGGCCCGCTGGAGGCGAGCGGGCTCGTCGTCGACTCGCACGACCGGCCGCTGCTGACCGGGTTCGCGGCTTTGACGCCGTCGGTCTGCAACACGACGCCCGTCTACCTCAACACGACCCTCGTCGCGCGGCTGACCGCAGGAGGCAACCCGGACCCGAGCTTCGGCAATGGCGGCGTCTTCACTGATGCACTCGAAGACCCGCACCTGCCAGCGCTGACTCCAGGCAGCGGGCTGGTCTACGTCAGTGCCCCGGAACAGCGCTGCGCCGGGTTTGTGAACTATGGCCCTGGCGGCAATCCCGTCGCCTCGATCCTCTCGCCGAGCGGCAGCCTCTCGCTCCGCTTCCCGGTGATCGCCAACGGGTCCCATTACAACGCACCGACATCGCTTGCTGTCGACCGCCGGAACCGAATCGTGATCCTGATGACGTCAGTGCCTCCGGAGGGGGGAGGCAGCAATCAAGAAGTCCGCCGCCTGCTTCCTGACGGCAGCCTCGACCCTGAATTCGGACCCTACTCGCCCGGCGTCGTCGTCGGCCCAGCCCCGCCCGGCGCCCACTTCGGGGCGGTCACCACCGACGCGCGCAACCGCGTCATCCTCGCCGGTTACGCGGTGCGACGGGAAGGCCGGTTCTCGACCCGCGGGTTCGTGGCAGCGCGCCTGAACGCCGCCGGCAAGACGCAGGCCTGGTTCGGCCGAGACGGCTCGGTCAAGGTCAGGTTCGGCAAGCGCACCGCGGCGACGGCGACGCAGGTCTACCTCGACAGCCGCGGACGGATCGTCCTCAGCGGCACGGTCGAAACGCTCCGGCTGCACCAGCCCTCGACCGGATACAGCCTCGCCTTCGCCCGGCTGCTCAGCGGCAGGCGTTGATGCAGGGCGGCGAAAGAAAGCGGACGACGGGTCTCGAACCCGCGACCTCGAGCTTGGGAAGCTCGCGCTCTACCAGCTGAGCTACGTCCGCACGCTGAAAATCCTGATTCCAGAGCCGTTTTAGAGGCATCTGGAACTCCCGATAGGGCGGGAGCAACCCCACTCTATCGGCTCGGGACGACCCGCCGAGAGCAGAGAGATTTCCCATTCCGAAGCCATTTCGACGCGTAGTAGAGCTTGAGACGACACCCAAAACCACTCTACTTTCAGCCGTTGAATCGTCCAGGACAGAGATTCCCCATCAGCAAGCGATTTGCGCCGTGATCCCAAGCGGCGACGGCGCCACGTTCCCAACGAATCCCAACAAAAACCCAACAGGCAGTGTTGGGGAAGGGCTAGAGGTGGCGCCGCAACGGGTCAATGAAAGTCGGCCGTGTAGGCAGTCACCTCAGCCTTTACTGATAAGGTAAAGGCATGCCGAGGATCTCCACGAAGCACCAGGTCACCGTTCCCGTCACCACCCTGGAGGAGGCTGGCCTACGCGCCGGAGACCAGGTGGTGATCGAGGCGCTCGGCGAGGGCGAGGTGCGGATCCGCCGGGGGGCGCTCACGTTCGAGAGCGCCTTTGGCGCACTCACCGGCACCTACCCGCCCGGCTACCTCGAGCAGCTCGACGCGCAGGACGAGCAGCGTTGAAGGTTGTGCTCGACGCCGACATCCTGATCGGCGCGCTTGACGGCTCCGACCCCCACCACTCCCGGTCTCGCCAGCTCTTCAACGGCTGGCAAGAGCAGGACGCAACGCGCCTGATCAGCGTCATCAACCTATCCGAGGTGCTGGTCGCACCTGCTGCCCACGATGACCGACTCCGGGCCGCGCGGGAGGCGATCGGCGCACTGGGCGTAACGGTCAACCAGCCGAGCGAGGCGATCGGCATCCAGGCCGCGCGGCTCCGCGCCCGGCATCCGATCAGCCTCCCGGACGCCTATTGCCTGGCCACCGCCTCCCGCACCGGCGGCGAGATGGCCTCTTTCGATCGCAAGGTCCTCCGCGCGGCCGAGGCCGAGCGGATCCCGCTGGCGGCGACGGCGGGCGGGTAAACCGTCACCGATCGGCGTAAACAGCGCAACGACCGCGTGCAGGAGCTGGCGCTACGGGGCGCAGAGGCCTTCGAGGGCGACGAAGCCGCCGAGAGGAAGGCCGCGGACTTCGCACTCAGCGTCGCCGACGGTACCTCCGGTCTTGACCTCGAGCGCCTGCGGAATGCCCGCGAGCGCGCCTGGGGCCGGTGAGCCGGCCCCGTCAGCTGCCGCGCTCGATCGACGCGCCGCGCCGTGCTGCTCACAGGGGCCAGACGGGGCTGGAGACCGAGCCGGGCATTGCTTTCTCCCACAGCTCGCCCAGGAGTTTCAGATCTCGCTCGCTCAGGGGGTCGAACAGCAGCTTGCGGACGACCGCGTGGTGGGTGACCTGTGCGGCCCGAAGGCGGAGGAGGCCCTGGGGCGTCAGTCCGACGAGCAGGCTGCGCCCATCGTCGGGATTGGAGGTCCGCTCGACCAAGCCGACCTTCGCGAGCCGGTCCACGGACCTCGAGACGCCGCTCGGGCTGAGGTTGCGTCGTTCGCCCAGCTCCCCGATCGCGAGCGTGCCGTCGGACGCGGTGACGAGAGTGATCAGAACTCCGTAGGCATCGAGGCCGAAGCCGTGCTCAGCCAGGAGTGCGCGGTCCAGCTCTCGAGAGATGCTGGCGTGCACCCGCAGCATGCCGCGCCAAGCGCTGAACTCGCCGGCCGTGAACGGGTTTGGCTCAGGCGCCCCGTCGAGGTCTAGCCCAACCCCGGGTTTGCCCCCAGAACTACTTGACATCTGCAAATACTCTCCTATATTGTTTGCGTACAGCAAATAGTTTACCGCCTACTGGCGAACGATCGCAAAGGAGACGCCCGATGCCGAGCACCATCGCCGAGCACACAGTCCTAGCAGCAGACGAGGGCACCCGGCTGCAATCCGGACCGGGGCGGGACCTTGTCTTCAAGATCACGGGCGAGGACACCGGCGGCGCCTTCGACTACTTCACCGTCGAAGTCGCGCCGAAAGGCGGGCCGCCGCTGCACGTGCACCACAAGCAAGAGGAGACGATCCACGTCCTGACGGGGCGCTTCAAGGTCAGGATCGGCGAGGAGACCTTCGCGCTGGATGAGGGCGGCTTTGCCTACCTGCCGTCCAAGGTTCCGCATGCGTTTGTGAACCTGACTGATGCGCCGGCCGAGATCATCGTGGTGTACACGCCAGGCGGGGGGCACCGATTCTACGAAGAGCTTGGGCCCGCCACTCGGAACGGAACACCAGACCGAGCCGTCGTTGCCGCGATCTTCGAGAAGCACGACATGTCGCTGTTGGGGCCGCCGCTGAGCGCCGACTGATCCCTCTCGCGCTAAGCGAGAGCCCGTACGTAGGCTGCGAGGCCCGAGGTCAGCTCTCCGTGGCCGCCTCGCGAGCTTTTCTTATTCTCTCGAGATCCCTCGCGTGTGGCCGCCCAGAGGTTTCCGAAAAGTCGATCCTGTTGCAAAGTCGGTGCGCGAGGACTGAGTTCTCGACGGTTCTTTGGCCCCCATCTCGCTTTGGGGTTGGGAAATGCTCGTGGGTCGGATTCCAGTCGCTGTATTTGGTGAGCGATTCGAAGTGCGAGGCACCACCCAGCTCTTCGGGACAGCGGCAGTTGGGCATCCCGCACTTCACCTCTGTGATGTAGCCACGCTCCGCAGCCGTGATGAGGATGCCCTTGACGCCCAGCTCTCTGAGTCTCTTGGCCACTTCCGCGCCTCGCGCCGGGTCCAGCGGTGGTCTTGTCATACGGAAAGGCTATCCCCGAATCCGGCCACCTCACCAGGGACACCTGCGTCGCATGAGGCGGTCGCCTCGCCGCCCACGCCGAAATCATCAGACGCCGATGTAGCATCGGTAGGGATGACGACGATACGCGCGGTGGTCGAGACGTCTCTACCGCCCGAGCGGGCTCTCAAAGCCGCCTACGACTTCTCCGAGCGACGCGAGCGGATCTGGCCGGCTGTTTCCACCAAGCGCCTACAGGTGCACAGCGAGAAAGAAGCTGAAGCCGAGGTGACCGAGGGAACCCGGGCCGGGCCGATCGTCAACTGGGAGCGCTGCCGCTATGACTGGTCCCAGCCGAGTTCGGTAAAGGCGATTGTGACCGACTCAAACGTCTATCAGCCCTGGGTCAGCAGCTGGGAGATCAAGGCGACCGCCGAAGGCGCCGGCAGCCGGGTCGAAATGATCTGGGCCCGCGAGTTCAAGCGGGGGCCGCGCGGCAGGCTCTTCGGCTTTCTCTTCGGGAAGATCGGCGAGCGCATCTTCGATAAATACGCAAAGGACGTGCTGAAGAACCTGGAGAAGCTCGAAGGGGAACTGCCCTAGCTCGGGTGAACCTCAACCGCAGCCGCGCCCCTACCGCATCGCTGCCATCGTGTGGGCGCCGCCATGTGCGCCATCCGGCACGACAAAGCCGGGGACCGCGTGCGGCGCAGCCACGAGCCCGATCGCGAGGACGACCAGCACCGCCGCGGTGCCCCAGGTCACAGCACGTCCATAGGGAAGCGTCTTCTCGAGCGCGATCAGGGCCGCGACGAGAGCCGTCCAGGCGAAGCTCATCACCCCGAGGGCAAAGAGCGCGGCCATGAGCGCCCAACAGCAGCCGACGCACCAGGCGGCGTGCCCGGCGCCCATCTCCAGGGCGCCTCGCGGCCCGTCGCGCCAGCTCCCAAGCAGGAATCCCAGGGGGCTTCGGCACTTCGCCAGGCAAACGTCCTTCAGCGGCGTGAGCTCGTAGATCGCGGCGAGGGCCAGTATGCCTCCGGCCAGCCACCGGCCGCCGGCGTGCCAGGCAAGGTCGGCGCCGAACAGGGTCCTGCCGAGCCCGAACAGGCCATAGGCGGCCACTCCCGCCGCGCCCCAGACGAGCAGGTAGCCGCTCGTGAACAGCAGCGGGCGGCTGAGGCCGCGCTGACGCGTCATTTGCGCGTAGAGCGCCACCGTCGGGGAGACCGACGGGAACATCATCGCCGCCATCATCACGATCCATACCCCCAGGAACCAGCCGAAGGTCCCGAGGTCGGTGCCGGGCCCCGCGTCCATTCCGGCCATCTGATCGGCCGTAGCCCACCAAGCGAGGCCAGCCAGCCCGAACAGCAGGGCGACGAGCCCTAGCCGCGTACGCATCGCCGCAGTGACACCGGCGAACTCGCTACGGCCCGCGAGCCGGTCGGGGAATGCGGCAGATTCCGCTGCGCTCAGGCCGCCCACGAGAACTGCGCGGTGGAGAAGGCCGCCTTACCCTCATATCGGATGCCGAAGGCGTCGATCTTCGAGCGCGTCGCGTGTGCCACGGTCAGCTCGGAACCAGCGGGGTGGAAGATTCCGGTGAGCTTCGCGGGTTCGCCGCTCTCCACGCCGAAGGGCACGATGTCCTCGATCTCGAAGTCGACCTCCTCGCCGATGCGGATCGAGTGCTTGAGGCCATCCTCGTGTACCTCGATCGGCAGGCGCTCGACGCCCAGGTTCTCACCCACCAGCGGCCCCAGGGCCTCCATCGGACCACCAAGCGCCCCCGAGAACACTCCGCCGAGCTTCTGCGCCTGCTCGTCGGATGCCGCCGCGTCGATGATGACGCCAAGGCGCCAGTTCCCTTCACTCATCACCTTCGGCGTGTCGCAGACCGCGGCAACCGTGAGCCCGCTCACATCGATGCCATCCACCTCGCCGCTCTTGACGTTGAAGACCAAGACGACGTTGCAGCGGTCATTCGTGGCTCCGAGCGCCAGTGACGCTGTGCAAGGACAGATCACGTCACAGGAGCATGTCTCAAAATACGAACCTCCAAGCTTCCAGGACATTTTCGCCTCCTAGGGCGAGTGGGGGCTGCGGACTGCGAGTATCGTCGAGGGGAGCCTTGCCTGTCAACCGTCGAGAGCTTGGGAAGCTCGCGCTCTACCAGCTGAGCTACGTCCGCAGAACCGCTGATTCTAGAGGCGGGCGGGGGGTCGCCGGGGGCGGGCGGGATCTAGAGTCCCGCGTCCGTGAGCGCGCGTTCCCTCGTCGTCTTCCTCGCCGTGCTGGCCGTGATCGGCCTGCTCGCCTTCGGTCTGCTCAACAAGGGCGGGGCGAAGATCGCCGTGGGGGACCCGGTGCCCGACAAGGTCCTGCCGCGGCTGCCGGGCCCCGGTCACGGCTCGCTGGCCGAGGAGCGCGGCAAGTGGGTGCTGGTCAACCTCTGGGCCTCCTGGTGCATCCCCTGTCGCGAGGAGGCACCCGTGCTCGAGCGCTTCTACCGGCGCGAGCATGGGCAGGGTGCGACCGTCATCGGCATCGACGTCCAGGACAACGAAGACGACGCGCTTTCCTTCCTCCACACCCACCCCACCACCTACACGCAACTGCGCTCGGTCGGCAACGAGCGCAGCTCGGCATTCGGCTCCACCGGGGTCCCGGAGAACTTCCTCGTCAACCCCAAGGGGCGGCTGGCACTGATCTGGCGCGGCCCGGTCGATGACGAGTTTCTGCGCGAACGCGTCGTTCCACTCTTGGCGAGCCGATGAAACGAACGATCGCATTCGCGCTCGCCCTTATGGTGCTTCCTGCTGCGGTGGTGGCCACCGCAGCGCCGGCTCCACAGACCACGGTCACCGCGATCGAAGGCGAAGTGATGTGCCCGATCTGCGGCACCCTGCTCGAACTCTCCGACTCGCCCCAGGCGCGACGAGAGAAAGTCTTCGTGGCGAAATTGGTCGCCGAAGGCAAGAGCAAGGCCGAGATCAAGGACGCGCTGGTGACCCAATACGGCTCCGAGGTGCTGGCGGTGCCTCGCGGCTCCGGCTTCGACCTGACGGCGTATCTGGTTCCGATCGTCGCCCTCCTCGCCGCGATCGTCGCACTCGCCCTCGCCGTCACCCGCTGGCGTCGGGACGGCGGAGGCACGTCCGGGACGGTTGCCTCAGAGCACCCGCTCCCCGACGAGGACGCCGAGCGGCTCGACGCCGACATCGCCCGCTACGACCTCTGAGCCTCAGGCAACGGTGACGAGGCCGGTGATCGGAATCGGCTGCTTCCCCCGCAGCTCCCCAACCGGGCCACAGGCGAGCGTCGCGTCGGCGACCTCAGCCAGCGCGATCAGCCCCAGCCGGTCGCCGTCCAGCGGCACCCCGTCGACCACGACCAGCTCGTAGCTCTCCCGCAATCCCGACAGCGCCCGCCGGCAGCGATCGGTATCGAGCAGCGAGGGCGGTCCCGGCTCGCCGGCGGGGACGCAGGCGAGCGGCTCGGTCGCCCCCCCTGCGGCGGGACCGGCGAGGACAAGCGACTGCAGCGCCGCCTGCGACTCGACCTCGCCACGCAGGTACTCATGCAGGCCCGGGACCGGCTCCAGGCCGAGAGCGCTCGCAAGCGACGGGTCGGCCAGGTCCGCCTCGACCAGCGCCACTCGTCGTCCGGCCGCTGTCGCGACCGCCGCTAAGCCCACGGCGATCCGCGACTTCGCCGGCCCGGTCGCCAGCACCACCTGTGCCTCGCCGAGGGACCCTGCCAGCCGCGAGTAGGCCTCCAGCTCGTCGCGTCGCAGCGCCCCGGAGCGGGTCGCCGGACCTCGCCGAGCCCGAATCTCCGCCAGCACCGGCGCGGCTCGACCGCGTCGCAGGCGCATCACATCCGCTCGGGGGCGGAGATGCCGAGCAGACCGAGCGCGCCGGCCACGGTCCGCTTGGTCAGCAGCGCGAGCGCCAGGCGCGACTCCTCCACCCCGTCCCCCTCGGCGCCCACCACCTTGCAGTCGCGGTAGAAGGCGTGGAAGTCGGCGGCGACGGCCGTCGCGTAGGCGCAGATCCGGTGCGGGGCGCGGCGCTCGGCCGCCTCGCGCACCTCCTCGGGAAACTCGAGCAGGCGCTTGACCAGCGCGCGCTCGGCCGGTGCCAGCGGCGTGCCCGGCGTCTCCCTTCCCGCCCCCGCCGCGATCTCATCGGCATCGCGACCGGCTTTGCGCAGGATGCTGGCGATGCGGGCGTGCGCGTACTGCACGTAGTAGACCGGATTGTCGTTCGACTGGCGACGGGCCAGGTCGAGGTCGAGGTCGACCGTCGTGTCGTGGCTGCGCCAGAGCATGAACCAGCGGGTCGCGTCGACGCCGATGTCGTCGATCAGCTCGTCGAGCGAGACGAAGTCGCCGCTGCGCTTCGACATCTGCGCCCGTTCGCCGCTTTCGACGATGTGGACGAGGCGCATGATCAGCGCCTCGAAACGCTCGGGGTCGGCACCGAGGCCGGCGATCGCCGCCCGCAGCCGCGCCACGTAGCCATGGTGGTCGGCGCCGAGCACGTCGACGAGGCGTTCGAAGCCGCGCTCCAGCTTGTCCCAGTGGTAGGCGACGTCGGCTGCCAGGTAGGTCGGTTCGCCGTTGGCGCGGATCAGGACCCGGTCCTTGTCGTCGCTGAAGGTCGTCGTGCGCAGCCAGAGCGCCTCTTCGCTGCGGTAGGTGTGGCCTTCGAGCTCGAGCTGCTCCAGCGCCGAGTCGACCTCGCCGCGGCGATAGAGGTCGCGCTCGGAGAACCAGTTGTCGAAGCGGACGCCGAAGCGGTCGAGCGTCCCGCGCACGGCTTTGAGGATCAGCTCAACCCCACGTGAGCCCACCGCCTCGAGGTCGGCTGGATCGATCCCCTCGTCCGCGATCCGTTCGCCCAGCTCGATCACGTACTCGCCCCCGTAGCCGTCCTCGGGAGGCTCTTCTCCCCTCATACGGGCAGCGATCGAAGCCGCGAAGCGCTCAATTTGGCCGCCCGCGTCGTTGACGTAGAACTCGCGCTCGACCTCGTGGCCGACCGCCTCGAGCAGGCGCACGAGCGAGTCCCCGTAGGCCGCGTGCCGGCCGCCGCCGACGTGCAGGGGCCCAGTCGGATTGGCGGAGACGAACTCGACCAGGACCCGCTCCGGCGAGTCGGTCGGCCCGGGACCGAGGTCCTCCCCGGAAGCCGCGATCCCCGCCATCGCCTCGCGGTACCAGGCGTCGGCGAGGAAGAGATTGACAAAGCCCGGCCCGGCGACCTCGACCCTCTCGACCGCCTCTTCGCCGAGCTCCTCCCCCAGCCGCTCGGCCAGGCGCGTCGCGACGTCACGCGGGTTCTCACCCAGCGGCGCGGCGAGGAGCATCGCCGCGTTCGAGCTGTAGTCGCCGAGCTCGGCTTTCGGCGGGCGCTCCAGGGTCGGTTGCGGCCCGGCAGCGTCGCCGGCCCGCAGCGTGCGGGCGGCATCGGCCACAGCGGCGCGCAACTCGGCGATCGGGTCGCTGGTTGCCGTCATCGGCCGCATCGTATGGAGGGACGGGGGCCGAAGTAGGCTGGCCGGCGTGCGGATCGCGGCGATCAGCGACGTCCACGCCAACCTGCCGGCACTGGAAACGGTCCTCGGCGCGGTCGACGCGGCGGGGGTCGAGGAGATCTGGTGCCTGGGCGACGTCGTCGGCTACGGCGTCGAGCCCGATGCCTGCGCGGACTTGATCCGCGAACGCTGCGATCTCTGCCTGCTCGGCAACCATGATCTCGCGGTCCTGGGCGCCCTCGACATCGCCTCCTTCTCCGAGGCCGCAGCGGCTGCCGTCGCCTGGACCCGAGACAACGTCGCAGGGCGAACGGTCGAGTTCCTGCGCGAGCTGGAGCCGAGCGACGAGCGCTGCGGGCTCGGGCTCTACCACGCCTCGCCGCGCGACCCCGTCTGGGAGTACGTGCTCTCGGCGGAGCAGGCCGACGCGGGCATCGACGCCAGCGCCAACCGGGTCTCGCTGATCGGCCACTCCCACGTCGCCCTCTTCTTCGTCCGCCCCGAGGAGGAGGGAGAGGAGACGCGCGGCGCCCAGGCCGGCGACGGCGCCTTACTCGACCTCGGGCGCGGCAGCTGGCTGGTCAACCCCGGAAGCGTCGGCCAGCCGCGCGATGGCGACCCGCGAGCGGCCTGGCTGGAGCTCGACACCGAGGCCGAGACCGCCCGCTTCCACCGAGTGCCCTACGAGGTCGAGCACGCCGCCGCACCGATCCTCGCCGCGGGGCTACCGAGCCGTCTGGCCGAACGCCTCTACGGCGGCCACTGATGTCGCTCATATGCAGGCAAAACCGCGCCCCGAGGGCGTTCTCTAGACTCGCAACGGTGCGTCGCCTGGTCGCATTCGCAGCGGTCCTTTCCCTTGCCGTGACGTCGCTCGCCGCCTGCGGCGGCGGCGAAGACGCGAAATTGCTGCCCGGGGCGACTGCAGCCGAAATCACCGAAAACCTCGCCCGCGTGCGGCAGTACGCCGAAGAAGGCGAATGCGTCGGGGCGACAGACGCGGCGGCCGAAGTGGGCGCCCAGGTCGAAGCCCTGCGCAACGTCGACCCGAAGCTCAAGGAAGCCCTCCAGCAGGGAACCGAAAAGCTCGACGAAGTCGTCGTCGGCTGCGAAGAATCGGCGCCCGAACCGACGACGAGCGAAGAAGCGACTAAACCCGAGCACCGCGAACCGCCGGGCCAGGAAAAGAAGGCCGAAAAGGAACGGGAAAAGGAAGAAAAGGACGAAGAAAAGGAAGTGCCGCCGGGTCCGCCCAAAGAAAAACCCGCACCGGAAGAAGAATCCACTCCCCCGCCCAGCGAAGGCGGCGGCACGGGCGCACCGGGCGGAGTGAGCCCGGGAGCGCCGGCCGGGCCGCCGGGGAGCGAATGATGGCCGAGACGATCCTCTCCGGCCGCTACGAGGTGGGCGAGCGGCTCGGCTCCGGCGGAATGTCGAGCGTCCACAAGGCGGTCGACCGTACGCTCGAGCGTACGGTCGCGATCAAGATCCTCGCCGAGCACCTCTCCGACGACGAGCGCTTCGTTGCCCGCTTCCGCCGCGAGGCGCTGGCGGTGGCGAAGCTGATCCATCCCAACATCGTCCAGGTCTACGACACCGGGATCGACGATGGCCGCCGCTACATCGTGATGGAGTACGCCGAGGGCCGCTCGGGGGCGCAGGTCCTGCAGCGCCACGGCCCGCTCGACGCCGAGACGACGGTGGAGATCGGCATCCAGGCCTGCTCCGGGCTCGACTACGCGCACCGCCGCGGGATCATCCACCGCGACGTCAAGCCGGGCAACCTGATGATCTCGGGCGGCCCCGTGGGGGGTGGCGCACAGCTCGCAGTGAAGCTGACCGACTTCGGCATCGCCCGCGCGGTCGAACAAACGCGCATCACCCAGGTCGGCTCTGTGATCGGCACCGCCGCCTACCTCTCGCCCGAGCAGGTGCGGGGCGAGGAGGCGACCCCGGCGACCGACGTCTACGCGCTCGGCGTCGTCCTCTACCAGTTCCTCACCGGTCGTCTGCCCTACGAGGGCTCCAGCCTCGCTGAGCTGGCGGTGCGCCAACAGAACGAGAAACCGCTGCCGCCGAGCACTTACAACGACGAGGTGCCCGAGACCGTCGGCGCCGCCGTGCTGCGGGCGCTCGAGAGCGACCCGAGCAGGCGCTACGCGAGCGCCGACGAACTGGCCAGCGGCCTGCAGCTGGGCCTGCAGGGAGAGGACGTGACCCTGCCGCTGGAGGAGGGAACGGCGAGGACGCGCGTGCTCGGCGGCGAGACCGCGACCCGCCGCATCGATCGCACCGAGCAGACCGAGTTCCGCCCCGTTCCTTCGCCGACGCGCCGCCCCGCGGCGCGAACGACCCCGCCGCCTCCCCCCCGACCCGCGACCGAATCGAAACGCAGCTTCTTCTCCCGCTTCGCCCGCTTCGCGATGGCGCTGGTTGCCCTCGTCCTGATCGCAGCCGCCGTTGCCGCGGCGGTGATCTATGCGACCGACAAAGCGACCGCGGTCAAGGTCCGCGAAGTGACCGGCGACACGGTCGGCAAGGTCGTCGAAGAAGTCGAAGACCTGGTCAAAAAGAACACCGAATAGGCCGGTTACGGCGCGCCCCACGGCGTGCTTCCGGCCAGGATCCCAGCGCTGTACTTGGCAAACCCCCCAGCCTCGATCGCGGCGCGGGCATGGCGCGTCAGCTCGTGCATATAGGTCAGGTTGTGGAGGCAGATCAGGCGCACGGCGGTCAGCTCCTCGGCGCGGGAGAGGTAACTGAGGTAGTCGCGGTCGTGATGCCCGCAGGCCGGGCAAGGGCAGCCGTCGACGAGCGGTCCGCGGTCGCCCTCGAAGCCGGCTTTGCGCAGGTCGAGGCGGAAGCGATTCTCTGGGTTGGGGACGAGGGCGACGCCGTGGCGAGAGAGGCGGGTGGGCACGGCGCAGTCGAAGACGTCGAGGCCGAGGGCGATTCCAACGAGCAGGTCGTCGACCTCGCCGATGCCGAGCAGGTGCTTGGGCGCCTCCTCGGGCAGCAGCGGCGCGGTGAACGCCAGCACCTCGCGCATCTCGGCCTTGTCGCGGCCGAGGGTCCCGCCGATCGCGAGGCCGTCGACGCCGGCGGCCGAGACGTACTCGGCCGATTCGCGCCGCAGGTCCTCGTGGACGCCGCCCTGGACGATGCCGAAGACGGCCTGGCGCTCGGGACCGTTCTCGCCGTGCCAAGCGAGGCAGCGGTCAAGCCAGCGATGCGTGCGCTCGGTCGAGCGCGCCGTGTAGTCGCGGTCGGCGTGGAAGGGGGTGCACTCGTCGAAGACGAGCGCGATGTCCGAGCCGAGCGCCGCCTGCACCTCCATCGACACCTCCGGCGAGATGAACAGCGAAGTCCCGTCACGGTAGGAGCGGAACCGCACCCCCTCCTCGCCGATCGAGACGACCGAGCCGTGGTCACCGCCCTTGCGGCCGCTTCCCTTCACCTCGTCTGCCACTCCCCCGTGCGCCAGCGAGAAGACCTGGAAGCCGCCCGAGTCGGTGATCAGGGAGCGCTCCCAGCCCATGAAGCCGTGCAGCCCGCCGGCGGCCGCGATCCGCTCGGGCCCCGGCGAGACGAACAGGTGGTAGGTGTTGCCGAGGATCAGCTCGTAACCCAGGCCGGCCACCTCACTCGATTCGAGCCCGCGCACGGTCCCTTTCGTCGCCAGCGGGATGAAGGCCGGAGTGCGGATCGATCCGTGCGCCGTGCGAAGCATTCCCGCGCGGGCGGCGCCGTCCCGCGCCTCCACCTCGAACCTCAATCTCTCCCCATCGTCCCTCATCTCAGCCCATCGGAACCTTTTCCGGGCTATGAGCCGGAAAAAACTTCAATCGTTCGATCCCGCGATCAGCGAGCGGCCGGTCATCGCCCTCGGCTGCGGGATGCCGAGCAGCTCCAGCGCTGTAGGAGCCACGTCGGCGAGGATGCCGCGATCGCGCAGGCCCAGTCCCTCCGCGGTGACGATCAGCGGCACCGGGTTGAGCGAGTGCGCAGTGTTCGGCGAGCCGTCGGGCTCGAGCATGTGGTCGCAGTTGCCGTGATCTGCGGTGACGATGCAGGCGCCGCCCTTTGCCTGGACCGCCTCGATTACGTCGCTGAGGCAGCCGTCGACCTCCTCGACCGCGGCCACCGCGGCGGGAATCACACCCGTGTGGCCGACCATGTCGGGGTTGGCAAAGTTGATGATCCCGAAGCGGTAGTCGCCGTCGCGCCAGTGACTGACGAAGGTGTCGGCGGCGGCGCGGGCACTCATCTCCGGCTTGTGGTCGTAGGTCGGCACGTCTCGCGGGGAGTCGACCAGGTGGCGCTCCTCACCCTCCCACTCCTGCTCGCGGCCGCCGTTGAAGAAGTAGGTGACGTGCGCGTACTTCTCGGTCTCGGCGACGTGCAGCTGGCGCCCGCCCGCCTCGGAGATCGTCTCCGCCAGGGTGGTCTCCGGCCGCGCCTCGGGGAAGGCGACCGGGAAGGGCCAGCCTTTGCGGTACTCGGTCATCGTCGTCAGATCGAGCACCGGTCCCCCGGAGCGCGAGAACTCGTCGAAGCCGGGCTCGGCGAGGGCACGGGTCGTCTGACGAGCACGGTCGGGCCGGAAGTTGATGAAGATCGCGACATCGCCCGCGGCGGCGCCGTCGTAGTCGCCGATCACGGTCGGCTTGACGAACTCGTCGGTCTCCTCGCGCTCATAGGAGGCCTCGACCGCCTCCTCGGCGCTCGCGGCGTGCAGGCCGCGCCCATGGACGATCGCGTCGTAGGCGAGCTTCGTCCGCTCCCAGCGCGTGTCGCGGTCCATTGCGTAGTAGCGGCCGCTGACCGTGGCGACGCGACCGGCGTGCCGCAGCCAACGCTCCAACTCGTGCACGTAGCCCTTGCCGCCATGCGGCAGCGTGTCGCGGCCATCGGTGAAGGCGTGGAAGACGACGTCCGGAACTCCCTCGTGCGAGGCGAGCTCGATCGCCGCCTCGATGTGCTCCCAACCGGAATGGACGCCGCCGTCGGAGACCAGCCCAAGCAGGTGCAGGCGCCCGCGCGGGCTGTGACGAGCGCGATCGCAGGCAGCGAGCAGGGCGTCGTTTTCGAAGAAGCTGCCGTCGGCGATCGCGTCGTCGATCCGCGCCAGGTCCTGCTTGACGATCGCCCCGGCGCCGAGGTTGAGGTGGCCGACCTCCGAGTTGCCCATCTGCCCGTCGGGCAGACCGACGTCGCGGCCCTGGGCGGAGAGCTGCGTGTGGGGACAGGCGTCCCAGAGACGGTCGAAGACCGGGGTCTTCGCGAGGGAGATCGCGTTGCCGGGCCCGGGCTCGGCCAGCCCCCAGCCGTCGAGGATGATCAGGGCCAGCGAGGGGACCGTCACCGTCGCCCCTTCCGGTGCGGTTTATGTGGACATGGATGGCAAAAGTCGCACCGGAAGCTCATGTTGCCTTCACTATGGCGGCGAAGTCAGCGGGGTCGAGGCTGGCGCCGCCGACCAGGGCTCCGTCGATATCAGGCTGTGACATCAGTTCCGCTGCGTTGCCGGGCTTGACCGAGCCGCCGTAGAGGATGCGGACCGAGTCTCCCGCCCCGCGAATGCGAAGGGTGTCGCGGATGAACGCACAGGCCTCCTGCGCCTGCTCGGGGGTCGCCGTGCGACCGGTGCCGATCGCCCAGATCGGCTCGTAGGCGATCACGATGCCCGCAACTGCACTCTCGTCGACACCAGCGAGGTCCGCCTGAAGCTGCTGCTCGAGCACGGCCTCGGTCTGCCCGGCGTCGCGCGCCTCCTCGCTCTCGCCGATACAGAGGATCGGCTCCAGGCCGGCAGCCAGCGCCGCCGGAACCTTGCGCGCCAGCGCCTCGTCGGTCTCGCCGAAGAGCTGGCGCCGCTCGGAGTGGCCGAGGACGACGGCCTCGACGTCGAGCTCGACCAGCATCGCAGCCGAGACCTCACCGGTGTAGGCGCCCGAGGCCTCCTCGTGCATGTTCTGGGCCGCGACCTTCACCGCGGTGCCATAACGGCGCTCGACCACGGCGGTCAGCGCAGTGAACGGGGGGCAGATGACGACGTCGCTCTGCGTCGCGGCGATCTGCGGCAACAGCGCGTCGACGAACTCGGCCGCCTCGGCGACGGTCTTGTGCATCTTCCAGTTCGCGGCGATGTACGGGGTCCGTTCAGACATCCTGCAACGCCTCCACCCCGGGCAGTTCCTTGCCCTCCAGCAGCTCCAAGGATGCTCCTCCTCCGGTCGACAGCCAGTCCACTTTCTCTCCCAGGCCGAATTGCTGCAAGGCCGCGACCGAATCGCCGCCGCCGACCACCGTCGTACCGGGTGCCGCGGCGACCGCCGCGGCGACCGCGCGGGTGCCCGCCGCGAACGGCGCGAGCTCGAAGGCCCCCATCGGTCCGTTCCAGAGCACGGTGCCCGCGGCCGCAATCGCATCTGCGTAGGCACGGGCGGTCTTCGGTCCCACGTCGAGCCCCATCCAACCCTCGGGCACCTCGACCCCATCGCTCTGCCGAACCTCGGTTTCGGCGTCGAAGGTCTTGCCGAGGACGAGGTCGGTCGGCAGCCGCAACTCACAGCTCGACTCCCCAGCCCGGCGCAGCGCCTCTTCGGCCAGCTTCACGCCCTCCTCCTCGACCAGCGAATCGCCGGTCGCGATCCCCTGGGCACGGAAGAAGCTGAAGCACATCGCGCCGCCGATCAGGATTTCGTCGGCGACCTCGAGGAAGCGGTCGATGACGCCGACCTTGTCGCTCACCTTGGCTCCGCCGAGGACGACGACCAGGGGGCGGGCCGGCGACTCGACCACCTGGCTCAGCTCTGTCACCTCGCGCTCGAGCAGCAGCCCCGCATAGGCAGGCAGGTGCTCGGCGATCCCAGCGGTACTCGCATGCGCCCGGTGCGCCGCGCCGAAAGCGTCGTTGACGTAGAGGTCGGCCAAGGAAGCGAGATCCGCAGCCAGCCCCTGGTCGTTCTCGGTCTCGCCCGGCTCGAAGCGCACGTTCTCGAGCAGCAGCACGTCGCCCGCGTGCAGCCCTTCCGCCATCGTCCTCACGTCGTCGCCGACGACGGCCGGCGCCTGGTGGACGAGGGCGCCCCCGAGCAAATCAGAGAGGCGCTCGCCGACCGGCCGCATCGAGAGCTCGGGCACGACCTCTCCCTTGGGCCGTCCCAGATGAGAGACCAGCACCAACGAGGCGCCGCGCTCGCGCAGCAGCTCGATCGTCGGCAGCGCTGCACGGATCCGAGTGTCGTCCGCCACCCGGCCGCCGTCGAGGGGCACGTTGAAGTCGACGCGCACGAGAACGCGCTTGCCGGCCACGTCGGCATCGCGGACGCTGGCCTTGGCGAAGCTCACGCGCGAAACCTCCGCCGCGTTCAGAGGACCCTGCCGGCGAGCTCCACGCAACGATTCGAATAGCCCCACTCGTTGTCGTACCAGGAGACCGCCTTGATCATCTTCCCGTCGCCGATCGCCATCGTCTGGCCGGCGTCGAAGATCGAGGAGTGCGGATCGCCGACGACGTCGGTCGAGACGATCGCGTCCTCGGTGTAGGAGAGGATCCCCTTCAACGGACCCTCGGCGGCCACCTTGACGGCGGCGTTGACGGCGTCGACGTCGGTCGGCTGCGATGGAGTGAAGACGAGGTCGACGACCGAGCCGGTCACGACCGGCGCCCGCACCGAGAGGCCGTTGAGCTTGCCGTTCAGCTCAGGGAGGACGAGGCCTACCGCCTTCGCCGCTCCGGTCGTCGTCGGGATCAGGTTGATCGCCGCCGCCCGCGCCCGTCGCAGGTCCTTGTGGGGCATGTCCTGCAGGCGCTGGTCTGCCGTGTAGGCGTGGATCGTCGTCATCAACCCCTGCTCGATGCCGAAGGCCTCGTGCAGCACTTTGGCGAGCGGCGCCAGGCAGTTGGTCGTGCAGGATGCGTTGGAGATGACGTGATGGCTGTCGCGGTCGTAGTCGCTCTCGAAATTGACGCCGAGGGCGACGGTCACGTCCGGTTCCTTGGCCGGGGCCGAGATGATCACCTTCTTCGCCCCGGCTGAGAGGTGCTTGGCGGCGTCGTCGCGGCCGGTGAAGAAGCCGGTCGACTCGATCACGACGTCGACGCCGAGCTCGCCCCAGGGCAGCTCCGCCGGGTCGCGCTCGGAGAGCATCTTGACCTCATGGCCGTCGACCGAGATCGCGCCGTCGCCGGCCACGACCTCGCCCGGGAAGCGGCCGAGGATCGAGTCGTACTTGAGCAGGTGGGCCATCGTGGCCGGGTCGACGAGGTCGTTGACCGCGACGAACTCGAGGTCCGCCCCAGCCGCGTGCGCCGCCCGAAAGACGTTGCGCCCGATCCGCCCGAAGCCGTTGATTCCGACCTTCACAGCCATTGCCTCAAACCCCCCTGGAGTCGTCGTTGAGAGATGTCTCGATGTTATTCGGGAGCCGCAGCGGGCCCTGTCGCCGCTAGTCGGAGCCGATCGTGATCTCGATCTCGTATCCGTCCGGGTCCTTGAGGAAGGCCGAGTAGGAGCCGGAACCGTGGGAGCGTCTCTCGCCTGGATCCGCGACGCTGGTGCCACCGGCGCTCATGCCGCCTTCCCAGGCGGCCTTGACGGCGACGATCCCGAGCGCCGAGAAGCTGAGCAGGCCGAAGCCCGCTGCCGGCTCGTGGTGCGACGAGATGAAGAAAACCGGTTTGGCGATGCCCCAGCCGACCGTTTCGTCCTCCTCGAAATGGCGCCGCCAGCCAAGGGGCGCGAGCAGCGCGTCGTAGAAGGCCGCGCTGCGGTCGAGGTCGGAGACCTCCAGCAGGACGTGATGCAGCATTGAGGCCGAGAGGCTATATGGGGCGGCGGATTCGGTGCCGAGTCCTAGCCGCCGCGCGGCGTCCAGCGGAAATAGCGGATAGCCAGGAAGAGTCCGACGATGCCCCAGGCTGCGACTACCGCCAGGTTTCCCCACTCGATCGTCGCACCGGCGTTGCCCGGGTCGTAGATCGCGAAGAAGGCCTCGAAGAAGTGGCGGATCGGAAAAGCGTCGGCGAAGTGGATCACGCCGCTGGGCAGCTGGTCGTCGGGGATGAAGACCCCGGAGAGGAAGTAGAGCGGCAGCAGCAGGGCGTTGACGATCGGCGCCGCGGCGTCCTGCGAGGGGATCGCCGCCGTCAGCGCGATGCCGAGGCAGCAGAAGGAGGCGGCGCCGATCAGGAGGATGAAGACGATCTGGGGCAGGCGCTCCCAGGGGATCGCGACGCCATAGAAGACGCGGCCGATCGCCGCGATCAGCGCCAGCATCAGCAGGGCGACGACCCCCGAGTTGCCGACGCGGCCGGAGATGAAGACCCAGGCGGGCATCGGCGTGCCCCGCCCACGCTTCAGCCGGCCGTCCTCGCGGGCGATCACCAGCGACATCGCCAGCGACTGCATCGTCGCCGAGATCACCGAGAGGGTGATGATCGCCGGCACGTAGTAGGCCGTGGTGTCGATCCCGCCCCGCACGTCGACCGTCTGGCCGCCGAAGACGGTGGCGAAGATCAGCAGCAGGATCGTCGGGAAAGCGACCGTGAAGAAGACCGACGCCGGATTGCGCCAGAAGACCTTCTGGTCGTAGCGGAACTGGTGCGCGAAGAGGGCCAGGCCGGTCACTCGGTGCTCCCCTCACCGGTCAGAGAGAGATAGACGTCCTCGAGGCTCGGGCGCGTCACTTCCAGGCCCTCCAGCTCGAGGCCCTGGGCGACCGCGCGCCCGGTCAGCTCGTGCAGGTCGGCGACCGGCGTCGTCGTCTCGACCGAGAGCTGCTCGCCGTCCAGCCGGTAGCTGATCGTCGTCGGCAGGCTCTCACGGTCGCCGAGGTCATCGGGCGTGCCGGCGGCGACGATCTGGCCACGGGCGAGGATCGTCACCCGGTCGGCGAGGCGCTGCGCCTCGTCCATGTAGTGGGTGGTGAGGAAGACGGTCTTGCCGAGGTCACGCAGGCCGGCGATCGTCTCCCAGGCCTGGCGCCGCGCCGAGGGGTCGAAGCCGGTCGTCGGCTCGTCGAGGAAGAGCAGCTCGGGATCGCCGACCAGTGCCATGCCGACGTCGAGCCGGCGTTGCTGGCCGCCGGAGAGGCCGCCGGTGCGGGCATCGGCCTTGCCGGCAAGCCCGACCAGCTCGATCGTCTCCGCGACCGAGCGCGGCGCGCTGTAGTAGCCGGCGTAGAGCTCGAGCGACTCGCGTACGGTCAGGTAGGGATCGAGGCGGCAGCTCTGCAGGACGATCCCGATCTGCTCGCGCCAGGCGCGGTCGGCGTGCTCCGGGTCCTCGCCGAGCACCGAGACCTCTCCCCCGCTGCGCTTGCGGTATCCCTCGAGGATCTCGACCGTGGTCGTCTTGCCGGCCCCGTTCGGCCCGAGGAAGGCGAAGACCTCCCCCGCCCGCACCTCGAGGTCGATGCCACGCACCGCCTCGAAATCGCCATAGCTCTTGCGCAGGCCGCGGATGGAAATGACGGGATCGGGCAAAGCCGGGCGATTCTAGGCTCAGTCGAGCTCCGCGTCGCGGTGCTTCATGTGGACGACGACGTCGTCGCGCCCGGAAAGCTCGCGGCGGATGCGGTCGGCGACGGTGATCGAGCGGTGGCGCCCACCGGTGCAGCCGACCGCGATCGTCAGGTGGCTCTTGCCCTCGGCCACGTAGGCGGGGACGAGGAACTCGAGCAATGGCAGGAGGCGCCCGTAGAACTCCCCCGCCTGGGTCCCGTCCTCGACGTATTCGCGCACCTTGGGGTCGAGGCCGGTCAGCGGACGCAGGCCGTCGACGTAGTGCGGATTGGGCAGGAAGCGGACGTCGAGCGTCAGGTCGGCGTCGTGCGGCGGTCCGTTCTTGAAGCCGAAGGTGAGCAGGGTCAGCGCCATCCTGCCGCTCTCGTGGTGGCCGAGCATCTCCTCGGCGATGCGCCGCCGCAGCATGCCGCCGGTCAAACCGCTGGTGTCCATCACCACGTCTGCACGCTCGCGCAGCGGCGCCAGCAGCTCGCGCTCGGCACGGATTCCCTCGACGATCCGCCCTTCCGGCGCCAGCGGGTGGCGGCGGCGGGTCTCCTTGTAGCGATCCACCAGCGTCTCCTCGTTCGCCTCGAGGAAGAGCACGGTCGGCTTCAGCCCATCCGCCTCGAGGTCGTCGAGCACCTGCAGCAGCTCGTCGAAGTAGTCGCCGCCACGCACGTCGGAGACGACCGCGGCGCGCTCGACGCCGCTGCCCTCGTGACGGAAGAGTTCGCCGAGGCTGCCGATCATCCGTGGCGGCAGGTTGTCGACGCAGAAGTAGCCGCCGTCCTCGAAGGCGGCGATCGCTTCCGACTTTCCGGCGCCGGAGTGCCCGGTGATCACAACCAGGGTGACCGCCATCAGCCTGTCCTGTTCAGTTGCTCGTGGATCTCACGCGCAACCTTGCCAGGCAGGCCGGGCACCATTTCGAGTTCCTCGCGGCTGGCGGCGACAAAGCGCTCCGGCGAGCCGAAATGCTGCAGCAGCGCCCGCTTGCGCACCGGCCCGACGCCCTTCAGCCCGTCGATCACCGAGCGGGTCATCGCCTGGTCGCGGCGCCCGCGATGGTGCTCGATCGCGAAGCGGTGGGCCTCGTCGCGAACCCGCTGCAGGAGCTTCGAGGCCTCCGAGTCGGCCGGCAGGTCGATCGGGGCCGAGCGCCCCGGTACGTAGACCTCCTCCAACCGCTTGGCGAGGCCGATGACGACGACGCCGCGCTCGACGAACGGCTTCAACGCCCGCATCCCGGCCGAGAGCTGACCCTTGCCGCCGTCGATCACGACCAGCGAGGGCAGCGCCGCGAAGCTGGCGTCGCGCTTGCCGTCGTGCGGCGAGAGGTCGACCTGCTCGAGGTAGCGATTCATCCGCCGTCCGAGGACCTCTTCCATCGAGGCGAAGTCGTCGGGCCCGCCGCCACGCCCTTCGCCGCCCTCGCCGCGCACCCGGAACCGCCTGTAGTCGGACTTCTTCGTCGCCCCTCCCTCGAAGACGACCATCGAGGCGACCGTGTGCTCGCCACCGAGGTTGGAGATGTCGAAGCCCTCGATCCGCACCGGCAGCTCGCCCATGCCGAGCGCCTCACGCAGGCTGGCCAGCGACTCGACCCGGCGCTGGCGGCGATGCTCGCGCCGCAACCGGTCCTGGTCGAGGGCAAGGCGCGCGTTGCGCTCGGCCAACTCCCGCAGTCGCCGCTTGTCGCCGCGCTCGGCCACCCGCACCTCGACCGCGCCACCGCGCCGCTCGCCCAACGCCGCCTCGAGCACCTCGACCCGGTCGCGCAGGTAGGGACCGACGACGATCGTGCGCGGCACCGCGGGGGAGGCCGAGTAGTACTGGCCGATGAACTCCTCGGCAACCTCGGCCAGGTCGCGTTCGGCCTGGTTGTCGAGGTAGAAGCTCTGGCGCTCGGCGAGGATGCCGTCGCGGACCTGGAAGACCTGGGCGTTGGCGTCGGCGCCCTCGGCCGCGACGCCGATCAGGTCGGCGGTGCCGACCGAGCCCCCCGCCACCCGCTGGCGCTCGAACAGCGACTGGATCGCCGCCAGGCGGTCACGGTGCAGGGCGGCGCGCTCGAACTCGCGCGCCTCCGCGGCGGCCTCCATCTTCGCTTCCTCGCCGGCCTCGATCTGCCGGTAACGACCGGAGAGGAAGTCGACGATCGCGTCGATGTTGCGCCGGTACTCGTCCTTGCTGACGTAGCCGACACAGGGCGCCCCGCAGCGCTTGATGTAGTAGTCGAGGCAGGGGCTGCCCGAGCGGCGGCCGGGCTCGGCCCCCTCGCAGGTGCGGAACTGGAAGAGCTTGCCGAGCAGGTCGAGTGTCTCGCGCACCCGCTTGGCGCTGGAGAAGGGGCCAAAGTAGGCGCGCCCCGGCCGGTGCTTCTCACGGGTGAAATAGACTCGCGGGTAGTCCTCGTCGAGGCTGACGCAGACGTAGGGGTAGGACTTGTCGTCGCGCAGGCGGATGTTGAAGCGCGGCCGGTGGCGCTTGATGAAGCTCTGCTCGGTGAGCAGCGCCTCGGCCTCGGTGGCGGTGACCAGGCACTCGATCCGGTCGATGCGCGAGGTCAGTCGCGACTCTCCGCCGGAGAAGTGGGAGGCGACCCGCTTGCGGATCGAACGCGCCTTGCCGACGTAGAGGAGCTCACCGTCCTTGCCATGGAAGAGGTAGACGCCGGGGGCATCGGGCAGGTCGCGTGTCATCTCGCTCACGTCGACAAAGGGTAGGCTGCCGACCACATGAATCCGCCTGAGCTGAACACGCTGCGAATCGAGATCGACGGCGACGTCGGCACGCTGACGCTCGACCGACCCGACGCCTTCAACGCGATGAGCCCGGAGATGATCGGCGAGATGACGGTGGCATTCGCCTGGCTGGCCGACCAGGCGCCGCTGCGAGCGCTGATCGTCACCGGATCCGGAAAGGCTTTCTGCTCGGGCGGCGACGTCAACTGGTTCAAAGAGGGTGTCGAGTCGGACGAGATCGACCTGCCCGCCCAGGTTCGTCGCGGCGCCGACGCGCTGCACACGGCGATCGTCGACCTGCGCCGCATCCCCTACCCGGTGGTCTGCGCGGTCAACGGGCCCGCGGCGGGGGCGGGATTCTCGCTGGCGCTCGCCTGCGACATCCGCATCGCCTCCGAGTCGGCCTTCTTCGCCTGCGCCTACGGACGGATCGGCGCCTCGCCGGACGGCGGCATGACCTACTTCCTCCCCCGCGTCGTCGGCCCGAGCCGGGCGCTGGAAATCCTCCTCAACGACCCCAACATAAAGGCCGAGGACGCGCTGGCCGAGGGCCTCGTCTCGGAGGTGGTCGCGCCCGACGAGCTGATGGGCCGGGCTCGCGCCAAGGCCGAGAAGCTGGCAGAGAAGGCGCCCCACTACGTGCGGATGGCGAAGGTGCTGGTCGGCCAGAGCATCGAGAACGGCCTCACCGAGCACCTTCAGCTGGAGCGCCACGGAATCGCCGACAGCATGGCGACCGAGGACCTGCGCAACGGGGTAACGGCCTTCTTCGGCGGCGGCACGCCTGAGTTCAAGGGCCGCTGAACGGCGCGGAACGCCCGCCCGTATCCAGCTAGAGTTTTCCCCGAGCATTCTTCCCCCGAGGAAAGGATCCCAGCCATGAAGACGTTCACCGCGCTGCTCGCCTTGGTTTTCGCATCGGTTGCCCTGGTCGCCTGCGGCGGCGGCAGTGACAACAGCTCGAACACGACCGCCACGACCGGCGCCGAAGAATCAAGCGAATCCGCCGGCGGGGAAGAAAGCGGCGGCGCAAGCTCAGGCGGGGGCACGGCCTCGACGCTCGAATTCGAAGCCGACCCGGGCGGCCAGCTCGCCTTCACGACCACCGAAGAGACCGCCAAGGCCGGCAAGGTGACGATCGACTTCAACAATCCCCAGGGACTCCCCCACGACGTGAAGATCGAATCCTCGAACGGCGATCAGGTTGGCGGAACCGAAACCGTCTCCGAAGGCTCCGACTCGGCCGTCGTCGACCTCAAACCAGGCACCTACACCTTCTACTGCTCGATCCCGGGCCACCGCGAAGCGGGCATGGAAGGGACTCTTACCGTCAAATAGCAGCGCCGGCGTGACGCCCGCACCCGCGGGCGTCACGGCAGGGCACTAGACGCCGATGCGCTCGATTCTCACCAATCGCATGGTGTGGGTCTGGGCGGGGGTCTGGGTCACGACCCGAGCGCTGATGGTCGCCGAGGTCGGCTTCTGGGACGACGTCTCCGGGCCGAAGCTGCAGGACGTCAACAACTACGCGACCTGGTCGAACCAGCTGGCGACGGAACATACGATTCCCGCTGGGGAAGCCTGGCAGTACCCGCCGGGGGCGGCCTTCCTGATGCTCCTGCCCCGGATCGGCTTCGGAACCTACGGAGAGTCCTTCGTCGCCCTGATGCTGCTCGCCGACCTCGTCGGCCTGGGGTTGCTGGCGCTGCTCGGGCGGCGCTCGGGCGGCAACTTCACCGGGGTTTGGGTCTGGCTGCTCGGCGTTCCCCTGCTCGGCGCCCTGCCGCTGCTGCGATTCGATCTGGTGCCCGCGGTGATCGCCATCGGAGCGCTCGTCGTGATCCACCGTCGCCCTCGCCTGTTCGGCGCTCTGGCCGGGCTGGGGGCCGCGATCAAGGCATGGCCGATCGTCCTGCTCTTCGGCGAGTGGGAGTGGCGGCGGCTCCTTCGCGCCGCCCTGGCCGCGCTGGCGGTGATTGCGCTCGTTTTCCTCGCCTCGGCGATCGCCTTCGGCGACCCCCTGGGATTCCTCGGCGAGCAGGGCAACCGCGGGCTGCAGGAGGAAGCGGTCGCCACGGTGCCCTGGCACCTGCGTGAGCTGATTACCGGCGAGGGCCCGGCGCGGGCAATCCACTACGGGGCCTGGGAGATCACCGGCTCGACCGCGGACACGGTCGCCGGCCTGCTCAAGTGGGCGATGCTGGCGGCGCTTGCGGCGGCGGCGGCGTGGTGGTCCTACCGCGCCCGCGCAATCCGCGGCGGCCGCGAGGACCTCGCCGGCGCCGCGGTCAGCCTGGACTTCATCTTCACCGTGGTGCTGCTGCTGCTCGTCACCAGCCGCGTGCTCAGTACCCAGTACATGATTTGGCTGCTGGCCCTGGCGGCGGTCGTCCTCACCGCCGGAAGCCGCCGCTTCGCCCGCCCCGCCTGGCTGGCGATCGGGGCGACGATCCTCACCACAAGCGTCTTCGGCTCAGCCGAGAACAGCCTCGTCCGCAACCTCGCCCTGCTCGTCGCGACCGTCGACGCCTCGGCGGGGATGGTTTCGCTGCTGCGCCCCCCTCGCCGAACGGAACGACTTACCCAGCCGGCACCATCACGCGGGTGACGCTGTCGCCCACGAAGCACGGCTTCTCGTTGTCCTCGACCTCGAGGGTGAAGCGAGTCACCACCTCCCACCAACCGCCGCCCTTCTCGTCGATCGAGATGACCTCGGCGCGACCGCGCACGCGGGCGTCAACGGGTACCGGGGCGGGGAAGCGGATCTTGTTCCAGCCGTAGTTGACGCCGAGGGCAAAGCCGGTGGAGGAGATCAATTCCTTGCGGAAGCCGTCGACGAGCGAGAGAGTGAGGTTGCCGTGGGCGATCGTGGTGCCGAAGGGGCTCTCCTTCTCGGCCCGCTCGACGTCGACATGGATCCACTGGTCGTCGCCGGAGAGCTGGGCGAAGGAATCGATGTCGGCCTGGGTCACCGTGCGCCACTCGCTCGGGCCGATCTCCCGACCGAGCAGGGCCTGCATGCCCTCGACTCCCTGCACCTCGACGGTTGCCATCCGGCTCGCAGTCTAGATCGGAACGAACGAGAGCGTCCTGTCCCGGCTTACTTATCGACTTCGTAAGTGAAGTCGTATTCGGTTTCTTCGGGATTGCGTGCACGGAGTTCCATCTGGCCGCCGGCGTCCTTGAACTCGTCGGTGCCACCCGTGATCGCGAGCTCCGAGGGCTTGCCGCCGTCGTAGAAGGGGCCCTCGACCGTCATCTGCCCTTCGTCCAGGGTCACGGTCCAGATGCACTCCCAGGCCTTGCCGACCGCGGTGCGGACGCACTGCCCGTTGTCGCTGCCGACCTTTTCCTTGTTGGCCGAGTCGTAGACCGGGTTGGCGAAGGCGAGCACATCCCCGATCGAGTCTTCCTCGCTGGCCGGGCCGATGTGACGCACGGTGTCGGTTTCGGCGTGCTCGATCACTTTGATCGTGGTCGTATCGGAGCCGTCGCCGCAACCGACGAGAAAAGCGAGAGCAAGCACCAGGGCGAACGAGATCGAGCAGCGAGCCTTCATCTGTCTCCTCCCCACGGAGTGATCGGGTTGCTAGGAGTCTCGACGGCCGATGTCCAAATGGTCAACGGCCGAAGCGGCCAAGGACACGGTCGGTTGCGGGCCGCACCGGCACACAACGACTCAGGGCACGTCAGACGGCCGGCAAATACGCAGGTCGGGGACCCGATCGAAATGCGAGACGTTCCGGGTGACCAGGACCGCGCCGGCCTCGAGGCAGATGCCCGCCTGCATCGCGTCGCGCAGATCGATCGCCACACCGCCTCGGCGCAGCTCGCCAAGCAGCTCCCCTACCCGCAAACCGGCTTTTCTGGTCAGTGGCAGCGATGGCACTGCGAGAAGGGCATGGACGGGACGTGGGTTTTCGCGGTAGGTACGGCCCAGAGCGAGCTCGAACGCCGTCACAGCCGTCACCCGATATCCGACCCCATCGATCAGCCTACGAACCAAATCCCGGCCTGGACCACCCCCGCGCAAGTAGTCGATCAGGACGTCCGAGTCGAGGACTGGTCCGGCCAACTCGCCCAAGCCTTCCCGCGTATCCGCTCCCACTCCGCCATGTCGCGATCGCTCCAGGATCCCTCGGCTTCCAGGAGGGATGACGTGAGCTCATCGTCGCCTCCCTCCAGGAAACGCTCCAGCGCTTCCTCGACGATCGCGGAAAAGCCCCTCATGCCTCGTTCGGCTGCCTTGGCCCGAAGGCGCGTGTAGGTGCGATTGGTGAGCTCGACGGTGGTTCGCATAGATCAGCATTCTAGCATTTGAATGCAGATAATCCTCATGCTACGAGCCTCACCTCGAAAGAGGGAGCGGCGATCGACCCGGCGCCCCCAAGCAGGGCGAGGATCCGAGTGACGTATGCCTGCGTCTCGGGATAGGACGGGACGCAGCGGCAGGCTTCGACCGGCGCCGGGCCGGCGTTGTAGGCGGCAAGGGCGAGCTGGGGCGAGCCGAACTTGCGCAGCAGGTCCGCCATCAGGTGGCCCTGGGCGTCGATCGCTTCGACCGGGTCGAAGGGGTCGCGCAGGCCGTAGGCGCTCGCCGTGGACGGGATGAACTGGGCGATTCCCTGGGCACCGGCAGAGGAGCCGGCGTTGGGGTCGAAGTTCGACTCGGCCATCAGCTGGGCGGCGAGCAGCGCGGCGGAGACGTTCCAGCGGGCCGCGGCGGTCAGCAGCGGCGCGCGAAAGCGGGAGGGCACGAACGAGGGCAGGCCACCGCCGCCCGCAACGGCGCCGTCTCCCCCGCCGCCAAGCGAGTTCCCCTCCTCCGAACAGGGAGGCGGTCCGGCGACGAAGCCGTAGTGCCAAGCCTCCCAGCTGTAGCGCTGGACGAAGCCGAAGCGGCGGGCGTTCGCCGCAAGCCAGCCATAGGCCTCCGGTGGGCCGAGGTCGAGCTCGGTCGCACAGCGGTGCAGCGAGTGCCCGGGCGGCGCCACCCAGCGCGGATCCGGGTGGGCGGCGAAGAGCGCCGCCTGTTCGGCATCGGAGCGGAAGCCGGAGTTGACGACCAGTGTCAGTCCGGCCGCCGCCGCCGCGGCCGCCATCCGATCGAAGGCAGCCGCGACGTCCGGCCTCATGCCCTCGCCCTGGCGATAGGCCAGCGGCCCGCTGTAGCCGCCGCCCGTTGCCATCGTCGGCATCTGTGCCGACATCGCGGCAGCGCTCGCGGCTTCGGCGACGGCCGATGCCTCGACGCGTATACGACCGCCGAAGTCCAGGTCGGCGACGACGATTGCCCTGGCACGCACCGGCGCGAACGAGGAGATGTCGGGGAACGAGACTTGCACCCGATCGCCGGCGACGCCGTTGCGCCGCGCCGCCTCGAGCGCGGCAGCCCGGGCTCGGTCGAGGTAGGCCACCTTGCCCAGCCAACGAGGATTCGGCGATCCGTCGGGCAGTCGGGCCGGCGCGAGCAGGCGCGGGAGGTCGTCGCGCATCGAACGAGCCGCGGAGATCGCCGCCAGGTCCGCCGCCCGTTGGACGCGGCCCTTTCCCGTCACCGCCCCCGCAATCGCGACGAGCGCAAGCGCGACTGCGATCAGCACGAGAGCCCCGCCCAGCGCCAGGGGCAATGCCTGGCCCGTCTCCTCCCTGCTCCCCATACGACAAACACTGGACGGGCGCGACGCGCGTGTGGCGCGCAGAATCGATCAAAATCAGGTCGGCTCTGCGCCGAACCATTCGCAGCGCCCGCCCGTAGACCGGTCCAACCACGGAAATCGAGCCGAGGAGGCCAGATGCACAAGCCCGCCACACCCCGCTTCAAGATCCGCAAGATCGCGATCCTGCTCGCGATCGCGACGATGATCCCGGTTGTGGCCGCCCCCGCCGGTCCGGCACAGGCGGCGACGAGCAAGCGAGTCGTCAAGAAGGCGCACAACGCGACGCTCGGAAAGACGGTCCTCGTCAACCTCCGCGGCCTCACCCTCTACAGCCTCAGCGCCGAGACGCACGGCAAGTTCATCTGCAAGCGCGGCTGCCTCGTCGACTGGCACCCGCTGTATGTGGCGAAGGGCGTCAAGCCGACCGGCGCAGCGAAGCTCAGCACCATCAAGCGCCCCGACAACGGCCGCCGTCAGGTGACCTTCAAGGGTCGGCCGCTCTACACCTTCGACGAAGACGCCAAGCCGGGGGATGCGAAGGGCGAGGGCATCAAGGACGTCGGGACCTGGCACGCGGCAAGCCCCTAGCGGGTGCAACGCTTTGGGGGTCTATATGGCCGCAAAAGCGTTGCACCGGGTGTCGGTGGCCTAGCGAGCGCGGACGGCTGCGACGGTCTGGCCCAGCGTCGCGCGGGCGTCGTAGTGCGGCATCCAGTGCAGCCGCCGCCTCGCTCGCGACGTGTCCATCAGGACCGGGCGTCGCACCGCCTCGATCCAGGCCGCCTCGTCGGGCAGGAAGGGCATCCAGGACACAGCCTCGGCGGCAACCCCGACGGCCAGTTGCGGGGCCGGCACCGCGTGCCAGCCGAGCGCGTGGGCGAGGTCGCTGATCGTCAGCTCGCCCGGCCCGGCGAGGTTGTAGACGCCGGGCTCGCCATGGCCGATAGTCGCCGCACAGAGCGCGGCGGCGACGTCGTCGTGGTGGACGAGCTGGAAGGGCACGCCGGGGTCGGGCAGGACCGGGCGCAGCTCCGGAACCTTGCCCAGCGCCCAGCGCAGAGGACCCGGAATGCGCTGCCCGAGAGCCAGCAGCGGGATCAGGTCGAGTAGCAGCGTCGCCTGGGGCCCGGCGACGATGCAGGGACGGAAGACGTAGGCATCCGTGCCCCAGCCCTCGAGCGCCTCGGCGAGCTCGGCCTCGACGGCCGCCTTATGGGCCGAGTAGGGGTGGCGGGGGGTTCCCTTGACCGGATCGTCCTCGCGCAGCAGGTCGGCGCTCCCCCGCTGGAAGCCATATGCGGCAACCGATGACGTGTAGACCAAGCGCTTGGCGCCGGCCGCGGCAGCCGCGTCGAAGACGTTGCGGGAGCCGGTCAGGTTGATCTCACGGCTCCCGGCGCCGCCGGCGACGATCACGAAGGCGAGGTGGACGACGACGTCGGCGTCCTCGACGAGCTTCTCCACGGCATCGCGGTCGAGGATGTCGCCGCGCCGGTATTCGGTCTTCTCCCAGCCCTGGCCGCCGATGTCGAATGGCCGCCGCGCCATGCCGATCACGCGCTCCACCTCGGGCGCCCGCTCGAGGGCGCCGATGAAGGCACGACCGATCTCGCCGGTGGGGCCGGTGACCGCGACCGTCAGCATGCCGCGATTCTGGCGAAACGGACGCCGCGGTGCCGGCGGGCAAGAACGGGGCCCCCCGGGCGCCCCGTTCTTGCCGTCGCCGTAACTGTCGCCAGCGCTATTTCTTCAGCTTCACGGTCGAGCTGCGGACGCCGCTGCCCTTGACCTTGGCCTTCAGGGGTTTCTTGGCGACCGCCTGCTTGGCAGGACCGGAGAGCTTGACCTTGATCGTCTTCTTGGCGCCCGCCGCGAGGCTGAACGAGGCCTTGCCGATCGTCATGTTCTTGGTCTTGCCGCCCGACTTGATCTTGGCGGTCAGCTTCAGCGACCCCTTGCAGGCACCTTCGCCCGTGCAGGTCAGCTTCAGCAGGGCCTTGCCGCCCTTGACCTTCGCGGTCGACGCGACCACAGCCGTGCCCGGTCCCGGGGGCGGTGGGGTCGATTCCTTGGTGAACGTGGCCGTGACGCTGCGTGTCGCGCTCATCGTCACTTTGCAAGCGCCGGTCCCCGTGCAGGCGCCCGACCAGCCGCTGAAGGTCGAGCCCGTTGCCGGCGTGGCCGTGAGGGTGACTTCCGTGCCCGACGCGTAGGCGTCCGAGCAGTCGATGCCGCAATTGATGCCGGCCGGGGAGCTCGTCACCGTGCCGCTGCCGGTTCCGGCGAGCGACACCGTGAGGGCGAATTCGGATGCCGGTTCGGGTTCGAAGACGGCGACGACGACCCGGTCACCTTCGATCGTCACTTCGCATTCTTCAGCCGACGGTTCTTCGTCGCAGCCTTCCCATTCGACGAATTCGGAGCCGAGGCTCGCTTCCGCGGTCAGCGTCACCGTTTCGCCTTCTTCGAATTCGGCTTCGCATTCGACGCCGCAATCGATACCGGCGGGGGAGCTCGTCACCGTGCCTGAGCCGCTGCCTTCGCGTTCGACTTCAAGCGTGAATTGGGGCAACGGTTCGAGGTCGAAGGTGACGAAGACTTCCCTGTCTTCGTCGATCGTCACTTCGCATTCGGTGGCCGACGGTTCTGCGTCGCAGCCTTCCCATTCGACGAATTCGGATTCCGAGTCCGGTTCGGCAATCAGAACCACTTCGGTCCCTTCGACATAGCTCGGTTCGCATTCTTCGACCGGGCCACCTTCGACTTCGCATTCGACCGTGCCGCCACCGGTGCCTTCGAATTCGATTTCAAGGGCGAAGTGGGTGACGTCGAAGACGGCCGAGACGAAGTGTTCTTCGTCCATCGTCAGTTCGCATTCTTCGTTGCCGCTGCAGTCGCCGCCCCATTCGACGAATTCGGATTCGCTGTCCGGTTCGGCCACGAAAACGATTTCCGCCCCGAAGGGATATTCGGCTTCGCATGCTTCGACCGGACCGGCTTCGACTTCGCATTCGATTTCGCCCACGCCCGGCCCTTCGGCGAAGACTTCGAGCGGGACTTCTTCGAGTTCGAAGACGGCGGTTACGAGGGTGGCTTCTTCGATCGTCAGTTCGCATTCGTCGCCCTGGCCGATGCAGTCGCCGCCCCATTCGGAGAATTCGGAGCCGGCCCCCGGTTTGGCCACGAAGGTGATTTCGGTGCCTTCCGCGTATTCAGCGGCACAGGGACCCGCCGGCCCCCCGACTTCGCATTCGATCGTGCCGCTGCCGCTGCCTTCTGATTCGAGCGTCAAGGGGAAGTTGGCAGCCAGAGCATGCGCGGCGGGAACGAGCATGAAGGTCATCGCGAGAAGGCCGAGAAGCGCGAGCCGCACCCGACCGGAACTCCCTTGCCCACCACTGCCCCTTCGAGCTTGCCTCGTAACCGGCGACGATCTCATTTCTGCCTCTTCCTCCTTCGAGCTGGCGCTCGTATAGACCATGTGCGTGCAGGACGACCCCCTGCCATCCCAGATGAATAAACGCGATGGTATCCATCTTGTTGCGGCGCAACCCCCCGCTTGCAAGATCCGATTCGACGAAACGTCCAATCGACCTTCGCTCAGCCGAGCAGTTGCTCGCGCAGGCGAGCGGGCAAACCCGCGGGCGCGTCAGCCGGTAGGACACCGAACAGCGCACGGCGAGCCGAGATCCACGGCAGCGGTCGCGCGAGCACGCGGACCGTAATGCCTAGCCCGATCAGGCCGGCTGCGGCCAGCGCGGTCAGCGCCCGGTCGCGGGGCAGGTCGGCCCGGAGCAGGATGCCGGCAAGCTCGACACCGAGCCCATCCGCCACCTCATTCACCTCGCCGGCCGGCAGCAGGACCACGGCGAGGGAGTCGCGGGCGAGGGGAAGGACCGAGCGCAGGGCCTCCTCGCGGGCGTCGTTGCCCAACGCCACGTGGCAGATCTGCCCGCGCGATGCGGCGGGAAGATCGGGCCGGTGGGCGGCCAACCGCTCCTCCAATTGGCGCGCTCCCGGCGAGGCGAACAGCGCGGGCCGCGGCCTGGCCCCGACGCCGTCGACCAGCAGGGCCGGGCGATCGGGTTCCGAGCCCGCGCAGGCCAGGGCAGCGGCGGCTGCCCCCGAGCCGCTGGCCTGGCCCACGGCGGTCGTCAGGATCACACGACCCTTCAATGAGCCGGGCCCCGAACATACGCAGCGCTGTAGACCGCCAGCGGATCGGCCAAGCCGGGCACCAGCGCCGGCGGCAACAGGCGCACCTTCACCCCTTCTCCCTCGACCGCGACGGTCGCGCGGGCCCTTGCCCAGTCGGGGAGGGAGTCGAGCGTCGCCTGCTTCGCCGGCCGGCCGCCGGCCAGGGCCAGCGCCCCCGCCTCCGCTGCGCCGTCGGCCAACGTCAGCGCGTAGCCGGTGGCAAAGAGCTGCAGCGCGATCGCTCCTGCCAGCAGCAGAAGGGGAATCGCCGCCAGCACCTCAACCGTCGCCTGCCCCCGCTGCCCAGATGGACTCAACCATCTAGCCATCGTCGAGCCTGCTCTCAGCCTCCACCGTCAGCCGCGGGGTCAGCGACAGGATCCGGGGAACGCCGACTCGGACTCCCACGCCGCCGGCTTCGGTCACTCGAGCCTCGCCGCGCAGCACCGTCGGCAGCGCTCGACGAGCCGTAGCTTTCGGATCTCCCCCGACCAGCGCCGCCCTCGCCCCCGCCCGCGCCGCGATCTCGGCCGACCACAAAGACTCGCCGACAGCGCCGACCTGTGCCGCCACGAAGACCGCCAGCAGCAGGAAGGGAACGACCGCGATCAGCTCGACCGAGGCGGTCCCCTCCTCCCTGTGGCCTTCGCTGCCGGTGGCTCGTGGCGGCACGGTGCGACCCTGGCAGCCGTCGACGCACATGTGGCACGCACAGGCGCACGAAAGTGCAAATTGTTCGGGTCAGTAGCTGTTCGCGTCGATCCAGATCCGCCAGATCGCCGCGATCGAGGCGCCGAGCAGCACGATCCAGGCGAGCGTCCCGCCACCATCCGCCGTCAGCTCGTCGCTGCCCGCGATGAGCAGCGCAATCATCCCCAGGGCGGCGTAGAGGGTCCCGCGCCGCGCGTCGCTGAGGGTCGCCAGCGTCAGCTGGTTCTGGCGTCCGAGCACGTAGACCATCCAAGCGAGTCCCGCCAGGAAACCCATCGTAATCGCGGTGAGGATCGCTTCCGCGAGATTGCCGCCCGCGGGCACGAAGGCAACGCAGAACGCCAGCAGCATGATGATTGCGGTGTCGCGGGCTGCACGCACAAAGCCAGTGTAAATCCAGAATTTTCTACTTGCTGGCGACGACGACGATGCCGTAGGCGACGCCGGCCAGCGTCATGAGGCCCGCGAGGACCGCAAGCGCCGCCGCCGCGGCCGCCGCGGCCGGCCGCTCTCCACGGCTGAGATCGGCGAAGCGTGCCGCACCCCAGATCGCCACCGAGAAGACAACCGTTATCCCCACCCCCGCGACGAGCGACGCGACCACCGTCTGCAGCAACTCTTTGCCCTCGAGGATCGTGGCGCCCATCAGCTCACCGGCACCGGCGCGCCGCGCCGGGAGCGCCGGCTGAAGACGACAGCGATCAGCGAGAGCGACATCAGCGTGACCAGCACGGGCCCCAGCGCGCCGCTGCCGAAGATCGCGGTGAGGCCGTAGGCAAGCGCGCCGATCGCGGCCGCGGCCGGCAGGGTCAGCAGCCAGGCGACGACGATGTTGCCGGCGACGCCCCAGCGCACCGCGGACACCCGCTTGCCCGCCCCAGCCCCCATCACCCCGCCGTTGATCACGTGCGTGGTCGAAAGCGGGAAGCCGAAGCTGGTCGAGGCGAGGATCACGGCAGCACCGGCGCCCTGCGCCGAGAAGCCCTGCGCCGCGTCCATCTTGATGATCCGCGTCCCCGTCGTGCGGATGATGCGCCAGCCGCCGCTGTAGGTGCCGAGGGCGATCGCCGTGGCCGAGGCGACGATCACCCAGGTGGGTGGGTCGGATTCGGCGGCAAGCGTGCCGTTGGCGATCAGCGCGAGGGTGATCACGCCCATCGTCTTCTGCGCATCGTTGGTGCCGTGGGCCAACGCCAACAACCCACCTGAGATCAGCTGGCCGAAGCGGAAGCCGCGCGTGACCACGCCGGGCCGCTGGCGGCCGACGATGCGGTAGACGACGCCGATCGCGAGGCCGGCCACCGCCAAAGCAAGGATCGGCGCAACCACGGCCGGGATCAGGACCTTGCCGACGAGGCCTTCGGCGATCACCGCGTCGAAGCCGACCGCGGCCACGGCGGAGCCGACCACGCCGCCGATCAGCGCGTGCGAGGAGCTCGAGGGCAGGCCGACGGACCAGGTGATCAGGTTCCAGGCGATCGCCCCGATCAGGCCGGCGAAGACGATCGTCGGCGTGATCACTTCCGCATTGACGACGTCCTGGGCGACGGTGGCGGCAACCGAGATCGAGATGAAGGCACCGACGAAGTTGAGCAGCGAGGCCATCCCGATCGCCACCGACGGCCGCGCAGCCCCAGTAGAGATCGAGGTGGCGACCACGTTCGCGGTGTCGTGGAAGCCGTTGGTGAAGTCGAAGGCGAGCGCTGTGCCGACGACGATGACGAGGATTACGTCGGAGCTCACGAGTTCTTTATGACTATTCCCTCGAGTATCTGGGCCGCCGTCTCCGTCGCGTCGATCGCGTTCTCGAGCACGGCGAACATGTCCTTCCAGCGGATCACGACCATCGGGTCGATCCCATTGGAGAAGAGCGAGGCGACCGCGTCGCGCGAGATCCGGTCCCCCTCGTTCTCGAGGCGGTGGATTTCGATCCAGTACTTGTCGAGGTCCTTGAAGTCGGGCAGGTGCTCGAGCCCCTCGGCAAGCTGCTCGCAGGCGCCGACCAGGACCTTGGTCAGGTCCTGCGCCTGTGACATGGGCGCCTCGATCTTGTAGAGGCCGAGGAAGTCCGCCGCCTCCTCGGTGTAGTCGACGATGTCGTCCATCTGCGTCGCCAGGCCGTAGATGTCCTCGCGGTCGATCGGCGTAACGAAGGTCGAGTTGAGGCGCTTGACGATGGCGTGCGTTATCCGGTCCCCCTCCTGCTCGGCCTCGACGACCGCCCGCGACAGCCCCTTGTCGTCGGGCCAGCTGCCCATCATCTCGTCGAGCAGTCGAGCTGCCTTGACGGTGTTGCGACCGGCTTCGATGAAGAGATCGAAGAACGTTCGGTCACGAGGCAGCAGAGAAAGACGCGGCACCGCGCCATCCTAGTCGCTGCGGCAGGCGATGCAGCGGTTCAGCCGGCGGTCGCCGCGAGGTGCTCGGCAGCGTGTACCGCGTGGCGCTCGCGCAGCTCCTCCTGGACGCTGCGCCGCCGCCCGTTTGCCGGCCCCAGGCGGGTCCACACCCCCCCGGAGTCCAACTCCCAAGCGTTGGCGTTGTCGGCGAGACAACGCTCCAGCACGTCGAGCAGCTCCTCTTTCAGGGCCGGATCGTCGACCGGCGCAACCAGCTCCACACGGCTGTCGAGGTTGCGCGGCATCAGGTCGGCGGAGCCCATCAGAACCCGCGTCTCCTCACCGCGCTGGAAGGCGTAGACGCGCGAGTGCTCGAGGAATCGGCCGACGATCGAGACGACGCGGATGTTCTCCGAGATGCCAGGCACCCCGGGGCGCAGGCAGCAGATCCCGCGCACGTTGACGTCGATTCGCACCCCCGCCCGCGAGGCCTCGTACAACGCCCTGATGCAGGCTGCATCGACCAGTGAGTTCATCTTCAGGGTGATCCGCGCCTCCTCGCCGGCCCGATGCGCCTCGACGGTGGTCTCGATCTCCTCGACGATGCGGTCGCGCATCGTCGTCGGCGAAACGAGGACCTTGCGGTACTCGGCCGGGCGCCCGTAGCCGGTGAGGAAGTTGAACATCTCGGCGACGTCGGCGCCGATCTCCTCGTCGGCCGTGAAGAGACCGAAGTCGGTGTAGAGGCGGGCGGTCTTCGGGTGGTAGTTGCCAGTGCCGATGTGGACGTACTCGCGCACCCTGTCGCCCTCGCGGCGGGCGACGAGGATCGCCTTCACGTGCGTCTTCAGTCCCGGTATGCCGTAGACGACGTGGACGCCCGACTCCTCGAGCGACTTCGCCCAGTGGATGTTCGCCTCCTCGTCGAAGCGAGCCTTCAGCTCGACCATGCAGACGGCCTGCTTGCCGCGTTCGGAGGCCCGGATCAGAGACGGTACGAGCGGGGAGTCGTCGCTGGTCCGGTAGACGGTCTGCTTGATCGCCAGCACGTCCGGGTCGGCTACCGCCTGCTCGACGAAGCGCTCGACCGAGGTGGCGAACGAGTCGTAGGGATGGTGGACGAGGATGTCCTCCTGACGGATCGCGGCGAACATGTCGACCGGCTCGTCGTCCTCCCCCTGCAGGCGCGGCCTCGTCACGGGAGTCCAGGACGGGTAGCGCAGCTCCGCGTGTCCGGAGACATCGGAGATCGCGCCAAGATCGGCAAGGTCGATCAGCCCGTCGACGTCGTAGACCTCGCGGTCCTCGAGCCGCAGGGCGTCGATCAGCTGCTGGCGAAGCTTCGGGTTCATGCCGGCCGCTATCTCGAGCCGCACGACCTCGCCGAAGCGGCGGCGGCGAATCTCGTCCTGCACCGCCTGCAGAAGGTCGTCGGCCTCATCGGAGACGGTGAAGTCGGCGTCACGGGTGACGCGGAAGTAGCCGTGGTCGACGACCTCTGTTCCCGGGAAGAGGCTGTCGAGATTGGCGGCAATCACCTCCTCGAGTGGGACGAAGGCGCTGCCGTCTTCGCCGACCGGCAGGAAGCGGCCGAGCAGCTCCTTCGGCACCTTGACGCGGGCGATGATCTCCGAGTCGCTGCCGGGGTCGCGCAGCAGGACGCCGAGGCTGAGCGAGAGGTTCGAGATGTAGGGGAAGGGGCGACCGAGGCCGATCACCAGCGGCGTCAGCGCCGGGAAGACCTGTTCGTGGAAACGGCGGTCGATCTCGCGGCGCTCCTCATCGCTTGCCGAGGTAAGCGAGACGAGGCGAATGCCGTGCTCCTCCAGCGCCGGCCGCACCGTTCCCTCGAAGCAACGGTTCAAGCGCCGGTCGAGCTCGAGCACGCGAGCCTGGATCGCATCTATCTGCACCCCGGGAGCTAGGCCATCGGGGCCGCGGGCGTCGATGCCGGCATCGAGCTGCTCGAAGAGGCCGGCGACCCTGACCATGAAGAACTCATCCAGGTTCGAGGCGTAGATCGCGCAGAAGCGGACCTGCTCGAGCAGGGGGACATCGGGGTCCTCGGCCAGTTCGAGGACCCGCTGGTTGAAGTCGAGCCAGGAGAGCTCGCGGTTGAAATAGAGCTCGGGATCGTCGATCGGCCCATCGTACGCCTAGAGCGCCCTTTCCAGGGCGGCCCAAACGTCCTTGCTAGCGTCGTCCCGCCAGAGTTCGGCGAAGGCGACGAAGAGGCATTCGCGTCGCGCGAGGACCACTGCGGCCAGCGACGGGATCGCTTCGACCCGGGGCATGATCACGTCGCAGTCGTGCAGGTCGCCGAGCGCCGACTGCAGCTCCTTGGCGGCGAGCCGGGCGGGCTCGGCCGACTCGCCGAGGCAGGGTCCGACGATCTCGAGCGCGTAGCGAAGGCGCTTGGCGGCGATGCGCATGTCGTGCTGGGCCCCGGCGGCGCCCGGCACCAGTGCCTCCTCGGCGAGGGCGCGCAGCTCGTCGAGCCGGGCAGCCACTATTAGACGCGCGTTCTGCCCGAGCGGTGCCGCCGGGTCGAGGCCGGCGATCCTGCGGGCCTTCACCGTCCGGCCTCCTCGGCGAGCCGCCGCAGGCGGCGCTTCAGCTTGCGCAACCGCTTGCGAGTGACGAAGGCCGCGAGATGCTCATTGGCTTCGAGCTGCCGGGCGCGAAGCCCCTCGGCGAGGTCTTCGAGCTGCCGTCGGTCGACTCGCGCCACTTTCTCTTCCAAGCTCTCGAGCAACTCCAGCTCGACGTCTACGTCGCGGCGCTCGCCGAGGGCGTCGGCCAGCGCTCGCACTCGCTTCAGCGCCTTGCGCCACCGCTTCGGCGGGAAGCACGCCTCGAACAGCTCGAGCGCCGCCCGCAGGCGCCGTGTAGCCACGCGCATGTCGTGCACGCGCCCGACGTCGTCGAGGTCGAGGATCCCCGCCGACTGCTCGAAGAGCTCCTGGGAGCGGGCCGCGACAACCCGAGCCGCGGCCGCCGCAAACGGCTCTTCGCAGTCAACCTCGACGCGACGCGGGCGTGCCACGCCACGAGGCTATCTCAGGCGGCGAGGCGAACCGGCGAGCCGTTGGCGTTGCCGTTGAGCAGGTCGAGGATGATGCCCTCGCGCAGCCCGCCCTTGCCGATCTGCAGGGGCTGACCGAGAAGCTCGGAGACCTTCTCCAGGATCAGCACCCCGGTGGCGAGGATGCGCACCCGCTCGGGGTCCAGCTCGAAGCGGCGAGCCACCTCGCTCGCCGGATCCCCGCTGAGAACGCGAATGCCCCGCTCGAGCGTCTCGTACTCGAGCACGGCACCGACCAGGCGCCGCAGCGATGTGGCACTGCCCCCCACCGCCACCGCCTGGGCGGGATGCTCGATCTCGACCCCGGAGAAGATGTCGTCGATCCGGTCGCGGACCTTGCGGATCTCGGCCGCCGAGGGCGGGTCGGAGGCGATCAGCTCGTCGGCAAGCACCCCGGAGCCGACCTGCCAGGAGAGGACCTCCTCCGCGCCGCCGCGCACGCTGCCGAGGATCACCTCGGTCGAGCCGCCGCCGACGTCGACGACGCCGACCCTCCCCTCGACCGGATGGCCAAGCGTCTTGGTCGCACCGATGAAGGAGAGCCTTCCCTCCTCCTCGTCGCTGAGTATCTCGACCGGGGTGCCGGCCGCCGCACCGATCTTCGCCGCCGCCTCGGCCCCGTTGGAGGCCTCGCGCACGGCCGCCGTGGCGACGGCGCGAATCTCCTTCGCACCGAGCTCCTCGGCCAGGCGCACCTGGGTGGCGACCACCTCGCAGACTTCGTCGACCTTGGCGGTCGTGATCGCGCCCGTCGCGTCGAGCGCCTTGTTGATTCGCGTATAGGCGCGCTGCTCCATCACCTTCTTCAACTGGCCGTCGACCGGCTCGGCGACGAGCACGCGTGTCGTATTCGACCCGATGTCTATGGCGGCGCAGAGCGTCACGGACTTCCTTCAGATGTTCCCAAACGTCCCGGATCTCAACCGCGGCTAAGGAGCCGGGTGCGAGGCGTCCTCGAACTCCCGAAACAGCCCGGTGACGACGAAGGCGACCTGCTCGCCGATGTCCACCGCGTTGTCGGCGGTCCGCTCGATTGCGCGCGCCGCAAGCAGCATCGTCATCGCCCACTCGCGCCGGTCGGCGTCGTCGCCGATCTCCAGGGCGAGGCGAAAGCAGTCCCGGTTGAGGTCGTCGACCGCGTCGTCCTGGCGCACCAGGTCCTGGGCCAGTTCAACGTCGCGCTCGCCAAACGCCCGCTTGGCCTGGCTGATCAGCGTCTTAGTCTGGCTGCCCATCGCCAAGATCAGCTTGACCATCTCCGGGTGGGACGGCGGCTCGTTGCCGGTCAGCGGGATCATCTTGCAGACGTTGACGCACTGGTCGCCCATCCGCTCGACGTTCTTCAGCACGTGCAGCAGAGCGGAGATCAGCCGCAGGTCGGTCGCCACCGGCGACTGCGTCGCCAGCAGCGTGATCAGCGCCTGGTGTACCTCCAGGTAGCGCCCGTCGATGCGATCGTCGTCGGCGACGACGATCTGGGCCAGCTCGACGTCCTGGTGCTCGATCGCCTCCAGGGTGCGACTGAGCGCAGCGCTGACGAGGTCCAATCCGCCCAGGGCACTCTCCTCGAGGCGGTCGAGTTCCTCCTGATATTCGGCTCGAACGGCAGTGGCCACGATCAGCCGAACCGCCCGCTGACGTAGTCCTCGGTCGCCTGCTGCGAGGGGCTGGTGAAGATCTTCTCGGTCGGGCCGATCTCGATCAGGCGCCCGGGCTTACCGGTCGCCTCGAGGTTGAAGAAGGCGGTGACGTCGCTGGCACGTGAGGCCTGCTGCATGTTGTGGGTGACGATCGCGATCGTGTACTTGGTCTTCAGCTCGCCGATCAGGTCCTCGATCGCCAGCGTCGCCACCGGGTCGAGCGCGGAGCAGGGCTCGTCCATCAGCAGCACCTCGGGCTCGACCGCGATCGCGCGGGCGATGCAGAGGCGCTGCTGCTGTCCCCCCGACAGCCCCGCGCCGGGCTTGTCGAGCCGGTCCTTGACCTCGTCCCAGAGATGGGCGCCGCGCAGCGAGCGCTCGACGATCGCGTCCCTGTCGACCTTCTTCACCTTGCCCTGGCTGAGGTTGAGCCCGGCGGCGGCGTTGTCGTAGATCGACATCGTCGGGAAGGGGTTGGGCTGCTGGAAGACCATGCCGACGAGGCGGCGGACCTGGACGGGGTCGACCCCGCGCCCGTAGACGTCCTGGCCGTCGAGGGTGATCTCCCCTTCCATCCGCGCTCCGACGGTCAGCTCGTGCATGCGGTTGAGCGAGCGCAGGAAGGTCGTCTTTCCGCAGCCGGAGGAGCCGATCAGAGCCGTCACCTTGTTTGGCTCGACCGTCATCGTCACGCCCTCGACCGCCTGGAAGTTGCCGTAGAAGAGGTTGACGTCGCGAACCTCGATCGTCTTCGCCGGACGGTCGGCGGAAGCTCTCGTGCTCGCGGGGGCGGTTGAGGAGGCGGTCGATGGAAGGGGGGGCTTCATCTCGGCTTCGCTGCTCTGGGCCTCCGGCTTGGCTGCACCTGTCACTGGCATCGGTCGTGGTCTCCTTCTGTCCACTAGCGGGTCTCTGTCCTGTACCGACGGTAGATCAGGCGCGCAACGAGGTTGAGCACCATGACGATAACGATCAGCAGGAGGGCGGCCGCCCAGGCCCGATCGTAGGAGGCCTGCTTGAACACCCCCGGCGTTCGGTACTCGCTGTAGGCGTACACGGCGAGGTTCTGCATGCGGCCTTCGAAGGGGTTGGAGTTGATCGAGTCGACGACGCCGGTGGTGACGAGCAGCGGCGCCGTCTCGCCGACGACGCGGGCGAGGGCAATCATCACACCCGTGATCAGGCCGGCGAAAGCGGTCGGCAGGACGACCCGGACGATCGTCTTCCACTTCGGCGCCCCCAGCGCGTAGGCCGCTTCGCGCAGGTGGTTGGGGACGATCTTCAGCACCTCCTCGGAGGTGCGAATCACGATTGGGATCATCAGCACCGAGAGCGCCACCGAGCCCATCACGCCGAGCCTGATCCCAGGCCCGAAGACGAGCGCAAAGATGGCGTAGGCGAAAAGTCCGGCGACGATCGAGGGAACGCCCGTCATCACGTCGACGAAGAAGGTCAGCGCTCGCCGCAGCCGTCCTTCGCCGTACTCGGTCAGGTAGATCGCCGCCATCAGCCCGATCGGCACGGAGATCAGCGCCGCGACGCCGGTGATCACCAGCGTGCCGACGAGGGCGTGGGCCGCCCCGCCGCCGCCGATCTTGCCACGCGCGTCGCTGGTCAAGAATTCGAGGCTGAGGCCGGGGATGCCCCGCTTCGCGACCTCGAAGACCAGCGAGAGCAGCGGAATCAGGGCGAGGGCGAAGGCGCTGAGGATGAGCAATGTGACGAGGCGGTCCTTGGCCCTGCGCGGGCCCTCGATCGCGCGCGACCAGGCATAGGTGGCTATGCAGGCGACGAGCGCGGTACAGGCGAGCAGCAGGGCTACGCTGAAGGAACCGGCCGCAAGCAGGAGCAGCGCCACCAGCCCCGCCGAGGCGGCACAGGCGCCGTAGGGCGCCCAGTCCGGCAGCACACGCCCGCCGAGGGCCGTCATTGCGGGTTCTGGCGGGAGATGATCGCCCGCGCGGCGAGGTTGGTTACGAGGGTTATCGCAAAGAGGACGAGACCGGAGGCGATCAGCGTGTTGACCGCGAGCCCCGAGGACTCGGGGAAGTTGAGGGCGATGTTGGCGGCGATCGTCGAGGGGTTGGCCTGGCTGATCAGGTTGAAGGTGACGATCCCCGAGACGGAGAGGATGATCGTCACCGCCATCGTCTCGCCCAGGGCCCGACCGAGGCCGAGCATCGCGCCGCTGACGATCGAGGAGCGGCCGAAGGGCAGGACGGTCATCTTGATCATCTCCCAGCGGGTCGCGCCGAGCGCCAGGGCGCCTTCCTGCAACCGGCGGGGTGTCTGCGCGAAGACCTCGCGGGCGACGGCGGAGACGATCGGCAGGATCATCACCGCGAGCACCAGGCCGGCGACCAGCATCGTCCGCCCGGTTGCCGAGGCCGGGCCCTTGAAGAAGGGCAGGAAGCCGAGCTTTTGTTCAAGCCATTCCATCGGCCCGACCGCGGCGGGACCGAGGACGAAGATGCCCCAGAGGCCGTAGACGATGCTCGGCACGGCGGCCAGCAGGTCGACCATGTAGCCGAGCGCGAGGACCATCCTGCGCGGAGCGATGTGGCTGATGAAGAGCGCCACGGCGACGGCCAGCGGCACCGCGAGCAGGACCGCGATCGACGCCGCCAGGACGGTGCCGAAGGCAAGAGGGGCGATGTAGTCGATGAGGCTCTGGTCGCCCGGCAGTTCCGAGGAAGAGGCGGTAACAGCCGGCAGCGCTTCGATCAGGAGGAAGAAGGCGACTCCGGCGAGCAGCGCCAGGATCGTCACCGCAGCGCCGACGGAGAGGTTGGAGAAGACCCGGTCGCCGACGCGCCGCTCGCCGCCTGAGGCGGCGGCGAGCAGCTGACCTGCGTTGGTGGTCGTGTCGGCGTGCAGCTCCAAGCCTCAGCCGATGGCTTCGATGGCGGGCTTGAACTTTTCTTCCAGCGCGGGCGACAGCGGAGCCGAACCGGCATTTTCCGCGGCCACTTTCTGACCTTCCGCGCTGAGCGCGTATTCGAGGTAGCCCTTGACGATTTCGGCTTCGTCGGCCGAGTCGTACTTCGTGCAGGCGATCAGGTAGGAGACCAGCACGATCGGGTAGGTGCCCTGCGATTCGGTCTTGCGATCGAGTTCGTAGGGGAACATGTACGGGCTCTTCGCCAGGTCCTTGGCTTCCGGCGACTCCTCGAGAACCTTCGCCGCGGCCCCCGCGGTCGGTTCCGCGTACCGGCTGCCGACCTTGATCTTGGCGACACCCAGTTCGCCGGCCTGGCTGGCGTCGGCGTAGCCGATTGCCCCGTCGCCGGCGCTGACCGCTTCGACGACGCCGGAGGTGCCCTGCGCGGCCTCGCCGCCCTTGACCGGCCAGTCGCCGCTCACTTCGTAGGTCCAAATCGAGGGGACGACCTTGGAGAGGTAATCGGTGAAGTTCTCGGTCGTGCCCGACTCGTCGGAGCGGTTGACCGGGGTGATGCGGGTGTCGGGCAGTTCGACGCCGGGGTTGTCGGCGGCGATCGCCTTGTCGTTCCAGCTCGTGATTTCCTGGTTGAAGATCTTCGCCAGGGTTTCGGGGTCGAGCTGCAGCGATTCGACGCCTTCCAGGTTGTAGACGACAGCGATCGGCGAGACGTAGGCCGGAACCTCGACCAGCTTGCCGGGCTTGCAGCGTTCGAGCGCCTTGCCCAGCTCGCCTTCTTCTTCTTCAAGCGCTGCGTCGCTGCCGGCGTAGGCGACACCCCCGGCGATGAACTGTTCGCGACCGCCGCCCGAGCCCACGGCGTCGTAGGAGATCGTCACTCCCGAGTTTTCGTTCTCGAATTCGGCGACCCAGGCTTCCTGCGCCGCCTCCTGGGCGGTCGAGCCGGCTCCGGCGACCTGTCCAGAGAGACCGCTGGAGGAATCGCCACTGCTGCCACAGGCGGAGACGCCGATTGCGAGCACGGCCAACGAGGCGAAGATGGCCAACCATCTAGAGGGACTCACACGAACTCCTTTTGTCGTAGGGCACGGCGCGGAACGGGAGGTCCCGCTTGTCAGTCACGTTCTCAGCGCTCCCCCGGGAGCTTGTTATCCGCCTGTAGCGAGGATGTGAAAAAAATGTAAAAGCCGACAAAGCGCCGCAAACAGCGAAAATCTCAGCCGTCGGGCGAGAACCGGTAGCCGATGCCGCTATGCGTGTGGATCAGGCGCTTGCCCGGCAGCGCCGCCCCAAGCTTCGAGCGCAGGCGACTGACGTAGACGTCGACCGAGCGGTCGGCGCGGCGCGGCTCCCGTCCCCAGACCTCGGAATAGAGCTGCTCGCGGGTGAGGATCCGCTGCGGATTGGCGGCGAGGATCGTCAGCAGCTGCAGCTCCCGCATCGTCAGGCTCAGCGGGCGGCCGTCAACCAAGGCTGCGTGTTCCTCGGGCCTGATTTCGAGCATGAGGAGCGCTACCTTGGCCCCCCGTGTTCCGGCAACGGTTACGCGGGCGTGAAACTACTGTGAACTACTTGTGAACCGGCGCTCCGCGACGCGTCCACCTCGATCGGTTCGGCCGGCTCGGCTGCCAGAGCCGAACCGCCACGAGCCTCAGGGTCGAAGCGGTAGCCGACGCCGAAATGGGTGTGGATGTAGCGCCAGGCAGGCGAGTGCTTCTCGAGCTTCTGGCGCAGCTTGCGGACGAAGACGTCGACCGAGCGGTCGCCATGTGCCATCGCGTAGCCCCAGACCCGCTGGTAGATCGTCTCGCGCTCGAGCACCTGCCCCTTGGCGTCGGCGAGCAGCTGCAGCAACTCGAACTCCCGGCGGGTCAGGTCGAGGCTGCGCCCGCCCGCGAACGCCTGGAAGCGATCGCCGCGGATCTCGAGCTCGCCGGCGACGACCGGCTGGGCATCGGCACCCGCCCGGCTGCGCCGACGGCGGCGCGAAACGGCTTCGATCCGTGCCATCGCCTCCTCGGGATGACAGGGCTTGCCGATCCAGTCGTCGACGCCGAGGCGCAGGGCCCTGACTCTCTGGGCGACGGTCGACTGGCCGGTGCAGACGACCACCCCGAGCTCGGGCAGCATCTCGCAGACGCGGTCCAGGTAGCTCCAGGCATCGTCACCGAGCACCCTGACATCGACCAGCAGCGCATTCAGCTTCATCGCCAGCAGCTCCTCGGGCGGGATCGCGCTTGCCTGCAGGCGCTGCTGCCAGCCCGCCATCTCGGTGCGCTTGGAGAGGACCGTGACGAAACCGCTGTCGTCGTCGATCACCGCAAGCCGGATTGTCTGCTGTCCGTTCAAGTCGTCGGCACTTCGAAAGCGAAGAGTCCTACTTGGCGACGGGAGGATTCTATGCAGAGGCACCGACGCCATGTCGGCAAATCCCCTGCGTTCACAGGTTTTTCACAAGTTGAAACTCGTAATTTCCGGACATCAAGCCGGGCATGTGCTCTGCTCCCGCCCGGCCGCGAAGAACCAGAGATGCACGCGACCGGGCTCCCGCGTCCGCCATGCCCGGGTCTTTCTGTAGATTGCCGGACATGAGGTTCCCGCCGCGCTCGACCGCAATCGTCGCCGCCCTGTTCGCGGTGCTGCTTTCGATACTTCTCGCCGCGCCGCCGGCGCTGGCCGAGAACGGTGTCGGACTGGCCGGACCGACCACTGACAAGACGGTCACCTTCTTCTGCTTTGGCGTGATCGGCTTCTTTGCGATCCTCGTCGTCGTCCTGACGCTGGTCCAGGAACGGCTCGAGCGGCGCAAGGAAGCTCGCAAATACGACCTTCAGCGTTACGGCTGATCCTCCTCAGTCAAGCCTGAAGCCGGTGAGGAGCCTCTTCTCGGTCTCGCCCTCGATCCGGGCGACGACTTCGACCTTGCCCTCCAGGGGGGTTTCGCGGATCTTCGTCGCCAGCAGGTCGTCGACCTGAAAGATGCCGGCAGAGTTGTTGAGCTCGATCTCGATCCGCACCGGGCGCGTCTCGCCTTTCTCGATCCGCACCTCGTCGACCGCCGCCGCTGAGATCGAGTGGATGCCCTCCTGCCCGGCTTCGATCGGCAGACGGGTACGGCCCTGCGCCATGTCGAGCGCGTCGGCGACGCGCACCACCCCGGCCTCCAGCGTGTAGGGCTGGCCGCGGCGGCGGTGGCCGATGATCGCGTGCAGGATCTCGGAGGCGACGACCGAGCGCTCCGGCTCGCGGTAGCAGCCGGCGAGCAGGTCTTCGAGCGCGCCGCTGGCCAGGAAGAGGCTGTAGGCCTCGTGGTCGGCGCGGTGGATCGACATGCCGACGTCGTGCAGGAGGGCGCCGCCGGCGACCACGACCTCGGCATCGCGTGGAGACATTCCGTGATCGGCCACCATGGCCGGGTCCACCCCGGCCCGGACCAGCAGCCGCAACAGGCGCAGGGCGATGTTGAGCACGATCTGCATGTGAACCCAGGAGTGGTCCGACATGCCGAGGCGTTCGGAGTGGACCTGGGTCATGTACCACCAGGTCCGCACCTGGTCGTCCGAGTTGATCGCCTCGAGGAAGGTCTCCAGCTTGCGGTTGCCGCGCGTAGGCGCACGCACCGTCGCTTCGGAGATCGCCTCCTTCGGCGGCTTTCGCTGCGGCCCCTTCGCGTCGGGTGTGGGAACCGCCTCCTCGCTCATCGGCGTGATCGTAGGGGATAAATCCGCAGTATCTCTACGGCGAACTGCGGATGAGGGGAATCGACCCGTGTGAGTAGATGACGCGGTCCAATCTCGACGCGAGGAGAAAGATGAGATTTCCGTTGCTTGGTGCAGTTGCCGCGACCGCGGCTCTCGTAGCCGTCCTCTCGGTTGCCGGTTGTGGGGGAGGCGGCGACGGCGATGCGAGCTCCACCGCGTCGACCGCGGCCGAGGAGGAGGCCCCGGCGACCAACGCCGGCGGCGCAGGAGGAGGCAAGACTCTCGAAATCAAGATGGGCGACTACTTCTTCTCCCCATCCGCGGTAACCGCGAAGGCGGGCAAGGCGACGATCGTGGCGCCCAACGAAGGCACGGTCGAACACGAGCTGGTCGTCTTCAAGACCAACCTGAACCCCGCCAACCTGCCGACCGAATCGAACGGCGGGGTCGACGAGGAGAAGCTCGACGAAATCGCCGGAGAGGAGGGTGAGGTTTCCGAAGTGGCGGCGGGCGAAACGAAGAGCGGCAACTTCGAACTCACCCCCGGGAAGTACGTGATCTTCTGCAACCTCCCGGGTCACTACGCCCAGGGCATGTACGGGACGCTGACGGTCAAAGTAGCCAGTCGTCAAGCAGGCCCCGGCCGGTCGTAACGCATTTCCCATGCATGTCATGGGAAATGCGTTACGACCGCCGAGGAGGCGGTCAGCCGCAGACCGGCCAGGGGCTGGAACCGGACTGCGAGTAGAGCAGAGCCGCCCGGTAGTCCTGCTCGGATTCAGAAGCTGCGGCCGGGTCGCCGGAACCGCCGACCGATTCCCAGGTGCCGTAGTCGAACTGGTATTTGCCGCGGTAGCTGCCGTCGGAGGAGACCGCGGTCGGATCGCCCCCCGACTCGCATGCAGCGATCGTTTCGAGCGTCGAGATCGTGACTCCGACCGGCAGGGTCGCGTAGAGCTGTCGACGCTGGCGGCGAGCGTGCGCTCGGCGGGCCGCTTCCATGCGATGCAGCGTGACGTGGATCGTGTGCCTGAACCGCGTCACCGGCCGCTGCAGGCCGCCGGCGGCCGGCACGGCATCGGCGACGCCGATCTGCGACGTCGCGGGAGCGCTACCGGCGGCGAATGCGACAGCCGGAAAGGCGACCGCAAGGACGAGAACGGGAATGAAATATGTGCGTTTTGTGAGCAAGCGCAGGACCGTGCCGGTATTTGCGGCAGCGGAACGTGATCGCAGTCACATTGCTCACACTCTTTGTGCTGATCAGCACGAGTTTAGGCACGGGCCTGGACGATCGTCAGCCTCGTGCACTGCATCGTGCAGAGCGTCGCCAGGCTCGGAGTAGACGGGTGCAACGCGTTCAACGCCATATAGACCTCAAACGCGTTGCACCCAGGTTTCGCACCCGGCCGGGGCCTACGCGATGATGCGGCCGTGACGGAACGGTCGACCACCCGCCTGCTGCTCGCCTGCCCGGACCGCCCCGGCCTGATCGCCTCGGTCAGCGGCTTCCTCGCCGACGCCGGCCTCAACATCGTCGATGCCGACCAGCACTCGAGCAACGAGGGCCGGTTCTTCATGCGAATGGTCTTCGAGGCCCCGGCCGAGCAGGAGCGAGACGAGCTCCACCGCCGATTCGACGAGGAGATCGCCTCGCGCTTCCAGATGGAGCATCGCTTCGCCGAGTCGAGTGAGCGCAAGCGGGTGGCGATCATGGTCTCGCGTGAAGACCACTGCCTCTCGGACCTGCTCTGGCGCTGGCGCAGCGGCGAGCTCGGCGCCGACATCACGGCGGTCGTCTCCAACCACGCCGAGCACGCAAAGCAGGTCGAGCAGCTCGGCCTCCCCTTCCAGCACATCCCCGTCGACCCGGAAGCGAAGGGCGAGGCGGAGAACCAGGCGCTGGAGTCGATGGGCGAGGTGGACCTCCTCGTCCTCGCCCGCTACATGCAGATCCTCTCCGGCGAGTTCCTCGGGCGGCTGGGCGCCCCGGCGATCAACATCCATCACAGCTTCCTGCCCGCCTTCGTCGGCGCCGACCCCTACGGTCGCGCCCACGAGCGCGGCGTGAAGCTGATCGGCGCCACGGCGCACTACGTCACCGAGAAGCTCGACGCCGGGCCGATCATCGACCAGGACGTGACCCGGGTCAGCCACCGCGACGAGGTCGTGGATCTCGAGCGGATCGGCCGCGACATCGAGCGCCTCGTCCTCGCCCGGGCGGTAAAGGCCCATCTCGAGGACCGCGTCCTGCTCGACGGCGCCCGTACGATCGTCTTCTGAGATCGATGACCGCCCTCGTCTCCACCCAGCAGCGCACCCAGCCGCCCGGCTCGCGAGCGCCGGCGCTCGCGCAGGCGCTGCGCTACGTGCGCGATCCGCTCGGCTTCCTGATCCGCCTGCAGCGCCGCTACGGCGACGTCTTCTCGATGCGCTTCCCCTACTTCGGCCGTCTCGTCTACGTCGCCGAGCCGAGCCTCGTCAAGCAGCTCTTCACCGGCTCGCCGGAGCAGTTCCACGCGGGCGAGGCAAACGCAACGGTGCTGGAGCCGGCGCTCGGGCCCAACTCGGTCCTGACCCTCGACGAGGCCCCGCACATGCGCCAGCGCAAGCTCCTGCTGCCGCCGTTCCATGGCGAGCGGATCAGCGGCTATGGCGAACTGATCCGCGACGTCACCCGCGAGGAGATGGAGAGCTGGCCCGTCGGCGAGCCATTCGCCCTGCGTCCTCACACCCAGCGGATCACCCTGGCGGTGATCATGCGTGCCGTCTTCGGCGTCCACGACCGCGAGCGGCTGATCCGCTTCGAGCGGCTGATCGTCAGCTTCAGTGAGCGGGTCAACGCCGTGCTCGCCTTCCCGATGCTGCGACGCGACCTCGGCCGCTGGAGCCCTTGGTCGCGCTTCCTCCGCGCGCGGGCCGCGCTCGACGAGTTCATCTACGAGGAGATCGCGCTGCGCCGGACCGAGATCGCGAACGGAGACGAGGAGCACGACGACGTGCTCTCGCTGCTGCTGGAAGCCAGGCACGACGACGACAGCCCGATGAGCGACGAGGAGCTGCGCGACGAGCTGGTCACCGTTCTCGGCGCCGGACACGAGACGACCGCAACCGGACTGGCCTGGGCGATGGAGCGGCTGCTGCGCACGCCGCGGGCGCTGGCCAAGCTGCGCGACTCGCTTGCCGCCGGAGAGGACGAGTACCTCGAGGCGACGATCAAGGAGACGCTGCGAGCGCGACCGGTGATCGTCGACGTCGCCCGTAAGCTGACGTCGCCCGCTCGCTTCGATGGTTACGAGCTGAAGGCGGGGACCTACGTGATGGCGGCAATCGCGCCGATGCACTACCGCGACGACCTCTTCCCCCGACCCGAGGAATTCCGCCCCGAGCGCTTCATCGAGGAAAAGGCCGAGAACTACGCCTGGATCCCCTTCGGCGGCGGCGTGCGCCGCTGCATCGGCGCCGCCTTCGCCGAATACGAGATGCGCATCGTCCTGCGCGAGTTCGTCGAACGAGCCGATCTGAGCGCCCCCGACCCGAAGCCCGAGCGGGTGAAGGTGCGCAACATCACCCTCGCTCCAGCGAAGGGCACGCGGGTCAGGCTCGATCGGCCGCTGCGCTGACGGCGGCTTCGGCCTCCTCCCATTCCTCGTAGAGCGCGGCGAGCCTGCGCTTCGCCATCTCGTGGCGCTCGCTCGCTTCGGCTGCGCGCTCCGGCGTCGACCAGGCCCCCGGATCGGCGAGCTCGTCCTCGATCACGGCAAGCTCGGCCTCGGCTGCCTCGATCTTCTCGGCCAGGCGCGCCGCCCTGCGCTCGACGCTGCGCGCTTCCGCCCCAGGGCTCCTCCGCTTCGGCCCCTTTGCCGACCGCTTCGTCGCGGCCAGCGCACTCGCCTCCGCTTCGGCCTCTTCGTCCAATCGTCGCTGGTACTCGGCCCAGCCGCTCGAGTGGCTATGCAGCTCGCCGTCCTCGCAGACGATCGTCCGCGTGCCGACCGCCTCGAGCAGCGCCCGGTCGTGCGAGACGAGGATCACCGCGCCCTCGTAGGCCAGCAGCGCGTCCTCGAGCGCCTCGCGGCTCTCGAGGTCGAGGTGGTTCGTCGGCTCGTCGAGGATCAGGACGTTGGCGCCCGAGGCGACCAGGATCGCCAGCGAGAGGCGGCGTTGCTCACCGCCGGAGATGTCGGCCAGCGTTTTCTCCACGTCGGCGCCGGAGAAGAGGAAGCCGCCGAGCAGGTCGCGGGCCTTCTGGCCGCTGAGCCCTGTCCCGCGCTGCGCCGCGTCGAGCACCGTCCCCTCCCCCGCCGCGCTCTCGGCGTGCTGGGAGAGGTAGCCGATCTTGACGTTGTGGCCGGTGCGGACAGAGCCGGCCGCGGGCTCGCTCTTGCCCGCCAGGACCTCGATCAGCGACGTCTTGCCGGCACCGTTGGCTCCGATCAGGACGACGTGCTCGCCGCGCTCGACTTCGAGGGCGGCCCGGTCGAGCAGGATGCGGCCGGGGACCTCGATCCGGCTGTTGACGAGTTTGACCACGACGCGCCCCGGCCGCTCCGGCTTGACGAAGGAGAAGCGCAGGCTGCGGTTGTCTCGCGCCTCGGCCTCGACGCCGTCGCGCTTGATCTTCTCGATCTGCTTCAGCCGTGACTGCGCCTGCCGCGCCTTCGTCGCCTTGTAGCGGAAGCGCTCGACGAAGCGCTCCATGCGGGCGATCTCGGCTTCCTGACGCTCGATCGCCTTGCCGTGCGCGATCTCGCGCGCCGCCTGTTCCTTGCGCCAAGCGTGCCAGGGGCCGGCGAAGAAGCGCCCGCGCCTTGCCTCGATCTCCAGCACCGAAGTGCCGACCGCCTCGAGGAACCAGCGATCGTGGGCGACGAGGACGACGGCGGCGTCTAGGTCGACGAGGTAGCGCTCGAGCCACTCGAGCGAGGGAATGTCGAGGTGGTTCGTCGGCTCGTCGAGCAGCAGGAGATCAGGGCGGGCAGCAAGGACCCGCGCGAGGGACGCCCTGGTCAGCTCGCCGCCGGAGAAGGTCGCGAGGTTGCGCGCCGAGGAGCCCTCGTCGAACCCCAACCCGCCGAGGACCGCGAGCACGTCGTCGCGCCAGCGGTAGCCGCCGCCCGCTTCGAGGCGCTGCTGTGCCGCCGAGTAGGCGCGCATCGTCTCCGCCTCAGGCTCCCCCGCGGACATCGCCGCCTCGAGTCGCGCCAGCTCCGCCTCCGCCTCCTGCATGTCGGCACGTCCCGACAACACGTAGTCACCGAGCGAGACGTCCGCGTCACGGGGTGGCCGCTGGTCGTGCAACGTCACCCGCGTCCCCTTCTGCAGGGTGACGGTGCCGGAGTCGGGCGGGCGCTCCCCCGCCAGCACGCGAAGCAGGGTCGACTTGCCGGCGCCGTTGCGCCCGGAGAGTGTCATCCGCTCGCGCCGCTCGAGCTTGAACGAGACGTCGGCGAAGAGCAGCTCCCCGCCTGCGTAGAGGTCGATTGTGGTCGCCGTCGCGATCGCCATCGCGTCTGGAACTATGCGGGTCCGGAGACGCGGGTGCGATGCGGGCGTAAGCTGCGGGCGATGGGACGCGAGCAGCTGCGCGAGATCCAGGCTCCGCTGAAGGAGCGCTACCGCGAGGAGCCGGAGGCGGCGGTGGTCACCCTCTCGGCGACCGGCGAGCTCGGCGAAGGCGTCTCCTGCTCGGTCCAGACCGGACGCACGATCGCGGAAGCGGGCCTGCACCCGGCATCGGGCGGCGACGGCAGCCTGCTCTGCTCGGGCGACATGCTGCTGGAGGCGCTCGCCGCCTGCGCCGGGGTGACCCTGAGAGCCGTTTCGACCTCGCTTGGCATCGAGGTCCGTGGCGGCACGGTGCGGGCCGAGGGCGACCTCGACTTCCGCGGCACGCTGGCCGTCGACCGCGACGCCCCCGTCGGCTTCCGCGCGATCCGGCTCGCCTTCGAGCTCGACGCCGATGCGGACGAGGAGGAGCTCGCCGGCCTGCTGAAGCTGACCGAGCGCTACTGCGTCGTCCTGCAGACGATCGCCGGCTCGCCGCAGCTCTCCTCGACGATCAAGATCGTCTAGATCGTGGCCGTGACCGGGCCGCTGCGACACCTTGGCGATCTCGCCAAGGCGCGCCTCACCCGCCGCTCGGCGCAGCGCGAAGACGGACAGGCGCTGGGCGAGCTGGAGACCTCTCCACTGGAGCTGCCGGCCGGTCTGGAGGTCGAATGGCTCGGCGTGTCGGGCTACCGGATCAGCTTCGAGGGCAAGACGCTGTTCGTCGACCCCTACGTATCGCGCGTGCCGTTCTCCGACCTGCTGCGGCGCCGGCCCACCCTCCCCGATCCCGGTGCATTGGACCGCTTCGTCCTCGCGCCCGGCGAGGTGGTCGGCGTGCTCGTCGGGCACACGCACTTCGACCACGCCGTCGATGCGCCGGCGATCGCCCGCCGCTTCGGCTGCAGGGCGTACGGCTCCGACTCGCTGGTCAGGCTGATGGACCTGCACGGGCAGGCCGACCAAGCGGTGGAGGTCGAGCCCTACCGAACCTACGAGCTCGGGCCGTTCGAGGTCAGCTTCACGCCGAGCGTTCACTCGAAGCTGCTCCTCGGCCTCGCCGTCCCCTATGACGGAGACCTGACCTGCGAGCACCTCGACGCCCTCTCCCCCGCTGCCTACCGCTGCGGTCAGGTCTGGGGAATCTCGATCGAGGTCGCCGGCCTCCGCTTCTACCACCAGGGCAGCGCCAACCTGATCGACGACGCGGTGCGCGAGCGCGGTGTCGACGTCTTCCTCGCCGGGATCGCCGGCCGCAACTTCACCGAGGACTACTGGCGGCGGATCCTCCCCCTGCTCGACCCCGAGGTCGTCGTTCCCACCCACTACGACAACTTCTTCCGCCCGCTCGGGCGCGAAATGGAGTTCGTCTCCAACGTCCAGCTCTCGGCACTCCCTGAGGAGATCGGCTCCGTCAGCGGCGACGCCCGCATTGCCGCCCTCCCCCGCGCGGATCTCGTCGCAGAGAATTGACAGAGGCGTTCGACTGTGCGCGCCACCTGTGCGCCCGAGCCACCTACGGTCCGCACGATGCATCCAGCCGATCCCACCGGTGCGCGTGAATTCCTCGAAGCAATCATCGCCGCCTTCTCTCTGCTGGGTGGTGGAATGGCATACCTCAGCGGCTATTACGCGGCCCATGCACTGGCGCAAAACGCGTCGCCTGAAGACTTGGCGCAGGCCGTGAACGAAGGAGTGGGAGTGGGTTTCAAATACGCATCACCGGCCTCCATCGTCGCCCTTATCATCATGGTGTGGAGCTGATGGAGCGCTTGGCCAAAACCCCCCGCGGAGCCTCCTTCGCGGGGACGATCACGGCGGTGTTCGCCGCAGTCGCAATCTTCGTCTTCAGCGCACCCCCGTGGGTCCTCATCGTGGCGGTGCTCGTCGGCGCGACGGTCTACGCCGAGCTTGGTTTCTGGGTCGACCGGCGCCTGGGAAGACGCTGAAGAGCTTCCTTACCTTCCCGGGTACTTCGCGACGATCTGCTCGACGGTGCCCATCGTGCGCATCGTCCACGGCCCGAGTAGGTTCTCCAGGGACTCGAGGTCGAGGGACGATTCCGATATGCCGCCGCTGGGCAGCCAGTGGAGCTCGCGGCCCGCGACCGCAAGGCGATCCTCGCCCGTGGACAGCTCCAGCGCCCGCTTGCGGCTCGCGCCCTTCGGAGCCGTGGCGAGGAAGGCAACCTGCAGCTTGCCCTTCGAGGCCGCGACGAGAGCCGCATCGAAGGGCTCGCGCGCAGCGATCTTTCTCAGCTCGGCTGCACTGCGAAGGAAAACCGGCACCTCGTAGCCGAGGGTCTCGCCGAGTCCGGATTCGATCCGCCTCGTCAAGACGTCCTCGTCCCCTTCCTCGCTCTCGAAGATCACGTTTCCACTGGCTCGGAAGCAGGAGACCCCAGCGAAGCCCAGCACCTCGAACTGGCGGCGCAGCTCCTCGTTCTTGATCCGATGGCCGCCGAGGTTCATCCCGCGCAGAAATGCGACGTGACGTTCCACGCGGCCACCCTACGACGAATCGACATGAGCGTTGACAACCGCGCTCCAATCGCTAGGTTCAGCCGATGGCCGACTTCGAGGCTCCCGCGGACCTGACGTTCAACACCGAGCCGATCGCCGATCCGCAAGCCTTCGCGCGCGGCGCCGGCGCCGCGTCCTGGCTCTTCCTCTGCGGCGAGGAGTTCGCCGCAATGGGCGGGATGTCCTACGCCGACGCGCAGGCTGCCGTGCCCGAGTCGGCGAACGTCGTCTCGGACCCGCCGCGGGTGATGGACATGGATCTGGCCCGCCGCCAAATCGAGGCCCTCGACGAGCTGCCCCGTCCGACGCTTGTGACCTGCCGCAAGGGCCCGCGCTCCTCAGCGCTCGTCTACCTCTACGCCGGGCTGAAAGCAGGGGTGAGCGCCGACGAGGTGATCGCCCGTGCCCAGGCCGACGGCGCCCCCTTCTCCGGCTCCGAGGAACTCGAGGCTTGGGTCAGGCAGGGTCTGGACGAGCTGGGCTGAGGAGGCGCTCCTCGCGGAACATCCGCAATGCGTGAGCCCCCGCCGGATGGGCGCGGAACTCGTCCACCTTTGCCGCCATCCCGGCCGGCAGCACCTCGGGCTGAGGCAGCGGCACGCCATACTCGGGCGGCATCAGGACCGCCGCGGCGAGCGCGGCGAAGGTGAGGTCGGCGGCCGTGAAGCTCTCGCCGCAAAGGTAGGTCCGCTCGCCGGCAAGCCGCTCGGCCACCTCGTCGAAGGTCGCTCGCACCGCCCCCTCTGCCTGCGCGGCCGTCTCCGGCCTGACGTCGAGCACACGATCGATGATCCGCACCGCGAAGGGATAGACGAACGGCAGCGCACGGCGCTGCCATCCCGGAATTCCGGTGCAGCCGTAGTCGCGGGCGATGTCGCTCCGGCCGCGCAGTTCGTAGTACATCCAACGCCGTCCCTCCGGGCCGAGGCGTTCGTCGAAATCGCGTTCCATCGCCCGGACTTCCTCCCTGGCCCGCGGATCGTCCGGGTAGAGCTTCGATGCAGGCGGAGCTTGGGCGCTGGCCGCCTCTAGGATCTCGGAGGACTCGGCGAGCACCCGCCCATCCCAAGTCAGGACCGGAGCCGTCGTACCGCCGCCGGCGCGACGCACGGCAAAGCGATGGAAGACCTGAAGGTGCGCCCGCTCGCGGTAGGGAACCCCGGCGCGATCGAGCGCCCAGCGTGCCTTCTCGCAAAAGTGGCTGATCGGAATCGTGACGAGGACGTTCTCGCCAGCTTGCGGTTCCCCATTTGCTCGTCGTCCCGACACTCAGCGGCAATTTCCCTAGCCGCTCAACGCGGGCGCCGGTGAGAGGCGCTCGTGGACGAAACGCACGACCGCAGCTCCCTCGCCGACCGCGGTTGCGCAGCGCTTGATCGACCCCGCCCGCACGTCGCCCGCGGCGTAGACGCCGGGAACGCTGGTCTCGAGCAGGCCGTCCGCCCCCGCCTCCGGCCCGGTGAGGACGAATCCCCTGGGGTCGCGGGCGACGACGTCGCCAAGCCAGTCCGTGCAGGGGGACGCTCCGAGGAAGAGGAAGAGAAACGAGAGGGGCAAACGCTCGCCGCCGGCAAGCGTCACGCCGTCGAGCCGGCCGTCCTCGCCGTGCAGTGCGGCAACTTCGCTGCGATCGCGCACGGCGACCCCGTAGCGCCCGAGCTCGTCGATCAGGTAGTGGGACATCGTCTCGCGCAGGTCGGCGCGACGGTGCAGGAGGGTGACGAGGGCGCCGCCACGGGCGAGCCAGACAGCGGCCTGCGCCGCGGAATTGCCGCCGCCGACCACACCGACGCGACGTCCGCCGCACAGCTGCGCCTCGGGTGGGCCGGCGGCGTAGAAGATGCTGATCCCCTCGTACCGATCGAGGTCCGCCACCGGCAGGCGCCGGTATTCGGCTCCGGTGGCGAGCAGCACCGCACGGGCGCTGATCTCGTTGCCCTCCTCGAGCCGGACGAGGTGACGATCGGTGCCGGGCTCCAACGCCTCGACGCGGTAGGGCGTCGCCGTCCGCGCCCCGAACTTGCGCGCCTGGGAGACCGCGCGGCTGGTCAGCTCGACGCCGCTGATGCCGGCAGGAAAGCCTAGGTAGTTCTCGATCCGGCGCGAGGCGCCCGCCTGACCGCCGAGGGCCGTGCCCTCGATCACGAGGGTGTCGAGACCCTCCGAAGAACCGTAGACAGCGGCCCCGAGGCCGGCCGGGCCGGCGCCCAGCACGAGCAGGTCCACCTCCTCGCGCTGCGCGAGCTCCAGCCCGATCCCCAGCGCCCGCGAGAGCTCCCCGTTGCTGGGCGCCCGCAGCTCGCGACCTCCCGGAAGTCGAACGAGCGGAAGGTCGGCGGGGTCGAGCGGCGCGACCAATGCGGCAGCCTCCTCGCTCTCCTCGGGAACGCCCCAGGAATGCGGAAGCTTCATGTGCCTGGCGAAATCGAGCAGGCGGCGCGTCGCGCTCGAGTCGCGGGGGCCGACGATCTCGACCCCGATCCCCTCATGGCGCTGCAGCTGCTCCCGCCGCTCGACGAAGGCGGCGAGGAGCAGATCGGACAGGGTGCCGTCCTCGAAGAGCAGCTGTCGCAGGACTTCTCGCTCGACCGCGATATAGCGGGTGGGCTCGGTGACGACCGCGGTCAGGAACACGGTCTGCCCGGAGAGCAGGTTGATCTCGCCGAGGAAACCCGAGGCGCCGTGGCGGACGATCTCGCCGCCGCTTGCATCGGCTATGGCGACCTCACCCTCGACGATCGCGATGAACGGGTAGGTCTCGTCGCCAATCCGGTACAGCGTCTCGCCGGCTTCGGCCGCAAGCTCCTCGCCGTGCTCGGCCAGGAGCGCGAGCTGCGAGCTCGACAGCACTCGACTTGCCTGCGCAGTCATCAATGGAGGCGGCCGGAATTGAACCGGCGTCCGAGGTCGTAGCGCGAAGGCATCTACAGGTTTAGCCGGCGCTTGGTTCTCGTCTCCCGGGGTCCGCGCCGGCGGGCACTGCGGGAGCCAAAGCCCTCTGAAATTTCCCCTGGCGGACGGGGCGATCCACCCGGGTGAGCCCGCATTCTGAAGCCGGCTGCCCTCCCCGCGGGCGGGAGAGGACCGACTCTCATCGCTTAGCTTCTAACTAAGCGGCGAGGGCGAACTCATGGTCCGCACGTATTGGTTGGTGCCGGTGTTTAACGAGGCCTCCGGCCACCTCGACCTGCAACCGTTCGCACGGACCGACCACGTCGAAGCCTGTCGCCCCCGTGCTATGTGGACGAATTGTAGGCGGTCGGGTAGGAATGCAGGCATGGGTGAGCGAGAGTTCGACGCGATCGTGCTCGGGGCGGGCGCCCCGGGCGAGGTCTGCGCCGGACGGCTCGCCGAAGGCGGGATGTCCGTCGCGATCGTCGAGCAGCACCTCGTCGGCGGCGAGTGCTCCTACTACGCCTGTATGCCCTCGAAGGCGCTGCTGCGGCCGGGCGACCTGCTGGGCGAGGCACAAAGGGTGCCGGGCGTTCCCGCCGGCGACCGGCTCGATCCCGAGGCCGTCCTCGAGCGCCGCGACGAGGTGGTGCACGACCTCGACGACTCGGGACAGCTGCCCTGGCTAGAAAAACGCGGGATCGAGCTCTTCCGCGGCACCGGCCGGCTCGACGGCGAGCGGCGCCTGCGGATCGGCGACGCGCTGCTGCTTGCTTCGCGGGCCGTGGTCATAGCGACAGGCAGCGGTGCCGCGATGCCGCCGATCGACGGGCTCGACTCCGTGAGCGCGTGGAACAACCGGGAGGCCACCACGGCGAAGCGCGTGCCGGAGAGCATGATCGTCCTTGGCGGCGGCCCGGTCGGCTGTGAGCTGGCACAGGCATGGGCGACGCTGGGGACGCGGGTCACCTTGATCGAGGGAGCCGACCGCCTCCTCCCTCGCGAGGAGGAGTTCGCCGGCTCGGAAGTCGCGGCGGGGCTGCGCGAGCGATTCGGCGTCGACGTGCGTGCCGGTCGCCTCGCCCAGAGAGCCCGCCGTGAAGACGACCTCGTTCACGTCGAGCTCGACGATGGCAGCTCCGCCAGCGCAAAAGAGATCCTCGTCGCGGTCGGGCGCAAACCGCGCAGCGGTGACATCGGCCTCGAGAGCATCGGCGTCGAGCCGGGCGAGCACGGCTTCCTCGAGGTCGACGACCAGATGCGGGCCGGCGGCAAGGACTGGCTCTACGCGATCGGCGACGTCAACGGTCGCGCCCTCTTCACCCACATGGGCAAGTACCAGGCCTGGGTTGCGAGCGAGAACATCCAGGGGCGCCAGGTCGAGGCGCAGGCCGAAGGCGTCGGCTCCCCCCGCGTCACCTTCACCGACCCTCAGGTCGCGGCTGTCGGCAAGACCCTGAGCGAAGCGCGTGAAGCGGGACTCCGCGTGCGGTCGGTCGACGCGCCGACCGACCGCACCGCCGGCGCGAGCTTCCAGGGCAAGGGGACCGGCGGTACCTCACGGCTCGTGGTCGACGAGGATCGGGAGTTGATCGTCGGCGCCACGTTCGCCGGCTTCGAGACCGCCGACTTCCTCCACGCGGCCACGGTCGCGATCGTCGGCGAGGTCCCCCTCCCCAAGCTCCGCCACGCCGTCGCCGCCTACCCCTCACGCAGCGAGATCTGGCTCAAGCTCCTCGAGTCATACGAGCTTTAGGCGCTGGCTGACGGCCATCTCAGTTGGGGTGAAGCGTCTTGTACTTTTTCGCGACCTCGCATGGGGCGAAAGCCATCTCCGACCCTCGAAAAAGTTAAGCGGAACCCCTGCTGAGATGGCCGTCAAACGGTAGACCGACGCTTCAAGTCTTCCAGCAGCTCCTGCGGGAAGCCCGCGATCTCGTCGAGATCGTCAACCGAGCCGAAGCGGCCGACCCGCTCGCGGTGGGCGAGCAGGCGCGTCGCCTGCGTGACCGAGAGGTTCTCCGCGCGCAGCTGCTCGAAGGTGACCGAGTTGAGGTCGATCTGACCGCTCGAGCCCTGCGGCGCAGGCGGCATGGGCGGAACCGGCGGTGGCGGAGCGACCGGCGGCTCGGGCTCCGGAACCGGAGGCGCGAGGGGAGGCGGGGGCTGTGGCGGCCCAGGCGGAACCGGAGGCGCGGGGGGTTCAGGGGCAGGCGGAGGCGGTTCGGGCGCAGGCGGGGGTGGCGGAGGTTCAGGAGCAGGCGGGGGTGGCGGAGGGGAAGGTTCGGGGGGCGGGGTCGGCTGGGGCGGGACGGGAGATGGTGTCTGCGCAGATGCCGGGTCCAGCCCACCCGCCTGGACGGACCGGATAACCGCCTGCTCGGCCTCGGCGGCGAGGCGCTCGGCTTCCCGTGCCCGCTGCTCGGCCGCAGCGACGCTCTCGCGAACCTCCTGGAGGCGCCGCTCGCGCTCTTCCTCCTCGGCCTTCAGCTTGGCCAGCCGCTCCGCCTCGGCCGCGCGGCGCTCCGCTTCCTTAGTTCGCTCCTCGATCTGACGCAACCGATCCTGGGCGTCCGCCATCGCCTGCTCATGCGCTTCGCGTTCCTCCTGCAGGCGCTGCTCCGCGGTCCTCAGGTCGGGTGCGGGCGTCGACTCGGTGGGCGCCGGTGGCGATGGAGGCGCCGGTGGCGACGGCGTGGCCGCGGGAGTCTCCTGAATCGCCGGCTGCTGCCCCAATCCGGCTCCCACGCCGCCGACCCCGCGACTTTCGGCCTCGCGCTGCAGGCGCTCGGCTTCGGCGATGCGGCGATCGGCCTCGGCGCGGATTCGCTCCTCCTCGCGCTGGATTTCACCGACCTTGGCCTGGACTCGCTGCTCGACAGCGGCCGGCTCCTCATATCCGAGAGGAGCTCCCGGCGGCGCCGACTGTGGCGCAGTCGGCTGCACGCCCGGCACTGGCTGCGGTGGGAGGGCGAGGGTTGCCTCGGTGGGTGCGGCACCCACGGCAGGCGGGACCGGCGGCGTTGCCGTCTGAAGCTGATCGCGCTCCTGGGCAGCCCGAGCCTGCGCCATCTGCCGCTCCGCCTTCGCCGCTTCCTTGCGTGCCCGTCGGCTGTCTGCCCGGCCGCCGCCTCCTGAACGGCGACGTTCGGCGCGCTTGGCGTTGCGTTCTTCGCGGCGGCGCTTCGCCTCGGCCTGACGACGCTTACGGTGCTCCTGCCGCGCCGCACGCTGCTGTTCGCGAGCGAGTTTGCGCTTCTCCTTGGCGCCGACCGGTGCCGCGGGCGGCGGTCCCGGTGCAACCGCGGGCGGCTGGGTTGCCGGCATCTCGGCTGTTTGGCCCTCCACCCTTCCGCTGGGCGGGCCAGGCGGGACCGGGGGGATCGCCCCTCCGGGCTGGACACCCTTCTTCGCCTTCTCCTTGGCGCGGCGCTGGCTGATGCTGACTATCAGCAGCAGGACCAGGATCGCCGCGACGAGGCCGCCGACGAAGTACTGGACGTTGTCGCTGACGAAGTTCCCAGCCTTGCTGGGGAAGGATTCGGCCTGAGCCGCCGCCGGTACGGCAAGGCCAACGCAGGCGAACATGGACCAGAGCAGGGCAATCCTCGAACGCATGGTTCTCGAAGCTACCTCATTCGGCCCTTGAATTCCCGCTCGACTTCGCGCCGCACGTCACGGTCCGCGATCTCGCGGCGGCGGTCGCGTCCCTCCTTGCCCCGCGCCAGGGCCAACTCGACCTTCGCCCGCGGTCCTTTGAAGTAGATGCGGGTGGGGATCAGCGTCAACCCCTTCTCTGCCGTCTTGCCGATCAGCCGTTCGATCTCACCCTTGTGCAAGAGCAGCTTGCGCGGCCGCTCGGGCTCGTGGTTCTCACGACTCGCCGGTTCATAGGGGGGGATATGCAGGTTGCGAAGCCAAACCTCGCCGCGCTCGACGACGGCGTAGGCATCCGACATCTGGGCCTTTCCCCCGCGCAGGGACTTGACCTCGGAGCCACGCAGGACGATTCCGGCCTCGGTCTTCTCGACGGTCTCGAACTTGTGCCGCGCCCGGCGGTTGGTGGCGACGTCGCCGGACGCCGGGTCTCTTTTCTTCTTCTGCTTCTTACTCACGGATCGCCTCCAGGTCCACCCGGCCGCGCGCCGCGTCGACCCCGGCAACCCGGACGGATATCGGATCGCCGAGCCGCAGGGCGGTGGCGGACTCGCGCCCGACCAGCGCGGTCTCCGTCTCGTTCAGCTCGAAGCGCTCCTCCCCCATCGTCCGCGCCGGCACGAACCCCTCGTAGACGTCCCCCAGCTCGCCGCCAAAGGCGACGAAGGCGCCTGCGCGCACCGTCCCCGAGACCTCCCCTTCGAACGCCACTTTGGCGCCGCGCTGCGCCAGCTCGCGCTCGAGCAGGTGGGCGGAGCAGACGTCGTCGGCGTCGCGCTCGATGCGCGCCGACTCGCGCTCCTGCTCGCTGCAGTGCCAGGCGAGCTCGCGCGCTTCAGCCGCGCGCGGTGCATCCTCCCCCTCGCCCAGGGCCGCAAGCAGCGCTCGGTGGACGAGCAGGTCGGGATAGCGGCGGATCGGCGAGGTGAAGTGACAGTAGGCCGGGATGCCGAGGCCGACATGGCCGCTGTTGCGGTCGCTGTAGGAGGCCTGCATGAGCGAACGGAGCACGAGCGATGTATACGCCTCGCGACCGTGTCCGCGCCGCGCCGCCTCTTCGATCGCGAGTCGGCTCGCCTCGGCGACCACCTCCCCGGCCTGGCTCGGCGCCAGGCCCTGCCGCAGCGGCGGCGTCGGCACGCCGAGAGCGTGCAGCTGCTCGACCAGGCGCTCGATCCGCAGCGGGTCGGGCTGGGCGTGGACGCGGTAGACGGCGGGGACGCGCTTGCGCTCGAGCAGCTCTGCAACCTGGCGGTTGGCGAGGATCATCAACCGCTCGATCAGGCGGTGGGACTCCGTCTGCGCCACGGAGCGGGCCCCGATCACGTTGCCCTCCACGTCGAAGCGGAACTCCGGCTCGAAGGACTCGATGTCGAGGCTGGTCGGTCCTCGATTCTCACCCAGTGCCGCTGCGGCCTCGCGGGCGACCGCGAGCGACTCGGCGATCTCCGACGGGGCCTCGCCGCGACCGGCGAAGAGCAGGTCGAGACGGTCGTAGTCGAGGCGGGCACGGGAGCGGATACGACTGCGGTAGAAGCTCGCCGCCAGCGGTTTCCCGCCGGGCCCCAGCTCGATCTCGGCGGTGACGGCAAGCCGCTCGACGTCGGGGCCGAGGCTGCAGGCGTCCTCGCTGAGCGCGCGCGGCAGCATCGGCTCGACCGTCCCCGGCACATAGGTGCTGTTGGCGCGCCGGCGCGCCTCGAGATCGAGGGGCGTGCCCGGCTTGACGTGGGCGGCGACATCGGCAATGTGGACCCAGACCCGCAGCCTGTCGCCTTCGCGGCGGGCGGAGACCGCGTCGTCGAAGTCGCGCGCGGTGGCCGGGTCGACGGTGAAGGTCGGCAGGTCGGTGAGGTCGCGGCGACGTCGGTCGCTCTCTTCGGCAGCCCGGGCGGTGCGCTCCGCTTCGACCTCCAGTGCCGCCGGGAACCCGCGTCCGCCCAGGCGCTCGGCGAGCAGGGCCTCCATCGCCTCCCGGGCGTTCGTCGGCTCCGCCCGCCTTCGCCCTCGCGCCCGCTGGCGCTCGCGGTAGTAGCGCCAGTCGCGCCGGCTCATCCCCACCCCTTCCGGTGCGCTTTATGTGGCCATAGATGGCAAAAGTCGCACCGGAACGTCATTGGGCGGCGAGGGCTTCCTCGGCCCGTTCCAACGTCTCGTCGCGGCGGGTCCGGGGATTGCCACTCACGTGGACGTCGGGGTGGATGCCGTGGCTCTTCGCCAGGTTGACCCCATCGGGAGTGAAGTACTCGCCGACGGTCAGCTTCAGGGCGCCGCCGTTGGAGAGCTGCAGCTCCTGCTGGAAGACGCCCTTGCCGTAGGAGCGGGTGCCGACCACCTTCGCGCCCGCGTCGTCGGCGAGCGCCGCGGTGAGGATCTCCGCCGCAGAGGCGGTGTTGCGATCGATCACGACGACGACCGGAACTTTCGGCAGGTTGCCGCCCACCGTCTTGTACACGGTGTGGCCCTGGGTGCGCGAGTCGGTGCTGACCACGACTTTCCCTTCAGGCAGGAAGACGCTTGCGCTCAGCACCGCCTCCTCGAGCAGGCCACCGGGGTTGGCGCGCAGGTCGAGCACGATGCCTTCTGCCCCCTGGCGCTTCAGCTTCTCCACCGCTTCACGGAGAAGCGCGTGCACGCCCTCGCTGAAGGAGACCATGCGGACGTAGCCGAGCTTGCGACCATCGGTTTCCACGAGGCGGCTGCTGACGATCGGCAGCGCGACCTGGGCCCGAGTCAGGGTCAGCTGCCGCGTCTCGCCGTCCGGCTTGCGCCTGACGCCGATCGTCACCTCGGTTCCTTCCGGGCCCTTGATCTTTTCGGTCGAGACCGTGCTGCTGGCGCCCGCGATCGAGTCCCCGTCGACGGAGACGATCAGTTCGCCCGGTTCGATCCCGCCTTCCTCGGCCGGTGAGTGCGCGAAGACGCGGTCGACGCGCAGGCCCTGCTTGACCTGGGTGACGACCAGGCCGATGCCCGAGAAGCGCCCGGCGATCTGTTCGTCGAACCGCTTCAGCGCTTCCGGGGAGAAGTATTCGGAGAAGCGATCGCCGTGGCGCCGGCGCAGCTCGCGAACCATCCCCTGCAGGGACGCGTTGCTGAGCTCGGCCTGTCCGACCGGCCGGTAGTAGTTGCCGCGGACCAATTCGTCCGCTTCCACGTTGAGCCCGGCCGAGTCGTCGACGAAGCGATCGCGGAGGAATTCAGGGAGCTTCGCAGGGTGCCCGCCAAACCATAGGCCGACGCAGAGCACGGCCACCAGCGCGGCCGCGAAGGCGACGATACGCCCGGCCCTCACCGGCTGCTCAGACCTTCAGGAAGCGCCGCAGAGTGAAGCCCGAGCCGATCGTCGAGACCAGGACCGAGGCGGCGAAGAGGATCGCGATAAGCGCCGGGAAGGCCACCGTCGTGGTGTCCTGCGCAGCGAAGATCGAGATCGAGCCGCTCAGCGGGTCGACGACGGTGATCTTGCCCAGCCACAGGATCAGTATGGCCACCAGGCCGCCGGCGAAACCGACGACGACCCCCTCGAGCACGAAGGGCCAACGAATGAACCAGCGAGTGCCGCCGACCAGGCGCATCACCTCGACCTCTCGGCGGCGGGTGTAGATCGAGAGCCGGATCGTGTTGCCGACCAGCATCAGCGATGCGGCGATCAGCAGTGCGGTAATCACGGTCAACACGATCTTCAGCGCGCTCGTCACCTGGACGATCTTCTTCGCGCCTTCCTGGGGTTCGAAGATGTTGTCGACGATCGGCGAGATCCGCTGTTCGCGCCCGTCCGGGCCGGTCGAGATCACCGCTTCCTTGATCGTCGTCAGGTTCGAGGCGTCGTCGGGGACGATCCTGAAGTTGTTGGGCAACGGATTGTCCTGCAGCTGCGAGGTCAGTTCCGCGGCCTTGTCCTTGCCCAGCCCTTCCCGCAGTTCTTCCAGGGCCATGTCTTTGCTGATGAACTGGACGGAGGAGACGTGCGGGATTTCTTCGAGCTTGCCTTTCAGGGCGGCCATTTCGGACTTCGTCGCGTCGGCGTAGAGCCCGACCTGGAAGTCGAGTTGGCTGCGGACTTCGTCGCTCTTGGCCTGCGCGGTCTGGAAGACGGGGATGAGGACGCCGAGCAGGGTCACCGTCACCGCGGTGGTGACGATCGCAGCCATGCTCGGCGCGGCGTTGCGGCGCAGCGCCCGGAATGCCTCCTGAATGAAGAAGAAGAATCGTGACATCTAGAAGAGAGAGTCGTGTCCGTTGGTCTGGCCCTCGGGGGCAACGCCCATCTCGGCCCGCATGCGCACGCCGAACTCGGTCGTCGACTCCTCGGTGTAGCCGGCGCTGACTTCGTCGCGGACGACGCGGCCCTCATAGAGCTCGATCACGCGGCGGCGCATGTTGTCGACCATCTCACGGTCGTGGGTTACAACGACGACGGTCGTACCGGTCTTGTTGATCCGGTAGAGCAGCTGCATCACGCCGATGGACGTCACCGGGTCGAGGTTGCCGCTGGGCTCGTCGGCGAGCAGCAGGGGCGGGTGGTTGACGAAGGCACGGGCGATCGAGACGCGTTGCTGCTCGCCGCCGGAAAGCTGGTCGGGGAAGCTGTGCAGCTTGGTCGAGAGGCCGACGAGGCGCAGCGTCTCCGGCACCTGAGCGCGGATCTGGGCGCGGCTGGCGCCGATCACCTGCAGGGCGTAGGCGACGTTGTCATAGACGGTGCGGTCGGGCAGCAGCTTGAAGTCCTGGAAGACGGTGCCGATGTTGCGCCGCAGCTGTGGGATTTTCTTCTCCGGCAGGGCGCCGATGTCGCGGCCGGCGATCCGCACCGTCCCCTCGGTCGCCTCCAGCTCTCGGATCAACATCTTGATCAGCGTCGACTTGCCGCAGCCGGTCGGACCTACGAGGAAGGCGAACTCACCGCGGTCAATTGCAAGTGAAACCCGGTCGAGCGCCATGTGGCCGCCCGGGTAGACCTTGGTCACGTCGCGCAGCTCGATGATCGGCTTGCCCCCCGGCCGCCGTTCCTGGGGCTCCTCGCCCCCCGTCTTTCGCTTTCGCAGCCTTGCCATGCGGCGCACCCTTCTGCGGGTACAGGGTGACTCCTGCGCCCCACCGGGCACGCAATTACGCGCCCAGATCGGGTGAGCAAGATACTAGCGAATTATTAGCGATCGTTAGTAATCACTAGGCGGCGCTGGGCTGGAGCACCTTCTCGGCTGCCGTGACGATGTGATCCGCGTCGATTCCGGCGGCGGCGAGAAGCGCCTCCGGCGGGCCGCTGCCGGGTCGCTCCGTTACCGCCAAGCGGGTCAGGGACGTGGCCACGCCGGCATCGGCCAGCACTCCGGCGACAACCTCACCCATCCCCCCCTCCGCCCAGTGGTCCTCGACCGTGACCAGCGCCTGGGTATCGGCGGCGGCGGCGAGGATCGCCTCGGCGTCAACCGGCTTTACCGAGTAGAGGTCGATCACCCGAGCGGAAATTCCCTTCTCGGCCAGATCCTCGGCCGCCTTCAGGCATTCGTGCAAGGTGATGCCGGCGCCGATCAGCGTTACCGAGTCCTCCTCGCTCACGCGAACGGTGTGGCTGCCGCCGATCTCGAAGTCCTGGTCCGGCGGGTAGATGACCGGTGTCTTTTCGCGCGTCGTGCGCATGTAGCTGATCCCGCGATGCTCGCGCATCGCGTCGAGCAGGACGACGGTCTGGTTCGGGTCGCTCGGGTAGAGGACGACGCTGCCGAGCACAGCGCGCAGCGAGGCGATGTCCTCGAGCGCCATCTGCGAGGGCCCGTCGGCGCCGATCGAGACGCCGACGTGAGAGCCGCAGAGCTTCAGGTCGGCGGCCGAGATCGCGCCCATGCGAACGAAGTCGTAGGCGCGGCTGAGGAAGGCGCCGAAGGAGGAGGCGAAGGGTTTCCAGCCGCGGGTCTGCATGCCGATCGCCGAGGCGACCATCTGCTGCTCGGCGATGTACATCTCGAAGAAACGGTCCGGGTGCTTGTCCGCGAAGCGTTCGGCGTAGGTCGAGTTGCCGACCTCGCCGTCGAGGGCGACGACGCGCTCGTCGACCGAGCCGAGCCAGGCGAGGGCGTCGCCGTAGGCGCCGCGGGTCGCGACCTCTTCGCCGAGCTCGTAGCTCGGGCGCTCGACCTCGGCGCGGGCGATCTCGTAGGGCTTGACCTCGGGCGGGGCCTGCACCTCGATGCTCACCTCGCGGATGCCGCCCAGCTCCTCGATCGCGGCCTCGGGGTCGGCCAGCGGCTTGCCGTGCCATCCCGGCTCGTCCTCGACGGCAGAGACGCCGGAGCCCTTCTTGGTGCGGGCGAAGATCACCGCTGGCTTGCCGGCAGCCAGGGCCGCTGCGTAAGCCGCGTCGATCGCGTCGAAGTCGTGACCGTCGATCTCCTGCACGTGCCAGTCGCAGGCGGCGGCGCGGGCGGCGAGCTTCGAGGTGTCCCATTCGTGCATGGTCGGACCGCGCTGGCCGAGCCGGTTGACGTCGACGATCGCGATCAGGTTGGCGAGGCCGACGAAGCCGGCATGCTCGAAGGCCTCCCACATCGAGCCCTCGGCCAGCTCCGAGTCGCCGCACAACGTCCAGACCCGCAGGTCGGAGCGCTCGAGCTTGGCCGCGGCCATGGCGATGCCGACGGCGATCGGCAACCCCTGGCCGAGCGAGCCGGTGGCGACGTCGACCCAGGGGATTTCCGGCGTCGGGTGCCCCTGCAGGCGGGAACCGAACTCGCGGAAGGTGAGCAGCTCCTCGTCGTCGATCGCACCCGCCGCCTTGTAGAGGGCGTAGAGCAGGGGCGAGGCGTGGCCCTTGGAGAAGACGAGGTGGTCGTTGGCCTTGTTCTCGGGGGCGGCGAAGTCGTAGCGCAGGTACTTCGAGAAGAGCACGGCCATCAGGTCGGCGGCCGACATGCCCGAGGTCGGGTGGCCGGAACCGGCCGCGTCGCTGGCGCGGATCGCGTCGACCCGAAGCTGCTGGGCAAGCTCCTTCACCCGGCGGACTTTATCTAGGGAAACCGGCAGGCGGCTCAGCCGATCGCGACCATGCGCTCGATCGGCAGCCGCGCGCGCTCCGCGATCTCGCTCGGCACGCTGACCTCGAACTTCATCTCGCGCAGGCTGTCGCGCAGCTTCGGCAGCGTGATCATCTTCATGTACTTGCAGAAGGCCATCCGGTTGGCCTCGATCAGGTCGGCCTGCGGCGCCGCCTGCTGCAAGGGGTAGAGCATCCCGTTCTCGGTGGCGACGATGAAGCTGCCGTCGGGATGCTCTTCGACGTGGCGAAGCATGCCCGAGGTGGAGAGCATGTGGACGCCATCGGGCTCGATGTCGCCGGCGGCGACGTACTCCATCGCCTGCGTCGCGCAGCCGCACTCGGGGTGGATCAGGAACTCGGCCTCGGGGTGCTCGGCGCGGGTCGCGGCGATGTCGCCGGGGCGGATGCCGGCATGGACGTGGCACTCGCCGTCCCAGATGTGAAAGCGGGCGCGGCGCTCGGGATCGTCGCGGACTCCGGTCTCGCGCTCGACGAAGGCGCCCAGCCACATGTCGGGGCCGAAGAGGATCTCGGTCTCGGGACCGCGCTCGGCCCAGATGTGCTCGACGACCTTGACCGCGTTGGATGAGGTGCAGCAGTAGTCGGTCTCAGCCTTCACCTCGGCCGAGGTGTTGACGTACATGACGACGACCGCGCCGGGATGGTCGGCCTTCCAGGCGCGCAGCTGGTCGGCGTCGATCGAGTCGGCGAGCGAGCAGCCGGCGTCGAGATCGGGGATCAGCACCGTCTTCTCCGGCGAGAGGATCGAGGCCGTCTCGGCCATGAAGTGGACGCCGCAGAAGGCGATCGCGTCGGCATCGGTGGTGGCCGCCTCGCGCGAGAGGCCGAGCGAGTCGCCGAGGCGGTCGGCGACGTCCTGGACCTCGGGCAGCTGGTAGTTGTGGGCGAGGATGACGGCGTTGCGCTCGGCGGCGAGCGCTCGCACCTCCTCGCTCAGGGCACGGATCTCCTCCGGCTCCAGGGCCGGTGCAATCACGGGTTGGAGTGTGGGCAACTCCTGCATGGAGCCTTCCGTGTCCTGATGTTCGCTGGCCCGGCGCGATGGCCTCGAACCAGTCGAATGAACGTAGCTTCAAGTCTAACCTCTCGGCATGCCCGAGCTTCCCGAGGTCGAGATCACGGCGCGCCGCCTGGACGCGGCGCTGTCGGGGACGGTCGTCGAGTCGGCGATCGCCCCCGGAATGAACGTGATGAAGACCTTCGAGCCGCCGCTCGAAGAGCTGGCCGGGCGCGAGCTGACTGCGGTGAGGCGAGTCGGCAAGATGCCGGTCGTCGAGTTCGGTGAGTTGGCACTGCTGATCCACCTGATGTCGGCGGGGCGCCTGCGCGTGTTCGACAAGCGGGCCTCGGCCAAAGACCGGGCCTCGCGGGTGCTGATCCGGCTCGATGACGGGCGCGAGCTGCGCCTGCGCGAGTTCGGGACGAAGCAGCGGGCTTGGGCAAAGCTGCTGCAGTCCGATGCGGTCGCCGGGGACGAGGCCGTTGCCCGGCTCGGCCCCGAAGCCTGGCCGGCGCCACCGCTCGACTCCTTCACCGAGCTGATCGACCAGCCGCGCCACCTGCACCCCCTGCTCCGCCACCAGGGCGACATCGCCGGGATCGGCCGCTCCTGGGTCGACGAGATCCTCTGGGAGGCGCGGCTGTCTCCGTTCAAGAAGGGCTCGGAGCTGGACGCCGAGGGGGTCGAGCGGCTGCACGCGGCGCTGCACGTGCTCGGCGACGCGATCGACCATTACGAAGAGACGATCGGGGAGGAACTGCCCGACAAGCTGCCGATGCCGCTGCGGGTCCACAAGCGGGAGGGGCAACCGTGCCCGCGCTGCGGCACGACCATCGAGGCCGTCTTCTTCTCCGAGCACCAGACCAACTACTGCCCGGCCGAGCAGACCGGCGGGCGAATCCTCAAGGACCGGCGCCTTTCCAGGCTGCTCAAGTAGGTCGGTTGTGTGGGAGGGATGGGGCTCCCATCCCTCCCTCAGATCGGTTCTATGAGCATGCTGAAGTCGAGCGTCGAGGCTGAATGAGTCAGCGCCCCTACAGAGATGGAGTCGACGCCGGTCTCGGCCGTCGCGCGAACCGTGTCGAGGGTGATGCCACCGGAGGCCTCCAACGAGGGGCCCTTGCCGCCCACGGCGTTTTCGTCGCGCAGCGCCACCGCGGCGCGCAGGGTCTCGGGGTCCATGTTGTCGAGCAGAAGCACGTCGGCGCCGGTGCCGAGCGCATAGGCGACCTCGTCGAGGTTGCGGCACTCGACCTCGACGGAGAGGTCCGGGTGCATGCTGCGCGCCGCATGCACCGCCTTTGCGAGGCTGCCGGCGGTCGCGATGTGGTTCTCCTTGATCAGGATCGCGTCATAGAGGCCCATGCGGTGGTTGCGGCCGCCGCCGGCGGCGACGGCCGCCTTCTCCAGCTCGCGCAGGCCCGGCGTGGTCTTGCGGGTGTCGAGGATCGCGACGCCGGTACCGGCCACGGCCTCGACGTAGCGCGCGGTCAGCGTCGCCACCCCCGAGAGGTGACCGAGGAAGTTGAGCGCCGTGCGCTCGGCGGCGAGCAGGGCCGCAGCCGACCCGCCGGCCATGGCGATCTCGGTCGGCACCTCCTCACGCCACTGGCCCTCGACGACGAGGTTGTCGACGTCCTCGACGCCGCACTGGCGCATCGTCTCGGCGAGCACGCCGAGCCCGTAGACGACGCCCGGCTGCTTCTGCACGATCCGCGCCCGCGCCCGCGCCCCCTCCGGCACCGTCGCCTGCGACGTGACGTCGCCAGAGCCGACGTCCTCCGCCAGCGCCCGCGCCACGATCTCGTTCAACGACTCGCCCATCGCGGCAGCGTCTCACGTTTGGGACGCATGACGCGTTTAATTCACCGAGTGACCGCGCTGCCGCCCTTTCAACGACTCCTGGACGAGCACGCCGCCGAGGTGATGGGCGTGCTGCGAGGAGCGGTCGGGCGCACCGACGCGGAGGATTGCTTCCAGGAGACGTTCCTGGCGGCGCTGCGGGGATACCCCAAGCTGGACGACGCGGCGAACCTGCGCGGCTGGCTCCTGACGATCGCCCATCGCAAGGCAATCGACCACCACCGGGCAAACGGCAAGCGACCGCTGCCGGTCGCCGAGGTGGTCGAGGTCGCGATCGAGGATCCGGGCCCGGCTGACGACGGGATCTGGGAATCGGTCGGTGCGTTGCCGCCCAAGCAGCGCGCCGCCGTCGCCCTGCGCTACGCCTGCGACCTCCCCCACGCTGAGATCGCCGCGGCGCTCGGCTGCTCGCCCGAGGCGGCGCGGCGCAGCCTGCACGAGGGAATGAAGCGACTGAGGAAGGAGCTGGCATGAAGGCATCGCTGCAACGCCTCGCCGAACGCGCCGACGCCGAGGGCCTGCTCGACGTCGCCTACGCCACCGTCGACTCCCCCTTCGGGCCGCTGCTGATCGCGGCAACGCCGCGCGGTCTGGTCCGGGTCAACCTGCCCGCCTACGACCCCGAGGAGACCCTGGAGGAGCTGGCGGCGCGCATCTCCCCGCGAGTGCTCGAGGCACCGGAGCGCCTCGACGACGCCCGCCGCGAGCTCGACCTCTACTTCGAGGGCAAGCTGACCGAGTTCGGCCTGCCGATCGACTGGCGGCTCACCGACGGCTTCCGCAAGAAGGTTCAGCGCGCTATCGCCCGCATCCCCTACGGGCAGACCCGCACCTACACGGACATGGCACGCAGCGCCGGCAACGAGCGCGCCGTACGCGCCGCCGGCACCGCCTGCGGCTCAAACCCGATCCCGATCGTCGTCCCCTGCCACCGCGTCCTCCGAACAGGCGGCGGCCTCGGCGGCTACGGCGGCGGCCTCCCGATGAAGGAAGCGTTGCTGGATCTCGAGGGCAGGAGGGTCGCCTCCCGCCCGGACAAGCGCCGGTCTAATTAGACCGGCGCTTTGAGTATCCGCCCGTTCGGGAGGCGCCCCTCCTGCCCTCTCACGCAGAAGAAGCCGCGGTCTTGTTGAGGTAGTCGCGAATGAAATCGTCCAGGTCGCCATCCAGTACCCGTTGGGCGTCGCCCACCTCGTGGCCCGTGCGGTGGTCCTTGACCCGCTGGTCGGGATGGAGGAAGTAGCTGCGGATCTGCGACCCCCAGGCGACGTCCTTGACCTCACCGCGCTCCTTGGCAAGCGCCTCGGCCCGCTTTCGCTCCTCGAGCTCGATCAGCTTCGAGCGCAGGAACTGCATCGCCACCGCCTTGTTCTGCGTCTGCGAGCGCTCGTTCTGGCACTGGACGACGACGCCGGTGGGAATGTGGGTGATGCGCACCGCCGAGTCGGTCTTGTTGACGTGCTGGCCGCCGGCGCCGGAGGCGCGATATGTGTCGACGCGCAGGTCGGCGTCGTCGATCTCGACCTCGACGCTGTCGTCGACCAGCGGCCCGACGTCGAGCTGGGCGAAGCTGGTGTGGCGGCGTGCCGAGGAGTCGAAGGGCGAAATTCGCACCAGCCGGTGCACGCCGCGCTCGGCGGCGAAGAGGCCGTAGGCGTTCTCGCCGCGGGCGATGAAGGTGGCGGACTTGATGCCCGCCTCCTCCCCCGGCGAGGCCTCCTTCATCTCGACCTCGAAGCCACGCCGCTCGGCCCAGCGCAGGTACATGCGAAGGAGCATCTCGGCCCAGTCCTGCGAGTCGGTGCCACCGGCGCCGGCGTGGACGCTGACCACCGCGTCGCCCGCGTCGTAGGCGCCGCTGAAGAGGCGCGCCTCTTCCAGCTCGTCCAGGTGGCGCTCGACCGATGCGAGCTGACCACTCAGCTCCGTCGCCATCTCCTCGTCCTCGGTCGCCATCTCAGCCAGGTCGGCGAGGTCGGCGACCTCGGACTCGAGCTCGCGAAAGGTCTTCAAACGCCGCTGGGCACGGGCGTGGGCGGCCGAGGTGCGCGCGGCGCTCTCCTGGTCGTCCCAGAACCCGGGGCGTTGCATCTCGTCCTCGAGGCGATCGACCTCGGCTTCCAGCGAAGCGGGGTCAAAGATAGTCCGAGAGCAGGGACATCTGCTCGCGGATCTCGGCGAGGCGCGCCGGCACCGACTCGGTTGACGCGGTCTCGGCCATGCCCGTAGCCTACTGATGGCCCCACAAGCCGTCTACGCCATCGGGGCGGGACGGTGGTCTATCGTCCTGAACCTCGACGACTTTGCGGCGCCTCCACTTACGTCCCCGATTCGCATCCCAGTCGGCCAAGACGCACCCGCAGACTCCCGCCACGGCAAAGGCGAATAGCAACCAAGCCAAGAGCGCCTTGCTGACGGGCGAGCTTTCCGTCACCGACATAGCAAAGAAGGCGACTGCGATTGCGAGCCCTACCAACAAACCCGCCAAGTTACGCCACCTCTTCGTCGGACCCGGATCATCTCGCTCATAGCGCATATAGCGGCGCGTCTGTCGTCGACTACGACTCCTAGCACCACCCTTTTCGGGGTAGCAAGGCTGCCCCCATTCGAGGCCTGAGTTCTCCATTTGCCTTTCCTCGCGTAGCTCGTCCACTCACCCTGCTGAGAGGCGACGCGATTCAGACAACGAACTCCTTATTCTCGTTGGTCGATCGTCGATCTCGCTACTACCTATTCGGCACGCCGGGCAGGGCCGGAAATTGGACTAATAGGACTGGAGTCCAAACATGCCATTCGCGGGTCGTCCTGGGGAGTGCCTGACTACAGGGAACGGAGTCAGATGGAAACTCCCCGCGCCACCGCGTATCACCTGCGTGGGTTGCGCCCGGCTGACGACTGAGGGCCCCGCAGGATGTCGCGACTATATCGGCAAGGATGGACCCGACGCAAGACCTCAATAGGGCATTCTGTTAGCTCACTGCGGGTTTGATGCGGTGGCGCCGATGATCCAGGTGGAGGCCGGGGCGTAGACACCGTCCGGACCCTCGAACTCGGCCAGTGCCTCGCGCAGGTCGGCCGCGATCTTCGGCCGGATCTCGTCGATCCGGTCTTCCCACATGCGCAGCACCTCGCCCGCCGGGCCGAGGGCCATGTTGAACTCGACGGCGTGGTCGAGGTCGCGCCCGATCTTCAGCGGCAGGTCGCAGCGCCGCAGGGTGATCTCCTCGAAGCCGGCGATCTTCAGCTGCTCGCTGACGGTGTCGGCGTCGGCCATCGAGAACGGGCCGGGGCCGCAGGCCGGCTCGTCGCTCTCCTCGGGATGATCCAGGTACTCGTCGACCACCTGCTCGGCCCGGTGGACCCACTCGTTGTCGAGCTTGCGACGCCAGACCACCGCGCAGAGCCGTCCCCCCGGCGCCAGGGCCTGGCGGACGTTGCGCAGCGCCTGCACCGGGTTGGCGAAGAACATGATCCCCATCCGCGAGTAGGCGTAATCGAAGGTCTCGCCGAACTCGGTCGCCTGCACGTCGCCGACCTCGAAGCGGACGTTGGTGGCGCCGGCATCCTCGGCCTCGTTGCGGGCCGCCTCGATGAACGGCTCGGAGACGTCGACTCCGAGCGCCTCTCCGTCGCCGCCCACGATCGCCGCCAGCCGCTGGGTCGTGTCGCCGAAGCCGCAGCCGACGTCGAGCACGCGATCGCCCGGCTGCGGTGGGTGCGCCGCCATCGCCGCCTCACCGTGGGCTCCGAGGCCGTCGATCACCAGATCCCGATAGCGCACGAAGCGTTCGAACAACGGCCCGCTCCAGGCCTCGGCAGCCTCGCGATTGGACGCAGCAGGAGTCGCCATCAGGCCTGATGGTACGCCTTGAGCCCCAGCTTGCGCTCGTCGTAGGGGCGCCAGCTGCGGATGCGGTGGTCATGCAGCTCGAACAGCCAGGCCATCTCGTCGGTCGAGGCGTGCGAGCCGTCCTCCTCCCAGCGCCAGACGCGCCGGATCAGCGCCAGCGCCTTGCCGCCCCCTCCCTCGGTCCCGTCCTCATGGATCTCCTCGACCTCGATCGTCTGCTGGACACCGCCCGGCGCCCGCGTCGCCCACAGCCGCGCCGCCTCGCGCCCCTTCCTCAACCCCTTCATCGAGTGAAGCTCGACCTCCGGATCGAGCACGGCGACGAACCCGTCCAAATCTCGCTCATTGAAGGCGCGAATGAACTCCCGAACCGGATCGTGAATCACAAGCTTTCGCGAGCTCAGAGGCCGATCGGGGTGGGGCTGGAACGTCTTGTACTTTTTCCGCTGGCTCGCCCGCGGACAGCCGGTGACTGTCTTCGGAAAAAGTTAAGTGGAAGTCCCACCGCGATGGGCCTCACGCCCCGTGGCACTTCTTGAACTTCTTCCCCGATCCACACCAGCAGGGGTCGTTGCGGCCGATGTTGGCGTGCTCGTCGTTGACCACGGTCTCGACCACCTCGGTGGCGCCGTTGCCGCCGCCCTGCCCGGCGGGCGCGGCAACCGCTTCGAGTCCACCGCCCCCTCCGGCCGCCACCTGCTGCAGAGCCGAGGGCTGGCCTTCCGGGGTGCCCCCCGAGTAGGCGAGCGCGGCGGGTGCGTTGCCGCCGTTGGGTGCGAACTGCTGGCGCGCCTGCGAGGGATCGACCTCGACCTCGACGTGGAAGATCATCTTGCTGAACTCCTCCCAGATCGCGTACATCAGCTCCTCGAACATCGCGAAGCCCTCGTTCTTGTAGGCGACCAGCGGGTCGATCTGGGCGAAGCCGCGCAGGTGGATGCCCTCGCGCAGGTAGTCCATGTCGTAGAGGTGCTCGCGCCAGCGGTTGTCGATCACCTGCAGCAGGATCGAGCGCTCGAGGAAGCGCATCAGCTCCTCGCCGAAGAGCTGCTCGCGCTCGTCGTAGGCGCTCATCAGGTCTTCGTCGAGCTCGTCCTTGAGCTTCTCGCGGTCGACGCTCTCCGGCGTCATCGCCCCGACGTCGATCCCCACCGGCCAGACCTGGCGCAGCTGCGTATCGAGCTCGGCCAGGTCCCAATCCTCGAGCACGTCGCCCGGCGTGTAGGTGTCGACGAGGCGCTCGATCACCCCCTCCATCTCGTCGCGGGTGACCTCCGACATGTCGCGCCCCTCGAGGATCTCGCGCCGGTAGCGGTAGACGACGCGGCGCTGCTCGTTCATCACGTCGTCGTACTCGAGCACCCGTTTGCGGATCAGGAAGTTCTGCTCCTCGACCTTCTTCTGCGCTCCCTCGACGGTTTTGGTCAGCATCCCCGCCTCGAGCGGCAGCTCCTCGCCCTCCTCGTCGACGGGGCCGAGCCGGTCGAGGATCTTGTAGATACGGTCGCCGGCGAAGAGGCGGATGACGTCGTCTTCGGCGGAGAGGAAGAAACGACTTTCCCCCGGATCGCCCTGACGGCCCGAGCGGCCGCGCAGCTGGTTGTCGATGCGGCGCGACTCGTGGCGCTCCGTGCCGCAGATGTAGAGGCCGCCCAGCTCGCGAACCTGCTCCGCCTCGGCCTCGCACTGCGGCGCCAGCTCACCGACCTTGGCGGCGAGCGCCTCTTCGTAGCCCTCGTCGCCCTGCGTCACGCCCTTCTTCTTCAGCTCGTGGATCGCCAGCTGCTCGGCGTCTCCGCCGAGCTTGATGTCGACACCGCGGCCGGCCATGTTGGTGGCGATCATCACCGCCCCCTTGCGCCCGGCCTGGGCGATCAGTTCGCCCTCTCGCTGCGCGTGCTCGGGCTTCGCGTTCAGCACGGCGTGTTCGATGCCGCGCCGTTTCAGCTCGTCGGCGATCATCTCCGAGACCTCGACCGAGACCGTGCCGACGAGGATCGGCTGGCCCTTTTCGTGGCGGGCGATGATCTCCGCCAGGACCGCCTTCCACTTGCCGTCCTTGGTCTTGAAGATCTGGTCGTTCTGGTCGGCGCGGATCATCGGCCGGTGGGTCGGGATCTCGACCACCGGCACTTTGTAGATCTTCATGAACTCGGTCGCCTCGGTCAGCGCCGTGCCGGTCATCCCCGAGAGCTTGTCGTAGAGGCGGAAGTAGTTCTGCAGGGTGATCGTCGCCAGCGTCTGGTTCTCCTCGCCGATCGCGACGCCCTCCTTCGCCTCGACCGCCTGGTGCAGGCCCTCGGACCAGCGCCGGCCGTCGAGGATGCGGCCGGTGAACTCGTCGATGATCTTGACTTCGCCGTCGATCACGGCGTAGTCGGTGTCCTTTTTGTAGAGCGCCTCCGCCTTCAGCGACTGCACGAGGTGGTTGACGAGGCTGCCGTGCTCGCCGAGGTAGAGGTTGTCGACGCCGAGGAATTCCTCGGCCCGCTTGACTCCGCGCTCGGTCGGCGCCACGGTCTTGTGCTTCTCGTCGTACTCGTAGTCGTGCTCGGCCTCGGAGGTGTCCTTCGATTCGCCGAGCGAACGCAGCTTGTCCTTGGCCTGGACGCCGTCCATCTGCTTGGCGAGGCGCGCGAAGGTGTAGTAGGTCTGCGCCGCCTGCTCGGGAGCGCCGGAGATGATCAGTGGCGTGCGCGCCTCGTCGATCAGGATGTTGTCGACCTCGTCGACGATCGCGAAGTGGTGGCCTGGCTGGACGCAGTGCTCGAGCGAGTCGGCCATGTTGTCGCGCAGGTAGTCGAAGCCGAACTCCGAGTTGGTGCCGTAGACGATGTCGCAGGCGTACTTGCGCTGCCGGGTCGCGTGATCGTCGCCCTCCTGGATCGAGGCGACGCTGACGCCGAGCATGTCGTAGACCGGCTTCATCCATTCGGCGTCGCGGCGGGCGAGGTAGTCGTTGACGGTGACGATGTGAACGCTGCCGCCGAGCGTGTTGAGGAAGGCGGCGAGCGTCGCGGTCAGCGTCTTGCCCTCCCCCGTCTTCATCTCGGCGATCGAGCCATCGTGCAGCGCCATGCCGCCGATCAGCTGGACGTCGTAGTGACGCTGTCCTATCGAGCGGCGGGCAGCCTCACGGGTCAGCGCGAACGCCTCGGGCAGAAGGTCATCGAGAGACTCGTCCTCTCCGGCCCGCTTGCGAAGCGCCTCAGCCTCCTCGCGCAACTCCTCGTCGTCGAGCAGCTCCATCTCGGGCTCGATCCCGTTGATCATCTCGGCCCGCTTCTCGTAGCCCTTGAACCTGCGGCCCTCCCCCACCCGGAGCGCCTTCGTGACCATGTCCCTCGCATTAGCCATGCGTCAGAGAGTAGCTAGGAGGCGGGAGTGGGGCGCCTCCCGCCCTGACAAACGCCGGCCTAATTAGGCCGGCGTTTTGAGTATCCGTCAGTTCGGGAGGCGCCCCACTCCCGCTTGTTTCAACCCGCTGTTCTTCCTCGCAGACGACCGACGGCGCGGCGGGTCTGGGAGCGCTTGCGCCGCAACTCGCGATGTTTCTTGACCTGACGGCGAACATCCTCCGCGAGCTCGTGGATCGTGTGGGCCATGTCGGGACTAGCCTCGTGAGCACGCAGGGTGACGCCCTTCAGTCGCAAGGTTGCCTCAGCCACACAGCTGTCCGCGATCGAAGGATTGCGCTCCTCGGAGAGCTCCACGTCGAGGGTTGCGAGCTCAGAGACCTGTTTGCCGACGCGGCGGAATCGTTTGGTCACGTGACTCCGAAGCTCGTCCGTCACCTCGACGTTGCGCCCGCGTATCTCGATCCGCATCTTGCCTCCTTTTCAGCTGGGTAGTCGCGATCGTACGTCGCTCCTCTACCCGGGACAACAGGGTTTTCCCGCGATATGCCCAGGAGGGCCTAGAGGCGCCGGGTAAAGGTGATCGCAACCACGCGGACCGCCCCGGCACCGCGCAGGATGCGGGCACAGGCAGCGAGAGTGGCGCCCGTGGTGAGGACGTCGTCGATGAGGACGACGCTGCGGGGCGCCTCTTCCCTGAGGCGAAAACGGGGTGGACGAGCGACGCGCTCGCCGCGGCGCTTGCCGACCTGCCGGGTTGCGCCGACGCGCTCGAGGCAGCGACTGAACGGGGCACCGGTGCGCTGGGCCAGGACCGCCGCGATCTCGACGGCGGGATCGAAGCCACGCTTCATCGTGCGCAGCGTCGCCGTCGGCACGGGCACGAGCGTGCCCGAGAGGACGTTCGCCGGAGCCAGCCAGTGGATGCGATCGGCCATCAGCTCGGCCACCGGCAGCAGGCGGCGGAACTTGAGCGCGGTGACGAGCTGGCGGGCGACGCCCTCGTGGGGCGCCGATGACCAGGCGCGATCCAGCCCGGCGGCACCGTGCCCAGCAAGGGACTCGGCCCCGGCAAGGCGACGCGTGCAACGAGTGCAGAGGCACGAATCCGCGCGGCACGAGCGCCCGCAAGCGGCGCAGAGCGGCGGGACGAGTCCGACGGCAATTGCCTGGAGGGCACCCACACGTCGAGCCTTGCCGGCTCGAACGCACACGTGGTGCGCATAGCGTCAAATAAGCGTCAAGACTTCGACACGCGACCCGCGATGGCGCCGACGAGCATCGCCTGCGGGGGCAGCTCTGCCCCGGCAAGCAGGATCGAGTCGCGCACCCAGGCGCCCTCGCCGATTCTGCAGCCGTCGCCGACGATCGCCGGGCCCTGAATCCGCACGCCGGCGCCCAGCTCGACTCCCTCGCCGATCAGCGCCGGTCCCTCGACCTCGGCGCCGTCGAGCGGGCTTGCCGCCCGCACGCCCTCGGCGACCTCGGGGGCGCCGGGCTCGATCCGCACCTCTCCGCGCAGCGCATCGAGGTTGCCCTGGCGCAGCTCCTCGAGGTTGCCGATGTCGTTCCAGTAGGCGTCGATCTCGTGCGAGTAGAAGGGCGCGTCGTTCTCGAGCAGCGCCGGAAAGACGTCCATCGCCCAGTCGGCGAAGCCAGGAGGATCGCCCTCTCCCGCCGCCTTGCTCGTCCCCGGCTCGGGGAAGAAATCGAAGATCTGCGAGCGGAACATGTAGATGCCGCAGTTGGCGAGGTCGGAGAGCGCTTCTGCCGGCTCGGGCTTCTCCTGGAAACCCTGGATGCGGCCGTCGGCGCCGGTGATCGCGACGCCGAACTGGGTGGTGTCCTCGACCCGCTTGGTGGCAAGCGTGGCGATGCCGTCGTGGGACTCGTGGAACTCGCGCATCGCGCCGAGGTCGATGTCGGTCAGAGCGTCGCCGGAGATCACGAGGAAGGAGTCGCCGAGGAACTCGGCGGCGTTGCGGACGCCGCCAGAGGTGCCGAGCAGGGCCTCCTCGCGGCTGTAGGCGAGCTCGACGCCGAAGGCGGAGCCGTCGCCGAAGTGACCCTCGATCGTCTCCGGGAACCAGTGCAGGTTGGCGATCGCCTCGCCGAAGCCGTGGCCGGAGAGCAGGCGCACGATGTGCTCCATCACCGGCCGGTTGAGAACCGGCACCATCGGCTTCGGCATCGCGAAGGTGATCGGCCGCAGGCGGGTGCCCAACCCGGCCGCCAAGACCATGGCCCTCATTTGCTCAGTACCGGTAGTGGTCCGGCTTGTAGGGGCCCTCGACCGGGATGCCGAGGTAGGCGGCCTGGCCCTCGGAAAGCTCGGTCAGGTTGACGCCGAGCGCCGCCAGGTGCAGCCGCGCGACCTTCTCGTCGAGGTGCTTGGGCAGGACGGTGACCTCCTTGGCCATGAACCCGTCGGGCTGGCCGTAGAGCTCGATCTGCGCGATCACCTGATTGGTGAACGAGTTCGACATCACGAAGCTCGGGTGCCCGGTGGCGTTGCCGAGGTTGAGCAGGCGGCCCTCGGAGAGGAGGATGATCGAGTGGCCGTCGGGGAAGCGCCACTCGTCGACCTGCGGCTTGATGTTGACCCTCTCGGCCGGCGAAGCTTCGAGTCCGGCGATGTCGATCTCGTTGTCGAAGTGGCCGATGTTGCCGACGATCGCGTTGTGCTTCATCCGTCCCATGTGGTCGGCGGTGACGATGTCTCTGTTTCCGGTGGCGGTGATGAAGATGTCGGCCGTCTCGACGACGTCCTCGATCCTCCGCACCTCGTAGCCCTCCATCGCCGCCTGCAGGGCGCAGATCGGGTCGATCTCGGTGACGATCACGCGGGCGCCCTGGCCGCGCAGCGACTCGGCGCAGCCCTTGCCGACGTCGCCGTAGCCGCAGACGACGGCGACCTTGCCGCCGATCATCACGTCGGTGGCGCGGTTGATCCCGTCGATCAGCGAGTGACGGCAGCCGTAGAGGTTGTCGAACTTCGACTTGGTGACGGAGTCGTTGACGTTGATCGCCGGGAAGAGCAGGTCGCCGGCCTCGGCCAGCTGGTAGAGCCGGTGTACGCCGGTCGTCGTCTCCTCGGTGACTCCCTTGATCCCAGCGGCCATCCGGGTCCAGCGCTGCGGGTCGGACTCGAGCGAGCGCTGCAGGGTCTCGAGCACGACGCGGAACTCGTCCGAGTCGGCCGAGGCCGGGTCGGGAACGGCGCCCGCCTTCTCGAACTCGACGCCCTTGTGGACCAGCAGGGTGGCGTCGCCGCCGTCGTCGAGGATCATGTTCGGCCCCTCGTCGTCGGGCCAGAGCAGGGCCTGCTCGGTACACCACCAGTACTCCTCCAGGGTCTCGCCTTCCCAGGCGAAGACCGGGATGCCGGCGGCGGCGATCGCGGCTGCGGCATGGTCCTGCGTGGAGAAGATGTTGCAGCTGGCCCAGCGCACCTGGGCGCCGAGGGCGACCAGGGTCTCGATCAGCACGGCGGTCTGCACCGTCATGTGCAGCGAGCCGGTGATCCGCGCCCCCTGCAGGGGCTGCTCGGCCGCGAACTCCTCGCGGGTTTGCATCAGACCGGGCATCTCCACCTCGGCGAGGGCGATCTCCTTGCGCCCGAAATCGGCGAGGCCGATGTCGGCGACCTTGTGGTTTGCGGTGGCGGTGGCCATCGGTTCCTTTCGATCCTTTGTCCGGACCGGGAGAAGGATACGGAGCTTTGAGCTCCGGGTCAGGGCCGGCCGAGGGCGGCCTTGAAGCCCTCGATCGCCTCTACCGGCAGCGGGTCGACCCCGCGGGCGTCGGCAAGGACGAGCGAGACGAGGTCTCCGAGCACCGTCGCCCAGAGCAGGCGGGCGACGCGCGTCTCGCCCTCGGTCTCGACGCGGATCGCCGTCGCGCCGCCCTCGGCGATCGCCTCGGCTGTGAGCTCGAAGCGGCGGCGCTCGCGCGGGTGCTGGTCGGCGTCTTCGAGCAGGACGGCGGCGAAATCGTCGCCGCCCCAGCCGCAGATCTCGTTGTGGTCTGCCTCGGGAAGCTCGGAGAAGAAGGCCTGGACCTTGGCGTTCTCGTTGATCTGGGTCTTCCAGCGTCGGGCGATGGGTGCGGTCAGATCGGCGCCGACGACCACGGGAACGCTCTCCTCGAGGCGGGCGGCGATCTCGGCCGCGCGCCGCTGCAGCTCCTCCCCACGCTCAGCCAGGAACGCCGCGGCAGCGTCGATCTCGGTGTGGATGCGGGGCGCGATGCCGGCGAGCGCTGCCACCTCGGCGGCGCAGACGAGCATGTAGGCGACCGCGGTCCGCGGCGCCGGCAGCAGCCCGGGCAGCCCGATCACGGGCACCCCGGCCTCGCGGGCGCCGTCGACGAGGGCGCCGCCGGTGCTGGCGACGATGCGGCGCGCCCCGAGAGCCTCGGCGGCGTCGAAGCAGGCCAGCGTCTCCTCCGTGTCGCCCGAATAGCTGGAGCAGAGGATCGTCCACTCGGGGGTCGCCCAACTCGGCAGGGCGTAGCCACGAACGGTCACGAGTGGGCCCGTGAGCGTGTCGCCGAACGCCGCAGCGGCAAGGTCGCCGCCGATCGCCGAGCCACCCATGCCGCAGACCATCAGTCCCGCTGCAGGGGCCGCCTCCAGCCGCGCCGATTCGACTCGCCAGAGGGCATCGCGCAGGTGATCGGGAATGGCCAGTACGTCGTCGAGCATCAGCTCGGGACTCTTTCATCCGCCCCGGCGACCAGGCCCTCGACGGTGGCCCCCGCCGCGACCTCCACCCCCGCCGAGAGGATCGAGCGGCTGACGCGCGCCCCCTTGCCGACCGTGCATCCTTCGAGCAGGACGGAGTCGTTGACCTCGGCGCCGCCTCCCACCCGGCAACCCGGCGCGAGCACGACGCGCGGCCCGACCGCCGCCCCCTCGTCGACGGAGACGCCGGCCGCAACGTGCATGCCCGCAGCGGTCGCCTCGACCCGCGTCTCCACGCGACCCTCGAGGATGTCCCAGCTTGCCGCCAGGTAGCGCTCCGGCGTGCCGATGTCCATCCAGTAGCCGTCGAGGCAGAGGCCGTGCAGACCCTCTCCGACCAGGCGCGGGAAGACGTCGCGCTCGATTGAGACCTCCTGCTCAGGGGAGATCAGGTCGAGCACCGAACGCTCAAGCACGTACATACCCGCGTTGACCTCGCCGGGCGCGCTCTCACCGGTCTTCTCGAGGAACTCGAGTACCTCACCGCCGGGTTGGCTTCGCACGAGCCCGTAGGCGGAGGAGTCCTCGACCGGGTGCAGGCCGAGGGTCGCGGTCGCGTCGCGCTCCTCGTGCGCCCGCAGCAGCGAAGAGAGGTCGAGGTCTGTGAGCACATCGCCGTTGAGGGCGAGGAAGCGATCGTCCAGGTCGTCGCCGAGCACGTCCGCCGCATAGCGAATGGCGCCGGCGGTGCCGCGCCGCTCGGGCTCGACGACGAAGCGAATCGCGGCTCCCGCCCGCTCCTCCTCGTCGGCAAGCGCCTCGCGCAGCACGTCGGGCAGGAAGCCGCAGGCAAGGATCACCTCGCTTACGCCGTGTCCGGCGAGCCACTCGATCATGTAGGCGAGAAAGGGGCGGTCGACGAGCGTCAGCGCCGGCTTCGGCACGGTCTCGGTCAACGGCCGAAGCCGCGTCCCCTCGCCTCCTACGAGAACGATCGCCTGCACTATGAAGCGGGGCCGGTCCTTACGGCCGCCTCGGCCGCCCTTCCGATTCCCTCGTACTCGAAGCCGGACGCCGTCAGCGTCGAGGGGTCGAGGAAGTTACGGCCGTCGACGAGCAGCGGCCGCACCATCCGCTCGGCGGCGACAGTCCAGTCGAGCTCGCGGAACTCGGGCCACTCGGTGACGAGCACGGCGGCATCGGCCTCGTCGAGGGCCTCCAGCGCCGAGTCGCGGAACTCGACCCCGTCGAGCAGGCCGCGCGCAGCCTCGGTCGCGACCGGGTCGTAGGCGACGACCGTGGCCCCCTCTCCCTGCAGGCGGGCCGCCAACACCAGACTCGAGGCCTCGCGCATGTCGTCGGTGTCCGGCTTGAAGGCGAGACCGAGCAGCGCGACCCGCTTCCCCGCCAGCGAACCGAGGTGCTTCTGCAGCTTGCCGACCACGCGCCGCTTCTGCAGCTCGTTCACCTCGATCACCGCTCCGAGCAACTGGAAGTGGTAGCCGCTGTTGCCGGCCAGCATCTTCAGCGCGCTGACGTCCTTCGGGAAGCAGTTATGGGCGACGAGTCCCCCACTCACGGCAACAGTCTGCGCGCCCGGGACCTCCAGCGAATACACCGGCCCCTTGAAACGATGCGTCGACGCCGCGGTGACCCGTACCCACGCCATCGCCGAGTCGCCGAACCTGCGGAACCCGGTGGGCGCTATGCGCTTGCTCAGGCAGTGCAGAGAGTCGAGCACGCGCGGGCGGTCGGCCACGGGGACCAGACGAATTGCCCGCTCGATCTGCTCTGCCCCGCTGACCCTGAGCCAGTGGGTCAGCTTCGTGGACTTCGCCGTTCGCCCGCGTCGCCACGAGCAGACAATCCCCAGGTCTCCGAGCAGCCTTGCCGTTCCCTCGGCCAGCTCATCCGAGACGGTGCCGAACTCAATCGCGACGCTGGGTCCTCGATTGACGTATGACCATGAGCCGTCGCCCTCCCAGAGACCCGAGAGGAGAGCCCACTTGCGGGACTTCTCCTGCTCCCAGATCAGGTTCGGAAGGCGTTGCTCGTAACTGTTTCGCCCCAGGCCGAGAATGTCCGTCCACCATGCGGCCAGGATCCTGGAGGAGACCTGTACGCAGCGAGCGGTCGGAGTGGTGGCTATCGTCGCCTTGACTCCCTGGCCCTGCCAGTAGCCGGCCACCTCCCGCACCAGGTGCTCCTCCTTGGAGGGATGGAAAGACCAGGTGATGCGTTCGCGCACTGATCCGGCGCGTCCGCGATCCTGAGCCACGTGACCCTCGGCCAGATACAGGCCGATGACGCGCCAGAATGCATCGTCAATCCGCAGTCGGTCGGGAACGTATGTGCCGTTGGCGGCAGTCGACAAGCTCGCGCCGCGCAGATCCATTCCCGCATCGCACGCCTCGCGCAGGCGCAGCGCCCCACTGCGGCCGATGTCCCCCATTCTCTGAGCCTGCCCCCGGGGATGGTCCAGGATCATCGCCCGCTCGGCAACGGGCCGAGACCGGAGCGCCACGAGCTCACGTGCCTCCGGGCGCACGATCACCTGCTCGCCGGGAATCGAGTCTTCGATCGCCCCCATGATCGGGTACTCGAGCGGGGCGATTCCCTCGACGCCACCGCCGACAAGCGGCAGCCAATCCGATTCGGACACCTCACTCGCCGCCACGGTGGTGACGACTTCGTCGTCGCGACCGTCCCCGACGATCATCGGATGGTCCGCCGTGACCCGAACGCGCCGACCCATCTTCGTCTCGATCTCGATCATCTCGCCGTCAAAAGCCCTCTTGGTCAAGACCGTCACCGGCATCCACTCGGCCTCCCGCTCTCCTGGCACCCAGGACCATGCCCATAGGTCCAGGGGCACGATCGCCTCACCGTCTCTCGCCGCAGGATCGCCGCCGGCGAGCTCCCAGAGCTCCGCAAACGTGGCCAGCTTCGCGACTCCGCGATGGCGCACCAGCAGCTTCTCCTCCCCGTCAAAGCAGGAGCCCCCGTAGCCGATTCCGGCGCGCAGGAAGGCGGAGCCGATGCGCTGGTCGAGGCCCATGCCGCGGGCGACCTCGGCGACGTCGGCGCCGACCTCCTCGCAGACGTTGGCGATCTCGTTGACGAAGGAGATCTTGGTGGCGAGAAAGGCGTTGGAGGCGAGCTTGATCATCTCGGCGCTGGCCACGTCGGTGCGCACGATCTCCCCGCCGAGCGGCTCGTAGAGGCGAGCCACGGCATCGCCGGCCCCCTCGTCGCCGGGGTCGGCGCCGATCACGACCCGGTCGGGATGCATGAAGTCCTCGACCGCCGTCCCCTCCTTGAGGAACTCGGGACAGGAGACGTAGGCGAGCCCGGGGCGGTCGCGCCGGATCGACTCGCCGGTGCCGGCGGGAACGGTGCTCTTCATCACCAGCACGTGGTCGCCCCCACTCAGGTCGGCGACCACCGACTGCACCCGCGAGAGGTCCGCGTCCCCCGAGTGGGTCGGCGGCGTGTCGACGCAGACGAAGAGCAGCCGCGCCGCCTCGAGCAGCTCGGGCATCTCGGTGGTGAAGGTGAGCCGCTCGGCGTTGCGGGCGAGCAGCTCCGCCAGGCCCGGCTCGTGGATCGTCGTCTCGCCGCGACTCAGCGCCTCGACCTTCTCGGGCAGGATGTCGCGGGCGACCACCCGGTGGCCGAGCTCGGCGAAGCAGGCGGCGGTGACGAGGCCGACCCAGCCGACGCCGATGACGCCGATCGGTTCCCTGCCGGCGTTCACTGGCCCCCTCGCCCCTTCTTCTGCTTCGGGTTGGGGACGATCACATTGGCGGAGCGGGCGATTCCGATCATCTGGTCGTTGGTCAAGGTGTTGAGCAGGTCGTTGGAGATCCAGTAGGTGTTGTCGCCCCGGTGCCATGCCACGATCGGGATCCTGTCGCCGTCGACGAAGATGTCGTACTCGCGCCCGTGGATCGTCTTGGTCAGGCTCGGGTTGTTCAGTATCGGCGGATCTTCCCAACCCTGAATACCCTGCACGCCGAAGTAGTGGACCCCGTCAGAGAGCGGCAGCTCGGCGACCATCCGGTAGGCGCCGTGGCGGTTGTTGTCGGTGTCCTTGAGGTGGTAGACGCGCGGGTCCTGGACGTGTTCGTAGGAGTTGCTTTCGACGTAGTAGGCCCCTGAGGGCAAGCGTGTCGGGTAGAAGACCGGGAAGCCCGAGCCGACCTTGCGGGCAACCGACTTGCCCTCCAGCAGGCCGGCTTCGTGCGCGGGCACGAGACCGTCGCTGCCGGGCGGCTTGGGCTTGGAGATGTGGGGCTTCGGCGGCTTCCGGCGCGAGCGCTTGCTCTTGGAGCGGCCTGAGCTGCTGCGACCTTCGTCGAGTGCGCCGCGCGGCCCCGCGCTCGCTTCGATCCCGAGGAACTTGTCCACCGCTTCCTGGATCGCTTCCGGCGAGGCATAGACGTAGCTGGGGCCGAGTTCGGCCGGGAAGTGGACCTCCTTGATTGCCGCGTTTCGCGATTCGATGAAGAGATCCATCACCTGGATCATCGTCCCCGTGTCGCTGATGTCCGAGGTCGTGTATCTGGTGAAGATGTCGAGCAGTTCGTTCTGGCCCCACACCAGATCCTTGATCGGCACCCGCTGGCGAGCGGCGCTGAGGAAATCCTGCTGGCGGGCGGAGCGGACGATGTCGGTGTCGGTGTGCCGGTAGCGCACGTACTGCAGGGCCTTCTTCCCGCAGAGCAGCTGATAGCCGGGCTTGACGTTGATTTCCGAATACTGTTCGGAGGCCGGAACGCCGACGTTCGAGTGGTAGTAGCGGCGGTCGACGTCGGTGTAGACACAGCCGATCGCGTCCACGGCGCGGACGAAGCCGAGGAAGTCGACGTTGACGACGTGGTTGATCGGCAGCCCGGTCAGTTCCTTGACCACCTGCAGGGTCAGCTTCGGCCCGCCGTCGGTGTAGGCGGCGTTGAACTTTTCGGTGCCGAAGCCGGGGATTTCGACCTTCAGGTCGCGCGGGATCGACATCACCGCGATCGCGTTGGTGTCGGGGTCGAGACGGAGCAGGATCGTCGTGTCGGAGCGGCCTGGGTCTTCCTGCAGGCTCGCCCGTTTGTCGGAGCCGAGGATGAGGATGTTCTCCGGCCCGCCACCGTTGACCGCCGCGAGCTTGTGCTCGAGCTGGCGCTTGTAGACGTCGTTGTGGGAGAGGGCGTCGGCGATGCTGCCGATGTAGAGGAGGATGCTGGTCGCCGTGGCCGCAGCGGCCACGGCGACGATCAGGAACGAGCCCAGCGTGAAGCGCCACCAGTAGCGCTTGCGCTTCGGCGGCGGCTCGTGGTCGCCCTCGGGAGGCGGCTTGGAGAAGACCGGCTCAACCATCGGGCCTCAAGTGGAGAGGTGGGCCGGAAGCGAACGCAGGAAGGTGTCGAGCGCCTGCCTGTAGGCATGCAGCGAGGAGACCGATACCCACTCGGCGGGTCCGTGATGTCCTTCGCCGAGAGGGCCGAACTCGACCGCGGGAACGCCCACCCGCAGGAAGGAGACGGCGTCGGAGGCGCCATCGCGGCCGACGCTCATCGGCTCCCCGTCGTGATGGGCGGCGGCCGCGTCGCGCAGCGCCTGCACGTAGGCGAGGTTGCGATCGACGATCGCGGGGGGTCTCGTGAAGAGCTGCTCGACCTCGGTTCCCGGCACGCCGCGCACCTGATCGAGCACGGTCGCCGGGTCCTGGTCGGGCAGGTAGCGGATGTCGACGTCGATGGCGCATCGGTCGGGGACCTTGTTGAGCGCGTCGCCGCCCAGGATCCGGCCTAGGTTGATCGAGGGGCGGTCGAACAGCTCGGAGCTGTGCCTCGCGAACGGTAGCGACTCGATGCTGCGGAAAACCTCGATCGCGCGCAGAATCGCGTTGTCGCCGAGCCAGGGCGTCGCGCCGTGGGCGGCCACTCCGCCGACCTCGACCCGCAGGGCCAGGACTCCCTTCGCCTCGACCCCGATGTGCAGGTCGGTCGGCTCGCCGGTGATTGCGAAGTCGCCGACGAAGCCGCTGTCGACCAAGTGGTCGCTGCCCCGTTCGACTTCCTCCTCGGACTCCTCGTCGCCGACGATCCCGAGCCGCACCCTGACCGCGTCCTGGTCGCGCATCGCCGCCGCGCTGATCAGCATCGCCGCCAGCGCCCCCTTCATGTCGTAGGCGCCGCGCCCGTAGAGCCTGTCGCCGTCCACCTTCGGCTCGAACTGTCCCGCCTGCCCGGGCACCACGTCGATGTGCCCGTGCAGCACCACCGTGGGACCATCCTCCGACCCCACCTCGGCCCGCAGCACCGGCAGCCCCCGCACCTCGTCGCTCTCGACCCCTATCCCCCGCGCATCGAGCCATCCTTCGATGAAACCAGCGCATTCGAGCACCGACTCGGAAGAAGAGGTCTCGTAGCTGATCAGGCGCGAGGCGAGCGCCACGAGCTCATCGGTCATCTGACTGGGCCCCCGCAGGCTGGAAGGTCCGGACGATGAAGCGGCCAAGCAGGGGAACCGCAAACGAATACTTGCCCTGGCGATTCTTATAGATCATGCCGCGCTCCGCGAGACTGGCGAGGATCTGGTTTGCGTGGCTGGGCGAGAACGCCTTGACCAAGAGGCCCTTCGCCGCTTCGGTGAGCTCCCGGATCGTGAATTCTTCATCCGCATGATCCAGGTGCGCCACGACCCAGAGAAGTTCCCGCTGCCGGTCGGTAATCCTGGCCCAGCGACCGGCGAAGAAGTCGGCATCGAGCTTGTGCTGGATCGCCTCGATCGGCACGCTCTTGCGCTCGTCATCCGCGTGCTGGCGAATGAAGACGTCGTAGACCTCGCGACAGATGAACTGGATGAAGTACGGGTAGCCCGACGACTCGTGGACTATGACCTCGACCGAGTCCGGCGTCAGCGCCACCGGGCAATCGGCGACCTCGATGGGCCTGAGGATCGCTTCTCGGCTCTCCTCGGGACCGAGCCTTGCCAGCGTCATGATGCGAAACATTCGCTCGGCATAGGTCCTGGCATCCACCAGCTTGGGGAATAGGGTGGGAAGCCCGGCGAGAACCAGCATGAAGGGGATCCCCTTCTTCTGGATCGACTGGAAGATATCCAACAGCACCGAGAGCGGGAACTGGTCCTTTTCGGCGTGATCGGACAGGTTCTGGGCCTCGTCATAGGCGAAGATCACCTTGCGTAGCTCTTGATCCTTTAGGTGTTCCCAGGCGAATTCCAGCGTCGCCTTGATCTTGTCGGCGGTCAACCCAGGGGTACCTTCGTAAACGGCAGCCAGCACGTCATGCGTCAGTGGAACCTGGTCGGGTCGATCTGGTGCGGCGAAGCCGACCGTCCTATCGCGATCGGGATTGGCGACGGTCGCAGAGGAGCTGATCAGGGCAAGATCGGCTAGCAACCGCTGGGCAAGAGCCGCCTCGCTGATGCTGGCAGACTCAGAGAGGTCTGCCGACGCCCAGAGCCATCCCTCCTCGGCCGCGCGCGGCTTGAACGTCTCCAGCAGAACCGTCTTGCCTACACCCCGAAGCCCGGTGATGACCAGATTCTCAAGAATCTCGTCCTGCTCGAGCAGGCGGTCGAATTCGTCGTACTCACGCTCCCGCCCTGCCAGGTAGGGAGGCATGTGACCTGCGCCCGGCCGATACGGGTTCTTGAATTCGACTGCATTCATAGCTCCTTAGCCTCCTATCTAAATTTAGAGTAGAAGCTAAATTTAGCAGAAGCCCTAAATCGGGGAAAACCGCGGCCCCTCAGCCCTCGGCGATCGCGAGAAACGCCTCGGCCCGCTCGCGGTCCTTCTGCGCCCGCGCCTGGGAACCGTCCCCCTCGGACTCGGCCAGCCGCTGCTCGGCGTCGGCGAGCTGCTCTTTCAACGTCGCCGCGTCGAGCTCCTCGGGCGGGATCGCCTCCTCGAGCAGCAGCTTCGCCTGGTTGCCGAAGACCTGCAGCCAGCCGTGCGCCTGCGCGTAGCGCTTGGTCTCCGAGTCGCTCACGTGCAGGCGCAGCTCGGTCGGCTTCAACGCCGCCAGCAGCGGCGCGTGGTTGGCGAGGATGCCGAGCTCGCCGACCGCCGTGCGGGTCGAGACCTGGCGCACTTCACCGCTGAAGACCTCCCCCTCCGGGGTGAGGACCTCGACGTCGACCATGTGCTCGGCGGCCATCGCTCAGTCTCCTAGGCGGCCGCCGCCGCTCCCGCGTCGGCGGTCACCTGGTCGATGCCGCCCTTCATGTAGAAGGCGCCCTCGGACAGCTCGTCGTGCTCGCCGTCGAGGATCTCGCGGAAGCCGCGCACGGTCTCGCTGACGGGCACATACTCGCCGCTGCGGCCGGTGAACTGCTCGGCGACGAAGAACGGCTGCGAGAGGAAGCGCTCGATCTTGCGCGCCCGCGAGACGGTCTGCTTGTCCTCGTCGGAGAGCTCGTCGATGCCGAGGATGGCGATGATGTCCTGCAGCTCCTTGTAGCGCTGCAGCACCTCCTGAACTTCGGTCGCGGTCCGGTAGTGCTCCTCGCCGACGACGTCGGGCTTGAGGATCGTCGAGGTCGAGTCGAGCGGGTCGACGGCCGGGTAGATCCCCTTCTCCGAGATCGCCCGCGAGAGCGTCGTCGTCGCGTTGAGGTGGGCGAAGACCGAGGCCGGCGCCGGGTCGGTGAGGTCGTCGGCGGGAACGTAGATCGCCTGCACCGAGGTCACCGAGCCGCGCTCGGTCGAGGTGATCCGCTCCTGCAGTTCGCCCATCTCGGTCTCCAGCGTCGGCTGGTAGCCGACCGCGGAGGGCATGCGCCCGAGCAGGGCCGAGACCTCCGAGCCCGCCTGGACGAAGCGGAAGATGTTGTCGATGAAGAGCAGCACGTCCTGGCCACCCTGCTCGCGGAAGTATTCGGCCATCGTCAGACCGGAGAGGGCGACGCGCAGGCGCGCGCCGGGCGGCTCGTTCATCTGACCGAAGACGAGCATCGTCTTGTCGATGACGCCGGACTCCTTCATCTCGAGCCAGAGGTCGTTGCCCTCGCGCGAGCGCTCGCCGACGCCGCAGAAGGCCGAGAGACCTTCGTGCTCCTCGCCGATCGAACGGATCAGCTCCTGGATCAGCACGGTCTTGCCGACGCCGGCGCCACCGAAGAGGCCGACCTTGCCGCCCTTGGCGTAGGGCGCCAGCAGGTCGATCACCTTGATCCCGGTCTCGAGGATCTCCTGGGTCGGAGCGAGTTCGGAGGCCTCAGGGGCGGGACGGTGGATCGGCCAGCGCTCCTCGGCCTCGACCGGCTCGCCGAGGTCGATCGGCTCGCCGAGCAGGTTGAAGATGCGGCCCAGGGTCGCGTCGCCGACCGGGACCGAGATCGGCGCGCCGGTGTCGATCACCTTGTCGCCGCGCTGCAGGCCGTCGGTGGCGTCCATCGCGACGGTGCGCACGCGGTCGTCGCCGAGGTGCTGCTGCACCTCGCAGACCAGCTCGCTGGTTTCCCCGTCGCCGCCGTTCATCTCGATCTTCACGGCCGAGTAGATCTCCGGCAGCTTGTCCGGGAAGACGGCGTCGACGACGACGCCCGTCACCTGCTCGACGCGCCCTACGTTGGTTCCGTTGTTGCTCTCAGACATTGGTTCCTTTTTCTCGTAATCGAAGACTGTTTTAGCCCAGCGCCTCGGCGCCGGCGACGACCTCGAGGATCTCCTGGGTGATCTCGGCCTGCCTGACCCGGTTCATCTCCAGGGTCAGGTCGCCCATCATCTCCTCGGCGTTCTCGGCCGCGTTGCGCATCGCGGTCATCCGCGCCCCCAGCTCAGAGGCAGCCGACTCGAGCAGCGCCCGGTAGACCGAGATGTTCACGTACTCCGGGATCAGCTGGCCGAGCAGCTCCTCGGCCTCGGGCTCGTACTCGAAGATCGACCGGCTGTGCGCCTTCTCGATCTCGCTCTCCTCGCCTTCCTCTTCCTCCGCGTCGACGCCCTCGCCGATCACGTCGGCCTGCTGCAGGGGAAGCAGAGTCTGCCGCCAGACGTGCTGGGTCAGCGGCGAGACGTAGTGGTTGTAGACGAGCTCGACCCGGTCGAGCTCCTCGTCGACGTAGCGCGCCGTCAGCTCCTCGCCGATCTCGCGCGCGTTGGCGAAGCCGGGACGATCGGTGAAGCCGACGTAGGAGGTGCGCGGCTCGCGTTTGCGGAAGGTCAACGCCGAGACGCCCTTGCGACCGACGGCAGAGAAGGCGATCTCCTTGCCGCCCTCGCCGAGCTCGCGCTCGAGCCGCAGGCCGTCGCGGATCACGTTCGTGTTGAAGGCGCCGGCGAGGCCACGGTCGCCCGTGATCAGGACGACGCCGACGCGCTTCTCCTGCTCGTGCTCGACGAGGACCGGCACGCGCGGCACGCCGCCCGCCTGCTCGGCGGCGCGACGGGTCAGCTTGCGCATCGACTGCGCGTAGGGGCGCAGCTGCTCGATCCGCTGCTCGGCGCGGCGCAGCCGCGCCGCCGCGACCATCTCCATCGCCCGCGTGATCTTGTTGATGTTCTTGATCGACGCGATGCGATTCTTGACGTCCTTCTGGGTGGCCATGGCGGAGCTCCGGCACTAAATCAGGCCGGCGTCGCCTCCTTCTCGGACTCCTCGGCCTCGGCGGTGCGACCGGGCTTGCTGCGCTCGTGCTCGGACTTGATCCGGTCCGACTCGCCGGCCTCGACCGGGTCGCCGTGCTCGTCGAAGTCGGGGCCGAAGTCGTCGACGAACTCGGCGATAGCAGTGCCCAGCTCCTTCTCGTCGTCCTCCTCGAGCTTGCCGGTCTCCGAGATGCGACCCAGCAGATCGGCCTTCTCGGCGTGGAGGCGGATCTTCAGGTCGGCGAGGAACTCGCCCACCCGCTCGGTCTTGATCCGGTCCAGATAGCCGCCGGTGCCCGAGTAGATCGCCGCCACCTGGTCGGCCACCTCTAGCGGTTCGCGCTCCTTCTGCTTGAGCAGCTCGACGAGGCGTTCGCCGCGGTTCAGCGTCTTCTGCGTCTCGGGATCGAGCTCGGAGCCGAACTGTGCGAAGGCCTCGAGATCGCGGTACTGGGAGAGGTCGAGGCGCAGCTTGCCGGCGACCTTCTTCATCGCCTTGGTCTGCGCGTTGCCCCCCACCCGCGAGACCGAGATGCCGACGTTGATCGCCGGCCGCACGCCGGAGTAGAAGAGGTCGGACTCGAGGAAGATCTGACCGTCGGTGATCGAGATCACGTTGGTCGGGATGTAGGCGGAGACGTCGGAGGCCTGGGTCTCGATGATCGGCAGCGCCGTCAGCGAGCCGCCGCCGAGGTCGTCATTGAGCTTCACCGCCCGCTCGAGCAGGCGCGAGTGCAGGTAGAAGACGTCGCCCGGGTAGGCCTCGCGGCCCGGCGGGCGCCGCAGCAGCAGCGACATCTGGCGGTAGGCGTAGGCGTGCTTGGTGAGGTCGTCGTAGACGCAGAGCGCCGCCTTGCCGTTGTAGAGGAAGTGCTCGCCCATCGCGCAGCCCGCGTAGGGGGCGATGAACTTGATCGGCGCCGCCTCGTCGGCGGGCGCGGCGACGATGATCGTGTTCTCCATCGCGCCGTTCTCCTCCAGCACCTGCTTGAGCTGGACGACGGTCGACATCTTCTGCCCGATCGCGACGTAGATGCAGACCATGTCCTTGTCGCGGTTGTTGATGATCGTGTCGATCGCGATCGCCGTCTTGCCGGTCTGGCGGTCGCCGATGATCAGCTCTCGCTGGCCGCGGCCGATCGGGATCATCCCGTCGATCGACATCAGGCCGGTCTGCACCGGTTCGGTGACCGGCTGGCGCTGGACGACGCCGGGCGCCTTGAACTCGGCCGGGCGGGTCTGCGTCGTCGCCACCTCACCCTTGTCGTCGAGCGGGCGGCCGAGCGGGTCGACCATGCGGCCGAGCAGCTCGTCGCCGACCGGGATCCGCAACAGGTGGCCGGTGCGCTTGACGGTGTCGCCCTCGACGACCTTGTCCCACTCACCGAAGAGGACGGCGCCGACGTTGTCGGCCTCGAGATTGAGGGCGAGGCCGGTGACGCCGTGCGGCAGCTCCAGCATCTCCAGGGCCATGCAGTTGTCGAGGCCGTGGATGCGCGCGATCCCGTCGGCGACCGAGAGCACGGTGCCGACCTCGGCCAGGTCGGCCGATTCGGTGTCCAGTCCCTCGATCCGCTCGCGCAGGATCGATGCGATCTCGTCGGGCTTGATTTCCATCGGGTGCTCTCTGCCTCCTTATGCCGCCTGCGCGACGCTCTTTCGAAGTTTCTCCAAGCGAGCGCGGATGCTCGCGTCAAGGACCTTGTTGCCGACCTGCAGGACGATGCCGCCGAGGATCTCGCCGTCGACCCTGCTCGCCAGCTCGACCTTCTGGCCCGTCTGCCGCTCGATCTCCTCGCCGACCCTCTCGACCACGGCCGGCTCGAGCTCGACGGCGCTCGTCACCGTCACCTCGATGCGACGGTTCTCCTTCTTCCACAGCTCGTCGAACTGACGCCTGATGCGGAACACCTCCGGAATCCGCTGCTTCTCGATCAACAGCTCGAGGAAGTTGAGCAGCTCGGAGTCGGCACCCGAGACCGCCCGCTTCAGCCCCGCCGCCTTCTCCGCCGAGGAGAAGTAGGGGCTGAAGAAGAAGACCTGCAGGTCGCGGTTGCCGTCGACGGCGTCGGCGAACTGGCCCAGCTCGTCGCGAACGGCGTCGAGCTTGCCCTTCTCCCTGGCGACGTCGAAGAGCGCCTCGGCGTATACGCGGGCCGCCTCGGACATCAGTTGCTGGACCCCTCCAGCGCCGAGAAGTCGACCTCGCTGAGCGCCTCCTCGACGAGGCGGCGCTGGTCCTCCTCGCTGAGCGACTTGCGGGTGACCTTCTCGGTCGCCAGCACGGTGAGATCGGCGACCTCCTTGCGGATCTGCTCGAGCGAGCGCCGCGTCTCCGCTTCGATGTCGCGTTTGGCCGCGGCGACCAGCTCCTCGCGCTTCTCCTTGCCGGAGGTCGTCGCCTCCGCTTCCGCGGTCTCCGCCGCTTTGCGGGCGCGGGCCATGATGTCGTCGGCCTGCTCGCGAGCCTCGGCGAGGCGCTCGCGGTACTCGGCCAGCAGCTCGTCGGACTCCTTGCGCTGCCGTTCGGCCGCCTCGATCGACTCGGCGATCGTCTTCGCCCGCTTGTCGAGCGCCTCCTGGATCTTCGGGAAGGCGACCTTGCTCAGCACCCACATCGTGAAGAGGAAGAGCACCAGCGTCCAGATCATCAGGCCGAGGCCCGGCGAGACCAGGAAGCTGCCGCCTTCTTCGCTCCCCTCGGCGGCGAGCGGAACCAACGCGACTATTTGACCGATGAGCTCCACGCGTCCGACCTAGAGGAAGAAGGCGATCAGGCCGAAGATGAAGGTGTAGAAGGCCACGGCCTCGGTCAGGGCGAAGCCGAGCCAGCGGATGCTCTGCAGCTCGTCTTTCATCTCCGGCTGGCGGGCGACCGACTCGATCTCCTTGCCGAAGATGATGCCGATGCCGATACCGGCGCCGATCGAGCCGAGGCCGGCGCCGACGCCGAGAGCGATCGCCTTGCCGGCGGCTTCGATCCCTTCGTCCGAGATCGCGGCGGCAACAGGGGACAGGTCCATTTGAGGTAGCGCTCCTTTGTCTAGTGGCTCGCGGAGGTCGCTCCGCCGAGGTAGATGGCCGTCAGGGTCGAGAAGATAAATGCCTGCAGGGTGGCGATCAGGCCGACCTCCAGGATGAAGAAGAAGAAGGCGAGCGGGAAGGTCAGCGCGCCGAGCGCGGCGATCCCGAGCAGCACCGCCAGCCCGCCGCCCATGAAGAGCAGCAGCAGGTGACCGGCGAGGATGTTGGCGAAGAGTCGTACCGAGAGCGAGATCAGGCGCGCGAAGTGCGAGATCGCCTCGATCACGAAGATGAAGCCCTTGGCGATCGGGTTCATGTCCTCGAGCCCGGGTGGCAGCCAGCTGGCCAGGTACTTGAAGAGGCCCTTGGCCCGGATGCCTTCGACGTGGTAGGAGATCCAGACGACGAGGGTGAGGACGAGCGGGATCGAGAGGTTGGCCGTCGCCGCGTAGATCGCGAAGGAGGGGATCGCGACGCCGAAGACGTCGACGGTGTGCTCGGTGTTGGTCGGCAGCGGCAGGAAGCCGATCATGTTCGAGAACCAGATCCAGAAGAAGAGCGCGGCGAGGAAGGGGAACCAGCGGATCGCCGTCGCCCCGTCGAGGTTGCCGCCGGTGATGTTGTTCTTGGTCAGGTCGTAGGCGACCTCGATCGCGGTCTGGACCCGGTTCGGTTTCTGCGCCATGCGGCGCGAGATCCAGACCATCGTGAAGATCGTCAGCGAGCTGGCGAGGACCAGGTAGAGAACCGCCTTGTTGATGCTGAGGTCGACGCCGCCGAGGTGGATCGAGACCCACGGTTCGAGCTTGAACTCGTTCTGCGGCTGGAACGCCTCGTTTTTGCCGCTGCTGCCGAAGACCAGCAGCATGAGGATGAAGAGCGCGAGGTAGACGCCGAGGCCGATCAGAAACTTCGTCCGCGTTTTCATGCGCTGCCCGCCTCCGGTTCGTCGAAGAGGTGGGCGATCCCCTGGGCGGCGAGGGAGATGGTGAAGAGGGCGGCGAGCAGGACGGCGGAGGCGAGGCCCGCTTCGCGTTCGGCGAGGCCGGTGAGGAGAACGGCGAGCGCCATCATCCAGACGCGGCCGAGCGTGGTCGAGGCGACGATCGCCATCGCCCGCTGGCGGCGACCGGCTGCCAGCTCGGCGGCGGCGCGACGACCGGCGATGGCCTGGATCCCGCGCTGCCCCAGCCATGCCGCTGCGCCGGCCGCGAAGCCGAGCATGGGCAGTCCGCCGAGCAGGAAAACGGCGAGGGCTGCGGCAAGGACCACGAGGTCGACGTACTTGGGAGGAGACATAAAATTCGCCCGTCTTTGGTCGGCGGGCGGATTCGCGACTATATCCGAAAGGGCCGACGATCGGCTTTCTAGAGCCAGTTCGTGAGCCTTGTCACAACCTGTTACTAAGTGCGCCGGGACGGAGTCTTGTCAACGGGCTGAAGGGCCTCGAATTCGCCGGTCTCGGGATCGATTCGGCTGACGCGGCGCAGCTTGAGGATCTCCAGCACATAGACCAGGTAGACGCTGGTGGCGAGCGCCAGGAGACCAAAGGCGACGACCACCGCGGTCCAGAAGGCGTCGAAGTGGCCGTGGTCGTCGCTGTAGGGGACGAAGCGCAGGGCGAGGGCAAGAGCGGCGAGGGCGAGCGTCCAGCCGTAGAGATAGGCGAGCGTGCGCCGTTGCGAGAAGCCGATGTTGGCCATCCGGTGGTGGAAGTGCCAGCTGTCGGCCTGGTAGATCGGCTGGCGGTACTTGAGTCGCTTGGCGACGACGAAGCCGGTGTCGAGAATCGGCACGGCGAGCACGACGAGGGGGAAGACGAGGGCGACTACGGCATTGGTCTTCAGCGCCCCCTGGACCGAGGCGGTGGCGAGCAGGTAGCCGAGCAGGTTCGAGCCGGTGTCGCCCATGAAGCTGGAGGCAGGAGGGAAGCCGTGGCGGAGGAAGCCGAGCGCCCCGCCGGCGGTCAACGCCGCCAGCACCCCGGCGGCGTTGCGCTCGAGCGAGAGGGCGATCACCGCCAGGGCGATCGCGGCGATCGTGCAGACGCCGGCGGCGAGGCCGTCGACGCCGTCGATGAAGTTGATCACGTTGACGACGGCGACGATGCCGATCACGGTCAGCGGGTAGGCGAGCCAGCCGAGCTCGAAGCCGCCGACGAAGGGCAGGGTGAGGACGTCGACCCGGACGCCCGCGAGGACCGGGATCAGGGCGGCGCCGATCTGCCCGACCAGCTTCGGCAGGGCCGAGAGGCCGCGGACGTCGTCGACCACGCCGACCGCCGCGATCGCCGCGGCGCCGACCAGGATCGAGCGGCTCTCGCCGTCGCCGGGCAGCCAGATCCAGCCCGCGACCTCGATCCCGGCGAAGATGGCGAGCCCCGAGAGCCGCGGCATCGGCCGGTCGTGCAGGCCACGCTCCTTCGGCAGGTCGATCGCCCCCAGCCGGTAGGCGAGGCGCTCGGCGTAGGGAACCGTGAGCCAGGCGATCGCGGCCGCTGCAAGGAAGGCGAGAACGGCGTCGGTGGTCGCTGGCACTTAGGGGGCTATCCCGGTAGGGGTTCCACTTAACTTTTTCCGAAGACCCGTTGGGGCTGTCCGCGAGCCACTCCCCGGAAAAAGTACAAGACGTTCCACCCCTACCGGGATAGCCCGTCAACGGGGTCGCAACCAGCCTCCACCATGCCGAGCACCGCGTCGACGAGCAGGTCCGGGTCGCGGGGGTTGACGACACCGACCGGCGCCTCGCGCTTGCGCAGGGGCAGCTCGTCGGGGCTCTCCAGCACGTGCAGCCGCCCCGCCTCGATCAGCGCCTCGTCGACCCCGCCCATCCGCCCGGCGAAGGTCGTGTAGACCGGCGTGCCGAGGGCGACCGCCTCGCGGTTCATCGTCCCCCCCGCGCTGACGACGAGGTCGGCGAAGGCGATCAGGCTCTGGGCGTCGATCGCGCGCTCGGGGACGACCAGGTTGGCGGCGCCCATCGCGCGCACCGCAACGCCCTGCTCCGCGGTGCGCGGAACGATCACCGCCTGGACGCCCTCGGTCTCGGCGAGGCGACGGATCGTGGCCCCGTAGAGGTCGTTGCGCTCGTGGTAGGCCGAGGTCTCCGGGGGCGGACGGAGGACGACGAGCAGCTTCTCCCGGTCGAGTCCCAGCTCCCCCAGCACCGCGGGATCCGGCTCGAACCCCGAGAGGTAGTACTCCTCCTTCAACCCCGGAAAGCGGAGGAGCTTGCCCTCCTTCGCGCCGATCCTCTTCAGCCGCTCGACCGGGATCGAGTCGGGCATCAGCACCCGCCGCGCCAGTCGGAAGGCGACCTGCCGCTGCAGGCCGGCGAACTCGTAGTCCTGCATCTGCACCGAGGGAATGCGGAAGAGGCTGGAGACCAAGGCTAGATCGACCGAGCCGTGGGCGAGAGCCAAATCGGGCCGCCGCCGCCAGATGAGCCGCCCCAGCGCCGCCGACCTGCCGGCCACCGCCGCACCCTTCTTAAGGGTCGAGGAGCCCGCGTGACGGCCCACCGACTCATAGGGGACCCCGAGCCGATCGAGCACCCCAAGCGTCTGCCCGTACTCGCGAGCGGTGACGAAGACCTCGTGCCCCCGCGCTTCGAGTCTCTCGACGATCGGCTTCAGCACCAGCGGATGCGCCGCCGCCGTGCAATCGACCCAGACCTTCAGACCGTGACGCTCGCTAGTTGGGGATACAGGGGGTAGCGCTCCATCAGGGCGCGGGTGCGCTCGGCAAGTGCGTCCTTCTGGGCGTCGAAATTTTCGGAGAGGGCAGTGGCAATCACCGCGGCGATCTCGGTCATGTCCTCCTCGACCAGGCCGCGGGTGGTCAGCGCCGGGGTGCCGATGCGCAGGCCCGAGGGGTTCATCGGCGGCCGCTCGTCGAAGGGAATCGCGTTGCGGTTGACCGTGATGCCGACCTCCTCCAAGCGTGTCTCGGCGGTCTTGCCGTCGAGGCCGCTCGGAGTGAGGTCGACGAGGATCAGGTGCACGTCGGTGCCGCCGGTGAGGACCGGCACGCCGGCATCCTGCAGGCCCGCGGCGAGCGTCTGCGCATTGGCAATCGTCTGCCGCTGGCGGGCGCGGAACTGCTCGCCGGCGGCGATCTTCAGCGCCACGGCCTTGGCCGCGATCGTGTGCATCAGGGGTCCGCCCTGCTGGCCGGGGAAGACCGCTTTGTCGATCGCTTGGGCGTGCTCCTCCTTGCAGAGGATCATGCCGCTGCGCGGGCCGCAGAGAGTCTTGTGGATCGTCGTCGTCACCACGTCGGCGTGGGGCACCGGATTCGGGTGCTCGCCGGCGGCGACCAGGCCCGCGAAGTGGGCCATGTCGACCATCAGCTTGGCGCCGACCGAGTCGGCGATCTCGCGGAAGGCGGCGAAATCGAGCTGACGTGGGTAGGCGGACCAGCCGGCGACGATCAGCTTCGGCTTGTGCTCCTCGGCAAGCGCGGCGACCTCGTCCATGTCGACCAGCAGATCGTCTTTGCGGACGTGGTACGGGACCGGGTGGTAGAGCGTGCCGGAGACGTTGATCTTCATCCCATGACTGAGGTGGCCGCCGTGGTCGAGAGCAAGGCCGAGGAAGGTGTCCCCTGGCTCGAGCAGCGCCATGTAGACGGCGTTGTTGGCCTGCGCTCCGGAGTGGGGCTGGACATTGGCGTGCTCGGCGCCGAATATCTCCCTGGCGCGGTCGATCGCCAGCTGCTCGGCGACGTCGACCTCCTCGCAGCCGCCGTAGTAGCGGCGCCCGGGATAGCCCTCGGCGTACTTGTTGGTCAGCACCGAGCCGACCGCGTCGAGCACCGCCTGCGGCACGAAGTTCTCCGAGGCGATCATCTCCAGCGTGCCCTGCTGGCGCCGCAGCTCGCCCTCCAGCACCGCCGCGATCTCGGGATCGACCTCGGCGAGCGGGGCGGTTTGGAAGTTCTCGGGCAAGTCACTCATCGGTTCGCCGACCTTAGCAACGGACAGGGATAGCCTGGTGGCGGTGAGAGCCCTGTTTGCAGCCCTGGCGAGCGGCGCGCTGGTCGCCGTCCTCGCCTCGGGTTCCGCCACCGGAGCCACGCCGCCCGACCCCTGCCACGGACCGGAAGCGGCCCGACTGCGCTGCCCGAACCTGCGGATCGGGCCGCCGTCGGAACTCTACGTCCAGACGGGAGGCGGCCGGGTGCTGCTGCGCGCGACCAGCAACGTGAAGAGCCGCGGCCGCGGCCCGATCGAGCTGCACGGGCAGCGCAACGGCCGGCGCTCGATGCGCGTCAACCAGCGCATCTACCGCGCCGGGGGCGGCCACGTCACCGTGCGGACGCGCGCCTCGCTGCGCTTCACCGACGTCGGCAGCTCCTTCGGCGGCCGCTACTGGAAGGTGCACCAGCTGGCCCGCTTCGAGCTCTGGTCGGTCGACGGCCATCACCGGTTGGCGCACCGGGTCCGCATAGGTCCCAAGCTCAACTACTGCCTGCGCGACCTGGAGCTGACCCGGCCCGGACGCCGAGCCCCGTCAAGCGCCCACTACCCCGGCTGCAACCAGAACCCCTTCCAGGACCGGGTGACGCTCGGCACCTCGGTCGGCTGGTCCGACATCTATCCAGCCGACTACTCCAAGCAGTGGATCCCGGTCAAGGGACTGCACGGCTGCTTCGCCTTCGTCATGCGCGTCGACCCACATGACCTCCTCTATGAGTCGAACGAGAACGACAACACCTCGCGCCGCCTCGTGCGCCTCCCCTTCCGCGGCGACGTCGGCTGCTGATCAGCCGCCGATCGGCGCCCGCGGGGTCGATCCCCAGAAGACCACGGTGCCGAGCATGCCGATGATGTGGACGAGGACGATGTTGACCACCATCGACTGCGCGGTCGCCGTTCCCACCCCCACCGGACCACCGGATGCCGTGTAACCGTAATAGCAGCCGACGAGCACGATCGCGGTGGCCATCACCAGCGCCTTGATCAGGCTGAAGGTGAGATCGATCGGGTCCTGGTACATCCAGAAGATCAGTAGGTAACCGCCCGAGGACACGTCGCCGACCTGCTGCACCACCGAGAAGTAGCTGGCGAAGTAGGCGACGCCGATGCCGACCAGGTAGAGGAAGGGAATCGCGATCCAGGCGGCGAGCAGCCGGGTCGCAGCGAGGAAGGTGACCGGCTGGATGCCCATCACCTCGAGCGCGTCGATCTCGTCGCTGATCCGCATCGCCCCCAGCTCGGCGACGATCCCCGTCCCCACCTTGGCCGAGAGGATGTAGCCGAAGGCGTAGGGAAGGCCCTCGCGCAGGTCGCAGTAGGCGGAGAAAAGGCCGGCCAGCGAGGGTGCCCCGATCGAGCGGTTGAAGTAGGCGCCCTGCAGGCCGCACTGCAGGCCGAGGATGAAGACGAAGGCCCAGATCACCAGCGCGGAGCCGAGGATCAGGATGCCGGCCTGGCGCAGGCTCTCGCCGAAATAGCGGAAAACCCGGCCCGAGTAGACGTGGCCGGCGACGCGCGAGCCGAAGCGGGCGATCTCGCCGAAGGAGTCGAGCCATTCGCGCGGCACGTCAAACCAGCCGATCATGCGGATTTCTCGCCCGTACAAATGGTTTCGCGCTCGCTCAGTCGCATAGAACCAGATCGTCTTGCTCCTTCGCTCGCGCTCACCGAATGCTCTGCAGTTCGGGGTTGGTGGCGAGCAGGATCGCGGTGAAGACGAAGTTGAAGAAGAAGACCGCGACAAGGGCGATGACCACGGCCTGGTTGACGGCACGCCCTACCCCCTCGGCCCCGCCTGAGGCCGTCATCCCCTTGAAGGAGCAGACGACGGCGATGATCGCGCCGAACAGCGTGCACATCAGCACCGACCCCCAGATGTCGGTGACCGAGGCGTTGGCGAAGAGCGTCGCGAAGAAGCCGCCCAGCGACTGCTTGTAGAGGAGCTCGGCAACGATCCCCGCGGTGAGGCCGAAGACGATCGCGAAGATGTCGAGCAGGCCGGTGATCACCATCAGCGCCAGGAAGCGGGGCACGACGAGGTTCTTGACCGGGTCGACGCCGAGCACCTGCAGGGCGTCGAGCTCCTCGCGGATCTTGCGGGCGCCAAGGTCTGCGGTGATCGCCGTGCCGGCGACGCCGGCGACGACGACGGCGGTGACCAGAGGCCCGATCCAGCGAATCGCCGTCAGCACGAAGAAGCCGCCGAGCCGGTCGAGCGCACCGAAGAGCGAGAGCACCCCCGCGGCCTGCAACCCCGGCGCGCCCAGACAGAGGGCGAAGGTCGAGATCAGGAGCGGGAACCAGGAGAGCTTGAGCACGAAGAGGAGCTGCCAGACGAGCTCCTCGCCGTACGGATATGGCGGGCGGATCGCCGAGACGATCGTCCTCGCGGTGAGGATCATCATCTCCCCCACCTGCTCGAAAGCGGACGTCGCCGGTGCCAGCGCTCGGCTCATCGGGGGCAGCGTACTTTCGCCCCGAGCCACCGACGGTTAACGGGAGATTAGGTCCTCCAAGCGCGCCGCCAGCTCGGTTGGGTCGAGCCCACCCGCCCGAAGCACGGACCATTTACCGGTCCGGCCGAAGGCCGTCAGGTCGACGACGGTCGAGGGCAAGCCCGTCAGCGTGCCACCGTCGATCGCGAGGTCGGCGGCGGCGGCGATCTCAGTCGGAATCTCGGCGAAGGAGGCCGGCGCCGGCTTGCCGCTGGCATTGGCGGAGGTCTGGAAGATCGGGCACATCGTCCCGGCCAGCGGTCCGCCGATCAGGCGGACGCCGAGCCGTTCGCGGTCCTCGCGGCAGGCAAGCGGGTAACGCTGCCGCGGGTTGGCGACCACCAGCGTCACCGGCCCCGGCAGCAGCGCGCCCACGGCGCGCTGCGTGCGTTCGCCGAGGCCCTCGACAAGCTCGCGCATCGCCAGCGGCGAGAAGTAGAGGACGGCCGAGGGCCTGCCGTCGTCGCGGCCCTTGATCTCGTGGATGCGCTCGATCGCCCCGGCGTCGAGCGGGTCGCAGGCGAGCCCGTAGAGCCCATCGGCAGGAAAGAGGGCGACGCCTCCGGCGGCAATCGTCCGTTCCAGCGCGGCCCGGGCAGCGTCGGCGCCGTCACGCTCGATGGATACGCGCTCAGCCACGTTTGCCCACCACGACCCGTTCGATTTCCGCCAGGTCCTTCCTCACCTCGATCTCGCCGAATCCCGCCTCGAGCATCAGCTCGCCGACGGCGCCCGCCTGTCCCTCGCCGATCTCCAATGCCAGGCATCTTGCCGGCGGGCTCGCTTGGAGGAAGGCGCGGATCGCGTCGAGGCCGTCGGGGCCGGCGAGCAGCGCCTCGCGCGGCTCCCACTCGGTCACCTCCGGCTCGAGGTCGGGCCACTCCGCCTCGCTCACGTAGGGAAGGTTGGCGAGGACGAGGTCGAACAGGGCGTCGCCCGGTGGCAGGGTGCCCTCGTGGAACTCGACCCCGGCCGTCAGGCCCAAGCGCTCGGCGTTGGCGCGTGCGACTTCCAGCGCCGCCGGCGAGGTGTCGGTCGCGACGACCTCGCACTCGGGCAACTCGGTCGCCACAGCCAGCGCGACCGCGCCAGAGCCGGTGCCGACGTCGAGTACGCGCCGCGGTTGCTCCTCCACAGCCAGCTCGACGAGCAGCTCCGTCTCCGGCCGCGGGATCAGCACCCGCGGGTCGACCGCCAGCTCGATGCCGCGGAACCCCTTGCGGCCGAAGATGTAGGCGACCGGCTCGCGCCGCAACCGACGGCGCACCATCTCGGCGAAGCCGCGCCCCGCGGCGGGCGGCAGCTCGACCTCGGGTTCGGCGATCAGCCGCGCCCTCTCCCATCCCGTCGCCTCGGCGAGCATGACCTCCGCGTCGAAGCGCGCGTCCTCGACGCCCGCCGCGCTCAAAGCGTCAGCTGCGGCGTCCAACGCCTCGCGGGTCACCCGACCGCGGCGGCCTCCAACCGCTGGCGCTTCTCCTCGGCGGCGAGCGCCTCGGTGAACTCCGTCAGCTCGCCGGCCAGCACTCCATCGAGGTTGTGCGAGGTGTGCTTGATCCGGTGGTCGGTGACCCGGCCCTGGGGGAAGTTGTAAGTGCGTACCTTCTCGGAGCGCTCTCCTGTCCCGACCTGGGCCTTGCGCTCGGAGGCGATCTTCGCCTGCTGCTCGGCCAGCTCGCGCTCGTAGAGGCGGGCACGCAGCACCCGCATCGCCCGCTCCTTGTTCTGCAGCTGCGACTTCTCGTCTTGCATCGAGACGACGATCCCGCTCGGTTTGTGCGTGATCCGCACCGCCGAGTCGGTCGTGTTCACCGACTGGCCGCCTGGCCCCGAGGAGCGGTAGACGTCGATCTGCAGGTCGTTGGGGTCGACCTCGACCTCGACCTCCTCTGCCTCGGGCAGCACGGCGACGGTCGCGGTCGAAGTGTGGATTCGCCCCTGCGACTCGGTCTCCGGCACCCGCTGCACGCGGTGAGTCCCGCCCTCGTACTTGAAGATCGAGTAGGCGCCCTCACCCTTGACCTCGAAGGTGACCTCCTTGAAGCCACCGACCTCAGCACTCGATTGCGAGAGCGCCTCGGTCGAGAAGCCGCGCTCTTCGGCGTAGCGAGTGAGCATCTTGTAGAGGTCGCCGGCGAAGAGGGCCGCCTCGTCCCCACCGGTGCCGGCCCGAATCTCGACCAGGACGTTCTTGGCATCGTTGGGGTCACGCTCGACCATCGCCAGCCGGATCTCCTCTTCCAGCTGCTCGATCCGCGTTGGGGCCTCCTCGACCAGCTTGCGCAGCTCCGGGTCGTCGCCGTCCTCCTCGAGCAGCTCGCGCGCCCCTTCGAGATCGTCCTTCAGCGTGCGGAACTCCGCCGCGAGCTCACGGGCGGGCTGAAGCTCACGGTATTCCCGCCCGACCCCGGCGTACCGTTCCCGGTTGCCGATCACCTCGGGATCGGCCATCTGCGCCTCGAGCTCCGAGAATCGCGCTTCTATCTGTTCAACCAGAGAGTCGATCATGTGCGAGCAACCTTAGCTACGGCGCCAGGCTCCTCGCGCGGGTGTCGTAGGGGTGGTGCCCCTCGAACCGGCGGATACTCAAAGTGCCGAGCTGATCAGCTCGGCACTTGTCGGGGCGAGGGGCGCCACCCCTACGACGCCCACCGCCAAGCCCTCAGGCGACGATCTCGATCTGCTGCGCGGCCGCCGCCTCCTCCGGCGACTCGCGCGCCAGCACGGCATCGAGCGAGGCGATTGCGACGGCAAGCTGGTCCAGGTCCGGCTCCCGGGTCGTCAGGTTTTGGAGCATGAGCCCGGGCCACATCACCGCCCGGACCCAGCGCTTGCGCCGGTTCTTCCCCGCCCACTTGATCACCTCGTAGGAGAGGCCGGCGATCAGCGGGATGCCGAGGATGCGCGAGGCGAGCAGCCAGTACCAAGCGGGCAGGCCGATCGGGGCGAAGACGAAGATCGCCAGCACCATCACGATCAGCAGGAAGCTCGTCCCACAGCGTGGGTGCAAGCGCGAATAGAGCTTGGCGCGGGCCGGCGTCAGCTCGTCTTCGGCCTCGTAGCAGGAGATCGTCTTGTGCTCGGCGCCGTGGTACTCGAAGACGCGGCGCAGGTCGCGCAGCTGGCTGATCACGACCAGATAGCCGATGAATATCCCGGTCCGCAGCAGCCCCTCGATCAGCCAGAAGAGGAGGGGGGAGCCGAGCTGGTCCTTGATCAGGCTGGTCAGCCCGACCGGCACGACGAAGAAGAGGCCGATCGCGAGGACCAGCGAGAGCGCGATCGTCAGCCCCCAGATCCAACCGCCGATTTCTTCCTTCTCGCCGTCCTCGTCCTCCTCGAGCTGCGCGTTGGCCGAAATGCCGAGCGCGCGGAAGCCGATCTTCATCGACTCGCCGAGGGCGACGACGCCGCGCAGGACCGGCAGCCGCCAGAAGCGGTGCCGCTGCGCCCATGGCTTGATCGACTCCGAGGCGATCTCGATCTCGCCGTCGGGACGGCGCACCGCCACGGCCCAGACCGAGACGCCGCGCATCATCACCCCCTCGAGCACCGCCTGACCGCCGACCGGCGCGTCGCGCTTGGCGACGAGGGCGCCATCGGGCATACGCAGCGGGTCGGTCCCGTTACGGGACGCGGCAGCCGTCTCGGCAGAGCCCAGCTCCGGGCTCATGGCCTACTTCCCGGCCTTAGCCCGTTTCGCGGCCCGGCGTTGGAACCGCTCTACCCGGCCGCCGGTGTCGACGAGCTTCTGCTTGCCGGTGTAGAACGGATGGCACTCCGAGCAGAGCTCGACATGCAGATCTGCCTGCGTCGAGCGCGTGTAGAACTGGTTGCCGCACGAGCAGTGCACGTTGGCGAGGGTGTACTCGGGGTGGATTCCGGCTTTCATCGTCTTTCAGTTTAGATGACGCGCGCAATTGGCCGATTCAGGCTATTGGGGCCGCTGGGATGTGCCGATACCTCAAGCGGTGGAAGCACCGCGATCGACAGCACGCTGGGGAGCCTCCTTCCCCGGCCATGCCCTCGCCTGCGTCCTCTTCGGCGGCACGGCGCTGGTGATCCTCTGCGACTGGTTCGGCATCGGTGGCAAGGGGCTCGCCGGCCTCGCGGGCGCCGTCTACGACGCGGTGGTGCTGGCCGCCGGCGTCGCCTGCCTCCTGCGGGCACGGGTCGTCGCCAGCGAGCGTGTCGGCTGGACCCTGATGGGCCTGGCGATCCTCTCCTGGGGGGCCGGCGAGGTCTACTGGACTCTGTTCATCAACAACGATCCCACCTCGCCGTATCCGTCCCTCGCGGATGCCCTCTACCTCGCCTTCTATCCGCTCGCCTTCGCCGGCCTGATCGAGCTGGTTCGGGCGCACGCCCACGAGCTCGATTGGCGGCGCTGGACTGACGCCGCAATCGCGTCGCTGGGCACAGCGGCTCTCGGGGCGGCCTTCGTCTTCGACTTCGTCGCCGATCACACTTCGGGCAGCACCATCCAGATCGTGACGACACTCAGCTATCCGCTCGGCGACATCGTCATGCTCTCGGCGATCGTCGGTGTGATCGCGCTCAGCGGCTGGCGGCCGGGTCGGACCTGGTCACTGCTGCTCGCCGGCCTCACCGCGCAGGCCATCGCCGACATCGCCTACACCCTGCAGTCGACGAACGGGGTCGCCCCGGAAGGAAACTGGATCGACCCGATCTACCTGATCTCCGCCGTCCTCCTCGGTTCGGTTCTCTGGCTGCCCACCGCATCGGAGATCCGCCAAGCCGAGCGCGACGAGGGCTGGCGCGAGCTGATCGTCCCGGCGCTCTTCGCCGCGGTGATGATCGGCCTCTTCGTGATGCGCTACTTCAGCGCCGGCAGCGGCCTCTCCACCATTCTCTGGGCGCTGACGATGGTCGCAGTCATCGTCCGCCTGGCGCTCAGTGTGCACGAGAACCGCTCGCTGCTCGAGCAGGTGCGAACCGATCCGTTGACCGGGCTCGGCAACCGGGGCGGGATGCAGGTGGATCTCGACGCGGCCTGCGAACGGACCGGCGCGGACTCCCCCATCACCCTTCTCCTCCATGACCTGAACGGCTTCAAGCGCTACAACGACAGCTACGGTCATCCGGCGGGCGATGAGCTGCTGCTGACCCTTGGGAGGGCTCTGCAGGTGGCTGCCGGTCCAGACGGCACCGCCTACCGCATCGGCGGCGACGAGTTCTGCCTGCTGACCCACGCCACCGGCGACGATCTCGTACGGCTGAAGCGCCGCACGGCCAAAGCACTGACCACGGTCGCGCGCGCGGTCCCGATCAGCTCCTCCTGGGGTTCCGCGACGATCCCGGCCGAGGCGACGACCCCGAAGGAGGCGCTGCAGCTGGCCGACGTGCGCATGTACGCGCAGAAGGAGTCGCGCCGGGTGGCCCCCGAGCAGCCGGCGCTGAGCGAGACCGCTAAGGTCAGGACGTGGCCCCAGGCGACCCAGGGCGCGTAAGCAGGGAGGTCGAGCTTCCGGCCGGAAGGCTCCGCTACCGCGAGGCGGGCGAAGGCAAGCCGGTCGTCTTCGTCCACGGTTACCTGGTCGACGGCCGGCTCTGGGATGGCGTCGTCGACAGCCTTGCGGACGGCTTTCGGTGCCTGGCGCCGGACTGGCCGATCGGTGCCCAGCAGATCGCGATGAAGTCGGATGCCGACCTCACTCCCCCCGGCATCGCCGCAATCGTCGCCTCGTTCCTCGACGCCCTCGAGCTGGAGGACGTGACGATCGTCGGCAACGACTCGGGGGGCGCGATGTCCCAGGTCCTCGTCACCCGGCATCCCGAGCGAATCGGCCGTCTCGTCCTCACCAACTGCGATACGCACGAGAACTTCCCTCCGGGCATCTTCAAGGCAATGCCCCCGCTGGCGAAGCTGCCGGGCGGGATGGCGGTGCTCTCGGCCCCCTTCCGGATCGGCGCCCTCGCGCGCGCCGCCTTCAAGCCCTTCGCGAAGACCCAGATCCCGCCGCAGCTCGTCGCCTCCTGGATGGCGCCGGCCCTGCACGACCGGGCCGTCAAGCACGACGCGGCGAAGGTGACGGCCGGCATGCACAAGCGCTACACGCTCGAGGCGGCAGAGAAGCTGCGCGGATCGGAGCTGCCGCTGCTGCTCGCCTGGGCGCCGGGCGACCGCTACTTCCCGATCTCCTACGCCGAGCGCCTGGCGGAGGGGATGCCGAATGCTCACATCGTCCGCATTCCCGATGCGAAGACGTTCGTGCCCCTCGACCAGCCCGAGCGCCTGGCCGGCGAGATCGCAACTTTCGTCCAATCGAGCTGAGAAAGAACGCGCATCTTGCGCGTTCTTTTCGCTAGTTGCGCGTTTTTCGTCCGATCGGGGGGTGAAGATTCCGCAACGCGCAACGCCCCCTACAGGACGGAGAGCCAAGTGGCCAAGGAAATCTTCGACCAGGAACGGCCCAGGAGCACGATGGCGCGGCGCCTCGACGAGGCGTTCGCCGGCTGTGAGGACTGGACCCTCGCGCCGCCCTCTCAGCGGCGCAGCGAGACCGTCTTCAGCCCCCGGCTCTCGAGCTCGGCGAGGATCGCCGGCAGTGCCGCCGCGGTCCCAACCCAGGAGCCTCGCGCGCTGTAGTAGTCGGCGTCGTGCAAGAGGACGACGTCGCCGGCCTCGATGCCGGAGCCGGCGCGGCGGGCGATCGACTCCGGCGTTGCCCGGCGAGTCCAGTCACGGCCCCAGCGCGACCAGAGCAGCGGACGCCAGCCTTGTCGACGCACCGCCCGTAGCGTCGCCGCGCTGAAGATCCCGTAGGGGGGCCGGTAGTCGGCGATCGCCTGGCCCGTCGCCTCCTCGATCGCCGCCCGTGCCCGTTCCGCATCCTCGAGGAACTCGCGCACGGTGAGGCGCAGCAGGTTGCGATGCCTGTGGCAATGCAGCTCGACCCTGTGGCCGGCGGAGACGATCTCGGCGGCCAGCGCCGGTCGCCGCACGACCTGCTCGCCGGCGAGGAAGAAGGTCGCCGTGGCGCCCGCTTCCCGCAGCGTCTCCAGCACCGCAGGCGTGCCCTGGGGGTGCGGCCCGTCGTCGAAGGTGAGGGCGACTCCATCGGTCACGCGCAGGCGCATCGCGATGCCGAGCGCATCGCCCAGCCCCGGCACGAGCGGCGCCAGGGCGGGGCCGGCGTGCAACACCGTCGCGGCAGCCGCTCCCGCGCCGAGCGCCCGGATCAACGTTCGTTCGCGGCGCGGTGCGCGGCTGCCGCCTGGCGTGCGCGCCGGGGCACGCCAGGCGTGCCTTCGTCCGGGTCACGACCGAAGTGAATTCGACCCTCGAGCGGCTTCGCTGCCTTGGAGACCAGGTGCGCCGGCGTATCCCAGTGTCCGGCGAGACTGACGCTGACGAGCAACGCAATCGAGATCGCGGCCAGGCTGACAGCGGCGGCGGCACGCCCCACCCGCAGGCGCCAAACCGGTTGTGGCTTGACCCGCGGTCGCACGTCGAGCACCCGCGAGGCGATCGACGGAAGCGAGGCAAAGGAGGAGTCCGGCGAGCGGCGCTCGCGGCCGAGGTGGCGGAGGACCGAGGCGAGCTCGTGCTCCGAGCGGGCCACCTCGGCGAGGCCGAAGCGCTCGAAAGCGGCGTTGTTGGCGCGCAGGTGGCCGGCGGAGAAACCGAAGGAGACGACCGGGCAGCCACGGATGTGCGCCTCGAGCACGGTCAGGCCCGCGGTCGCGTGCACCATCGCGTCGGCGGCCGCCATCCAGTCGCTCATCTGCTCGGTGAAGCCGAGGATGCGGACCCGCTCGTTGCCGCCGAAACGCTGCTCGAGCTTCTCCCTCGCGACCTCGTTGCGACCGGTGATGCAGGCGACCATCGCGTCGTCGCCGGCGAGCCCGGCCTCGATCGCGCCCTCGAGGTCACCGATCCCCCAACCACCGCCGGAGACGAGGACGAGGCGAACATGGGCGGGCACGCCGACCGCTTCGCGGGCGTCGCCACGGGTGCGCGGCATCAGGAAGTCGCGCGAGATCGGCGGGCGCATCCACTCGACGCTGCCGGGGCCGGCCAGCCGTTCGACTTCCTCGATCGACTCCGGGTGGGTGACGAAGTGGATGTCAACGCCGGGATGCGCCCAGTAGCGCAGGCCGGCGAGGTCGGTGATCGCCGACTGCACCGGGATCAGCAGACGGCGGTTTTCGCGCAGCATGCCGAGCACGGCTGTGACTCCCGGATAGGTCGAGATGACCACGTCGGGGTCGTGCTTCTCGATCAGCTTCAGCAGGCCATGGGCGCCGAGCCCGTAGTTGAGGTGATGAGCGAGCCAGCGGGTGGGAGCAAACTTGCTGATCAGCCAGTACTGGATGTCGAAGAGCCAGGGCATCCAGCGGAAAGTGACGCGCGAGCCGCCGCGAACGATGCCGGTGACGATCCTCCCCATCGCCTCGAGGCCGTTGACGATCTCAGCCTCGGCGCCGGGGACTTGCTCCTCGATGTCGGCCTTGATCACCCGCGCGGGCAGGTCATGGCCCTCGCCGATGTCGGCGGTGAGGATCAGCACGCGCGGCGGCCGCTCCTCCGCGCGCGCGGCGCCGGCCAGCAGGGCGCCGGCGGCGTGGCCGTTGCCGTTCAGCGTCGGCTTCGTGCCCGGCACCGGGTCGGGCGCGCGCGTGCTGCCGCGCACCCACTCGACGTACTTGCGCACGCCCTCGCGGAAGCTCGTCTCCGCCTTCCAGTCGAGCTCGGCCAGCACCCGCTCGTTGGAGATCGTCTTGCCCGGGAAGTCACCGGGCCGCGGCGGCGTGTGGACGATCTCGCAGCCGCCGGTCATCTCCTGCACGGTCTCGGCAATCTCGAGGATCGTCACCACCTCGTCGCCGGAGAGGTTGTAGGTGCGGCCGGCGGCCTCGGGCGCGAGCGCCGCGACGATCCCGGCTGCGAGGTCCTCGACGTAGATGAAGCTGCGGCTCTGGCTGCCGTCGCCGGCGATCGTCAGCGCCTTCCCTTCCAGCGAGAGGTCGGTGAACTTGGCGACGACGCCGGCGGCGCGGGCACGCGGTCCGTAGGGAATGCCGAAGCGCAGCACCGTCGACTCGAGCTCGAAGAGCTCGGCGTAGCCGGCGCAGTAGGTCTCCCCCGCCAGCTTGGTCGCCGTGTAGAGGTGGCGCGGCGCCGGGATCGGCGTCTCCTCGTCGACCTCCTGCTCGACGCAATCGCTGTAGACCCAGGTCGTCGAGCCGTAGACGACGCGGCCGACTTTGGTGCGACAGGCCGCCTCGAGCACGTTGAGCGTGCCGCGCGTGTTGACCTCCTCGGCGAGCACCGGGTCGGCGTGGACGTGGGCGACGTCGGCGACGGCGGCGAGGTGGATCACGGCGTCGCAGTCGCGCATCGCAAGGTCGAGGTTGGCCGGGTCGGTGATGCTGCCGGTGAAGGTCTCGACTTCGAGCGGCGAGTGATAAGGGGAAGCGCTGAGGTCGAAGATCCGGGGCGTGATGCCGCGCTCGATGAGGCGGTCGACCACGTGCGAGCCGATGAAGCCGCCGCCGCCGGTTACCAGAACCCTCATGAAGCCTCCTCCTTGCCGAGAGTCGCCTCGCGACTCTCCGGTCGGTAGTAGAGCGGGACGCACCAGTGGTTCTCGGCGACCCAATCCGTGTTGGGCAGGTCGTCGGCGCGGCCCATGATGCGGTGGCACGGTTCCTCGTAGACGCGCCCGGTGGACTTCTCGATCTGATCGAAGACGACGTACTTGTAGAGGCCCGAGGTCATGCCCTCGGGGAGCTCGAGGCGGGCTGGGTGAACCGGGTCGAGGTGCTCGCGTGCGTACTCGTTCTTCCAGGCGACGATCTCCTCCAGCCTTTCGGCCTGGACGAGCGCCAGCGCCGCGGTGAACTCGCTCATGCGGAAGTTGAGGCCGTCGACCTCGTGCTCGAACTTGCCGTAGTTGCGGAACTTGCGGGCGAACTCGATCAGCTCCTCGTCGGCGGAGACGAGCACGCCGCCCTCGCCGCTGGAGATCGTCTTCGTCGCGTAGAGCGAGTAGACGCCGGCGTCGCCGAAGCCCCCGGGCTTGTTGCCGCTCCAATCGGCGCCATGGGCGTGGGCGCAGTCCTCGAGCAGGAAGATGTCGTTGTCCCGACAGTAGGCCGCGATCCGCTCGGCGTCGAAGGCGATGTGACCGCCGATGTGGACGAGGATCGCCGCCCGTGGCTCGTGCCGCTCGGCCTTTGCCTCGAAGTCCTCGAACGACATGCAGAGGTCCTCGCGGTTGCAGTCGACGAACTCGACCCGGGCGCCGGCCTTGACGGCGGCGAGCGGCGTCGCCATGAAGGTGTTCGAGGGGCAGAGCACCGCCTCATCGCGAACACGGGCGAACTCGAGCGCGGCCAGGGCGCCGCCCGTCCAGCTCGAGAGGCCGACGCTCGGCAGCCCGTTCAAGTCCGCCCAGCGCGTCTCGAACCGCTCCAGCATTCGTCCCTCCGACCACTGCTCGGAATCGAGAACGTCGTTCCAGAGCTCGAAGAGCTTGGCGCGGTCACGATGGTCGAACCCGATCGCGAACTTGCTCGCGTCGATCCGGCTTGTCTCTGCGGACCCTACGGTGGCTCCTTGGAAGGTGGTGTGGCTGGGGAAGCCTTCGCGGGACGAAATCGACAGATGCGCGAAGGGCGCCGCAAGGCTACCAGCGAAGCCGGACTCGAATCAGTCCGAGTCGCCGGAACGAGCGCTCTCGATGACCGCGCCGACGGCGCGCGAGCCCGCCAGGAGCACCGTGCCGGCAACCGCGACGGCCATCGAGGCGACAAGGACGACCCCATGCAGGGGCGTCGAGCGCCACGACTCCTCGAAGATCAACGGGGCGAGCACGACCGGCACGAGGACCTGGATCGCGAACATGGCCGGCGCCACATGGGTCGCCGGACGGCGTTGCAGGGCGCTCATCTCGCTCAGCAGCGCAAGGCCCTCGGACGCCACGACCGTGCCAAGCCAGGCAAGCCCGACGATGGCGGTTCCGGCGGCAAGCTCGTCGGTCAGCAACTTGCTCGCGATCGAAGTCCAAGCGTAGCCGCAACCCGCGCTGAGCACCGTAAGCGCGCCGAAGGACGCGGCGCGCCGGCGCAACGCATAGGGCGCCACGACGGGGATCGCGACGAGCGCCAGCGCCAGCGCGATCGCCCCAGCCCCGGCATGTTCGGTCGTCCGCTCCGGCGCCGCGAGGGCGATGCCGGTGACTCCGGTGAGAATGGCCCCCACGGCAATCGCCTCGCGCCAGCCCAGCCTCTCCCCCAGCCGAGTCGCGCCGAGCCAGAGCAACAGGATCAGGCCGCTGGCGAGGCACGGCTGGACCACGGTCAGCGGCGCCAGCAGCAGCGCCGCGATCTCCAGCGGCCAGCCGGCGAGCCCGATCGCCGTCGCCAACAACCAGCGCCTGTTCCGCACCAGCCGCCCGAGCAGCGAGGGCCGCAGCGAGTGCTCATGTGGCACCTCCCGCGCCTGCAGCGCCTGCAGCGCGATCGAGATGTTGTAGAGCAGCGAAGCTCCGACGGCCGCGACTATCCCGAGCGCCAGCACGGCGCCAGGCTACCCGCGCTCGCGGCTACCGCGACAAGATGATCTCTTCGCGCTTGCGGCGCTCGCTGACCGCTTCGTAGTGCTTGATGACGCGGACCATTGCCAAAGCGCCAATCCCCCCGGCGACCAAATACACAACCGCCAGCAATTCCCCGGGCGCATGCATGACGATCAGTCCGACCGACATGACCAGCCCTAGAAGGAACATTCCCACCCCGACCAGCGCCATGGCTTTCAGTTCAGTCACGGTCACATCCTATTCCGTCATTGCAGACAAAAGCATTATAGATGCGGCCAACGCAAAGCCGAACAAGCCGCCAATGGCCGTAGCTCGACGAATCGCGCCATCGGATGCATGGGACAAGGTCGGAGCCACATGGAGGAGAAACCCGAAGACCGCAATGGACGCCGCAGCGAATCCGGTGCAGGTGGCGGCAGTGCTCAAGAGCGACCCGGTGACAAACATGGCCCGACGCTAGGGCGCCCGGACGCACGCGTTGCGCGCACAAGAGGCCGAAACGCACACACCTCTCGCACCACGGCCCGCCACCTAACCAGCTCCGGCCGCCAGCGGCCTCCCGAACGGGCGGATACTCAAAACGGCGCGCTAATTAGCGCGCCGTTTGTCCGGGCGGGAGGCGGCCCATTCTCCGGGCCACCAATCACGTCTCCTGGTAAAGCGGCCCGTCGCCGCCCTCGGGCAGCGTCAGGCGCCCGCCCTTGGCTGTGATCGCCCCGCACTGCACGCAGTTCGACGCGGTCACGTGGACGTCGACCTCGGCGGCGCCGTTCTCGAGCTGCTCGTCGGGGATCTCGTAGACCTGCGCCGGGCACATCGAGACCCAGGTCTGGGCGATCTCGCGCGGCACCTTGGTCTGGATGCGAACGTGGTTGGGGGCGTCGTCGCGGGTCGCGTTGCCGGAAAGGAAGACCGAATCGAGCTTGGCGAAGGTGAGCTCGTTGTCGGGCTTGGGGTAGGTGCTCCCGGCCTTGCCGAGGTGCATCTCCGGCTCGGCGTTGTCCTCGACCTTCCAGTGCCCGCCCGGGAAGGCGCCTTTGGTGGCGACCATCGCCGAGCCCATCATGCCGCCGAAGATCAGGCCCTTGGAGAGCGGCTGCTTCATGTTGCGCGAGCGGTAGAGGTCCTTCTCGATAGCCGAGTTGCGGATCTTGTGGTCGTAGGACTCGAAGTTGACCGAGTCGATGTCCTGCTTCAGCGAGTCGACGATCGCCTCGGCCGCGTACATGCCGGCGTGCATCGCGTAGTGGACGCCCGCCAGTTCGGCGATGTTGACCATGCCCGCGGCATCCCCGGCAACGAGCATGCCGGGGACGGAGAAGCGCTTCGGCAGGGCCCAGTAACCGCCCGAGGGGATCGTCTTCGCGCCCCAGCCGACCCGTTTGCCTCCCTCGAGGATCTTCTGCATGAAGGGGTGGGTCTTGAACAGCTGCAGGGCGTCGTGGACGCTGAAGGTGGCGTCGGTGTAGTCGAGGCCGACGACGAGGCCGAAGCAGACCTTGTCCTCGCCCATCGGGTAGATGAAGCTGCCGCCCGCCTCCTTGTAGCGCGGGCTCCAGCGCAGTGGCCAGCCGAGGGTGTGGATCACCTTGTCGAGCGGCTTGGGGACCTCCCAGACCTCCTTCACCCCGAGCTCCCAGGCCTGCGGATCGGAGCCGTGCATGTCGAAGTAGTCGTAGGCGGCGTAGGTGAGATGGCCGATCGTCCCCTCGGCCAGCACCGTCGCCTTGGCGATCACATCGGAACCGGGCTCGAAGTTGCCCAGCTCCTCCCCCTCTTTGCCGCGGCCGCGGTCGCCGGAGCGCACGCCCCTGACGATCCGATCCTCGACCAGCAGCTTGGTCGCGGCGGTCTCGGAGAGGATGTAGACGCCCGCCTCCTCCGCCTTCTCGGAGAGGAAACGGCCCAGCTTCGAGACGGAGAGCGTGTAGTAGCCCTCCTTGCGGAAGTTGGGCGGCGCCGGCTTCAGCGGGATCGCCGCCTTCGAGGTGAGGAAGTAGGTCGCGTCCTTGGTCACCTCCTGGTAGACCGGCGGCCAGTCGCCCGGATCGAGGTCGGGGAAGAGCTCCTTCAGCGCCGAGGGGTTGACGTTCGCCCCGGAGAGCAGGTGGGCGCCGGCGACCTTGCCCTTCTCGATCACGGCCACCGGCACTTCGCCCAGCTTCCCGGTCAGCTCCGGCTCGTCCTCGAGCAGCTGCATGACCTTGATCGCGCAGGCGAGCCCGGCGGGCCCGCCCCCGACGATCGCGATGCCGACCTCGATTCGCTCGTCCTCGGGATCCGTCGGCGGGCCGATCACGTCGGCTGAGTCGAACGGCGGCGGGAACTCTGCGGGTGAAACTGCCGGCATCGCTTTCTCTCCTTCTAGGGGCCGAGCTTGCGCTCAGCCCCCCTTCTTCGCCTTGATCGCCTCGGTCAGCTTGGGGACGATCTTGTGCAGGTCGCCCACCACACCGAGATCCGAGAACTCGAAGATCGGCGCGTTCTGGTCCTTGTTGATCGCGAGGATGTTCTCCGAGCTCTGCATGCCGACCTTGTGCTGGATCGCGCCGGAGATCCCCGCGGCCAGGTAGAGCTTCGGCGCGACCGTCTTGCCGGTCTGGCCGATCTGGGCGGCGTAGGGGTACCAGCCGGCGTCGACCACGGCGCGGGTCGCAGCGACCGCCCCGCCCATCGCCTCGGCCAGTTCCTCGCACTGCTTGAAGCCCTCGGCAGCGCCGAGACCGCGCCCGCCGCCGACGAGGATCTCGGCGTCCTCGATGTTGACGTCGGCTCCGCGCTGTTCCCCGCGCGTCACCATCTTGGCCTTGGTCGACCAGGACGAGAGCTCGACCTGGATGTCGACCACCTCGGCCGTGCCGCCACTCTCAACGGCATCGAAGGCGTTGAGGCGGCCGATGATGATCCCCGGCTCGCCGACGCACTCGACGTCGGCGACCTTGGAGTCCTGCAGGATCGGGCGCTCGGCGACGAGCTTGCCGTCCTGGACCTTGACCTTGGTGACCTCCATCGTCACGCCGGCGTTGAGGCGGGCGGTGAGGCCGGCGCCGATCTCGAAGCCGAGCAGGCCGCCGCCGAAGAGGGCGTAGCTGAAGCCCTCGTCGGCGATCACCTTCGCCATCGCGTCGACGATCGGCTGGGCGAGGCCCTCGGGCACGTCCTTGGCCCGGTAGACCTTGGCCGCCCCCCAGTTGCCGAGCGAGGCGCAGGCGTCGTCGGAGACGTCGCCGACGACCAGGGCCGCGGCCTCGCCGCCGACCTGGCTCGCCAGCTTGGCGGCCTCGGAGATCGCCCCCTGCGAGTTCTTGTTGAAGTTGCCCTCGTCGTCGTGGAGGGCGTAGGTCAGGATGCCTGCCATCTAGATCAGCTTCCTCTCGTCGAGCCAGGCGACGATCTTTTCGACCGTCTCGTTGGTGTCCTCGTCCTCGATGATCTCGCCGGCTTCCTTGGCGGGCGGATCGCTCAGGCCCAGGACCTTCGTCTTCGAGCCGCCCTCGCCGACCATGCCGGCTTCGATACCGACGTCGCCGGTCGCCTTCGCGTCGAGGGGCTTCTTCTTGGCGCCCATGATCGCCTTCAGGCTGGGGTAGCGCGGCTCGTTGATCGCGTCGCCGACGCTGATCACCGCGGGCAGCTCGACCTCGACCGTGTCGTAGCCGTACTCGGCCTGGCGCTCGCAGCGCAGCTTGCCGTCGGTGACGTCGATCTTGATCACCTGCGTCAGCGAGGGCATCTTCAGGTGGTCGGCGACGACGGCGCCGATCGTGTAACACTCGCCGTCGTCGGACTGCTGACCGAGCAGCACCAGATCGGGGCTCTCGGCCTCGAGCACCTTGGCGAGGGAGTAACCCGTCGCGCAGACGTCGGAGCCGGCGAGAGCCTCGTCGGAGAGGTGGACCGAGCGGTCGGCGCCGAGGGCGACCGCCTTATGCAGGGCGCGGACCGCCGAATCGGGGCCCATCGTCACCGCGACGACCTCCTCGACCGGGATGGCGCCGCCCTCCTTGATCTGCATGGCGGCCTCGATGGCGTGTGTGTCGAAGGGGTTGAGGTTCTTCTCGCCGCTGCGGTCCAGGCGCATCGTGTTGGGGTCGATTCGCTTCTGGACTGCGGCGTCCGGTACCTCCTTGACCAGGACGCAGATCTTCAAGACAAAGCCTCCTTGGAAAGCGGGTTCTGCTGGTTGACTGACCAGTCAATCAGTCTATCTATACATCAGGTCGTGTGAAGTTCTGGGTGTTGCTCGTCACGCTTCGTGGCGCGCCTCGGCGCCCTCGCGGATGAAGTCGACGATGTCGTCGGTGCCCGCCCCGGGCGTGAAGACGCCGGCAACCCCGAGCTTCTTCAGCTCGGGGATGTCCTCGGCCGGGATCGTGCCGCCGACCGTGACCATCACGTCGTCGACCCCCTGCTCGGCCAGCAGCTCGACCACCCGCGGCACCAGCGTCATGTGGGCGCCGGAGAGGATCGAGAGCCCAACCGCATCCGCGTCCTCCTGGATCACCGTCTCGGCGATCTGCTCCGGCGTCTGGTGCAGGCCGGTGTAGATCACCTCCATGCCCGCGTCCCGCAGCGCCCGGGCGATGATCTTCGCCCCGCGGTCGTGCCCGTCCAAACCGGGCTTGGCGACGACGACGCGGATCTTGCGGGCGGTTGCTGTGCTCATGCGGCGGGAAGACTAGCGCTGACTCTGCGGTGAGAGGCCAATCAAAGGCGTCGCGACGATCGGCTACCTTGATTCCGTGTCCGATGGAAAGTTGATCGCCGAGGCAGGTCGTCGTCTATCCGAAGCGGCACCCGACGCGCGAGTGATTCTCTTCGGCTCCCATGCGCGAGGAGACGCCCAGCCGGGATCTGACCTCGATTTGCTGGTGGTGGAGCCAGAGCTGAAGAGTCGTCGCGAGGAGTTCGTGCGGCTGCGAGAAGCGCTGGGTGCGATGAATGTCCCGATCGATCTGATCGTGGTCAGCGCCGAGCATGCGGAGCAATGGGGGCCCGTCCCCGGAACGCTGATGCACGAAGCACTCCGAGACGGCCGTGTCATCGCCGGAGCTTGAACCCAAACAGCTCGCCGCGATCCTCGCTCAGAAGGCGACCGACGACGCTGTGGCGGTGCGTGAGATCGAGCGCAACCCCGAGATCGCGGACAGCATTCTGGGCTTCCATGCACAGCAGGCCATCGAGAAGTGGCTCAAGGCCGTCCTCGCCCAGAGCGGTGCCGAGTTCGAGTACACCCATGATCTCCGCCATCTCATCGGACTCATCGAAGCCGCTCATATCGCCTTCCCGCTGGACATCCCTACCGTAATCTCATTCACGGAGTTCGCGGTGCCACTTCGATACGAGGATCTGCTTGACGCGGAGCCGCTAGACCGACCCGCTGCCGTCACCTTGGTTGACGAAGTGGGCGCGTGGGCCAAGAGCATGCTGGCCACAAGTAACCGGTAGATGACGAATGGAACTACCCATAGCCGACGGGCGGAACAGACGCGTAGGCGTTACTCGGTCTTCGATACCGGCTAGGACTCCTGTGGCTGGTTAACTGGGATAGCACGAGCAGTGACGTCGCTAAGTACGTTGGAGCGATCCTCGCTAGGCGGTTCTTGGCGCAGAAAGGCTTCGAGGACAAGGCGGCCCATGTCGTGCTTGAAGTGCTCCTTCTCTTGCTCATTTGCGATTTGCTCGCTGTACGCAAACATGGTTATTAGTGCCACGGACAGATCCCGGTTGCGCTGACGGTTGCGATCCCTATTGCGCGCCCGAGCGAGCAAGACACCGGAAACTGCTGCAAAGGCAAGGGCGACACCGAGATGAGCCGAAACGTTGTTCTGGCCATCCAAAGCGTGGTGCTTATGGTTGACGTAATTAAGAATGAGCGGCAACAGAGCCACGCAGGCAGCACCGACTAGCGTGAGGAGACCAGCAGTCCAGAAGCGCCGACTTTCTCTTTCGTATCGTTCGGCTTGTTTTTGAAACTCGACCTCAGCGGCAACATTGGTGAGATCGTCAAGAAATTTAGTGAGGGTGCTTTCTCTGGTTTCAAAGCCTTCCTGAGCCCGCTCAAGATCTCGGGACGCAGTGTCCAAGGCCGCCTTCCTGCCTGCAAGCTCCCGTTCGATCTCATCGAGTCGCTCTACCGCTTTCGCTTCCTCCGGCACTCGCGGTTCCGTTTCTATCCGCGCAGTTGCGCTCAAAAGTCGGTCTGCCGAGCCAATGAGGTCCCCACCACCCGAGTCAACTGCCGCGCGAATTGCATCCCGTGCTTGCGTAGCCGAGCCTTCCACCTCTTCGGCCGCGCCTACCTGAGTTATGCGCGGGTCGGCCAGCGCCAGAATTTTTTGAGCGTGCTCCGTCGCACTTTCAAGCCGGTAGACATTGGGCCATTTGGCTCTGTGTTGAGCAGTCGTTTCCTCGTTAAAGATGCGCTTTGCATCTGAAAGTATTTTCCCCGTCTTCCCCAGATGAGCGGCGACTATCTCGCTGGTTTCATCCTGTGACTCGTCCGGCATGAACCTAGCCCTCCTCCTACTGGTTTCTGCTCCCTCCGCGTCAGCCTAACTCATACTTGATATCCGATACCGAGATACACACCCCACGAAATAAAACCCCGGAGGGTTCAAACCAGCGACCGTCGGATCAGAAAACCGGCGACTCGGTGTACGTCCCGAAGACCTCCTGCATCGCCGTGATCATCTCGCCCTCGGTGGCGCGGGCGCGGGCGGCGGCGATGATCGGCGGCATCAGGTTGTCGCTGCCGGCGGCGGCGCGCTTGAGCTCGGCGAGGGCGGACTCGACCGCGGCGGAGTCGCGCTTGGCCCGGGTCGCCGCCAGGCGGTCGACCTGCTTGCGCTCCAGCGCCGGGTCGATGCGAAGGATCGGGGTCGGATCTTCGCCCTCCTGGGCGAAGTCGTTGACGCCGACGACGATCCGCTTGCGCTCGTCGACCTCTCGCTGGTAGGTGAAGGCGGCGTCGGCGATCTCGCGCTGGGGGAAGTTGCGGCGGATCGCCTCGACCATTCCCCCCAGCTCGTCGATGCGGGCGAAGTAGCCGTAGGCGGCCTCCTCCATCTCGTCGGTCAGCTTCTCGACGAACCAGGAGCCGCCAAGCGGGTCGGGGGTGTTCGGCGCGCCGGACTCGAAGGCGATGATCTGCTGCGTGCGCAGCGCCACCCGCACCGCCTCCTCGGTCGGCAGTGCCAGCGCCTCGTCGAAGGAGTTGGTGTGCAGCGACTGGGTGCCGCCGAGGACAGCCGCCAGCGCCTCGAGCGAGGTGCGGACGACGTTGTTGAGCGGCTGCTGCGCGGTCAGCGAGACGCCCGCGGTCTGGGCGTGGAAGCGCAGCCGCATCGACTCCTCGCGCGTCGCCCCGTATTTCTCCTTCATCTCGCGCGCCCAGATGCGGCGCGCGGCGCGGTACTTGGCAATCTCCTCGAAGAAGTCGATGTGGGCGTTGAAGAAGAAGGAGAGCCGCGGGGCGAAGTCATCGACGTCGAGGCCGCGCTCGAGCGCCCGCTCGACGTAGGTGAAGCCATCCTTGAGCGTGAAGGCGAGCTCCTGCTGCGCGGTCGAGCCCGCCTCGCGGATGTGGTAGCCGGAGATCGAGACCGGGTGCCAGCGCGGCATCTGCTCGCTGCACCACTCGATCATGTCGGTAACCAGGCGCATGGCCGGCTCGATCGGGAAGCACCACTCCTTCTGGGCGATGTACTCCTTGAGGATGTCGGTCTGGATCGTGCCGCCGAGCTTCTCCGGCGGCACGCCCTGTGACTCGCCGACGAGGACGTAGAAGGCGAGCAGGATCGCAGCCGGCGCGTTGATCGTCATCGAGGTGGTGACGCCGCCGAGCGGGATCCCCTCGAAGAGCTGTTCCATGTCGTCGAGCGTGTCGACGGCAACGCCCTCGCGGCCGACCTCGCCGAGGCTGCGGGCGTGATCTGAGTCGTAACCCATCAGGGTCGGCATGTCGAAGGCGGTCGAGAGCCCGGTCTGGCCGTGATCGAGCAGATAGTGGAAGCGCTCGTTGGTCTCCTCGACCGTGCCGAAGCCGGCGAACTGGCGCATCGTCCAGAGCCGCCCCCGGTACATCGACTCGTAGGGCCCGCGCGTGAACGGGTACTCGCCCGGGTTGCCGATCGTCGCCTCGGGGTCCTCCGGTGCCCTCTCGGGACCGTAAAGCGGCGCAATCGACTGTCCCGACATCGTCGTGAACTCCGCCTCGCGCTCTTCGAGCTGCGGTTTCGTAGCCACGAACTGCAGTCTAGAGCCGCCCGCCGGCCCCCCTGCACGCTCCCCGCCTTGGTCGTAACGCATATCCCATGCATCGCACCGGATATGCGTTACGACCCGAGTTGTGACGCTTGGCTCAGCGGCGTGGAGGGAAGCGGCGGGGCGGGGCCTTGCGCCGTGCGGCGATGCGGGAGGCGCCGAAGCCGGCGAAGCTCGCCAGCAGGGTCACCGCGAGGGCGACGAGGCGTCGGCCGAGGCGCTCGAAACGCATCGTCTGCCAGCCCTCCTCGCGGGCGATCTCGAGCAGCGGCGGGTCGGGGTTGACGACGACCGGGTTGCCGACGGCACGCAGCATCGGCAGGTCGGAGATCGAGTCGGAGTAGGCGTAGGAAACCTCGAGGTCGATCTCGTGCTCGGCCGCGAACTGCTCGATCGCCTCGACCTTGCCCGGCCCGTAGACGAAGGGGCCGTCGAAGCGCCCGGTGAGGGCGCCATCCTCACCAACCTCGTAGCGGGTACCGACGCCGCCGTCCATGCCGAGCACGGCGGCAAGCGACTCGACCACCCCGCTGCCGGCGGCACTGACGATGAAGGTCGGCCGGCCGGCGTCCTGGTGGGCGTAGACCTCGTCGAGCATCTGCGGGTAGACGCGGGGCAGGATCGCCGCCATCACCTCGGGATTCATCCGTTCGAAGCTGCTCGCCGGGACGCCCGCGATCAGCTCGCGGGCCACCCGCAGCACCTCCTCCGTGCGCTCGTCGGTGGTGCCGCGCAGCCGGTAGCGCAGGTGCTCGACGCCCCAACTGGCGAGCTGACGGCGGCGGACCAGCCCGTGTCGCCTCGCGACACGGGCGAATTGCATCCCGCTCGACCCCGCCATCAGGGTCTTGTCGAGGTCGAAAAATGCCGCGGCGCGGCCCACGGCGCTAGGAGCCGTCGACCTCGATCACGATCGCGTCGCCCTGACCGCCGCCCGAGCAGATGGCGGCGACGCCGAGGCCGCCCCCCCGCCGGTTCAGCTCGTGGACGAGCGAGCCGACGATGCGGGCGCCGGAGGCGCCGATCGGGTGGCCGAGCGCGATCGCGCCGCCGTTGACGTTGACGTTCTCCTCGTCGAGCCGCAACATGCGCATCGAGTTGAGGGCGACCGAGGCGAAGGCCTCGTTGATCTCCCAGAGGTCGACGTCCTCGGGCGTCTTGCCGATCTTCTCCAGCGCCTGCTTGGCGGCGTTGGCCGGAGTTTTCGCCAGGTAGGGAAAGTCGTCGGCGACGGTGCCGTAGGAGAGGACGCGGGCAAGTACGGTGCGACCCTCTTTTTCGGCCCACTCTTCGGAGGCGACGATCACGGCGCCGGCGCCGTCGTTGACGCCCGGAGCGTTGCCGGCCGTATGGGTGGCGTCCTCGCCGCCGATCGCCCGCAACCCGGCGAGCGTCTCGACGGTCGTCTCCGGGCGGATCGCCTCGTCGGCCTCGATCGTGTTCTCGCCCTTGCGGGACTTGACGGTGACGCCGGCGATCTCGTCGGCGAGCCGGCCCGCGTCGGTCGCCTCGGCGGCGAGCCGGTGGGAACGCTCGGCGAAGCGATCCATGTCGGCGCGGGTGATCTCGAGCTCGTTGGAGACCTCGCTCGCCTCGTTGATCATCTGCTTCTCGGTGAAGGGATTGGTGAGGCCGTCGTGGACCATCGCGTCGATCGTCTCGACATGACCCATGCGGTAGCCGAAACGGGCCCCGGGGAGGAGGTGCGGCGCCTGGCTCATCGACTCCATGCCGCCGGTCACCGCGACCTCGGTGTCACCGGCGCGGATCGCCATGTCGGCGATGCCGACGGAGCGCATGCCAGAGGCGCAGACCTTGTTGATCGTCTCCGACGGCACCTCCTTGGGGATGCCGCCCTTGATCTGGGCCTGGCGCGAGGGAATCTGGCCCTGGCCGGCCTGCAGGACCTGGCCGAAGACGACCTGCTGGACCTGCTCGGGCTCGACGCCGGAGCGCTCGAGCGCCGCCGAGATCGCGTGGCCGCCTAGGTCGGTCGCGTCGAGGGACGAGAGCGTGCCGCCCATCTTGCCGAAGGGCGTGCGCGCGGTAGCGAGGATCACTGTGTTGGGCATGGCTGCCTTTCTTCTAGTGGTTGTGCCGGGTCTCGGCTCGATAGAGGAGGGCCGCCTGGCCCATAGGGACGATACCGCGAGCTTGCGAACTGCGACCGTGCGCAACGTCATAGACTCGCCAAACTCGATGAAGGTCGACGTCAGCCAAACCGAGATCCCGGAGGTCGATGCCGACCTGCTCGCCGTCGGGCTCTGCGAAGGCGAGGAGCTGCCGACCGAGCTGGCCGACGCCCGCGGGGCCGCGGACGCGCAGGGGGGCTTCAAGCAGCTCGCGACGCTGCACCCCGGGGCCCCGGCCCGCGTGCTCGTAGTCGGCCTCGGCAAGCGCGAGGAGCTCGATGCGGAGCGGCTCAGGATCGCCGCGGCGCTGGTCGCGAAAGAGGCGGCTCGGCTGAAAGCGGCTTCGGTCGCCTGGCTGGTACCTGAGTCCGCCGAGGTGGCCGCCCTCGCCGAGGGAATCGTGACCGGGGCGATCCTCGGCGCCTACCGCTTCGACCGCTTCAAGAGCAAGGACGACGAGGAGCCTCCCCCATCGGCGCTCGAGTCCCTGACGCTGCTCGGCCCGGAGAGCCTCGCCGAGGCCGCGGAGGCTGCTCGCATCTGCGCCGAGGCCCAGAACCGCGCCCGCGACCTGCAGAGCCTTCCCTCCAACGTCGCCACGCCCTCCTACCTCGGCCGGCGGGCGCGCGAGATCGCGTCCGCCCACCCCGCGGTCAGCACCAACGTCCTCGGTCGCGAGGAGATCGCGGCCAAGGAGATGGGCGGCCTCGTCGCCGTCAGCAAGGGCAGCGCCGAGGAGCCGCAGCTGATCGTCCTGCGCTACGAGGGCGGCGGCTCGGGCGAGACGCTGGGCCTGGTCGGCAAGGGAGTCACCTTCGACACCGGCGGCATCTCGCTGAAGACACCGGGCGGCATGCATGAGATGAAGATGGACATGTCGGGCGCCGCCGCGGTTCTGGAGACGGTGAGGGCGGTGGCGGAGCTGGACTTGGCGCTGAACCTGATCGCCGTCATCCCCTCCACGGAGAACATGCCCTCGGGAACAGCGGTGAAGCCGGGAGACATCATCACCCAGTACAACGGCAAGACCGTCGAGGTCAACAACACCGACGCTGAGGGCCGCCTGATCCTCGCCGACGCCCTTGCCTACGCGGTCGAGCAGGGCGCCGATCGAATCGTCGACATCGCCACCCTCACGGGGGCGGTGATGATCGCCCTCGGCTCGACCTACGCGGCGTTGATCTCCAACGACGACGCGCTCGCCGCCGAGGTCGAGGAGGCGGGACGGGATACCGGCGAGCTGGTCTGGCGCCTGCCCCTGCACCCCGAGTACAAGGCGCTGACCAAGGGCACCGTCGCCGACCTGACCAACGCCTCCGCCAAGCGCAAGGCGGGCACGATCTACGCCGGCTCCTTTCTCGAGGAATTCGTCGGCGAGACCCCATGGGCACATATCGACATCGCCGGCACCGCCTGGGACGTCGGCCGCCCCTACACGGGCAGCGACGCCAGCGGCTACGGGGTGCGGCTGCTCACCGCCGTCGCGCGAGCCTTCGCCGAGTAGCCGGTCAGCTCAGGATCATGCAGGTCGCGATGCCGTGGGCGAGCAGCTTGCCGCTGTCCGCTGCGGTGAGGTTGGCCTCAGAGGTCGCCTGGCGGCGGCCGGCGTAGAGGACCTTGGCCTCGCAGAGGACGCGGCCGGTGTCGCGGGTGATCGGGCGCACGTACTTCGCCTCGAGGCCGAGCGAGGTGTAGCCGACGCCGGCCGGCAGCGTCGTGTGGACGGCGCAGCCGAGCGCCGAGTCGAGCAGGGTCGCGGCGTAACCGCCGTGGATGACGCCGATCGGGTTGTAGTGCTCCTCTCCGGGTTCGCCCTCGAAGACGACGCGGCCCTCTTCGAGCTCGACCGGGCGCAGCCTCATCGTCACCGCGATCGGCGGCGGCGGCACCTCACCGGTGACGACCGCCGTCATGTACTCCATCCCGGTCATCGTCGCGCCGGCCGCCGCGGTCGGCACCGGGTCCTGCCAAATCAGGGTGCGGTTGCGCGAGTTCTCCGGATGCGCCGCGGCGAAGGCTTCCGCCACGTCCTGGGCGGGGCCTTCGGGCGCGGTTACGACCGTGCCGTCGCCGTTCAACGGGCGCTCCTGCGAGCGTTGCCGGCGATGCGCTGCCGCGCCGGCTTGGGCGAGGCCGGATAGAGCAGGTCGGCCGCGATCTCCGTCTCGCTTATCGAGACCCGGAGCGGCCTCGGCCGGTGGTGATGCCTATGTCTCGGGATCAGCCTCATTGCAGCCCTCCAAATCGGTTGCTTGAAGCAACTTGCATTTGAACTCGACCCTACCCCAGTGAGTTGCTTGACGCAACCTTGTGTGCCAAGATCACTCTCGTGCTGCGCAGCGACTATCCCGGCCAGGTCTGCTCGATCGCGCGCTCGCTCGAGGTGATCGGCGAGCGCTGGACGCTGCTGATCGTGCGTGACGTGATGAACGGGAGGCGGCGGTTCGACGAGCTGCAGGAGGGACTCGGCGTCGCCCGAAACGTCCTCTCCGCACGCCTGCAGCGGCTGGTCGAGGAGGACATCCTCGAACGGCGCCCCTACCAGGAGAACCCCAAGCGCTACGAGTACTTCCTCACCGATAAGGGGCTCGACCTCTGGCCGGCGCTGGTCGCGCTGCTCGCCTGGGGCGACCGCTACTCCCCCGATCCCGACGGGCCGCCGATGCTGATCGTCCACAAGGAGTGCGGCGGGGCTGTGAGCGACCGCGGCACTTGCGAACGCTGCGGCAAGCTCTTGCGCGCCCCCGACGCCCGTGCCGTCCCCGGTCCCGGCCTCGAAGGCACCGGCGGCAAGGCCGAGGCGCTCGCGTCGCGCTAGCTTTGGCTGAGCGGCCAAGGCACAAGCGACTTAGGAGGAGCGGAATGGCGACAGCGGCGGAGACTCAGGTTCGAGACAGGATCTTCATCGGCGGAGAGTGGGTCGAGCCCGAGGGCGGCGAGACGATCGAGGTGATCAACTCGACCACAGAGGAGGCCATGGGCTCGATCCCGGCCTGTACGCCCGCCGACGCCGACCGAGCTGTTGCCGCCGCCCGCAACGCCTTCGAGACCTGGTCGCAGACCAGCCGTGAGGAGCGCGCCGGCCACCTGGGTGCGATCGCTGCCGGGCTCGGCGAGCGCGCGGAGGAGATCGCGGCAACGATCGCCCAGGAGCTGGGGATGCCACTGACGCTGAGCAAGATCATCCAGGCTGGCCTCCCAATCGCCCAGTTCGCGGCGATGCCGAACCTGATGGAGGAAGTCGCCTGGGAGGAGGAGATCGGCAACTCGCGCGTGCTGCGCGAGCCGGTCGGCGTGCTCGGCGCGATCACTCCCTGGAACTACCCGCTGAACCAGATCGCCGCCAAGGTCGCCCCCGCCCTCGCCGCCGGCTGCACCGTGGTCCTCAAGCCGAGCGAGGTCGTCCCGCTCAACGCCTTCATCCTCGCCGAGGTGATTGAGGCTGCCGGGCTGCCCGCCGGCGTCTTCAACCTCGTCACCGGCACGGGACCGGTCGTCGGCGAGGCGATCGCCGGCCATCCCGGCGTCGACATGGTCTCCTTCACCGGTTCGACCCGCGCCGGGCGGCGCGTCTCCGAGCTCGCCTCGGCGACGGTCAAGCCAGTGGCGATGGAGCTGGGCGGCAAGTCGCCGAACGTGATCCTCGACGACGCGGACCTGAGCAGGGCCGTGCCCGACGGGGTCGGCAAGTGCTACCTCAACTCCGGGCAGACCTGCAGCGCCCTGACCCGGATGCTCGTCCCGCGCGAGAAGCTGGCCGAAGCCGAGGAGATCGCCAAGCAGGCGGCCGAGACCTTCTCCCCCGGCGACCCCTTCGAGGAGTCGACCCGGCTCGGCCCGCTGGTCTCCGAGGTGCAGCGCGAGCGCGTGCGCGGCTACATCGAGAAGGGCGAGGCCGAGGGAGCGAAGCTGGTGACCGGCGGAGCTGCCCCGCCCGAGGGTCTCGACAAGGGCTACTTCATCCGCCCCACGGTCTTCTCCGAGGTGACGTCGGAGATGACGATCGCCCAGGAGGAGATCTTCGGCCCAGTGCTCTCGATCCAGCCATACGACAGTGAGGACGATGCGGTGCGAATCGCCAACGACACCGTCTACGGGCTCGCCGGCGGCGTCTGGTCCGCGGACCAGGACCGCGCGATCGCCGTCGCCAAGCGGCTGCGCACCGGCCAGATCGAGATCAACGGCGGCGCCTTCAATCCCCTGGCGCCATTCGGCGGCTACAAGCAGTCGGGACACGGGCGGGAGAACGGGCGCTACGCGATCGAGGAGTTGCTGCAGGTCAAGAGCCTGCAGCTCTGAAGCGCGCAATAGGCTGCGCCGCGTGGACTTCGAGCTGAGCGACGAGCAGCGGCTGCTGCGCGACACCGTGCGCGAGTTCGCGCTGGCAGAGGTCAGGCCCGTCGCGGAGGAGCTCGACCGGACCAAGAGCTTCCCCTACGAGATCGTGGAGAAGCTCGGCAAGCTGGGACTGATGGGAATCCCGTTCCCGCAGGAGTACGGGGGCGGGGGGGCGGACACGCTGAGCTATGTCCTCGCGGTGGAAGAGCTGGCGCGGATCGACTCCTCGGTCTGCATCACGATGGCCGCGCACACCTCGCTGGGGACGATGCCGATCTACCTCTGGGGGACCGACGAGCAGAAGGCCGAGTGGTTGCCGCGGCTCTGCAGCGGGGAAAAGCTTGCCTCGTTCGGGCTGACCGAGCCGGAGGCCGGGTCGGACGCGGGCAACGTGCGGACGACGGCGAAGCTCGAGGACGGCGAATGGGTCGTCAACGGGGCCAAGCAGTTCATCACCAACTCCGGCACCGACATCTCGGGGTGCGTCTCGATAACCGCCGTCACCGGCGAGAGCGACGGCCGCAAGGAGATCTCGAACCTGATCGTCCCCAGCGGCACCCCCGGCTACGAGGCCGGCGAGCCCTACCGCAAGATGGGCTGGAACGCATCCGACACGCGGCCGCTCTCCTTCGAGGACTGCCGGGTGCCGGAGGCCAACCTGCTCGGCCGCCGCGGCGACGGCTTCAAGAACTTCCTCCACATCCTCGACGGGGGGCGTATCGGGGTCGCCGCGATGGGCGTCGGCCTCGCCCAGGGTGCGCTCGATGAGGCGATCGCCTACGCCAAGGAGCGTCAGGCGTTCGGTCAAGCGATCTCCAAGTTCCAGTCGATCCAGGCGAAGATCGCCGACCTCTCAGCGCAGATCGAGGCCGCGCGCCTGCTCACCTGGCGGGCGGCGCTGGAGAAGGAGGCCGGACAGTCCTTCACCCTCACCGCCGCCCAGGCGAAGCTGATCACCGGCCGGCTCGCCGTGCGTGCGACCGAGGAGGCGGTGCAGATCCACGGCGGCTACGGATACATCGAGGAGTACCCGGTCTGCCGCTTCTACCGCGATGCCAAGATCCTCACGATCGGCGAGGGCACCGACGAGGTCCAGCAGATGGTGATCGCCCGCCGGCTCGGCTGCTAGGCCGGGCGCAGGGTGAAGCGGACGCGGGTGCCGGGGGCGCCATCCTCGAGCCAGATGCGGCCGCCATGGGCCTCGACGATCGCGCGCGAGATCGCCAGGCCGAGGCCGGCACCCTCCTCACTGCGCGCCTCGTCGCCGCGGTAGAAGGCCTCGAAGACGCGCTCGCCGTCGCCGGCCGGGACGCCCGCGCCCTCGTCGACGACCTCGACCTCGACGCCGTCGCCGCCGCTCCGCGCCCGCACGGTGACGCTGCCGTCGGTGGGGGTGTGGCGGATCGCGTTCTGGATCAGGTTGAAGAGCACGCGCTGGACCCTCTCCGCGTTGGCCCGCGCCGGCACCTCGTGGGCGGGAAGCTCGGCGGAGAGGGAGACGCCGCTGGCCTCGGCCGGCGCTCGCATCGCTGCCACCGTGTCGTCGATCAGCTCGCGCAACTCGACCCGGTCCATCGTCCAGGCGATCTCGCCCGCCTCGATTCGCGAGAGCTCGAAGAGATCGTCGATCAGCTTCGTCAGCGCCTCGACGTGGGTGCGCATCTCGGCGAGGTAGCGATCGCGGGTCTCGCCCGTCGCCACCCCGTCGTCGATCGCCTCGACCAGCAACCGCAGCGAGGCGAGCGGCGTGCGAAGGTCATGCGAGACCGCGGCGACCATCTGACGGCGCGCTTTCTCGATCTGGCGGCGCGAGCGCTCCTCCATCGCCAGTCGCACCGCGAGCGCCGTGGCGAGGACTGCACCGGACACGGAGAGCGCGACGAGGACGACCTGCTCGATGCCCATCCAGTGCGGCACCGCAACGGCGGCGGCACCGGCGAGGAAGGCAGCGATGGCTATGAGGCCGGCGCGCTTCACGGCCTCAACCTGTACCCCACGCCCCATACCGTCTCGATGAAGCGCGGTTCCCCCGGGTCGTCGCCGAGCTTCGCCCGCAGGCGGCGGACGTGCACGGTGACGGTGCTGGTGTCGGTGTAGAAGGGGAAGTTCCAGACGGCCTCCATCAGCTGGTCGCGCGAGAAGACCTGGCCCGGGCTGGCGGCGAGGAAGGCGAGTAGATCGAACTCGCGCTGCGTCAACGAGATCTCCCCGCCGTCGAGCTCGACCGTCCGCATCCCGGGATCGATCCGCAGCGGCCCGACCTCGATCGGCGGCTCCGCTTCGGCGGTGGGCGGCGCGGCGCGGCGCAGCACGGCGTCCACCCGGGCAACCAGCTCAGCGGGCGAGAAGGGCTTGACGACATAGTCGTCGGCACCGCGCCGCAGACCGGCCAGCCGGTCGGACTCCTCGCCCCGCGCGGTGAGCAGGATCACCGGCACCGGCCTGCCGTCGCCGTCGTGCAGGCGCCGCATCACCTCGAGACCGTCGAGCTCGGGCAGCATCACGTCGAGGACGACCAGGTCGGGATCGTGCTGCCCGGCGAGGCGCAGGGCCTCGGGGCCGTCACCGGCCGTGAGCGTCTCGTAGCCGGCCCGCTCCATGTAGCGGGAGACGACCTCGACGATCGTCGGCTCGTCGTCAACGACCAGCACCGTGCCGTGAGATCCATCGGCCACGAGAGGGATTGTCGCGGAGGGACGGCTATCCAAACGTGAACGCATAGCCCATCACCCCCCTTTCGGGCTCGAGCGTGAGCACGTGCTCCCCGACCCGCGGCAGCTCGACCAACTGGTAGAGGCGCTGCGAGTCGACGGAGACGAAACCGCCGTGTACGTCGGAGCCGGCGAGCGCGGGCGGGATCGGGTGGCCGTCGAGCAGAACCCGGACCCGACGCGTGCGGCCCGGCGAGCCGAGCACCAGGTAGACGCGGCGGGCGCCGAAGTGGAGCGAGAGCGAGCCGCCCTCCGCGGTCGCCGACTCGAGTGCGATCCGCCAGCGGCCGCCGTAGGCGAATTCGCTCAGCGGCGGCTCGGTCAGCTTGCCGAAGCGATGCGGGCCGGGCGAGAGCATCGGGTTCGTGAACCGTTCGGCACGGGCGGCGCCCAGATACGTCTCCGGCGTCATCACCCCGGCCGCGGCCGCGATCCCGTGCGCGCCCGAATCGTGCTCGGCGACCGGGCGGCCCGCTTCGGCGAGCAGCTCGCGGATGATCTTCTCCTTCTCGCCGTATTCGCCCTCGCCGTAATGGACGAAGCGAACCCGGCCGCGGGCATCGACGAAGTACTCCGAGGGCCAGTACTGGTTGCCGTAGGCGCTCCAGGTGGCCAGGTCGTTGTCCTGGACAACCGGATAGTGGATGCCGTTGCGCTCGATCGCTTCTTCGACGTTGCCGGCGTCCTTCTCGAAGGGGAACTCGGGCGAGTGGACGCCGACGATCGTCAGGCCGTCCCTGCGGTAGGTCCGATCCCAGGCGGTCAGGTAGGGCAGGGTGCGCAGGCAGTTGATGCAGGTGTAGGTCCAGAAGTCGATCAGGACGACGCGGCCGCGCAGCGAGCGCAGGGTCAAGGGCTCGTCGCCGGGCGTGTTGAACCAGCGCTGGTTGTCGACGAATTCGGGGGCCGTGCCCAAGACCGGCAACCCGGAGGACTTCCCTCCCCCTCCCTCGCTGCGGCGGACTGCCGCAGTTGCGCTGGTCGCCTTCGCGCCGACGCCGTGTGCCGATTCGCCGCGCACGTCGCTGAGCGCGGAGCGCGCCGACGCCGTGTCCTCGAGGCCTTCGGTCGGATTGACGAGGAAGCCGGGCAGCGAGCCGGCGATCGAGTTCTGGAAGCGGACGTCGTAGTTGCCGGCCATCGCCAGGGCGACGACGACCATCACCGCGCCCATCGTCACCTGCAACGCGGTCCCGCGACGCGCGAGCGGCGCCGTCAGGCGGCGGCCGCCGAGCATCAGGAGGTAGAGGACGACGGCCGAACCGATCCCGTAGCTGAGCGCGACCGCCAGGCGCCCGGCGGTAAACGGCTGGGAGGCGGAGACGGTGATCACGCCGGCGAGGATCGGGCCGGCACAGGGCGCGTAGACGAGCCCGAGGCTGGCGCCGACCAGGATGCCCGACCAGAAACCGTCCCCACCCGAGCGAACGCCCCCCGCGCGGCCGGCGAAGCGACTCATCGTCGCCTCGATCCGGGCGGCCAACGGGGGCGCCATCAACGAGACGCCGAAGACGAGCAGCACGGCAATCGCCAGCTTGCGCAATAGGTCGCCGGGCAGGCCGAGGGCCGAGATCACGTAGACCAGGGCAACCGTGGCGAAGGTGAAGGAGAGCGTCAGGCCGACGACGATCCCGAGCGGCCGCCGCCGACCGCCGGTCGCGCCGGCGGAGAGCGCGATCGGCAGCACGGGCAGCACGCAGGGCGAGAGCGCCGTGCCCGCCCCGGCGAGAAAGCCGAAGAGGATCAGCAGGGCCATGGCTGAACGTTCTCAGCCGGACATTACGAAGGGATTACCGGCTCAGCCGGGCCTGGACGTGACCGAGGACCCCTCGCGACCGGCGACTTCGGCCGCACGACCCACGGACTCGGAAATGCCGTAGTGGGCGCAGATGGTCAACTCGTGCTCGCGCAGCAGCGGCCTGCCGGGATCGACCACTGGCGAACTGCCAATCGACTCGCGACCGTGCGCAACCCAGATGCGATCGCCGACCGCGGCGCAGTTCGCCGCCGGGACGACGACGTGGGAGGAACCTAAGCGGCGGCGCTTCGAGCGAACGACCAGCCAGACCGGCGTGCCGCCGGCTGCGTCGACGAAGAAGTCGTGCGCGAAACCGACCTGGCGACCGTCGACATCGTCGACGTCGTTGCCGAGCCAGGCATTCGCCTCGTCGACCCCAAGCGGCCGGATCGCCTCGGCCTCACTCATCGGCCTGCCTTTCGAGCAGCTCCGAGGCGGCGCTCGCCGGGTCGAGCTCGCGGCGCACGACCTTCTCCAGCAGCCGAGCGGTCTCCGGGTCGCCGGCCGCCGTCGTCTCCATTCGCCGGCGCATCCTCGAAGTGGCGATTCCGAGCACCTCGTTGCGCAGGTTGCGTGCGCGCCGTTCCTCCAGCGTCCCGGCCTCCTCGATGTGGGCACGATGCTCGTCGATCGCCCCGGCGAGCTCGGCCACCCCCTCTCCCCGCGCCGCCTCGGTGCGCAGAATCGGCACCTGCCAGCCCTCGGGGTCGTGTGAGAGGGCGAGCACACCGCGCACCTCGCGCACCATCGTGTCGGTCATCGGGTGATCGGCCTTGTTGACGACGATCACGTCGGGGATCTCCATCACCCCCGCCTTCAGCGCCTGGATCGAGTCGCCCGAGCCGGGCATCAGCGCCAGGACGATCGTGTCGGCATGGTCGACGATGTCGATCTCCGCCTGGCCGACCCCAACGGTCTCGATCAGGACGTCGTCCTTGCCGGCGGCGTCCATCGCCAGCGCTACCTGCAGCGCCGCCTCGGAGAGGCCGCCGAGCGCGCCGCGCGAGGCCATCGAGCGGATGAAGACGCCGGGGTCGAGGAAGTGGTCGGAGAGTCGGATGCGATCGCCGAGCAGGGCCCCCTGGGTGAAGGGGCTGGAGGGGTCGATCGAGAGGACGGCAACCTGGCGCTCCGCCTTGCGCAGCTCGGCGGTGAGGGCGCCGATCAGGGTGCTCTTGCCGACGCCGGGGGGCCCTGTGAAGCCGACGATCCTCGCTCGGCCGGTGCGCGGGTAGACCTCGCGGACCAGCTCCCAGCCGGCCGGATCGTCGGACTCGATCAGCGTTATCGCCCGCGCCAGCGCGCGCTTGTCGCCGGCGACGAGCCGCTCGGAGAGCGAGGCGGTCTTGGCAGCATCAGACACGGCCCGGCCAGTCTAGAGTCCGCGCCGCCGTGATCCGCCTGCTCCGCTTCCTCGCCCGCAACGGGATGCTGAACCTCAGATACGGACGCCTGCTGCTCCGCTACTTGTGGCGCCGCCTCTTCACGCATGCCGGCTGGCGTTGGGGCACGGACGGGCTGCTCTTCCTCGGCCGCGGGCTCGAACTGCAGGTCGCACGCGGAGCCCGCATCGAGTTCGGGCGCTTCGTCTGGATCGGGGACGGGACGAAGATCCGCTGCCACGAGGGCAGGGTCGAGATCGGCGCCAAGACGGTGATGGGTCAGGAGTGCACGATCTCCGCCTACCAGCGGGTGCGGATCGGCGAGCAGTGCGTGATCGCCGACCGCGCGATGTTCATCGACTTCGACCACGGCGTCGTCGAGGTCGAGCGGCCGATCCGCTCGCAGGGGATCTACAAGCGCGACGTCGAGGTCGGCTCCAACGTCTGGATCGGCTACGGCGCCTGCGTCCTGCGCGGCGTCCGCGTCGGCGACAACTCGATCGTCGGCACCAACTCGGTGGTGACCAGGGACGTGCCGGCCAACGCCGTCGTCGCCGGCATCCCGGCGCGCGTGATCCGCATGCGCGAGGCCCCGCAGGAGCTGCGCTGGGCCGAGCCGGTCGAACCGGACCCCGAGGCCTGGACGACGCTGCAGCCGCCGAAGGAGTAGATGGGGGCGTGATCGCCTCAGCCAAGCTCGGCGGGCAGCGTGCGCAGCCCGTGCTCGCGCGCCGCACGGTGCAGGCGCACGTCCCAGGTGGCAAAGGTCGGGTCTTCGTCGGCCAACGTCAATGCCGCGGCCAGGTGCAGCGCATCGAGCGTGCGGAGCCGGTGGTGCACCGCGAGCCTCCCGGCGTCCTCCGCCAAGGTCCCGTCGATCTCGATGACGTCGACACGAGTCCAGTCGCCTTCCATCTTCTCGACGTCGTCCGCCTCTCCTCCGAGCGCCACGGCACGGACGGTCTCGACGAAGCCGACGCGGCACATCTTGTAGGCGCTCGCGCGGTCCATCGCCTCGACGATCGCGTCGCTGCCGATCTCCCTCACGTAGCGCTTGACGAGCGCACTCGAGTCCAAGTAGAGCGTCAACGCTCTTCTTCGCGCTCAGCGAGAATGAATGCCGAGGCCGAACGACCCGTATCCCTCGGGGCCGGGGGGCTCATCGGAAGTGGGCGGGTCGCTGGGGTCACTCTTCCTTCGGCGATCAGTTTTTTCATCGCCTCGCCCCGCTCGACTCGCCTGAGCAAGCTTCCCAGCTTCGCCATCAACTCCCGAACTCCGATCTCTCGCACATGGTCATCGTAGAGATAGGACGCCGGTCGAATCAGGGCCGACGACCTGCAAGGACTCTACCACGATTGAAACATCTTGTCTCACAGCTAAAGTGCTTCAAAAGAGAATCCCTCCGCGAAGTGGCCAAGGCGGAGCAGCGCAAGATGAAGAGCTGTAGACCACTTCGCCATCAGACAGAACAATTCCGCCCGTGGACATCGCCGCCCGCTTCGGTAAGAACATCGCCCGCTGCCGCAGGCATGCCGGGTTCTCGCAGGAGGAGCTGAGCATCCGCGCCTCCCTGCACCGCACAGAGGTGAGCCAGCTCGAGCGCGGGCTGCGCCTCGCCCGCATCGACACCTTGATCAAGCTGACCGGCGCGCTGGGGGTCTCCGCCGACGCCCTGCTCGAGGGAATCGACTGGCGCCCGGGCAGCGCCACGCTGGGCGAGTTCAGCGTCGCCGTGGCGGGCGAGAAGAACGGCTGACTCAGGCCGGACCGAGCTTGGCGCCCGCCAGCTCGGCGTAGACCGCCGCGGTCTGCTCGGCGACGTCGCCCCAGTCGAAGCGGCGCAGATGCTCGTAGGCTTCAGCGACGAGGCTGCGGCCGAGCTCATCGTCGGAGAGGACCCGGATCGCGACCTCGGCGAGCGCCTCGGGGTCGTGGGCGCGGAAGCGCAGGCCGACGTCCTCGTGGGGGACGACCTCGCGCAGGCCGCCGGTGTCGGCGACGATACAGGGACAGCCCGAGGCCATCGCCTCCAGCGCGACCAGCCCGAAGGGCTCGTAGATCGAAGGCACAACCGTCAGGTCGGCGATCCGGTACAGCGAGTGCAGCACGTCATCGCCGATCCAGCCGAGGAAGGTGCCGTGCTCCATCAGGCCCAGCTCCTCGGCCTGCTTGTGCAGCTCGGCCTCGTGGGTGCCCGAGCCCGCGATCAGGAAGCGGGTGCCAGGGACCTCTTCGATCAACCGCGGCATCGCCTCCAGCGCCAGCTGGAAACCCTTCTCGTAAACCAGCCGGCCGATCAGCAGCACCAGCTTCTCCTCCGGGGCGGCGAACTCCGAGCGCAGTCGGGTCAGCTCCGCCGGGTCCTGAGGCTGCAGGTCGTCGGGATCGATGCCGTTGGGGATGACGCTGATCCGCTCCTCGTCGACGCCGAAGATGTCGGCGATCTGCTCACGCATGTAGTGCGAGCAGGCGATCGTCCGCTCGGAGCGGTTGACGATCCAGCGCTCGACGCCGTGGATGTATGACTGCGGATGCTTGTCGACCCAGCCCTGGTGTCTGCCGTGCTCGGTGGCGTGGATCGTCGTCACCAGCGGCGCCTCGAAGCGCTTCGCAAGGTGATCACATGCGTTTGCGACCAGCCAGTCGTGGCCGTGGACGAGGTCGAAGCTGTAACGATCCCCGAGCTCGACGCCGCGAGCCAGCATGTCGGAGTTCATCCGCTCGACCCAGGCGACGAACTCGCCCAGGTCGGTCGGTCGCTTCGGCTCGCGGATGCGATGGATGAGGACGCCGCCGCGGCTCTCTTCGGCCGGCGACTCCTCTCCCCCACGGGTCAGCACGTGGACCTCGATTTCGCGCTCCACCAGCGCCTCGGAGAGCTTGCGGACGTGACGGGCGAGTCCGCCCTCGATCAGCGGCGGGTACTCCCAGGAGAGAATCAGGACTCGTGTCACGGCTGAAGGAACGGCGAAAGGCTCAGGTCCGGGGCGAGGGCACGCATGCGCGGGTCGACGATGGCCGGGGAGTCTATGGCCTCCAGGGCCGACTCCGCATGGGAGATGGCACGCTGGTAGGCGTAGTCCCCGGCCTGGCCGCGCTTGTCGAGGAAAGCCCAGTCGCTCGCCTGCGCCGCCAGCAGCTCGCGGGCGGCGCGGAGCGCGCCGTTGCCGCGCAGGCCCGAGGAGAGCACTCGCAGCAACCGCAGCTCGAGGCGGCGCGCGCCCCAGGCGAGGTCGGCGACGGCGGGCGAGTCCCAGGTGCGCAGGTCCTTTTCCTCTCCCCAGGTGGAGGCGGTGAGCGGGCGCGGCAGGGCCTCGTGCTCGGCCAGGGCCTCGGGGACCGTGAGCAGCCGCACGCCGGCTTTCTCGGCGCCGGCCAGAACCTCGCGCAGCCAGATAACGCCCTCCGACCACCAGTGGCCGAGCAGCTCGGTGTCGATCGCGAAGACGAGCAGGCCGCGGCGCTCGCGCTCCGTCGTGTAATGGCGCAGTCGCTCGGCCGTCGCGGCGAGGAACTCGTGCGCCTGCCGGCGGGCCGCCGCCTCGGCCGCGGCAGGGTCGTAGCCCCCTCCCCCGACCTTCCAGATCCGCACCCCGCGCAGCGATTTTCCGGCGAACTGGACATGGGCGGGATCGGAGGGATAGCCCTCGAGCGACCAGAGCCACTGGATCGCCTCCCAATCGATCGGCAGCGCCGTCGGCCCCGCCTCGGTTGCGATCGGCGCCAGCGCCTCGAGCGGCTCCTCATGGACGCTCTGGTCGATGCAGAACCAGCGCACGCCTGCTTCCGCCAGGCGCCACTCCAGACCGGGCGCGTAGGCGCACTCGGGCAGCCAGAAGCCACCGTCCCAGCCAAAGCGCCGGCGGTGCGAGCGAATCCCGGTCTCGATTTGCAGGCTCAGGCCCGGCCGGGTGGCGAGGAGCGGCAACACGGCATGTGTGGCCGCCGAGGTTGCCAGTGCGACCCGACCCTCCAGCGCGGCGGACTCGAAGGACCGCAGCGGGTCGCCGCCGTGCCCGTCGAGCAGCTCCAGTACATGGCGGTAGCGGGCCAGCTCCGCCTCGCAGGCGTCGCGGCATTCCTCGGGCACCTGGCCGGCGTCGGCTTCGGCGGCGCCAATCCGCCACTCGACCAGGAAACGCCGGAGGCGCTCGTGGACGCCCCGGTCTTCGAGCTGGTCGGCCAACACCGGCGTGACGGTCATCGTCAGGTGGTCGGCCACCTCCAGCACCGGCAGGTAAGACCGGATCGCCGCGTCGAAGAGCCACTCCTCACCGAACGGATACGTTCCGAAGCCCTCGACGTAGGGCATGTGGCTGTGCAGGACGATCGCCAGATCGCCGACGCTGCCCTCAGGGGGCATGGCAGACGGCGAGGAAGTCCAGGGCCCGGTCGAGGCCGCCCTCGCGGAGCTTGAAGTCCGAGGCGGTGATCGCAGGCGTGAAGCGGTCGTAGAAGGGCCTGGTCAAGCCGAGACGCTTGTGGACATGGTCCCAGCCGAGCTTGATCGCCAGCTCGTGGGCGCGCAGCTTGCGGGCATGGAAGAGGCCGAGCAGCTCGACTCGGGGGAAGTGCGCCTCGCAGAGCGCGCGGAACTCCTCCGCGCGGTACTCGTGCACGTGCCAGGGGTTGTCGGACTTCTCGGCACCGGGCGGCGCCAGCGTGAGCAGGTTGGGGGTCGAGACGAAGGCGACGCCGCGGGGCGCCAACATGGACTTGAAGTGCTCGAGAATCGCACCGGCATCCCGCACGTGCTCGATCGTCTGCAGGAAGACGACCGCGTCGCAGGGCTCGGCGAAGCTCTCGACCAGGTCGCGCTCGAAACGCAGGTTCGGGCGCACGTAGCGCAGCCGGGCGTGCTCGTGCGCCTCGGGGTTGGCGTCGACGCCGACGACACTCGCCGCCGCACCCGCGAGCACTCTGGACCCATACCCCTCGCCGCAGGCCATGTCGACGACTCGCCGGCCGGCGACCCGCTCGGCGATCCACTCGTAGACGACCAGATGGCGCCGGTACCAGTAGTTCTCCTCGGGAACGTCGGGCAAGGTCCGCTCGCCCGTCAGCGGCAGCGGCGGCACCCCCGGGGGTTGGTTCTTCTGTACGTACTCGCGCCCCACGCCCCCGGACCGTATTGTTCCCGGCCGCATGCCGGCCTCCCCGACAGCGACCGCGGAGCACATCAAGGACGTCAATACGCGCTACCACGACGCCGCCGCCCACGAATACGACGCCAAGTGGGGCATCGACTTCGGCGAGACGGGGCAGGAGCAGGTCGCCCAGAAGCTGGCCAAGGCCCTGGGCGGCCAGCGCGGGCGCAGCTTCGAGCACGGCCTGGAGATCGGCTCGGGGACCGGCTACTTCTCGCTCAACCTGCTGCAGCTCGGCGCGATCGAGCGACTCACGGCGACCGACATATCGCCGGGGATGCTGCAACGGCTGGCGCACACCGCCGAGGGCCTCGGACTGGAGGTTGAGACGGTGCGCACCGAGGCCGAGACGCTGCCTTTCAAGGAGGAGAGCTTCGACCTCGTCTTCGGCCATGCCGTGCTCCACCACATCCCCGACCTGAACCGGGCCTTCGCCGAATTCCGCCGCGTGCTGCGGCCCGGCGGCGCGATCGTCTTCGCCGGCGAGCCGTCTCGTTACGGCGACACGCTCGCCGCGCTGCCCAAGCGGGCCGGCCTCCTCGCCGCCCCAGCCTGGCGCCGGTTGGTGAAAGCGCAGCCGCGCGCGATCGCCGAGGCCGAGCAGTCGGAGGGCCACAGCCTCGAGGGAGAGGTCGACGTGCATGCCTTCGCCCCAGCCGATCTCCGTCGCCTGCTCAAGGACGCGAGCTTCGAGGACCGCCACGTCGGCGGCGAGGAGCTGCTCGCCAACGCCTGGGGCTGGGGCCTGCGCACGGTCGAGTCGAGCGCCGAACCGGAGTCGATCTCCTGGGGCTGGCGCAAGTTCGCCTTCCGCAGCTACATCGCCCTGCAGAAGGTCGACAGCCGCCTGCTCGAGCCGCACCTTCCCGCCGAGCTCTTCTACAACCTGCTCGTCTCCGGCCGCAAGCCGTCCTGAGCATTCATTCGTTGAACGGTTTTCGGCACATGGCGCCTAAAAAGCTTCAACAAAGCTTCTGAAGCCGGCGGGCGACAGGAATCAGCGCTGCCAGCACCTCCTTCGGTTCGTAGCGAACCTGAGCAGCGGTGAAGTGCAGGACCGTTAGGCCGGCCACCGTGTGAGCCTGATCTCGAATTCGGTCTTGTTTCTGCTGAGAGGACGTACGGTGATATCGAAGGCCGTCTGTCTCAACCACCAGACCGAGATCAGGCCAGTAGAAGTCGACTCTGTATCCGTTCAGCCATACCTGCGTCTTCGGCGCCGGGAGGTCGACCTTGCGAATCAAGCGTAGGAAACGACGCTCCAGCTCCGAGTCCGTAAGCGAGAACGTCTCCGAGTCGAGCAAGGAGCGGAGCAACCCGATCCCAGGCCGGCGGGGAGCGTCCTCGAGGGATGCACGGAGGGTCGCTGGATCGACGAGGTCGAGCCGGTCCGCCTCACGGATCGCGCGTTCCACCTGCTCGTGGGTCTTGCAGGTGGTGACATCGATCAACGTGGTGATTGGATCCGTGACCGAGATGCCGTGAACCTCGCAGCGGTCGACCGCCTCGAGATCGAACCGTCGATGGACGCAGATGCCAGGTCGCCGGCTGGCCCGGTGCCCTGGCACGACAATGTCGATTTCGCCGCCCCACGCCAGTAGGCCCCACAGGGCCGCTGCACTGCCATGACTGAGGCGTGCGCCGGGTCCGCAAGCGAGAACCGCCGCCATCCAACGACCATGATCGCTGACTTCCGGCCTGCCCACCGCGTACACGCCCCTCCAAAGCGGATGCAAGCGTCCGGCGGCAAGGCGGCGGTGGATCATGTCGCCACTCAACCCACCTGCCAGCAGCTGCTTTCGCGTGACCACGCCATTCTGCCTCCGCACCAACGCCCACAGCTCTTTCGACGTCCATTGAAATCTTTTGCGCGACATGCGCATTCAAGGCTTCAACGAGCAATGGTTCTCCCCCCAGGCCGGCGATCAGGTACGCGATTCGATCCGCCGGGCGCGGTAGAGCCTGACGCGAGCGTCGACACCCTTGAGGCGACGCTCGCCGGCGAAGGAGTACTCGAAGGCGTCGGGGGCGGCGCGCTTCGCGGCGCGGTCGACCAGCACGCTGCCGGGGCGGGCGACGCCGGTGATCCGGCTGGCGAGATTGACTGGCCGCCCGTAGTAGTCGCCCGAGCGCAGGAGCACCGGGCCGAAGGCAATGCCGGCACGAATCCGCGGGAAGTCCTCGCCCGCGTCCTCGGCGGCTTCGATCAGCCTCAGAGCCGCCTCGATCATCGGCTCGGCGTCGGCGGAGACCAGCATCGCCGCGTCGCCGATCGTCTTCACCAGGCGAACCGGCGATTCGGCAACCTCGTTCGCCAGTTCCTCGAGCCGGCCGGCAACGTGGCCGAGCTCCTCCGGTGCAATCTCCTCGCCGAGCTTGGTGAAACCGACCAGGTCGGCGAAGCAGACGGAGAAGTCGCTGGTGGCGCCCATCTCACCTGATTCGAGATCGGCCGTGCCGATCACGTCGCGCCGGATCTGCTCGAGCAGATGAGAACGTGCCGCGTAGAGCAGCGTCGGCTCGAAGATCGGCAGCATGTGCTCGGCGGCGGCGGCGAAGCGCAGCGCCAAGTCACGCTCGGTGTCGCCCGGCTGCATCAGCGTGCGTCGGATCAGCTCGCGGTTGGCGTCGGCAATCCGCGAGGTGGCCATTCCGATCGTGCGGGCGACCTGAAGAATGCCATCCTCGGGCAGGCCGGCGTCGAGGAACGCCTTCACGCGGCGCGCCGCCTCGAGGTCGTTCTCGTTCAGCACCCGCTCGTCGGGGTCGGGATAAGGCAGGCCCAGGGCGGAGCCGGCCCGCTGCAGGAGGTCGAGCTCGGCTTCGGAGAGCTCGGCGATCTCGCGCGGGGTGTAGCGGGCGCCGTCCCCGGCGACGCCGCGCTCGACCGGCAACAGGGTGAGGCGGCCGGCGGCGACCGCTTCGCGCAGCTCCTCCAGCGGCACGCCGTCGTCGGCGAGCTGCTCGAGCAACCTCAGACGGTCCTCGCGCGCCTCGCCCTCAACGCCGTCGAGCAGTCCCTCTGCCTCGAAGTCGATCATGCGGTCGCCACGCTACCGCCACGGCGGGGATCGCCGCCGCCGCTGAGCGCGCCGCTGGACGGATCGCGAGCCACGGCCTGGACCCCACCAAAGAAGAGATTGATCTCCGGCCGCCTGAGCACCGGCGTACCGCCTGCCTCGATCCGAGTCAGCGCGGCCTCGTCGATCCCGGGCTCCGCCTGGACGATTCCCTGCTCGAAGTGCAGGCGCGGCGCGTGCACCGCCTCCTCCGCCCCCATCCCCTGCTCGACCGCCCGCACGATCGTCTGCAGGATCGCCGAGCGGATCCGGTTCGAGCCGGCGCTGCCGAGGCCGAGCTCGATCTCGCCGTTCCGCAGCACGACGGTCGGCGCCATCATCGAGGGCACGCGGCGCCCGGGAACGATCGCGTGGAAACCGAGCGGGTTGAGGTCCTCCTCGCCGAGCATGTTGTTGAGGATCACCCCGGTGCCGGGAACGAGCACCCCCGAGCCCGAGCCGTTCGAGCAGGTGACGCTGGCGCACATCCCGTCGGCGTCGAGCACCGAGATGTGGGTGGTCGAGCCGAGCAGGTCGCCGGCCACCGAGTCGAGCGCCGCGTCCCCCAGCAGCCCCTCCTCCAGGCCGGTTCCGTAGAGCGCCTCGGCGAATGCCTCGCCGCGGGCGTCGTTGGCAGCACCCATCGCGGCGACGAGCTGCTCGGGCCCGCTTCGTTCGCCAAGCCTCTCCAGCAGCCCGAGGCAGTACGCGATCAGGATGCCGCCCGAGGACGGCGGCGGGTTGGTCAGGACCTCGGTGCCACGGAAAGGAATGCGAACTGGCATCCGCTCGGCGGCTTCGTAGGCGGCGAAGTCGGCCGGCCCTAGGGTGCCGCCGTGCTCGACCACGTGCTCGCTCAGCCGGCCGGCGATCTCGCCGCGGTAGAAGGGCTCGGCGCCTTCGTCCCCGAAGCGTTCCAGCGCCTCGGCCAGCTCGGCAAAGCGAAAGGTCTCCCCCATGCGCAGCGTGCGTCCCGCCGGGGCGTAGAGCTCGCGCGTGCCCTCACCCAGATCATGGATCGGAGCGAGGATGTCGAGGATGTAGGCCTGCTCGGCGTTGACCGGCGCCCCCTCGCGGGCGAGGCGGATCCCGGGGCCGACGAGGTCGGCCAGCGGCACCGAGCCGAAGCGCGCCAGCGCCTGCTCGAGGCCAGCCGCCGTCCCTGGCACCCCACAGGAGGCCGGCCCGACGTAGAACGTCTGGACCGTGTCGGCGTCGAAGTGAACGGGCACCGGGACCAGCTCGGTGCGTCGCTCGATCCCGTCCCGACCGGGGGCCGCGACGAAGAAGTCGATCAGGACGGTCTCGGATCCCCTGTGCACCATCATGAATCCCCCGGCCCCGAAGCCGGTCAGCGGGCTCTCGACCGCGAAGGAGGCGAGCGCCGCACAAACCGCCGCGTCGACCGCGTTGCCGCCCTCGCGCAGAACTTCGGCTCCCGCCTCGGCGGTCAGTGGATGCCCCGCGGCGACGACCCCCGTCATGGGGCGGTCGCTACCCGGGAAGGAACTCGGGGACGTCGAGCGTGCCCAGATCGCCGGGCTTCTCCGAACGCGGCGGACGGCCTCGGCCGGTGTCCTTGGTGCGCCGGATGGTGGGCTCGGCGATCCGCCGCTGCGGCGCCCCACGGCCGTCGAAGCGCGTGGCCACGACGGTCACCCAAACCTGGTCTCCCAGGTCCTCGTCGACGTTGGCGCCGAAGATGATGTTGGCGTCGGGGTGGGCTGCCTCGCCAACCAGCTTGGCGGCCTCGCTGACCTCGACCAGCGAGAGGTCGGCGCCGCCGGTGATCGAAAGCAGGATCGAGCGAGCCCCCTCCATCGAGGTCTCGAGCAGTGGCGAGGAGATCGCTTTTTCAGCGGCGAGCATCGCTCGTCCCTCGCCCTGGCCCATGCCGATGCCGAGCAGCGCGCGGCCCGCTTCGGACATGATCGTGCGCACATCGGCGAAGTCGAGGTTGATCACGGCGGGCAGCGTCACCAGGTCGGAGATGCCCTGCACGCCCTGGCGCAGCACGTCGTCGGCAACCTGGAAGGCCTCCACCATCGACGTCTGCTGGTCGAGCACCTCGAGCAGACGGTCGTTGGGGACGACGATCAGCGTGTCGACCTCGGCCGCCAGCTCCTCGATGCCCTTACTGGCCTGATTGCCGCGGCGGCTGCCCTCGAAGCTGAACGGCTTGGTGACGATGCCGACCGTGAGCGCGCCGACCTCGCGGGCGAGACGGGCGATCACCGGGGCGGCGCCGCTGCCGGTGCCGCCGCCGGCGCCGGCAGCGACGAAGACCATGTCGGAGCCCTTCAGCAGGCGCTTGATCTTGTCCTGTTCCTCGAAGGCCGAGCGGTGGCCGACGTCGGGGTCGGCACCGGCGCCGAGGCCGCGCGTCTGCTCGTCGCCGATGTGGACCGTGACATCGGCTACGCAGAGCTGCAGCGACTGAAGATCCGTGTTGACGGCCATGAACTCGACGCCCGGGATACGAGCCTCGACCATGCGGTTGACGGCGTTGACGCCACCGCCGCCCACGCCGACGACGCGAATCTTGGGCTGGTGGGGCTCGCCACTGCCCGGCGGCTCGTACTCCGGCTCCTCCCGCCCGTACCGCGGGGCCTCGACAACAGGCTCTATCTCCCGCCGCCCGTGAGGCTCCTCGAAGACCCGTTTCAACCGCTCGGGCGGAGTCTCCTCGGCCTGTGGCTCGACAGGGGGCTCTGGCGGCTGCTCGGAAGTCGAGCGGAAGAGATTGGAGAGCGGGCCCTCGCGCATGCTCGCTCGCTTGTCACGCCGACTCATTCGCCAGAACCTCCTTCGCCAAGTCGCGGTAGTAGCCCGCGGCGTTCCCCTGGGGATCGTACTTGAGCACGCTCGACCCTTTGACGGGGGCCTCGGCGAACTTGATCGCCTTGCGAATCCGCGATTTGAAGACCAGGTCGCCGAAGTTCTCCTCGAGGATTTCGACCGCCTCCTTGGCGTGGACGGTGCGCGAATCGAGCATCGTCGGCAGGATGCCCTCGATCCGCACGTCGGGGTTGAGGTTCTCCTGGATCATCTTCAGCGTGTTCTGCAGCTGCACGAGGCCGCGCATCGATAGGTACTCGCACTGGACGGGCACGATCACCTTGTTCGCGGCAGTCAGGGCGTTGATCGTCAGCAGCCCGAGGCTGGGTGGCGTGTCGATGCAGACGAAGTCGTAGTCGGCGGCGACCTCCTTCAGCGCCTTCTCCAGCGAGCGCTCGCGGCCGATCTTGGTGCTCATCGCGATCTCGGCCCCGGCCAGGTCGATCGAGGCGACGGCAATGTCGATCTCTTTCTTGACGATGATCTCGGAGATCGGCATGTCGTGGACGAGCACGTCGTAAAGGCTCTTTTCCACCTTGTCCGGATCGATCCCCTGGCTCATCGTCAGGTTGCCCTGTGGATCGAGATCGATGCACAGCACCCGGTGGCCGGACTCGGCGAACGCCACCGCCAGGTTCAAGGTCGTCGTCGTCTTCGCCACCCCACCCTTCTGGTTGGCGAACGCGATCACCTCAGCGTGCTTGACAGGCGCTTCGGACTCCGCAGCTTCTTCGGCCTCGGCTTCATGCCGCGAGGGAGCGATCAGGTCTCGAGCCTTCAGCCGCTCCGGCCCCTCGGGCTCAGCTATCTCAACGGCCGATGCCGGAGGCTCGTCTTCCACAACCGTTTCTTCCGCGGGTGGCGCAGATGAAGATGATGGGGGGGTCGAGGACGGACCGTGGCCCGCCCGCAGCGCCCCCCCGTCATCTGGGACAGGACCCGCGGTCGATACCTCAGAAGTCTCCTCGGGCACAGCCGCCTCCATCTCCTCGAGCTCCTCAACGATCGGATGCTCCTCGGTGGGCGGCGACACGAACTTGCTCTTGCGGCTCAGGAATCCCATTGCGCGGGTATTCGCATGGCCTCCCGCTTTTCCTGCCACGCCCCGAAATTGCTAGGAATCACCCGGTAACCGACTTTCTCGACAAGCGAGTGGTCTTCGTCACCGGCAAGGGGGGCGTCGGCAAGACCACGGTCGCGGTGGCGCTCGGCCTGCGCGCAGCCTCGGAAGGCAAGCGCACGATCGTCTGCGAGGTCGCCGCGCAGGAGAACGCCTCGCGGATCTTCGACCACGCCGAAGTCGGCTTCCACGAGGTCGAGGTGGCCGAGAACCTCTGGTCGATCTCGATCGACCCGGACGAGTCGATGCGCGAGTACGTACTGCTGCAGCTGAAGGTGCGGGCGATGCGGGACATGCTCTTCCGCAGCCGTATCTTCAACTACCTCGCCGCCGCCACCCCAGGCCTCAAGGAGCTGGTGACGATCGGCAAGATCTGGGAGCTGGCGCAACTCGACCGCAAGGTGAAGAGCGGGCGCAAGTACGACCTGGTGATCGTCGACGCTCCGGCGACGGGGCACGGGATCGGCTTCCTGCAGACCCCGCGCACCTTCGCGGCGATTGCCCGCGTCGGCCCGATCCACTCGCAGGCGAAGGAGCTCGACCGCCTGATCACCGACCAGCGTCACACCGGCGTCGCGATCGTCGCCCTGCCGGAGGAGATGCCGGTCAACGAGTCGGCGGCGCTCGAGCGCGACCTGCGCAACGAGGTCGGCGCCGCCGTCGACCGCGTCTACATGAACGGCCTCTACCCCGAGCGCTTCAGCACCGAGGAGGCCGAGCGCCTCGCCGCGCTCGCCGCGGGCGAGAACGGATCGCTGCGCGCCGCCACCCGCGCCGCTGTCTCCGAGCACAACCGGGCGCGCTCGCAACGCGCACAGCTGGCCCGCCTGCGACGCCGGGTCGAGGCGCCGGTGAAGACGCTCCCCTTCCTGTTCGAGCCGGAGCTCGGCGTCGAGGGCGCCGAGCAGCTGGCGAGGAAGCTCACCTGATGCCCAGCGTCGGCGAAATCCTCGACGGCAAGGACATCTGCATCTGCGCCGGCTCGGGCGGGGTCGGCAAGACGACGACCTCGGCGGCGATCGCCACTGGGATGGCGGCGCGCGGGCTGAAGGTCTGCGTGCTGACGATCGACCCGGCCAAGCGGCTCGCCGACTCGCTCGGCCTCCGGGAGCTGGGCAACGAGGCGAAACGGGTCGATCCGGAGCTGTTCGAGAGCCATGGCCTGGAGATGAAGGGGGAGCTGTGGGCGATGATGCTCGACGCGAAGGCGACCTTCGACGAGCTGGTCGCCCGCCAGGCGCCCGACGAGGAGTCGCGCGACCGCGTCCTCGGCAACCGCATCTACCAGCAGATCTCCAGCGCGCTGGCCGGATCGCAGGAGTACATGGCGATGGAGAAGCTCTTCGAGCTGCACACCGAGGGCCGCTTCGACCTGCTCGTCCTCGACACTCCGCCGACCCGCAACGCACTCGACTTCCTCGACGCGCCGCGGCGCCTGACGCAGTTCATCGAAGGGCGCTCGCTGCGCGTCTTCATGCGCCCGACCGGGCTGGCGGCGAAGGTCGCGGGCCGTGGCGCCTCGGTCGCGCTCTCGGTCTTCAAGCGGATCGTCGGCTTCGACCTGCTCGCCGACCTGGCCGAGTTCTTCAACGCCTTCAGCGGCATGGTCGACGGCTTCCAGGCCCGTGCCAAGCGCGTCAACAGCCTGCTCGCCGACTCGCGCACCTGCTTTCTCGTCGTCTGCGGGCCGCAGGGCGAGCCGGTCGACGAGGCCGTCTACTTCCACCGCAAGCTGGTCGAGGCGAAGCTGCCCTTCGGCGGCGTGATCGTCAACAAGGTGCATTACCCCGCCGAGAAGCTGCGTGGCGACGGTGCCGACCTAGTTGGGGCGCTGAGAGAGAAGCTGGGGGACGCCGACCTGGCGCAGCGCGTCGCGGCGAACTTCGCCGACTACCAGGCGCTGGCCGAGCGCGACGCGCGCAACATCGAGCGCCTGGAGCGCGAGCTGCGCACGAAGGGCGTGATCCGCGTGCCCTACCTCGACGAAGACGTCCACGACCTCGCCGGCCTGACCGAGATCAACCGCTACCTGTTCGCCTCGAGCGAGGAGCGCGAGGCAATCGCCGCGGGTCGCGCCTAGCCGGCGTGGCGGTAGTGGTCGTACTTGAGCTCGCGCACTTCCCAGTCGGCGTCCTCGGGGACCGGGAAGAGGTGGCGCACGCGGGGGGTGTCGATCCGCTCGCGGTGGCGGACGTCGCCGTCGATCGCGGGGAAGTCGAGGGTGCTCTCCGGTGCGTCGACCTCGTCGAGCCAGTCCCTGGCGGTGATGCGGATCTCGCCCTCGGCCGGGATCGGCTCGAGGATGCGGGTCTCCTGCTCCATCTGGTCCTCCTCTGATTCGTCGTGGACGAGCGACTGCTGCACCTCGGGCTCGGGTACGGGGGGATCGACCGCGGGCTCTGCCGAAACCGCGATCTCGACGTCGCCGGACTCGAGGCCGGCGACGATCAAGCTCTCGTCGGCGGCGGTGCCGAGGTCGCCGCCGAGCTCTCCCAGCGCGGCGTCGCGCAGGATGCGGCGCACCCCCTCCTCCAGCCACCCGGCCAGAGCCAGCCCGGGCAGCGACTGGCTGCCGTTCATCAGCGAACGCTCCAGCTCCATCGCCTGCTCGATCCGCTCGCCGGCCTCGATCCGATCGAGCTCGTCGTTGGCGAGCAGCGCAGAGGCACGCATCGGCAACGAGGCGCCGACCGGCCCGTGCCCTTCGAGCACCGCGCGCAGCGCCAGCAGGTGGTCGCTCAGCCCCTCGAGGGCCGAGCTGCGATCGCAGCCCTTCTCGAAGCGGGCGACGGCCCAGGCGAGCGCGCCGTCCGGATCGGGGCGAGCCTCGAGGGCGCTCGCAAGCTCCGCGAGCTGAAGCGCCTCGTCCCCGTCCAGGTCGTAGCCCCCGGAGCGGGTGGCCGGGGCACCGGTGGCAAGCCGCGCCCAGCGATCCTCGCCGGTCGGGGCGAAGGCGTAGGGACCGAGGCCGATGTCGCCGGCCTTGAAAAGGCGCATGACGCTGATCAGCTCGTGCAGTTGGCACATCGCGGCTTCGGCGCTCTCGGCGCCCTCGCCCTGCTCTGCGAGCGCCAGGAACTGCGGCTGCCAGGCCGCTCGGCCCATGCCCTCGCTGCTCATCGCCTCGATCGGAGCCTCGACCGCGTCGGCGCGAACGATCTGCACACCGTGCGGCAGCTGCAGGCGGGGCAACGGCATCCGCAGGCCGACCAGCGGCGCAAGCAGGACATCGGCCTCCTCGGCGCCACGGGTCTCGGCCTCGAGCACGGCCAGCGCCTTGCGCAGCCGCTCGTGATCGAGTGACAGCTCCGTGCATCCCTCCCAAAGCGAGGCCAGGAGGACGACCAGCATCTGGGCTGCGCGCTCGCCCGGGTCGTCCGGGACCTGCTCGCCGCGCGCTTCCAGGTAGGCGGCGGCAATGCCCGCCGCGGCGACGGCGTCGCGAGCCAGCGCGAAGGCATCGAGCTCGCGCAGCTCGGCGTCACGCTCGCGGACGTAGCGCCCGGTCAGCGGCCGGTAGCTGTAGAAGAGGGAGTCGTCGCCGCTCTCGGCGTCGACGTCGAAGGGGATCTGGTCGCCACCGGCGACCAGCGAGCTGAGCCGGATCGCCGCCTCGGAGGCGAGGCGGGTCAGGGAGTCGTCGAGCAGGCGGTCACGCACGTCCCTCGCTTCCCGCCCATGCCTGGGCCTCCTGCGCCTGCACGCCCGCTTGCAGGACGTGTCAGGCGGGAATGGGGGCGGTCGCTTCGTCGGAGAGCCAGCGGCGTCCGTAGGCGCGCATGTCCTCGACCAGCGGCACGAGGGCCTCGCCCTTCTTGGTCAGCGCGTACTCGACCCGCGGCGGGACCTCGGGAAAGGTGTTGCGCTCGACGATGCCCTCCTCTTCCAGCGCCCGCAGGCGCAGGGAGAGGGTGCGCGGGCTGATCCCCTCCAGCGAGCGCTCGAGCTCGCAGAAGCGGCTCGACCCTACGGCCAAGTCGCGGATGAGGAGGAGCGTCCACTTGCCGCAGACGACTTCCGCCGTGCGGCAGACGGGACAGCTGGCGTTGGAAGCGGCGCTCATGGCAAAGACGGGGCGGTTGCTTCGAAAACCCCGCTTCAGCGAGTGTAGCGATATCGCTTCACTTACTGAAGTATTTGGCTACGGGCGCGATCAGCCGTGCCCGGTGACGACCAGCGCGATCTTGAGGATCTTGATCGTGTAGCGGGTTTCGTTTGCCCCGTAGATGAAGGTGAGCGGCACTTCTGGGCTGACTTCGAGCAGCTTGCAGCGCTTGGCTACGGACGCGCACGTCGCTTCGCCATCCACCGAGGTGACGTCATCCGAGACGAGCAGCAAGGCCTTCACAGCATGGTGGTTTTCCGCCGCCTTGCGCGAGAGGCCCATGTAGGTGACCACCGGCGCCTTTTCGCCGGGCAGCGGAGTCTGCGGCAGGACCTTGTGCTTGACGCCGATCTCCGGGCTGGCGCTGGGATCGGCATTCTTGCCGCCCGCCTTGACGATCCGCACGTCGATCCCCCAGTTGTAGAAGACCAGGTGATGACTCGTTTCGCCGCTCGAAGGGGACGAGGAACTGGGGGGAGAATCGTTCACCGTCGTCTTCACGGTGTCGGTGGTCGAGCTGCTGTTGGAGCTAGTAGTCACCGTGGTCGTCGAGCTGACGGAGTCGGAGGAGCTTTCCGTCTGCGAGCCCAGTTCCGCGCCGCTCGTCGACGGCGCCGTGTAGCGCTGTTCGAAGGGATCGGTCGGCGTGCGGCCGGCGAGGCGCTTGCGGTAGTCGCGCAGCCCCGGCTTCGCCTGCACCACCGTGAGGCTCGCCGCCTGGGCGGCGCCTTGGGTTGGCGTAGCGATGGCATCTCGAGGCTTGGCGGGCGGAGTCTTGGAACCGCCGCCCAGCAGGAACGGCACGGCGGCGATCGCCACGACAGCAAGTGCAATCAATGGCAGCAGACGACGATCACGTAGATCCCAGTAAAGGTCACTCACGAATGGCGGCACCTTCAGCTCCGGCATCTTCAGCTCCGGCCCCTTCTTCAAGCGCTTCATGGTGTCCCTCCGGTGGTCGTAGCGGCCGGCGTAGCTGCGGCCGGCGCCGGCGCGGCCGGCGTCGCCCCCGCCGTGACGCCTTCTTCGGGCGGCGTCAAATAGGTCGTGACCGAGAAGGTCGCTTCCAGCGCCGGGAACCCGCTTTCGGGTTCGGGCGCAAGCGAGAAGCCGTTGATCGTCAGCAGGCGGCCGTCGACGGAGACCCGTTCGTTCTGCGTCTTGACCAGCGAGTCGAGGCCCTTGATGAAGTCGGCGATGTGGAAGAAGTCGCCGGTGAAGGTGAGCGAGTAGGGCATCACGCCGAGGCCGGCGGGGCCGATCGCGGCGCCCAGGGGCAGCGTCGAGGCCGCCACCTCGGTCGGCGAAGCCAGCGAGGCGGGACTTCCGCCGGCGCCTTCCGTAGAGGGAGCTTCGGGCGCTGAAGCAGCAGGCGGCGCGGGGGCTTCGCCTTTAGCCGCTTCGAGAGCCAGGGTCTGGAAGCTGACCCCAGCCCTTTCGGAGATCCGGTTCACCTGCACGAGCAGCGAAGCCGTGTCGTCGTCGCCGGGAACGGCCTTGCCGAGGACGACGAGCTGCTGGTAGTTCACGGGGAACTGCTCGCGCGCTTCCGCCGCCTGCGCCGCTTCCGCCCGGTGCTGCGTCAGCGATGCCTTCGCTTCTTTGACCTGGGCGCCGAGCTTGCTCGCTTCGTCGCGCTTCGGGCTCAGCAGGAGCATCCAGAAGGCGATCGCCAGCACGACCACGGCCAGCGCGGCGACGATCGTCTTGTTCGTCGAGGTCATCTTCATCTCAGCCACCTTCTTCCGCCCCTTCGCCCGAGCTTGCTTCGGAGCTTTCAGAGGTTTCGGTGGAGGCGGTCTGGGCAGCTTCGGGCGCTGTTTCAGGCGCGGCGCCCGCTTCCGTCGGGACCGGCGCCGCGTCGAAGGCGACGACTATTTCGAACTTGGCGATGAAATCCCGGGTGCGGCATTCCTCGCCCCCGGATTCGCCTCCCCCTGAGCTGCCGGCCCCTTCGCTCAATTCCGAGGACTGGACGCCGACGCGGGTCACGCCATCAATGTCCTTGAGGGCGGTGACGAAGCCGGCCACCGCTTCCTGGCCCTTGGCGCAGCCGCTGATCTGAAGGGCAGGGCCGGGCGCCGACTTGCGCAGGGTCGAGCCGGAGCTTCCTCCCCCCGAGCCGCCCGTGCTCGCTTCGGGCGAAGCCGTAGCTTCGAGACCGACCAGCCAGACGTCATGAGGCAGGATGAGGGAGAGTTCGCGCATCACCCGCTCCCAGTCGAAGCGGCTGTCGGCGAGGCTGGTCACTGTCGAGACGCGCTGTTCACGCAGGGCTTGGAACTGGGTGTAGGCGGCGAGGCGCTCGGCGCGGGCCGTCACGACGGCGTCTTCGCGCTTCAGCTGCGCCACCTCCGACTTGCGCTCGGAGATCTGGTTGCTGGTCAGCACCAGCGCCGTCACCCCGGCCAGGGCGGCAACCAGCGCTCCGATCAGCAGATAGGGCACTGGGCCGGTGCGCATCGGGCCGTGAGCGCCACTGCGCTCCGCGGCTGGGATGAGGTTGACGGGGCGCATGGTTTCCTAGCTCTCCAGAGCAAGGCCGTAGGGGAGAGTGAGGCGGGCCGCGACGTCCTCCCCGTACTCGGCGAGCGCAGCCGGGTGGGAGGCGACGACCGGAAGGCCGATGGCCTCCTCCATCCGCCCCGCCAATCCGGCGATTGCGCTGCCCGGGCCGCAGAGGACGACGCGACCGACCGGCACGACGCTCTCCTGCGCGGCGTAATAGTCAAGCGAGAGGCGCAGCTCATCGACGAGGCCGGTCACGCCCTGTTCGAGCGCGCGGCGCGCATCGGCGACGATCTCGGGATCGCCTTCTATCTCCTCGAGCGGAGATTCCAGTCCGACATGCGAGAGCCACTGGGTGGCGTGCTCGGCGCTGAGGCCGCGCTCGCCGCCGAGGCGGGCGGCGATCCCTTCCAACCCCTCATGGGAGACGCGGGTGAAGAGACAGGGCCGGCCGCGAGCGACGGCCAGGTTCATCACGTCGCCGACATTGCAGTAGAGGACCGCTTGCTCGGGCCGCGCCGCCGGCTCGCTCGTCTCCATCTCGTCGCCGTCGGAGTCGACGACGGCGGTCGCCTGGGTTCCCACCCCGGCAAGGGCGCGGATCATGCCGAAGGCGGAGAGGTCGATCCCGACTGGATCGAGACCGGCCTTTCGGATCGGCTCGAGGAAGGAGGCGATCATGTCGCGGCGCGCCGCGACGACGACCACGTCGACCGTCGGAGTGGCGCCCTCCTGCGCGGGGACGCCGCCGACGACCTGGTGCTCGAGCACGGCCTGGTCGAGCGGCATCGGGATCTGCTCCTGCGCCTGGAAGCGAACGGCGGCGTCCATCTCCTTCGGGTCCTCGATCGCCGGAAGTCGCAGCGTGCGGACGACGACGCGCTGGTTGGCGATCCCGAGCCGCACGCTCTTGGAGAGCTTGTGCCGGCCAAAGAGCGACTTCAGCCCCTCGGCGAGGCGGTCCGGGTCCGCCACCTCGCCGTCGCGGAAGGCCCCAGGCGGCAGCGGCTCGATTGCCGCGGCGCTCACCTGCGACGAGCCGTTCGACCCGATCTCGGCCGCAGCGATGCTGCCGGCCTCGATGTCGAGCCCGACGATCCCGCCAGCCGCCGTCTTCTTTCTGGTCAGTTGCAGCACGCCCTCCCTCAATCGACAGAAAGGCCGCAGACCTTTCGCCCTGCAACTACTCATTTCTAGGAGAACTTGGACGAATGCCCTAGAACGTGCCCAGGTACCAGCTGACGAGCTGGTCTCCGGCCAGGAGGCCGACGGCGCCGCCCAACGCCAGGAAGGGCCCGAAGGGGATCGCCCGCTTGCGTGCCGCCGCCCCATCGCGCGCGATCATCGCCAGGCCCACCAGCGAGCCGACGAGGAGCGCGACCAGGATCGCCGGGGCGACGTTGCGACCGAGGAAGATGCCCATCGTCGCCGCCAGCTTGACGTCGCCGAGGCCCATCCCCCGCGGGTAGGCGAGCGCCGCGAGGAAGAGAAGGCCTCCGGCGGCGACAGCGGCGATCGCTCGCTCCGGCAGCCCGCCGGGGTCGGCGATGGCGGCGATGGCGGCGCCGATGACCGCCGAGACGAGCAGGATCTTGTTGGGGATGATCCGCTGCTCGAGGTCGGTGAGGGTGACCGCGACCAGCATCGTGACGAAGACGAGGCCGAGCGCAATTTCGGCGCCGCCATCGCCCCAGAGCACGGCGACGGTCGCGGCGTAGAGCACGCCGAGCCCCAGCTCGGTCAGCGGGTAGCGCGCCGAGATCGGCTCGCTGCAGCAGCGGGCGCGCCCGCGCAGCAGCACCCACGAGACCACCGGCACGTTGTCGTAGGCGGCGATCTGTGCACCGCACGTGGCGCAGCGCGAGCGCGGCCCGACGATCGACTCCCCCCGCGGGACCCGGTGCGCGACGACAGTGACGAAGCTTCCGGCCATCAGCCCTCCGAGGAAGGCGATCGCCACGGCGGCGGCCAACGCCTAGCCGCCTTCGAGCGGCGTGTTGGTGTCGACCTCGAGCCTGGCTGGGTATTGCGGGTGGTCGTACATGATCTGAATCGCTTCGGCGGGGGTGTTCGCGCGTTCGACGCCGAGCGCCACGCCGAGCCGGTCGCCGGCCGGGATCGTATACGGCGGGCTGAGGAATTCCATCGTCAGGCGAATTCGTTTCCATTCGGTCGAAGGCCAGTTCGCGTTCCCTTCCGGCGTGAAGGTCCAGTAGCCGGCGCCGCCTTTCGCATTCGCCAGGATCGCGTCTTCGGCGGTGGGCGGGGAGCCGGTTTCGTGACGTTTGAAGAGGAAGACGCAGAGGGTGCCTTTGTGCTGGGCTTCGTTGATGCTCCGCGTGTAGAACTCAAGCGTGATCTTGCCGCTCAGCGTGAAGCCAGAGGAGAACGGGTCGGTGACCCAGCGGTGGATCTGCGACTGCGGGTCCAAGCTGGCGGTTTCTTTGGCCGGGCTGTAGAGGCAACCGCTGACTTTTTCGTCACGCCGGATCTGGAGGCCCTTGTCGGTGTTGGGCGACGGCTCCAGATAGGGGTCGCTGGAGTAGTCGTACAGCGACGGGTCGTTGGGGTCTTCGGGAGCCGGGTCCGGGGGCCCTCCCAGCACCAGCGCATCCGGCGCACCCACGGTCCTTCCGACCTGGGCGCCGCTGGCGCAGGTGCCGAGCGTGTTGTGGAGCAGATGGTCGGCGCTGATCGTCTGGCGCGCCGTCGTCCCACCGCTCGAACAGGGCGTATCGGTGAGGAAGAACTGCTGCGCGGTCACCACCTGACCGTTGGACCCCGGCAGCGGATCGCTTTTCGGGCTGTCGGTCGGGTCGACGAAGTCGGACTGCACTTCGACGTACCCCCTCTCCCCTCCCTGGCTCACCGGCGCGTCCATCTTCACCGCAACGACGATCTGCTTGAAGTCCTGCCCGCCGGGGCAGCCGGTGCCGCATTTTTCGTCGTTGCGCCAGACCACGTAGCGGTAGATCTTGCCGCTGACGTCGCCGCTCGTGAACGACGTCGGGCCAGGATTGACGACGCCGCCTTCGACCGCGCCGCCGCCGTAAAGAGGGTCGGTGTTGGCGACCATCGTGGCGTAGTTGCCGCGCGGTTCGCGGGTCAGCGCGAAGCTGTTGGCCGAGATCCTGTAATTCGGGTTGAGCCGATCGGTCGAGGGTTCAGGGGTCGCTGTCATCGCCAGCTGTTTGTTGGAGAGGCTGCGCAGCGCCTCCATTTCCTGCTGGGCCCGGTCGAGGGCGATCTGTGTGCCCTTGGCCCGCGCCGTGTTCTTGATCGCGTTGCTGAGCAGCCCGAAGGTCGCCAGCGCGCCAAGCACCACGATCACCACGGCGACGAGCACCTCGATGATCGTGAAGCCGCCCTCGCTTGCGATTCGCCGATCCATGGTCAGTTGGCCAAGGTCGCGTTGCGCAGGCTGGCGCCGTCGGAGACGGTGAGGGCGCTCCCTCCGCTTGGATTCGGGATGCGCAGCGTCACCCCGACATAGGTCGCCGCCGCGGCGCTCGGCGAGTAGTTGAACACGTTGCTGCTGTCGATCCCTTTGAAGATGGTCCGGAAGGTCCCGCCGGTGAGCACTCCCAGGGCGGTCTCCGCGCGCGAGCATGAGGTCGGCGAGCAGGTGTAGGTGACCTCGCATTTGATCGAGGGAGAGGTGCTTGCCAGCAATGTCGTGCCGCCGCAGATGGTATGGCGCACGTAGGTCTGAAAGGAGATGGAGGAGGCGGTCGCGTTGTCGACCTTGACCCCATCGCGAATCTCGCGCGTCATTCGCTCCAGCACCCAGCGCGCGGACGAGATGCTGTTCGCCCGGCTGCTCACCTCCGGCTGGCTCCTCATCGCGCTGATCACCATCGAGCCGGCCGCGCCGACCAGGACGATGCTCATCGTCGTCGCGACCAGCAGCTCGATCAGGGTGAGGCCCGCTTCATCGCGGTCCTCCCCCAGCCGGGCATGGAGCATCCGCCTCACCGCCCCGATATGGGCGGGGCGCGTTGCTGATGGCGTCGAGGGCGTGGGCATCGTCGTTCTATCGACCGCGATCGGCAATTGGCTTAGCCAGGGGTCTCAGGGCTGGCCGAAAGCGCGAGGGGCGGGCCGTCCGGCCCGCCCCTCGGCACTTCACGCTTGGCTAGGCCAAGCCAATTCGATCGGAACTACTTGTTCCATTCTTCTTCGGTCGGGCAACCACCTTTGCCGCCGGTCGTGCACGGGTATTCCATTTCGCCTTCGTTGTTTTTGATCCAGAAAATGTTGCTGCTGAGCGTGTTTTCGACTTCGAGTTCGTACCCTTCCGCGCCTTTCGGAGTCACGGTGATCTGGATGCTTTCTTCCGGTTCGCTCGCTGCCGGGATCGTCGCCTCGATTTCGTTGAGGTTCGCCTGCAGGCAGTTTGTCGTGCTGTAGACGCCGTTGTTGTCGGTGCCGCACGTCTCCATCGCGACCTGGAGCGAGTGGGCGGTCTCCTTGGCCTTGGCGTCGCCGGCCTTTTCCTTCTGGTTGAAGAAGGCGGGCAGCGCAATCGCGGCCAGGATTCCGAGGATGAGCATGACGACGAGGAGCTCGATCAGCGTGAAGCCGGCCTCGCTGTCGCCGTTGAGCCGGGCGCCAATCTTGGCCCGGAGATTCTGGACAAACATCAGTGACCTCCTATGGTCATCTCATTTGCGCCAGAGCCCCGTCGCATCTCAGCCACGTGGTGTCTGTCGACCCCGGTGGAAGCCCAGCCGACTCCCCGAAGGGAGCCCTGTTGGCTTTGCGCCCCCGCCTCGCGACGGGTTTGCCTTTGGCACCGAAGCACTGGCAGATTCATCACGGGCCATTCATCGGCACCTCGAACCCCGCCTTGATCCCTGAAACTAGGACTTCTTCTCCCCAAAAATCGGGTCCTGCCGAGAAATCGCAGTGGCCTCCCCCGACAGCGATTAGGCCATTCGGCTACCGGGTTCGCGGAGCTGGTCTGCGAGGGCGAGCTTGGCCTACCGGCGTTGCGAGACGCTCCTCGAAGCGATCAAGAAGGTTCCAGAGGCCTCTGGCCTGCCAAACGCGGCCCCAATTGCGCTTCGTGACCTGCTTGAGCACGCCTCGTTCCGCAAGCGCATTGAGAGCCAAGCGGGACGCCTCTTCCGAGGTCCCCGCAAGCTGAGCTGCCTTCCTCACGTCGATCACCGGCTGCCCCGGGAGGGCCTCGATGACCTTCTCTGCCGTTGAGCCTTTACGTGCGCCCGCCTTGACCTTCCACTCTGCCTGCAACTCGGCCAAACGCTCGCCGAAATCCCCAGCGGCAGCGGAGGCAGCGATCGCCGTTTCCGCGAAGTAAGCCGTCCAGTCAGGTTCGTGATCGTCTCGATAGGCCGTAAGCGCCTTGACGTAGCCATCGACGTCGGTTGCCATCAAGAGACTCACCGGCGGCACGTGGTGGGAGGCAAGGCGGCGACGCCTGAATATCACGTGTATCAAGCATCGGCCGACGCGACCATTTCCATCAGCAAAGGGATGGATGGTCTCGAACTGAGCATGCGCCAGCCCGGCCTGAAGGGTTGCCGGAAGATCGTCGCGGTTCATGAACTCGGCAAGATCCTCGAACAGCCGTGGGACCTCATCCGCCGGGGGGGGAATGAAATCAGCACCAACAGGGGTGTGGTAACGGCCACCGATCCAGTTCTGGGTCTTCCGGATCACACCCGCGATCTTTGGCTGGGTGATGCCCAACAGGGTTCGATGAAGAGCGATAATCGTCTCTGCGTCAATTCTCCGATTCCCTGCTCCGGTCTGAACCGCCTGCTCCATCGCTTCGATGTTCGCCAACACCTCGCGCGCTCTCTGATCGGCGGTTCCCCGTGGGTCGTAGCTGGCTTCGCTGATTCGCTTGTGGGAAATCAAAAGGCCCTCTATACGTGATGAGGCCAAAGACTCTTGACGCAGGAGCTGACGGGCAAGCGGCTCGATTTGATTGGCCTGCGCAGGATCAAGCCGATTGAGCTCTCGAACCGCGGCATCGGCGTCTGAGAGAAGCCGGGAGATCGATCCCGTCAGCTCGGGTTCGTATTCGGCAATCGGATCCGGGACATAGGCCTCAAAGCGACCGGGCATGCGCTCAGCGCGACTTTGGCCGGCAGGATTCCCGGGCCATAGTTGCTCGAAGTAGCGCCCTCCAGGAGTCATTGGCTCCTTGGAAAGATACCGCAGATTTCCAAGGTTGTTCTACTTTCCTTGGATTTCTATCTAACCTTTCCAAGGATGCGTGGGGAATTCTCTAGCGGATCTTTTCGTAGATGCTGAACAGCGGCAGGTACATCGAGATCACGATGAAGCCGACCATGCCGCCGACGAAGACGATCATGATCGGCTCGATCAGGGCGGTCAGCGCCTTCACCTTGGCGTCGACCTCGGCCTCGTAGAAGTCGGCGATCTTAGAGAGCATGTGCTCAAGCTGGCCGGTCTCCTCGCCGACCGCGACCATGTGGCCGACCATCGGCGGGAAGATCTCGTTCTGCTCGATCGGCCCCGCCAGGGTGCCGCCGCGCTTGACCGAGGCATAGACGTCCTCCATCGAGTGCTCGACCACGACGTTGCCCGCCGTTTCGCCGGTCAGTTTGATCGACTGCAGCATCGGCACGCCGGAGGAGACCGAGCCGGAGAAGGTGCGCGACCAACGCGCCAGCGCCACCTTCTGGATCACGTCGCCGATCTTGAACGGCAGGCGCAGGGTGAAACGCTGCCAGGCCTCCCTGCCTCTTTCCGTCTTCTTCCACCTGAAGAAGAGGAAGAGGGAGATCGCGAGCCCGGGGATGATCAGGAACCAATAGTGGGTCAACAGGTTCGACACGCCGACGCAGAGCGCGGTCGGCGCCGGCAGGCCGCTCGCTTCTTCCGGGTGTTCTTCGGCGAGTTCCTTGAAGATGTTGGCGAAGACCGGGATCACAAACATCACGATCGCGATCAGGACGACGACGGCGAAGCCGAAGACCAGCGCCGGGTACATCATCGCCGATTTCACCTGGCGCCTCAGGGCGTCCGCCTTCTCGACCTGGAAGGCGACGCGGTCGAGCGCTTCCTCCAGGCGCCCCGATTCCTCGCCCGAGCGGACCATGGCGCGGAAGAGGCGGTCGAAGACCTTCGGGTGGCGCTCCATCGCCTGCTCGAGCGTGCTGCCTGCCTCGACGTCGGCGCGCAGGCCGGCGACCGCCTCGCGGATCGCGTCGTCCTGCGTCTGCTCTTCGAGCGTGTGCAGGGTGCGCAGCATCGGCATCCCCGAGGCGACCAGGGTGGCGAACTGGCGCGAGAAGACGGCCAGCTCGCGCATGTCGACACTCTGCCAGCGCTTGAAGAAGTCCTCGATGTTGACCGGCGACTTCTTCTCGCTGACGTCGAGGACGATCAGCCCGCGCTGGCGCAGCAGCTCGCCGACCTGCGCCTTGGACTCGGCCTCGACTTCCCCCGCCGACGCCGCCCCGCCGACGTCGAGCGCACGGAAGCTGAATGTCGTCGCCCCGGCCACGCTCAGCCGACCGCCGCGAACTCAGGCTGGACCGGCGCGGCGCCGCCCAGCAGGCGCTTCAGCTCCTCAGGCACAGAGGCGCGCTGTTCGGCCAGCGAGCGGGTGATCTTCCCGGTCCGCACCAGCCGGGCCAGGTCGGCGTCCATCGTCTGCATGCCGACGGCGCCCGAGGTCTGCACGGCGGCGTAGATCTGGTGCGTCTTGCCCTCGCGGATCAGGTTGCGGATCGCCGGCGTCGGCACCAGCACCTCGCAGGCGACGACGCGGCCCATGCCGTCCGCGGTGGGCAGCAGCTGCTGGGTGACGATTCCCTGCAGGGCGATCGAGAGCTGCGTGCGCACCTGGCCCTGCTGCTGGGGCGGGAAGACGTCGATGATCCGATCGACGGTCTGCGCCGTCGACTGCGTGTGGAGGGTGGCGAAGACGAGATGGCCGGTCTCGGCCGCGGTGAGCGCGGTCGAGATCGTCTCCAGGTCGCGCATCTCGCCGACCAGGATCACGTCGGGGTCCTCTCGCAGGGCTGCGCGCAGGCCGAGGGCGAAGTCCTCGGCGTCGGCCCCCACCTCGCGCTGGTTGACGATCGAGCGCTTGTGTTCGTGCAGGAACTCGATCGGGTCCTCGATCGTCAGGATGTGGTCCTGGCGCTCGGAGTTGATCACGTCGATCATCGCCGCCAGGGTCGTGCTCTTGCCCGAGCCGGTCGGGCCGGTGACGAGGACGAAGCCGCGCGGTTTCGCGGTCAGCTCACGCAGCACCTGGGGCACGCCGAGCGAGTCGAGGCTGGGGATCTTCTGCGGGACGAGGCGGAAGGCGGCGGAAACGGCGCCGCGCTGGAAGAAGCAGTTGACGCGGAAGCGGGCAACGCCCGGGATCGCGTAGGCGAAGTCGAGCTGCTTGTGGTTCTCGAAGCGCTTGCGCTGGTCGTCGTTGAGGATGCTGTAGACGACCTCGCGCGTCTCTTGCCCGGAGAGCACGGGGAAGCCGTCCATCGCCTCGATCTTCCCCTTGTCGCGGATCGCGGGTGGGAAGCCCGCGGTGAGGTGGACGTCGGAGGCGTTCGCCTCCACCATGCGGCGGAGGACCTCTGAGAAGTCGAAGGCCATTGGTCCTAGATCGGCCTCTCAGCCGGGTTTCTTGAGAACTGCGCATCAGGCGGTGACACGGAGCACCTCCTCGAGGCTGGTCATTCCGGACCTGACGCTGGCGATGCCGTCTTCCCGCAGAGTGTGCATCCCCTCCTCGCGGGCGACCGCGGAGAGATCGGCCTCCGAGGCCCCCTCGATCGCCATCTCCTTGATCCGCTCGCTCAAGGCCATGACCGAGTAGAGCCCAACCCGGCCGCGGTAGCCGCTCTGGTTGCAGCGGCCACAGCCGAGCGGCTCGTAGGCCTCGATCTCGGCGCCGACGCGGACGTCCGCGTCGGCGAAGGCCTGGGCCGGGATGATCGTGCGCCGCTTGCAGTGGGAGCAGAGCTTGCGGGCGAGGCGCTGGGCGACGACGCAGTCGACGGCGGAGGCGATCATGAATGGCTCGATGCCCATCTTCGTCAGGCGGGCGATCGCCCCGGGAGCGTCGTTGGTGTGCAGCGTGGAGAGCATCATGTGCCCAGTCAGCGCCGCCTCAATCGCGATCCGCGCGGTCTCGCCGTCGCGGATCTCACCCACCATTACGATGTCGGGATCGGCGCGCAGGATCGAGCGCAGGCCGGTGGCGAAGTCGAGCCCCGCCTTGCGGTTGACGTTGATCTGATTGATCCCGGAGATCCGGTACTCGACCGGGTCCTCGATCGTGATGATGTTCTTCTCGACCTCGTTGAGAGCCTGCAGCGCAGCGTAGAGGGTCGTCGACTTGCCGGAGCCGGTCGGCCCGGTGACGAGCACCGCCCCGTAGGCCTGCCGGAAGGCGGCCTCGAAGCGGTCGCGGGCGGAGCCGTCCATGCCGAGATCGTCGAGCGAGAGCTGCGCGTTGTTCTCGTCGAGGATGCGAATCGTCGCCCCCTCGCCGCGCTGGGTCGGCAGGGTGGTCACGCGCAGGTCGACGCGGCGGTCCTCGATCGCGATGCTGACCCGACCGTCCTGCGGAACGCGCTTCTCGGCGATGTTGAGCTCGCTCATGATCTTGATCCGCGAGATCACCGCGTTGATCATCCGCTTGGGCACGTGGGCGGCCTCGCGAAGGACGCCGTCGACGCGGAAGCGAACCCGCATCTCACCCTCGTCGGGCTCGAAATGCACATCGGAGGCGCCCTCGCTCGCCGCCTGGCCGAGGATGCTGTAGACGAGCTTGATCACCGGCGCGTCTTCGGCGCTGACTTCGAGGTCGCTGACCTCGGCCAGCTCGGCCTCGGCCTCCTCGCCATCGTCGATCGCCTCGCTGACGGCGCTCTGCAGCGTGTTGAGGCGACCGATCAGCGCTTCGATGTCGTCCTCCGCGGCGACCGCGACACGGCAGTCGAGGGCGGTGGCGATCTGGATGTCGTCGACCGCCAGCACGTTGGTCGGATCGGCCATCGCGACGAGCAGCGTCCCCTTGTCGACGAAGCCGACCGGCAGCGCCCTGTAGCGGCGCGCCGTGTTGACCGTGATCAGGTTGGCCGCCGCCATGTCGACCTGGTAGGCGGAGAGGTCTATGTGGTCGAGGCCGTAGCGCTCGGCTACGGCTCGGGAGAGCTGATCTCCGGTGATCGCCCCCTGCTGGAGGAGCAGGTGCTCGGGTGGGTGTCCAGCAGTGCGCGCCTCTTCGATCGCGTGACGGGCGCGGCCTTCGTCGACGTAGCCGAGGTCGACGAGGACGTCGGTGACGAAGCCGCTGGAGCGGCCTCGCGCAATCGGCGGCGTCAGCCCGGGGGTGCCGCCCTGCTGCGGTTGTAGCACGGGCGCGGTCGAGTCCCCGGACTCCGGGACCGGGCGCAGGTGACCGGGATAGTCCCTGCCATCCATTTGGGTCATGGGTGATAGGGAAGCGTGCGGCCCTTGTAGCCGGCGTCGATCACCGCCTGTTCGACGCTCTTCGGGCTCTGGTACCCGTAGTGCACCGAGGCCTTGGGGACGTCCGCGTCGACGCGCTTGGGGCTGACCACGACCAGCGCCGGCACGCGGTTCACCTCGACGCCCTGGGTGATCTCCGCGTAACGGGCGATGCGGCTGGCGGGCACGACGAAGGTCGCCACCCGCGACATCGAGCCGAGACGGTCGACAGCCCCGGTGACCCGCCGATCGTCGATGCCGCCGTCGCGGACGAAGAGGAGGACGATCGTGTCGCCGGCGGCGAAGGCCGAGGTGACGACGGCCGGCGGGGGCGGCGCCGCCTCGGCGAGGGCCCCGGGGGGCGGCGCAACAGCTGATCCTTCGCCAGCCGTAACCGTCGCGACTATCGATTCGGCGCTGGGGCCTGCTGCTTCCCCTTCTTCTTCTCCGCCGCCTTTGCCCCCCATCCCGCCCAACAGGAAGACGGCGGCAGCGATCAGGAGCACGCCGACGACGGCGGCCTGAGCGAGCGGGTTGTCGTTGAGCTTCTCTCTCATACGTCCGCTTACTAGGTCGTCAGCGCGGGCCGAGACCTTGAGCGCTGGGTCAGCAGTTGACGTCGGGCGGCGAGCCGGTCGCTCCGGTGCACTCGACGTAGCGGGTGCGTTCGAGCAGGCCCTGGTACGTCTCTTCGGGTAGGGGGATGCGGGCATCCGCTTTGAGTGTCGGATTGCCGTTCAATTTCACTGTTTTGCCGGCGAACATGCCGATCCAGGTCGCATTGCCGCTTATTTCGAGGTTGCTGTAGGGGGCATAGATCATCACCTCGTTCACGCCCCCGGCGGTTCCGGCAAGACTGACCGTCGTCGGAATCGTCGGCGACCCCATCACGTAGAGCCCAGGAACGTCGAAAGTTCCGGAGGAGGTTTCGTAACCGGTCGACTTGATCGTCGCGTTGGCGGTTATGTTGATCTGGGTATGGCTCGAGTCGAGTCCCGGACAGTGTTCGGGGGTGTCGAAGAAGATCCGCACTTTGGAGTTGCCGGCGATGAACAGTTCGCCGTCGACGAAGAGCCCGCAGACCCAGTAGTCGCCGCCGCCGAGCGTGAGGAGGGCGCCATGTGGGACGTTGATGAACCTGTGTGCGGCGTCCCAGGGTTTCGTTGCGGTCCTTGCGCTGCCCGTATAGGGGTCGACTTCTTCGCTCGGTTTCGGGCCGGTGCATTTGGGAACGAGACGGCAGTCCGAATTATTCGTCGCGATGCCTTCCGGCGGAATCACCGGCGGCAGATTTTTGGTTCCTTCCGTGACTTCTCCCTGTTCTTTGCAGGTCGGCGGCCCGTTCGGCGTCGGCGAGGTTTTGCCGATCCCGTGCCGGATGTCGCCGCAGATGATCGAGCTTTTTTTGCCGTTGCTCGTCAGTTCCACGCTGCCGTTGGTGCCGATGTCGGTGTTGAGCGTCGGTCCTCCTTCGAGCTTGATGCTGCTTTCGCCGATCAGCTGCTCGGCTAGGAAGACGTTGCCTTCGTCATGGGCGAGGAGATTGACGTCGACCCGACGACTGACGCCGCCAAAGGTGCCGACTGCCACGACGCTCATCGCATATTTCGCCTGGTAGGCGCTGACCCGGTAGGAGAAGGTCGCGCCGCCGACCGTCTCGGGGGCGGTGGCCGGGCACCAGCCGCCGGAGGCGGTCTGCGCTTCGCCGGCGGGGCCGATGCAGGGAGTGGAAGTGGAGAGTTTTTTCTGGAACCGGTTGAGCCGCAGAAGCGCTACCCCGGCCCCCGCATCGGCTGCGGCGATCGCGTTCTTGGAAGCGCGGTCGCGCACGGTCCCTTGCTGGGCGTCGATCGAGGAGATGACGGCGACGCTGGCGAGCGCGAAGCTGGCGATCATCGCGAACAGCGCCGTCGGCAGCGCCATCCCGCTCTCGCTGCGGCGGAGGAGGCGAAGTCGCGCGCGAGCTCGGCCGATGACTGGCATCGGGAGTTGATCGACTCGAACGGGGACGCGCTTGAGCGGCGCAGGGGTCCTGTCCGCGATCTGGACGCCCGTTCTAGGCAGTCGTCGCGCTCAGGCGGCCGGCTCGGCCGTCAGCTGCTCGATGCCGCTGGCGCGCTGGCCGCCGGCGGCGAGCATCAGTTTGAAGTCGTGCGGGCTGGAGGCGTAGCGCAGCGCCACGTCCTCGGCCAGCTTGCCCTCCATCACGTAGCCGAGCAGCGACTGGTCGAAGGTGCGCATCCCGTAGTACTCGCCCTCGGCGATCACCTCGGTGATCTTGCCGGTCTCCTCCGGGTTCATGATCAGGTCCTGGACGCGGCCGGTGACGACCATCACCTCGGAGGCGGGCACGCGGCCTTCGCCAGTGATGTCGGGGACGAGGCGCTGGGCGATCGCGCCCTTCAGGGTCGCCGCCAGCATCACCCGTGCCTGGTGCTGCAGGTGGGGCGGGAAGAAATCGATGATCCGGTTGATCGTCTCCGTCGCGTCCAGCGTGTGAACCGTCGAGAAGACGAGGTGGCCGGTCTCCGCCGCCGAGAGCGCCGTGTGCACGGTCTCCTCGTCGCGCATCTCGCCGATCAGGATCACGTCGGGGTCCTGGCGCAGGACGCGCCGCATCGCGCGCCCGAAGCTTTCGGTGTCGGAGCCGACTTCGCGCTGGTTGACGATCGACTGCTTGTCCTCGTGCAGATACTCGATCGGGTCCTCGAGCGTGATGATGTGGTGCGGGCGGGTGCGGTTGATGTGGTCGATCATCGCCGCCAGCGTCGTGCTCTTGCCCGAGCCGGTGGTGCCGGTGACGAGGATGATCCCGCGCTCCTCCTCGGCCAGCTTGGTGACCACGGGCGGCAGTCCGAGATCGTCGACCGAGCGGATCTCGAAGGGAATCGCGCGGCAGACGATCGAGATCGACCCGCGCTGCTTGAAGACGTTGACGCGGAAGCGCGAGAGGCCCGGCATCGCGTAGGAGAAGTCGGCCTCGCCCGCCTCCTCGAACTCGGTCAGCGAGCGCACCTCCGCCATGTCGTGGAAGGCTTTCTCGGTGTCCTGCTCGGTCAGCAACTCGTAACCGTCGAGCTGGACCAGGTGGCCGTGCTGGCGAATCGTCGGCCGCTGTTTGACCTTCAGGTGCAGGTCGGAGCCCTCGCGCTCGATCAGCTGCTGGAGCGCTTTGTCGATCTCGAACATCCCGACCTCTATCGGCCGGGATGCCCGTACTCCTTAGCCTTGGCTCAGGTGACCTCGCGCAGCTTCTGCGCTTCGCCCAACTGCTGCAGCTTCTTCAGGCTCTGGTTCTCGATCTGGCGGATGCGCTCGCGGGTGACGTTGAAGGTCCGGCCCACCTCGTCGAGCGTGCGGGGATGCTCGCCGCCGAGCCCGTAGCGCAGCTCGAGCACACGCCGCTCGCGGTAGGAAAGGTTCTCCAGCGCGTCCTTGAGCGCCTCTTTGGTCAGCAGGTCAGCCGCCCGGTCGAAGGGGGACTCGGCCTTCTCGTCGGCGATGAACTGGCCGAACTCCGACTCCTCCTCGTCGCCGACCGGCTTCTCCAGCGAGACCGGCGCCTGCGCGGAGCGCTTGATCGAGTCGACCTCCTCGGGGTCGATACCGGTCACCTCGGCGATCTCCTCCGGGGTCGGCTCGCGACCCAGCTCGGTGACCAGCTTGCGCTCGGCGCGGCCGATCTTGTTCAGCTTCTCGACCACGTGGACCGGGATGCGGATCGTGCGCGCCTTGTCGGCAAGCGCGCGGGCGATCGCCTGGCGGATCCACCAGGTCGCGTAGGTCGAGAACTTGAATCCCTTTCGGTAGTCGAACTTCTCCGCCGCACGGACGAGGCCCAGCGTGCCCTCCTGGATCAGGTCGAGGAAGGGCAGGCCCTGGTTGCGGTAGTTCTTGGCGATCGAGACGACCAGGCGCAGGTTCGACTCGACCATTTTCTGCTTCGCGTCGAGGTCTCCGCGCTCGATCCGCTTGGCGAGTTCGACCTCCTCCGCGGCGGTCAGCAGGCGAACCTTGCCGATGTCCTTGAGGAACAGCTGCAGGCTGTCCGTCGTCATGTCCGGTTTCAGGTCGAGCGCCTGTTTCTGACGGCGCCGGCCTTTTTTCCCGGTGTCGATCGGGAGCGCTTCCGCGGCCGCTTTCTGGGCCGGGTCCATGTCCTCGACGAGCTCGATGCCCGACTTCTCGAGGTGTCCGTAGAGGTCCTCGACGTCGGACTCGTCGAGGTCGACCTCCGAGACCGCCGAAGCGACGTCGCCGAAGGTCAGCACCCCGAGTTGCTGTCCCCTTGTGATGAGGCCTTTGACCTCCTCAAGCTCCTGAAGCTCTGCTACCAGCATCCTGTCTTACTCGTTTCCTCGTCGTCGAATTTTCAGTCCTGCTACTACAAATGCAGGCACAGCCCGAAAGTCGCGAAAAAACGGACCGGCGATCCGGTCCGTGAAGCTGACTAGTCTGCGCTGCCTTCCCCTTGGTGAGGGGCGTCTGAAACCGCTCAAACGTCTGTTCGCATATTAGTCGCTTCAGTTTCTGAAGTCAACGGCTTGAAGGCAAATGCCCAGCTCTGTGCGCAAATCACATCCCTGGCTCCGCGCCTTCTGGTTCCGCGCCTACCACGAGAACGTCACCGGGCTCTCGGCGATGGTCGCCTACAACCTGATGCTCTCCGTCTTTCCCTTCGCCCTGCTCGTCCTCTTCGTCTTCGGCCAGGTGCTGAAGATCGGTGGCGTCGAGACCAGCGTGCTCAACGACCTGCAGCGTCTCTTCCCCAACACCGAGCAGCACACGCTCACCGACGTGCTCAACCGGATCGAGGAAAACTCGACCACGATCGGGATTGCGGCACTCGTCGGCTCGCTCTGGATCGGCGCCTCCTTCTGGGGCGCAATGGACACCGCCTTCTGCCGCATCTACCACGTCCAGTGCCGCGGTTGGGTCGAGCAGAAGCGCTTCTCCTTCGCGATGCTCGTCGTCGTCGTCCTCTTCTTCGCTGCCAGCATCTTCGTGCCGGCGATGGAGAGCGGGCTCGTATCCAGCACCGACCGGCTGCCGCTCGGCCTCTCCGACATCAAGGCGATCGACACGGCGCTGCTGCTGGGCGCCGCGATCCTCGTCACCTTCGTGATCTGCTGCGTGATCTTCTGGGCGGTGCCGAAGGGCCACATGCCCTGGCGCGACGTCTGGCCGGGAGCCGCCTTCGTCACCGTCGGCGCCAGCGTCGCCAACTGGCTCTTCCCGATTTACCTGACGAGCATCTCGAGCCTCTCGCACTTCGGCTCGACGCTGGGATTCATCCTCATCGCCCTGCTCTGGTTCTACGTGCTCAGCCTGGCGCTGCTGGCCGGGGCGGTGATCAACTCGCTGCGCCACGAGCTGCACGACACTGGAGAACTGCCCTACGCGGCGGCGGTCGCCGCACGCCATGAAGAGGGCTGCGGCTGTGGTGGAGGCAAGGGGGCGCGGGCGGGCTGAGCTCAGCCGCCGCCTGCCATTGCGAACTGACCGAAGAGCGCGTCGTGCAGGCCATGGACGATGTCGCGCCCGAGTTCTCCGTCGCCGCTGAACTCGAGCACCTCGGTCTGGCGCCCGATCACGGCGTCGAGCCAGGCCGAGGCCGTACCCAAGACCCCGTTCTCGGGCTGCGGTTCGACCCGCGCCACGCAGGAGGCGACCTTGCCCTCCTCGACCGTCATCTGCGCCCCGGCCCAGGGGCGGCCGGCATGCTCGCCGCCGGCTTCGACCGCAAGCTGGCAGGAGCCGCTCGTGCCCTCGCAGAGGCTGATCATCGGCGCTACGAGAAGAAATGAGGCCTCGACGTCGAGCCGGGAAATCGGGGCGGTCGTCACCCGCATGAAACGGCGCTCGCAACGGGCAGCGACGGCCAGCGGGGCGATCGCCAGGCGCAGCCATGGCCCGATGGTGTAGTAGCGACCCGGACCTTCGCTGCTCCGCTTCAGATCGATCTGTCCCGCCAGGCGCATCGCCGAGAGGCGCCGCTCGAGCGCTGGGTAGGTGCAACCGTCGATCAGCTTGTCAAGCTCAGTCAGGGTCAACGGGCGGGCCGCGAGAGCACGGACGATAGTCGACGTCCAGCCGCCGACCAGGGCCTTGATCGCGACTTTTGCACCGTTGCCTTCGAGTGGCAGCGGGCCTTCCGGCGCCAGTCCCAGCCATGCTTCTGTTGCATCCGCGGCGAGCAGCAACTCGCGGCCGAATAGCGTCAACTCGTACTCGAGCACGCTCGGCTTGTCCTCGCGACCGCGCCTCTGCAGCGCCTCGATTTCGACCAGCTTCGCCAGGTTTCCGCGCAGCGTCGATTGCGCAGGACCGCCTACTGCTTTACGCAGCTCGGCGAGTCGAAGTGGGCCGCCGGCAAGGGCTCGCAGGATCAGCGCATTCAGGTGTACGGACAGGAGCATCAGGACCGCGGAGCCGGCTCGTGGCCGCGAACCGGCGTCTCCCCCGGACGATACGCCTCCCGTTAGTCCCCTGAGAATGCTAGATAATATTCGATCATTATATCCAGTCCCACGGCTATTTGATAGGACAGGAACGAGGGGCCCATCGGATCGTGAGGCCGGTCCGCTCAGCCGTAGCGCTCGCCGATGATCTCGCGCAGCTTGGAGCGGTCGTGGCGAGCGTGGACGCGGCGCACCGTGCCCGAGCGCGAGCGCATGACCAGCGATTCGGTGGTCGCCCCCGGGCCGCGGTAGCGAACGCCCTGCAGGACGTCGCCGTCGGTGACGCCGGTGGCGGAGAAGAAGACGTCCTCGCCAGAGCAGAGGTCGTTGGCGGTGAGGATGCGATCGAGTTCATAACCAGCATCGACCGCGGCGGCCCGCTCCTCGTCGTTACGCGGCCAGAGGCGACCGAGCAGCTGGCCGCCCATCGACTTCAGCGCCGCCGCCGAGAGGACTCCCTCCGGCGTCCCGCCGATCCCCCAGAGCAGGTCGACGGGAGAGCGGTCGCTGACCGCGAGCAGCGCCGCTGAGACGTCGCCGTCGGTGATCAGGCGGATGCGCCCGCCGGCCTCGCGCACTTCCCGCATCGCCTCCTCGTGGCGCGGGCGGTCGAGCATGACCACGGTGACATCGCCGACGCTGCCGCCCTTGCGCTCGGCAATCAGCTTCAGGGTCTCGGGCAGCGGGCGGTCGAGATCGAGCAGGTCGGCGATCTCTTCGCCGCCGGCGATCTTTTCCATGTAGACGCAGGGACCGGGATCGAACATCGTCCCTCGCTCGGCCAGTGCAATCACGGCGAGGGCGCTGGGCATGCCGAGCGCGCAGAGTCGGGTCCCCTCCAGCGGGTCCACGGCGATGTCGACGACCGGTGGCGAGCCATCGCCGATCTGCTCGCCGTTGTAGAGCATTGGGGCCTCGTCCTTCTCCCCCTCGCCGATCACGACCACACCGTCCATCGAGACCGAGTCGAGGACGAAGCGCATCGCATCGACAGCCGCCTGATCGGCGGCGATCTTGTCGCCGCGCCCGACCCAGCGGGCGGCCGAGAGCGCCGCGGCCTCGGTGACGCGGACCAGCTCGAGGGCGAGGTTGCGATCGGGCTTGGCGGGAGAGGTCCCCTCCATCGGGGCCGCAGGCTATAGGGTCGCCGCATGCGCTGGGGACTGACTCTGCCGCTGCCGGGAACGCCGCTCACCGCACACGAGGATCTGGTCAAGCGGGCGGAGGCCGCCGGCTACACCGACCTCTGGAGCGGCGAGACCAATGGTCCCGACGGCTTCACGCCGCTGGCTCTGAGCGCCGCGTGGACGGAGCGGGCACGACTCGGAACCGGCATCGTCGGCGTCTTCCAGCGCGGCCCGGCGCTCTTGGCCCAGGAGGCAGCTGCGCTCGCCGACGCCTCCGGTGGGCGCTTCGTGCTCGGCATCGGCTCCTCCTCGGACCGGATCGTCGAAGGCTGGAACGGAATCCCCTTCGAGCGACCGCTGAGCAGGATGCGCGAAACGCTCGACTTCCTGCAGCCGGCACTTGCCGGCGAGCGCACGGCGAGCGGCTTCAAGCTGGAGACGGCGCCCGCGCAGCGCGTACCGATCGTGCTCGCGGCGCTGCGCGGCAAGATGCTCGAGCTGGCGGTCGAGCGCGCCGATGGAGCCTTCACCAACTTCCTGCCGCTCAGCGGCCTGCCAAAGGTGACGGCCCAGCTCGACGGCGCGCCCGAGGACTTCGAGCTGCTCTGCCGCTTCTTCTGCATACCCGGCGAGCGCGAGGCGGTCGAGCCACTTGCCCGCTTCATGTTCTCCTCCTACATAACCGTGCCGGTCTACGCCGCCTTCTACCGCTGGCTCGGCTTCGGCGACGCGATCGACGCGATGATCGCGGCCTGGGAGGCGGGTGACCGGCAGGGAGCTGCGGCCGCCGCCCCCTGGGAGCTGATCGAAGAGATGTTCATCTTTGGCACTCCCGAGGAGATGAAGGCCAGGATCGGCGCCTTCGTCGAGGGCGGCGTGACGCTGCCGATCCTCACCCCGATCGTGACGCCCGACGGGCTCGGCGAGCTGATCGAGGCGCTCGCCCCGGCCTGAGCGTCAGAGGGGACGGGCCAGGCTGAGTGCGTAGTCGCCCTCTCCATCGGTGAACCAGCCGCTCATCTCGAGACCCGCCTCGACGTAGACCTCCTCCAGCCGCTCGCGGGTGAACTTGGACGAGATCTCTGTCCGCATCTCCTCTCCGTGGGCGAAGTCGACGGTCAGGTTGAGCTCCTCGAGGCGAACGGACTGGTCCGTCAACGAGCGCAGGCGGATGTCCATGCGAGCCTCGGCCTCGTCGTAACGGGCAACGTGCTCGAAGGCATCGAGGTCGAAGTCGGCGCCGAGCTCCCGGTTGAGGACCAGCAGCACGTTCTTGTTGAACTCCGCGGTGACGCCGCTGGCGTCGTCGTAGGCGGCCTCGAGGCGACCGCGGTCCTTGACCAGGTCGGTGCCGAGCAGCAGGCGGTCCCCCGGCTCCATCAGCGCCGCGAGCCGAGCGAGGAAGTCGCGACGCGCGTCGGGATAGAGATTGCCGATCGTGCCACCGAGGAAGGCGACGAGCCGCCCGTCACCTTCGTCCGGAATCCGCTCCAGGTGGCGCTCGAAGTCGCAGACGAGACCGCGGACGACGAGGCCCGGGTACTCCTGGACGAGCGACTCGGCGGTCTCGTGCGTGATCTCCTCTGAAATGTCGACCGGCACGTAGGTGTGCAGGCAACCGGCGTCGCGCATCGCGCTGAGCAGGTGCCGCGTCTTGGCGGCCGAGCCGGAACCGAGCTCGACGAGGGTGCGGGGAGTGCCCGCCGCCGCGACGATCTCGTCGGCCCGCTCGACGAGGATCGCGCGCTCGACGCGGGTCGGGTAGTACTCGGGCAAGTCGGTGATCTGCTCGAACAGCTGCGAGCCGCGGTCGTCGTAGAAGTACTTCGGCGCCAGCTCCTTGGGATCGGCCGAGAGGCCGACGAGAACGTCGCGACGCATCGTCGCCGCTGTGTCGGCATCGAGGTGGACCTCGATCGCGATCATCGGGGTGCGTCCTTCGCGCAGCGGATCCCGGCGAAGATCTGGCGGCGCTCGGGCAGATCCCAGTTGCGGAAGCTGGGCCGCATCACGTTGCGAGCCGTCGCCCAGGAACCGCCGCGCAGCACCTTGTAGGTGTCGCCGAAGAAGGCTTGCGAATACTCGGGGTAGGGAAACGGCTCGAAGCCGGGATAGGCGAGGAAGTTCGACGACGTCCACTCCCAGGCCTGGCCGACGGCGGCCAGCTCGTCGTGCGCCACCTCCCACTCGAACTCGGTCGGCAGGCGCTTGCCGGCCCAGCGGGCAAAAGCATCGGCCTCGTGCCAGGAGACATGGAGGACGGGATGGGACGGGTCGACCGGCACGCGGCGCCCCGCCGTCGTCAGCATCCATCCTTCGGAGTCGCGCTCCCAATACATCGGGGGCCCGGCGCCGGTGTCCTCCATGTAGGCGATGTACGCGCCGTTGGCGACCGGGGTTCGATCGATCTCGAACGCGGCCAACTCGACCGTGTGCCGTGGTCGCTCGTTGTCGTATGCGAACCCATTTGCGGGAGCTCCGATCTCATAGCTGCCTCCGTCGATCCGTATGGGATCGACGCCTCCGGCATCTCCCGCCCGGACAAGCGCCGGGCTAATTAGCCCGGCGCTTTGAGTATCCGCCCGTTCGGGAGACGCCGGAGGCGTCGATCCCGGTCCGATTGCCATCGGCAGCTCGCATCCGTCCACCATCATCAAGAGCTGGAGCATCGTCTCGTTGTGCTGCTGCTCGTGGGCGATGAGCATCTCGTAGACGAAGCCGTCGCGCAGTAGCGGGCTCTCGGCGTCCGGGCCGATTTCGATCTCGTCCAGTACCTCCAGTGCGCGCTCGCGCACCTCGTCGAGGTAGGAGCGCAGCTCGGCGTCACGCAGGATCGGCAGCTCGCCTCGGGTGCGGCGTGGGTTCTCGATCGCATCGTAGAAGCGGCCGAGCTCCCCGTGCAACGGCTCGCGACCGCCGACTGTCTGCACCAGCCAGAGCTCCTCGAAGTTGGCGATGTGCCCGAGGTCCCAGGCGAGCGGGCTGAGGAGCGGCGAGTAGACGCGGTTGAGCTGCTCGTCGTCAAGCGCCGAGACCAGCTCCAGCGTGCGCCCCCGCGCCTCGGCGAGACGGCTGGCGATCGCTTCCTTGGAACTGGACGTCACCTCGGTGGCGATGGGCAGACCATAGCGCTACCCGCTTACCGGGATGTGAACTTCAAAAGAATTCGATCGGTGCGGCGAGCGCCTGCTAGCGCTTGCTGAAGCACAGCATCTGCTGGTTGCGAGGGTGGTCCCAGTCGCCGACCAGCTCGACGTCGAGCGAGGAGCCCTCGACGGCCCAGCGGAAGACGTCTGGGTCGTAGTGGAACGGGTCCGCGTCGGGGTGCGTCGTCACCGTCTCCGACTGCCGCAAGGGCTCCGTGTTGAGCCGCGGCCCAGGGTGTTTGAAGAAGGTGGCGTAAAAGCGTCCCCCGGGCTGGAGGACGCGCTCGATCTCGGCGAGACATCGCATGATCGTGTTCAGGGGCAGGTGGGTGAACACGCTCTGCGCGAGCGCGAAGTCGAACTGTTGCCCGAAGCGCTCGAACCGAAAGGCGTCGTCCTGCAGCAGCCGTGCGGAATCGGGGTCCAGGCCGGCAGCTTCGAGCTCCCTGCGGCCGGCGTCGAGAAGGGGCTGCTGGATGTCGAGGCCGTGGTAGTGACCTGGATCGAGGTATCGGACGAAGTGAATGCCGCCGCGCAGGCTGCCGCAGCCGACGTCGAGGAAATGGTGATCGGGCCGCAGGCCCTGCTCGACAAGGTACTCGAACTGCTTCTCACCCATCTGGCCCCAGAGGCCGCCGACGACCGCGCGGTGGTCGAACTTGCGCCCGCCGACCAGCCGCCTGACTCGACCCCCCCACGTCATCGCGAGAAGCATATGCGACCCCGGTCAGTCGGTTCTACTGGCCTCGGGATCGAACCAGGCGCGCTTGCGCCACGGTGGAGTGATGGCAAAGTGGGCGCGGCTGGTCGCGGCGATCGCCTCGAGGGGGATGAGATGGACCGAGTGGCCGCGAGCGAGACGTTCGAAGTGGACGATGCCGGTGACGCTGCCGGCGTGGCTGCCCCCGGAGACGGCCAGCAGGTGGGTCTCGGGGCCCCAGCCGTTTTCCCCACGCAGGCCGACCGCTTCCTCGGCGTCCTTGACCGGGGTCAGGCCGATGTCTGATGCCCAGCCGCCGACCGGTCCGGATCGGCTGTTGAAGCCGTCGTGGGAAGAAGCCCGTGCGTCGACCGAGCCGTCCGGGCGGATGCGGATCTGGACTCCCTCCCAGTCGTCGCGGTGATAACCCTGCCGGCCCACGACCGGGATGCCGCGCAACGTTGCCGAATCCGCGTAGTAGGTCCAGTACTGGATGTAGAGATTGCCGCGCCGCGGGCCCGAGCAATCGGCCCCGACCGCCTCGGAGCGCTCGGCGGCGTCGGTCCTGCAGTCGACGACGTGGACGAAGGCGGTCAGGGGAAGGCCTGCGTCGGTGCGGCGGACGAACCCGCGGCGCGGCGCGTCCCCGCAGGACGTGCGCCGGCAGCGGCGGAAGTCGACCGGCACGGCACGCGAGCCGCGCTCGAAGAGGATCGTCGGCATGTGCTCCCGGACGAGCTTGCCGACTTCCGTCCCGTAGGCGGCGATCAACGCCGGTTCGCCCCCGCAATCATCCGCAAGTGCCGCCGCGCACAGAATCCGCGACGCGACCGCCCTGGCGAGAGCCGCCCCCGGCACGCGCACCCCGGCCGCGAGCAATCCGACGAACAGCAGGCAGGTGAGGCAGACGAGCCCAACCCACTCCACCGTCCCCTGCCCCCGCTCCGACCGCCCCATCCCTCCTTAAGCCACCCAAGCCCCACTTCTCTCCCCCGCCGTGGAGCTTGGCGACGGAGCTTCCGCACCGCCCCGAGCATGGGGCTCCGCCGGGAGCCCCTTTTCAGGAACTCCCGCGAAGCGGCCTGAAAAGGGGCTCCCGGCGGAGCCCCCACCTCAAAGCTGCTGAATCTCCGCCGCGATGTCCGCCGCGGCCTGCTTGGCATCGGCGAAGAGCATCGACGTATTCGCTTCGTAGAAGAGGTCGTTGTCGATGCCGGCGAAGCCGGGGCTGAGCGAGCGCTTGATCACGATCACCTGCTGGGCCTCGGAGACCTCGATGATCGGCATGCCGGCGATTGGGCTGTCGGGGTCGTTCTTCGCCGCCGGGTTGGTCACGTCGTTGGCGCCGACGACCACCGCGACGTCGGTGCGTGGCATCTCCGGGTTGATCTCCTCCATCTCCTTCAGCTGCTCGTAGGGCACGTCGGCCTCGGCGAGGAGGACGTTCATGTGACCCGGCATGCGACCCGCGACCGGGTGGATCGCGTAGTTGACCGTGACGCCTCGCTTCTCCAGCTCGTCGGCGACCTCCTTGATCGCGTGCTGGGCCTGAGCGACGGCGAGGCCGTAGCCGGGGACGACCACGACCGTGTCGGCGTAGGCGAGCTTGATCGCCGCGTCCTGGGCGCCGATCGAGACATGCGGGCGCTCCTCACCCGTCCCAGCGGCACCGCCCGCCGGCGCGCCGCCGAAACCGGCGAAGAGGATGTTGCCGACCGAGCGGTTCATCGCGGTCGCCATCTCCAGGGTGAGGATCGTTCCCGAGGAGCCGACCAGGGTGCCGGCGACGATCAGCGCGACGTTGTCGAGCGCGAAGCCCGCGGCGGCGGCGGAGAGACCCGTGAAGGCGTTGAGCAGCGAGATCACGACCGGCATGTCGGCGCCGCCGATCGGCAGCACGACGAGGTTGCCGAGCAGCGCGGCCGCGATCAGGACCGCGATGAAGACCGCCTGCGAGGGATCGCCGTTGTTGACGGCGATGTCGACGCAGGCGGCGACGATCCCGATCAGCAGCACGGCGTTGATCACCTGCTGGCCGGGGACCGCAAGTGGCCGGGTCGGGATCAGGTCCTGGAGCTTGGCGAAGGCGATGTTCGAGCCCCAGAAGGAGACCGAGCCGACCACGCCGGCGAAGAGAACCGGGATCAGGGTGTCGAGCGGAATTTCCTCGCCGAGCGAGATCCCGTGGCGGATCTCCGACCAGGCGATCAGGGCGACCGCGCCGCCGCCGACCCCGTTGTAGAGGGCGACCATCTGCGGCATCTCGGTCATCTGCACGCGGATCGAGGCGATCACGCCGATCGCGCCGCCGATGCCGAGGCCGAGCGCGATCAGGCCCCAGTTGCCGATCCCGTCGAGCAGCAGGGTGGTGACGACCGCGATGGCCATGCCGCCCGCCGCGATCAGGTTGCCGCGCTTGGCCGTGGTCGGGTGCGTGCCCTGCTTGATCCCGATGATGAACAACGAGAAGGCGACGATGTAGAGCGCAGTGGCGGCGTCGCCGCCCGGCTTCAGCACGGCCTCGACCATCAGGTTCCGCCCTTCCCGTCGCCCTCGCCCTTCGGCTTCGGTTTTCGCGAGAACATGCCGAGCATCCGGTCGGTGACCATGAAGCCGCCGACGATGTTGATCGTGCCGAAGGCGATCGCGATCGTGCCGATGATGTACTCGAGCGGATCGTCGGCGTAGCCGACGACGATCAGGCCGCCGAGCATGACGATGCCGTGGATCGCGTTGGTCTGCGACATCAGCGGCGTGTGCAGCGTCGTCGGCACCTTCGAGATCACCTCGAAACCGACGAAGACGGCAAGGACGAAGATCGTGATCTCGGTCATCAAGCTCATGCGTCCCTCCCCGCCGCGCGCTCGTTCTTGATCGCGCCGCCGTGCGTGATGCAGGCGGCGGCGACGATGTCGTCCTCGAAGTCGAGGTTCAGCCCGCCCTCCTCGTCAACCAGGAGGCCGAGCAGGTTCTCCAGGTTCTTGGCGTAGAGCTGCGAGGCCGGCGCCGGCATCTCGCTCGCCAGATTGCGCGGGCCGATCACCTTGACGCCGTTCTCGATCACCGTCTCTCCCGGCTTGGTCAGCTCGCAGTTGCCGCCGGTCTCGGCGGCGAGGTCGACGATCACCGAGCCGGGCTGCATGCCGCGCGCCGCCTCGGCGGTGATCAGCAGCGGCGCCGGGCGGCCCGGGATCGCCGCCGTGGTGATGATCAGGTCCTGTCTGGCGGCATTCTCGCCGAGCGCATCGCGCACCTGCGCGTTCTCCTCGTCGGTGAGCGGTCGGGCGTAGCCGCCCTCGCCCTCGGCGTCGGGGATGAAGTCCAGTTCCAGCGGCCGACCGCCGAGCGAGGCGATCTGCTCCCAGGCGGCGCGCCGGATGTCGAAGCCGGTGACGATCGCGCCGAGACGCTTCGCGGTGGCGACGGCCTGCAGCCCGGCGACGCCGGCGCCGAGCACCAGCACCTTGGCCGGCGGCACCGTGCCGGCGGCCGTGGTCATCATGCCGAAGAAGCGGCCCGACTCGCGGGCGCCGATCAGCGTCGCGGCGTAGCCGGCGGCGGCGGCCTGTGAGGAGAGCGCGTCCATTGCCTGGGCGCGCGTCGTGCGCGGGATCGCCTCCATCGCGAAGCTGGTGACGCCGGCCTGCGCCAGCGCCTTGTTGGTCTCGGCCGCCGTCCAGGGAGATAGGTGCCCGATTAGGACCTGGCTTGACTTGAGACGACCTATCTCGGCGGCGGAAGGGGCGGCGACGCGGAGGACGACGTCGGCGCCCCACGTAACCTCGCCCTCGACGACCTCCGCTCCCGCCTCCTCGTACTGGGAGTCGGGGTGGCCGGCGGCCTCGCCGGCGCCCTTCTCGACGACGACGTCGACCTTCTCGTGGGCGGCGAGGGATTTGACCACGTCAGGGACGAGCGCGACCCGGCGCTCCCCCTCGGCGGTCTCTTTCGGTACTCCGATCTTCATCAGATGCGGCGGCGGAGACTACGCGATCAGAGCGGCGAGGCGCTCCAAAGTGTGCAGCTGCTGGTCGCGCTCGGCATGAACCGGCGAGACGATCAGGCGGTCGATGCCGGCACCGCGGAAGCGCTCGACGCGCTCGGCCACCTCGGCCTCGCTGCCGACCAGCGAGGTCGCCTCGACCACCGCATCGGGGACCGCCTCGAAGGCTCCCGCCCGGTCGCCCTCCTGGAAGCGGCGCTGAACCTCGTCGGCGACGTCGCCGAAGCCGAAGCGATGCGCGAGGTCGACGTAGAAGTTCGTCTTTTTGCTGCCCATGCCGCCGAAGTAGAGGACGAGACCGGCCTTGACCACCGCCTTCGCCGCCTCCTGGTCGCCGTCGATCGCGACCTGCAGCGAGGGCGAGACCTCGAGATCGGAGCGCTGCCGCCCACCCTTGGCGAAGCCCGCCTCCAGGTGCTCGCCCCAGGTCTGCTCGAAGGCGTCGACGCTGAAGAAGATCGGGATCCAGCCGTCGGCGATCTCGGCTGCCATCTCCACCGATTTGCGCCCGATCGCACCGACGAAAATGGGGATCCGGTTGCGCTCGGGGTGGAAGTTGAGCTTCAGCGCCTTGCCCTCGCCCCCGGGCAGCGGCAACCGGTAGTGCTCGCCCTGGTGTTCGACCGGCCCTTCGCGGGCGACGATCTCGCGCACGACTTCGATGTACTCGCGCGTGCGCCCCCACGGCTTCGCGTAGGGGACGCCGTACCAGCCTTCGGAGACCTGCGGGCCGGACGGCCCGAAGCCGAACATGAAGCGGCCGCCGGAGAGCTTGTCGATCGTCGCCCCGGCCATCGCCGCGGCGGCCGGCGGTCGTGCCGGCACCTGCATGATCGCGGCGCCGAGCTTGATCTTCGAGGTCTGCCCGGCGAGCCAGGCGAGCACGCTGACCACGTCGGAACCGTAGGACTCGGCCGCCCAGACCGACTCGTAGCCGGCCTCCTCCGCGGCGCGCACGACCTCGAGCGCATCCTCGCCGGCCGGGCCGATGCCCCAGTAGCCGAGGTTCAGTCCCAGCTTCAATCCCTCCGCCATCCGGCGCCCACCCTATTGAATAGGCATCGATGACGGATGCGGCGATCGAGCGAGGGCTCTCCAACGCCACGGCGGCGAAGCGGCTGCGCGAGCTCGGCTCGCCGCCCGAGAACTCCTCGCGCTCGGTCTCGAGCATCGTCGCCGGCAACGTCTTCACGCTCTTCAACGCGATCATCGGCGCCTTCTTCGTCCTCGACCTCGGGCTCGGTCTCTACGCCGACTCGTTCTTCGGCCTGGTCGCGGTGATCAATTCCTACATCGGCATTCGCCAGGAGCTGAAGGCGAAGCGCACGCTCGACGAGCTCGCCGTGCTGGTCGCTCCCCACGCCAAGGTGGTGCGCGACGGCGCCGTCGTCAACCTGCTCGCTGAGGAGATCGTCCCCGGCGACGTGATCGCGGTCGAGCCCGGCGACCAGCTCGTCGCCGACGGCGAGGTGATTCGCACGCGGGGGATGACGATCGACGAGTCGCTGCTGACCGGCGAGTCCGACGGGGTGCGCAAGGGGCTCGGCGAGCGCGCCCTCTCCGGCTCCTTCTGCGTCAGCGGCTCCGGCTACTACCTGGTCGACGCGGTGCGCGAGGAGAGCTACGCCGGTCGCCTCGCGGGCGAGGCGCGCGCCTTCCGCCATCCGCCCTCTCCCCTGCAGGGGGAGGTCAACCAGGTGATCGTCGCCTGCCTCTACGTGATGGCGCCGCTCGCGGTACTCCTGATCCTGACCCTGAAGCTGCGCAGCACGGGGATCGAAGAGGCGGCGCAGACGGCCACCGCCGGCCTGGTGACGCTGGTGCCCGAGGGCCTGGTGCTGCTGATGAGCGTCACCTTCGCCGTCGCCGCCGTGCGGCTGGCCAATAGGAAAACGCTCGTGCAGCAGATGAGCGCCACCGAGAGCCTCGCCGCCGTCGACACGATCTGCGTCGACAAGACGGGCACGCTGACCGACGGCGAGCTGCGCCTGGTCGGGGTCGAGGTCGCTGAGGGACTGACGCCGGCGGCGGCGCATGCCGCCCTCGCCCGCTTCGCCGCCAGCGCCGGCGACCGCAACCGCACACTGGAGACGATCGCCGAGCATTACCCCGGCGAGGCGGCGCGCGTGAGCAGCGAGGTGCCCTTCTCTTCGGAGTGGAAGTGGAGCGGCCTGCGCATCGACTCGACCAGCTACGTGCTCGGAGCCCCCGACGTACTCTCGACCGCCGGTGCCCTGACGCTGCCGCCGGAGCTGGCGCGAAGGCTGGGACAGGAGACCGCGGCCGGGCGCCGCGTCGTCGCCTTCGGCGAATCGAGCGAGCCGCTGCCGGCCGAGCCCTCCGGGCAGGCCGCGCCCCGCCTCGCCCCCGTGGCGCTGGTCGTGCTGGAGGAGACGCTGCGACCCGACGCCGCCGCGACCGTCGCCACGATGCGCAAGGAGGATGTCGACCTGAAGCTGATCTCGGGCGACGCGAAGGCGACGGTGACGGCGGTGGCACAGGCGGTGGGCGTGCCGGCGGAGGCCGGTGTTATCGAGGGAACGGAGCTGCCAGAGGAGCGCGAGGCGCTCGCCGAGGCGGCGCTCCGCAACACCGTCTTCTGCCGGATCAAGCCCGAGCAGAAGCGCGACCTGGTCGCGGCGCTGGCGGACTCGGGACGCTACGCGGCGATGATCGGCGACGGAGTCAACGACGTGCCGGCGCTGAAGCGAGCACGGCTGGCCGTCGCGATGGGCTCCGGCGCCCAGGTCACAAAGGGGGTCGCCGACGTCGTCCTGCTCGACGACGAGTTCGCCCGCCTGCCGGAGGCGGTCGGCGAGGGCCGTCGCATCGCCCGCAACATCCACCGCCTCGGGCGCCTCTATCTGACCAAGACCGTCTACGCGGCGGCGCTGATCCTGCTCGTCGCCATCCCCGGCTTCGCCTTCCCCTTCCTTCCCCGCCACCTCACCCTCGCCGCCTTCCTGACGATCGGCATCCCCTCCTTCGTGCTCGCCCTGGCGCCCTCGGACGGCCCGCTCTACCGCGGCCGGCTGCTGCGCGCGCTGGCCGCCTTCGCCGTGCCGGCGGGGATCGCGACCGCGCTCGGCTCGATCCTCTCCTTCTTCCTCGTCGACACGGTCTTCGGCGGCAGCCTCGAGGCGGGGCGAACGGCGGCGACCACGACCCTGATCGTGCTCGGCCTCAGCTTCGTCCTCCTGCTCGAGCGCGGGCCGGGCCGCGAGCACATCGCGATCCAGAGCAACATGCTTGGGATGGTGCTCGCCCTGGGCGGCCTCTTCGCCGGGATCCTCGCGATCGGGCCGCTGCGGGAATTCTTCGACATGGTGCTGCTCGACTCCGCGCAGTGGTTCCTCGCCCTGCTCTCGGCGGCCGCGGGGCTCGCCATCGCCAGCGTCATCTGGCGTCTCCCGCAGGTGGAAGCGCTGGAAGCTCCGGTCAATCCCGAGGCGGCAGGACGAACTGGGTGACGATCAGGTTGGCTGCGAGCCGCGCCTCGCCGCCCTCGCGACGGCGCTCGATCTTGACCTCGATCACGACGGTGCTCTTGCCGGTGTGCAGCGGAACCCCGGTGGCGACGATCTCGTCGCCGAGCAGGCCGGCGGCGAAGACGTTGAGCTTCAGCTCGATCGTCGTGAAGTTGTGGCGAGGCGGGATGTTGCGGAAGGTGGCCCAGGCGGCGACGGTGTCGCCGAGCGCGGTCCAGACGCCGCCGTGGACGTAGCCGCCCGGGTGCAGGTGGCGCTTGTCGACGACGATGCGGCCGCTGGCGTGGTCCTCCTCGATCTCCAGTGCCTCGATCCCGAGGTCGCCGGGAAAGCTCCCCGGCAGGAAGGAGCGGACGTGATGCGGTTCGAGGACCGAGCGGTCCGAGGGTGGTGGCTCGCTCACGGTGCGAGAGCGTATGCGCCGGGAGCGAGGCGCGCCGTGCGGCGCCGGTAGGCGCTCCACGTCCAGGGCCACTGGCTGGGGTCGGCGCCGTTCTCGTCGACGTACCAGTTGCTGCAGCCGCTGTGCCAGACGGTCTTGGCGAGAGCGGCGCGCAGCTCGCGGTCGAAGGCTTCGGCGGCGTCGGGCCGCACCTCGATCCGAGACGAGCCGCTCGCCTCCAGCTCGCGCAGGGCGGCGAGCAGGTGGCCGATCCCGCACTCGAGCGTGTTGACGACCGATCCGGTGCCGCCGTTCGTGTTCGGGCCGTAGAGCAGGAACATGTTTGGGAAGCCGGGCATGGTCAGGCCCAGATAGGCCCGCGGGACCCCACTCCACTCCCCGGCCAGGGTGCGCCCGCCGCGGCCGGCGATCTCCATCGGGGCGACGAAGGCGTGGCTGGCGAAGCCGGTGGCGAGGACGATGACGTCGGCGGGGCGCTCGCTGCCGGTCGCATCGCGGACACCGGACGCAGTCACCGCGTCTACCCCCTCGGCGATCAGCTCGACGTTGGGCTTGGCCAGAGTCGGGTACCAATCGTCGGTCAGCATGATCCGCTTGCAGCCGATCTCGTCGCTCGGGGTGACCTTGCGGCGCAGCTCGGGGTCGGAGACCGCGGATGTGATCTGGCGCTTGCCGATCGCGCGCAGGACCGGCAGCAGCCAGCGCTGGCTGGTCATCGCCGCGGCGCCGAACTCGTTGAAGGCGAAGACCGAGGCGCGGTCGAGGCGGCGCAGGGCCGGGAGGCGCTTGAAGGCCGCCCGCGCCAGCGGCGAGTACTCGCGGTCGCCCTTGGGGAAGGTCCAGCCCGGTGAGCGCTGGTAGATATCGAGCTTGGCGACCTCCGGCTGGATCGCCGGCACGACCTGGATCGCGCTGCAGCCGGTGCCGATCACGGTGACCCGCCTGCCGGCGAGCTCGACGTCGTGGCGCCACTCGGCGGTGTGGAAGACGGGGCCCTCGAACTCGTCGAGGCCGGGGAGCTTCGGCACCTTCGGCACCGAGAGCTGGCCGCAGGCGGTGACGAGGAAGTCGGCCTCGTGCGGACCGGCGCTCGTCTGCAGCCGCCAGCGGCCGCGCTCCTCGTCCCAGCCGGCGCTCTGCACCTCGGTGCCGGTGCGGATCCTGTCGAGCACGCCGAAGCGGCGGGCGACGCCTTCGACGTAGGCGCGGATCTCGCTCCCAGGCGAGTAGCGGCGCGACCAGCTATTGGGCGCGAAGGAGTACTCGTAGAGGTGCGACGGGATGTCGCAGGCGGCGCCCGGATAGGTGTTGTGCTGCCAGACGCCGCCGACCCGCTCGCCCTTCTCGAAGACGGTTACGTCCTCATAGCCCTCGCGGCGCAGGATCGCCGCGGCGCCGACGCCGCCGAAGCCGCCGCCGACGACCGCGATCGACGGCCGCCTGCTCACAGTCCGAATCCCTCGAGCCCGAAGTCGCCGAAGGGCTCGTCGCGCTCGCGCACCGCCTCCTTGAAGCCGCCCTCGACCGCGCGGCGGACGAAGCCGTGGCCCTCCTCGGTATGGCGGGCGACCCCGTCGAAGAAGGTGCCGAGCAGCTGCGTCTGGTGCAGGCCCTGGGCGTAGAGGCTCTGGTTGACGAGCATCTTCATCATCACCAGCTGGTTGATCGGCATCCGCGCAACCCGCTCCAGCAGCGCCTCGAAGCGCTCGTCGAGCTCGGCGGCCGGCGCCGCCTCGGTTGCCAGGCCCCACTCGACCGCCTGCGCGCCGGTCAGCGAGTCGCCGGTCAGCAGCAGGCGCTTGGCCCGCATCGGCCCGACCCGCGCGGCCCAGAGCGCCGTCGTCGGCGAGCCCCAGACGCGCGCCGGCGGGTAGCCGATCTTCGCCTCCTCGGCGATGACCAGCAGGTCGGAGCAGAGCGCCATGTCGGTACCGCCGGCGACGCAGTAGCCATGCACCTTGCAGAGCACCGGCTTCTCGGAGTGGAAGAGGCTCATGAAGCCGCGCACGTTGCGCCACATGAACTGGAAGTCCGTCACCGGATCCCAATTCGAATTCGGCATGTGGTTGGCCCCGATCGTCGCCGGGTCGACGGGCGAGCCCGCCGGCGCCTCCGTCCCGCCCAGCTCGCTCATATCCCCCTCGGCCGAGGCGACCAGGTCATACCCGCCGCAAAAGCCCGACCCATTCCCGGCGAGTGCGATCGCGTGCACCGCCGGGTCGAGGTTCGCCCGCTCGACGCACTCGGCGATCTCAGCCGGCATCCGTGCCGTGATCCCATTGCCCCGCTCAGGCCGATTCAGGGTGATTCGCGCGATCCGACCTTCGGTCTCGTAGGTGAGCGTCTCGAGGTTTCCCATAGCTTGGCGAGCCTACCGTCCCCCTTATCCAGCTGGCACGGTCTTTGCCGTCAAGGGCGGGCAATCGCGGCATCGGACGTGCGGGCGTCGTGGAACGCGATGACGACGACTCGATCCTCGGCCTCGATGTACATCCAGACACCGGAAGCTGCTTTCCGGCCTGCGGAAACTCCTCAACCCACGAAGCTCATCCCGCGCCAGGCGCGTGACCTCGATTCTCGGCATCAACTACAGCTCGGAGAGCGGCACCGTTTCGGCGCGCAGCCGGCTCAATCGACTCCTGCGCCCGCTCCCAGGCCCCAGGAATCCCATCGAGGATTCAGTAATCCGCGAGGCATCCGGATCGGCTTCGTCAAGCGCACTGGAGAGGAGTGAGCGGGCCAGGGTCTCCTCCTGAACATAAGTGCGCTCAGCCCAGGCTCGTCTGAACCGTGCCTCACCAAGGGCGCCACGAGTCGACCCCCGAAGTGGGACTGCCTCTCTGAATAGCGCGGTTCGAACCTGCGACCTTCGGGTATGAGCCCGAATCTGGGACCCGCTGGACTACGTGGGGCACAGTTTCCAGCGGTTTCGCGAGATCGAGCTACGTTGGGGATCGGCTGGAATCCGTGGGGCTTCTTGCCCCATTTCTTGCCCCAGCACCCACGCCGGAAGCGGATGAGCGGGGCAGGTACGGCGGGCCTCCGCAATCCTTGGCTCATGCAGCGACAGGAGAAGCAATGCCCGAAGTGCCGACGCCGGCAGTCGACCGAGGCGTTCCTGCGCGATGCCGCGGACCAACCGCCATCCCTCTTCTGCCAGAGCTGCAGGCAGACCGAAAAGACCTGTCGGCGCTGCGGCAAGAGCAAGTCGATCCTTGAGTTCTCAAGCTCCCAGGGAGATCCGATCGGCTTCTGTAAGTCCTGCTATGCGGATGCGCGCGCCTCTCTCTATGCATATGGCCGCGCTCGCGCCGACGCGGCCTGGCGCAAGCGGCACGGCACCGAGAGGCCGGCCGGCACGAGCCACTACGACCAAGATTCGGCCGAGGTCCTGCGGGCGCCGAAGCGCCGTCGAGCGGAACGGCTCAGGAAGGCGAAACGAGCGCCGATCGACCGGGAAACGATCTTCGAGCGCGACGGTTGGCTCTGCGGGATTTGCGGACAGCCGGTCGAACCAGCCGACGCGACTCTCGACCACATCGTCCCGATCTCCCTAGGCGGGGCAGATGAACCGTCGAACGTGCGCCTGGCCCATTCGCTCTGCAACAGCCGGCGCGGCGACGGCATCCGGCATCCAGGACCACGCCAGCCAACCGACACTCGTAGACCTAGTTAGGGAAGAAGTTAGGGGCGGTGCTGACTTCGCCGACCGAATCCTGCTCGAAATCGACATCCTCGATCTTGAGGTCGATCACCGTCTCGGCAACGTTTTCAGCCGAGAGTTCGGTATCTGACTCATCGACCGGATTGGCGTAATCGACGCCGAATTCGACTCGGGCGAAGATGGTGTCGCCCTGAAGCTCGAACTTCTCGACGCTCTGCGGCCAGACATGTGTCGCCTCCTGCTCGCCGCCTATGTCGAACTCAGCGGCGACGAGCTCGAGCGCCTCCTCGGAGGACTCACCTGCCCACTGCTCAAGCAGTTCGCAGACGTCTTCGTCGAGAATCGGCTGGACGCCCTCGACGGAAACTGCCGGGCCGTCCTTGTCGATCAGGACCTCGACGAGGAGGCGGGCCGGTCGCACGGCGCTCGCCCGTGACATCGACTCGTTCCAGTCGAACTGCTCGATCTCGACATCGCCGTCTTCCTCAAGTCCACTCGCTTCGTACTTGAACAGACCGAGGTCGAGGGTTGCGTCGCCATAGGCCTCGATCGTCGCCACCGCGCCCTTGCTTCCTGCGTCTGCACGGATCAGATGCATGCTCCCGACTTCGAAGGCGACGAGGTTACCTTCGTCCATTTCGGCCACGAAAGCTTGTGCCCACTCCTCTTCAAGGTCGAGGGGGAACCAGGGGATCGAGGCTTCGATCTCCTTGACAAGATCGGCACTTCGCTGCGCGTGAGCGAGCAGCGCCCGCGCCGTTCCGATCGCCTCCTCATCGGGCTCGATGTGATCCTTGATGAACTCGACCACATGCCCGAGGCGGATGATGGCGTCGTCATCGAGGCCACGCTCTTCGAGGTCGGCGCGCAAGGTCGAATGCAGTCGCTTCCTATCCTGCGGGTCAGCGAAGTCGGAGACGTTGTCAGTGATCAGGTAGACGGGCTCGCCGTCCGCCTCCACAGCTGCCTGCACCGCGGTCAGCCAGACCTGGGTGTCCACCACCCCCACACCGTCGCCGGGGATCGGCTCACGCCGTTCCGCTACCCACTCGGCGATCTTGCCGGCATCGTCGGGCGGCGGCGCTACCTCTACGCCCTCTTCGTCGAGATTGTCGAGCAGACGTTGGCGCTGGCGCGCGATCTCTTCCTCGTCAGGGAGCACGGGAACATCGAGGCCGAGCGCCTGCAGGTCATGGCGGGCATCCCCGACGAGCTTTCCTGCTTTCGTGACCCTTTCGGGGAGCTGACGGACGATCTCGGCAATCACCACCGACGGCACCCAGACGCGGAAGCGCTCGCCCGCGGCAGCCAGGAGCGCCTGGGTCAACGCCCGCTCGGCGTAGACGTCGTTGTGGAGGGTGGTGCTGTCGAGAACGACGATCATCGAGGCGACGACCTTAGCTACCGGGAGATGCGGGCATGGACGGGATTGGTCTGAACACGCCCGGGGAGGCTTTGTATGCTCGTCGGGCTCTCGAGATTGGAGGACTCGACTTGGTCCTGTTCGCCTTCGGAAGAAGCGCAATCGACATCGGGTGACAAGGTCACGCCGCCTACGAGAGGAGTTGCAATGAGAACCGTGCCTCGCATGGGGTGCCGTCCGGGCTCTTTCCGAGCTGCTTGTGCGCCTCCCGAACGCCGGCTACTCACGCGTCTGCCGCAGTAGCGGCCGAGTAACCCATTAACGCAGCGACCCCGGAGCGATCGTCGAACCGCTAACAATCGCCTGCTGCTATCGAGTTTGGACGCCTTCTTAGCCGACTACTTCAAACTGCGCTGCTGGCACGAGCATTGTGCCCTGTCTCAATACTTTCACTTTTTGGGATAGCCGATACAAGCCAGGAGAGCCATCCTGTGGAAGGGTTACTCGTTTACAGCGATATGCCACACCACCGGCCAGTTCGATTGCAACGGCAGGAGCGCCGACTGGAGTAGCCGCGTCTTTTTCCCAGGCTGAGCCGTTATACCGCTCTATCGAAAACAGTTCACCGAAAGAGATTGCCGCGGTACCAACGTTTTCGAGTCTAAACCATACTTCGCTTCCGGCACGATAAGTAGGCGAACTAAGGCGAATTCTAGCGGCAGCGCGGCGAGGGACGACTCGAAGATATTCGCTGTAGCTCCCCAGCTTGCCCGAGCGTCCCTGAAACTCAATGTCATACCGATACAGCGCTGGTTTATTAGGCAAATGAAACATGAATCGCAGATTGCTGTCGTTTCGCACTGCTCGGACATAGCTCTTTTTCGTTATTAGCGTTCGCTTGATGTGCCCAGAGTGACTGATACTGGAAATGCGAGTCAATATTGCCCAGTCTACGTGCAGCGGTTGCGCGGCTTCCGTGCTCAATTCGTAGCCGAATGTGCCCGACCCCACCATCAATGGGCCCGTTCGATTGACAAGCCGCAGGCTACTGGGCCCAAACGGCAGCCGGCCCGATCGCGGCACTCGGCGAATCGGTTTCATTTGCCTAACCGGCGCAAGATAGTCATGCACCACGCGATGCGCACACCATGATGGTTCACCCGCACTTGCCAATGCATTTGAGTTCGGGCAAACGACCAAAACCGCCACCGAAGACAAAGCAAGGGCAGTGATACTCGACGACCATGCAGCCATCCCTTTGAAGCTTTCCCGCCAGCACCGCATAATAAACAGAGTATACTTTTTCATGGGGTCCTTGCGAGATGCAAAGGCTTTTTGGAATTCAGCTTGGCCAAAGGCTTGGAGCCTTATCATTAGGTACTCCCGGTGGCGTCACGAGTAGCGTGTACCACATTAAGTTCGCTTTGATTCCGTAAACCGCAGCGGCGTCGGAACGATAGGCGGATTCGATCACCAAGGTGACAATCGCGGAAGCGACGGGCGTCGCTTCCGCGACCCCACAGAGTTCCCGCACCCCCACACCGATGGCCGGTCGCGGAACTTCGGTATAGCGGGGGCGGGATTCAAACCCCACGACCTTCGGGTTATGAGCCCGTTGGCTGGCGCTCAGACCCGTTCGACGATCATCGCCTTGCCCTGGCCGCCCGCGACGCACATGGTCTCGATCCCGACCGAGAGATCGTCGGTCTCCATCGCGTTGAGCAGGGTGCCCATGATGCGGGCGCCGGTCATGCCGAAGGGATGGCCGAGGGCGATCGCGCCGCCGTGCGTGTTGAGCTTCTCCAGCGGGATGTCGCACTCGTCCATGATCGGGATCACCTGGGCGGCAAAGGCCTCGTTGAGCTCGACCGTGTCGACGTCGTCGATCGTCATCCCGGCTCGCTCCAGCACCTTCTTGATCGCGCCGATCGGGGCGACCCCCATGTACTCGGGCTCGTTGCCCCAGGTGGCGGCGGTGACGATGCGGGCACGCGGCGTCAGCCCCAACTCCTTGGCCTTGGTGTCGCTCATCAGCAGCACCGCAGCGGCGCCGTCGTTGAGCGGACAGGAGTTGCCGGCCGTGACCCCGCCCCCGCCGAAGGCCTCAGGCAGTTCTGAGAGCTTCTCCAGCGTCGAGGAAGCGCGCGGACCGTCGTCTTTGGCGACCTCGGTGCCGTCGGGCAGCTTCACCGGCACGATCTCGCGGTCGAAGAAGCCGTCCTCCTGCGACCTCACCGCCAGTTCCTGCGAGCGCTGGGCGAACTTGTCCATGTCGGCGCGGCTCACCTCGTAGCGCTCGGCGACGTTGACCGCGGTCAGCCCCATGTCGATGTAGGCGTTGGGCTGGCCGTTCTCGCCGATCAGGTTCGGGTTGCGGTCATCGGCGCCGGCCGGCTCGGTGCGCTCGTTGTAGCGGCTGACCCACTCGACGCCGGCGGCGATGTAGACGTCGCCCTCGCCGGCCTTGATCGCGTTGCCGGCGTGGCGGATCGCGTCGAGGCTGGAGGAGCAGTAGCGCGAGACGGTGACCCCGTTGACCTCCTGCGGCAGCTTCTCGGAGAGCAGCGAGACGATGCGACCGATATTGAACGCCTGCAGGCCCTGCGGCATGCCGCAGCCGCAGAAGAGGTCTTCGACCGACGCAGGATCAACCTGCGGGTTTCGCTCCAGCAGCTTGTCGACGACGTAAGCGGTCGTCTCATCGGGGCGAAGCTGGGCCAGCGAGCCCTTGAAGGCACGACCGATCGGCGTGCGGACGGTGTCGACGATTACTGCCTCGGGCATTTCGGGTTCTCTCCTTGCGAGCGGGTGGGAAGTGCGGGCCGCAGGGTAGTGGATCGCGAGCAGAGCTCCGCCGCAGGCTCTAGGTTGTGGCAATGTCGCTGGACGGGCTGCGAGCGTGGATCGGCGAGGTCGAGCGCCAGCTCGGCATGCGCACGCGAATCTTCCTCGTGCTGGTCGCAATCGCGGTCGGCGGCGCGGGCACCGCCATCTACCTGGCCGTCGAAGCGCAAAACGATCAGGTGAGCAAGGACGACCTGCAGGCAGTCGAAAGCGCACTGCAGGCACGGATCGAAGCGCTGGAAGCAAACGCGACGGCCGGCACGAGCGAAGCCGGCGGCGGCAACGCGGCGCTCGAAGCCCAGCTTCGACAGCTGCAGGCGAAGGTCGAAACGCTGGAAAGCGCCGACCAGAACCCAGAACGAAGCAAGGATCAGGGCTCGAAAAGCGGCGGCGAGCAGGCCCCGCAGAACAACGAAAGTGAAAACAACTCCAAGCCTTAGTTAGTGCGAAATCGCACGTTCTCGCCCCTCGTCGTCCCCTGACTGCGTTACATTCGCCGGAATTCGATCTCGCGTGCGATCGCGAGCTCTGCCGGCAAGCCGGCGAAAGGAGACCCAGATGCCTGAGGGTTACTGCGTCAAGGAGCGTAAGAAGGTCGAGATCAAAGACGCGAAGCAGGTGACGATGAAAAACGGTCGCCCCGCTATCCAGGGCGTGTGCCCGGACTGCGGCACGAAAATCTTCAAGATCGGAAAACTCTAGGAGGATCGCCACTCCAAACCCGCCGCGGCGGGACCGCCGTCGCGGCAAGGCCGGCGCACTTTGGCTGCTTAGAGCCTAAGTGATCCATGTCACGTAGTTGGCAGCGCCTGGGTTCGAAGGTATCCGTCTCGTTTTGGGGCGCGGTACCTCGACTGTGAATCCTGCCTGTGCTGATCCCAACTATCTCTAAAGTTTCAAACGTGACGCAGAAGCCACTCGAGCTGATCCTGGCTCGCAACCTGATGTCTGCGCTCTCGACTCCGGCCTTTCTGGTCGACGAGGGCGGAGTCCTCGTCTTCTACAACGAGGCCGCCGGGATCATGCTCGGCAAGCGCTTCGAGGAATTGGGGACCGTGGGACCCGAAGAGTGGGGCTCGCTCTTCGGCCCCTTCGACGAGGCGGGCGAGCCGATCCCCTACGACGAGCTTCCCTTGGTGGTCGCCGTGCGCAACGGTCGCCCCGCCCATGCCAACTTCGAGATCAGCTCCGCCGACGGCACCCATCACAGCGTCGAGGCCTCGGCCTTCCCGATCCTCACGGCGCACGGCTCCCAGGGGGCAATCGCCGTCTTCTGGCCCGCCGCAAGCAACGGGAGCGCCGGCTGAGATGAAGGTCAAGCTCTGGGGAACGCGCGGCTCGATCCCTTCCCCGGGGCCGGAGACGATCCGCTACGGCGGCAATACCTCCTGCGTCGGCGTCACCCTTTCCGACGGCTCGATGCTGGCGCTCGACGCCGGCACGGGCATCCGCAGCCTCGGCAACGCCCTGGCCGCCGAGCCGACGCGGCTGCACATCCTGCTCACCCACCTTCATCTCGACCACATCCAGGGGCTCGTCTTCTTCGCCCCGGCCTTCCGCGCCCAGACCGAGATCGTGATTTGGGGCCCGAGCTCGCCGGAGGCATCGCTGCGCGATCGCATCTCCCGCTACATCTCGGCGCCGCTGTCGCCGGTCGAGGTTCGCGAGCTGCCCTGCGACGTCTCCTTCCGCCACTGCCCGCAGGCGGAGTGGGAGATCGGGCCGGCGCGCATTCGAGCCGCCTCCGTCGCCCACCGCGGTCCGACGCTCGGCTATCGCATCGACGACGCCGGCTCGTCGCTCGCCTACATCCCCGACCACGAGCCCGCCCTCGGTGCCGACATCGACACGCTGGAGGACGAGTGGATCTCGGGTCTCGGCCTGGCCCACAACGCGTCGCTGCTGATTCACGACGGCCAGTACACCGACGACGAGTATCCCGATCACCTCGGTTGGGGTCACTCCTCGCTCTCGCACGCGATCTCGTTTGCACGCCGCGCCGAGGCGGAGCGGACACTGCTCTTCCACCACGATCCCATGCACTCGGACGCTCAACTCGACGAATTCGCGCAAGGAGCACGGGAGCGATGGCGAGCGCTCGGCGGCGATCCCGACCGGATCGAGCTGGCGATGGAGCGGGCCGAGTACGAGCTGCCGGTCCACACCGCGCTTGCAAGCTGACTGCCAGGACACGGGCGGACTCGCGGCGGGCGCTACGCTGCGATCCGGATGTCGGCGACCCCAGGGATCGAGGCCGCGGCCGAGCGATCGGCGCTGGTCAAAGACGCCCTCGAGATGGCCCACCGTGCACACTCGGGGCAACTCCGACGCGGCAGCGACGGTCGCCCCTATATCGACCACCCGCTGGCCGTCGCCGAAGTGCTGCTCGATCACGACTACGGCGACGAGGTGCTCGCCGCTGCGCTCCTCCACGACGTAGTCGAGAAGAGCGAAATCGAAATCGGTGAGATACGCGAGGGCTTTGGCGATCGCGTGGCCGACCTGGTCGAAGCACTGACCGAAGACGAGAGGATCGCCGATTACGTCGAGCGTAAGGAGGAGCACCGCGAGCGGGTCGCGCGAGCCGGCGACGACGCACTGGCGATCTTCGCCGCTGACAAACGGACCAACGTGGCGATGCTGCGCGAGGCCTACGCCCTGATCGGCGAGGGGGTCGGCGACGAACTGGGGGTCTCCCTCGACCTGAAGATCTTCGTCTGGGAGAACGACCTCGAAATGCTCTTCAACCAGTGCGACGAAATGCCGCTCACCGGCGAGCTGGCCGACGAGATGATCGGGCTCTGGGGCGACCGGTTCAAGTCCGTGCGTTACCAGTCAGACTGAGCCGCCGCCGCAACGGCATCACGTACCAGACGATGACGAAGGCGGCAGCCGCGAGGACGCCGACGATCACGGTGACGATGCCGCCGAAGAGGACGTCGGTGATCAGCACGATCGCGCCGGTCATCGCCAGGGCGAGGAAGCTCAGGCCGGCGATCGTGAAGCGGTTGGCGAGGAAGATCAGCTCGCGCTTCTGCTGCAGGCGGAAGGTCATCCGGTGGTAGGACGACGGCGCGATGAAGAAGATCGCCGAGAGCGCCGTGCAGAGCAGGGTGGCGAAGTAGACGTCCTTCTCGAAGCCGTTGATCTTGGTGAAGTTCTGCTGGAAGGGGACGGCGAGCAGGAACGCGAACAGCACCTGCACGCCAGGCAGCGCCACGCGCAGCTCCTGCAGCAGCTCACCCAGGTTGCGGTCGAGGCGTTCGGCCTCGCTCTCGTCGCGACCGGACGGTCGTTCCTGCATCCCTTCACCATAGGGCCTTCCCCGCTCGAGGTCCTAGGATCAACCGGCGATGGGACGGCTGGCGGTGGTGCTTGGCAGCAACGGGCTCGGCCCGGAGGGCGAGGACGTCGTCGCGACCGCGAGCGGCCACGGCGCCGTCGTCCTCCAGCGCCATGCCGGCGATGGCTACACCCTCCCTCACCGGATCGACCACGTCGGCAACATGCGCACGCTCGCCGAGCGGGGCTGCGACCGGGTGCTGGCGATCGCCTCGGTCGGCTCGCTGCGAGCCGAGCTCGGCGTCGGCAGCTTCCTCTGCCCCGACGACTTCATCGCCCTGCACCTCGGCTTGACCGCGCTGGCGGGTGCCCGCGCGCACCGCGTGCCCGAGTTCGATCCCGACTGGCGCAGTCGCCTGCTGAGTGCCTGGGGCGAGACACCCGCCACGGAGCTGCGCGACGGCGGGGTCTACTGGCAGGCGATCGGGCCGCGCTTCGAGACGCCGGCCGAGATCGTGCTGATGGCGGCTCACGCCGACGTGGTCGGGATGACGATCGCCGCGGAGTGCATCGTCGCCGGTGAGCTGGGCCTCTCCTACGCCGCCGTCTGCGTGGTCGACAACCTCGCCAACGGGATCGGATCGGGAGCGTTGAGCGTCGAGGAGATGGAAGACCGGCGCGCGCTCAACGTCGTTCGCCTGCGTGATGCCCTCGACCTGGCCCTGCCGGACCTCGCCGGTGGCTGAGCCGGCGCCACTCGCCGTCACCGGCGCCGTCCTCGACGGTGCGGCAGTCGGCCTTCGCTGCGAGGAAGGCGCCATCGTCGGCCTCGGTCCGGAGGTGGAGCCCGAGCCAGGCGACGAGACGATCGACGCCGCGGGCGCGCCTCTGGTTCCGCCGCTCATCAATGCACACACCCATGCGGCGATGACGCTCTTCCGCGGCTACGGCGGCGACCTGCCGCTGATGCGCTGGCTGCAGGAGGCGATCTGGCCGATCGAGGGGAAGCTGACGGCCGAGGACGTCTACTGGGGCGCGCGCCTCGCCTGCCTGGAGATGATCCGCAACGGCACCTCCCACTTCTGGGACATGTATTGGCATCCGAGAGAGACCGCCCGCGCGGTCGAGGACACGGGCATGCGGGCGACGATCGGCGGCCCGCTCTTCGACGCCGAGGGCGGCACCGAGAAGATGAAGGAAACCGCGCTGGTCAGCCTCGACGAGCTGGCCGATGCCGGACCGCGGATCGACGCCTCCCTCGCGCCGCACTCGATCTACGCGGTCAGCGAAGACCTGCTGCGCTGGACGGCGGGGCAGGCCGCCGAGCGCGCCGTGGCGATCCAGATCCACCTCTCCGAGACCGAGCGGGAGGTGACGGATTGCCTCGAGCGCCACGGGGTGCGACCCGCGGCCTACCTCGACCGGCTCGGCCTGCTCGGGGAGCTCACGGTCCTCGCCCACGGCGTCTGGCTCGACCAGGCCGAGCTGGAGCTGATCGCAGAGAGAGGCTGCACGGTGGTCGCCAACCCGGTCGCCAACATGAAGCTCGCCGTCGGGGGCGTCCTCGACTATCCCGCCGCTCGCCGTGCCGGCGTGCGAGTCGGGCTTGGGACGGACGGGCCCGGCTCCAACGACTCGCTCGACCTGCTCGCCGACCTCAAGGTCTTCGCCCTCGTCCAGCGCCATCTGAGCGAAGACGCGACCGCGATCCCTGCCCGCGAGGCCTGGTCGGTGGCCACGGGCGGGGCCGAGCTGCGGGTTGGGGGACCGGCGGACTTCCTCCTGCTCAGGGCGGACGCACCGGAGCTGAGCCTCGGCGATCTCTACTCCGATCTCGTCTACGCGGCGAGCGGCTCGGTCGTCGACACCACGGTCGTGGCGGGGAGGGCGTTGATGCGAGGTGGGGCGATCCTGGGTGGCGAGGAGGTCGTGGCGCGCGCCAAGGAACGATCCCGCCGGCTCGGGATCGACTGATCGGGCAAAACTGGCTCTATACCCCCTGGGGGTATCTGCTACGGTGACCCGATGGGCGACGTTCTCGGCAAGGTCCTCGAGGGGATCGAACAGTCCCTGCTGATGGCCTACGAGGTCTGGTGGGCGCTTGTGCTCGGCTTCGCGATCTCCGGCATCGTCCAGGCCTGGGTGCCGCGCGAGCGGATCGAGGGGACGCTCGCCGGGCGCGGCCCGAAGCCCGTCGCCTGGGCCACCGGGCTCGGCGCCGCATCCTCCTCCTGCTCCTACGCGGCTATCGCGATCGCCAAGTCGCTCTTCCAGAAGGGCGCCTCGGCGACGACCGCGCTCGCCTTCCAGTTCGCCTCGACCAACCTCGTTTGGGAGCTGGGCCTGGTTCTCTGGGTCCTGCTTGGGTGGCAGTTCGCGCTCGCCGAGTACGTCGGCGGCGTGATCCTGATCGTGCTGATGGCGGCGCTGCTGCGCCTCTTCGTCTCGCCTCGCCTGGAGGAGCGGGCGCGCAAGCACGCGCAGGACACTCAGGAGGGTCACGTGCACGAGCACGGCGGTGACGACGAGCGGGACCCGAGCCTGCGCGAGCGCCTGCTCTCGGTCTCCGCCTGGACCGAAGTCGCCCACAACTTCCGCGCCGATTGGACGATGCTCTACAAGGAGATCGCAATCGGCTTCCTGCTCGCCGGCTTCATCGGCCTGCTCGGCGACGACTTCTTCAACGTCCTCTTCGTCACCGACGCGCCGCCCGTCGTACGGACGATCGAGAACGTCCTCGTCGGTCCGTTGATCGCCGTCCTCAGCTTCGTCTGCTCGATCGGCAACGTGCCACTCGCCGCCGTGCTCTGGTCGGGCGGAATCAGCTTCGCCGGCGCGATCGCCTTCATCTTCGCCGACCTGATCGTGCTCACGATCGTCGCCATCTACGTCAAGTACTACGGCTGGCCCTTCGCCCTGCGAATCACGGCGCTGATGTTCGTGACGATGGTCGTCGCGGCGCTGGTCGTCGACGGCCTCTTCAGCCTGCTCGGCCTGATCCCGACCGGACCGCGGCCGACCCGCGCCGACATCTTCGGCTCGGTGCAGCTCGACTACAAGCTGGCACTCAACGTACTCGGGCTGGCGATCTTCTCGGTCCTCTTCTGGCTCACCGCTCGCGACGACCGCCGCACCAGCATCACGTGCCCCGCCCACGCGGCGGAGAGCCCCGCCGAGGCGGCCAGCAGCAGCGCCGCCCGCGGATCGTAGGCTTCGGAGAGCCAGCCGACGAGCGGGCCGCCGATCGGCGTCGAGCCGAGGAAGACGACCGAGTAGAGCGCCATCACGCGGCCACGCATCTGCGGCTCGACCGTGAGCTGCAGGGAGGAGTTGACCGTCGCGGCGAAGGTGACCGCGGAGGCGCCGAGCAGCGCCAGGACCGGGATCTCGAGGGCGAGGCTCGGCATCAGCGCGGCGAGCGCGGCGACCACGCCGAAGGCGAGCGCGGCAGCGGCGATCAGGCGGCCGTCGGCGCGGCCGCGGGCCCCGGTGAGCAGAGCCCCGGCGACCGAGCCCGCCCCCATCGCCGAGACCAGCGCGGCGTAGGCGGCCGGTCCGCCTTCGAAGGTGAAGCGGGCGAGCAGCGGCAGCGTCACCTGGAAGTTGAGCCCGAACGTCCCGACCAGCGCCATCAGCCCCAGCGGCACGGCCAGCTCCGGGGTGTGGCGCACGTAGCGCAGCCCGGCGCGAACCGCGCCGGGCTCGCGCTCGACCCGCGGCGGGGTGCGCAGCTCAGCCGGATCCATTCGCCAGAGAGCGAAGATCATCGCCGTGAAGGTGAGCGCGTTGAGCGCGAAGCAGGGCTCGACCCCGACGCTGACGATCAGCAGTCCGGCGATCGTCGGCCCGATCAGACGACCGGCGTGGATCAGCACGCTGTTGAGGCTGACGGCGTTGACGAGGCGATCGGGCCCGACCATCTCGATGGCGAAGCTCTGCCGGGTCGGATTGTCGACTGCGTTCACGCTGCCACGAAGGAAGACGAGGACGAACACCATCCAGGGAGCGACGGCGCCGCCGGCCGTCACCGCCAGCAGGACCAGGGCCGGCGCCGCCATCAGCGCCTGGGTCACCATCAACAGCCTGCGCTTCGGGAAGCGGTCGGCAAGCACGCCGCCCCAGGCGCCGAAGAGCAGGATCGGCAGGAACTGCAGCGCCGTGGTCAGACCGACCGCCAGGCCGCTGTCGGTGAGCGAGAGCACCAGCCAGACCTCCGCCACCATCTGCATCCAGTTGCCGGAGATCGAGACGATCTGACCGGCGAAGTAGCGCCGGTAGTTGGGGACGTTCAGGGAGTCGAAGCTGCGTCTCAGCCCGGCGCTCACCTGCCGTCACCTTCGAGCATCTGCTCCAGGATCGCCGCCGCTCGCTCCAGGGTGCGCAGGTCGTCCGCCGGCAGGTCGCGCATGCGGCGAGCCAGGTAGGCGTTCTTGCGCCCGCGCAGGCGGCGCAGGCGCTCGCGCCCCGCGGGATTGACGCTGAGCAACGAGCTGCGGCCATCCGAGGGATCCCGCGCGCGGTCGACGAGGCCCGCCTCCTCCAGCACGCGCAGGATGCGCGTCGCTGTCGGCCGCTTGATCCGCTCTATCGCGGCCAGCTCGCTGGGAGTGAGCGGCCCGTGGCGCTCGACCGTGGCCAATGCCGATACCGCGGTCGGTGTCAGATCCGTGCGGCTCCCGGCCGCCTCCTGCCGCAACCGCCGCGACGTCCGCACGACCGCCATCCGCAGGCGTGCCGCCAGGTCGGTGAGTCTCGTGTCGGTGGTCGTCGTCATTGATTAGCCTTGATAATTAGTTTAGCAAACTACTTTCCCGCTAGGATCGGCCTATGACAGAGAGCCCAGAGGAAGCGATCGCGGCGCAATTGCAATGGCAGGCGGACGCCTGCCGGATGATCGGCTCGCCCTTCTATGCGGGTCTGCTCGAACGGGCCGTCGAGGACGTCGAAGTGCGGGGAACGACTTGGGAGATCCTTCGCGGGCACGAGGGCGACCCGCGCTTCTCGGTCCTCGGCCTGCGCCTGCTGGGCGCGGCGAACCGACTCGTGCTGACCGGGCGCGAGCCGGGTCTTGCCGGCGCTTATGACCGGGGCCGAGTGACGGAGGCATGGGAGCAGCTGCTCGACGTGTTTCGGCGCAACGTGAAGGAGCTGCGTGCCTCGCTCGAGCAGCCGGTGCAGACCAACGAGGTGGGCCGCTGCGCGGCGCTGCTCTTCGGCTTCCTGGCGGTGGCCGCGGAGACAGGCCTGCCCCTCCGCCTGCTCGAGGTCGGCGCCAGCGCCGGGCTCAACCTGCGCTGGGACCGTTACCGCTACGAAGCGGACGGCTTCTCCTGGGGACCGCCGCAGTCACCGGTCAAGCTCGAGTTCGAGCTCGAAGGGGAGGAGGCGCCGGCCCTGCCATCGAACGTCGAGATCTCAAGCCGGCAGGGCTGCGACGCGTCGCCGATCGACCCGACGACGGCCGAGGGCGAGCTCACGCTCCTCACCTTCGTCTGGCCCGACCAGACGGAGCGCATCGCGCGCATGAGGTCCGCACTCGAGGTCGCCCGGGAGGAGCCGGCCGAGCTCGAGCGCGAGTCGGCCGCAGCATGGGCCCGGCGGATGCTGGCCGAGCCAATACCGGGGCAGGCGACGGTGATCTACCACTCGATCGTCAGCCAGTACCTCAGTGACGAGGAGCGCGAGTCGCTCTTCGACGGCATCCGCGAGGCAGGGGAGCGCGCTTCCGCCGACGCCCCCCTCGCCTGGCTGCGCATGGAGCCCGCCGACGACCGCGCCGACGTCGAGTTGACGCTCTGGCCCAGCGGCAAAACCTGCCGCCTCGCCCGCGTCGGCTACCACGGCAGCCCAGTCGAGCTTCTTTGACGTCGAGTTAAGTGACAGTCACATAACTGTGTCAATTGAATTACAGGTGAATTTGAGGAGATATTCGCCATTAGCATCGTCGGGCAGGAGGGCGATGGGGGCAGGTGCCCCCGCACGCTTGACACCCGTTGCGCCCGGTCAACCCCGGGTCCGGTTCGAGTCCGGCGCCCTCCGCAGATAGACCCGGGAGCGGGTCGGGTCCGGCGCGATCTGCCGTGGTACCCTCCGGCAGGGTGTCAATCGTGCGCGGGGGCGGTTCCCCCGCATCGCCTGACTCGACCCGCTCCGGCGGGTCTTGTCGTTTCTAGGACCTAGGTAGGCGCCAGGGTTGGCGCGTCGAAACAGACGCGGATGGACTCGGAGGCGACTATGGAGACGGTGCGCTACCCGCCCGGCATGGACGCGCGCAGCATGCGGGTCGCCGAACGGCTGAACGCGCCGATGATGGTCGCGGCGGCGCTGACGATCCCAATGGTGGCGATCTCCGAGTCTCATCCGGGCGGGGGGCTGGAGGACATCGCGCGAGTGCTCAACTGGGTCACCTGGATCGCCTTCGTGGTCGAGCTGGCGGTGATGCTGGCGGTGGTCCCCGACCGTCGGGCCTGGCTGCGCCACAACCCCCTCGACCTCGTCATCGTCTTCCTCACGCCCCCCGTCCTGCCGGCGGGGTTGCAGGGGCTGCGGGCGCTGCGGCTTCTCCGCCTCTTGCGCCTGCTGCGCCTGGCGCAGCTCTCGCGCCAGGTCTTCTCGCTGGAGGGGCTGCACTACGCGATGCTGCTCGCGGCCCTGACGGTGGTCGGCGGCGGCGCTCTGTTCGTCGCCTTCGAGAAGCACAGCCAGCACCTCACCGACTGGGACGGGATCTACTGGTCGGTGACGACGATGACGACCCTCGGCTCGAACATCTACCCGACGACGACCGGCGGCGAGGTCGTCTCGGTCGCGATCCTGATCGTCGGCATCGGCTTCGTCGCCCTGCTCACCGGCGCCTTCGCCCAGCGCTTCCTCAGCCCCGAAATCGCCGAGATCGAGGAAGAGCTGGAGGGCGAGGCCTCCGCGGAGGAGATCGCCCTGCGCGAGCTGCGCACCGTCCAGGAACAGCTCCAGTCGCTCTCGCTCGCCGTCGAGCGGATCGTCGACGAGCGCGCAGGCTAGGCGTCGGAATCGCCCTCGGCGGCGATCTTCGCCTCGAGCTCCTCCATCACGTCCGGGTCGCGCAGCGTCGTCACGTCACCCAGCGCGCGGCCCTCGGCGATGTCGCGCAGCAGGCGGCGCATGATCTTGCCCGAGCGCGTCTTCGGCAAGTCGCCGGACCAGATCACCCGCTTCGGCCGCGCCAGCTTGCCGATCCGCTCGGCGACGTGGTCGCGCAGCTCGGCGACCAGCTCGTCTGAGCCCTCGAGGTCGCCCTCGAGCGTGACGAAGGCGCAGATCGCCTGGCCGGTGTCGTCGTCGGATTGGCCGATCACCGCCGCCTCGGCAACCTTCGGGTGAGAGACGATCGCCGACTCGACCTCGGCGGTCGAGAGCCGGTGGCCGGAGACGTTGATCACGTCGTCGATCCGTCCCAGCACCCAGAAGCAGCCGTCCTCGTCGCGGCGCGCGGCGTCGCCGACCAGGTAGGTCTCCTTGCCGAAGCGGGAGAAGTAGGTCTCGACGAAGCGCTCCTCCTCGCGATAGAGCGTGCGCAGCATCCCGGGCCAGGGCTGGCGCAGGACGAGCAGGCCCTCTTGTTCCTCTACGGGCTCGCCGTCGTCGTCGAAGACCGCCGCCTCCACTCCGGGCAACGGCAGAGTCGCCGAGCCCGGCTTCGTCGCCGTGATCCCGGGCAGCGGCGAGATCATGATCTGGCCGGTCTCGGTCTGCCACCAGGTGTCGACGATCGGACAGCGTTCGCCACCGATCACCTTGTGGTACCAGAGCCAGGCCTTGGGGTTGATCGGCTCACCGACGCTGCCCAGCAGGCGCAGCGAGGAGAGGTCGTGCCGGCCCGGGTACTCCGGTCCCCACTTCATGCAGGCGCGAATCGCCGTCGGCGCCGTGTAGAGGATCGTCACCGCGTAGCGCTCGGCGATCTCCCACCAGACGTCCTTGTCGGGATAGTCGGGGGCGCCCTCGAACATGACGCTGGTGGCGCCGTTGGCGAGTGGGCCGTAGACGATGTAGGAGTGGCCGGTGACCCAGCCGACGTCGGCTGCACACCAGTAGACGTCCTCCTCCGGCTTCAGGTCGAATACATGGCGGTGGGTGTAGGCAACGCCGGTCAGGTAGCCGCCGGTCGTGTGCAGGATCCCCTTCGGCTTCGCGGTCGAGCCCGAGGTGTAGAGGATGTAGAGCGGGTCCTCGGCGCCCATCGGCTCCGGCGGGCACTCGGCATCCGCCGTCTCGCAGGCCTCGGCGAACCAGACGTCGCGCCCCTCCCGCATCTCGCACTCGGCACCGGTGTGCTTGACGACGAAGATCGTCTCGATCGAGCCGACCTCGTCGATCACGGCGTCGACCTGCGACTTGACCGGCGCCGTCTTGCCCTTGCGCCGGGCGCCGTCGGCGGTGACCAGCGCCTTCGCCTCGGAGAACTCCATCCGCTCGCGGACCGCCTCGGCTGAGAAGCCGCCGAAGACGACGTTGTGGATCGCCCCGATGCGGGCACAGGCCAGCATGGCGACGACGACCTCGGGGATCATCGGCAGGTAGATCCCGACCACGTCGCCCTTGCCGATCCCGTGCTCGCGCAGGGCGTTGGCGAAGCGCTGCACGTCGGCCAGCAGGTCGGCGTAGGTGACGTCGCGCTCCTCCCCCTCCTCGCCGCGCCAGTGGTAGGCGACGCGCTCGCCGATCCCCGCCTCGACGTGGCGGTCGAGGCAGTTGGCCGAGGCGTTGAGCGTGCCGTCGGCGAACCACTTGAAGAAGGGCGGGTCGGAATCGTCGAGGCCCTGGGTCGGAGCCTGGTCCCAATCGAGCAGCTCGTTTGCCTGACGCAGCCACCAGGCCTCCGGGTCGGCGGCCGCCTCCTCGTATACGGCGGGGTCGCTCCACAGCGCCCGCTCGCGGAACTCCGCCGGGGGCTCGAAGCGCTCGACCTCGAGCAGCGCGCTCAGCTCCCGCTCGAGATCCGTCGATTGTGGTTCCGCCGCCATCTATCCCTCCTCGCTCAGCGACCGAGCGACCGGACCGGTAGAACGATCCGCCCGAAGGTCGAGTTCACCACCGCCGCAAAAGATGCATACCAGGCCGCCGCCGCGGTCGCCAGTCCGCACCAGCCGCCGATTTCGACGACGCTTTCGTTTCCGCCCGCATTGCCGATCCCGAGCAGGAAGAAGGTCGCTGCGAGGAGCAGGAAGACGAGGGCGATTGCCGCTGTCGTCCTCAGCGAGGCGACGAACATGTAGGTGGTGAAGATGCCCCAGGCGATCAGGTAGAGGCCGACGGCGTCACCCAGGTGGGCAGCCGGGATGTCTTTGGCGAAGAAGGTGACCAGCGCCCAGAACGAGAGCCAGAAGGCCCCGAACGAGGTGAAGGCCACCGCGCCGAAGGTATTGCCGGTGCGGAACTCCCACATCCCGGCGAGGATCTGGGCGATGCCGCCATAGCCGAGAGCGAGGCCGAGGACCACCGGCTCACCGGCTTTGCTGACCAGATCGGCGTTGAACATGCTCAACACGAAGGTGGTGAGCGCGAAGGCGGCGAGCCCGAGCGGGCCCGGATCGGCCGGCGCCCAGCCCTGGCTCAACTGCATGGCACGTGCCTCTTCCATGGCGCCGTTTCCGGCGGTCGGCTCGCGTGCCCCGATAGATGCGGACTCCATGGTCCTCTCCTTCCACTCGGCCGGTCCGGCCGGGGACGCCGGCCGAACGCGGCGCTGAAAATCTGCCTCTCAACTACCCGTTTTCGAGCGCCGCTACCCTGATGCCGTGCTCTTTCGCCAGATCATCCACGAGGACCTGGGCTGCGCCTCCTACCTCGTCGGCGACACGGCGTCCGGCGTAGCGGCGGTGATCGACCCGCAGTGGGACATCGATCCCTACCTGCACCTGGCGCGCCTGCACGGCGTGCGCATCGAGCACGTTCTGGAGACCCACAACCACGCCGACCACGTCTCCGGCCACGGTCGCCTCGCCCGGGCCACCGGAGCGACGATCCACGTCCACGAGCTGGCCGCCGCCGAGTACCCGCACGAGCCGTTCGCCGGCGGCTGGACGCTGCCGCTCGGCGAGGGAGCAAGCATCGAGGCGATCCACACCCCCGGCCACCGGCCGGAGCACACCTCTTTCCTGCTGCGTGACACCGCGCGCGGGTCCGATCCCTGGGCGGTCCTGACCGGCGACTCGCTCTTCGTCGGCGACGTCGCCCGTCCCGACCTGGCGATCGAGCCGCGGAAGGGCGCCGCCGACATCTTCCGCTCCCTGCACGAGCGGCTGATGGCGCTGCCCGACGAGGCCGAGGTCTGGCCCGGCCATCTCGGTGGCTCGCTCTGCGGCAGCTCCGGCATCGACCTGAAGACCTCCTCGACGATCGGCTTCGAGCGCCGTCACAACCGGGCGCTCGAGTTCGAGGACGAAGCCGCCTTCATCGAGGACTCGCTGGCGACGATCGGCACCAAGCCGCCCAACGTCGAGCACATCGTCTCGCTCAACCGCGGCCCCCTGGTCGAATCGATCGGCGCCCCGACGCAGCTGACGCCGCACGGCTTCGAGGCGGCGATCGCCGAGGGCGCGCTGGCAATCGACTCGCGCACCAACGAGCAGTTCGACGAGGCCCACATCCCCGGCTCGATCAGCGCCTCCGCCTACGACACCGGCTTCGCCACCAAGGTCGCCCAGGTCGTCCCGGTCGACGCCGGGCTGCTCGTCGTCGCCGCCTCCGACGGCAACGAGCTGGAGGCGGCGGAGCTGCTTGCCGCGGTCGGCCTCGGCGTGCGCGGCTTCCTCGGCGGTGGCATGACCGCCTGGCGGGCGGAGGACCGGCCGGTCGCCCGAATCGAGGCGATCGATCTGGCGGAGCTGGCGCGACGGGTCGAGTCGGGCGAGGGGCCGCAGGTCCTCGACGTCCGCAACGCCGGCGAGTACGAGTCAGGGCACATCCCCGGCTCGCTCCACATCCCCTACGGCGAGCTGCTCGACCGCCTCGACGATGTGCCCCGCGACCGTCCGGTGGCGACGATCTGCAAGGCGGGAAAGCGCAGCGGGCTCGCTGCCTCGATCCTGCAGCGCGAAGGCTTCGAGGGCGTGATGCACGTCAGCCGCGGCAACGCGGCGACATGGGCGAAGCACGTCGTCAACGCGTGAGGTGCAGCCGGGTGTGCGGCTGGCAAGCGCCGAACCAAGCGGGGCAAGGACGCAGGGGGGCCGAATAGCAGCGCTATTTGGCCGACCGAGGACGCCGCACCGCGCAGCGTTCGCCGCCGCCAGACGTGCGCGCGGTCAGTAGCCGGCGGGGTGGCGGGCAACGAAACCCGAAGGCGAGTCGACCGGTGAGGAGTGCCAGCGAGGGCCCGGACCGCCGACGGTATCGAAGGCGAGGCCGGCGATGATCATCCAGGCGTGTTCGGCATTGGCGTAGACCGTGATCCACTTACCCGGACCGGGCACGCCCCAGGTCTCGAGGCCGGTCGAGTCGAGCGGGCTGGAGAGGAAGCCACCGCCGTGCAGGGCGAAGCTGACCGCGCCCGAGCAGTCGTAGCCTGACGATTCGAACGACCCATGGCCACCGCCCCAGATATAGGGAGTGGTGGCGATCGAGTTGGCGGCTTCGATCGCGGCGGCGACTGCGGACGGTGCCGCGCTCGGCACGCTCGCCTGGCTTTCGGAGATGTAGTGGGCGCTCTCGCCAGGCGTCAGCGGCGCGGGCGAGCCTTCGACCTGCACCGGTTCGCCGGTCGCACTGGCGATCTGTTCGGAGATCGCAGCGAGGTTGTCGCTGAGCGCTTCTTCGCGCGACTCGAGCGATTCGAGCGCTTGGCGGCGCGCCGCCTGGGCCGACTTCAGTTCGGCGAAGCGCGCCTCCGCGGCGTCCTTGGCGGTGGCGACTTCGCGCTCCTTGATCGCAATCGTGTCGCGTGCAGCCTTGATCTGGCGACGCACGCCCTTCATCCGCCGTACGGCAGCCCGCGCCTCGTCACGCAACGACTTGACCCGGGTGGCGACCGAGTCGTCGTATTCCTGCACCTGCGCCAGGTAGTCGGCGCGGGTGCTGACTTCCGACCAGCTGGCCGAGTCGAGGACGACGTCGACCATGTCGGGGCTACCGGACTCGTAGATTGCGATCAGACGGTCACGCAACACGGTCAGGGCCCGCTGCAGGCGAGCCCGCACGACGGCGAGGCGATGCTTGTCGGCGGCGAGCTTGGCGGTCGCCCTGTCCAGCTCCGCCTGCTTCGCTTCCAGTTCCCCCTGCACCGCCGCCTGCTGCTGGCGCAGCGCCGAGACTTCGCCGATCATCGAGTCGATCGCGTGGTTCTGTTCGGCGATCGTCGTCGCCAGCGCGCTCTGGCTCGCCCGCACATGGCTGAGCTTGCCCTGGGCGGTGTGGAGCTTGTCTTCCAGGCTCTTTGCCGGCGCCGAGGCGACGACGCAGAGCAGGGCCAGCAGCAGCGCCGCGGGCAGCAGGAGGCGCCACGAGTTTCCACGAGGGGGAACGCGCATCGGCAGCGCAAGCTAGCGAAATCGCCGTCGAAATGTTAGGAGTTGCTAATAACTTGCAACTTTGCTTGCAAATTCCGCAATTCGAAGGGTTTCGCGGAGGCGTCCCGACGCATCGGCCGAGGTCTCGACGGGGGTGCCGGTGCCCTTCCCCAAAACACTCAAGCGCGGCTCCTGCCGCGCGTTTTGGGGAAGGGCACCGGCACCCCAGCCGGCTAGGCGAGCAGTTTGGCCTTCGCCCGATCGAACTCCTCGGCCGAGATTGCGCCCTTGTCCTTTAGCTCACTCAGCTTGTGCAGTTCATCCGCGGGAGAACTGTGCGCCTGCTCGCGAATGTAGGCGTCCATGTGCTGCTTGGCCTCGGCTTGGGCCTTGATCGTCCTGTCGCGCATCCCCTCCCCTCGCGCGATCAGGTAGATCAGCGCCGTTATGAAGGGGATGAAGACCAGGAAAAGCACCCAGGCCGCCTTCGCCCAGCCGGACAGCTCGTGATCGCGGAAGAGGTCGGAGAGGATCGTGATCAGGATCCAGATCCAAATCACGAAGAAGAAGATCTCGAGGGCGAGCAGCAGCGCTTCACCCAGGTTGATGTCGGCTAGGAACAAGACGGCTTCCTTTCGGTCGGTTGACTTGCTTGGCGGCTCAAAGCTGCCCTTGCCTTCCGCAACCTATGGGTTGTCCCCGCCGGCTGCATCCGTAGTTTTCGCCATCGAGAAGAGGACGGCCGCTACCGCCGTCGCCAGGTTGAGGCTGGAGACCCCCTCTCGCATCGGGATCGCGAGGCGCGCGTCGGCGCGTCCCAGCAACTCCTCGCTGAGGCCGTGGCGCTCGGTGCCGAAGGCGAGCAACGAGCGCGGCGAGAGCTCCCTCGGGTCGGCGACCTCCCCCTGGGGATCGACGGCGACCAGCGGCCGGTCGCCGTCGGGCAGCTCCTCGATCCGAGCCACGGGAAGGGCGAAGTGCAGGCCGGCGGCACCGCGCAGCGCCTCCGGGTGCCAGGGGTCGTTGGCGCCCGTGGTCAGGACGGCGGCCGCATCGGCGGCGGCGGCGACCCGCACGCAGGCCCCCATGTTCCCCATCGTGCGCGGATCCTCGAGCAGGACCGCCGCCGCCGAGCGCTCGGCGGCGAGGGCGGCGGCGAGGTCGACAGCGGGACGACGGGCGATCGCCACGACCCCGGTGTGGGGGGCGTGCGGGACCATCGCGGCTATCGCCTCGGGGGCGACCCGGCGGGTACGGTCGGCGAGCGAACCGGCCAGGTCGGGGGCCAGGTCGGCCGCCAGCCGCTCGAGCTCGTCCGGGTCCGCGGCGACCGCTTCCTCCACCTCGGCGCCGAAGCGCAGCGCGTGCTTGAGAGCGTGGAAGCCCTCCAATACAGCAAGCTCATCGTCGCGGCGGGCGGCGCGGAAGCGCCGCACGAGGGGGTCGGTCACCGCCCAATCATGACCGCCCCTGCGCCGCTCATGCGGAGCGGCTGAGCCGCAGGCGCTGCGGGATCCCGTTCGACGATTCCTCTTCCGCTTCCTCGGCCAGGGACTCCACGAACGGGGAGAAATAGCGGCCGGCGATCTTGTCGGTCGCGGCGCCGTCCTCGGGCTCGGCGCTCAACCGGGACTGGTCTCCATAGCCGCCGGAGGGCCGGCCATAGAGGTAGCGGGGCTCGCGTCCGGTCCAAAGGACGCCGCGCATCACCGGCTCGAAGGGCTGCGGATCGACCGGCGCCCCGACGTCGGCTGCGATCGCTTCGGCGACCGCGTCGGCCTGCTGGGTTGCGATCCCTCCCTGCTTGACCGGAAAGTCGGTCAGGTCCCCGGCTGCGAAGACACGCTCCAGACCGATCACGCGACCGTGCGAATCGACCGCGACGAAGCCGTCGGCGTCGTGAGGGATGCCGCCGAAGGCGCGCCCTTCGAGGCGGGGGAGGCTGATCACCGCATCGGCCTCGATCTCGGCGTCGGGGACGAGACGCAACCTCCGGTGGTCGAAGCGGACGGGATGGGCGCCGGTCACCAGCTCGATGCCGCGCTCCTCGAGCAGAGCGCTCACCTGCTCCGCCGCGCGCTGCCCGAACAGCTCCAGCGGCGCGTCCTCCGGAGTGACGACGGTGAGCGCGGTGCGGCCGGCGCCCGCCGCGTCTCGCTGCCTCGCCGCGAGCAGGGCCAGCTCGTAGAGGGGCAGGGCCCAGCTGCGACCGCCGGGCATCGTGAACACCAGCCGCTCGAGCACACCGGCGCGCAGCTGGTTGACGAGGTGGCCCACCTGGCCCTCGTCGGCCACCCCCCAGAAGGTCACCGCCCCGGGCACGGCCCAGAGCAGTCGCGCCCCGGCGACCAGCACCAGGTAGTCGTAGGGGAGGCGCTCGCCGTCGCGGGTCACCGCCAGCCTCCGCTCGGCTTCGACAGCCACTACGCCGGCGTCGCAGAGTTCGGCACCGGCCCGTTCGGCGAGACGCGGCAGGTCGTAGCGGAAGACGTGGGCCGCGCCATAGGGCTCGCCCACCGCAAAGGGGCGAAAGACGAACTCGCGGCGCGGGTCGCAGAGGGTGACGGCGACGCGATCGGCAGCCAGATCACGCAGGGCCAGCGCCAACTCAATGCCGGCGACCCCGCCCCCGACGACGAGGACCTGCTTTTCGCCATCGCTATGGCCGTCACTCGTCATGTACTGACCGTAGGGGGACCCGGCGGCCGGTCCATCCGCAGGAAACCGCCGATCGAGTGTGGATTTCCCGCGGAAGTCCTTCAGGCCGCGGCGTTCCCGATCCCCCCGAGGGCCTCGATGACCTCCTCGTCGGAGACCTGGGAGAAGTCGCGGTACCACTGGCCGACGCCGTACAGCTGCGGTGGCGCAAGCAGGCAGAACACCTCGTCGGCCTCCCCCTCCAGCCTCACCAGCGAGTCGGGCGCGCAGATCGGCACGGCAAGGACAAGCCGGCTCGGCCCCCGGCGGCGGATCGCCCGCAATGCCGCCGTGTCCGTGACGCCGGTTGCCACGCCGTCGTCGACGACGATCGCCGTGCGACCGGCGAGCGGCAACAGCGATCGACCGCCACGATAAGCCTCGATCCGCCGCTCCAGCTCGGCTGACTCGCGAGCGACAATCGTGTCGAGCTCGCCCCCGTCAATGCCGAGCACCGCCAGTGCCTCGGGGTCGAAGACACGGGTGCCGTCCTCGGCGATCGCCCCGATCCCATACTCGGGATTGTGGGGGGCGCCGAGCTTGCGCACGGCGAGGACCTCGAGCGGGGCGCCGAGAGCGTCGGCCACCTCACGCGCAACGGGAACCCCGCCCCGCGGCAGGGCGACGACCACAGGGTCCTCGCCGGCGAGCGGTAGGAGAAGCTGGGCGAGCCGCCGCCCCGCATCACGGCGATCGTCGAAGCGGATGGGCCCGGATTCCCCTTCGTGTTCGGGCATTGGCCGATTCTGCAGATGCCGGGCCAACGGTTCATCGGGGTATTCCCGAAATTGTGTTCGGGTTTTCCCCGATGCCCGTCGCCTGCCACTCTCCTAGATTCGCCGCAGCGGTGGCGACCGAGGCGACAGCGAAGAGGGCCGGGCGATGAAGCTGATGGTCGGCGTCGACGGCGGTGACGGCGGCCGCGACGCGCTCGAGCTGGCGCGACTGACCGGGGGAGAAGCGGAGGCATCGGTGCTCGTCGTCTGCGTCGTCCCCTACGGGCCGCTGCCGGTCGACTTCAAAGCGCTCGACGAGGACGCCGCCGCGGAAGCCGAGCCGCTGTTGCGGGAGGCAAAGGAAAAGCTCACGGGTCTCGAGGTGGAGACGCGGGCGTTCGGCGGCGGCTCACCGGCCGGAGTGATGACCGACATCGCCGAAGCCGAGGAGATCGACCTGATCGTGGTCGGCTCCCCGCACCGCGGGACGATCGGCCGGATGCTGATCGGCAGTGTCGCCGACAACCTCCTGCACGGCGCCCCCTCTCCGGTGGTGGTCGCGCCGAGCGGCTACTCCGCCGAGGGCCACGAGGCGCTGCGCAAGATCGCCGTCGCCTTCGACGGGACGCCGGAAGCAAAGGCCGCCCTGCACACCGCGGAAGCGTTGGCCGCCCGGGCCAATGCCTCGATCGAGGTGCTGACTGTGGTCGCGCCCCCCGTAGCGATACCGGGCGTCACCGGCTACACGCCGGTCGACCCACCCGACCCCGACCGGATCCTGACCGATGCCGTCAACTCGGTCGACGGGGGAATCGCCGCCACCGGGAGACGACTCGACGGCCCTCCTGCATCGACGCTCGCCGAGGCCTGCGACGAAGACGTCGACCTGCTCGTCGCCGGCTCCCGCCGCTACGGCCCGGCGATGCGAGTGCTGCTCGGGTCTGTCTCGACGCAGCTGATCCACAAGGCATCCTGCCCCGTGCTGGTGGTTCCTCGCCCATGACGGTCGTCGACGTCGACGCGGTCCGGCCCTTCGAGCGGCTCTCGAAGGCCGACGTCGACTACGCCGGTGGCAAGGGGGCGAACCTCGGCGAGCTGACCGCGGCGGGCTTTCCAGTGCCCCCTGGCTTCGTCGTCGGCGCCCCCACCTACGCGGCCTTCTGCGACGTGGCGGGGCTGCGCGGGCGAATCGAAGAACGGCTCGCGACGGTGGACGTAGAGGACACCGAGGCGCTCGAGCGCGCGGCGACCGAGGTTCGGAGGACGGTCGAGGCCGAGCCGCTGCCGGAAGAGCTGGCGACGGCCGTCGGCGACGCTTACGACCGCCTCGCGACGACCGCGGGAGATCCCGCCACGCCGGTGGCCGTGCGCTCCTCGGCGACCGCCGAGGACACCGAGTCGGCCTCCTTCGCCGGCATGAACGAGACGCTCCTCAACGTGCGCGGGCGCGACGCCGTCCTCGACGCGGTGCGCCGCTGCTGGTCCTCGCTCTTCGGCGCCCGCACGATCTACTACCGGGCCAAGCGCGGCTTCGGCCAGGCCGACATGGACATCGCCGTCGTCGTCCAGCGCCAGATCGATTCGATCCGCTCCGGAGTGATGTTCACGATCGACCCGGCGTCGGGGGCCACCGACCGGCTGATCATCGAGGGGGCCTTCGGACTCGGCGAGTCCGTCGTCTCGGGCTCGGTCTCCCCCGATCGCTACGTGGTGGGCAAGGACAAGCTGACCATCCTGCGGCGCGAAGTACGGCGCAAGGAGCTGACGATCGAGCCCCTGCCCGACGGCGGCACGAAAACCCGTGAGCTCGGCGAGCACGAGGCCGAGCAGCCGGTGTTGAGCGACGAGGAGGTGCAGAGCCTCGCCGAGCTCGGCGCCCGCATCGAGCAGCACTACGGCTCCGCGCAGGACACCGAGTGGGCCGTGGACGAGGCCGGCACGATCTGGATGCTCCAGTCCCGCCCGGTCACCGCCACCGGCGGCAAGCCCCTGGACGAGCCCGAGCAGCAGCGCGGCGCCGTGCTCGTGCGAGGCCTCGGCGCGGCGCCCGGCGTCGCCGACGGGGCCGTGCGGGTGATCGGCGAGCTCGCCGCTGCCGACGGGCTGCTCGAGGGCGAGGTTCTCGTCACTCACATGACCGCCCCCGACTGGGTGCCGCTGATGCGCAAGGCCGCAGCGATCGTCACCGATTCGGGTGGCATGACCTGCCACGCGGCGATCGTCTCGCGCGAGCTGGGCATCCCCTGCGTGGTCGGTACCGCCGAGGCAACCAAGATCCTGCGCGACGGCGAGCCGGTCACGGTCGATGCCGGTGAGGGCGTGGTCACCGAGGGGGCGACGGCGCCGGCTCAGCCGAGCGCAGCGGAGGCAACGAGTGTCGGGGCCGCCCCCGCGGCGCCGGTAACCGGGACCAAGGTTCTCGTAAACCTCTCCGAGCCCTCACAGCTCGAGCGGGTGGCGCGCCTGCCGGTCGACGGAGTCGGCCTGCTGCGAGCGGAGCTGATGGTGGTCGAGGCACTGGAGGGGGTGCATCCGCGGCTGCTGATCGAGCAGGGGCGCAGCGAGCGGTTCGTCGAGCGCATGGCCTCCTCGCTGACCGCCTTCGCCAACGCCTTCGCCCCGCGGCCGATCACCTACCGGACGATCGACTTCCGCACCAACGAGTTCCGCGGCCTGCAGGGCGGCGAGCGCTTCGAGCCCGAGGAGTCGAACCCGATGATCGGCTACCGCGGCGCCCTGCGCTACATGCGCGAGCCGGACCTGCTCGGCCTCGAGCTGGACGCGATCGGCCGGGTCTGGGACGAGGGTCACACCAACTTCCACGTGATGATCCCCTTCGTCCGCACCCCGCGCGAGGTGGTTGCGGTGCGCGAGCAGATGCAGGCGGCGGGCCTGCTCTCCCGCCCGGGCTTCGAGCTTTGGGTAATGGCCGAGGTGCCCTCGGTGCTCTTCCACCTCGGCCGCTACGCAGAGCTGGGCGTAACCGGCATCTCGATCGGCTCCAACGACCTGACCCAGCTGGTGCTCGGCGCGGACCGCGACTCCGAGCTCGTCGCCGAGGTCTTCGACGAGCGCGATGCCGCAGTCACCGAGTACATCTCCCAGCTGCTCACCCGGGCTCGCGAGCTCGGCCTGCAGACCTCGATCTGCGGCCAGGCGCCCTCGGTCTACCCCGAGTACGCCGAGATCCTCGTGCGGGCCGGGATCGACGCGATCTCGGTCAACATCGACGCCGTCGACCGCGCCCGCCGCCTGGTCGCCGCGGCCGAGCAGCGGCTGCTGCTCGAGCGCTCGCGGTCGTAACGCATATCCCATGTCATGCATGGGATATGCGTTACGACCGGCGGATTAGGAGGTCAGTCGCCGTCGACGAGGCTGCCGACCAGCTCGACGTACTCGCGCAGCCGGCCGATCGCGAGGAATCGATCCTTTACCCGTTCGCGCGCCGCTGCGCCGAGGCGTTCCGCGCGGGACGGATCCTCGAGCAGGCCGCGAATCGCCGCCGCGAAGGCCGCGAGGTCGCGGGGGTCGTCGATCAGCACGCCGCTCTCGCCGTCGACGATCTGGTCCTGGATGCCGCCGACGCGGCTGGCGACCACCGGCTTCGCCTTCCACATCGCCTCCGACACGGTCAAGCCGAAGCCCTCGGCAAGGCTCTTCTGCACGATCACGTCGGCGCGTCGCTGGATCGCGTTGACCATCGCCGCGTTTTCGTCGAGATCGTCCATCGGCAGGCTGACCAGGTGGACGCGACGGCGGACCCCGTCGGGGAGGCGACGCCAACTCTCGGCCACGTCGCCGTAGACGACGGCGCCCTCGGGATCGTCGGCGACGGCGGCGCTGGCCGGCCCGACCATCGCCAGGTGGACGTCGGGCGCCTCGACGTGCTCGGCGAAGCAGTCGAGCAGCCCTTGCGGGTCCTTGAGGCGATCCCAGCGCGAGACCTGGGCGACGAGCTTGGCCCCGGACGGCAGCAGGCCGTCCTGGTGCAGCTCGCCGTGGCGCTCGACCCGGCCCGGCGTGCCGTCGCCGCGTTCGAAGCTCGGCGCCCCATCCGGCACGTCGTTGCCCAAGCCGATCGCGCCGAGGATGGCGGCGACTGCATCGGGGTCGAGGTCCTGGTTCTTCGGCGCGAAGGGGTCGATCGAAGGAGGCATCAACCAGACCTTCGCCCTCTCGATCCCATCCCAGATGTAGGCCTCGCGCGAGAAGACGAGGGCGTCCGCCGCCCGCACGTAGGGGAGCAGGAAGTCCCAGACCCGGTGGGCCAGCTCCCCGGGTCGGTCGACCCCGATATGGCAGCGCCAGACCACCTTGGCGCCGAGCTCCCGCATGGCGGGAACCAGTCCCGCCGTCTGCGGGTCGTGCAGGTAGAGGACGTCGTCTGCCTGGATCAGCTCGGCGAGCTGGGCGGCGCTGGCACGCAGGGCGGACTCGTAGAGGTTGCGCTGGTCCTCGCCCAGCGGACCGCCGTCGCCGGGGTCCTCGTGGAGGTTGTTGTGGAGACGCTTGGTGACGGCGAAGAACCCCGGTTCCTCGTGCAGCACCGCCCAGCGCGTGTCGACCCCGGCGCCGCGCACATAGGGCAGCAGGCCGTGGAGGATCTCGGCGACTCCCCCACCCCGAGCGGTCGAGTTGACATGCCAGATCGCCCGCCCGGCGAACTCCCTGCGGGCCCACTCGGCGACCGCCTCGAAGGCCGGGTACTCGTCACCGAGCAGACCGCGGAAGCGCTCGACCGGGTGGGGCGGGATCTGGATCAGCTCCGGTCGCGCCACGCGAAAGACCGTAGCTACTACCGATGCCCCAAGCCGGCGTCGAGCCTAGCTTTTGAGTCTCGGTCACCCGCGTACAGAAGGAGCGACGATGGCGGAGACGATGAAGGCCGCGGTGTTCGAGGGCCACGAGCGGATCGTGCTGGAGGAGAAACCGATGCCCGCCTGCGGGCCGAACGACGCGATCGTGAAGATCTCGCTGACGACGATCTGCGGCACCGACGTCCACATCTGGCGCGAGGAGTACCCGGTCGAGCAGGGCCGCATCGTCGGCCACGAGCCGGTCGGCACGATCCACCAGTTGGGTGAGGCCGTCTCCGGCTACGAGATCGGCGAACGTGTCCTGGTCGGGGCGATCACGCCCTGCGGCACCTGCTTCTACTGCCAGTCTCACAACGAGGCGCAGTGCTCCGGGCACGAGGACGAGTGGCGGATGATCGGTGCCTGGCGGCTCGGCAATGCGATCGACGGCGTCCAGGCCGAGTACTTCCGCGTCCCCTACGCCCAGGCCAACCTGGCGAAGATCCCCGACGACCTCTCCGACGAGCAGTGCGTGCTGCTCGCCGACATCGCCTCGACCGGAATCTCCGCCGCCGAGACGGCGAACGTGCGGATCGGCCAGACCGTCGCCGTCTTCGCCCAGGGGCCGATCGGGCTCTGCGCGACGGCCGGCGCCCGCCTGATGGGCGCCTCGCTGGTGATCGGCGTCGACCGCATCGAGGGGCGGCTGGAGCTGTCCAAGAAGATGGGCGCCGACGAGACGATCGACTTCACCGAAGAAGATCCGATCGCGGCGATCAAGCGGTTGACCGGCGGCCGCGGCGTCGACGTCGCGATCGAGGCGCTGGGCACGCAGGAGACCTTCCAGGCCTGCCTCGACGCGACCCGGCCGGGCGGCATCGTCTCCAGCCTGGGCGTCTACGGCGGCAAGCTCGAGGTTCCCCTCGAGTCCTTCGTCTACGGGATCGGCGACAAGCAGATCCTCACCACGCTCTGCCCCGGCGGCAAGGAGCGGATGCGCAAGCTGATGGAGATGGTGCGCCACGGCCGCCTCGACCTGACGCCGCTGATCACCCACCGCTTCTCGCTCGACCAGATCGAGGAGGCCTACGACCTCTTCGGCAACCAGCGCGAAGGCGTGGTCAAGGTCGGTTTGACCCCCTGAGCGTCGCACCCGCGGTATCGGGGTACGGGGTAGGCCATGGCAGACCTCGTACTCGGACCGTTGCTGCGCTACGTCTCGGAAACCGAGGCGACGATCTGGGTGGAGACCGACGAAGCCTGCGAGGTGGAGGTGCTCGGGCATCGCGAGCCGACCTTCGGCTTCGACGGCCGACACTACGCGCTGGTGCGGGTCGAGGGCCTCGAGCCGGGCGGCTTCTACGAGTACGAGGTGGCGCTCGACGGCGAGCGCCGCTGGCCGCTGCCGGACTCCGAGATGCCGCCGAGCGCGATCCGCACCATCTCCCCCGGCAAGCCGCTCGACATCTGCTTCGGCTCCTGCCGCGTCGCCGTGCCCCACGAGCGCCCCTACACGTTGACCAAAGACGAGGACGAGAACGGGCACGAGCTCGACGCCCTGCACGTGCTGGCCGAGCAGATGGCGCGCCAGGAGCGCGACGAGTGGCCGGAGCTGCTCTTCCTGCTCGGCGACCAGATCTACGTCGACGAGGGCTCGCCCCGGACGCACGAGAAGATCCGCGCTCGCCGCGACACGAGCGAGCCGCCGGGCGAGGAGATCCTCGACTTCGAGGAGTACACCTGGCTCTACGAAGAGTCCTGGAGCGAGCCGATGATCCGTTGGCTTTTCTCGACCGTCTCGATCTCGATGGTCTGGGACGACCACGACATGAGCGACGACTGGAACATCTCGCGTTCCTGGCACGAAGAGATGGACCGCAAGGAGTGGTGGCACGAGCGGGCGGTCGCAGGCATCGCCGGCTACTGGATCTACCAGCACCTCGGCAACCTCTCACCGCGCGAGCTCGACGAGAACGAGATCTACGCGCAGGTGCGGGGCAACCCGGACGCCACCGCGATCCTGCGCAACTGGGCCAAGGAGATCGACACCACGGCCGCCGGTACCCGCTGGAGCTTCTGCCGCGACATCGACGGCGTGCGGGCGATCTTCATGGACTCTCGCGCCGCCCGTGTGCTCACCGACGAGCGCCGCTCGATGTTCGACGACCAGGTCTGGGACTGGATCGTCGACCACGCCAGCGGCGACTTCGACCACCTGCTGCTCGCCACCACGGTTCCCTATCTTCTCTCCCCCGGCTTCCACAACCTCGAGGCCTGGAACGAGCGCCTCTGCGACGGCGCCTGGGGGCGGGCGCTGGAGCGGCCGAGCGAGAGGCTGCGCCGCGCCGTCGACTTCGACCACTGGGCCGCCTTCCAGTTCTCCTTCCAGCGTGTGCGCCGCCTGCTCGAAGAGGTGGGCTCAGGCAAGCGCGGCAAGGCGCCGGCTTCGATCGTGCTGCTCTCCGGCGACGTCCACCACGCCTACCTCTGCGACGTCGCCTTCCGGCCGAAGGCGGGCGTACAGAGCGCCGTCTACCAAGCCGTCTGCTCGCCCTACCGCAACCCGCTCGACGCGAAGGAGCGCCAGGTCATCCGGGCCGGCTTCTCGCGTCCCTTCGCCACCGTCGCTAGCGTCCTCGCCCGGCTCGCCGGAGCTCCGGACCCCGGCATCCGCTGGCGCCTGCTCGAGGGGCCCTACTTCGACAACCAGGTCGCCACCCTGCGCCTCGACGGCCGCCGCGCGGTGGCCAGGCTCGACAAGACCGTCGCCGGCGACGAGCGGGAGCGCTCGCTGGAGAAGAGCTTCGAGCGGCGGATCGCCTAGGGGGTTCCCTGGACCCTCCCAGCTCAGCGGTTGGGTCCTCGGAAACGGGCCGGCCGCGGAAGTGGCTCGCCGAGGATCAGGCGGGCGCGGTAGTAGAGCGCTTCGAACGCCTGGGTGTCGAGATCCTCGAGCGCGTTCCGCTCGCGCCCCGGCTGGGTGCCGGCGCCTTCGGCCGGGCCACCCGCGGCATGCTCGCGGACCACCCCGCTGAGCCTGCCGCGGGAGACGAACTGGGTGTGCTGCGGCGCATCGCTCATCGCGTCCTCCTTTCTTGAATTTATTGACAATCTAAGTCAAGAATAACAGAGACAGATAATGAAGCGAGTCGGGGCGGGGCGCCACCCGGCAAAGCGCGCCCCGCCCCATCGCCCCTTCAGGCGACGAGGGTCTCGTCGCTGAAGCTCTTGGCCTGGCTCGAGCGCAGGTAGACGATCTGGCCCTCCCGCAGCTCGAGCTTCTGCAGCTCGGCGCGCGTCAGCTGGGCCCAGACCTCGGTGCCGTCGCCGAGCACGAGCTCGACCCGCACCTCGAAGCCGAGGGCGACGATCCGCTGCACCATCGCCTCCTCGTCGCCCGCGTCACGGTCGAGGAAGACGGAGACGTCATGCGGCCGCACATAACGATCGCCCAGCCGGTTCACCTCGCCGACGAAGCTCATCACGAACTCGTTGGCGGGATGGTCGTAGAGGTCGGCGGCACCGCCCGACTGCTCCACCCTGCCCTCGTTCATCACGACCAGCTGACCGGCGACGTCCATCGCCTCCTCCTGGTCGTGGGTGACGAATATCGTCGTCACGTGCATCTCGTCGTGCAGGCGGCGCAGCCAGCTGCGCAGGTCCTTGCGCACCTTGGCGTCGAGGGCGCCGAAGGGCTCGTCGAGCAGCAGCACCTGCGGCTCGACCGCGAGCGCCCGCGCCAGGGCCATGCGCTGGCGCTGGCCCCCGGAAAGCTGGGACGGGTAGCGCTCGGCGAGGCCGTCGAGTTGGACCAGCTGCAGCAGCTCGTGGACCCGAGCCGAGATCTTCGTCTTGTCCCACTTGCGGATCTTCAGCCCGAAGGCGACGTTCTCGAAGACGGTCATGTGCTTGAAGGCGGCGTAGTGCTGGAAGACGAAGCCGACTTCGCGCTTCTGGGTCGGCTTCTTGGAGACGTCTTCGCCGTCGATCAGGACGCGGCCGCCGTCGAGCGTCTCGAGCCCGGCGATTGCCCGCAGCAGCGTCGACTTGCCGCTGCCGCTCGGGCCCAGCAGGGCGGTCAGCGAGCCGTTGGGCACCTCTATCGATACGTCGTTGAGGGCCTGAAAGTCACCGAAGCGCTTGCTTGCTCCCTCGACTGTGATTCCCATCAGGCGTCCTCCTTTCTCTTCAGGACGTTCATTGCCAGGAGGGTGGTGAGTGCGAGTAGGGCCAGGAGCACCGAGGCCCCATAAGCACCGGCGAAGTTGAAGTTGTCGAACTGCTTCTGGACGAAGAGCGGCAGGGTTTCGGTTTCGCCCGACCGCGAGCCGGAGACGATCGAGACCGCGCCGAACTCACCCAGCACCCGCGCCGTGGAGAGGACGACGCCGTAGGCGACACCCCAGCGAATCGCCGGCAGGGTGACGCGCCAGAAGGTCTGCCAGGCATTGGCGCCGAGGGTCGAGGCGGCCTGCTCCTGCTCGGTACCGATCTCCTGCAGGATGGGCACCGTCTCGCGGACGACGAACGGCAGCGAGACGAAGATGCTGGCCAGGACCATTCCGGGGACCGAGAAGAGGATTTCTATGCCGACTTCGGAGAGAGTGGGACCCAGCCAGCCTTTGGTCCCGTAGAGCAGGAAGAGCGAGAGGCCGATCACGACCGGCGAGATCGCGAAGGGAAGGTTGATGATCGCGTCGATCACGGCGTTGCCCTTCCACTTGTGGCGAACCAGCAGCAGCGCGCAGCCGACGCCGAAGATCGTGTTGAGCGGCACCGCGATCGCAACCATCAGCAGACTCAGCTTCAGCGCGTGCAGGCCGTCAGGGGAAGTGATGGCTTCGAGCGGGGGGGCCAGACCGTGTTCGAAGGTCCTGTAGAAGATCAGGAGGAGCGGCGCGAGCAGCAGAAGGGCCAGGTAACCCAGCCCCAGGGTGCGCAGGCTCCAGCGGCTGCGAGCAGAGCTAGCGGTTCTCATCGTCGTCCTTCTCGGCGGTGATATCGGCGCCACTCATCGGCATCAGCGTCAATCCGCCTCCGCTGCTTCGTTCGTGGCGGCTGCCCCAGCGCTGAACCAAGGTGATCGCCGCCAGCATCACGAGGGCCGCGGAGAGCAGGACTACGGAAACCGCCGCGGCGCCGACGTTGTTGCCGGACTCGATCTGGCTGCGGATGAAGACGGAGGAGACCTGTGTGTCCGGAAGCCCGCCGGCGAAGAGGAGGACCGAGCCGTACTCGCCGAGCGCTCGGGCAAATGCCAGGGCGACGCCGGCGGCGAGGCCGGGCAGCAGATTGGGGAAGATGATCCGCCGGAAGATCGTCAAGCCGCTGGCGCCCAGAGAGGCCGCCGCCTCCTCCATCTCGCGGTCCATCTCGATCAGCAGCGGCTGCACCGCGCGGACGACGAAGGGCAGGGTGACGAAGAGCAGCGCGACGACCACGGCGGCCCGGGTTAGAGCGATGTCGATGCCGACCGGGCTGTGGGCCCCGTAGAGCTCGATCAGGATCAGGCTGGCGACGATCGTCGGCAGGGCGAAGGGGAGGTCGATGACCGCGTTGACCGCCGCCTTGCCGGGGAATTCGTCGCGAACCAACAGCCAGGCGATGATCGTGCCGAAGACCGCGTTGATCGCGACCACTATCAGCGAGGCGCCAACGGTCAGCTCCAGAGACCTGACCGCCTGCGGGGAGGTGACCTGGGTCCAGAAGGCGCTGAACCCGTCTTCGAAAGCCTGGCTCGTCAGCGCCGCCAGCGGCAGCAGGACGATCACGCTCAGGTAGAGCACGACCGTCCCCCGGCCGAGGCCGGCGCCGAGCCCGGGCAGGCGGATGCCCGCCCGGGGCGCCGCTGGAACCGATGTTGCGCTTGCCGGGTGCGCGGACATCAGCCTGAGGTCGAGACCCCTAGTTCGGTCTCGATCTTGGCGACCGAGCCGGTTTCGTCATCGAAGAATTCGTCGTTGACCTTGCCCCAGCCGCCGAACTGGCTGATCTTGAACAGTTCCTTCGGGGTCGGGAACTGCTTAGGGTCGACCAGCTTCGGGTTGACTGGGCGGTAGCCGTTTTCGGCCCAGATTTCCTGGCCCGCATCCGACCAGAGGTAGTTGAGGAAATCTTCCGCCGCGGGCTCCGGGGCGCTTTCGGTGACCGCGATCGGCGTTTCGATCAGGATCGTCGAGGAGGGCACCACGTATTCGACGTCTTCGCCTTCCTTTTCGGCCTTGATCGCCTCGTTCTCGTAGCTGAGCAGCACGTCGCCCTCGCCCTGGGTGAAGGCGGCGAGCGCGTCGCGGCCACTGCCAGGCTGGGCCACGGTCTTTTCGAGCACGGTCTTGACCGCTTCCAGGGCCTGTGCGGGGGACTTGCCCTCGTTGATCGCGGTGCCGTAGACGGCCATGATGTTCCAGCGGGCCGAGCCGGAGCTGAACGGGTTGGGGGTGACGATGCCGACGTCCTTCGTCTGCAGGTCGTCGAAGGAGTGGACCCCCTTCGGGTTGCCCTTTCGAACGACGAGCACCACGACTGAGTCGGTGGCTATGCCGCCGTAGGGCTGCTTTTCCCAGGACTTGCTGACGAGTTCTCCTTCTTCAACGAGGCGTTCCATGTCGCCGGCCTGGGAGAAGTGGACGACCGAGGCCGGCTGACCGGCGACGACGGCGCGGCTCTGGTCGCCGGAGGCGCCGAACGAGTTGCTGAAGCTGATGCCTTCGCCCGCCGCGGTCTTCTCGAATGCCGGCTCCAAAGATTCCTGGTAGACCGATTCAGGAGTGGAGTAGCCGACCACGTCGAGCTTGCCGCCCCCCGAGGCGCCGGCGCTGTCGCTGCTGCCACCACATCCGGCCACGAGGACCGCCAACGCCAGTGCTGCGGCCAGGAGGGCCGCCGTGACGCCGTGAAGCCGGGTTACCTTGCGAGCATTCCCCATGGAAAGGAATCCTTTCTTTCTTGACTGACCTAGTTTTTTGAGTGACTTAGTTCTGAAAGTGCGCCGGCAGCCTAGCACAATGTTGATCAGCAAAGTCGTAAAAGCAGCCGTTCGGGCGCAGGGGACCGCGCGTTGCACCCGGATAGATAGGTGTGGGGGCCAATGCCTGACCAGTCGAGGCTGACAACGATTCTCGTCTGGCCAGGCAGAGCCAAGTTACTCGATTAACGGGCTATCTACTGGTTTGCGGGAAACGGCAAGGGGACCGTGTGTTTATGCTCGAAGACAGGTTGGTCCATGTCCAGTCCAAGGGGACAGCGGGAGGCCAACCGGGCGCTGGCCCTTGGCGCGTTGCTGCGTAAGCTGCGCAGGGAACGCGGCTACACGCTCGAGCAGTTCGCCCAACGAATCCCCATGTCTGCATCGAATCTCTCCCGCGTCGAGCTGGGCAGCCAGGGACCACCGGGTGACGAGGTGATCGAGCGCATGGCCAGGGCCCTCGACGCCAACGTCGCGGATCTGCTGCGTGCCGCTGGACGCGCAGGCAGCGACGAGTCCTTCGAACGCGCCGTGCTCGAACGCCTCGACGCAATCGGGCGCGACGTGCGCGAGGTCCGCAATGCGGTGATCCCGCGCAAAGACGCCTAGGAGCGCCCTCGCGACTAGGACGAGAGGTCGCGACGGTCGAAGAGCAGAGCGCCGAGGGCGGCGACCGTTACGGCGACGGCGGTGACGCCGACGAAGGCGACCGGGTCGATGCCGTCTTCGATCGCTCTCCCGTAGTAGCGGAAGACCGAGCCGTAGCGGATCCAATCGAGGCTGGCGTCGAGGCGACCGACGAGGTCGGCTACGTACATCGCCACCAGCACCCCCGCGACCGAGCCGGTGACGACCGGCGTGTGCAGCGACCAGCCGGTGACGACGATGCCGAGCGCGGCGAAGAGCAGGGCCAGCGGCCAGACGCCGGCGTAGCCGGCGAGCGCCGAGCCGAAGGAGAGCCCGGCCCCCGAGAGGAGGCTGCCGAGCATCGCGATCAGGACGCTGGCCGCGAGCACCGCCGCCAGCTCGACGGCCGTGGCCGAGAAGCCGGCGGCGACCAGGCGCCGCCGCGAAACCGGCGCCGAGAGCAGGACGTCGAGGCGGCCGCTTTCGGCCGCCCCCGAGAGGCCGCTGGCGACCGAGCGCACGGCCAGGTAGCCGACCGCGAGGGGCACGATCAGGCTCAGCATCTCGGCGTTCAGGTACTGCTCGACGCTGGTCAGCTCGGCGATGCCGAAGGCCTGCTTGAGCGCTTCCGGGTAGGAGGCGACCGCTTTCGCGAGCGCGTCTTCGACCGATGGGTAGATGGCGACGACGAAGGCCGACCAGAGACCGATAGGCAGCCCCCAGGAGAGCAGCGAGCGGCGCCGCTCGTGCAGCTGCGCCAAGACCAGCGCACTCACCCCTCCCCCGCCTCCTCGTCCCGGTAGTAGGTGAGGAAGACCTCCTCCAAGGTCTGCCGTGCGAACTCCGCGGCGACGACGCCGGGGATCTCGCGCACCTGGCTCAGCTCGACCGGATCGGCGAACTCGACCTCGACCCTGCGCCTATCCATCGTCTTCGTCAGCAGGTCCGAGACCCGCTCGACCGCGACCAGGCGGCCGTCGCGGATGATTCCGACACGGTCGCAGACGCGCTCGACCTCGTCGAGCTCGTGCGAGGAGAGGAATACCGCGCAGCCGCGCTCGCGCTCCTCGCGCACCAGGGTGAGGAACTCCTCCTGCATCAGTGGGTCGAGGCCGCTGGTCGGCTCATCGAGGATGAGCAGCTCGGGCGAGTGAAATAGGGCCGTGATCAAGCCGACCTTTTGGCGATTGCCACGCGAGAGCCGGCCAAGCGGGCGGTCGAGGTCAGCACGGAAGCGGTGCGCCAGCTCTTCGGCGCGGCCGAGCCCGTCGAGGCCGCGCAGCTTGGCCAGCAGACCGAGTGCTTCGCGACCGCTGGAGCGCTTGCCGTAGCCGAAATCGCCCGGCAGGTTGCCGAGCCGCGCCCTGATCGCGACGCTGTCGCGATGGCTGTCGAGCCCGAAGATGCGGGCGCTTCCCGCGGTTGGGTGCAGCAGGTCGAGCAGGGTGCGGATCGTCGTCGTCTTTCCCGCCCCGTTCGGCCCGAGGAAGGCGAAGACCTCGCCCGCATCGACGCTGACCGCGACGTCCTCGATGCCGCGCTCGGCACCGTAGAACTTGCTCAGCCCGTCGATCTCGATCGCCGCCACGGGCGCATCCTCGCAGAGGCCCGGACGGCGGCGGGCTCAGTGCGGGCTGGCGATTCCGCCACCGGTGGCGGGTGGCGGCGAGGGCGCCGGAGCAGGCGCCGGGGCGGGGTTGGATTCCGGCGCCGGTTCAGGCTCCGGCGCCGCTTCCTTGCCCCCACCGTTCCCGTTCTTCGACGGCTTTTCCTTCGTTTCTTCTTCTTCTTCTTCGTATTCGCCTTCGGCTTCGTGCGCTGAGGACGCGGCTGAGGTGTGATCGCTGTGCAGGCCGGACAGTTCCGGCAGGTTCGACGGTTCCGCGAATTCGGGGCAGTCGCCGGCCGTCGCCGCTTCCATGAAGGAGCGCCAGATCGGCCCCGCCGTCGGGCCTCCGAAGCCGGTTTCTTCGCGCGATTGCGGGTGACCGACCCAGACGGCGGTCGAGTAGAGCGGCGTGTAGCCGACGAACCAGGCGTCGGAGAGTCCCTCGGAGGTTCCCGTCTTGCCGGCCTCGGCGTTGCAGCCCATGTAGGTGTACCCGGCGCCCGTGCCTTCGGTGATCACGGTCTCGAGGATCTTGGTCACCTCGTAGGCCTGGCCCTCGGTCAGCACCCGGTCGCCGGACTCCGGGTCCGGTTCGTCGACTTTGCCGTTGGGGAATTCGACCCGGCCGATCGCCGTCGGGTCGTGGTGGATGCCGCCGCTGGCCAGGGTCGCGTAGCCGTCGGCCTGTTCGAGCGGCGTCACCCCTTCGCGGAGTCCGCCGATCGCCTCCGCCGGCACCGATTCGAGGTTCTCTTCGATCCCCATTTCGTGCGCCGTCTGGGTTACGTTCTCCGGGCCGACGTCGAGGTCGAGTTGCGCGAAGACGACGTTGACGGAGTCCGTCGTGGCCGCCGCCAGCGACATGGTGCCGCCGCCCGGCTCGGCGTTGTTGACGGTCCAGGTGCCGCCGCCGGGGATGTCCAGCGTCATCGGCGAGGTGCCGTTGTAGTAGGTGCTGTAGGGGTCGACGCCCTGCTTGATCGCCGTCGTCAGCACGTACATCTTGAACGAGGAGCCGGGCTGCCGTTTGGCCTGCCAGGCGTAGTTGAATTCGTTTTCGCTGGCATAGCCTTCGGTCGAGGCGAGGGCGACGATCTCGCCGTTGGACGGGTCGACCGAGGCGAGGCCGGCAGCCGGCCCGCCTTCCGGGTAACAGACGCTGCACGAGTCGACCGCTTCCTGCGCCCGTTCCTGCAGTTCAGGGTCGATCGTCGTGTAGGCCTTGAGGCCGCCGTAGCGGACGGTGTTGATCCCGTACTTGTCGATCAGCTCCTGCTGGACCAGGTCGAAGAGGAAGGGGTCGCGAATCACCCGGTACTTGTGACCCGGGTTGAGGCCCAGGCCGCTGTGGACGGCGGTGCGGTATTCGTCCGGGGTGATGTATTCCTGTTCCTGCATCACCGCGAGCACCTCGTTGCGCCGTTTCAGCGCCGCGTGCGGGTCGAGGAAGGGGTTGTATTCGGAGGGCGCCTGGGGCAGGCCGGCGATCATCGCCGCCTCGGTCAGCGTCAGCTCGTGGGCCGGCTTGCCGAAGTAGGTCTGCGCCGCCGCCTCGGCGCCGACGGCGGTCTCGCCTTCGACCGTGCCGTAGGGCGCCGTGTTCAGATAGGCGGTGAGGATCCAGTTCTTGCTGTGCGCTTCCTCCTCTTCGACGGCGAGGTGGGCTTCTTTGAGCTTGCGTTTGAGAGTGTCTTCCGGATTCTGGATGTAGAGGTTGCGGACCAGCTGCTGGGTGATCGTCGAGGCGCCCTGGACTGGCTTGCCCCCTGCCTGCACGTCCTTCCAGACCGCGCGGGCGATGCCGGCGTAGTCGAGCGCGCCGTGCTCGAAGAAGTTCTTGTCCTCGATCGCGACCGTGGCGTCCTTCAGGTCCTGGGGCAGCGCCTGCGAGGAGACCGGCTGGCGGATGCTGCTGGCGCGGATGAAGCCGATCAGGGTGCCGTCGGCCGCGTAGATCGCCGAGGAGCGTCCCTTCTGCACCGGTTTGAGGCTGGAGAGGGGTGGCGCGGACTCGTAGGCGTTGATCGCCCAGCTGACCGCGACCCCGCCCGCGACGAGGAAGGCAGCCAGCAGTATCCCGAGCGGGACCAGCAGCTTTTTCTTCTTGGAGGTGTGCGACGTGCGTCGTCGCCGTCGCGTCCGGCGCGCCATTCGACCGCAAATTGTAGGGAGCCGGGTAGCCTTTCCCGCAAATGGCGAGCTTTCTGCATACCTGCTACCGGATCGGCGACATCGACCGCTCGGTCGCCTTCTACGAGAAGCTCGGTTTCTCCGAGGTGCGGCGGATGCCGATCGGCGACGAGGCGATCAACGTCTTCATGGCCCTGCCGGGCGAGGACCCCCGCCTCGAGCTGACCTACAACCACGGCGTCGATTCCTACGACCTCGGCACCGGCTACAACCACATCGCCCTGCTCGTCGACGACCTCGACGCGACTCTGGAGGCCCTCACCGGCGAAGGGATCGAGCCCGAAAAGCCGCCCTACCGCCCCGGTGGCCGCAGCGAGGGCCACCGGATCTGCTTCCTGCGCGATCCCGACGGGTATCGGATCGAGCTGATCGGCGAGTAGCCGAGCTCAGATTGAAGGATTGTGGTCGCTTGAGCCACCACAATCCTTCAACGAACCACTGGGAGCCGCGCTAGTGCGGCCCGGGGCAGTGTGGATGGTCGTTGTCGCTCTGGCATGGGTTGCTGTTCGGATGGAATTGGCCCGAGTTGCCTGCTTCGTTCGGGCCGCCCACGGCATAGGCGGGACCAACCGACATCAGGACCATCGCGGCGCCCAGCGCCGCCACCTTGCGGATTCGCTTCATCGTCGTCACCTCCAGGTGATCGCCGGCCCCTCGCCTCGGGGGCGACGGGTTCTTCGGATACGACCCCCCCTACCCGAACATTCGTCCAGCTAACTTGCGCAATCTGACGTGAGCGGCTAGCCCGCCCCGAAAACCAGGGTCGTAACGCTTCTCCAATGCATAAGAACGGAAATGCGTTACGACCGGGTGAGCTGCGCGGCGGATCGGCTCATTCGACCACTTGGAACTGGGCCATCAGGCCGTGATCCTCGTGGTCGAGCATGTGGCAGTGCATCACGAACTTGCCGAGGTGGTCGACGAAGCGGCCGGCGAGGACGAGGCGTTCGCGGGGGTAGATGAAGAAGGTCTCCTTGAGGCAGTCTTCCCACGGCGGGGGCGGCTTGCCGTTGCGCGAGAGCAGCAGCCAGTCGGTCAGGTGGATGTGGATCATGTGGGCGACGCCGGTGTGGTTGACGAACTCCCAGGTCTCGACTGAGCCGAGCTTCGGGCGGGCGTCGGCGCGTGCCGGGTTGAAGGTGCGGCCGTTGATCAGCCAGACGGTCCGGAAGGCGCCGCCGATCGAGATCTCGAACTTCCGCTTCGGCGTCGGCGATACGTGCCGCGTCCAGCTCGGCAGCTGCCGCAGCTTGCGGGGAACGCGCGTGCGGTCCGGCTGACGGCGTGAGTCGACCCGGAACTGCATCAGAGCGCCGACATAGGGGCGGGCACCCGGCGGATGGCGTTTGCCGTGCCGGGGGCCGCTGCGCAGCTCGACCCTCTCCCCCGCCGAGCCGGCGAAGTCGACGACCAGCTCGACTCGCTCGGCCGGCCCGATCGTCACCTCGCGCCGCCTCACCGACCGCGGCATCAGGCCGCTCTCGGTCGCGATCTGGACCAGCGAGGCGCCGTTGGAGAGAAAGAGGTTGTAGGAGCGGAACTGGGAGACGTTGAGGACACGCAGGCGGTAGCGCCGCGGCGTGACGTGGTGATGGGGCATGTGGGCGCCGTTGACGAGGATCGTGCGGCCGTCGATGCCGTCGGCGGGCGGGCGGCGGCCGGTGAACGGATCGGTGAGCTGGTTGTGGCGATCGAAGCTGCGATCGCCGATCATCAGCGCCAGATCGCGCTCGCCGCTCGGCAGCGGCAGGCCGGCGTCGAACTCGTCGTCGATGATGAACATCCCGGCGAGGCCCTTCCAGACGTTGTGGGCGGTGCGGTCGAGGCGGTGGTCGTGGTACCACTGGAACGCCGCCCGCTCCGGTCTGCCGCCCTCCATCAGGTCGTAGACGTAGGTGCGGCGCCCGCCCGGCTCGATCAGCACGTCGTTGCCTGAAGCGCGGGCGCTCAACCCATCCGGGATGTTGCAATAGAAGGAGCGCGGGTGCGAGCGGGTGAGCCCACCGGGCTGGCCGTCGAACTGGGTGCGGCTGTGCCCGCCGTGCAGGTGAACCGTCAACTCCCCGGCGGCGGGAAGCCGGTGCAGGAAGGTGACCTCGGTGCGGTGGCCGGCCGGACGCCTGATCGTCGGCCCGGGGAACGTCCCGCCGTAGGTCCACATCCGGGTCCTCTCGCCCGGCAGGACCTGGACCTCGGCCTCGCGGATCGGGATCGTCAGGCGAGAGTCGGTGAGGACCTCCGGGATCGGCAGCGGGGTGCGGAAGGGGGCAGGCGCGCGACGCGACCCGCGTGCCGAGGTGAACAAGGCGCCCGGCCGCACGCCGAGCGGCAGTGCCGTGGCAAGCGCGCCGCCGCCGAGGGCGCCGAGGAAAGCCCGGCGCCCCAGGCGGGGCGGATCTGTCGACGATCCAGACGTGCTTCTAGGGCGTCGGGCCCGGGCGCACTTCGATCGAGCCGTGCATCCATGGGTGGATGGCGCACATGAAGGTGATCTCCGTCCCCCCCGGCGCGCTGACCACCTGGGTGATCGTCGCTTTCGGCTTCGTGCCGGTGAACCAGGAGTCGCCCTTTGTCGTCAGGTTGCCCTCCGTGTCCCAGCCGGGTTCGCCGGCCTTGGCGGGATTCTGTTTGACCGGGCCGTTGCCCTTGACCCCATGCCAGTGGGCGATCGCCATGCAGATGTGTTTCGGCGTGAAGCAGCGCTGGCGTGCTTTGCGGGTTTTCGGGATCAGCGATTCTTCGACCATCGAGAAGGTGTGTGGACCGACCTTGTGGGGGTTGGTCGTGTTGAGGACCGTCAGTTCTTCGCCCGCGTAGATGAACTTGGGGGCGACGAACCGCAGGCCCTTCTTGCCGTCCTTGATGTAGACGGTGTTTTCGGGATTGACTTCGCCGGCGCCACTGGCCAGCGCGGGTGCGAGCGCGAGCGACGCCGTGACGCCGACTGCGAGAACGCTCACGAGCTTGATTGACATCGCGCGCGATAGACGCTGCTTCAACTTATCTCTCCTTTGGACCGCCGGACCCCCCGGCCCGGGCGAATGACATAGACAAGCTACAGCAAGGCGGGCCGGGCCCGGGACTGGGAACATGGCCCGGCGATGGCGGATGGACAGGGGAGCGACGGCCCGCGCCCGGACCTCGAAGAGGTGCTGGCGCGGCGTGCCCTGACCCGCGACGAGGCACGCCCCGACGCCGTGCAGCGACGCCGCGAAATGGGCGGGCGTACCGCGCGGGAAAACCTCGACGAGCTGGTCGACCCCGGCAGCTTCGTCGAGTACGGCCGCTTCGCGATCGCCGCCCAGCGTGGCAGGCGCGAGGTCGACGACCTGATCGCCCGCACTCCCGCCGACGGCCTGCTGGCGGGCACCGCACGGGTAAACGGCGAGCTCTTCGGCGAGGCCGCCGCCTGCGCCGTCCTCTCCTACGACTACACCGTCCTCGCCGGCACCCAGGGCGCCCTCGGCCACCGCAAGAAGGACCGCCTCTTCGAGCTGATCGAGCGCCTGCGGCTCCCCGTCGTCTTCTTCGCCGAGGGCGGCGGCGGCCGACCCGGCGACACCGACTATCCCGTCGTCTCGGCCCTCGACACGCGCGCCTTCGCCCTCTGGGCGAAGCTCTCGGGTCTCGTTCCCAGGATCGCGGTCGTCGCTGGGCGCTGCTTCGCCGGCAACGCCGTGATCGCCGGCTGCTCGGACCTGATCGTCGCCACCGAGAACGCCTCGCTCGGCATGGGCGGCCCGGCGATGATCGAGGGCGGCGGCCTCGGCACGGTCGACCCCGACGCAGTCGGGCCGATCGAGATGCAGGCGCCGAACGGGGTCGTCGACCTGGTTGCCGCCGACGAAGCCGAGGCGACACGAGCAGCCAAGCGCCTGCTCGCCTACTTCCAGGGAGCGACGCCGTCCGGCGATGCGCCCGACCAGGCGGTGCTGCGCGACCTCGTGCCGGAACGACAGCGACGTGCCTACGCGGTCCAGCCGATCGTCGAGGCCCTCGCCGATGCCGGATCGGTAACGGTCCTGCGCGAGCGTTTTGCTCCCGAGATGCTCACCGCCCTGGCCCGAATCGACGGTCACCCTCTCGGCGTGATCGCCAACGACACCCGCCACATGGCGGGGGCGATCACCAGCGACGCCGCCGACAAGGCGGCCCGCTTCCTGCAGCTCTGCGACGCCTTCGGGCTGCCGGTCCTATCCCTCGTCGACACCCCGGGGATGATGGTCGGGCCCGAGGCCGAGGCGACCGGCCTCGTCCGCCACACCTCGCGGCTGCTGCTCGCGGGCGCTGCCCTGTGCGTCCCGCTCGTCGCCGTGGTCCTGCGCCGGGGCTACGGCCTCGGCGCCCAGGCGATGACCGGCGGCAGCCTGCACGAGCCGCTGCTGACCGTCGCCTGGCCCTCGGCGCACCTCGGCCCGATGGGGCTCGAGGGCGCGGTCAGGCTGGCGCTGCGCAAGGAGCTGGACGCGATCGCCGACGAGGAGGAGCGGGAGCGCCGCGTGCGCGAGCTGACCGCCGCCGCGGAAGAGAACGCGAAAGCGCTCAACGCCGCCGCCCTCTTCGAGATCGACGACGTGATCGATCCGGCGGAGACGCGCTCGCTGATCGCCTCGACGCTGGCTGCGGCACGAGCGCATGCACCTGCGCCTGAGCCCGGCCGCCACCTGGTCGACGCCTGGTAGCCCGCGCTGGTCCCTCCTAGGCCATGCCGGCCAGCTCGTACTCGCGCAGGAAGCCCTCGAAGAGGCGGCGGTGGGCCTGCTCGTCGTGGAGGATCTCGATCGTCATGTCCTGCGTGACCGGGTCGACGTCGTCCGTCTCCGTAACGATCCGCGTGTAGTGCTCGATCGCTCCGGTCTCCGCCTTGATCACGCCGCGGATCACGTGCACGACATCGGTCTGCTCGTCGGGGGGTTGCAGGAAGCTCTGCTCGGCGAGGAACCCTTCCGAGCCGGGGACGACCCCGTAGAGCTCCTTGATCCTGCTGGCAAAGCGCCGCGCATGGCCTAGCTCCTCCTCGACGTCCTCCTCGAGCGACTGCTTCACCTCCTGCGCCCGCACGCCATCGAGGTTGACAGACGCGGCGAGGTAACTCATCACCGTCTCGATCTCCATCCAGTAGGCCTTCGTCAGCAGCTCGACCACATGACGCCGCTCCTCGGCGCTCGCACCGTCGAATATTCCCTTGCTGGAATTCGTGCTCGTATCCATGCTGCCTCGCTCCTCCCCGCTCGCTTGTCGACGTGCAACTACCCGGAATTCCCACACGGCAAGCCGCAGAAGGCGTAGGCTCCAGGGAGGCCAGGCCGATCCCCAGGGAGGTTTGACATGGCCAACGAGCAACAGGACATCGCCGACGGCACGCTCGAAGTGCGCACGGCAATCGAGGACGGGACGCGGGTCGTCTCGCTGAGCGGAGAGCTCGATCTCTCCAACGCCGAAACGGCGGAGGTGGCACTGCAGGAAGCCCGGGAGGCGGGTATTCCCCTGATCGTCGACATGCGCGAGCTGGAGTTCATCGACTCGACCGGAATCGCGCTGCTCGTCGGGATCATCGGTGGCGAGGGAGTGGAAATCCGCTTCGTCCCCAGTGAATCCCCATCGGTGACCCGCGTGATGGAGTTGACCGGCCTGGCCGGGCGACTGCCGCTCGTCGAGGCGAAGTAAGGCTTCAGCCGGCGGAGGCCGGCACCTTGAAGCGCCGCTTGGCCGGCGTCGGGTCTTTGTTGCCGGCCGCGTCGGTCGCCCAGGCCTTGAACAGGTGCTTGCCGGGCTCGAGGTGCTTGTAGGTCTTAGGCGACTTGCACCCCGCGGCTTTGCGGCGGTCGAGCTTGCAGGCGAAGTGCGAGCCCGCCTCGCTGGAGTGGAGCCCGAACTTGGCGATGCCGCCGGCGAGCCGCTTGCCGGGTCCACTGGAGATCTTCGTCTGGGGCGGGGTGGTGTCCACCGGGTTGGACGCAGGCACAAGCGAGTCGATGGCAACCCCGCAGATGGCACCGCCCCCGGTGGAGATGAAGCTCTGGCTCACCCCAGTGGCGTCGGTGTTCGCTCTGCCGATCGTGTGGCCTTCCGAGTTGGCCCAGTAGAGATGCGCTCCATCCAGCGCCGCTCCGCAAGGCGCGCTGGCGCCCCCGATCAGGTTGGCGTCGGCACCTTCGCCGGTGTTCGTGTTGGCCCGGCCGATGCGTGTCCCACCGCCGAAGAAGCCGACGTCGGTCCAGAAGATGTTGGAGGAGTTCACCGCCACCCCGCAGGGGAACGACGTGCCCGGGATCGTCACGTAGTGCAGCTGCAGGATGCTGCCGTCGAGACCGACGCGGGCTATGTAGGCCGGCGTGCCGGTGGCGATTTCCGCCCAGTAGACATGGCCGGCGTCGAGCGCGATTCCGCACGGCTCGGCGAGGCCGGAGACGAGTTTCGCGTTGACGACGGTGCCGCTAAGTGCGGCGCGACCCACGGTCCCGGTCAAGGTGTCCCAGTAGATCGAGCTGCCGTTGACGGCCACCCCGGTGGGTTCCGAGATGCCGGCGATAAAGCTGTTGTTGGCACCGCTGCCGTCTATGTTGGCCCGTCCGATTGCATTGCCGTCCTGGTCGGCCCAGTAGATGTGCGAGGCATCGACTGCAACCCCGACCGGCTCTTCGCCGGTCTTGATGAAGTTCGGGTTGACGCCACTGCCATCGTTGTTCGCCCGGCCGATCCAGTCGTTTTCGGCGTCACCCCAATAGATGAACGCTGAAGCCGCCTGTGCTGTCACGAGCATGCAGGCGACAGCCGCAACCAAGACCGCTCCGCGCAACGCTCCCTTCCCTGGCATCGAGGCCAAGAATACGGGCCCAACCACCGAACTGCATCAAATTCCCTATCTGACAGGGTGGAAATTTGATGCAGTTCGCAGGGAGTCGCTAGGCGCGGAGCTTGTAGCCCTTCGTGAAGAGGCGAAGGTTGACCAGGAAGAGGGCGGCCGTCGCCCCGGTCAGGGCCAGCAGCGAGAGGGGGATGCTGACTTCGGTGAAGCCGACGAAGCCATAGCGGACGAGGTTGATCATGTAGTAGATCGGGTCGAAGCGAGTCAGCGTCTCGAACGGCTGCGGCAGGAGCGCCGCCGAGTAGAAGACGCCGCCGAGGAAGATCAGCGGCGTCAGGACGAAGGTCTGGACGAAGGCGACGTCGTCGAACTGCTCCGCCCGCACCCCGGTCAGCACCCCGAGCTGGGAGAAGAAGAAGCCGACCAGGAAGAGGGACGGGAGCAGGACGAGCAGGTGGTCGACCGGCAGGCTGGTCAGCAGCGAGGCGGCGGTGAAGGTGAGGCCGGCGACGATCAGGCCGCGCATGAAGCCGCCGAGCGAGAAGGCGAGCAGCAGCTCGAGCGGCGAGGCGGGCGAGGAGAGCTGGTCCTGGATCGCCCCCTGGAACTTCTGCTGCAGGATCGAGGAGGAGTTGTTGGCGAAGGAGTTGATCGCGAACGACATCATGATCAGGCCGGGGATGACGAAGACGACGTATTCGATCCCGTGCAGCTCTTTGATCCTCGAGCCGAGCGCGGCACCGAAGACGGTGATGTAGAGGAAGGTTTCGAGCAGCGGCGCGCCCAGGGTCTGCTTCTTGATCTTCATGAAGCGGCTGACCTCGCGACGCCAGAGCGTCGCGAAGCGGATCTGGGCGGCGCTCACGAGGCAGTGACCTCGATGCGGGAGCGCGAGAGCTCGTTGCGGCCGACCAGTGCGAGGTAGGCGTCCTCGAGGTTGGCGACGCCGTAGCGAGCCGCCAGCTCGGCGCTCGTACCCTCGCCGACGATGCCGCCCTCGTTGATGAAGGCGATCCGGTCGCAGAGCTGCTCGGCCTCCTCCAGGTAGTGCGTCGTCAGCAGGATCGTCGTCCCCTCCTGGTTGATCCGCTGCACGTAGTGCCAGAGCTCGAGCCGCAGCTCGACGTCGACGCCCGCGGTCGGCTCGTCGAGGATCAACAGCCGGGGCCGGTGCATCATCGCCCGGGCCAGGATCAGCCGCCGCTTCATCCCGCCGGAGAGGGTGCGCGTACGTTCGTCGCGCTTCTCAGTCAGCGAGAAGGTCTCGAGCAGCTCCCGCGTGCGCTCGCGTCGCTCGCGCTTCGGCATGCCGAAGTAGCCGGCGTGGTAGTCGAGCGTCTCCTCGACCGTGAGAAACCAGTCGAGGTTGAGCTCCTGCGGGGCGAGTCCGACCGCCTGGCGCGCGGCGCTGTAGTCGTGGATCGCGTCGTGGCCGAAGACGGCGATCGACCCCGAGGTCGGCTGGGCGAGGCCGGTCGTGCAGTGGATCAGCGTCGACTTGCCGGCCCCGTTCGGCCCGAGCAGCGCGAACAGTTCGCCGGGGGCGATCTCGAGCGAGACGCCGCGCAGCGCCTCGACCCCCGTCGGGTAGCGCTTGACAAGGTCCTCGATGTGCAGGGCGCTCTCGATCATGGCGGCGCTAACCGTAGTCGAGTGGCAGACTCGGCCCCGCATGCCCAAGCCGCTCCTCGCAGTAGATGCGCCCTCGATGCTCTTCCGCGCCTTCTACGCGCTGCCGGATTCGATCGTCGGGACGGACGGCCAGCCCGTCAACGCCCTGCTCGGCACCGCCAACCTGATCCTGCGCGAGGTCGAAGTGCACGAGCCGCGTGCCGTCGTCCTCTGTTTCGGCCCCGACGCCGCCTCCTACCGAACCGAGCTCTACCCGGCCTACCACGCCGAGCGCGAGGCGGCGATGCCGGAAGCCCTCGCGCCCCAGTTCGCCCTCGCCCGCGACTTCTTCGGGGCCTTCGCCTGGACGGTGGCGACGAGCGCGGACCTCGAGGCCGACGACCTGCTCGGCACCTACGCCGAACGCGAGGCAAGGGCGGGGGGCCGAGCTCTGCTGCTGACCGGCGACCGTGACATGTACCAATGCGCGAGCGAGCGGGTCACGGTCCTCTACGTGAAGACCGGAACCAAAGGCGGCGAAGAGGTCGGCCCCGCCGAGGTCGAGGAGCGCTACGGGGTCCCTCCGGCGCTGGTGCCCGATTTCATCGCCCTGCGCGGCGACCCCTCCGACGGGCTGCCCGGCGCCAAGGGCGTCGGCCCGAAGACGGCGGCCGAGCTGCTGCGCCGCCAAGGCTCACTCGAGGCGGTCCTCGACAACGCGATCCGCGAGCGGCGGCCGGCGCTGCGCGCCGCGCTGCTCGACGCCGCCGACGACCTGCGCGCCTTCAAGGACATCGCCACGCTGCGCGACGCCGCGGTCGAGCCCCCGCCCGACCGCGAAACGGACTGGCCGGGCGCCGCCGCGGCCGCCCGCGAGCTCGGCATGGGGCGACTTGCCGAGCGGCTGGAGGGGCAAGCGTCTCAATAGTCCGTAACTTTCAAGGCCTCGATAGACACCGAGGCGTGCCCGGGGGCATGCCGGATGGGAGAGAGATGAGAAGAGCTCTACTCGCGCTGGTCGCGGTCCTTGCCCTGAGCCTGGGCCTCGGCGCGAGCGCGCAGGCCACCTGCAGCGTCACCTGCCTCAACCACCGGGTGAAGCAGCTCAGCAGCGGGCTGATCCGGGCCCAGCGGGCGATCTCTTCGCTGAAACGGACGGTGAGCAAACAGGGACAGACGATCGCCGCGCAGCAGCAGGCGCTCGGCGGCCTCGGCGAAACCGGCAAAAAAGTCGACGCGCTCTACGAATGCCTCTTCGAGGTTCCGATCACCGAGTACGGCGTGCCGGAAGAAGAAGAAGGCTACCTCTACGAAACCGCGACGGAAACCTTCCCGACGACGGCCCTCGACGTGCCCTTCCCGGGAGAATTCGTCGGCGCCTGGTTCCTGATCGACGGCTGCAACCCGGAAGAAACCGCGGGCATCGACACGGCCAAGGCGGCAAGAGCGCTGGCCCCGGCCACGGACCTGCGCATGCTGATGCAACCGCAGAGGCGCCTCTTCCCCTGAGCCATGCAGAGCCCCGAGCCAGAGCAGCTGGTCGACCTCTCGGTCACCCTCTCCGAGCACCTGCCGGGCACCTGGCCCGAGCACATGCCGTTCGCTCACAAGAACTGGAGCTGGTACGAGGAGTCGAAGTTGCCGACGGGCGCCAGTTGCTGCTCGCTCGGGCCGTACGTGACCCATTTCATGATCCTCGACGAGCACGCCGGCACCCACGTCGACGCGCCCTCGCACTTCGTCCCGCCACCGGGGTCCGGCCTGCCGGACGCCGGGCCGCTGGGCGAAGCCAGCGCCGAGAAGCTCGACCTCTCGAAGATGATCGGCCCCGCCGCCGTCGTCGACCTCAGACACCTCGACGGCAAGGCAGACCCCGGCGTCAGTCCCGCGATCGAGGTCGAGCACCTGGAAGCCTGGGAGGAGGAGCACGGGCAGCTCCAGCCGCGCGAGATCGTCCTCCTCCACACCGGCTGGGCAAAGCACTACGTCGCCGGCGAGGCGGGCAAGGCGTTCGTGCACGAGCCGGTGATGCTGCAGTCGCGCCCCGCCTGGCCGGCGCCGGGTCCGGAGGTGGCGATCTTCCTGCATGAGCGGGGGATCGCCACCGTCGGCATCGACGCCCCCAGCATGGGCTCAGCCGAGGAGGGGATCGAGGTCCACAAGGAGGGCCTCGGCCGCGAGATGCTCTTCGTCGAGATGCTGACCAACCTCGACCGGCTGCCGCCGCGCGGCGCCAGCTTCGTCTTCCTGCCGGTCAAGATCGCCGTCGCCAGCGGCGCCCCCGGGCGCGCGATCGCGCTCCTTCCCTAGGGAGCCCGGCTACGCGGCGACCGGCGGGGCGGGTGCTCGATCGCGAGCCGAGAACTGCATCGTCCCGTCGTCGACCGGGCTGCGGCGGATCGCGCGCAGGTCGAAGACGTAGTTCTGGCGCAGCTTCCAGGGCTCCTTCGAACCCTGTTTGGGGAGTTGGTCGAGCGCCCGCAGCACGTAGCCGGAGTTGAAGTCGGAGAACGGAGTCTCCCTCACCGTGGGGTCGGTGAGCTCGGGCACGCTTTTCGCGTAGCCGTGCGCGTCCATGTGGGCGAGCAGGCGACAGACGTATTCGGAGGTGAGGTCGGCCTTCAGCGTCCAGGAGGCGTTGGTGTAGCCGACCGTGAAGGCGCAATTGGGCACGCCGCTCAGCATCATCCCCTTGTAGGTCATCGTTTTCGGCAGGTCGACTTCACTGCCATCCACGACCAGCTCCATGCCGCCGAGGAAGAGCAGGTTGAGCCCGGTCGCGGTGACGATCACGTCGGCCTCCAGCTCCTCACCCGAGTCGAGCCTGATCCCCCGCTCGGTGAAGCGGTCGACCGTGTCGGTGACGACCGAGGCGCGGCCCTCGCGAATCGCGGCGAAGAGATCGCCGTTCGGCACCAGGCACATGCGCTGGTCCCAGGGGTCGTAGCGGGGCTTGAAGTGCCTGTCGACGTCGTAGCCGGCCGGCAGCGAGCGCTCGACCCCGCGGCGGACGAGTTTCTTGACGACCTCCGGGCGGCGGCGGCTCAGTTGGTAGAAGCCGGTCTGCAGGATGACGTTCTTCCAGCGCACGATCGCGTAGACGGCCTTCGGCGGCAGGAAGCGCCGCAGGCGAGCGGCGATCGGGTCTTCGGCCGGCAGCGAGGCGATGTAGGTCGGCGAGCGCTGCAGCATCGTCACCTGCGCGGCAGTCTCCGCCATCGCCGGCACCAGGGTCACCGCCGTCGCGCCGCTGCCGATCACGACGACCCTCTTGCCCGCGTAGTCGAGGTCATCGGGCCAGTGCTGGGGGTGGACGATCTCGCCGGCGAAGCCCTCCGCGCCCTCGAAGCGGGGATCGAAGCCTTCGTCGTAGCGGTAGTAGCCGCTGCAGACCCAGAGGTAATCGCAGGTGATGGTCGAGCCCTCGCCGCCGTCGGTCCGCTCGACGTCGACCGTCCAGCGGGCCTCCTCGCTCGACCACTGGGCGCGCACGGCGCGCTGCTGGAAGCGGATCCTGCGGTCGATGCCGCCGTCGCGCGCGGTCTGCCGCACGTACTCGAGAATCGAGGGGCCGTCGGCGATCGTCTTCGAGTTCGTCCATGGCCGGAAGCGGTAGCCGAGCGTGTGCATGTCGGAGTCGGAGCGGATGCCCGGATAGCGGAAGAGGTCCCAGGTCCCCCCCAGATCCTCGCGCGCCTCGAGGATCGCGTAGCTGCGACCGGGGAAGGCCTCCTGCAGATGGTGGGCGGCGCCGATGCCCGAAAGGCCGGCGCCGACGATCAGCACGTCGAGGTGTTCGCTGGGCTGTCCGTTCGCTGTCAAAGCACCGGCATTCTGGCAGGCTGGCCGGGCAGCCAGTCCGCTGGTCCCGCCTAGCGAACCCGCCAGGGCACGCTCGCCTCGCCGCCCTGCCTGGCACGCAGCCTGAGGGCGCCGCGAACACCCATCTTGGCCAGGAAGACCCGATTGCCCCCGGCAACCGGGTGGGTCAGGGGAGCCCAGCCGTGCCGGGTGCGCTGCTCGACGACGAGCCGCCCGGGCGAGGGCGCCTTGCCCCAGAGCACCAGCCGTCCGTTGCGTTCGCGACCGGCGACGAAGGGGAAGCGGAAGACCCGGTAGGCGAGCTTGGCGGGACCGTCGCGGAAGAAGAGGCCGCTCTGCTGAGTGGTGCCGTACCCGGCACTGCCCGGCGCCTGGTCGCGCAGGTACCACCAGATCGCCGCGTCGACTCCCTGCCGCCAGAGCTCGAAGAGGCCCTTGGCGAGGAAGCGGGCGTGGCGGTGCATCGGCACCCCTTCGGGGTCCGGCGGGTTCGAATCCCACCAGAACTCGGTCGCCCAGAACGGCTTCGGCCCGGCGGGCAGCACCCGCCTGGTCACGATCGCCCGCCGCAGGATCGGCGTCAGGCGCCCGATGTCCGGCATCGAGACGTCGAGCCGACTGGTGGCGTGGAGGCCCGGGCCTCCGACCTCGATCGGGTTGTGGGCGGCGATGTCGAAATGAGCCGGTTCGGGGCAGGCGACCGGCCGCAGTCGCGCCCCGCGCAGACAGAGCAGCGAGCGCCAGAACCAGACCGGCGGGATGCGGCTCGCCCCGGCGCGCGCGTCGCCATAGGGCGCCAGGCCGCCGAGGATCACCCGCGCCCCGGGATCGGCGGCGTGGATCGCCGCATAGGCCGAGTTCAGCATTGCCCGGTAGTGGGCGGGGGCGACGAGCCGGCGACCGCGCCAGAGCGGGCCGAGGTGGACGGCGAGGTTCTGCTCCGCCCAGACCTGGAAGTAGCGCACGTGCGGGAGCGATCCGGCCAACGAGTCGGCCGGATCGACGTAGCCACCGGAGTAACGAGTGGCGAGGGCGCGGGCGAAGTCGCCCAAGGCCGCCGGCTGAGGCTGCCAGGTCCCTGGTGGCGCCACGGCAAGGCTCGGGCGCCCCGGCCCCTCGGCCCAGGTGGGTGCGTAGTCGATCTCGAGCACCGGCTGCATGCCTGCCGCCACCGCGCTGCGAACGGCACCGTCGAGGGCGCTCCAGCGGTAGGCGGGGTCAGCGGGATCTGCGGGGTCGAAGACGACCGGCCGGGTTCGCGGCGCAACAGCCGACCAGTCGACGGTTAGCAGCGCGAGGTCGGCACCCGCACTCCTGGCTCGCGACATCCATTCTTCGCGGAGCAGCGGGTTGGAGCTCAAGAACGAGTCGTCGGTAACACCGAGCTGCAGGCCGTGCGGCGCCGCCGCGGCCCGGGCCGGGCAGACGCCGAGCGCCAAGAGGGCCAAGAGGGCGAGGGTCCGCGCGCGCGCCGGGATTCTCACTGCGACGATGGGGTGCGGCGGCGAGCCACCGCGAAGGCGGCCGCGGCCCCGGCCGCGAGCACCAGCATCAGCGGGAAGCCGGCGCCCAGTCCGCGCTCGCCGAGCGATCCCAGCGAGGGGGTCCTCCCAGTCTCCCCCGCTTCGCCCTGCGGAGCCGTCTGGGCGACCGCGTCGGCGAGGGAGAGACCGGTTGGACCGCGTTCGCGCAGCGCCTTTTCAGTCGCTTCGCCAAGTGCGCCATCGCGAACTGCGTCGCGTGCTTTCTTCGATGTGTCGGGTGCCTTCGGACCGGTCGAGGTCGGCAGGGTCTCGAAGTACTGTTCGGCCTCGGGCAGGCCAGGTGGTGCCAGCACCTGGGTCGCCGCTCCCACGGGAGACGGCAAAGCCAGCGCCAGCAGCAGGGCCAGTGCCGTAGTTTTCCGCATCGAACGCATAAACACGCAGGAATGGGGAGAGAGCGGAATTTCGCGGGATCCCTCCCGCAGCAGACTGTACATGGAGGCACTGGAGACACCGCACCGCGCGGACCACAGGCCCCGGTGGCGCCGCCACCGGGAGAGTCCCCGGCGCGACTGGGGGAAAGTCGCGACCATGCTCCTCTCCGCCCTCCTCATCGTCTATCTGGCGTTGAAGAGCGGCGGCTACGACCCGATACCGCGCGATCAGCTCGGCATCGTCATCTGGTGGGGACTGCTGCTCGGAGTCGCCGTCGAGGCGCTGCCGGTGCCCGGTCGAACCCGGGCCGGCCTCGCCGTGCTCGTACTGCTGGGCGGCTTCGCCGCTTGGACCGCGCTCTCGCTGGGCTGGACCGGGAGCAGCGAACGCACCACGGCCGAGCTCGCCCGGGTCGTCACCTACCTCGGCGTCCTCGCCCTCGGTATCTCGGTGGCGACGCGGCGACGCGGCGCGGCGCGGCACCTCCTTGCCGGGGTCACCCTGGGCCTCGCCGTCATCGCCGCCCTCGGTGTCCTCTCTCGCCTGCACATGGCCTGGTTCCCGGCCAACGAACTCGGCAAGGTGCTGCCGGGGATCGAAATCGAGCGGCGTCTCTACTACCCGATCGGTTACTCGAGCGCGATGGGGGCGCTGGCCGGGATGACCCTGCCGTTGCTGCTCGCCGCAACCGCTTGGCCGCGGACGATCGCCGCCCAGGCACTGTCTGCCGCCGCGATCCCCGTCACCGGCCTGACGGTCTACCTGACCACCTCCGGGACGGGGGCGGCGGTCGCGGGCACCGCCCTGCTCGCCTTCTTCCTCCTCTCCCCCGACCGACTGCCGAAGCTGATGACGTTGGCCGCCGGCACCGCCGGGGGCGCCGTCCTCGCCGCCGCGGTCGCCGATCGCGACGAGCTGGCCCGCGGACTGCCGACGGCCGCCGCCGAACACCAGGGGACCGAAATGATCTGGATCGTCCTCGCGGTCTGCCTCGCGGTCGCCCTGATCCAGGTCATGATCAGCCTCGCCGTGCGCCGCGTCGACCGCCCGAGCCTGTTTGGGATCGGCCGTCGGGAAGCGCTGATCGCGACCGCGGTGGCGCTCGCCTTTGCCCTGCCCGTCGCAATCGCCGCCGGCGCCCCGCACGAGGTCTCGCACCGCTGGGAGGTGTTCAAGCTGCGCGGCAACGGGCCGGGCAAAGAACCGAGCGGGGCCTCGTCGATCCTCGATTTCCACGGCGCCGGCCGCTACCAGTTCTGGCAATCGGCGATCGACGCCAGCGAGACCGCCTCCTGGAAGGGCATTGGTCCCGGCACCTTCGAATTCTGGTGGATCCAGCACAGCAGCTACAACGGCTACGTCCGCACCGCGCACTCGCTCTATCTCGAGAATCTCGCCGAGCTGGGCATCCCCGGCCTGCTGCTGATCTGCGGCTTCGTCTTCGCCGTCCTCGGCATCGGTTCGGTGCGCTCGCTGCGGGCGCCGCCGGGCGAGCGCCTCGTCCTCGCCGGGGCGACCGCCGGCGCGGCTGGCTTCGCGATGGCCGCCGCCCTCGATTGGGTCTGGCAGCTGGGCGCGCTGCCGGTCGCCTTCATGCTGCTCGCCGCGGTGGCCGTCAGCGGCTACTCGTTGCGCGAGCCGCGCAGTGGCAAGCGACGTCGCCGGCGGCGCAGCAGCCGACGCAACCGGATCTGGGCACAGCGGGGCGCGGTGGCGGTGGCGGCGCTGCTGGCGATCGTCGCCATCTGGTCGCCGCTGCAAGCTGCCACCGCTATGCGACAGAGCTGGATAGACGCCTCGCACGGCGAACTCGACGCCGCTCTCGATCGGGCGCACGACGCGGCCGACGCCGAACCCGACGCGGCCCTGCCGCGACTCCAGGAAGCGCTGGTGCTCGAGCGGCAGGGCAAGCTCCCGGCGGCGACCGCGGCGGCGAAGGTCGCCACAGACAAGGAACCCGCCAACTGGCGCACCTGGTTCATCCTCGCCCGCCTCGAGGCCGAGCTGGGCATGGTCGCCCCCGCGCTGCGCGCCTACCACCAGGCCCACCTCCTCAACCCCCGGTACGGCCTGCTGAAAGCCTGAGTGGAATGGCCGGCGGCGTCGCAGAGAGGGCCGGGTACCTTCGCAAGGAGCTCTTCTTCGAGCGCAACCGCGATCCGTCCCATGCCGCGCTCGTCCTCGGCAGCGGCCGCAGCGGTACCACCTGGCTGGCCGAAGCGATCGCCCGCCGGCACCACAGCCGCCTCATCTTCGAGCCGTTCCACCCGCGGCTGGGAACGATGGGAGAGGACGGGCGCCTCTTCCTCGACCCGGCTGAGCACCCACCCTCGTTCGAGCGCTCGGCACGACGTGTCCTCTCGGGCCGGGTCCGCGGCCCCTACATCGACGGCGTCCGCATCGCGCGGCTGCCGCGGGGCCGGCTCATCAAGGACGTCCATGCCTCCAGCCTGCTGCCCTGGCTGCGGACGAACTACCCCGCCGTCCCAGTGGTCTACGTCATCCGCCACCCGATCGCGGCCTCGCTCTCGCGACTGCGCGCGGACACCTTCTATGGCGTCGGCGACTACCTGGCGACGCCCGCAGGCCGCGAGGACGCCGAGGGATCGCCGGTCGCGGCCCGGCTTCCCCTATACGACGAGTGTCGCGACGACCCGGAGCCCCTGGTCCGCCTCGTCGCCGAGTGGTGCATCGAAAACTCCTATCCGTTGAGCCACCGGGAAGACGAGGGTGTCGCCCTCGTCTTCTACGAGAGCGCCGTGCTCGACCCGGCCTCCGAGCTCGCCCGCATCGGCGAGCTCTGCGCCGGCGCCCTCGGTCCACCTCGTGCGATGAGGGCGACCGACGAAGTCCGCGCCCCCTCGGCAACCGACTGGAGCGGAGGCGCAGCCGAAGCGCATATGTCGGGCGACTGGGAGCAACTCCTCGGCCGCTGGACAAGCGAGGTTCCGGGGCCGGTCGTCGAACGATGCTCGCGTGTGGTCTCCGAGTTCGGCCTCGACTGGCTTTATGGCGACGATCCGCTGCCGGCAGCGGCGCGGGGGCAGTAAGGTGCGCGCGTCGGGACCGAGAGGCTGAACGGTGCTCCACATCGCCACAGTGCACTTCCAGTCTCCGCGCTGGATCCCGATCCAGGTTCGGGAACTGCAAAGGCATCTCCGGGTCCCCTTCACGACCTGGACCTCGCTGGAGGGAATCTCGCCTTCCTACGGCCGCCACTTCGACCGGGTGATCGAGCAGGGCGGCCCCCACGCCGACAAGCTCAACCACCTGGCGCTCGAGATCTCCGACGCCGCCGGCGAGGACGACCTGGTCATGTTCCTCGACGGCGACGCCTTCCCGATTGCCGATCCCGGGCCGTTGATCGAGGCGGGCCTGCGCGAAGCGCCGCTCCTCGCCGTGCAGAGGGCCGAGAACGGCGGCGATCCGCAGCCGCACCCCTGTTTCTGCGTGACGAGCGTGAGCGCCTGGAATTCCCTGTCTGGAGATTGGACCAAGGGCTACATGTGGAAGGACGCGAACGGCGAGCCGAAGACCGACGTCGGCGCCAACCTGATGCGCCGGCTCGAGCTCACCGGCACCCCCTGGACCCCGGTGCTGCGAACCAACCGCCGCAATCCGCATCCCCTCTTCTTCGGCGTCTACGGCGACGCGATCTATCACCACGGCGCCGGCTTCCGCTCGCCGATATCCCGCAGCGACACGATCGGCCTCCGCCCGGTTCCCGATGGCCGAACGCCTGTCGTCGGACCGCTCGTGCGGCGCCTGGGGCGAATTCGGTGGCAAGTCCAGGCCCGCGCGCTGGCCCGGCGCAACCTGAAGCTGTCAGAGGAGATCCTCGCCAGGATCGAGCGCGACGAGCGGGACTGGCTCGGCGAGCTGCTCTGACTAGAGGGCTTCGCGGACGAGCTCGACCATCGCGTACTCGGGGGCGAGCCGCTCGCGCAGCAGCCCCTGCTCCTCGTCGCTCAGCTCGACCTTCTCGCCGAAGCTGCGCTCCCGCTTCTCGCTGAGGTCGAGCCGCAGCTCCACTGCAACTCGTCGCAGATCCTCGAGGTAGGTCTCGGTGAAGCAGATGGCCGAGCAGGCGAGCGCGTTCTCGGCCGCCTCGACAGGGTCGAGCCGCGCCGAGAACATGTGCAACTGAGTGAGCAGGCGCTCGGTCGGCGCTCGGTCGAGGAAGTCACGGAAGGCGACCTGGCGGCGGCGCAGGGAAAACCGCCGGTCGAGGAAGGAGCTCTCGGCGACGACGTCGTCGATGAACGGCTCCGCCTCCCTCGCCCCGGGATTGCTCCTCGCCCAGAGCAGGTAGCGGTAGTAGGAGATCACCCGCGCGGCTGGATCGCGCAGGATCGTGATCGTGTAGGTGGCCGGCGGCAGCCGCAACTCGTGGGCAGGCTGATGGGAGTTGGCGAAGAAGTAGTCCCCCTCTTCGATCAGCCGCTGGTTGCTCCGCACGAACCTGAGGCCGTTGCCCTCGATCGCCTGCTCACCGGCCACCGCCCGCAGGTCGAACCCCCCCAGCGCCCAGAAAGCCGAGTTGAGGCTCGTCCCCGCCGTCTTGCGGACGTGGAAATGGTAGACGCGCTCGTAGTCCGGATTCACGATTCGTCCCGCAGGATCGCGGCGATCGTCGGCAACCAGCGTTCGGGCGAGAACTCATCCTCGACCCGACGGCGGCCAGCCTCGCCGAGCCGCACCCGCAGGCCGGCGTCCTCGCCGAGGGCCTGCAGCGCCTCCAGCCAGCGGTCTTCGCCGCTGACCGCGTAGCCCGCACCATCAATCGTCGCTGCCGACACCCCTACGTCGTCGGCCACCGCCGGGATCCCGGCGGCCATGTACTGCAGCGCCTTGTAGGCGCACTTGCCGCGCGTCCACGGTGTGTCCTCGAGCGGCATCAGGCCGACGTCCATCTCGGCCAGCGCCTGGCGCTCGGCCTCGGGGCTCCAGGCGCGCTCCTCGACCCGCACGCCGGCGATCTCCACGGTCGAGCCGCCGACGACGAGCAGGCGCACGGGGCGACTCGACTCCCTGGCCAGCCGCTCGAGCACGGGCGCAACTCTCTCCAGGTAGGGCGCGGTCGTCGGCGAGCCGATCCAGCCGAGGGTCAGCGCTTCGCCCTGCTCGTGGGAGCGGACCACGTAGGAGGCGGGGTCGACCAGCGAAGGCACGACCGTGACGCGGGCGCTGTAGGTGGCGAGGTGCTGGGCGAGGATCTCGTTGCCGGCGATCGTGTGCGCGGCCCGCTCGGCGAGCCAGCGCACCTTGCGCGCCGCCCCCTTGAGCACGCTCGCCGGGTGGCCGCCGGTCTGCCTCCCGCTCAGCCAGACCGCATCGTCGACGTCGTAGATCAGCCTGCGGTTCCTCCCGGCAGCCCGCTCCAGGGCAAGCGAAGGCGCCAGGTCGACCTGGCGCTGGACGACGACGGTGGATACGTCACTCGCCTCGCGCAGATCCCGCTTCAGCCGCCTGCGCGAGGCGGCCAGGACACGCGCCTTGCCGAGCGCCCCCGCATCGCGGAAGCGCCGCGCATCGTCGTCGCGGAAGAGCGGCAGCAGCTCCAGCGCCACGTCGTGGGCAACAAGCCCCCGCCCCGGCAGCTCGAGGCGCACGCGAAAGGCCGCATCCAGCGGCCCCTGACAAGACGTCGCGATAACCTGCATGATCGTTGGCCGCCATCAGTATCACAGCTTGAAAACCTACGAGTTTCACCCGATCACACACTGTGTGATGTGCGGCTCAGCAGCCGCCAAGACCCTCGGTCGTCGCCTCGACCGACATCAGGGCATGCGACCGGTCAGGTCGACGGGTACGCTGACCACCGTCCAGAGGTGTCGCGAGTGCGGACTGGTCTTCTCGAATCCGATGCCCGTTCCGAAGGACCTTGGAACACACTACGACGTACCGGTCGGCGACTACTGGAAGGGGCAGACCGGTGCGGCTCAACCCAATCGGTATTTCAGCGGCCAGATCGCTCGATTCCGTGACCTCTGGTCCGCCAACGGGGAATCCGCTCCCGTGGCGCTGGATATCGGAGCCGGCATGGGAAAGGCAATGGTGAGCATGGCCCACTCGGGTTTCGAAACACACGGCATCGAGCCCTCGCCGAGCTTCCATGAGTTTGCAGTCACGCATACCGGACTGTCGCCCGACCGTATAAAGCTGGCAAGCGTCGAGGATGCTGACTTTGCGGGATGCTCGTTTGATTTCGTCACTTTCGGGGCCGTGCTCGAGCACCTGCCGCAACCGGCTGAAGCGCTGAGAAAGGCGCTGGACTGGGCACGCCCAGGCGGTCTGGTCCACGTCGAAGTTCCTTCCTCGGATTGGCTCATGGCGCGTTTGGTGGACATCGCCTACCGCGTTCAGGGCCTCGACTACACATGTCACCTCAGCCCGATGCACACCCCATACCACCTTTACGAGTTCACCATTAAGTCTTTCGACGCTTTTGCAGCCCAGGCCAAATGTCAGGTCGCGTTTCGTCACTTCTACGTCGGCGCGACGTACGCACCACGCTGGCTCGACCCACTCCTGAAGCGTGTCATGTCAGCCACCAAAACAGGCATGCAGCTTGAGGTGTGGCTACGCAAGACATCGACGTCGTAGGTGCGATGCCCCTACGCGTACTGTATGTCTGCTACCTCTCGCTCGAGGACCCGCTGGTCCACAGCCAGGTCGTCGCCTACCTCGACGGGCTCTCCGAGCGGGGGCACGTCGTCCACCTGATGACATTCGAGCCCCGCCTCTCGCGAGAGCGGTCGCAGCAGATCGCCGGGGAGCTTGGGCGCCGGGGGATCGTCTGGCACCGCCGCCGCTACCACAAGCGGCCCTCGCTGCCGGCCACCGCCTTCGACGTGATCGCCGGCGGGCTCGCCGCGGCCCGCCTCGTGCGCCGCCACCGCCTCGACGCGATCCACGCCCGCAATCACATGCCGGCGGCGATGGGGCTGATCGCCGCCTGGTTCGCACGTTTCCGGCTGATCTTCGACCTTCGCGGCCTGATGGCGGAGGAGTACGTCGACGCCGGCAACTGGAAGCGCAACGGGATTCCCTACCGGTTGACGCAGTGGGTGCAGCGGGCGGCGCTGCGGCGAAGCGACGGCCTCGTCACCCTGACCGAGGCGGTGCGGCCCCACCTGAGCGAGGCAAAGGCCGGCCCCGAGACCACCTTCGTCATCCCCTGCTGCGCCGACGTCGAGCGGATTGCCGAGCGCTCCTCTGAACGCGCCGATGCGCGCACCGAGCTCGAGGTCGGCGAGCGCCCGACGATGGTCTACGTCGGCAAGTTCACCGGCTGGTACATGGAGCGTGAGATGGCGGATTTCCTCGCCGTCACCCGGCAGTCGCAGCCCGACCTCCTCTTCCTGATCGTCACTCAGGCCGACCCGGCGCCGATGCTGCGCGAGCTCAATCGCAACGGGATCGGCGCCGGCGACTACCGCATCCTGCGAGCCGAGCCGGAGGAGATCGGCCGCTACCTGGCCGCCGCCGACGTCGGCCTCTCCTTCGTCAGGCCCTGCTTCTCGAAGATCTCCTCCTCGCCGACCAAGATCGGCGAGTACCTGGCGGCCGGCCTGCCCGTCGTCTCGACCGCCGGCATCGGCGACGTCGATGCCCTGCTGCGCGACAACCGGGTCGGCGCCCTGGTCGAGGACCTCTCGACCCCCGGCTACGAGGCCACGGTCGCGGCCCTGCGCGAGCTGCGGGAGGATCCGGAGATCCGCCGGCGCTGCGTCGCGGCAGCGCGCGAGAACCTCTCCCTGCGCGAGGTCGGGATTCCCCGCTACGACGCGCTCTACCGGCGGCTCGCCGATGGCTAGGAACGTCGTCGTCATCGGGATGCATCGCAGCGGCACGTCGGCGATCACGAATGCGATCCGGCTGCTCGGCTGCTCGATCGGCGACACCCGGGACTTCACGTCGCCAAAGCGTTGGAACCCGCAGGGCAACTGGGAGCACCAGCGCCTGATCGACCGCAACGAACGGATTCTCGAGCTGCACGGCGGGACCTGGTTCGCGCCGCCGCGTCTACTTGATGGCTGGGCGAAGCGAGAGAAGGCTCGCGCCATGCTCCCCCCCCTGCACTCGGAGTTCGCCGAGATCTACCGCGAGGAGGGCTGGGTGTGGAAGGACCCACGGGCCTGCCTGACGCTGCCGCTCTGGCTCGAGGCCTGGGACTCGACACCGGTCGCGGTGATGGTCTTTCGCCACCCGCTGGCCGTGGCCAAGTCCCTTGCTGCCCGCAACGGGTTCTCCCTTCGCCACGGCCTGGCGCTCTGGGAGACCTACAACGCCCAGGCCCTCTGGAACCTGCGCGACCTGCCGACATCGGTGTACAGCTACGACAGCGCCCTGGACGATCCGGCGCGATTCGTCGACGAGCTCAGCGAGACGCTCGAACGGCAAGGAGTCGTCCTCGGCGGCTCGACCTCGGAGGCGACCGAGGTCCTGCAGCCCTCGCTGCGGCGCAACACGCAGGGCGACGAGGAACTGGCGGCTCTCAACAAACGGCAGCACGAGCTTTGGGACCTGCTGAGAGCCCTCACCAACGGCGCACCATGGCCGACCGACAAACGGCTGGCGAGGCGATCCCTGGCCACGCGGCTGACGCTCTTCGCGAAGCGTCAGCGCAGCTTGCCCGCCAGGTAGTGGCGGGCGGGCGGCGAGAGCAGGCGGCGGCCATAGCGGAGCGCGAGCGGCGCGGCGGCAAGCCGTACAGCCGGCGAGCCCTTGAGCGCCGCCTGGACGAGGATGTCCACCCGCTGCAGGTCGGCGGCCCGGCCTACGTCGGCGATCGCGTCGGGCTCGCGCTGCAGGAACTCGCGCTCGATGCGGTCGAGCCAGCACAGCCCCTCGCGCAGGTCGCTCGGGCCGACCGTGTCGTCGATCCGGTTGACGAGGACGCGATGGACGGCCGGCTCGGGACACGCACCGAGCGTCCGCTCGAGGTGGCGGCCGGCACAGCGGACGAAGTTCTCCACCTGGATCTCCTCGTGCCGTAGAGACACCCCTCGCGGGTCGACCCGCACCGTCATCAGCGGCTCGTCGATGCTGCAGATCCCGGCGCCCTCGTCGAGCATGCGGGCGAACATCTCGTAGTCCTCGGTGTGCAGGCTGTCCGGCGTGCCGCCGTAGGGGTGGGCGCGCATCGCGGTCGTACGGGCGGCGATCGTCATGTGCATCGCCGGCGTCGCGAAGAGCGCCGCGAAGCGGGCCCCGCCGGGCTCCAGACAGCGCACCGGCCGGGGTCGCAGGCGGCGGCCGGTTTCACCGTCCACCACCTCGACGCCGGTGCCGACCAGGTCGATCTCGGGCCGACCTGCGAGCACCTCGACCTGGCGCTCGATCCGGGCCGGCGCCGCCACGTCGTCGGCGTCCATGCGGGCGATGATCTCGCCCCGCGCCTCGGCGACGCCGCGGTTGAGCGTGCGGATCACGCCCTGGTTCTCCGGATTGCGGAGCACTCGAACCCTCTCGTCGCGCGCCGCGAACTCCTCGAGGATGCCCAGCGTCCCGTCGCTCGAGCCGTCGTCGATGGCGAGGATCTCGAGCTCGCCGTAGGTCTGCCCGAGCAGCGAGTCGAGTGCCTCCGCCAGGAAGCGCTCGGCCTCGTAGCAGGGCAGGACGACCGAGACCAGGGGCTCGCTATTCACGTCTCAGCGCCATCTTGACCGTTCGCTTCAGCATCGGGTTCGACGGCCACTGCCAGGCCGCGGCCAGCAGGGCGGCGGCCTTGCGACCCCGGCCCCTCGCCCAGCGATAGCGCCAGAGCTGGTAGTCGGAGCGGCAGTGGCGCCGCTCGGCCGCCTGGAGCAGCGGGTAGCGCTCGCCCGCGTCGAGCGTCGCCGCCAGGCGATCGAGCCCGCCGAAGGGCACGTCGTTGAACTCGCAGGGAGAGATCGTCTTCAGGGGCACGTGGCGGAGGTGCTGGTCGATCAACTCGCGCTCGGGAGCAACGATGTGCTCCTCGTCGCCCGGCAGGCTGAGCGGCGTAACCGAGGGGTGCAGGTGCCAGATGCAAGCGTAGGACAGCTCGGTGGCGACGTTGAACGGGGCCGGCGCCAGCCCGGCGTTGTAGAAGCGGTAGCTGTGCTCGGTGTGTCCCCAGCGCCGGTACTCGGCGAAGCGTGGGTGCCAACCGCCCACCTGTCGCAACCCCTCGGCGGTGAAGAAGTTGAACCTGGCGCTGCCGACGAAGGAGTGGGCGACGCGCCGGCCCGCGATCGTCGATTCCCCCGCCGGCTCGCCGATCCGCCGCTCGGAGAAGAGGGAGAAGTGGTGGATCTCGCTCGCTCGCGCCAGCTCGATGTGGGCCGGAAAGACGGCGCCGTCGACCAGCTCGACATCGTCCTCGACGAAGAAGTAGTAGTCGAAGTCGGGGAAGCGCTTGAGCACGCGGTTCTTCGACATACCCACCCCCTCGCGCTCCCGCGAGTGCAGGAGCGGCACCTGCCACTCCTCGCAGAAGCGCCTGGTCTCCTCGTCGTCACCGTCCAGCGCGACGAGCAGCGGGAAGCGCGGGTCCTGCGCGCAGAACCTGGCGAAGTGCGGCAGGTAGCGCCGCAGGTAACCGGACCGCTCGCAGGTCGTGATGCAGACCAGGGCGCGATACTCGGGCGTCGGCGGCACGTCGCTCAGGGCGCGGCGCGGCGCAGGGCGACCAGCCGCTCGGCGGTGGCCACGTGCTCGAAGGAGTCGGTTAGCAGGCCCTCGATCACCTGCGCGGGACCGCCGTCGGGATCGAGGGCGTCATGGAAGGCGACCACGCTCCCGGGCCGCAGGAACGGCTCCCAAGCCTCGAAGTCGCGGCGCACGCCCTCGAGCGTATGGTCGCCGTCGAGCCAGAGCAACCCGATCGGCCGCGTCCAGCCCCTGCTCACGACCTCGGAGCTGAGGTTGACGAGCCGCACGTCCTCGACGACCCCGACGCGAAGCATGTTTTCGAAGAACGCTTTCCTGTCCTCGGGGCCGAACGTCGACCCGTACATGCCCTCGAAGACCTCGTGCGGCTCGATCGCGTAAACCGGGGCGCCCTTCGAGCCGAGCGCCAGCGCCGCGGTCGAGCGGCCCCGGTGGCTACCGACCTCGACGATGCAGGCGTCCGTCGGGACCTCTGCGGCAAGCCGCATCAGCTTCCCCGCCTCCGCCTCCGTAACGCTCCCCTGGACGCACATGACCTCTTCCATCGGGGTTTGCCTCCCCCCGAATCCCAGGCGCCGCCCGACACGCTTGATGAAGCTCTCCATTGGACCCCGCCGCGCATCTTAGATGGCTCAGGTGCCCCGGCCCGGGCCCATTCCCCAGCGCAGGTAGAGCCGACCCCGCATACGACGCATGGCCCGCAGCTCCCCGTTGCGCGGGTCGAGCGACTCGGCGAGCAAGACTGTGCCCGCGAGCAGCGCGAGGGCGGTCGCCCACGCTCGCCCGTGCATGCGGCGGGCCGCGCCGAGTTGGCCGGCGACCTCGCGGCGCGTCCGCTCCTCTTCGCCCCAGGTCGCCTTGGCACTGGTCCCATGGTCGTGGACCAGCTCGACCTCCTGACAGACGCCGATCGCCCAGCCGGCCTTCGCCATCCGCCAGCACCACTCGCGATCCTCCCCGTACATGAAGAGGCTCTCGTCCAGTGGGCCCACCTCGGCGACTGCCGTGCTGCGTGCGATCAGCGCCGCCCCCGGCACCCAGCCGTCGAAGGCCTCCCGCGGCCCGTCCTCCCCCGGCAGCAACAACTTCGAGCGCAACTGCCGCGGCAGGAACCTGTGCAGGCGCAGCGCCCTGGCCAGCGGGCGCAGGAGGCTGTCGTGCCCGTGGGCGACCCGTACCTCCCCGCCGTCGGGATTTCGCAGGCGCGGGCTCGCCAGCCCGATCTCCGGGTGGGCATCCATCCACTCCACCAGCCCCTGGAGCCCCGCCGCGTCGGCCTCGACGTCAGGGTTGAGCAGCATCCAGTACCTCGTCTTCACCTCGGGCCAGGCGAGGTTGCAGCCGCCGGCGAAGCCAAGGTTGCTTGGACTGGAGATCAGCTTGACGCCGGGCAGCAACCGCTTCAGCAGCGCCGCGCCGCTGTCGGGGCTCGCGTTGTCAACGGCGACGACGCGCACCAGGCCTCGCTCGACGCTGGGCGCGATCACCTCCGCGTAGCGCTTGAGCGAGTCCTCCGAGTTGTAGAGGACGGTTGTCACCGTCACCGTGGGCTCCTCTTGCATTGAACCAATTCCCGATATATGTTCTCGTCTGTTTATTTTGATCTAGCTTGTTTTGATTGCTTATCGACCATCAACTGGGAGGATCTCGATGCCAGTCAATGAGACACCAGCCCCCGAGAGCGGCGGCGCCCAAACTCTAAGGGAGACGCCAGCCAGGCTCTCGATGCTCGTCCCCCTCATCCTCATGCTTCTCTTCGCCCCGGGCGCAACCCAGGCGTTTGCCAGCTTCGAATCGGAATTCGGCAAAGGCCAGCTCAACTCTCCTCATGGGGTCGCCGTCGATTCCGAAGGAAACATCTGGATCGTCGACACGGCGAACAACCGAATCAAAGAGTTCAGCCCGAAAGGCGAATTCGTCTTCCAGTTCGGCGAAGCGGGCTCCGGGAACGGGCAGTTCAAAGAACCGACCGGGATCACGGTCTTCGGCTCAGCGAACAAAATGTGGATAACCGACACCGGCAACAACCGAGCTCAGAGATTCACGGCAACTGGGAAATACGAAACCAAATTCGGGGAAGCAGGCTCAGGCAACGGACAGTTCAAAGAACCGACCGGGATCGTGGTCCTTGAAGGAAGCATCTACGTCGCCGATACCGGCAACAACCGGGTTGAGAAGTTCAGCACGAGCGGCGAATACAAAGCTAAATTCGGCGAAGAAGGCTCGAGCAACGGGAAATTCCTACAGCCCACTGGCATCGGCACAGTCGAAGGCAAAGGCTTTCTATGGATCGTCGATACCGGCAACGACCGCATACAGAAGATTTCGCCCGCCGGCGTGTATCAGAGCCAGTTCGGCAAACAGGGCACCGGCGAAGGCCAGTTTGAAGGCCCGACCGGGATCACGGGCGACTTCAAGGGCAACCTCTGGGTTGTGGACAGCGGGAATAACCGAGTCGAGAAGTTCGACACCGAAGGCGCCTACAAAGAAAAATTCGGCGAAGAAGGCACTGGCGAAGGCCAGTTTGAAGGCCCGACCTGGATCGCAAATCCGTCACCGTGGCACTTCTTCGTCATCGATACCAGCAACAACCGGGTCGAGAGCTGGAGCCAGTCACCCGACCCGCCCGCGACCACGACCGAAGCAGCCAGCGAATACTGCTCGGGGGAAGCCGCCCTGCACGGCATAGTCGATCCCGAAGGAGCGGCCAGCGAATACCGCTTCGAATACGGCACAACGACGGCCTATGGAACGAACGTGCCGGCGCCAGACGAATCGGTCGGGTCCGGGACCGGCAGTGTCGAAGTGAGCAAACCGGTCAAAGGGCTCGAAGCCGGTGTCACCTATCACTACCGCGTCACCGCCACGAACTCCGGCGGCACCTCCCACGGCAAGGACGAATACTTCAAAGTCGGCGGCGCCGGCTGCAAAGAAGCTCCCACGGGTCAGCTTGACGGGCCACAGGGCGTCGGTGCCGCCGCCGAAGGAAGCTACTGGGTCGTCGACGCCGAAAACAGCCGACTGCAGAAGTTCAGCTCCGAAGGCAAATTCGTATCGACATTCGGAAAAAGGGGCACCGGCGACGGACAGCTCAGGGAACCCGTTGGCCTCTCGACGAACGAAGGAGGACGCCTCTTCGTCGTAGACACCGGCAACGATCGAGTCGAGAGATTCAGCTCGTCAGGCACCTTCGAAACGAAATTCGGAGAAGAGGGTTCTGGAGATGGGCAGTTCAACGAGCCGACCGACTTTACCCTTGGTGCCGCTGGACATTGGGTCACCGACACCGGCAACGATCGAGTCGAGAAGTTCACGACGTCGAACGAATACCTATCCAAATTCGGCGAAACGGGCTCGGGCAACGGCCAGTTCGAAGAACCGACCGGGATCGCCCTCGACTCAAAAGGGAATGTCTGGATCGTCGATACCGGCAACGACCGCATCGAGAAGTTCAACTCCTCAGGCGAATACAAAGCCAAATGCGGAGAAACGGGCTCCGGCAACGGCCAGTTCGAAGAACCGACCGGGATCGTGATCGACTATGAGGACAATGTCTGGGTTGTCGATTCCGGCAACAACCGGGTCGAGAGGTTCAATTCCGAATGCGTCTATCAGAAACAGTTCGGTGAAAAAGGCAGCGGGGAAGGGCAGCTCGAAGGTCCAACCTGGATCGCCAACCCCTCGCCGTGGCATTTCCTGGTCACCGATACCGGCAACGACCGGGTGACGAGCTGGTCGGTTACACCGGATCCTCCGGCGTGCACGACCACCAGTGCGACCGGCGTGGGAAGTGAAGAAGCGACGCTCAACGCGATGATCAACCCCGAAGGAAGCGCCACCGAATATCACTTCGAATACGGCCTCACCACGTCCTACGGGACCAGCGTGCCCGTTCCTGACGAATCGATCGGCTCGGGCACGGAAGGCATCAAAGTGAGCAAAGTGATCAAAGGGCTCAAATCGAAAACGACCTACCACTTCCGCGCCGTGTGCAAAAACGCCGGCGGCACGACCAACGGCAACGACATCATGGTTCTCACGAAATAGGCACGGCGTTTCCCGACCACAATTCGACGAGCGCGTCGGCGAACTCGCGGTAGTTCGCCGACGCGTCGAAGCGCGACGCGAAGAGCAACCGTATGCGGTCGGCGTCGAAGCGGCCGGGGCGGAGCGCCCCGGCCAGGGCTTCGGCGATCGTCTCGGTCGACGAGTCCGGAGTCAGCAGCACCCCCGTCCCCTCCTGCACTATCTCGGGAATCCCGCCGACCCCCAGTGCCACGATCGGCACCCCGTAGCTCTGCGCCTCCATCATCGAGACCGGCACGCCCTCTGACTCGCTCAGCGAGAGGAACGCGGAAACCCTATGCGTTGCGTAGAAGTCGGCGATCTCGGCATTGTTCACCCAGCCGGGCAGCTCCCAGGTCACCGTGTCGGGAAGCAAGGCGGCGGCGCCCTTCACCCGCTCGCGCTCGGAGCCGTCACCGAAATGCACCCAGCGCAGCGACCGGCCGCACGCCCGCAGCACTTCCGGGATCAGGTGCACCCGCTTGCGGGGGATGAGGGTCGAGCACGAGACGACCAGCGGTGGATCGGACGGCGCCTCGGGGTAGGAGGGCGGAAAGGTCACGCCGAGGCGAGCCAGGCGCACCTTCGCGGCATTGCCGCCGATCCGCTCGCGCATGTAGGCGGCGCCTTCCTCGGCGATCGGAAAGATCGCGTCGAGGTGGTCGGCCTTGAACTCGCGGAAGGGGACGCGACGCAGGCCGGCGTCCTCGAAGTCAAAGACGTCGAAACGGTGCGCCCGTGCCACTGCGCAGCGGATCGCGCCCTGGCGGCGCAACGCCGCCAGGGCCAGCGTGCTGTTCTCGAACCAGAAGTCGTAGAAGAGCGCGTCGCGAAGGCCGTTCTCCGCGACCCATGCCTCCAGGCTTCGCGCCTTGAGCAGGTTTTCGGCGAGCAGGTCCAGGTAGACCCGTGCGCCGCTGCCATAGGCGCGCCAGTTCGAGGGGCGGCGCAGCGTTCGCCCCACGATCCGCGCTGCCAGGCGCGAGCGCAGGACGTCGAGCTTTTCCCACCGCGACCAGCCCGTTTTCCAGCCGAGGTCGACGACGGCCACGTTGTCGGGAACGTCAGCCGCTTCGCCTCCGGGGCGCGAGGGGACGATGAACACCCGGTCGAAGCTCTCGGCCGTCACCGCGAGCTCGCAACGGAGCACCACCTCGCCGTAGGGGAAGCGGCCGGTGAGCATCACCAGATTCGGCTTGTCGGCTGTCATCGAACAGGGAGCCGGTGGCTCATTTGTCCCGTCCGAGCAGGCGACGAGCGGCCCGCCTGGCGCGGCGGGAGGCGCGGGTGACGAGCGATGGGGATGGCTGGGGCAGCCGGGTGAACTCGCCGACCCCGCTGGAGGGACGCAGGACCGCGACGATGTAATCGCCCTCACGCAGCCAGATCGAGTACCGCTCGTAGTAGGAGAGGTAGAGGCCGTGTCGGTAGGCGTTCGCCGTCAACAGGTCGGCGTGGATCGGCTGGTCGACGATCTGTAGCTTCTCGGGGTGGTTCGCATGGCACCACTCGAGGTGATGCGGGTTCGGATAGTGCAGCAGGACGAAGCCGTCCGGTTTGACCCAGGACGCGATCCGCGAGAAGAGAGCGTCGTGCAACTCCAGCGGGATGTGCTCGATCACGTCGGGGAGGAGGACGACGTCGAACTGCCTGTTGACATCCGCGCTGACCACGTCGGCAGCCATCAGGCTGACGTTCTCGCGTGAGGCAAGCCGCTTCTCAGCGGTGGCGATGCTGCGCGGGCTGAGGTCGACCCCGAGGATCGAGCCGCGCGGCAGCTCCTCCGCGAGGAGTCCGGTGACGGTCCCCACGCCGCAGCCGAGCTCCAGCACGCTGTCCTCAGGGCGCAGGCCGAACCGGCGCAGCCAGGCGACGATCTCCCTGTGGCGGCGGTTGACCCCCACCCGCGTCTGCCGATCGACGAACTCGTCGTAGAAGGCGCTGACGTCCGAGCTGCTTGCCTGTCCCGCCTTACCCATGAAACCCAATTATCATGCCGCAATACGGCGATCGAGTGATCGCCGGACGCATGCCACCATCGTTTGTCATCGCAGGAGCGCCCCGAGCGGGAACGACGTGGCTGTACAGGAACCTCGACCGCCACCCGCAGGTGTTCCTCGCGCCGAACAAGGAGCCCCGGCACTACGCCGTGAGGGAAACTGAGCGGCTCGCCTTCAGCGGGCCCGGCGACGAGCGCTGGCTGAGCCATCTGGTGCAGGACGGGGACGAGTACGAGGCGCTTTTCGCCGGGGCAAGCGCCGAACAGCTGCGTGGGGAGGCGTCGAGCGACTACCTCTACCGCTCACAGACGGCAGCGGCACGGCTGCAAGAGGAGGCTCCCTCCGCTCGTCTCCTCTTCATCCTCCGGGACCCCGCCCATCGCGCCTACTCGAACTGGCTCCAGCACGTCCAGCACGGGCGCGAGCCGCTCTCCTTCGCCGATGCCCTCGACGCGGAAGAGGAGCGGATCGAGCGGGGTTGGGCCTGGTGGTGGCACTATGCGCGGCGCGGCTATTACGCCGAGCAGCTCGAGCCGTTCCTCGAGGCCTTCCCGCGCGACCAGATCCTCCTGTTGCTGCATGACGACCTGCGGCGCGACCCGCAGGGCCTGTTGGAGCGGGCCTGCACCTTCCTCGAAATCGACCCCCGGCCCCTGACCGGCGACCGCGAGCGAGTCGAGGCGCAACAGAATCGATCCCTGGTCCCCAGATCGCCCGCCCACGCCGCCGCCCGGCGCCTGCTCCGACCGGTGGCCGCAGCCTCCGCGAGGGTGCTTCCCGAAGGGGCCGAAAAACGGCTGCGGCGCTGGTTCCAGCGCCAGACCCTCGGTCCAGCGATCTCCGAAGCCGACTACCGGCGGGTGAGCGACGCCTACTCGGACGACATGAAGCGGCTCTCCGGCATGACCGGCCTCGACCTCTCCGCCTGGCTCGGCTAGGCGCGCTCCGCCACGACGACGAACAGGGCAGCGTCGTCTGCGGTCGGGACGAGGGCCGAGGCGAGCCTGTCGGTGAGTTGGATCGTCAACTGGGCGACCCACTTCCAGGCGGGTCGCAGGAAGCGCGGGACCGCCTGTCCGAAGTACTGGAAGAACATCGTCAGCGCCGCGGCGGGAGGCGACACGACCGGGATGACTTCGCGAACGCTGAAGCCGCATCGCTCAACCTGCGCCCGCAGCCCGGGCCCGGTCCAGCGCCAGAGGTCCTCCGGCGAGGGGTGATACCAGTAGATGCCGTGCGTCGAGAGCAACAGCTTCCCGCCCGGCGCCAGCACACGGCGGGCCTCCGCAAGATACGCATCCGGATCGGGCACATGCTCGAGCACCTGGGTCGAGAGAACGGCGTCGAAGCTGGCGTCCTCGACGTCAACCCGCGTGCCCCTTATCTCCAGGTCGGCGCCTTTCCCGGGCAGATCGGCCGTGACGTATCGCTCGAATCCCCCGAAGAGGGACCGGTAAGGCGCCGGCCCGGCGCCATAGTCGAGAATCGCCTTTCCCGACATCCCTGTCGCCACCTCGGTCATCGCCCCGGCGAGTCCCTTCAGGATGACCCGGGCGTAATGGGTACGAGGTGGATCGAGCCTGTTGCCGGAGGTCATCCGGGCTTGACGCCCATGCGTCCGGTGTAGTCGGTTCTCATCAGGAACGGTGGGCTCTCGAGGGTCGATAGATACTCGTCCACCGCATCCTTCGCACCCTTCCACTGTCCATAGTCATCGACGATCAGCACACCGCCCGGGGCAAGCCGGGGGTACAGATGCTCAAGCTCATGCTTTGTCGACTCATACCAGTCGGTGTCGAGACGCAGAAGCGCAATCTCATCGGGAGCATCCCTGGGGATGGTTTCCAATACATCTCCTTGTACAAATGAAAGGAGATTTTCGGGATAGTTCGTCTGTGAGAGGTTGTTCTCCACTTCCTCACGTGACACAGCGAGCCAATCCCCTCCATTCTCCTGCCGGTGGTGGCGCCACATGGCGATCGCCTCCAACCCCCCCGGCCCCGTATCCCTCTCGGTTGGCTTTGTCATGCCCTCGAACGTGTCGAAAAGGAAGATCTGTCGCTCCTCCATCTCCCTCTGCAACGTCAATGCAGCGAGCATCATGCATCCTCCGCGCCACACCCCGCACTCGACTATGGCTCCCGGGACACGGCTCGCAGCGATGTGCCTGACCGCAGAATAGACCCCGTACATCCGCTCGGCCGAAACCATGGAGAACGGCATGCATCTTTCCTTGAGGGCCAAGAACTCCGGCTCCAGGTCTCTGGTCGGCGACTTCGGCTCGGGCCCGATCAGCAACCTGAAGCTTCGCCGCACCCGCCGCCCAACCGCCCTCCCATTCATCGGGGCGATACTACTCGCCCAGCTCGCCCGCGGGCTCCGCGGAAACCGCCGCCGTGAGCTTCGTCGCCGTACGGTAGTAGCGGCTGTCGGTTTCCAACGCACTGGCCGTGTCGAACGCCTCCAATTGACCGCCGAGGATCACCATCACACGGTCGCAGACATAGAGCGTCGACATCCGATGGGCGACGATGAACATGGTCAGCTCGTGCTTGAGCGCGGCCAGCGATTCCTGAATTGCCCGCTCGGTGTTCGGGTCGAGCGCGCTTGTGGGCTCGTCGAGGATCAGGACCGCCGGTCGGGCGGCGATCGCCCGCGCCAGGCATACCCGCTGCTGCTGGCCGCCCGAGATCGCGTCCGCGCGGGGGCCGATGACGGTGTCATATCCCGAGGGCCAGCCGGCGATCTCCTCGTGGATGCCAGCCAGGCGGGCCGCTCTCTCGATCTCATTGTCGGGAATCGGCCGGAAGAAACGGATGTTGTCAGCCACCGAGGCGTGCAGCAGGCGTGGTTCCTGGGGCAGGTAGGAAACCGCCCGGTGCCAATCCTCGGCGTCGAACTCTTCGACGGGCACGCCGTTGACCAGGTACCGCCCCGAGCCGGGATCGCGCAAGCGGAGGAGGATCTGCACGACGGTGGACTTGCCCGCCCCGGTCGGGCCGACGATGCCAATCGCCTCCCGGGCGTCGACCTCGAAGCTGATGTCGGAGAGGACCGGTCGCCCGGGCTCGTACTCGAAGGTGACGTCCTCGAAAGCAAGCGAACACACCTCCTCTAGCGGCGTCGTCCCGCTGCGAGCCGGGCTCGTCTCGTAGTGCCGCTGCAGTTCCTGCACCCGTTCGATGTTGGGCAGTGCCTGGCGCACAGCCTGGTAGGCACCCTGTGCCTGCTGGCCATACGAGCTGGCCCTGACGAGCAACAGGACAACTGCGCCAAGCGAGGCGACGTGCCCGGCCCCGGTTACATACAGGGCCGTCAGAGCACCGATAACGAGCAGGTAAATCAAGCTCTGGTAGATCCCTGGCACCAAGTTGGTGAGCAGCCCCATGTGGAAGAGGGGTTTACGCAGAGCGACGATCAGCTTGTCGATGCGCTCCTGCTGAGCACCTTCCACGCCGAAGACGTGAGTCTCCTCGGTCAGCCGGACCGCTTCGCTCACACCCCGGGCGTAACCGATCGAGGCCCCGGCCAACTCGTGACCGTAGCGGCCGCCGAGCTTGCTCAGCGGCCGCAGCAACAGGAACAGCCCGGCCGCGACGACGACGACGATCCCCGCCGCCACCAGGTTGAAGGCTAGGGCGGAGACGAGTAGTACCGAGAAGGTAAGCACTGCGACCACCAGGCCGGTCGCGGCGCGCACGCCGGCGACGCACTGCCCGATCTGGTTGGTCGCGAACTCCTGGAGCTGCCCCTCGCGGTCGCGCGACTGCGCGTCCCAGGAGGCACGGCTGTAAGCGGCGAAGAGATCGTGCCGCAACCGCACCTGCATGTCGGCCGCGATCCGTGAGGGAACATAGGAGATTAGGGCCTGCAGGCCGAAGCGGAGGAGCGCCAGGCCGAAGGCGAATCCGAGCAGGACGCCGAGGTCCTCGTTCAGGCTCAGCGGCCCGATGTCGACCTGGACGCTGTCGGACCCGTTTACGAGGGCCGCGGCCGCCTGCGCGAGGACCGCGAGGATCCCTGCTTCGGCGAGCCCGGACAGCACCGAGCCGACCACGAGGGCGGCCACCCAGCCGAAGCTTCCGCCGAGCATCTCCCCCAGCCACGACGACATCGTCGTCCACCCGCGGTTCACGAATTCCGTCCTCAATCCCGTATGAGCTCCCAGGCTGCGCGGCGGACCGCTCAAGCCCCGGTGGGCGTCAGCCGCTCCCATTGTCGCACGCCCTCGGCGCCCTTGACCCGGCTGGTGCTCTCAGCCGGCTGGCGCAGGGCGACGACGATGCAGATCAGGAGGGCGATGATCTGCGTTCGGTAGCGGAACGCCGTGCCGGCGTTGCCGGCACTCAGCGAGTAGGCCATCAGCATGAACAGCGCCGTGTAGATCAACGGCCCCGCCCGGGTCATGATTTGCCCGCGATTGCGGAGCATTTCCCTGGCCAGGAAGAAGAGGGCGAGATAGGCCGCCACGGTGCCGAAGAAGCCGAGCATCTGGCTGACGTTGCCGAGCTGCCAGGGGAAGGGCCTGAAGAGGACGTCGACCGAGCGGCGCGGCAGGTTCTTGACGACCCCCGCGCGGGTCGAGAAGTCGACTTTTTCCAGCTTCAGGTTCGAGTTGTCCGAGGTGTTCGCTTCCTGCGGGACCTGGAGGTTTTTTTCGAGGCTTTCGTTGGTCGAGGCGGAGAGCACGGTCGGCGCGGCCACCGCGGCGAAGAGGACGACAAAGGCGACCATCGCCAGCGAGCGCATCGCTTCGCGGTTCTCACGGAGCAGGCCGGCGTGCATAACCGTCGCCGCCCCGGCGGCGATCAGGAACCAGCCCGCGTAGTGGCGGGTGCCGACCGCGATCAGGCAACCGAGGACGATCGGAACCAGGTAGCGCGTCTGGGCCCGCCGCCAGATCCGCGCGCCGCCGAAGGCGACGAGGCCGATCGCCAGCATCATGTTCGCCTCCTTGTGCAGGAGGCTGGAGAAGAAGATGCCGGCCGGCTCGAAGGCGAGCAGCCACATCGCGACCACCGACGCCCTCGCTCCGGCCAGCTCGTAGACGGCCGCGGCGAGGAGAACGAGGCCGATCACGGCGATCCCCGCCTGGGTCACGCGCAGCGCCAGTTCCGGCGAGTCGAAGAAGTAGCGCTGAACCGCGATCACGTAGACGTGCAGTTCGGTCAGCAGTGCGTTGGTCCACTCGGATGAGCCGAAGGGCGTGCGCGCGACCCGCGTCGCGTGGTCGAGGAAGGTGAACTCGTCGCCGCCGCGCAGCGTCTGCGCCACCGAGGTGAGCGAGATCAGCATCGCGGCGAGCACCCGTACGCCGAGGGCGACCAGCGCCGGTGTGGCGATCTCGAAGCCGGGCATCGAGCGGCGCAGGCGGCGCACCAGCAGGTAGACGAGCTCGCCCATCAGGGCGAACATCGCCAGCGCCGTCAGCGTCGAGTGGATGCTCTGGTCTGTGACGGGCAGCACTTGCCGGCTGGACGATAGCCGGGTGCGCTCGTGCCGGCGCGGGGAAAGTCGCAGGTCCGCGGCGAACCGGTCCATATAATCCGTCACCCGTGTCCGAGTCACGCCAGGAAGGGCTCGATATTCGTCAGTGGTGGGGCCTGATTTGGCGCCGCAAGTGGCTGCTGCTTGCGATCGTCATCGTCCTGCCGGTCGGCGTGTACTTCGTTTCCTCCCAGCTGCCGAAGACGTATGAGGCGAAGACGACGATCAAAGTGCTGCCCACCGGCGCCACCTCGAGCGTGATCTCGGGGGTCAGCCCGAAAGCGGAAATCACCGAAGTCCCAACGCTGGTCAGGACGAAACAGGTGACCCGCCGCGCGGCCCGCCTGCTGAAAAAGCCGCCATACGCAGCCAAAGGGCTGCTCGGACAAATCACGATCGGTCCGGCCAACCCCAATGAAAGCGGCGGCAACTACTTCGCGATAACCGCGACCGCCAGGGACGCCGACGAAGCCGCGGAAATCGCCAACGCCTTCGCCCTCGCCCTCAAGCAGGTCCGTACAACCACCGCTGTCGCTGAAATCAACCACATAATCCGCACGCTGGAAATACAGACGGAAGCTTCCGAAGCAGGCGAAGGAGCCCTCGCCAAAGAATTCCAGCAGCTGCGCCTGCTGAGGGCGAGCCAGTCGAACACAACGCAGATCGTCGAAGAAGCCACTCCCCCGGCCGCCCCGATCTCCCCGAAGCCGAGGCGCAACGCGATCATGGCGTTCTTCCTCGCCCTGCTCCTCTCGGCGGCGTTGATCCCGATGCTCGATCGGCTCGACCGCCGCATCCGCAACGCCAGCGAACTCGAGGACCTGCTCGAGGCGCCGGTGCTGGCGGTCGTCTCCGACGACGCCTTCCCGGGGCACCCGCCGAGCTATCACGTGCGCGAGTCCTTCGAGACACTGCGCTCCAGCCTCACCTACTTCAACGTCGACCGCACGCTCTCCAGCCTCGTGGTGGCCAGCCCGATCCCCCAGGACGGCAAGACGACGGTCGCAATCAACCTGGCAATCGCCTACGCCCTCGACGAACGCGACGTGATCCTGGTCGACGGCGACCTGCGGCGTCCCCAGGTGGCGGCGCGCCTCGGCAAGGAGGTGAGCGTCGGGCTCGACTCGGTGTTGGTCGGCGAGCGGACGCTCGACGAAGCGCTCTCCTACGTCGACGTCGGCGCCGGCCGGCTGCGCATCCTGCCGGGCGCCATGCCGCCGCCGAATCCCGCCGTGCTGCTCGGCTCGCAGCGGATGCGCATGCTGATCGCCGAACTGAGCGAACAGGTCGACGTCGTCCTCATCGACACCCCCGGGCTGCTCGCCTGCAGCGACGCGATCCCGCTCTTCAACCAAGTTTCGGGCACCGTCATCGTCGCCCGCCTCAACCGCACGCCCCACGACGTCGTGCGCCGCACCAGGCAGGTGATCACATCCGCCGGTGGCAGCGTGCTGGGTAGCGTTGCCACGGGAGCGCATACAGGGGGGATCTACGGCTATTACGGTTACTACGGCGGCTATTACGGCTACGGCGGGGACGGCGGCAACGGGTCCGGGGAGACGGCGCCCAAAGCACCGATCAACGGCAAGGGACGGCTGCGCAGCCTGACGCCCGGCCCGCTCCGGCGCTCCCGCAACTAGGACACGAGCTCGCGGTAGAGCGCGTCGACGTCGCCGATCAGGCGCGCGGCACCGTAGCGCTCGGTGACGCGACTGCGAGCGGCGCGGCCATAGGTGCGCCGCCGTTCGGGATCGTCCGCCATCTGCCGCAGTGCGCCGGCCAGCGCTGCCGGGTCACCGGGCGGAACGAGGATCCCGGTCTGCTGCTCGCCGACGACCTCCCCCACCCCGCCGACATCGGTGGCGACCGCGGGCAATCCCGCGGCGCCGGCCTCGATCAGCGATACCGGCGTGCCCTCGTTGTCCGAAGAGAGAACGGCGACGTCGGCGGCGGCGAAGAGCGGGCGCAGCTCGCGGCGGTAGCCGAGGAAGAGCACGTCATGCTCGATCCCCAGCTCGCCGGCCAGCGCTTCCAGTCCCGGCCGCTCCTCGCCGTCGCCGACCAGCGCCAGCCGCAGCCGCGGCCCGGGCCCGCTCGCCTGCGCCAGCGCCGGCAGCAGCACGTCGAGGCGCTTGATCGGCACCACGCGGCCGACGAAGACCAGCAGCACCTCCTCCGGCGCGACGCCCAGCTCGCCGCGGGTCCGCTCCCCGAGCCCGCCGTCGTCGGGCTCGGCCAGTGGTCCGAGGTCGAGCCCGAGGGGCAGCACCGAGAAGCGCTCGCGCGGAGCGACGCCGAGTCGCACGAGGTCGTCGACCGTCGCCTCACTGACCCCGATCAGGCGGTCGCTTACCCGTGCCAGGGCGCGCTCCAGCTCCAAATAGAGCCGCGACTTCGCCGCCCCGAAGTAGCCCTCGAGAACATGGCCGTGGTAGGTGTGGACGATCGCCGGCCGCGGTCGCACCGCAAGCGCCGCCTGGCGGCCGATGAAGCCCGCCTTCGCCGTGTGGGTGTGGACGACGTCGGGCTTGAACGCCCGCGCGATCCGGATCAGCTTCAGCAGCGCGCGCGAGTCGTGCAGCGGGTCGACCGGCTGGCGCAGGTCACCGAGGGAGCGCATCGTCGCCCCCTCCTCGCGTGAGAGGTCGGCCAGCGACTCCTCGCCCGCCGGCAGGCTGCCGTGGACGAGCAGGGTCTCGTAGCGCTCGGGGAAGAAGCGCCGGCCGCTGAGCAGCGCCGCCTGGTGGGCCGGCCCACCCATGTTGAGGCGGCCGATGACTCTGAGGACGCGGAGGCGCTCAGTGGACCCGGTCAAGCGCTTCCTGCTGCCGCTGCTCCTCGTACTGCGCGTAGGCCCGGCGCAGCCCCTCGTCGAAGTCGATCGCCGGCTCGTAGCCGAGGATCTCGCGCGCCTTCGTGATGTCGGCCTGCGAGTGGCGGACGTCGCCAGGCCGCGGATCGGTGTGCACCGCCTCGATCTCGCGGCCGGCGAGGGCGCCGATTCGCTTGACGATCTCGTTGAGGCTGATCCGCTCGCCGCAGGCGACGTTGAAGGCCTCGCCCGCCGCCCCCTCGGCCTCCGCCGCCAACAGGTTGGCGTCGACCGCGTTGTCGACGTAGGTGAAGTCGCGCGACTGCTCGCCGTCACCGTGGACGATCGGCTTCTCCCCGGCGAGCGCCGCGGTGATGAAGTTGGGGATCACCGCCGCGTACTGCGACTGCGGGTCCTGGCCGGGGCCGAAGACGTTGAAGTAGCGCAGGGCGACGGTCTCCAGACCGTAGACCCGATGGAAGGCCCGGCAGTAGCCCTCCGCGGCCAGCTTCGAGACCGCGTAGGGCGCGATCGGCAAGGCCGGCATCTCCTCGCGCTTGGGCAGCTCGGTGCTGGCGCCGTAGATCGAGGAGGAAGAGGCATAGACGACGCGGCGCACGCCCTCGTCGCGCGCCGCGAGCAGCACGTTGAGCGTGCCGACGACGTTGGTCGCGTTGCTGGTCAGCGGGTCCTGGATCGAGCGCGGCACCGAGGGCAGGGCACCGAGGTGGAAGGCGACGTCGCAGCCGCGCACCGCGTTGTGGACGCGCTCGTAGCTCTGCAGATCGCCCTCGATCAGCTCGATGTCGCCGAGCACTTCCTCGAGGTTCTCACGCCGCCCGGTGGCGAAGTTGTCGAGCACCCGCACGCCCTGCCCCTCGCGCAGCAGCCGACGGACAAGGTGCGAGCCGATGAAGCCTCCCCCGCCGGTGACGAGCGCAACTGTCCCGGTCCTCATAGCGCACGCATTCTACTTCCGGTGCGCCTTATGGACCTGTGAGGTCCATAAGGCGCACCGGAGCGTCGACCTTGCGGTAGAAGAGGGCGTCGCTCTCGCGCCGCGCCTCTCGAAGAGCCGGGGCGTCCTCCACGGTGAGGAAGCGGGGATGGCTCTCCCCCTCGGGCCAGCGCATGAAGCGCAGATTGTCGTCGACCGTCTCGAGCTCGCCGGCGAGCGGGGTGCCGAGCAGGATGCTCTGGAAGAAGAGCTCGTCCGGCGCCAGCGTGTGTTCGTGGTAGCGACGGTAGTCGGGATGGTCGTCGAGGAAGCCGAGGACGGCGTCGGCCGCCGCCCGGCTCAGGTTCCACCACTGGGAGCCGCCGAAGGGACGTGCGTAGGGCGGGAAGCTGCGTGGCTCCTTGAAGGCACCGCGCACCCGCAGCGCCTCGTTCAGCAGCCATCCCTTCCAGCTGAGGAAGCTCGTGTCCTCGCCGCGCGGGATGCACGTCTCGCGCCGGCCGCGGACGGTGTAGGTGTAGAAATCGGTGCGTTCGCGCCCTTCGAAGCGCCAGCGCGGGTCGGGCAGCGGGAAGTGCTCGAGGTAGCTGCGCGACCCCGCCGCCTCGGCGAAGCCGACGATCTCCTCGACTGGGCGCAGCGGGAGGTCCCGGCCGCTGATCAGCAGGAAGTAGTCGCAGTCGTCCTCGACACCGCGCACGAGTCCCTCCAGCGCCGCCTCGACCAGCTCCATGCTCGCCCAGGCCGTCGCATGGCGCGGCAGCAGCGTCACGCCTTCGACGCCCACATCGGCCAGCGCCTTCGTGAACGGCGCAAGCTCGGAGTGCCGGTCGACGTGCAGGTAGACGCGCACCTGCGGGGCTTGCAGGGTCGAAAGCAGGAGCGCCAGCTGGTCGGGCGCGTCGTGCGCGAGGACGACGATCGCCAGCGTCATCGCCGTAGGCTAACTGGTGCGTTCCGGTGCGATTTATGTGGCCATAGGCCACATAAATCGCACCGGAACGGGTGGACAGCGATATCGTCGCCGCGTGTGCGGAATCGCAGGGAGGGTCGACCGCGACGGCGCGGTGCCCGCGGGGCTGGTCGAGCGGATGTGCGAACGCCAAGAGCATCGCGGGCCTGACTCGCGCGGCGTCTTCGGCGCCGACGGGGTCGGCCTCGGCATCCAGCGCCTGCGCGTGATCGACCTCGAGACCGGCGACCAGCCCGTCTACAACGAGGACCGCTCGGTCGCCGTCGTCCTCAACGGCGAGATCTACAACTACCGTGAGCTGCGTGAGGAGCTGCGAGGGCGCGGCCACACGCTCGCCACCCACGGCGACACCGAGGTGATTGCCCACCTCTACGAGGAGGAGGGGCCGGGGCTCGTCCAGCGGCTGAACGGGATGTTTGCCTTCGCCCTCTGGGACGCGCGGCGACGGCGCCTGCTGATCGCCCGCGACCGGGTGGGCAAGAAGCCGCTCTTCTACTCGGCCCGCGGCGGCACGCTCTCCTTCGCCTCCGAGCTGGCGGCGCTGATGGCCGACGAGGAGATCCCGCGCGAGATCGACCTCGCTGCGGTCGACTGCTACCTCGCCTACGGCTACATCCAGGCGCCGCGCTCGATCTGGCGGGCCGTGAAGAAGCTCCCCCCAGCCCACACGCTGACCTGGGAAGACGGCGAGATCGAGATCGAGAGGTACTGGCAGCTCGACTACTCGCGCAAGGTCGGTGCTCCGCTGCCGGCGCTGGAAGAGGAGCTGCGCGAGCGCGTCGGAGCCGCGGTGCGGCGGCGGATGATCGCCGACGTGCCGCTCGGCGCCCTGCTCTCCGGCGGCGTCGACTCCTCGATCGTCGTCTCCGAGATGGCCGCCGCCTCCTCACGGCCGGTGAAGACCTTCTCGATCGGCTTCCGGCAGGAGGAGTACAACGAGCTGCCGCTGGCGCGGCTCACCGCCGAGCGCTTCGGAACCGAGCACGAGGAGTTCGTCGTCGAGCCGCACGCGATCGAGATCGTCCCCAAGCTGGTCCGCCACTACGGCGAGCCCTATGCCGACTCCTCGGCGATCCCGAGCTTCTACCTGGCCGAGCTGACCCGCCGCCAGGTGACGGTGGCGCTCAACGGCGACGGCGGCGACGAGAGCTTCGCCGGCTACCTGCGCTACGTCGCCAACAGCCTCAGCGCCGGCCTCGACTCCGTGCCACGGCCACTGCGTCGCGGCAGCGCCGCGGCCGCCGGGCGCCTGCTGCAGATGGGCGACGCACGCGGCCTGCGCAGCTACGGGCGGCGCTTCCTCACCTCGATCGGCGAGGACGCGCCTGACCGCTACGCCGACCACGTCTGCATCTTCAACCGCGCCGAGCGCCGCGATCTGCTCGGCTCGGCAGCGACGCCGGCGATCGAGGCCGAGACGGCCGACGTGATCGCCGCTCCCTGGCGCGCCGCCTCAGGGCGCAGCCGCCTCGACGTCCTGCTCGAGACCGACGTCCAGACCTACCTGCCCGGGGACCTGCTGGTCAAGATGGACATCGCCTCGATGGCCTACTCGCTGGAGGCGCGCTCCCCCCTGCTCGACCCCGAGCTGATGCAGTTCGCCGCCACGCTGCCGGCAAAGCTGAAGGCACGGCGGACGAGCAAGAAGTGGATCCTGCGCCGCGCCTATCGCGGACGCATCCCCGACGAGGTCCTCGACGGGAAGAAGCGCGGCTTCGGCGTCCCGCTCGGCGCCTGGTTCCGCGGCGAGCTGCGCGACTTCGCCCGCGACGTCCTGCTCGATCCCTCGACCCTCGAGATCGGCCTCTTCGGCGAGGACCAGGCCCGCTCCCTGCTCGACCTGCACGACGCCGGCGCCGACCGTTCGGCGCAGATCTGGGCCCTGCTGATGCTGGCCCTATGGCACCGCGAGTTCGCCTAAGTCGACCACTCGGTCGCCGGGGCGGGCGCCCAGGACGGCGACTCGAGCAGGGCGACGACGATGATCCCGCCGACGATGAGGACGACGGCCCCGAAGAGCGCAAGCGGCTCGTTGCCGCTCGCCAGGAGCGCCCCGCCGAGGCCGACGAGGGCGCCCTGCGTCGCCGCCAGAACCGTCGCCACCCGCCGCTCGGTACCGAGCTTGCAGCGCAGCCTGTGCGTCAGGTGGTCGCGGCCGCCCTCGAAGACGCCGGCGCCGCGACGCAGGCGCGAGACGATCACCAGGGTCGTGTCGAGCGCGGGCAGCCCGACCAGCACCACCGCGACGAGGACGAACGTCCAGCCGAGCTGGTGGGCTCCCGGCATCGCCATGATCAGGGCGGCAACGACAAACCCGATCGGCATGCTGCCGCCGTCGCCGAGGAAGATCCGCGCCGGCGCGGCCAGGTTGTAACGGAGGAAGCCGAGGCAGGAACCGGCCAGGGCGAAGGCGATCGCCGCCAGCTCGGGACTGCCTTGCACCAGGGCCAGAACGCCGAGTGTCGCGCCCGAGGCCGCGGCGACGCTGCCGCAGGCGCCGTCCATGTTGTCCATCAGGTTGAAGGCGTTGACGACGCCGGCGACGAAGACGACCGTGATCGCCAGGTTGACCGCGTCGTAGCCGAAGAGAGTCCAGCCGATCCCCCCCGCGTAGAGGACGCCGGCCGCCGCGATCTCGATCGCCAGCCTGGTCAGCGGCGTCAGCGCGTAGCGGTCGTCGATCGTCCCGACGCCGAGCAGGACCGCGGCGCCGATCGCGATCGGGACGAGCTCATCCAGGTCGTGGCCGAACAGGGCGCTCGCGACCAGCATCCCGGCGATCACAGCCGCGCCGCCCAGGTAGGGAGTCGCGCCCGCGTGGCCCTTGTAGCCGACCGGGTGGTCGTAGAAGCCCGTCGCGCAGGCGGCGCGGATCGCGAGCGGCGTCAGCGCCAGGGTCGCGACCAGGGCGACGAGAAAGGCGAGCTCCGGTCCCATGGCTCAGGCCTGCGCGTCGATCAGCGGGTCGGCCAGCCGCACTCGCTCGTAAGCGGCGAGGTCGTCGATCGCGTCCTCGACCCCTCGCGTCGAGCGCCAGCCGGTCATCTGCTCCAGCGCCGTCGTGTCCGGGCGGCGCCGCCCCAGCTCCTCGAAGCCCTCGCCGTAGGCCTCGTCGTAGGGGACCATCTGGATCCCCGAGGCCGATCCGGTCCGCTCGATCACCAATTCGGCCAGCTCGAGGATCGTGATCTCAGAGGAGCGGCCGACGTTGAATGCCCTGCCCCGTGCCCCCTCCTCGTCCATCAGCATGACCAGGGCGCGCGTCGTGTCGAAGACATGGGCGAAGCAGCGCGACTGGCTGCCGTCGCCGTAGACGGTCAGGTCCTCGCCGCCGATCGCCTGGCCGACGAAGCGCGGCAGCACCATCCCGTAGGCGCCGGACTGCCGCGGGCCGACCGTGTTGAAAAGGCGGGCGACGACGTTGTCCGCTTCGCGCTCGCGGTGGTAGCCGAGGGCGACCGCCTCGCCGAAGGCCTTCGCCGTCGAGTAGGACCAGCGGGCGATCGAGGGCGGGCCGAGGACCCGGTCCGAGCTCTCGGTCAGCCCGCCGACGCTGTTCTTGCCGTAGATCTCCGAGGTCGAGGCAAAGAGCAGGCGCCTCCCCAGGCGGTGCGCGCCCTCGACCACGACCTGTGAGCCGCGCACGCTGCGGCTGAGCGATTCGACCGAGCGGTCGACGATCAATTTGACGCCTACTGCCGAGGCGAGGTGGAAGCAGGCGTCGGCCCACTCCAGGCACTCGTCGACGATCCGCTCGTCGCAGACCGAATCCTCGACGAACTCGACCTTCCCGGTAGCGACCGCATCAGCGATGTTCTCCGCCCGTCCGGTGCTCAGGTCGTCGAGGACCAGGACCTCGTCCCCCCGCGCGACCAGAGCGTCCGTCAGGTGCGAGCCGATAAAGCCCGCGCCTCCAGTGATCAGATACCGCAACTGGCCATCTCCCTCTCCTCGCGCTCACCGGTCGCCCAGGCCAAAGGCCATCGGCAAGCGGCTCCCTATAGCGCTATTCCCCCTCTTTCCCAATGGTCTTACCGCGAGTAACCCAACGCGCGATGCAACCTGTCATGAGTAGATCAGAAAGGGCATCTTGTGTCAAGGAATACGAACGTTTACCGAACACGCGAGGATCCTCGCGCCATTGCCCTGTCCGGTGTTGCCCCCCGCGTTGCCGATTTGCAAATTTGCGCGGCGTCGAAGCGAGCGCTTGCTCGCGGCGAGACTTGTCCGAATGACAGCCAAAACGTTGAGCGGAGATGCCAGTGACCTGCGCCTGGCGCGAGCGATCCGCCTAGAAGCAGATCGCCACGTTCCAATGAGCTAGCGCCTCGCCCGCGTCCACGCACTCTGTAAGCAAATGAGTGCAATCCGGGGCCCCGCAAAGGTCCGTTGAGGGATTCGATCTTCGCTCATTGCTCGGGGCACTCAACGAGGCTGGCGCAACTTCGTTGTTCCAGATCCCGATCCGGACAACCCTGAGTCGCTTGAGTGCCTTCGAACCCGATACAGACTTGGGCGGATTCGCCGGGGGGGCAACGTAACCGCGATGACCAAGTTCGGCGGGCTCGATGTGGTTCAACTCGCGCAGGGCGTTCCCAGCTATGCCCAGCTCGAACCGAACGCAGGCTCAGCTAGACCTGGAGAACCTGCCCGAGAGCTGAGTTCAAGGCCAAACAGCTTCCAGCGGCGGGCTTGCGGGCTGGCCCCAGGGGCAGGCGATGGCGATCCGCCACTCGCCGCCGATGAGGCGCAGGACCAGAGTCGGGGAGGCGCCGCGGGGGGGATGGGAACGCTGGTTGCCGTAGGAGATGTCCCAGCGCTCGTGGGCCAGGGCGATGTCGGAGGCGACGAGGACGCCGGCGAGCGCGATCTCGACGCGGGCTGCGACTGAGACCAGTCCCGACAGCCGGGCGCGGATCGCCTCGGTGCCCTGGGCGGCACTGCCGTCGGGATCGACCAGGGCCGCGCCGGGGGCAAAGCAGGCGATCGCCGCCTCGAGATCACCTTCGTTGATCGCCCGGGAGAGGATCTCGCAGGCAAGCCGCGGGGTGGCGGCGAGACGCTCGCGCAGGGGCCTGGCTGCACCCGCGGAGGAAGCGAGCCTTCTTGCCGGCAGCGATGCGGTGGCGGGATTCACGGCGCTAGCGCCTCCTGGCGAGCTTGACGTTCACCCTTGCGCCTGCCGGGCGGACAGTGCCCGCCCCGGGCCTGGAGGAGGCGACGACGAGCTTGCCTCCCCTGCCCTTCGGCTTGCGGACCCGGCCCAGTGAGCAGTGGGCCGCCGAGAGGGCCCGCCGTGCCCTGGCGAGGCTCTTGCCCCGCAGTCTGGGAACGCGGCACTTCGCTTCGGGGGGCGAGGGGTTCTTGGCGAAGGTCGCGGTGACGTTCCTGGCTTCGTTCATCAGCACCTTGCAGGGTCCGGTTCCCGAGCAGCCTTCCCCCGACCAGCCGCTGAAGGTCGAACCGGGGGTGGCGACGGCGTGCAGGGCGACTTTGGTCGAGGCGTCCAGTTCGGTGGAGCAGGTGCCGCCGCATTCGATCGCCGTCGGTTTGGAGGTGACGACTCCCTGGCCCGACCCGGCCTTGGAGACGGTCAGAGTGCGATTGCCGACTGCGCTGAAGACCGCGTTGACGGTGCGATCGGAGTTGATCTTCCGTTCACACGGGCCCGAACCCGAGCATGAGCCTCCAGCCCAATGGGCGAATTCCGATCCCGTACCCGCGGTGGCAATCAGGGTGACGGGAGTTTTGAAGACGTAGGCCTGCGAGCAGTCGCCGGGGCAGGAGATGCCGGGCGGAAAGCTCTGAACCGAGCCCGTGCCGGTGCCCTTGACGTTGAGGTTGACCGTGTATTCGACGTACTGGGGTTCGAGGGCAAAGAAGGCGGTGACTTCCCTGGCGGCGCTCATCGTCACGACGCAGGCGCCTTCTTTGATTTCGTCGCAACCAGCCCATTTGACCGCTTCCGTGTGAAGACCGGGGGTGCCTTTGAGGGTGACTTTCGAGCCTTTGACGAAGCCTTCGGTGCAGGTCGAGCCGCATTCGATGCCCGCCGGGGAGGAGGTCACCGTGCCGCTGCCGTTACCGAGCTTGGCGATCGTCAGCATGTAACTGGGCAGGTTGAAGATCGCCGTGACTTCGCGGGCGGCGCTCATCGTCACTACGCACTTGTTTTCGGCGGCGACGGAGTCGCACCCGCTCCATTTCACGGGTTCCGTTTCCCCCGTCGGCGTCCCCGTCAGCGTGATCGTCTGCCCTTCGCCGAAGACGAAGGCACAGGTGGAGCCGCATTTGATCCCGGCCGGGGAGCTCGTCACTTCCCCGGTTCCCGAGCCTTTCTTCAGCACTTTCAGTTCGCGTTTGCCGAGGTTGAAGGTCGCGGTGACCGCTTTGGCCGCGCTCATCGTCACCTTGCATTTGTTTTCGCCGTCGACCGAGGCGCAGCCGGTCCATTTGACCGCTTCGGTGTTCGGGCCCGGGGTGCCTGTCAGTGTCACTTCGGTGCCGTTGTCGTATTCGGCGCTGCAGGTGGAGCCGCATTCGATCCCCGCCGGCGAGCTTTTGACCGTGCCGGTTCCCGTTCCCGCCTTGGAGACCGTCAGTTTGCGCTTGATCAGGGCGAAGTTGGCTTTCACCGTCTTCGCGGCGCTCATCGTCACTTTGCACTTGTTTTCAAGAGTGAGCGAGTCGCAGCCCGACCAGGCGACCGGGGCGCTGTTGGCGCCGGGGGCGCCGGTGAGGGTGACGGTCGCGCCTTCGGCGAAGGCGAAGGCGCAGGTCGTGCCGCAGCTGATCCCGGCCGGGGAGCTGGTCACCGTGCCCGTGCCCGTGCCCGTCTTTTCGACCGTCAGGGTCTGGTTGACCGAGGCTTCGGCCGGCGCGATCAGCAGAACCGCGAGTGTCGCGCAAGCGAGCGCAAGGATCGTGAAGCGGCGGCCCGAGAAATCCTGCGGCGGCCCTGCCTGGTCAAGAAATCGCTGCATATCTCCCCCTCAGAAGACCTTGCGGGAGCCTCCCTGGCGCCCCCGGTCCTGTTCTCCGGTCGCAGGATTTGCGACACTGACGTTTCCCAGGCTGGGACGTTAAGACAAGAGCGTCTTTCAGTCAAGGGCAAGGCCACGCTCCCGGCAACGGCACCCACTTCTCGACCGGGAGTTCAAACTGATCGGCGACCTAGCGGTTGCCCGAGGAGTCGCTCGCTGGCGATGTGGGGGGAGGGAGCCGCAGGGCAGGTCGAGGCGGCTGCAGGCGATCGCCCTCAGGCGGCTTTGATCCTTGCCTTTGACATTGGGATGAGGAAACGATCGACCAGGAGGTGCCGTTCCAGGACTCGACCAGGATCTTCTTGTGTTTACCTACGAAGCCGAATCTTTATTTGTCGGTGTAGTAGTCGCCGACCCTTCAGAACCATGGCCTCTCGCTGGCCCCGACCTCACCCGCAGTAGACGAAGGGCCGCCCTCTGGCGACCCTCGTCCACTGCGTCCAAATCTGCCTATGGGTTGTAATCCAAGTATCCCGGCTTCGGCGAGTTGATCTGGTATTCGGCTTTGAAAACTGATTCCGTCGGACAGAATGCACCCGTCCGTGCCAGACTCTGGTTGAGTTTCAAGACCGCGGGGGAGCCGTTGGTCATTTCGAAAAAGGCTTCAACCGTCGAGAACGTGCAGTGGAGGCCATTGGTCCCACAGTCCATGTGGAGTTTGAGCCCTTTGACGGTCACACGGGGTTTTACTCCCACCAGTTCTTTTGAATACCATCCGAACGCGGTCGAGTACGGCAGTCCTTCGGTGGTCATCGTGCACGCTTCGAAGCCGCCGACGCCAGATCTTCCGCAGCCGCTCATGCTGAACGACCCAATCGAAGCGGGGAGCGATTCTTCCCCAGAGGTCGCGGTGGTTTCGCCGCTGAACGAGGAGCCTGAGCAGGTGAAAGGTGAGCCGTAGGGGGGAAGTTCCATCGACACCGTGGTCCCGGGGACGAGACCGGCTTCGAATTTGGTGGCGGAAGGGAAGACGTTGCCCAGACAGGGGGATTCGATCCGATCGCAAAGCACCGTCCCTTTTCCGGTTGCGAGTTCGACCGGGCTGACGTAGGCCGGCTGTGGCGAGTTCACCGTGTAGGTGGCGGTGAGGTTCGCTTCGGACGGGCAGTTGCTGCCGCTCTTTTTCAGTGACTGGTTGAAGCTCAGATGAGCGGGGTTGCCACCTTCGACCGAAGCCGAGCTGAAGCCGAACGTGCAGTTTATGTTGGCCCCACTCCCGCAGAGTATGTACCAACCGGCTTCGCCACCGCTGCCCGTGAACGACATCGTGCCGTTATTGTATGATTCGGCATAGGCGATTGAGGCGCTGTAGGGGAGGTGTTCGGTGGTTGTCGTGCAGCTTTCGGTGCCACCTAGCAGTTTGTGGCGCACGCACCCCGAGAACGTCCACGCCGTCACTTCCGCCGGCAGCGGTTCGCCGCTCGCGGCTTTCGTTTTGCCTTCGAGCGAAGCTTCGCTGCAGGTGAGGCTGCCGAGGGATCCCGCGGCGATTTTCATGTTGGTCGAGCTGGCTTTCAGCGAGGTGCCGGAAGCGTATTCGTTGCCGCTGGCGCAGTTGCTACCCGACGATTTGCAAAGCACGGTTTTGACGGCCAGCGCCGAAGAAGCGCCGGCGAGCGACACGAGGGCCAGCGCGGCCACGGCGACGGTGAGCATGAGGGCTCGTTTCATCTATCTCATCTCCTATCGAGTTACAGGATTCATCATGGAGAGACTCGCTTCAATGCCCACGTGCTGAGTGAAATAGCCACCGTCACTCGCGCCAAGGAAGTTCGCGTCTCTGGATCAAGAAGACTGTGCCTACACGGTCCGAGCACTGCGCTTAGATCATTCCCACCGCTCCGCCAGGGTCCCCATTTCCGTCCCGTTGTAGACCGGCGTGACGCTGCCGAC